>ENA-ORUG01000028-ORUG01000028.1-human-gut-metagenome-genome-assembly--contig:-NODE-28-length-167342-cov-5.011262_pt1 | contig 167342 bp, 139 predicted proteins | sample MGYA00242079_ERZ509207 | MGnify/ENA primary metagenome ERZ509207 (study PRJEB26280, sample SAMEA2338780) | human gut metagenome | biome: human gut; feature: human-associated habitat; material: faeces...
AGTATGTAAGTGCCTGACATATGGTATATTTCAGTTTCGGAATAGCTTACTTGACCGCTAAATGTCTTGTCGGAATTGAAGGTGAAGAGGTAGTTTTCCGTTCCGTATTCATCGGAATAAGAAGCCGTCCAAGTTCCGACAAGCGGATTTTCGTCTTTCTTGTCGCAACTGCTTACAATCATGGTCGATACGAGTGCGATAACCAAAAGTTGAAAGAATTTAAGTGTTCTCATTTTTACGAATTTTTAAATTTGTGATTTTGTTGCAAAGATATATTATTTGAGACAATAAAGAAATCTTTTTATGAAAAATTTATTTTAGCGTAAAAGCGAAAATTCGGCAGGAGGATTGAAAATTCATATCGGTAGAGATTCTCCGATGTTCGGAGCGGTATTGTATCGACAAGAGGTGATAAGAAAACTTCTGTTGTGTATGTAAACGTCGTTTGAAATTCTTACCAGTATTGATAAAAAAGCGATAGCTTGAGAGGCTATCGCTTGGAAATAGCGTGAGTTGCATTTTGAATTTAATTCTTTTTGAATATCAGAACACCCTCTTCACCTTCGTTCTGATATTCAGATAAGATCAATTTTTCATCGATGATAGAAATTATGTATGAAAAAGTGGAGTTATCTGTAACAGAGGTAAAATATATTTTTGAGTTATTGCTGTCGAAAAGATAGGTTCCTGTTATGGTTTCATCTTTGTTTGTATTTGGAGTCGAGTAAGAGGTTATCCAAGTAAATGTGTCGTTGTTATTCAATGATAATAAGTTTGTTATGGTATAAGAACCATTGTTTTGCGTGCAGTACCACGTGCCGATTAATTGTTTTTCCTCTTTTTGACACCCTATGGTTGCGAAAAGAAGAAGGGGCAGAAATACTAAAATTGGGATAAGTCTGTGTCGTTTCATGATTTAAAAGTATTAGATGAATTTTCGTTCTTTCGCAAAGATATAAATATATAGAAACAAAACAATCTTTTTTATAAAAAATTTGTTCCTATAAAAAAGAAAGCGAGGAGAGAAAATCGAATTTTCTCTCCTCGCTGGAATTTTTAGCGTAAAAAAGTATCGACTTATAACTTAGATATAAGTTGTTGTTGCCTATTGTTTCGTGAGAGTTATAAATACATCTATTCCGCTAAGAATTAGGGTTTTGTCGGAAATAGTAGCTTTATAAACTTCTACCCCCTTTTCACCTGTCATTGTCAGATAAGATGATTCTTTGCTGAATGTGTAATTCCCAAATTCAGAGAATCTTGCAAATTCTACTGATCCATCATTTCCATTATATCCTTTTTCTGTTCCGGTTAGCGTGTATGATCCGTCAGCGTTGAATGTATAGGTATATGAAATCTCTTCAATAGGATCGTAGCCAGACCAAGTACCTACGATGTTTTCTTCTTTGTTGCAACCGGGTATAGCCAGCATTGTGGCAGTCAGCAGGAATAAGAATCCGAATTTTTTTACAGCACTCATTTTTCTCAGTTTTGAATGTTTGACATAATTTTTTCTTCTGCAAAGATATATTATATATGAAAATCAAGAAAATATTTTTGCAAAAAATTTGTTTTCGTGAAAAAAGAAAGCGAGGAGAGAAAATTCAATTTCTCTCCTCGCCGGAACTTTCGATATGAAAAATATCAGTTCATTGCTTGGCGTAGGTCGGCAATAATGTCATCGGCATTTTCGATACCGACCGAGAGGCGTATCAAGTCGGGGGCTACGCCGGCTTCGATAAGTTGTTCGTCGCTGAGCTGACGATGAGTATGGCTGGCTGGGTGCAGCACGCAAGTGCGCGCGTCGGCCACATGGGTAACGATGGCGGCAAGTTTCAGGCGGTCCATAAACCGGATTGCGTCTTCCCGCGAACCTTTGAGACCGAAGGCAATGACGCCGCAAGTACCGTGCGGCATGTATTTTTGAGCCAAAGCGTGGTATTTGTCGTTTTTCAGTCCCGGATAATTTACCCAAGCGACTTGTGGGCAACTTTCGAGGAATTCGGCGACTTTCTGCGCATTTTCGCAGTGGCGAGCCATACGCAGATGAAGGGTTTCGAGGCCGAGGTTGAGCAGGAATGCGTTTTGCGGAGCTTGTATCGATCCGAGGTCGCGCATGAGTTGGGCCGTCGCTTTGGTGATATAAGCCATTTTGCCGAAGGCGCGGGTATAGGTAAGACCGTGATAAGATTCGTCGGGGCGGGTCAGCCCGGGGAATTTATCGGCATGAGCTTCCCAGTCGAAATTTCCGCTGTCGACGATGGCTCCGCCTACGCAGGTGGCGTGCCCGTCCATATATTTGGTCGTCGAGTGTGTTACGATGTCGGCTCCCCACTCGAACGGGCGGCAGTTGATGGGTGTGGCGAATGTGTTGTCGACGATGAGGGGTACTCCATGCCGATGGGCGATGCGGGCAAATTTCTCGATGTCGAGAACGTGCATGCCGGGGTTGGATAATGTCTCGCCGAAAAGAGCCTTTGTATTGGGGCGGAATGCCGCTTCTATGGTGCTTTCGTCATCGTCGGGGTCGATGAGGGTAACGTCGATTCCCAGTTTTTTCAGCGTTACGGTGTAGAGGTTGAACGTGCCTCCATAGATGGTCGATGAGCAGACAAAATGGTCGCCGGCCTCGCAGATGTTGAATATGGCGTAAAAGTTGGCCGCTTGTCCCGACGAGGTGAGCATAGCGCCGACACCCCCTTCGAGTTCGGCGATTTTTGCGGCGACGACATCGTTGGTGGGATTTTGCAGACGGGTGTAGAAGTATCCCGATTCTTCGAGGTCGAAGAGACGGGCCATTTGTTCGCTGGTTTCGTAGCGGAATGTCGTGCTCTGGTAAATGGGTACAACACGGGGTTCTCCCTTTTTGGGTGTCCAGCCGCCTTGTACGCAGACGGTTTCGGGGCTGAAATGAGTTTTGTCGTTCATATGGTTATGCGTTTATTGTTTACAGAGAAAATGCTTTTTTCAATGTGTCGACGTAATCGAGTTTTTCCCACGTAAAAAGTTCTACATCGACTTCTACGGGTTTTTCGTAGCGCGATGTAAATGTTTTGTGTACCGTGCGGGGCTGACGTCCCATGTGTCCGTATGCCGCGGTTTCTTCGTAAATGGGGTTTCTTAGTTTGAGGCGCTCTTCGATAGCTTTGGGACGTAGGTCAAAGATTTCACCGATTTTATCGGCGATCTCGGCATCGCTCATTGCAACGTGAGACGTATGGTTGGTATCGACGAAAAGGCTTACGGGTTGCGCTACGCCGATGGCGTAAGAGACTTGAATGAGGACTTCATCGGCGATGCCGGCCGCTACCATATTCTTGGCCATGTGCCGGGCGGCGTATGCGGCCGAACGGTCGACTTTCGAGGGGTCTTTGCCCGAGAAAGCTCCGCCTCCGTGTGCGCCTTTGCCGCCGTAAGAATCGACGATGATTTTACGCCCTGTGAGACCGGTGTCGCCGTGCGGGCCTCCGATGACGAATTTTCCCGTCGGATTGACGTGGAGAAGAAGCCGGTCATCGAAAAGCGCCTGTACCCGTTTGGGAAGCTGGGCGATGACGCGGGGCAGCAGAATGCGGCGCACGTCATCGGCGATGCGGTCGAGCATCTCTTTATCGGCTTTTGCTTGTGCTTCCGGCGTGTGGTCGGTCGGGGCGATGAACTCGTCGTGTTGGGTCGATATGACGATGGTGTGTATGCGCACGGGACGGTGTTGCTCGTTGTATTCGACCGTAACTTGCGATTTGGCATCGGGACGCAGATAAGGCATTTCGTTCTTTTCTCGGCGTATCATTGCCAGCTCGCGCAACAGCAGGTGCGAGAGGTCGAGCGCGAGCGGCATGTAGTTGTCGGTTTCGTTACAGGCGTAACCGAACATCATTCCTTGATCTCCGGCACCCTGATTCATGGACTCGGAACGTTCTACTCCCCGGTTGATGTCGGCCGACTGCTCGTGTATGGCCGAGAATACTCCGCAGGAGTCGCCGTCGAATTTATATTCGCTGCGTGTGTACCCGATGCGGTTGATGACGCGGCGGGCGACTTCGTGCAAGTCGATGTAAGCACGCGATTTTACTTCACCGGCGAGGACGACCTGCCCGGTGGTTACCAGTGTTTCGCAAGCGACTTTCGATTGGGGGTCGTAAGCGAGAAATTCGTCGAGCAAGGCGTCGGAAATTTGATCGGCCACCTTGTCGGGGTGTCCTTCCGATACCGATTCGGAGGTAAACAGATAGTTCATTTCTTATCGTATTTTACGGTTAAAAACAACTTCGATAAGAGATGGAGAGGGATAAAAATGCGGTGCGGTTTTCCGGCTGGTTCGCCGGGACAGAAAGAGTTACCGTTTTAGCAGTTTTTTAGTGTGGTTGCAAGCAGCCAAATCCATCCACATATCGTTGCTGCAAAGTAACATCTTTTTTATGAGTTGTGCAAGAAGATAATCGAAAGAAAATAATTCTGTCTGAAATGGAAATCGATATAGGGTATGAACAGCAGCATGGGCTTTGGAAACTATCCTGTGAAAATGATGAGTCGTTTTGTATAAATATCGCATAGGAAAGATGGTTTGTGAAGATATTTTTGCCCGAAATAGATTCAAAAATAAAATTTATGGCCGATTTATATTCCGACAAAAATGCTTTTTCATCGTTATGGTACGATGAAAATAAAAAAAAGAGAGATGATTGTCGCGTATGTAACCCCGGGACAGATGATGATTCGGGAAAAATGCTATCTTTGCGAAAGGAGACCGATAGAAATTTGGACTCCTCGTTACAAAGTAAACAATTTTTTCCTATGTACCGTAATGCATTACAGCTGAAAACAGAAAAAAACAGCCAATATCCCATACGGTGGGGATATAGTATTTGGGACGTAGGTGGGAAAGGATCGGAAGACAAGGTGAAAGAAGCAGAGTTCCCGTATGGTAACACCGATTTTTCATTCCCGATAGGAGATTCAAATTATTTCCCTATGACGACTATTCCTTTGCGCGGTGATACCTTGCGACAAACGGATATGCATGTGAAGAATTTGGGCTATTCCGAAATAGAAGATATGCCCGATTCGACTCCCAGTATAGTTGGGAAACCTAATAATTTGAGAGACAGTTATAAATTGATAAAACAATTTGCTCCTACGGGAGGGACACCTGTACCGGAGGGGCTATCTGTGGTGGAGAGAAGTATATATAATTCACGATTGCGTCCGGGGGTAAAAGAGACATTTTTTTTTATACAACAACCTAAAACGGCTTTGAATATAGGTGTATATAGAAAAAATTCTAATAATCTTTCCACTAAGGCAAGTAATTTTGCCGTAAATGGAGGTTTTGAGAAAAATAAATATAGTATATCTGATGATGCTCTTGATGAAGGGAGTGAACTTGGGGCATTTCGACATGCTTTGTGGCAGGCGGAAATCACTTCCAAGTTCGGTCCGTTAACGGCATGGAAGGCCGGTGCCGCTCATGAGAGGAATCCGATGGCCGATTTGCAGAAAATGGAATTTGACAATTTGGCCGAAGCAGACCAAACAGCCGATTTGCTGAATAATATTATAGGGAGAGAAATAGGTATACAACATGGGGATAGTAGTATGAGAGGCCTTGCCAACCAAGTATTGGAAACTTTCTATCGGGACGGCTTGTACACGGCTACCGAATATGAAGAAGGTAAATGGCGAATCGAAAGGAAACTTTTGTCTCAGGATAAATATGAAAAAGCCAAGAGCATATTTGAAATGATAGGCGAGAACGGAATGTTAACAAAAAAGAATAATGATGCGTATTTCTATTCTTACTCTGATTAAACGGATTTTGAGAGGCATAAAGAATGTCATGTTGATTTTTTTATGCTATGTGGGAGTGAGTATATTGCTTTGTCTCGTTCGGTGCAACAGGGACGAGTATAACTATTTCGACCGAATGATGCTGGCCGGTTGGAATACAAGCGATACCATTGTCGACCTGTCCCGTCTCACCCCGTTTCAGTGGGACACGATGTATTATTATGAAAACGGTTGTTCAGAAGAGGTGATGGCATCGTTCGGTGTTATTGCCGATGCCGATATGCAAGATGTGATCATCTTTAAGGACAAGGAAGGCCGGACCGTTTATTGGGACAAGTGGGTGTATTCTTGGGATTATGCTCACGATCGTGGGTTTAGAATCGTCGTACCCCGTTTTCCCGACAGTTATTTGCGGGTCAGCAGCGACGATGCCCTTTTTATAGTTCGTTTAAAAACGAAACGTACTATTATGTTGGAGCATCTTCCACGCGGAAAGGTGCGACAGAATTAGAATTGTTTTTCCGATGATCGACCTACTGATGATAGTAACGGCTGTCTCCTTGCGGAGACAGCCGTTACTCTTTTATTGTGGGAAAGATTATTGTTTCAGTTTCTCGTTGAGTTCGACGAAAGCATTGGCTTTTTCTACAGCTTTGGATATATGGTCGCAAATGTTTTCGTTGCCGACGATTTGGTTCAGACCCGATTTTCGAAGGGTCTCCTGTACCGAAGGATTGACTCCGGAGAGTATAACCCGTATACCTTCACGATGCGATGATTCTACGAGTATTTGCAGATTGTGCAATCCGGTGGAATCGATAAACGGTACTTTGCGCATGCGAATGATGCGCACGACCGGTTTGTCGCCCATTTCGCGCATCACCTCGTCGAATTTTGTCGCGACACCGAAAAAGAACGGGCCGTTGATTTCATATACTTCCACGCCTTTGGCTATGTTCAATGTCTCGTGTTGGGTCATTTCCGTGCCCTGTGCTACATCGAGTTCGTCTCTCAGTACCGAAACTTGTACGTTTTCGGAGACGCGGCGCAGGAAGAGCAGTACAGCCAGCAGCATACCTATTTCTATGGCGATAGTGAGGTTGAAGACGACCGTGAGGATAAATGTCGTGGCGAGAATGGCAATATCCGACTTGGGATTCCGCAGCAGAGAGCGTACGGTACGCCAGCCGCTCATGTTGTAGGCGACGATGACGAGAACTCCGGCCAGACAAGCCATAGGAACCAGTTCGATAAGCGGCATGAGCAGCAGGAAGATTGCAAGCAGTACCAGTGCGTGGATAATGCCGGCAACCGGGGTGCGTCCGCCGTTGTTGATATTGGTCATGGTGCGGGCGATCGCTCCCGTTACGGGAATCCCGCCGAAGAAAGGAACGACGATGTTGGCCACACCCTGACCTATCAGCTCGGTATTGGAGTTATGGTGCTCGCTTATCGCACCGTCGGCGACGGTTGCTGAGAGCAGCGACTCGATCGCACATAATATGGCGATGGTAAATGCCGGGGAGAGGAGCTGGTTGATAGTCTCCATATTGATGTGGAGAGGCTGCGGTTCGGGTATTTCATTGCTGATGTTGAACCGGTCGCCGATGGTTTCGATTCCGCTTATGCCACCGACTTCTTTCAAGAGGTAGGCCACGGCGGTCATGACGATGATAGCAACCAGCGATCCCGGAATTTTACGGGATATTTTGGGCATGACGGCAATGATAAGGATACTTCCCACGCCGATGAGAAGCGATATGGGGTTGATTGAGTTGAGATGTTGGAAGTAGACCGCCCATTGAGAAAGACAGTCTGCGGGGAGTTTATCGATCGTAAGTCCGAGCAAGTCTTTGATTTGTGTCGTGAAGATGGTCAATGCAATACCGCTGGTGAAACCCACGACGATAGGATAAGGAATGAATTTGATGATACCGCCCAAACGGAAAAGACCCATCAAGACCAGTAAGGCGCCTGCCATAGCTGTGGCGATAGCCAATCCTTCGAGTCCGTAGCCTTGTATGATGCCGAATACGATGACGATAAACGCTCCGGTCGGTCCGCCGATTTGTACCGAACTTCCTCCCAGTGCCGATACGATGAATCCGCCGACGATAGCAGTGATAAGACCTTTTTCGGGAGTAACGCCCGAAGCGATACCGAATGCGATGGCAAGAGGGAGCGCAACGATTCCCACAATGATTCCGGCCATAAGGTCGGCGATGAATTTTTCGCGCGAATAGTGACGCAAGCCTTCGAACAGTTTAGGTTGAAAATCAATCTTCATGATTACCTTAAAAATTTTTGAAGCCGCAAATGTAACGCTTTTTTTAACAAAATGCGCTATATGTGTAAAATTTTGTGGAAAGGATTGTCATGAGAAAAAGATTCTCACAGGTGACGTCTCCTGCTGTCAGCGGATATTCCGATTTCCGGTGATGGTGGGTTGGTTGGAATATATCGGGCCTTGTTCTTCTTCGGGGATTTCCTCGCTTTTCGTTTCCTTCGGTTTGTTCTTTATGATTTCATAAGGTTTCTGTTCGTCGAGTGGTGTGGCGTAGACGTCCCATGACTGGTCTACGTCCCAGTTGGCCCGCAAAGACAAGTTGCCGGGATAATAAAAAACTTCTTCGGGTTGCCGTTTTTCCTTGTAATTTCCGGTATCCCACACTCCGTTATCGTTCTTGTCGATGCATAGTCGCATATAATAAGTTCCCGGGTTGACATAACGGAACAGTGCAACCCCTTTTTTCACCGGTGTTTTGTAGATAGGTTGGTCGGAGTTGTTGAGCAGTTCGACGAAAGCATGGTCGGTTACGCCTATTGTACGGACGAGGAGATTGGCGTATTCCTCGACTGCTCTTACCTTGAAGGTGTGTTCCATTGTGTTGGTAGGGTTGCCGTAGATTCCCTCCACAGCCAGAGAGTCGAGTGTAAAACGGTATTCGCCACCCGATACCCATTTGTTTTTCAACCGGTAAGTGCGCGGTTTATCGACTTCGGGTAAGAACGTGTAATCGTCGACCTCGACCCACAAAGTATCGACTTTGCGCTCGAGCCGTACTGCCGTGGTGTCGATGTACTTCACCGGTTGTGCGAAAATGTAAGCCGGTTGTGCGAAAATATCGACGCTCGATCCGCTTCGATTATCTATTGCCATGAATTCGATGGGAGGCGGTAGAGTGTCGTTGTCTTTTTTTCTCCGTTCCCGAGTGTGGGTTTTTCGTTCGCGGAAAGCCCAAAGCATCGTGTCGTTGTAGAGCGCGAGTTGTTGGGTAGAATCGGTACGGAGGTATTGGGCTGCAATGCGCAGGGAATCGATGTTGTATATGAGCGAGTCGAGCAACCAATAGGTAATGGTATCGTTGGTTTTGCTCTTTTCGATGATAGCCCAGTCTTCACCCGAAAAGTTCAATGGCGTGATGCGTGGCAGCGAATCTTGGGCAGTCGAGAAATAAAGTGTGATCCGATGCCGGTCGGAGCGGTCGTATTTCTCGAAATAGCTGGCTTTGTAATTTTCGTTGAATGCCCGCAAGATGATATTGTCGGGCATATAATGAGGTTGTAGTGTCGTGATGATAGTATCGACCGTGATAGTGTCGACCCACAGCGTATCGCTGTGCCATTCCATGCTGACGGTGGGCGTGAATGTCGTGTCGAGGTATGCGAGGTCTTCGGTGGCGTTGTCGAAGAAGTAATTCCGGTTTCCGTCTTTCAAAGCGAAGACGCGGTAAGTCCCTGCGGCGATATTGCGTACGGTGAAGTGTCCGTATTCATCGGAACGTCCCATGCGTAGGAACGGCTGGGTGGTGAATGCCGTATCGCTGGGATTGGAATAGATACCCACCAGCATGTTGCTTATCGGCTCGAGATTGGAAGCATTGAGCAGCGTACCCGACATTTCGAGTGTGTCGATATGGTCGCCCGTCGAAAAATAAAAGCTGAAATCCTGCATTTTATTTTTCTCGTTGTTGTCGGCAATGGCATCGCCGAAGTCGATCGTATAGGTCGTGTTGGGAATCAGCGAATCGTTCAGTGTGATCGTTACGGTACGTCCCAATGTCGACACTTGTGGCATCTTGGTTTGAGGGGGAGAGATGATGATTTTTTCGCTCGGATTTTCGACTTGAACGATTTCATCAAATTCGAGAACGATTTTGTTTTTGTTGTAATTAAGAGTTCCGGCCAGCGGTGTGCTTTTTTTCAGTACCGGAGGTGTTTCGTCTTTGGGCCCGCCTCCGGGGCGTCCCATATTGGCGCAAGAAATGCTCCACCCTCCGATAAAGACGATAAGAGCGATGGCAAGGCCTTTGGTCGGCCGGTTGTGGGAATAACGGTTCAAACTCATTTCCGGATAATCTCAGACAAAGATACGACAAAGATGCGGAAAAAGCGCTTTTGCCCTTGAAATATAACTTCTTTTTGACTTCGCAGATGACAAAAATTAGTATTTTTGCAGTCGTAACCGAAAAAAGCCATATATTTGCACCTTAAATCAAATTGCACAAATTAATTATCAAAAACATAAAAAGTAATAATCACAATGCAAAACAAAGGATTCATAAGGGTTTTAGCAGTTCTGCTTACTTTGGTATGCCTTTTCTACATTTCTTTCTCGTTTGTAACTCGTTACTATAACAAGAAAGCCGAAGAGATTTCCAATGGAGACCCTGTCGTTTACAAGAATTATTTAGATTCTATGGCAACCGAGAAAGTATATCTTGGTTATTACACTTTGAAACAGTGTAATGAGATGGAAATCGGTTTGGGTTTGGACCTCAAAGGCGGTATGAATGTAACGCTGCAAATTTCGGTTGCTGATGTGTTGAGATCGCTTTCCAATAACAATCCCGACGCCAAATTCAATGCGGCTCTCGACGCTGCAACGGCCAATCAAGCCGACAACTCCGACTTTTTGGCGATTTTTGTAGATGAATATAAAAAATTGGATCCGAATATCCGGTTGGCATCGATTTTCAGTACCTATCAGTTGAAAGAAAAAATTGCTCCGAGTGCTACCAATGACCAAGTCGTTGCTGTTTTGCGTGAGGAATTGAACAGTGCCATCGACAACTCTTTCAATGTATTGCGTACCCGTATCGACCGTTTCGGTGTGGTTGCTCCCAATATACAGCGTCTCGAAAAAGACGGTCGTATTCTTGTGGAGCTTCCCGGTGTGAAAGAGCCCGAACGTGTGCGTAAACTTCTGCAAGGTAGTGCCAATCTCGAATTTTGGGAAACCTATAATTTGAATGAGATTTATTCCCGTCTGGCAGCAGCCAATGAGATGATCGCCCGTATGGAAAACAATGGTAAACCTGTTGTGGCCGAGGAAAAGAGCGCAGGCGGGGATCTTTCCGAATTGACGCAAGAAAGTGAAGAAGTGGAGTTGTGGAAACGTCAGAATCCTCTTTTCTCGCGTTTGCAACCCGCTCTTTCTCAAAACGGGCAGCCTATGGCCAATCCGGCTGTGGGTTATGCGCATTACCGCGATACGGCAGCTGTAAGTTCTTACCTTGCCATGCCCCAAGTACGCGAAATGCTTCCTGCCAATCTGCGTTTCTGCTGGTCGGTAAAATCGATCGACGAGAAAGAACAATATTATCAACTGGTCGCTTTGAAATCGAGCACCGGTGGCCGTCCTGCGTTGGAAGGCGATGTTATCAACGATGCTCGCGAAGACTTCGATCCGTTGACAAATGCGCCTGTCGTAAGCATGTCGATGAATGCCGAAGGTACCAAAATCTGGGCTCAACTTACGCGTGAGAATATAGGTCGTTGCGTTGCCGTGGTTCTCGATGACCATGTTTATTCTTTCCCGGTTGTCAATACCGAGATTCCGAACGGTTCTTCGCAAATATCCGGCGGGTTCACTCCCGAAGAGGCCAAAGACTTGGCCAATGTGTTGAAGACCGGTAAGATGGCAGCCAGTGTGAAAATCGTACAAGAAGACATCGTCGGCCCGTCGTTGGGACAAGAGGCTATCCGTAGCGGTGTCATCTCGTTTATTTTCGCTTTGGTATTGCTCATGATCTATATGATCGGTGTATATGGTGTCGTTCCCGGTTTGGTCGCTAATGTGGCTCTTATTCTCAACTTGTTCTTTACGATGGGTATTTTGGCATCGTTCCAAGCGGTGCTTACTCTCTCGGGTATTGCCGGTTTGGTTCTTTCGCTCGGAGTTGCCGTCGATGCCAATGTGTTGATTTATGAACGTTCCAAAGAGGAATTACGTGCCGGTAAGAGCTTGAAAAATGCGATTGCCGACGGTTATAAAAATGCTTTCTCGGCTATTTTCGACTCCAACTTGACATCGGTTATCACTGGTATTATCCTTTTCTACTTCGGAACCGGTCCTATCAAAGGTTTTGCTACGACGTTGCTTATCGGTATCGTCTGCTCATTCTTTACCGCCGTGTTCTTGACCCGTCTTTTCTATGAAAAAGGTTTGGAAAAGAATTGGTTCAAGCATCTCTCTTTTACGACCCCAATGACCCGCAATTTGCTGGTAAATCCCGAGATCAACTTCCTTGGAGCACGTAAGAAAGGATATATCATCTGTTTGGTATTGGTTATCATCGGCGGTGTATCGTTCGGTTTGAGAGGGTTGAACAAAGGTATCGATTTCTCGGGCGGACGCAACTATATCGTGCGTTTCGATAAGTCAGTGAATACACAAGAAATAGCCAATTTGCTCAAACCCGAATTCGGTGAAAATATTCCTACCGTCATCACGATCGGCGGTGATAATCAAGTGCGTATCTCGACGAACTATCGTATCGAGGAATCGGACGATGCTATCGATGAAGAAATCCTGACGATGATTTACAAAGGTCTCAAAGACGAAGTGGGCGGTAAATCCCAAGAGGCTTTTGAGACCGAGAACGTGATGAGTATCCAGAAAGTAGGTCCGAGCATTGCCGAGGACATTACTATCGGAGCTATATGGGCGGTTATCATTTCGCTTATTGCTATCGCGCTTTACATTCTGTTGCGTTTCCGCGACGTGGCATTCAGTGTCGGCACACTTGTATCATTGGCGTTCGATACGTTGATCATCTTGTCGGTTTACTCGATTTTCAACGGCTTGTTGCCGTTCTCGATGGAAATCGACCAGACATTCATTGCTGCAATTCTTACTAATATCGGTTACTCGGTAAATGATAAAGTGGTAGTATTCGACCGTGTGCGTGAGGTGATAGGTCTCTATCCGAAACGGGATCGCGGCTTGGTTATCAATGATGCACTCAATAGTACGCTGTCGCGTACCATTAGTACATCGTTGAGTACCGCTCTTGTGTTGCTCAGTATCTTTATCTTGGGTGGCGATACGATCCGTAGTTTCTCTTTCGCTATGTTGCTGGGTGTGATAACGGGTACATTCTCTACCCTCTTCGTTGCCGTTCCTATTGCATACGAAATGATGAAAAAGAAATTTGCCAAACTCGTGGCAAACGAGGCTGCTTAGTAGTAAAGTCTGTTTCTTTCATATATTTAGTTCCCCGGAGATTTCCGGGGAACTTTTTTTATTATCGGAGAAAAAGTAGGATCGGAAATGAAATAGATAATATCATGTTCCCGATAAGGAAATAGCGTTAAATTTGCAGCGATTAAACAATCCATATTTTGTAGAATAGTAATGAGTAAAAGATGAAAAAGATTTTTCTTTTGTTGTTGAGTGTGTTCTTTGTTATTTCGGCCGAGGCGCAGAAAGGTTCCAGTCAATTTGCTTTGTTTGCAGGCTATGAACATTTTCCCGAAATGTGGGTGGGAAAAGGCTATAATGTAGGTGTGGAATATAAGTACTATGTACATAACCGTTTCTTTGCTGTCGCTAATTTCCATGCCGGCGTAAACGATGCGTCGGAGTTTGTCGAATATGAATTTTCAGGGAATATGTTGGGTTATACAGTGGGTAATAGTACGCACGATTATATGATCGGTCTCGGTTTGGGAGGAGATTTGTTGCAGATCGGCCGTCATAAGATATACATACAAGGAACGGTCGGTTTGGGTACTTCGGAAATGTCTAAGGACGGTGTTTCGGGGGCTCCCGGGAGTGAAATCATTCGCACTCACGTCGAGTCGGCTACACGTTTTGCCGTTTCAGCTTCGGCCGGTTATGATTATCGCATTTGTAGCTGGTTAGCAGTCGGCGTGAATTATACGGGCTGGCAGATCGGATATGAGTATAAAAATTCTGCAAATGTCAAATTGAGTCTTCTCTTTTGAGATATTTATTCCGAAAACGGGGTCTGTCATTGTCGCGGGCCCCGTTTTATTTAAGAGACATCGGGGTCAGACGATCCATTCCACACCGATGGCTATAAGATAATAACGTATTCCTTTTCCGAGCAACATCGATAGAGCAACACCCCAGAGATTGGCACGCATGAGCCCCAAAGCAACGACGATAGCATCTCCTACACCGGGAACAAAGGCGAAAAATCCCATGAGAGAACCTTTCCCTTGCAGGAAACGTTGAGTCTTGTCGAGTTTTTCGTGAGAAAGTTTTAGGTATTTTTCAATCCATGCGGTTTTCCCCAAACGTCCGATGTAATAGCATGTTATTCCGCCTAACCAATTACCGGCTGTGGCCGAGACGACACAGCCCCACGTAGAGTAACCGGCGACCAATAATAGTCCCAAAACGACTTCGGAACTGAACGGTAAGATACTGCCGGCAAGGAATGCGGCGATAAAAAGTCCGGCATAGCCCCATTCGCTCAGAGACGTCAAAAATTCCATGCGTATAGAAATAAGTAAACGATTGCGACAATACCCATTTGCCATAAGACATAGCGGTTACGCGTATGTATGAGGTAGTAACCGGCTGATTGGGCCATGATTACATGCAACAAGGGGAGATAACTGTCGAGGAAACGCAGATTGATGGTGCAGAGCAGGATAAGTAGGGCAAATAACAGCAATAAGAATCGGTTGCTTCGCCATATTTGTATTTTATGACGTGTCATGAGATAGCTGTCCGATACACCGCAACATATGCCGATGATGGTCGCTGCGACGAGAAATCCCGTGTTTTTTATATCTGTGATATTTTCTACGGCGATCGGGAGAAAAAAAGATTCGGTAGGAAAAGTCGGGGCAAGGTCGAATACGACACAGATGCAAAAGAACAACCATGCCGGGGTAAGTGCACCCAATATCAAGGCTGTTGCCGACCGCCATGTAAATGTCTGCATATAGGCGAGGCCCGCTGCAAAAGGTATCAATAAAAAGGCGAATGCCGGCCATATCAGTCCTCCCGAGGCGACAAGCAATCCTATGCCGTAGGCTGCTTGCTGTCCTTGCGATTGGTATGTCCCGTAAAGCAGGTACAGCAGCAAGATGAGTATGGGAGAGAGTAGTATGCCGACGTTGAGCGTGTGGGCGAATGCCGGTACGCAACTGTTGAAAAAAAGCAGCAACGTGGCAGGTAACCATGTACGTTGTTGCATGAGATTATAGGTATTGTTGAGCCGTAACAGGAGGGCGCAACTCAGAACGACAGCCGTCAAATGAATAACGTATAGCGCCGTTTGCATTTTCCATTTGGCGTCGAAAGATAAAATCCGGTCGTTCAGGGACAGCTCATCATTGCCGTTTTCTCCCCATATAAGAACACCTATCGGCAACAACAACATTATGCACCATAGAAGTGGTGCATAATGCCGGTTGTCGGCGATTTTCGATAGGAGGTTTGTCGGCGATTCCATGTAAAGGCGGAATGTCTGTTATCGGCCGCTTTAAAGGTCGAATCCGATATCCGAACGGAAATATTTTTTCTCGAAGTTGATTTTCGAAGCGTTGGCAAAAGAGCGGGCAAGGGCATCGGTTTTATCATTTCCGTATGAGCTGACGGCGATCACCCGGCCGCCGTTGGTAACGATGTTCCCCTCTTTTTCGGCAGTTCCGGCATGGAACACGATACTGTCCGATACATTTTCGATACCGGTAATGATTTTCCCTTTTTCGTAATCTCCGGGGTAGCCTCCCGATACCAACATGACGGTAACAGCCGATCTCGGATCGACTTCAAGCATACGCCGGTCAAGATCTCCTTGCGCTACGCCTTCGAGCAGATCGACGAGATCGCTTTTGATACGGAGCATCACCACTTCGGTCTCGGGGTCGCCCATACGCACGTTATACTCGATAACCATAGGCTCGTTTTTTACATTGATGAGTCCTAAGAAAATAAACCCTTTGTAATCGATACCTTCGGCTTTGAGACCTTCGATGGTCGGGACGACGATGCGCTCCTCGACTTTTTTCATAAACGTTTCATCGGCAAAAGGAACCGGAGAAACGGCTCCCATACCACCCGTGTTGAGTCCGGTATCGCCTTCGCCTATACGTTTATAATCTTTGGCTTCGGGAAGGATTTTATAACTTTTTCCGTCGGTAAGAACGAATACCGAGCATTCGATACCCGACAGAAATTCTTCGATGACCACCGTGCGGCTGGCCTCTCCGAACATGCCCGACAACATCTCTTTCAATTCGGCTTTGGCTTCTTCGAGCGTAGGAAGTATAAGCACGCCTTTTCCTGCGGCCAGTCCGTCGGCTTTGAGCACATACGGCGCTTCGAGGCTCTCGAGGAAAGTGTATGCTTGGTCTATCGTTTCGGCAGTAAAACTTTCATAGCGGGCTGTCGGTATGTGATGCCGCATCATAAAGGCTTTGGCGAAGTCTTTGCTGCCTTCGAGCCTGGCTCCGGAGGCCGACGGGCCTATGACGGGAATACGTTTCAATTTATCATCGTTTTTGAAGTAATCGTATACCCCTTTTACCAAAGGATCTTCGGGGCCTACGACAACCATGTCGATATCGTGTCCGATGGCAAACTCTTTCAGTGCGGGAAAGTCGGTCGCCGAAAGAGCGATATTACGGCCTATGCGGGCTGTTCCGGCATTACCCGGGGCGATATACAGATTTTCTACGCGGGGGCTTTGGGCGATTTTCCAAGCAAGGGCGTTTTCCCGACCACCCGAGCCTAACAACAGAATATTCATAGCAGTATGTATTTTTTATTTTAGATAATCGTCGAAATAACGAATTACTTTTTCATAGAGATGTACCCGTTCGGGGCCGATGACGTTATGGGCGTGCCCCGGATAGACAAAGTAATCGGGATAAGTCCCGGCTTTGATACAGCTTTTCAGGAACGAAAGGCTGTGTTGCCATACGACAACGGGATCGGTATCGCAATGTATAAGCATCAAGTGGCCTTGCAGATTTCCAGCTTTCAGGTTGAGATTGGCCGATTTATACCCTTCGGGGTTGGCTTGCGGGGTTCCCATGTAACGTTCTCCGTACATGATTTCATAGTACTTCCAATCGATGACCGGACCTCCGGCCACGCCTACCTTGAAAACATCTCCGTGCGTCAGCATGAGGTTGGTCGTCATAAAACCGCCGAAGCTCCAACCATGTACGCCTATACGGGTCGTGTCGCACCATGACTGGTTGCGCAACCAGTCGATGCCTTGCATTTGATCGGCCATTTCCGCCTCGCCCAACCGGTGGTGCGTTACATCTTCGAAGGGTAATCCCCGGTTGGCCGATCCGCGATTGTCGAGAGTAAAGACGACATACCCTCTTGCGGCCATGAGCAGGTCATTTCCCGAAGCACCCCATAACCAGCTGTCGGTTACCATTTGGGCGTGGGGGCCTCCGTAGACATAGACGATAACGGGATATTTCTTTTCGGGATCGAAATGAGGCGGACGGGTAACGCGGTAATAGAGGTCGGTTGTTCCGTCGGCCGCTTTTAATGTGCCGCCGATGACACTCGGCGTTTCATATCCCTTGTACGGATTTTCGGCGATGAGCAAGGTTTCTGTTTTTCCGTTTGTCGTGGAGATGAGTTGTGTGATACGAGGTGTCTCATGATTGGCATACAAGTCGATGACATATTTTCCCGAACTGCTTATTGTCGTACGGTGTACACCGCTTTGGGGGGTGAGGCGTGTGCGTTTTCCCGAGGAGACCGATACCTTATACAGGTTTATTTCGAGAGGTGATTCTTCGTTCGATGTAATGAAAATCGATTTTCCATCGGGCGAAGGAGTTGCCGAGAGAACTTCCCATGCACCCGAAGTGAGTTGTTTCAGCAGTTTGCCATCGGTATTGTAGAGGTAGAGGTGGTGGTATCCGTCCCGGCGGGAAAGGTGTACGAAACGATCGTTACGTCCCGGCAGGAAGAAGACGGGGTATTGCGGTTCCACATATTTGTCGGACGTTTCGGTGAAAAGCGTCCGCAACAGTTTACCGTCGGTTGCGTCATATACTTCGGTACGACAAGTGTCCTGACGGCGATTCAATCGTTGCAGGTAGATGTTTTTTTCGTCGGGCGACCAAGCGATATTTGTTAGGTATTGGTCTTTTTCACCCGGGGTACGCAGATAGACCGTATCGCCTGATGCCGTGTGGTAGATACCGACTTTTACTTCATGGCTGGCCATTCCTGCCATAGGATATTTGGTCTCTTTCAGAGCTGCCGTGCGGGTCGAAATATCGACGAGGGGATAATCGGTTACGCGGCTTTCGTCCATGCGGTAGAATGCCAGTGCATTTCCTTGTGGAGACCAGAAGATACCGGACGAGATACCGAACTCGTTCCGGTGTACGTTCGATGCGCCGAAAGAGATTTGGTCGTTGTCGTCGTGTGCGATCGTCATACGGCTACCGTCGTTCCCGATGAGGATAAGGTCGCGGCCATTCGTTACGGCTAAGCGTTTTTGTTGTGGCTCGAAAGCAAAATTGGAGTCTCCCTTTTGGTAGGGAATGCGGTACTCGATTTTCTGTGTTGAAGGGTTGTAGAGAAGTATCGACGACTGGTTGTAGAAATAAAAATACGATGTGCCGGCAATTTCTTTGATTGCAAAAGCCGGGAGCGATTTTATCGTTTTCAGACCGGCGGTTTCCAATCCTTTATTCAATTCGTCGAGCGTGAGCCAGGGTGTATGTTTTTTGCTCCCGGGACGGGTTATCAGCAAAGTATCGCCTTGACGATAGATGTAGTTGTCGCCGACAAAAGAGAGCTGCCTCAGACTTTGGGGTACGAAGCGATAGGCGTTTTTCCCTCCGGGAATCAGGTCTTGTGCGGTGAGCTGTTTTTCTTGTGCGGCGGTGTTCATGGCGAGCAATAGCGAGAACAGAACAATAAAATATCGTTTCATAATCATCTGTCGGTTATTTTTTCTTTCGGGGAGAACGGCGGTCGCCGCTCTTTTGCGTTTCTTTTTTCTCATCGGGATTCCCGATAGACGGTTTACGCCCTATGACATAGCTGCGTATGGCCTCGTCGCCATGCGGTCGGTTGCGACGGAAACGGGAGATTTTTATTTCGTCATCGTAATCGTATTCGGCGGCGAATTTCTTTTCATACGTCTCTTTTTCGTCCCATCTTTTTCCAAATTGTGCAGAGCGAGCCCCTTTTTCTTTGCTGTTGATTCGGAAATCGTTCGACCGTTTGCCGAACGGCTTTTCTTCCCGCTTTCCGCGATGTAGTGTAGAAGGTTTATCTTCTCGGTCGTCTTTACGGAATCGATCTTCTTGTTCGGGGCGTTTACGGTCGTCGAATGAGTAGCGTCTTTGAGGCTTTGTATCTCGGCGGGAATTGAATTTGCGCTCCGGATATTTTTTGTCTCGGGTTTCTTCCTTTTCGGCATGGTTTCTTTTGAAACCTCCCGTTTCGCGTTTGAAGTCGTTGTACTTTCCGTCGAAAATTTCGTATTTGCGGAATTCGCATTCGAGAGCGCCGTTCATCATAGGAACGCGGTCGGCCGCTTTCAGTCCGATGTGGTCGAAACATTCATCGCGATAACTGAGTACCCATGCGTCGAAACCTTTGAATACATGTTTCAGCTGGGTCCCGATCATCGAGTAAAGTCCCATAAGATCATCGCTGGTGATACGTTCTCCATAAGGCGGATTGGTAACTAATAGACCTCCCGGTTTTATATCGCTTTCGACATATTGCTGCATGGGTTTTACGGCGATATCGATATAACGGCTCATGCCGGCGTTTTTGATATTGGCGGTTGCTATATCCACAGTAATGGGAGAAATGTCGCTGCCGTAGATCTTATGTTCGAACGGGTGTTCGCTGCTTTCATCTTCATAAAGACGGTCGAACAGTTCTTGATCGAAGTCGTTCCAATGTTTGAATGCAAAATCTTTCCGGTAGATTCCGGCCGGTGTTCCTGTTGCGATGAGGGCAGCCTCGATGAGGAGAGTACCCGACCCGCACATAGGGTCGATGAAGTCCCGGCTTCCGTCCCAGCCGGCCAACAATAGCAACCCCGCAGCCAATACTTCGTTGAGCGGGGCTTCGGTCTGGGCGGTACGGTATCCCCGTCGGTGCAACGATTCGCCCGAGCTGTCGAGCGACAAGGTGCAGGTGGTCTGGTTGATATGCAGGTTGATGAGAATGTCGGCATTGCTCAATCGCACCGAAGGACGTTTTCCGAAACGTTCATTAAAAAAATCGGCAATAGCGTCTTTTGCCCGGTAAGTTACGAACTTGGAATGGCGGAACTCGTCGGAGTAAACGACCGGGTCGATCGAAAAAGTCATTTCGGGCGTCAGGTACTCTGTCCAGTCCATTGCTTTTATTTGGGCGTAGAGTTCGTCGGGGTCTCCGGCTGTAAAGGTATAGATGGGTTTGAGTATGCGCAATGCGGTACGGCAGTGCAGGTTGGTTTTGTAGAGAAGTTCCTTGTCGCCGGTAAACGAGACCATTCGTCGGCCTGTTTCTATGTCTTTACCGCCGAGTGCGGCTATTTCCGAAGCGAGAACCTCTTCGAGTCCTTGGAACGTTTTAGCAATGAATGTCGATGTGGCTGATTGCATTATTTTCGAGCTTTACTTTGTAAAATGCGGGTTTCCGGGGCTACGTCTTCGGTAACCCATATATTCCCGCCTATCGTGGCGCCGCGACCTATGGTGATGCGTCCCAGTATCGTGGCGTTGGAGTAGACGATGACATTGTCTTCGAGAATGGGGTGGCGGGGTATGCCTTTGATAGGATTTCCGTTATCGTCGAGTGGGAAACTTTTGGCACCCAGTGTTACCCCTTGATAAAGTTTCACGTTTTTCCCGATAATGGCGGTCGCTCCGATTACGACACCTGTACCGTGATCGATCGAAAAATATTCTCCTATCGTGGCAGCCGGGTGTATGTCGATTCCGGTCTCGGAATGAGCCATTTCGGTGAGGATTCTCGGGATAAGCAGTATGCCTTGTGTGTGTAATTGGTGGGCGACACGATAATTGATCATGGCGCGTATGGCAGGGTAACAATAGATGACTTCTCCGTAACTTTCGGCGGCAGGGTCGCCATTGTAGGTGGCAATGACGTCGGTTGCGAGGATACGACGCAATTCGGGGAGTTTCTTGATGAAAGTCGAAGCATGTTCTCCTGCTTTCTCATGCAACTCTTTTTCGTTATCGCAGCCTCCTTCGGGTTTGTCGAGATTGAGAACGGAAAAAATTTGATTGCTGAGCAGAATGTATAACCGTTCGGCCGTTGTACCCAGATGGTAGCGCATGGTGAGGCCGTTCAACCCCGATAACCCGAAATATCCCGGGAAAAGAAGTTTACGGCACAAATCGATGATTTCGCTCAGTTTTTCGATCGAGGGCATATGGCAACCGTCGTTACCGTGGTAGTTCGACGGATTTAACGGGTCGGAGGTAGATAAATTCTCTACGACTTCGGTGATGATATGCGTGTGCGGGGTCATCGTGGTGATGATTGATAATGAAACGACAAAGATAAGATATTTTGCCGATACATACTTTCCCTTTCTTCCGAAAAGTGTTTCTATGCAAAAATGGGAGGGTATTGCAATCTTTTTTGGGTCTCCCTTTTCCCTATGTCATTCCGCCTTTTTTGTCGCTGTTGCGGCTTATATTACCTTTCAGAAAGACAGTCATGTCATTCCGAGCGAGGGCGAGGAATATCTTTCTTGCTCGCTTTGATAGAGATGCTTCGCTATCGCTTGGGTAGAGATTCTTCCTCCTTGCGATCGTCAGAATGACATCGTTTGTCATCTCGAACGTATGTGAGAGATCCCTCACAATATGCTCGCTTGGGTTCTTCAAGGCAGAACCTTTCAGAATGATATATTACTGTAAGCGTTACATCTCTTGGTAGGAGATTCTTCATTTCGCTTTGTTCTATTCAGAATGACATACAAAATGCCCATTTGGTGGGAGAATCTTCGCTCCGCTTTCGCTGCGTTCAGAATAACAGGTATCTGAAATGATAAATTTTCACGGTATGATTACACTCCGTTTAAGGATACAAAGCCCGGCCTCTATATGTATATGGAATAACAATTAGACTTGAAATGTCGAAAAATTTCAGACCTCGAAATGGTAAAACAAATAGAGCATATCGAAGAGACATAACGACATACTCTATTTGCTTTATTCCTCGAAAGCCATATTTTTAAACCTTATGTTTTTTACGAGTCCATCTTTTGATCCACAGATAGTAACCGGTCAGCGGGAGAGAAGCACCGCCCAAAGCGGCGATAAAATAGAGTATGCGGGTGAATGTCCCGCCCCAGTTTCCGACGTGTACCGAGTATATCCAGCCTCGTATTTTACCCGATTTTTCGGTATCCTTGTATAAGTCGACCGAGGTAATTGTTCCGTTATCGGGATCGAATGTATAGCGATCGGAGGCTCTTTGATTTCCGAGACGGCCGAAAGCGACAGTCGCTGTACCGTCCGAGACGGTAATCTGTTTATACCCGTCGTTTTGTTTGGACAGTTCTTCATATACTTGCTGCCAATATGTGTATGATACGTCCGATTTTGTGCCGTCGTGTTCGTTTTTCTTTTCTTTACCATGTGGAGAGGAAGACGCCTTTCCCGATTTCCGCTGTTGAACTTCTACACCGAAAAGTCGGTAGAATCCCGTCCGATACCAAGAGAAAGACCAGGTCAGCCCCGTGAGAGCCATAACCAATAGGAACAGGAGTATGTACATACCGCCGGCAACATGAAGGTCATACCAAAAACGTTTCAATCCTTTTCCGGTTGAAATTTTCAGACTGTTTACAAGAGCTTTCCGTGTACGGGGCCACCAGATGACAATACCTGAAATCAGAATAAAAACGAATATCAACGTGCTTATACCTACAACCAGTTTACCGACGAATATATCACTGCCGGGTTTCATGCTGTCGAGCAGCCACCTGTGCAATTTGAACATGGTGAGAAAAAACGGAGACCGCTCATATTTTCCGAGGACTTCGCCAGTGTACGGGTCTACGAACAAGGACGAACGTCGGGGTTTGGACAGACTTACCTGATACGATCTTTCGGGGTTGGCGAAAATATTAAGTCCGGTTGCCGTTACATTGTCTGGAAGTATTCCGGCTACGTTTTCCATGATTTTGTCGGCGGGTAACGTAGCCTCTTTTACCTCTTTTACATAGTAAAGGTCATGGCGGAAGATTTTCATGATCTCCGCTTCGAATACCAGCATCGCACCCGAGAAGCAAATCAGTGTGATGATGAGTCCGAAAGGGACGGAAAGCCATAAATGTATATGACGAAAAATTTTTCTCATAAGTCGTTGCAGTAAAAGAGCCTGCCAGAGAAATATTTATTTCCGGCGAGGCTCTTTTTAATTTACATTATACCATTGTTGGATTATCGGGTATTATTGTGCGGCCAGTTTGCCTACGCCTTTTACTTGCGTGGCTACGACCGTCAGGCCTTTGGTCGCTGTTGCGGATGCAGGATCGATTTTGTAGATGGCGGGGTAACCGTCGGTTGTGGTAACGGCGATATAGGCGTTACCGTTCTCGATATACGGCGTGTTTCCGAATCCCGAAATTTTGTCGGTTGATGGAAGTCCCGAAACGAAGGTCAATTTTCCGGTAGATCCTTTGAATATGGCAAGGCGGTTCGCAGTTTTATCCGATGCTGTGATTTCTTTGTCATAGCACAGGAACAGGAAATAATCACCAGTGATGAACCAGCTGCGAAGGAATGCGGCCTCTTTCCCACTGTCGTCGGTGAGGGGGAAATAGTAGTTTTCATCGAATTCTTTCGTGGTGGTATTGATACGTACTGCACCCGACGGTAAAGAGGTTTTTTGTAAGTCGCTTTTCATTGTTTTTGCATAACTGGGAGAGAACACATAAACGTAACCGTCGTCGGCCTTCCAGAGCATTTGGTAGTATTGCGATTTGTTACGTCCGCAGGCGTAGCTGATTTTGTCGGTCTTGATGAGTTTTTTACCGGTCAGCGAGTTGTCATCGAAGATAGCCACCCAGCATTCGTCGGGGTATTGTGTCCATTGCAGTTCGTCTTTATCGTATGCACCGCTTCCGCTGCCACCCGACTCGGTCTTGATCAAAGAGGCGTAGTCGCCGTCTTTACGTACCCACTTGTGGGGATTGCCGTTTTCATCTTTCTGCATACAACCATATTGGCTTAGACCCATCGGGACGGCAGCGGCATACACTTCGTTGCCTACCTGTTCGATACCGGCCAGTGTTACGTACTCTCCGTTACCCAAGAAATTTTCCGAGAGGTATGCCCGGTCGTTGGTGTTATTGGAAGAGACATTTTCATTGTTTACGTCGAGGTAAGAAATCAAGAACGATTGAGGGGTATATCCGTTTTCGTCGTTCCATGCCGTTGGACCGTCGCCGGTCGAGGTGGTCATAATATATTCGTCGTAAAATCCGTATGTGGTGAATCGTTTGAGCTCATACTCTTTGGCTCGCTTATTCATGTCGAAATTTGCATCGAGGGTAAACGATTGTGTTGTCCCGGAGTTTCCTTGATGATAGTTGAGCGCATACAACCTGATGTCTTTATAGAATACCCAATATGTAGCACCTTCGTTTACGAGACCTTGTGCGTCGGCCGATACCTTGTAATTCGGGTCGTCCAGTCTATCGGCTGTCAGCAATACGTTGGTCGAGTTTCCCGATGCCTCTACCGTTGCGGCGATTACATAATTTCCTTGTTTTACTTCTGTCAGAGTGTTCAGTTCGCTGTTACCTCCGCCGTTTGAGCCGTCGTCGTCCGAGCAAGAAGTGAATACCATTCCGGCCATTGCTGTCGCAAAGAGTCCGGAGAATAGAAATTTTTTTTTCATTGTCTCTTTTTTATTGGATTAGAATGTATGTTTCCTGTCTATTTTCCAAAGTACACACGTACTTTCCCGTAGAATGCCCGCCCGGCTTTTTGCAGGCTGAAATTGTCGTACAGTTTCTCGTTGGTCAAGTTGCGGCATTCGAAAGAGAAATTGTATCTGCCCTTCTGTATGCTATAACTCACCGTCAGGTTGTGCGAGAACTGGTTGGGTACGACGAAGTCGCTCTTTTTCCCGATAGCCTGTGAGTAGTAAGAGAAACTGTGCAGATACAGGTTATCGTAGGTTACGGTGAGTACATTGCCTTTTTTGAAGAGTCCGTGCCAATAGAAGTTTATATCGCTATCGGAGAATATGTATGGGACGTTGGGCATTCTCGACTTGTACGCGAGATTCTTTACGCTGTTGCCCATACTGCCTATTTGGTATTCTTCATTGTCGCGCACGTCCATCTTTGTGAAATTGCCGCCTATACTCAACCATTTACTGAAACCGTAGCGGGCCGATATATTGAAACCTTTTGTCAGGACTTTGCCATAGTTGATGTATGTGGCATTTTCTTTCCCTCCGCTCAGGTCTTGAATGTTACGTTGTATATAGTCTTGCGTGTTGCGGTAGATAAATCCTCCTTCGACATAAACGGAATGTTTTCCGAATGTTTTGGTATAGCTGAGGTTGACGTTGATGTTGTTGCTGTTTTCGGGTCGAATGGAGATATTTCCACTTTCCAGATCTTCATCACCGAACATTTCTTCGATCGTCGGCAAGCGGTATGCTTTTTCATAGGAAAGTTTGGTTTGCAGTCCCGATAAGATAAAATAGGTTCCTGCGATACCATATCCCCATGAGTCGGTTGTGCGGCTGGTACGCACGTAGTCGCTGGCATTGTCGTCCGTCGCCATTGGACCGGCAACGTATTGCCGGTAATATTTTCCGAAGACCGACAGATTCCAGCGGTCCGAGGGCATCAACCGGTATGAGAGTCCGGCGATGTTTTTTCGGGTTTCTTTGGCGATGGCGTCGGTAGCTTCCTCTTCGGCGAGCAGGCTCGTATTGTTTCGGTGGAATGCATTCCATACGTTATTGAACGTGAACATGTGCATGCGCGCTATTTGGTAATTGACCGTCAACGTGGCGTTCCAGTTGTCGTTATTGGAGCGGGTGTGTTGATACGATTGTTCACCTCGGGAATTCATCAGTTTTTTTTCTCCTAGCCAATTATATTCGTAGCGTGTCGTATCTACGTTGTAGGTGATGTTGCGGTTGTAGTTGGCGGTAAGTACCACATCGAGGCCTTTGGTGAAGAGGTTGTGTTTGTTGTATTCAAGCGAGGGCATCAGCGAGTGTCCTTTGCGGTGTTTCTCCCCGAATACGGTTTTTTGTCTCACACCCGTTTGTATCTCTTGGTACATGTTGGAGTAGGTGAATCCGAACATCAGACGGTCGGCCCAGTATTTATCTTCTACTCCGATTTTGGCTACAACGGCTTCGTTGTGATAGGTGTCGTGAAACCGTTTTACCCGTTCCGTCTTTTCGGTATCGAAATCGGTCGTTCCGTCTTCTTTGTAACGTTTTATCGGGGCATCAACGTGATAGTCGTTGTCCGAGTAGTTTTGGAATGCGTTTATTTCATACGTGAAACCGTTTTTGAACGTTTGCCCGAAATTGACATACGACTTATGTGTGTTAAAAGAGCCGTAAGAATAAGATGCATCGACAAACCAATTTCTGCGCTTTTTGTTGGTAACGATATTGATGACTCCACCCAGAGCATCGGTTCCGAACCCTACGGGCACGACGCCTTTGTATACTTCGATGCGCTCGGCAAAGTTTATGGGGATATTATTCAGCCCGAAAGAACTGCCGACTCCTTCCTGCGGCACGCCATCGATGAATATTTTCACGTGTTTCCCGCTGAACCCGTCAAGCGTGATACTGGTACTGGAACCCAGTCCTCCCGATTCTCTGACTTTTACACCGGGGATTTTGGCCAATGAGCCGGCCAGATCTTGTGTCGTGTTGTGCAGATTTTTTGCGTCGAGAGCAATCGCGTTATAGGCCGACTTGTTGATACGGTTCACACCGTTCGCTCCTGTTACAGCAACCTCTTTCAGCGATTTTATGTCGGGTTCTATAACGATGTTGAGTTTGGTTCTTTCTCCGTCGGTTATCTCCACGGTCTTTTCGACGGTTTTATATCCGAGTGCCGTAACGACCAGCGTGTATTTCCCGGCCGGGGCTTTTATGTGATAGAGTCCGTCTTTGTTGGTTCCGCTTCCGCGGGCCGAACCTTTCAGGTGTACAGTGGCAAAATTCACGACCTCACGGTCGGCAGTAACGATTCGTCCCGAGACGATCCCTTTATATTCGGAAAAAACGGAAATTGAAAATGTTAAAAATATAAATAGAAAACAGAGCTTTTGTACCTTCATTTGAAAGAATATATTACCTAATGAAATCCTTTGCAAATGTCCGTACAAGTATTAATTCGGGCAATACCGAAATAATGGTATTTTATATATCATAAAATACCGAGTTTTATTATTGTTCTTTTAGTGATATTTTATATACGAAAAATCTCCATTCCGGTCTCGGAATGGAGATTTTGATATAGAACGACAGATGCGACAGAGCATCTGAATCCGCAAAAATCAGTCTTTGAGTTTTGCCTTTATAAACTCGCGGTTGAGGCGGGCGATATTGGCAATGGAGACATTCTTGGGGCATTCGGCTTCGCAAGCGCCGGTGTTGGTACAATTACCGAATCCCAATTCATCCATTTTCGAAAGCATGGCTTTGGCGCGGCGAGCAGCTTCGACACGGCCTTGCGGAAGGAGTGCGAGCTGGCTTACTTTGGCCGATACGAAAAGCATGGCCGATCCGTTCTTACAAGCAGCTACGCAGGCACCGCAACCGATGCAACTGGCGGCGTCCATCGCTTCGTCGGCGTTGGCTTTGGGAATAGGTATGGCATTGGCATCGGGTACACCGCCGGTATTGACCGAGACGTAACCGCCGGCCTGCATGATTTTGTCGAATGCGCCGCGATCGACCATGAGGTCTCGGATTACAGGAAATCCGGCCGAACGCCACGGTTCTACCGTGATGACATCGCCGTCATTGAATTTACGCATGTGCAGCTGGCAGGTCGTTACATCTTCGTCGGGTCCGTGGGGATGTCCGTTGATATAGAGCGAGCACATACCGCAGATACCCTCGCGGCAATCGTGGTCGAACACAACCGGTTCTTCACCCTCGTTGATGAGTTGCTCATTGAGTACGTCGAGCATTTCGAGGAACGAGCTGTCGGTGGAAATATTTTGGAGGGAGTACTCCTTGAAAGCCCCTTTTTCTTTCGGGCCTTTCTGACGCCAGATTCTGAGCGTTATATTGATGGTTTTTTCCATAATCGTAGTGCCTATAAGATTATTGTTTGTAATTACGTTGTTGTACCTTGATGGCTTCGTACTTCAACTCCTCTTTGTACATGACGGGGTCTTTGTCTTCGCCTTGGTACTCCCAGCAGCTGACGTACATGTACTTGTCGTCTTGGCGCAGTGCCTCGCCGTCGGGGGTCTGGAACTCTTCGCGGAAATGGCCACCGCATGACTCGTTGCGATTTAGCGCGTCGAGAGCCATCAGACGGCCTATCTCGATGAAGTCGGCCAGTCGGAGAGCTTTTTCGAGTTCCACGTTCAACGAATTGGGTTCGCCCGGAATGCGTACATTGGTCCAGAATTCTTTTTTCACCTCTTTGATTTTTTCAAGGGCGGTTTCGAGACTTTCTTTGGTACGTCCCATACCTACATATTCCCACATGATAAGGCCCAACTCTTTATGAATAGAGTCGACCGAACGTTTTCCCTTAATGCTCATCAATTTGGCGATACGGGCGTTTACGTCTTTCTCGGCTTGTACGAATTCAGGCAGGCTGGTGCTGAAACGAGGTACGGTGATTTGGTCTGAAAGGTAATTTTGTATCGTATAGGGCAATACGAAATATCCGTCGGCCAATCCTTGCATCAGGGCCGATGCACCCAGACGGTTGGCACCGTGGTCGGAGAAGTTGGCTTCACCGATGGCGAAGAGGCCGGGGATAGAAGTACTCAACTCATAATCGACCCAGATACCGCCCATCGTGTAGTGGATAGCAGGGTAGATCATCATAGGAGTCTTATAGGGGTCGTCGTCGACGATTTTTTCATACATCTGGAAGAGGTTGCCGTAGCGGGCACGTACGACATCTTCACCGAGACGTTCGATAGCCGAAGCAAAGTCGAGGTACACGGCCAGTCCGGTCGATCCGATACCGTAACCGGCATCGCAACGTTCTTTGGCGGCACGCGAAGCCACGTCGCGGGGAACGAGGTTTCCGAAAGCCGGATAACGGCGTTCCAAGTAATAGTCGCGGTCTTCTTCTTTGATGTCGGTCGGTTTCAGTTTGCCGGCGCGGATAGCTTCGGCATCTTCTTTTTTCTTGGGAACCCAGATACGTCCGTCGTTACGGAGCGATTCCGACATAAGAGTCAGTTTCGATTGGAATTCGCCATGTACGGGAATACAGGTCGGGTGTATCTGAGCGAAAGCGGGATTGGCAAAATAAGCGCCTTTTTTATAGCATTGCATGGCAGCCGATCCGTTCGAACCCATAGCATTGGTCGAGAGGAAGAACGTGCGTCCGTAACCGCCGGTTGCGATTACCACGGCGTGAGCGGCGTAACGTTCGATTTTTCCGGTGATGAGGTTACGGGCGATGATACCGCGTGCGCGTCCGTCGATGATGACGAGGTCGAGCATTTCATGACGCGGGAAAAGTTTCACCGTGCCTTTTTTCACTTGACGGCTCAATGCCGAGTAGGCGCCGAGCAACAGTTGTTGTCCCGTCTGTCCTTTGGCATAGAAAGTACGGGATACTTGGGCGCCACCGAACGAACGGTTGTCGAGCAAACCTCCGTACTCACGGGCGAAAGGTACGCCTTGTGCTACACATTGGTCGATGATGGAGTTGGAAACTTCGGCCAGACGGTAAACGTTGGCTTCGCGGGCACGGTAGTCTCCACCTTTGATCGTATCGTAGAAGAGACGATACACGCTGTCTCCGTCGTTTTGATAGTTTTTGGCCGCATTGATACCACCTTGTGCTGCGATGGAGTGTGCACGGCGGGGAGAATCTTGTATGCAGAAACTGAGTACGTTGAATCCCATTTCGCCGAGTGATGCAGCAGCCGAAGCACCGGCCAGACCGGTACCTACGACGATGATGTCGAGGCGGCGTTTGTTGGCGGGATTCACCAGTTTTTGGTGACTTTTATAGTTGGTCCATTTTTCGGCCAAAGGACCTTCGGGGATTTTCGAGTCGATTTTTTTTGCCGCAGGTTGTGTTGCGGCTTTGGGGGCTTCTTGTTGAATCTGAGCCTCCATTCCTTCGGGGGTTATATCTGTTTTAGCCATAGTCGAAATTTTTAGAAGATGTTATGTTATGCTATGAAACCGAAGTAGATGGCTACCACAGCAAATCCGAGGCAAAGAACGGTTGTGTAGATGTTGGAGATACATTTCCAGCGCGACAGCCAAATTTTATTGTTCCAACCCAATGTCTGAATGGCGCTCCAAAAGCCATGTGTGAGGTGGAACCAAATAGCAACGAACCATACCAGATAGATGATGGCCATGATAGGATTTCCCAGTGTTTCGGCAATAAGGGCATATCCGTCGTGGGGATTTACCTCGGGAAGGATACCGGTAATTTCGTTGAACTGCATTTTGAACCAGAATTGGTACAGGTGCATGGCGATACCGATAACGACGATGATACCCAGGACGAGCATATTTTGAGAAGCCCATTCCACGTCTTTGGGTTTTTCGGTTACTTTGTAGCGGTCTTTTCCCCGGGCGCGACGGTTGATATAGGTCAACCAGAGGGCGAAGAGAATGTGCAGCACCGCACCGGCGGCGATGACAGCGGTTCCTGCCAATGCATACCAGTTGGCTCCCAAGAATTCACATACCATGTTGTATCCTTCTTCCGAGAAGATGGCTACGAGGTTCATCGACATGTGAAATGTCAGGAACAGGATAAGAAAAAGACCGGTGAGGCTCATCACCACCTTTTTCCCGATCGATGAGTTTAATAACCACATAAGATTTGAGATTTTTTTGAGTTAGTATTTGGCTTGTAATGTATTGCCTGTTGAGGAGACCATTTTCGGGCTACAAAATTAATGGAATGTCTACTTGTATGCAAATATTAAGGAAAATTTTCGCTAATCATTTTTTGTATTCCATTGCAGGGTGGCCCGGAGCGGGTAGTGGTCGGAGTGTTTCTGACGAACGATACGGCTGTCGACGGCACGCAACACGTTGTTGTAGAGTATGTGGTCGATACGAAACCAGAATCCCTGTTCATTGTATGTGATACCCGGGCCGAATCCCGTAGAAACATATGCATCGGAAAAGTCGTCGCGGATCTTTCGGTATGCATAGGATTGCGGCGTATCGTTGAAGTCCCCGCAGATAACGACAGCTCCGGTAATGCCGTCGGCGATTTGACGTATGAGGCGGGCTTGTTTGGCCCGTTCCGTCCCTGCACGTTTGAGTTTTCCCAATAACCGGCTTTTGGCTTGCGGCAGAAGATCGGTCGATTGGGTAGGATTTTTTGCGATTTGTTCGTACAATTCGCGGTCTTTCGGTTCGAGATGGTTCGACTCCAAGTGGCAGTTGATGAGCGAGAAAGATTTTCCGTCGATGTCGAATTGATAAAGGCATGCACCGTTTTGCGACCGGTCGAACGGTATGGGTTCTATATTTTTGAAGGGGTATTTGGAGAAACAAGCGATTCCCGAGTTCCAGGGGGTCGGTTTGAAAACATGATGATAGGGGTAGTCCGAAAGTACTTTTTCTACCATTTTTTGAGATAGTTGGTGATTGCTGCCGGAGGGTACAGTATTGTATTCTTGCAGGCAAATGATGTCGGCTCCGCTGTTACGTAACAGGTCGAGTACCGTATTGCTTTTTCCGTTGTCCGTCGGTTTGGATTGGACAAAACTCCGTATATTATAAGACAGGAGGCTGATTTTTCCCATTTTATTGTCTTTCCCTTCAAAATGGGTGGGAAAATAATTTTGAACCGCTTGAAACGAGAGCAATAAGAAAGCAATCGGTAGGAGGACATACTTCCTCGGCCGTATGAAGATTTGCAGAAGTAATAGTATTTCGATAAAAAAGAATACGGGGAACGCCAGTGTGAAAAAGTAGGGCAGGGAGAATCTGTCAGGAGGAATCAGGTAACTATAAGCCGAAATCAGCAATAAACCTCCGGCGATGAAATTTATCGTCAGTGCCAGCAGTTGATATGTTTTGGCAAGAAAATTCATATCGCTCTATTTTTTCCCGGCATCGAAAAGCCGTTTTTTTTCTTCCCGGGTCAATGTCTCGTATCCCGACTGTTTTATTTTATCGAGGATACGGTCTATCTCGGCGACGTTTTCTTGTCGGTGACGTAAATATTCCTCGTCATCGGTATTTCTGTACCTTGTTCTTCCGGCATTTTGGTGTTTGCGCTTATCTCCTTTGTTTCGGGAGTGGAAAAGGAGAACAAGATTATCTACTATACGGTTGAACCCTTTTGTGAGATCCCTTCCTTTTTTATAGCGCAGGGCAAACAAGAATCCGAATAACGCTCCTCCTATGTGTGCGATATGTCCTCCTGCATTTTGGGACGTTATGCTCAGCAAGTCTATCAGTACGGTAATAAGTGCAATGTATTTTATCGAGATATTCCCGATGAACAATAACCGTATTTTGTAGTCGGGAGCATAGGCCGAGACAGCAAAGACAACTGCCAGTACGGCAGCCGATGCACCGAGCAGCATGCCTTCGACGGCCACGAAGTAGGGCAACAGATTATAGGCGAGCAGATAGACGGCCGCTCCGCTCAATCCTCCTAAAATGTAGACGCCCCCGAATTGTTTGGCATTGAAGAATAAGAGAAATAATTGCCCGAACCAGTAAAGCCATAGCATATTGAACAGCAGATGCAACAGGTCGTACTGGAAAAACATGTAAGTGAACACCGTGTAGGGGCGATAAAGCAGCAGCATAGGGTCGGACGGTAATTCGAGGTACGGCGTCAACGAAAAAGGCACTCCGAGCAACGTGCAGAAAACATCGGTAAGCCGCACGACAAGGAAGAGGGCGACATTGATGAAGATGAACTTTACCGTGAGTTGCCCTGTTTTGTATTTGAGACGTAGATCATCAAAAATACCCATGGTTTCCGCCTCCTTTTTTACGCCAGTAGAGAATGAGAATAAGACCGAATAACATACCACCCAAGTGGGCGAAATGGGCAATGTTGTCGCCTCCGCCGCTGCTGCTGCGTATGCCGAGGAACAACTCTATAAGTCCGTACCCTATGACGAAATATTTGGCTTTGATGGGTATGGGAATGAACATGAGAAACAGTTCCGCGTTGGGAAACATCATACCGAAAGCCAATAGTATGCCGAATACGGCACCCGAAGCGCCGATGGTAATGATGTTGTTGAGAACGAGTCGTGTCTGGGACCACCCGATCATCGATTCGGTATTGGCAATAGCATCGTGCAAGGAGATGTACCACGTAATTTCTTGTATGAGTCCGGCTCCGATACCGGTAATCATGTAGAAAACAAGAAAGCGTTTTCCTCCCCACACCGATTCGAGGGTACGTCCGAAGATGAAAACCGAGAACATGTTGAAGAAAACATGCCCGAAAGAATATGGGTCGTGCATAAACATGTAGGTTACCATCTGTGCGGCGTTGAAACGGTCGGCTTGGAAATAGTGTAGTCCCAAATATTCGACGAGATCTATGCCGAGGGTTTTTCTGAAAACGATGGTGGCCAGCCACAACAACAGATTGATAATGATCAGATTTTTTGTAACAGGCGGTATGCTGTTGAGGAAATTTGGTCGATTTTGAATCATAAAGATTTGTTTATGGTATGCCGAATAATGGCATCGGTTTCGATATGAAAAGTTTTATACGACACAAAAATAAAGAATATTTCTTTGGTATGGAGACAAAATGACCGAAGAATAGAAAGGTAATAAATGTTTTTTACGTTTTTTCGATCTAAATCTTTGTTTTTTTGTTTTTTAATCATACATTTGTACACAACTTGAATACCTATCTTTATTGAAAAGATCTTGATATAAACCATATTTTAATAACAATAATGTCATGAACAAAACAGATTTGATTGCTGCTGTTGCAGAAAAAGCCGGTTTGGCAAAAACTGATGCTAAAAAAGCTCTTGAAGCTTTTGTTTCTACTGTATCGGAAGAATTGGCAAAAGGTGAGAAAATAGCTTTAATAGGATTCGGAACTTTTTCTGTTAGCGAGAAAAGTGCAAGAACCGGTATCAATCCCGCTACTAAGCAAACGATTACCATTCCGGCAAAGAAAGTCGTTAAATTCAAAGCTGGTGCAGAACTGGCCGAAAAAGTAAAATAAGTATTTTACGGATTTAAAAGAAAAAGGGGCATCTCATAGAGATGTCCCTTTTTGTATGCCGATACTGAAAAACGTCAGGAAACCCCTTTTATTTTTTCAGCAGCTTATTGTATTTGTCCGAACATATTATCTCCATTGCCTTGCGGTAAATGGGATTGGTGGGGTTGTAAATCATGTAGTAGGTCGAGGTGCTGTTGTAGAGATCCCGGGCAAGTAATGCTTTGAGTTGCACGGCGATGAGCGGTCTCGACGCCTCTTTTTCTGCATCGTCTTTCGGTTTGATTCCCGTTTCGGTAGCCAATGTATCGAGAGTAGCCCATAATTGATCGTCTATTTCGTATTGGTCGATGAATTTCGATACCTTCCTGTATTTCGATATAATTTCTCTACGGTGATTGTCGAGATAGGTGTAGATACTGCGGTTCAGGATTCCCCGGCGCAGGAGCTGGCGGTGATAGGCGGTGTAACGTGCAGTATCGAGGCCGACGAAAACATCGGGCATGATACCTCCGCCGCCGTAAACAGTACGTCCGATGCGCAAAGTCTTGTATTGCAGGGAGTCTGTGAAATGTATACTGTCGGCGTGCAGCAGTTCGCCGTGAGCCAGTCGCTCGTTCAAATCTTGATCGTATGCTTCATTTTCTCCTTTGACGTAAGGCCGTTGAATGCATCGACCTGTCGGGGTATGGTATCGGGCGACGGTAAGACGCAGCAGCGATTTATCGGGCATGGTAATGGGGCGTTGTACCAGTCCTTTGCCGAATGTGCGGCGTCCCACGATTACGGCGCGGTCCCAGTCTTGCAGGGCTCCGGCGAGAATTTCGCTGGCCGAGGCCGATAGTTCGTCGACCATTACAACGACCCGTTCGTCGGGCAACAAGGTATTTCCGGTAGCAATTTCCTGCGCCCGGCGCACGTTACGACCTTCGGTATATACGATGAGCTGATCTTTGTCGAGAAACATATCAGCTATCTTGACCGCCACATTCAGGTATCCGCCACCGTTCCCTTGCAGGTCGAGTATCAGGTTTCTCATACCTTCTTTCCGGAGTGATTTCACGGCTTTTTCCATTTCTTCGGCACTGCTTTCGGCAAAGCGGCTCAGTCTGATGTATCCGGTCGTGTCATCGAGCATATAAGTCGCATCGATACTGTTTACCGGAATTTTATCCCGGGTGATGGTGAAGGAAATCGGTTCGGCAACGCCCCGTCGCATTATTCCTATGGAGACTTTGCTTCCCCGTTTTCCCCTCAACATGGTGATGATGTCGTTGACGGCAAGTTTGACTCCGGCAACGATGCTGTCATCGACCGATATGATACGGTCGCCGGGTAAGATACCGGCTTTCTCCGACGGCCCGCCGACGACAGTCTGCACGACGAACAACGTATCTTCCAGCATATTTATCTGTATGCCTATGCCGTCGAATTTTCCCGACAATGTTTCCAATGTCTGTTGCGCTTCGTGAGGAGGCAGGTAAGTCGAATGGGGATCGAGCTGTTTCAACATGGCGGCTATGGTTTTTTCGGCAATAGTGTCCTCATCGATGACATCGACGTAAAGCCGTGAAACGGCGGCTGCGACTAGATTGATCTTATTGAGGGCATTGAATCGCCGGGATTGTTCTACCTGCGTATTGCCTTTTTTATCGCTGCCATTTGCTCCGTTTCGTTTTTGTGCCGCCAATGCGGGTGCGAGAAGCAGAAGAGAAAGTAAAATTGTATAGAATTTTTTCATGAGAGAGGAGTTTCTATTCACAATCGGGAAGTTTCAGGTTTTTCGGAATAAACTGTTTTACCGGTTGGTTATAACGCAATAGTTCCCGCACGACCGAAGAACTGATATGCGCGTATTGCGGCTCGGTAAAGAGCAACAATGTTTCAATGCCCGAAATGTCCCGGTTCAGGTCGGCTATGGTCTTTTCATATTCGAAATCGGCAATGGAACGTATTCCTCGCAGGATTGCCGTTACGTTTTGTCTTTGTGCTTCGACCACGGTCAGGTCGTTGTAGGCGATGACTTCGACCCGTGGATCGGAGGCGAATAATTCCCGCAACATATTCACTCTTTGGTCGGGAGTGTAAAGGCAGCGTTTTGCATCATTGATACCGACGGCGATGATGACTTTGTCGAAGATTTGCAAGGCTCGACGGGTAATCGATGCGTGCCCGAGGGTAAAGGGATCGAATGTCCCCGGATAAAAGGCTATTTTTTCAGAGGTCTTCATCGTCAACAATCAGATTATCGATAATAAAATTCTGCCGTTCCATCGTGTTTTTACCCATGTAAAATTCGAGCAGTTCCTTTACCGAGTCCTCTTTGCGCAAGGTTACTTGGTCGAGGCGGATATTCTCTCCGATGAATCCCTTGAATTCATCGGGCGAGATTTCACCCAAACCTTTGAATCGGGTAATCTCAGCATTTTCGCCGAAGTACTTGATGGCTTCGATGCGTTCTTGGTCGGTATAGCAATAACGGGTCTCTTTCTTGTCGCGTACGCGGAACAATGGTGTTTGCAAAATGTAGACGTGTCCTTTCTTGATGAGGTCGGGAAAGAATTGCAACAGGAAGGTAAGCGTGAGCAGACGTATGTGCATACCATCGTCATCGGCATCGGTGGCGATGATAACTTTGTTGTAACGCAGCCCTTCTATGCCGTCTTCGACATTGAGCGCGGCTTGTAGGAGATTGAACTCTTCGTTCTCGTACACGACTTCGCGGGTCTGTCCGTAGCTGTTGAGGGGTTTCCCTCGCAGGCTGAAAATCGCTTGCACGTCGGCGTTTCGGCTTTTCCCGATAGAGCCCGAGGCCGAGTCTCCCTCGGTGATGAATATGCAGGTTTCGTCGCGTAGGTCGCCTTTGGGATCGTTGTAATGTACACGACAATCTTGCAGTTTACGGTTGTGCAGATTGGCTTTTTTCGCCCGCTCGCGGGCGATTTTCGATACCCCGGCGATCGCTTTGCGTTCTTTTTCCGAATCCTGTATTTTTTTGAGCAAGATTTCTTTGGTCTCGTTGTTCTTGTGCAGGTAGTTATCGAGCTCTTTTTTCAGAAAATCACCGATGAATTTGTTGACGGTTGGTCCGTCGGGTCCCATGTCGCGCGAGCTGAGTTTGGTTTTGGTTTGGGACTCGAATACGGGTTCTTCCACCTTGATGCTGATAGCCGCCACCATGCCGTTGCGAATGTCGGCATATTCGAAGTTTTTGGAGTAAAATTCTTTGATGGTACGCGAGACGGATTCTTTGAATGCCGAGAGATGCGTCCCCCCGAGTATGGTGTGCTGCCCGTTGACGAACGAATAAAATTCTTCTCCATATTGGTCGTTGTGGGTGATAACGACCTCGATGTCGTCGCCTTTGAGATGTATCATCGGGTAGAGCGGCGTAGCGGTCATCTTTTCGTTGAGCAGATCGACGAGTCCGTTTTTGGACGCATAGCGCACGCCGTTGTAGATAAACGTGAGACCCGAATTGAGGTAGGTATAATTTTTGATGAGGGCTACGACGAATTCTTCTCGATATTTGTAATCGACAAAAATCGTATTGTCGGGCTTGAAGCTCACCCACGTTCCGTTACTTTGATCGGTCGGGGTGATAGCGCTTTCTTCGGTTTTGTTTCCGCAGGTGTAAGTTACGCTTTTGCATTCGCCCTCTCGGTAGGCTTCGATACGAAATTCAGAAGAAAGGGCATTTACGGCTTTGATACCTACACCGTTGAGGCCGACCGATTTTTTAAATGCCTTTGAGTCGTATTTGGCACCGGTGTTCATTTTAGAAGAGACGTCGACGACTTTGTCGAGAGGGATTCCCCGTCCGTAGTCGCGTACCGATACCCGTCCGTCTTCGATGTCGATGATGACTTGTTTTCCGTATCCCATCATAAATTCGTCGATAGCATTGTCTATGACCTCTTTGAGCAACACATAGATACCATCGTCGGCATGGGTGCCGTCGCCCAACTTGCCGATGTACATACCGGGACGTCGGCGTATGTGCTCTTTCCAGTCGAGGGTGCGTATGCTGTCCGATCCGTATTCGATGTCTTGTTTTATATCTTCTGCCATAGGGTGTGCATTTATGGTTGGATAGAATTATTTACGATGTTTCCGACGGGCTTTTTTCAGGCCGAAGTCTTTTGGAGAAAGGTTTTTGCCCGGTTTCTTTTGCTTTTTTGAAGAAAGGGTGGGCACGGATGAAATAGATTTTCCTTCGAGGGCGAAGTCGATTTGGCGACGTTCCATGTCGACACGGGCGATAACGATGCGCAAAGGATCGCCGAGGCAATATTGCCGGTGGGTACGATGTCCTACCAAACGATAGTTTTTCTCGTCGAACTCGTAATAGTCGTCGTCGAGATCTCGCATGGGGATAAGGCCTTCGCATTTGTTCTCGTCGATTTCGACGTAGAGTCCCCGGTCAGCGATTCCCGAAATAGTACCGTCGTAGACCTGTCCTAATCGCTCGGACAAGAACTCGGCTTGTTTATATTTGATCGATGCCCGTTCGGCATTGGCGGCAATTTGTTCCATATCCGAGGAGTGTTTGCACCGGTCTTCGAGTTCTTCGCTGTCGACTGCGCGGCCTTTGTCGAGATAGCGTTCGAGCAACCGGTGGACCATCATGTCGGGATATCGGCGTATGGGAGATGTGAAATGGGTATAGTAATCGAATGCCAACCCGTAATGTCCGATATTCTCTGTTGTGTATACGGCTTTGGCCATCGTGCGTATGGTCAGAGTCGATATGAGATTTTCTTTGGGTGTGTTGTGTACTTGTGTAAGCAGTTGGTTGATAGAGTCGGTTATCTCCGATCGGGTTCCGGTTGCTTTCAGTTTCAATCCTAACCGGTGGACAAATTCCGAGAGTGTTGCCATTTTCTCCGGGTCGGGATTGTCGTGTACGCGGTACACAAAAGGTTTGGGGGTACGGTTCTTGGGTACACGTCCTATGGTCTCGGCTACCGTGCGGTTGGCCAGCAGCATGAATTCTTCGATGAGTTTGTTGGCTTCTTTCGATTCTTTGGTGTATACACTGATGGGACGGCCTTTTTCGTCGATGACGAATTTCATTTCCTGACGGTCGAAGTCGATGGCTCCGTGTGCGAAACGTTGCTTGCGCAGAGCCATAGCCAAGCGATTGAGTGTGAGGATTTCGTTTGCACAGTCTCCTTTCCCGCTTTCGATTATCTGCTGGGCTTCTTCATAAGCAAAACGGCGGTCGGAGCGTATGACGGTGCGGGCGATATGCGATTTCAGTACTTTCCCGTTATCATCGAGTTCAAAAACGACCGAGAAACAGAGCTTTTCTTCGTTCGGTCGCAAGGAACAGATTTGATTGCAAAGTCGCTCGGGAAGCATGGGAACCGTCCGGTCGACCAGATAGACCGATGTACCGCGCTGGTAGGCTTCCCGGTCGATAGGACTTCCCGGCTTGACATAATGTGTTACGTCGGCTATATGCACGCCGACTTCCCATTTCCCGTCGGACAATCGGCGCAGGGAAAGGGCGTCGTCGAAGTCTTTGGCATCGGCCGGGTCGATGGTAAATGTCGTTATGTCGCGAAAATCTTCACGGCGGGCGATTTCGTCAGCGGATATGCGGTCGTCGATTTCATCGGCGAGCTTTTCGAGTTCTTCGGGATAGTGAGTGGGCAATCCGAACTCTGCGAGTATGGCGTGCATCTCGGTATCGTTTTCTCCGCTTTTCCCGAGTATTTCAATGACTGCGCCCGAAGGACTGGTATTGTACGGAGGCCAGTCGGTAAGTCGGGCGACGACTTTTTCTCCTTCTTTGGCTCCGAGGGTCTGGTCGGTCGGGACATATACACGGAAGTCGAATGCCCGGCTGTCGACGCGAAGGGTTGTTTCTTTTATACCGGCTTTTTCGACTGTTCCGACAATTTGTTGGGCAGAGCATCGTTTGGTGATGTCGGTTACTTCGGCCTCTCCCCGGTATTTTCCCCGGGAAATAAGCAGATACTCGACTTTGTCGCCTGATAGGGCATGACGGGCGTTGTTTTCACTCACATAAAGAGCGTCGCCGCCGTTATCGGGAACGATGGAGAGACGGCTGTGGTCGCGGACGAATGTGCCGGAAAGGAACAGATCGGCGGCGTTGCGGCGATAACGTCCGGGCGATTCTTGCAGTAGGAATCCTTCTTTTACCATACCGTCCAACAGCTCGACGACTTCTCTTTTCTGCATCTCGTTTTTTGCACCCACTTTGCGGGCAATCTGCCGGGGATTGTAGAAAACCCGGAAATTTTCATTGAAAAATTCCCGTATATGTCCGGCGAAAGACTTTTGTTGTTTTTCTTCGGGGCGTAATTTGTGGTGTTTTACCATAGCTGTTGCGGTATTTGGTTTGGTTGTCTCTTTTTAGAGAATAGCCCGGTCGTCGCAAGGGGCGGCCGGGCTGTCTTTTTTTGCCTCGATTTTGTGGGGCGTGATTGGGGTGCGCCCGACCTATGCGTCGATATTGGCGTATGTGGCGTTTTTCTCGATAAATTCTCGACGAGGCCCTACGTCTTCTCCCATAAGCATCGAGAATATGTAATCGACATCGGCCGCATTGTTGATGGTTACTTGTTTGAGTATCCGTGTTTCGGGATTCATGGTCGTTTCCCAAAGTTGTTCGGGATTCATTTCTCCCAAACCTTTGTAACGCTGGGTATGGATTCCCGATTCCGAACCTTCTCCGTATTTCTGTATGAAAGCCTGCCGTGCTTCTTCGGTATAGCAATACTCTTTGATATTTCCTTTGGCACAAAGGTAGAGTGGCGGGTTGGCGATATAGAGATGCCCTGCCTCGATGATTTCGGGCATGTAGCGATAGAAAAGGGTCATGATGAGGGTGTCGATGTGGCTGCCATCGACATCGGCATCGGTCATGATGATGATTTTGTGATAACGGAGTTTCTCGATGTTCGCTTTTTTGCTGTTTTCTTCACCGTCAACGCCGAATCGTACACCCAAAGCCGTGATGATGTTGTTCACTTCATCGCTTTCGAACGCTTTGTGCCACATGGCTTTTTCTACATTGAGAATTTTACCCCGCAACGGCAATATGGCCTGTGTGGCGCGGCTGCGTCCTTGCTTGGCCGACCCGCCGGCCGAATCTCCCTCGACGAGGAATATTTCGCATTCTTCGGGGTTTCGAGACGAGCAGTCCGCCAGTTTTCCCGGCAGTCCGCCTCCGCTCATGGGACTTTTGCGTTGTACCGACTCCCTCGCTTTGCGGGCGGCGATACGTGCGGTAGCAGCGAGAATGACTTTATCTACGATGAGTTTGGCCTCTTTGGGGTGCTCTTCGAGATAGTTGGTGAGAGCTTCGCCCACGGCTTGGTTCACGGCGCCGCTTACTTCATTGTTGCCCAATTTGGTCTTGGTCTGGCCTTCGAACTGGGGCTCGGCAACTTTTACCGAAATGACGGCGATGAGTCCTTCCCGGAAATCTTCTCCCGATATTTCTACTTTTGCCTTTTCGAGTGCTTTGGCACTTGTGTCTTCGGCATATTTTTTCAGGACCCGCGTGAGAGCCGTACGGAAACCCGCCTCATGCGTTCCTCCTTCGATCGTGTTGATGTTGTTCACGTAAGAGTGCAGGTTTTCGCGGTATCCCGTGTTGTACATGATAGCGCATTCGATGGGAATGCTTTGTTTCTCGGTATTGAGGTAGATGACGTCGTTGATGAGAGGTTCGTTGTTTCGGTTGAGAAATCTGACGAATTCTTTGACACCTTCTTCGGAGTGGAATACTTCTTGTTTGGGATTGCCTTCCTCGTCTTTTTCCCGGAGATCGGTAAAAGTAATGGTAATGCCTTTATTGAGATAAGCCAGTTCCCGTAAACGATTTTGAAGTATTTCGTATTGATAGATTGTGTCTGTGAATATACTGCCGTCGGGTTTGAAAGTGATGGTAGTTCCCGTTTCATGGGTATCTCCTATAACCTCGACGTCGTGCAGCGGTTTGCCGCAAGAATATTCCTGCATATAGATTTTTCCGTTGCGGTGTATCTCGGCTCGCAAATAGGTCGATAAGGCATTGACGCAGGATACGCCGACACCGTGCAGACCGCCCGACACTTTGTAAGAACCTTTGTCGAATTTACCTCCGGCATGTAAAACCGTGAGTACTACTTCGAGTGCCGATTTGTGTTCTTTCTCGTGCATGTCGACGGGAATACCCCGGCCGTTATCGGTTACGGTTATGGAGTTGTCTTCGTTGATGAAAACGTTGATGCGGTTACAGTAGCCGGCCAGTGCTTCATCGATAGAGTTATCGACTACTTCATATACCAAATGATGCAGACCTTTGACGCTGATGTCGCCGATATACATGGCAGGGCGTTTTCTTACGGCTTCGAGGCCTTCGAGTACCTGTATGCTATCAGCGGAGTAACTGGCATTCTGTTTGTTGTTTTCTTCTGACATATCTTTGTTGTGTTAATTCTGTTCGAGTGCTCGGTTGCTCCTCGATTTTTTTTCAGAATAAAGAATTTTTATACTTTGTCGAGAGGTTTTGCGCAACAAAAACCTCTCGACAAAGATAATGAAAAATCTCTGTATCGGGAAATTTTTAGCAATCTTTTCGATGCTTTGTGCAAGGTGTTTTTGTGTGGTGTCTACTGCTTTATGTGGAGATTGCAGCGGGACTCGGTGTATGCTGTGTTATGGATAGCCGAGTAAAGGACAGATGCACAAAAAGCGTCGAGGAGAACCTCGACGCTTGTAGCCCATAGGGGAATCGAACCCCTCTTTCAAGAATGAAAATCTTGCGTCCTAGCCGATAGACGAATGGGCCAAAATGTCAAAGCTCTCACTTATAGCGTTCTAAGAAAGTGATTTCCCGATTGCGAGTGCAAAGATAGACGATCTCTCTGAACTGGCAAAACATTTCGAAGGAAAATTTAATGCTACTCACTGTTTTAACTTCTCTTTAGAACTTATATCTTCCAGATGAATTTCCAAGGCTTTAACGGAAATATTTATTTCCCAGATACATACACATAACGACGCCGCTAATAGCAATAAGGCTATGCCAAATATCCATGCGGCGAAAACCTGCCACGATACATAAATGAAGAACATAGCGATCACGCAGAGCAGCAAACTGAGTATTCCTAATATTTGCATGGAACGGGTCAGATAGAGCCTTTTCCGCAGGTTCGCTATCTGGGCGATATCCTTGGGGTCATGGGTTTGCTGATGCTTTTCTTTCAAGGCACGCACTACGCTGGCGTATGAAAGGAAGCGATTCGTATAGGCCAACAATATCAATGATATGGCGGAAAATAATAAAGAAGGGGTCGTTAAGTCCAACATAATTCTATACTTTAATTATATGTATAACGTTAATTTGAGTATCTTTGTTCTTAATCATCGTCGCAAAGATACGAATTATGTTGTGTAAAACGAGGGGGATTGTCTTGCATACGATCCCTTACAATGATAAATATTCTATTATATATATGTATACGGAGGCGTTTGGCCGGGCCTCGTATCTGGTTAGTCGTAGCCGAGGGAAGAAAAGCACGGTATCGAAGGCTTTGTTTATACCTTTGTCCGTTCTGGAAATGGAGGTGGAGCACTTGAATAAGCGGGACTTGCACCGGATTAAGGAGACCCGCATTTGTTTTCCGCTGAATGATGTTTGTTGTGATCCGGTTAAGAATGTATTGGCGCTTTTCCTCTCGGAGGTTCTTTTTAGGGTCGTGAAAGATACGGAGCCGGATCCCCGTTTATTTGATTATTTATACGAGTCCATACATCTATTGGAGTATGCGGATAAAGGTATCGCTAATTTTCATATGGTTTTCTTGTTAGGTCTTCTCCACCATCTCGGTATTTTCCCGAATATGGAATCGCATAGGGTGGGATATTATTTCGATATGTTGAATGGGGTGTTTACGGATCATATCCCGATGCATCGGCATTATTTAAATAAGGTGGAGAGCGCTTTCTTTTCCCGTTTGCTGCGTATCAGTTTTGAGAATATGTCGCTTTATGGTTTTTCCCGGCAAGAGCGGGCCCGTATTATTCATCGTATTCTTGAGTATTACCGTCTACATCTCCCGGATTTTCCGGAAATCAAATCGTTATCGGTGATGCAAAGCTTATTTGATTGATCTATTTGATGTTATATTAGCTCTTGAAAACACGTACGTGTTTTTTGAAAAAGACGTACATGTTTTTCCGGAAACACGTACATGTTTTTTCGGAAATAATGAGAAGCTTCCGGATAGGCGGGAAAAACATCCGATAACGGTTGCCTATTTGAGGAAAAGATTATACTTTTGCAATCTCAAAAGAGTTGGTCTTGTAGTTCAACGGATAGAATAGAAGTTTCCTAAACTTTAGATCCGGGTTCGATTCCCGGCGAGACTACTTTTGCCTTTCTTTCTTTTTATCTTATTTTATTAATAGATAGCGAGTTATACTTGACTTTTGAGTGTTTTGTATATCGTTTTTGTAAAGAGAAAATAAATAAAAGAAGATTTTTTCTTACCGCAATTCTTACCGCATCCTTGTTTTGTCGATAAAATATTGTCTATATTTGCGTAAGTTAAATAAACAGATATATTATGGCAACAGTAAAATTCTATTTGACACGTCCGAAGTCAGATAAGCCTACCGCTATTTTTTTTCTGATGAATTACGGTGCATATACTATTTTACCCGATGGGAAGAAAAAGTACTTACCGTTGAAGTATTATACTAATGAGACAATTTTGCCGGAAAGATGGGATACGAAAGTTGGTGCTCCGATCGCTCCTACAGCGAGGAATCACCGGATGAACGCTGGTGAGTATAGAGAACTGAAAGCGGCTTTGGATAATATCGAAGTTACGGCTAAAGATGTGTTACGTCGGTTGGAGAATGACGGTATCCAGCCAACGAATGAGCTACTAACAAAGGAGTTGGATAAGATATTTAAAGGTTACAAGGAGATAGAACCGGATAGAGATGTCAAGGATTTACTTTGTTTTGTCAAATCATTTATAGAGAAAACTGATAAGAAACCTAATACTGTGAAGGGGTATAAGCAAACAGCTCGTGAGATTGAGGGGTATATTGCATTAACAGGGAAAAGGCTACAATTTGAGAATGTAGACTTGGATTTTTATTTGTCATTTGTTGAATATTTAACGAATAAAGGTTATTCTCCAAATACGGTTGGTGCTCGTATAAAGGATTTGAAAATGTTTATGAATGAGGCTTATGAACGTAATCTACATACAAATATGGATTTCAAAAAGAAGCGTTTTAGTAAGCCTAAAGAGGAAACCTATTCTGTCTACCTCAATAGTGATGAGCTAAAGAAAATCTACAAGTGTGACTTAAGTGATGAACCTCGATTGGATCGGGTTCGGGATTTGTTTTTGATAGGCTGCTGTACAGGATTACGTTTTAGTGATTTGTCTTTGTTGAGTTCTGATAATATTGATAATGTAGAGAGTGTAATTACTATAAAGACTGTGAAAACCGGTAGGACTGTAGTTATCCCTTTGCATGCGATAGTTCGGCAGATATTGCAGAAATATGATAATGAGTTGCCTCGTGTTCCTTCAAATCAAAAATTTAATGATTATATCAAAGAGATTGCGAAGAAGGCTGAGATTAATGAGCCAATCTTATTGCAAAGAACAAAAGGTACTTTAACTTATGCTGAAACGAAGCCTAAATATGATCTTGTAACGAGTCACACGGCTCGGCGTTCTTTTGCCACGAATGCTTATTTAGCAGGATTGCCCCCCATTAGTATAATGAAGATAACGGGACACAAGACGGAATCTTCATTCATGAAGTATATTAAGATCTCGGAGAAGGAGAATGCTATACAGTTGAAAGGACATGAATTTTTTAATCAGATAGTAACTTGCTAATTGATTATTTTTATGGAAAATGTAAGATCGTATTGTGATGATATTCTAGATGTTATACATAAATTTGGGGAAGAGTATATCTATGACCCCAGAACTAAAATCATTGATGGGAAAGATTTGTTTGTTTCTGTTGATAATAATATCAATAACGATATTGCATACTCTGATGATTCGGACAATAGATCGAATGAGGCTTGTGTGAATTTGGGTTTAACTTTTGCGGTTGGTCAACATTGTGAGAAATTACGTGTAAAATATGTAGATGCGATAAAATCTCGATTGTTAGGGATGGATCCTAAAGCTAGAATGGTCTATGCGGAGGAAATATTACAGCGTTTATATGAAATACAGCTAAATCATCCCATTTTTCATTCCAAAGTATTTCAAAAACTTGTAATACCGTTTTTTTTCTCAGATGTCACAGAGGCTTTTGAACGATATGACATTAATCTGTGGAATATCCTAGTAAATTGCCAAAAAAAGCACGGTACATTCTTTTGTTATTGGCTAAAGTTCCTTAAGCATCATTATGATACGATAGGGCTACAAAGATGTGTTTATAGTGAAAGTGAGATCCTTGATGGTCTGCCAAATGCTTCTCAATGCGAGCTGTCGAATGTCTCTCAAGAGGAATTGCCAAATGCTTCTCAAGAAGAACTATCAAATGTTTCTGATGAGAGTACTGATAACTTATCAAACATAGAGGATGAGTTTTATAAACTATTTGATAGCTATGACAAGGGTGTTGTACTCGAACTGATAAAAAAGTTAGAGGAGTTTAATATAGTAAGAGAGCGAGATTATGTCTGCAAATATAAGAATTATCTTGCCAAATTAATGATATTCATGAAAAATCAGGGGATTCTTAAATATAATCGGCTAGTGCCTGTAGCACGTATCTTTTATGGCTATTTTAATCTTGTAGTTAGAAAAACATCGATAGGAGAAAATAGTGTTACAGAAAGAAACATACGTGTGATAGAGAATCGTGGGACTATGGGGCTTTCTACAGACGAGATCGAGGATTTTAAGCTTATCTGTGGTCATTTTCCTAAATAGTTATTTCCATTTGGAAAAGGTGGAAAAAGTGGAAATGCTTGATTGATAAACTTTGCGCCATAATTTTAAAATCATAAATTATGGTACAGACATTATTAATACAAGCTTCGCTGTCTGATATCGAAGCTGTTGTTCGTAAAGTACTTGATGATCGATTAAATGATTTAATACCTCAGAGGAAAGAGGATACTCCTTTGTACCTTACTCGTGATGAGGCTGCGAAGATGTTACGAATCACTTTGCCAACCTTAGATGATTGGACAAAGTTAGGGAGGATTCCCGTTCAACGAATAGGGAGGCGTGTTCTTTATGCCCTTTCTGATATAGAGAATGCCTTGGAAGGTAGGAAAGGAGGACGTAAGAATGGATGAGATAGCTTCTAAATACTATGTGTATCTATCAAGCTGTAAGGAAGGACATGATTCATGTACTGAATATAGTAGTATGTTTCATGATATGGTACATGGTCATATGTTATATGATACGGTTGACTTTGTTCTTTATCAGAAAGATGTTCCAGAAATAGATTTGTTATCGGAAGTATCGCCATATTTGACGAATAGAAGAGATTGCATTGGTGAAGGTGGATCCTCTTATGTATGTGGGGAATATAAGGGGTATAAGGTATATGTAAATGATAAAATGTTAAAAATAAATACATGTAGCTTATGTAAGTATTACTACGGTACCAACATGCACGATTTCCCTTTAGAGGACGTACGGAAAGCCATTGAGAGGATAGGAGAGGATTTAAACATCCCTATGGATAAGGTCACTGTGACTAGGCTGGATTTAGCAGAGGATTGGGAGTTACAGCGGTCTCCAATAGAATATTTCAATCGGATGTTAGATTTACCTTATTTTAGGCGTCTTTCATATCCTACAGGAATTACGTTTCAAACAGCAGAGAAAGAACTTTCGTTTTACGATAAAGGAAAGGAACAGGGGAGTAATAATAAGAATATAGCTCGATGCGAGTTTCGGATAAAGAAAGTTAGGAAGTACTTTGGGAAATCGGTTACTGCGTCAATGTTATATGATCCTAGCTTTTGGAATGATTTGCTGGATCGGTTCTTATCTTGTTATTCCAAAGTCAAGGTGAGTAAAGAGTCTTTACCTCTTGATAAGATAGATGGAATAAAGAGTTTTCAAGATTGTATTTTATGTCATTGGGTTAATCGTAAGGGGTTTGATCCGTTGAAGTCTGAATTGAATGCTTTTGTGCGTGATGGAGGATTGACGCAAAGAAACTATAAGTCTATTATAGGAAAGATCAAGAGGTGTTGTTTCTCTTCTCAAGGAAAAGACGTTGGCCCAGAGATGGAAGAATTTGATGTGAAATTCAGGTCATTTTTGAAGTTAAAGAGATTTGATTAAATATCATTGTTTTGCCCATATTTGAGGCTTACAACGTATCTAGGCTTAGGTTTTTCCTAATAAAATGTAGGAAATAATACCCTTGTCGGGGATCTGTCAAATAAATTTAGAGAGGTGGGGGATATTTCCGAGGAGGTGGTATCTCTCGCTTCTTTTGTTTTTAGAGGATATTGTTCTGTAAATGATTTTCCAAAAAAGAATCACGATAAAACGGAATTTAGAAAATGTTCGTTATATTTGCGTGAGGTAATCACTAAAAGATGAAACAACAGATAATTAATAAGCTAAGAGGCTTTTTCTCTTTGCAACCAATAGAGAAAGCATGGGTGTTTGGTTCCTGTTCACGTGGAGAGGAGACGAAGGATAGCGATATTGATATTCTGGTTCGTTTTGACTCCCACGCTCGTATTACATTATTCAAGTATGCTGGTATGGTGGAAGCTCTAAGCCAATTGTTGCATCGTAAGGTTGATTTGGTGGAGGAAGGACAATTGAAGGATTTTGCCGTTTCTTCTGTAGATCGGGATAAAATATTGGTATATGAGAGAGAAGCCTAAAGACAATACACGTCTACGGCATATGCTGGAGGCGATAAATAATGTCATTGAGTTCACGACAGATGTGACTTTTGAGGAGTATTCCAGGAACAAGATATTGCGTTTTGCGGTCATCAAGAATTTGGAGATTATAGGGGAGGCGGCTTATTTGATTACAAAGGAATTTCGGGAGGAACATCAGGAGATCGCATGGAATGAGGTCATAGGCATGCGCCATGTGTTGGTGCATGGATATTATCAGATTCGGGATGAGATTGTGTGGGGAACCATTCAAACAGATCTATTTCCGCTTAAGGATAAGATAGAACGGTTGCTCTGTAAATAACTCAATGTATTGTTTAGAAAATAACCCTTTATTGGGGGGTATATCAAATAAATTTAGAGAGGTGGGGGATATTTCCGAGGAGGTGGTATCTTTCGCCTCTCTCATTTTTAATGCGATCACTATCAACCAAGTTGCCAATCTCGTACTTTTCGGCAAACAGCTATACAAATAGTGTATCGTTGGCGTATAAGGCGTTTTTAAGCCCGTTTTAGGCTATATGTCCCCATTCCCTATTCCCTGTGTATTTTCTTGTAATCTCCCATGAATGGCTTTAAAAAGATTATCTGCGATTTTCTTTGCCCTTTGTTTTATATGTAATACATTTGCGATGTATTGAAAATAACGTAGAAGCGTTAAGATATTATCCTATCTCTGGAAACTGGACATTTTCATCACACGGGATAATAGCCAAGATGCTCCTGCGCTTATGTTGTTATATATTACCCTGTAAAGGAGAACTATATACCTCATAAAGCGTGGGGCTATTGTATATTATCGTGTGATGGGCAGTCCAGAGCCTCAGAGATAATAATATCAATAGTCCTCACGCTTCTTTTATTTAGAAACCACCGAACGAAGGGGACAGGGAGGAATTATTTATGTAGTATTATGATAAACAACTATCGATTGTTAATGCTAACAACTTTCCTTTTAATTTGTGTCAATGTTTTTTCACAAACTCCTTTCAATAAAGGCTTTCGAGAAGGATATGTTGATGGATACATGTATGCGGCATTCGAAAACAATGATTTGAATGCAATCAAGCCAATACCACCTATACCTCCATTACCTTCAATTCATGAATCCATTAATAGTTGGAGAAATGGATATGATCGTGGATATATTGCTGGTTATAAATCTTATAATAGTACAGGATCATCTAAAAATCCTAGTGCTGCGGGGAATCAGATTCTTCGTACCTATCCTAAATATAATGCACCAGACTTGGATTTGCTTATGGCTATAGCTATGGCCCAAGCCCAAAATGAGTCCAGTAATGCTAGACGTTATTATTACCGTCCTAGAAATCGCTCTCAAAGTCGCCCTAAAAGGACCAAGAAAAGAATTTTTTATATTGATTTTGCGTATTCGGTAAGTGGTATTTCTGGACCGGCTTGTAATTTGATATTAGATGGGCAGGTAAAAGAAGACTATTTTCTTTTAGGTGTTGGTGTTGGTATGGTTTATCAGAAAGATTGGCAACCTAAAAAGAAAGATTGGGTATGGTATCCTTCGTATGCGGAAAATCCGGATGATTTGATTTCTTTACCACTTTTTGTGGATATGAGAAGTTACTTTTTGAAAAAACGTTTTTCTCCGTTTATAGCTCAAAAGGTTGGTTATGCTTTTGTTCTAGGAAGAGATTATAATATCTCGGGGTTCTATAGTGACACATCTGTTGGTTTTAGGTTTTTAACAAAAAGGTCTCGTGGTATAAGTTTATCTGCAGGATATACAATACAAGGGACAAAAGACCAACGAAACATACAAGGATATGTACCTATGGAAGAAAGCTCAACATCGGGTATAAATATAAAACTTGGATTTGAGATATAGTAGAATAAAGAAATGCCTACTGCTTACACATTGAGCAAGAGTTCCGGTGTGTAAATGCTAATATATTTAACCCGTTGGCGGAATTAAATAATAGAGTGGAGATCCCCGGTTGAATTGAATCCTACTATATTCAAGGATGATCTTTAGGGGGTATTTGGGGTACGAATGGCTTTATATGGCGTGGATCGGGGCGGCACCAAAGGAGGAGGCTGCGAGTGGGAGCGGAAGACGGCGGCGGGGACACCAGCCCCGTTTTCTATTGTGGTGCTTGGCGATGAGGATATGAAACATAAGCCTATTCCTTGTGAATAAGGGGTGACAACTGATAAAGGGTATTATAGATCTGTCCTATATCGTGCCTTAGAGGGCAAAAGAAACGGTCTGAATACGAGATAACACTAATTAAAAGAAAGGAGTAAGGTCGTGAATATGGTAAAAACGAGGTTTTTGATCTTCTATTCGATAGTGTGTACTATGGTATTAAATAAGTTGTTCCTAATTTGAGGCGTTATGGTGTTTTTGGTGTTAGCTTGTATAAGTTTGATTATCTTTGAATTATCGTTTTTTATGATCCTTGCATTCAAGACAAGGCCGGAGCGATGGACATTTAAGTCTTTTTGTCTTTGGTTGGTTTCTTTGGTCTCGTGGTGTTGTTTTCCACCATTGTACGTGTGGATTGAGCGGAAGTGGCGGCAGGCTAGTCTAAGAAGGGTGCTATTTGTGCTGTTATCCCCAGTCTCTTTTCTTTTCTTGGTGGATGCCTGTACGTTCGATCCGCATCGCTTCATCCATAGCCTTAATAGCCTGATAATAGATCTCAATGCTATTAATAGAGACTGGACAGGGATTGATACGCTGTTATCTCTAATCTCTCTTATTTACTTAGTATATATCTGTTCATTGGTATGTAAGTGCGTCAATAAGCCTTTCTATAACCGAAGAGATCTTTCAAGCAAGGTAGGGATAGGGGCAGCATACAAGATTGTAAATTCTCATGGCCGAAATGGGGATACGGATGAGGTTGACATTAGGTTTGATTCGGGTTGTGAAACGGAGAGTTCCAACAAAGGATGAAGACGAATCCCCCGGCTCATTGGAGTATATCGGAAGATGGTGATTTCCCATTCGATGAGAATTAGATGATGGAATTTACTTCTTTATGGATATAGATCCTAGAGAGAATAAGGCATATATGTGATATGGAGGGACTTCGATAATTGGAGTCGGAATGATTTTCGCCATACAAGATCCTTGGTGGTAGGTCGAAAATGAAACAAGTTACCGATGATAAATCGAGTTTTTTTGCAATCTTTGTGTTAAAGAATTTATGTATAGAGAGAAGTTAGCCATGATGAAAAATACTTACAGAACTATCTATGGAGCGATTGCTGGTGATATTATAGGTTCGATGTATGAGTTTCGTTCTGTCAAGAGCAAAGACTTCGAGTTGTTTCCGTATGGTGCCTGTTTTACAGACGATACGGTGATGACATTAGCTATCGCACGATGGCTAATGGAGGATGTCACCCGCTCAGAATACACGCTTGTAGACACTATGTGTGAATTTGGCAACCGTTATCCGGCTGTTGGCTACGGTGGCCTTTTCTGCAATTGGTTATGTAATGATCCAACCCCCTATAACTCATGGGGGAATGGTTCCGCTATGCGTGTTAGTGCGGTAGGTCTTGTTGCTAAGACTTTGGATGAATGCTTGCGCTTAGCGAAACAAACAACCGCAGTATCACACAATCATCCGGAAGCTATAAAGGGAGCGCAGGCTGTAGCTGCAAGTATATTCATTGCGCTACATTGGACTGGGGAAATAGACGAATTAAAAGTATACATAAGAGATTTTGTTACCAATCAGTTCGAATATAACATGAACCGTACATTGAATGAGATTCGGCCCCGATATGAATTTGATGTATCTTGCCAAGGTAGCGTGCCTGAGGCTATCATCGCATTTTTAGAAGCCGATAGTTATGAAGATGCGATAAGAAATGCCGTGTCACTCGGTGGTGACGCTGATACGCAAGGTGCTATAGCTGGCGCAATAGCGGCTTGTGTTTATCCAATTCCTGAATACATTATTAAAGAGTGCCAGAAACGTTTATCCGATGATCTGTTGAAGGTCGTCATCCGTTTTGAGGATTATCTTGACAATGAATGGCAAAATAAGATTAGTTTGCCCTGTTCGTGCTTGCAACCCAAGCGTGAAACGGTTGAGCCTGAGAAATATGTAGATATTATACGAGACAATATTGATTTGATACACAAATCAATTAAAATCGCAGTGGTGATGGTTGCATTTATATTGGTCAAAATATTATGGGTTTACTGGTCGTGTACTGATAATGGTACATGGGAGGATGAGAAGGGGGAACTCATTCAACGTCGGGATTTCCTGATCGATCGTGTAGTAACTTCACCACGTGCGTTGTTGTGTGAAATGCCAGAAGGAATTGGAACACAATTTCAAGGTGAGTGGGCGTTGTATTCTTGTTCAATGCTGGCGGCAGCCTTATTCAATATGTCGAAACTTTATCCCGAAACAAAAACAGAGAATCTAGAGAACATAGATAATCTTATTGAGATGGTACTTTCCTTTGAGTTGAGAAAATATGATGCTGAGCGTTGGGGCGAGGATCCTCTGGAAACATTGGATGGTGACAGGAGCCATATTTCATATATCAGTCATCTTGCGTGGATGATAAGCGAGTATAAGATGGCCGGAGGAAATGATAAATATAATAACTTGTTTGATGATCTTTGCGGAACTATGAATCGTCGGCTTCTTCGGAGTAAAAGTCTAAACTTACCAACATATCCAAACGAATGTATATATGTCCCTGATATGCTTGTTGCGATTGTCGCACTGAATAATTACTCGAAATTAAACAAGGGAAAATATATTTCTACAGTACGTAAATGGGTGCGAAAGGCTAAATCTGAATGGCTTGACAAAGAAACAGGTCTACTTGTCTCATTTTTGAGTGAGGATGGCATACCGTTTAAAGCCGCCCCGGTGAAAGGCTCGTACTCCGCATTAAACTGTCTATACCTCACGCAGATAGATTCAGTATTTGCAAGAGAGCAATATCATAGGCTCAAATCCCATTTTTTGCAATCGGGTTTATTGTTTGGTATACGGGAATATCATGATTATTCGTGTTGGTTGGGATTTGACATTGATGCGGGCCCGGTACTGTTCAACCTCAGTCCATCCGGAACAGCATTCGCTGTGGGGTCAGCAACATATTTCAATGACGTGAGAGTACGTAATAATTTCTTACGTACGGCGGAAATTGCAGGACATAGTGTGATGTGGAACAATACTCGACATTATTTACTAGCGGAAATAGCACTTGTTGGGGAATGTATCATGTTGGCAATGCGAACAACAACTCCATAGGAAAGAAATGGAACTTTATATGACCATGTGATCTAATTATAAGGGATAGCTGTCCTAAATAGAAAAATGTAAGTGTTATGGATCTACTTTATACAGAACCTTCGGGAGCAAAAGAAACGGATTGGATACGAGATTATGATAATTATAAAGAAGGAGTATGAATAAGGTGAAATAGTAGTTCTTAATTTGAGGCATTATGATGTTTTTTTTATTAGTTAGTGTGATAGTTTTGGGTGGTGGGTTACTGGCCTTCATAATCCTTCTATTCTGGGCAAGACCGGAGCGATGGACATTTAAGTCTTTTTGCCTTTGGTTGGCTACTTGGGTCTCATGGGTAGGTTGTCCGCCTTTGTACGTGTGGATTGAGCGGAAATGGCGGTGGGCGAGTTGGAGAAGGTGTTCTTATGCGCTGTTATCCCCTATCTCTCTTATTAGCTTAATATATGTTTGCTCGTTTGTATCAGATATCGTCAATAAGCCGTATGGGAGCCGTATGGAGATCTCATACAAGGTAGGTGTAGGATTGCCAGCGTACGAGGTTATAGATCGCACCTATGGAAAAAAGTCGTTCACTTTGGACTATATTGATCGGATAGATATTAAGTTTGAACCGGGTCGTGAAACGGAGAGATTCTATTGGTGGATGAAGACGAATCCCCCGGCTCATTGGAGCATGTCGGAGGACGGTAGTTTTTACTTTAATGAGATTTCGGAAGATGGAACCTTCTTCACAATGCGTATAGATCCCCAGAAGGGTACGGCACGTATAGAATATGGAGCGTGGTAGATAACTGGGGTTCGATTGTCAGGGGGAGGCCCTGTACCTGTGGACGGCAGCAGGGGGCTTCTATCATTCCTCTGTTTCCCTTTGGATGTTTATGAGTTAAATAAACTACTTGCGATACCGCTGTATGGCAGTGTAATTTGGATATAAATATTGATTTCGCAGTGCAAATGTGATGTTTACAGATACGATTAAGGAGAGGTTTTATTACCGCTATTCTTACCGCAGGATCTTTGTTTTGAATTATCGAATTGATTTATAGATATTTACTGTGATTGTTGGTATTCCCGGCGAGACTACTATATGAATATTAGATGTATTTCCACAAGCTCGTTGTTCATGCAATCTTCGTTTGTCATAGCTGTAATGTCTTAATTTTGATCTTATGGAACTTTATCAAGTATTTTCTCGCCGATCATGGGTGTAAGAAGTTTATAGGATTGCGGTTTTGATGCTTTATGGATATTTTCCAGTGGCTCGTACCAAGGATGTTTGCTCAAGGCATATTTGGAATGATGTACCGTGAGCACCTGTTTGGGGTGCAAATCTTTGATAGCGAGTGGAAGATCATCAGGCATTAGATGTATATAACGCCAGTCTTCATTATATTGTCCGTTTTCCATGATGGCTAGATCTATTTGTGGAAATCTTTTGCCGATCTCCGCAAAATGGGTATCGTACCCTCCGTCTCCCGATAGATATATTTGTTGCTTACCGTCTATCATAAATGAGGCCCATAGCGTTTGGGCGTTTTTTAATAATCGGTTTGAGAAATGACGGGCGGGCAAGCAGTATATTTGGCAGTCGTTATCAATGCGATAACTATCATACCAATCCATTTCCACGATGTGTTCCGGAGAGAATCCCCAATATTCAAAATATTCCCCTACGCCTAGTCCGCAGATTATGGTTCCTATACGATCTTTCAGTTGTTTAACCGTATAATAATCCAAATGATCCCAATGCTCGTGGGTAATTATCAAGAAATCAATATCAGGGATGTCCTCCGGCTTGTAGAGATCTGTGCCTTTAAATGGCTGAAACATCAAGGAGGCCGGAAACCTATTTGTTAATACGGGATCTATCAGAAATCGCTTGCCCCCGTTTTGGATCAAATAAGATGAATGACCAAACCAAATAACAAGGTCTTCATTTCGGTCCAGATGAAGTAAATCCGTTTTTACGGTCGGTAAACTTTTATGGGGTTTTAAATCGGGTTGTTTTCCAAAGAAGAAGTCCCAAAATACTTGTACCCCTCCTTTTTTCATCGTTGTAGTTGGTGTAAGATGGATATTATGGAATTTCCCATCCCGGTAATTGGGCGAGCGCTTGATTCGCTCCAATCTCTCTCCCCGGGGTAAATGTCCGAATGCGGGATGGTAGAATATAATGGATGCCGTCCCTATCAGTAAAACTACAAATAGTAGAATTGAGATCATAACTTTTTTATGTTTCATTTTTACGATCGTGGAGAGTTGGGACAAGGCCGGCGCCTCTATGTGATTGAGTACATAATTGGTAGTGTATTCTTTAATAGGCCTTAAACGTTACCCATTCGCCATTATATAGACATTTAAAAGTCCGACCACTAATCCATACGTTCTCTAGTGTTGTTTGGCCGTCTTCATAGTCCATATAAAGTATATCGGTATAGTAATTGTCCCAGTCCCAGTAGAATGGAATTTCCTCTCGATCTATGCGTCCGCTTGGGTAATGATAAATTCTTGTATCCCATCCTTTCCCATCCGGATTAAATGTAAGTTGCTGCTCACAATCCAAGCCGTCTACGACAAACCAATCTGTCCATACATAATTACATAAATCATAGGTGATTTCCTCATACGGATCATAATACGGATCCTCCTCGCAACTACTGAACCCGCATAAGACGGCGATCAATAAGAATATGTTTATTAAATATCTTTTAGCCATAACTCTATACCTTTAAATACGATTCGGAGGTAAAGATACAAATTTAAGGAAAGGATATTTCTTTTTTTTATATCTTTAGCGCAAAATTTTCAGATATATGCAAAAAACATTACGCATTAAGAACGATATTCATGAGCTTTCCATGATGAATGAGTTCTTGGAAGAAGCTGGAGAAGAATTGGGATTAAGCACCGCTTTCATGATGAGCCTGAATCTGGTGATGGAAGAAGCTGTCTCAAATATAATTTTTTATGCGTATAAGGGAGATGTTGAGGATGCCGTAGACATTTCGTTGGTCAGGGAAGGTGGGGAATTGATCGTGACTTTGATAGATCATGGGATTGCTTTCGATCCGACTTTAAGAAAAGACCCTGATATTACTTTATCTGCCGAAGACCGTCCAATCGGAGGGTTGGGTATTTTCTTGATCAAGAAGATTATGGATGAGGTCTCTTATCAGAGAGTAGATGAGCGGAATGTCTTTATCATGAAGAAAAAAATAACCGAATAAAATATAAAGATATGGAAGTAGTTATTGACCAAAAAGGCGAAGAGACTGTAATTAAGATCAAAGGAAGATTGGATACGAATACGGCTCGCGAATGCGAGGAAAAGGTTTTGCCGGTATGGGAGAATCCGGGAGTAAAAGTATGTGTCGATTGTTCTGATTTGGAATATGTGAGTAGTGCGGGCCTCCGATTGTTTTTAATATTACAAAAAATGACGACTGCCAAGAAAGGGTCTTTACGTTTGATCGGTATGCGGAATGTGGTTCGTGAGACCTTTAGTTTGACGGGATTTAACGCTCTCTTCAAGATAGAAGACGCAAAATAAGTGTGAAGGTTAGGAAAAAGGTAGCCGGTGTGTCAAATTTGGCACACCGGCTTTGTATTAATCTTTTAGATCTTTGTCGATGGGGCTATCCCATTTGCCACCGTTTAATATATCAAGGGTGAAGGTATCGTCTGATTCCTTCGGGGTGTAGAGAATCCCAGTATAACGAATAATGTGATTTATGAGAGGCAGGATGTCATTAACCTCTCTTTCCCGGGTTACTTCATTTATCTGATTTTTGGCCGAGAGGTGTGTTTTGAGCATGAATTCCGGAGCCGGGATAAACGTGAAGAAGGAATGGGAGAAATTTGTTTTCCCGATATCAGAGTCGTTAAAAGTGTCGGTTTGTGTATAAGGCGTGTTTTGAGAAATGCCATTCCCAGTGGTTAAGTCAATCTTGTTTTGATAATTGGAGACATTTATCGTGAAGCTTTTTAGGGCTTTAGGTACGCCATCGGCGGATATGAACTCTATTTTGCCGACGATTCTTTGTAAGGTGATATCTTTAATGATTCTTTCTCCCGCTTGTACTTCTTGGGTGAGAAAAAGATGAAACGTATCTGAGACTTTACTGAATAGTGCGGTTTGTCCGGACACGGAGATATTCTTGTCTGAGTGGGCTAGGAAACAAATATGATAGTCGCCGGAGGGCAGTGAATCATAAATGATCGTGAAATCCGGATCTTGAGGCGTGAATTGCTTATGTTTTACCAGAATGTCCGGTTTTCCGCTTTGGTATACGATATAATCGATCCGGTTGTATAAATTATCCGGATCGATATCCGGTGTAGAAGGATCTTCTTCGGCATCGGGATTTTGGGGAATAGGCTCAGGGATATTCAGCTCGGGAATACTCTTGGTTACGGGGAAGGGTAATACTTCCTTTTGTAAATCGATCGTAAACTGTATGGGGGATAATTCCTCTTGTAGGTCGGGGTTAGGTACTTCCTTTTCCGTTCCATTACAACAACAAAAACAAAGCAGACAGGCGATAGCCACTAATTCATTTTTCTTCATAGTTGATATTTTTGGTAAATGTTTGACGCAAAGGAACGATATATTTTGTGAATTAAAAAATATTAAGCTGTTAAATTGGCGTACGCAGGGTTATTTTTCATAGCTTTGTGAATCAACAATGTAATTACCTTAGTTTAATAAAACGGAATAATACCATGAAACGAAAAATCAGAATGGGAATGGTCGGTGGAGGACAAGGCTCGTTTATCGGGGCCGTTCATCGTATCGCCGCTAATTTAGACGGACAGATCGAGTTGGTCTGTGGATGCTTCAGTTCTCGCCCGGAGAATTCATTGGCTACCGGACAATCTTTATTTTTACCGGATAATCGTATTTACGCATCTTATCAGGAAATGATAGAGAAAGAGGCCACCCTGCCTGAAGGCGAACGGATGGATTTTGTGTCTATCGTTACCCCGAATCATGTGCATTTCGGTCCGGCCATGATGGCGTTGGAACATGGTTTCCATGTCGTACTGGATAAACCGATGACATATACCTTGGATGAGGCGAAGCAATTACGAGACAAAGTGAAGGAAACCGGAAAATTGTTTATGCTGACTCATACCTATACCGCTTACCCGATGGTGAAGGAGGCTCGGGAAAGGGTACGCAGGGGCGATTTAGGTAAGATACGCCGTATTTATGTGGAATATCCTCAAGGCTGGCTATATAATGACTGCGCTGATGTTAATAAGCAGGCGGCTTGGCGGGTGGATCCCAATCGGTCGGGTAAGGCCGGTTGCATGGGGGATATCGGGACTCATGCGTTTAATCTGGCGGAATATATAACAGGGCTGAAGGCCGTGGAATTATGCGGTGAATTGAATACCTTCGTGCCGGATCGTCTTTTGGATGATGATGGGGCGGCATTGATCCGTTATGAGGGAGGCGCGAAAGGGGTGCTGACCGCTAGTCAGATCGCCGTAGGTGTAGAGAATGGCTTGAATATTCGTGTGTATGGAGAGAAAGGTGGGTTGGAATGGCGTCAAGAAGAACCGAATACGATGATTATGCGTTGGCCGGATCGTCCGGCGGAGATCATCCGTACTTCCAATGGATATATGTCGGGTATCGCCGCTCATAATTCCCGTACGCCGGGCGGGCATCCGGAAGGCTATATAGAGGCATTCGCTAATTTGTATCGGAATTTCGCCTTGGCTTTGCGATCGATTCTGGCTGGTGAGGAACCGGCTCCTGAAACCTTGGATTTCCCTTCCGCCGAAGACGGTGTCCGTGGCATGCGGTTTATCGAGACGATTGTAGCTACCGGATCGACAGAGAATAAATGGATAAAAATAATCGACTAAAAATAATACTATATATGGCACGTCCTGTAACATTATATACCCTCCAGTGGGGAGATTTATCACTGGAAACAGTTTGTCAAAAAGCGAAAGAATTCGGATACGACGGTGTGGAATTGGGACTTCCCGATCATGTGGATGTCCGACGTACGGATACGGCTTATTATCAAGGAATCAAGGATCTGTTAAAGAAATATGACTTACGGCTTTATGCGATCTCTACCCATCTGGTTGGACAAGCTGTTTGCGATAATATCGATGAGCGTCATAAGGCAATCTTGCCGGATTACATTTGGGGAGATGGCGATCCGGAAGGGGTTCACCAACGGGCTACCGAGGAGATGATCCGGACCGCCCATGCGGCAAAGATGTTGGGAGTCGATACGGTTGTAGGTTTTACGGGTAGTTCTATTTGGCATTATTTGTATTCTTTCCCTCCGGTAACGGACGCTATGATACAAAAGGGGTATGATGATTTCGCCCGTCGCTTTACGCCCATCTTGGATGAGTTTCAGAAACTGGGTGTACGTTTTGCGTTGGAGGTACATCCTACAGAGATCGCGTTCGATACTTTTTCCGCACGCAGGGCATTGGAGGCGGTAAATAACCATCCTGCTTTCGGTTTTAACTATGATCCGAGTCATCTAGGATATCAAGGGGTGGACTATGTGGATTTCATCTATCAGTTTCCGGAGCGTATCTTCCATGTGCATATGAAGGACGTATATTGGAGTGATACCCCTAAGCAGGTGGGTATATTCGGCGGTCATGTTACTTTCGGCGATCCCCGTCGATATTGGAATTTCCGTAGCTTAGGACGAGGAAAGATTAATTTTGAGGAGATTATCCGTGCTTTGAATTCAATTGGCTATCAAGGTCCGCTTTCCGTGGAATGGGAAGATAGCGCTATGGATCGGGAACATGGGGCACGGGAATCTTGCGAATTGGTGAAGAGAGTGGATTTCCAACCTTCCGCCCATGCGTTCGACGCTTGTTTCGGAAAGGAATAAATAATTATTAATTACAAAAAACACGAGATTTGATGAGTGTGAGAAAGTGGATGTTTGCCGGGGCCTTGTTATTGGCCGCCGGCTTGAGTTCTTTGGGATTTGCCCAAAAACCGGGGTTGAAGTTTAATCCGGATAAGAAGTTTAAGATTGTACAGTTTACGGACTTGCATGTGAAATGGCAAGACCCTCGTTCGGACATCGCTTTTGAGCGTATGAACCAAGTGTTGGATGACGAGAAACCGGACTTGGTGATTTTTACGGGAGATATTATCTATAGCAAGCCTGCGTTGGAAAATATGCGGAATGTATTGAAGAAAGTCTCCGACCGTAAAATACCATTCTCCATTGTTTTCGGAAATCATGATAATGAGCAGGGGGCGACAAAAGAGGAGTTGCTGAAAGTAGCCGAAAGCCTACCGTATAGTTTAACGGCGGATGAGGTTCCCGAAATCTCAGGCGTGGGTAATTACGCCTTGACCGTACGTTCCTCCGACGGGAAGAAGGATGCTTTCGTCTTGTATTGCATCGATTCGAATACCTATTCAACTATCAAGGGGGTAAAAGGATACGATTATATTAAGCGTGACCAGATCGATTGGTATTGTAAGAAAAGCGCAGAGTTTACCCGGAATAACGGGGGAGAGCCGGTTCCTTCTTTGGCTTTCTTCCATATTGCGTTGCCGGAGTTTAATCAAGCGGCTTCCGATGAGAATGCCCAACTCTATGGCATACGTAGGGAAAAGGCATGCGCTCCGGCCTTGAATTCCGGCTTATTTACGGCGATTAAGGAGAACGGGGACGTGATGGGTATATTTGTCGGTCATGATCATGACGATGATTATGCGGTTTGCTGGTATGACGTATTATTGGCTTACGGTCGTTTTACGGGTGGTCCGACGGAATACATCCATATACCAAATGGAGCACGTGTGATCGAATTGAACGAGGGAGCCCGTACCTTCAAGACTTGGATTCGTACGAAAGCCGGTGTAGAGCAGCTTACTACCTATCCGGATTCATTCGTGAAAGAGTGAGGATCTATATCATTCTGAAAATGATATAAAAACTGTATTCCTTATTGTTAAAGCTCTAAATTATATCTAACTTTGCGGTTGGTTGAAAAGTAAAAACTAGAGTATGAAGAAAATTAGAGCCGCCATCGTAGGTTATGGCAACATCGGGAAATATGTGTTAGAGGCCCTTGAAGCTGCCCCGGATTTTGAGGTAGCAGGTATTATTCGTCGTAATCCGAATGATATTCCGGACGAGTTGAAGGCATACACGGTTACTGATAGCATCACCAAGTTAGATAAGGTTGACGTAGCGGTTTTGGCTACTCCTACACGTAGCGTGGAAGAGCATGCGAAAGAGATTCTGGCTTTAGGCATCAATACTGTCGATAGTTTCGATATACACGGAGGTATCGTGGATTTACGTCGTTCTTTGGACGCTGTAGCGAAGGCTCATAATACGGTAGCTGTAATTTCTGCCGGTTGGGATCCGGGAAGCGACTCTGTGGTACGTGCTTTGTTAGAAGCGATGGTGCCGAAAGGTATTACTTATACGAACTTCGGTCCGGGAATGAGTATGGGGCATACGGTTGCCGTGAAGGCTATCGAAGGCGTGAAGGCGGCTTTAAGTATGACGATTCCTTTGGGAACAGGTGTACACCGTCGTATGGTTTATATCGAGGTAGAAGACGGATACGATTTCAAGCAAGTGTCTGCCGCTATCAAGGCGGATGATTATTTCGCTCATGATGAGACTCATGTAATGCAGGTTGAATGTGTCGATAATTTGTTGGACATGGGACATGGTGTGAACTTGGTTCGTAAAGGTGTATCGGGCAAGACTCAGAACCAGTTGATCGAATTCGATATGAAGATCAATAACCCTGCCTTGACCGCTCAAATCTTGGTTTCTGTCGCTCGTGCGAGCTTGAAGCAACAACCGGGCGCATATACGATGATCGAATTGCCGATAATCGATATGCTGTACGGCGAGAGAGAGAACTTAATTAGAAGACTCGTTTAATATAAGTTGATGGTTGACAGCTGGCAATTGACAGTTCGGGAAATCCTGACTTGCGATTGTCGACTGTCAATTGTCAATTGCCAACTGAAATAATTATGCTTGATTTTATTACATGGACTGCCGATCCCGCTATCTTTACCATCGGTTCCCGGGAGATTCGTTGGTATGGATTGGCTTTTGCGATTGGTTTCGCTATTGGCTATATGATTGTAGAGCGGATGTGGAAAAAAGAGGGACTGCCGCCCGCATGGATCGATTCCCTTTTGATTTATACGATGCTCGGTACGGTGATTGGTGCCCGTTTGGGGCATTGTTTGTTTTATGCGCCGGAATATTATTTAGCCAACCCGATTGAGATTTTCAAGATTTGGGAGGGAGGATTGGCTAGCCATGGTGGTACGTTAGGTATAATTATCGCCATTTATTTCTACTCGAAGCGAGTAAGCCATAAAAGTATGTTATGGGCTTTCGATAAGTTGGTGGTTCCGACAGGATTGGTAGCTGCTATGATTCGTCTGGGAAACCTGATGAATCATGAGATTTACGGTCATTCCACTGATTTGCCTTGGGGATTTCGTTTTATCGATAATTTACACGCATGGAGAATGGGGGCGGAGCCTATTTTTACAGCTCCGAGCCATCCGACGCAATTGTATGAGGCCGCTTGTTATCTGGTGACGTTCGCTATCTGTATGTGGCTATATTTCAAGAAAGAGGCATGGAAAAAGCAAGGACTTATCTTCGGCGTATTTATGATATGCGTATTCGGGTCTCGTTTCTTCATCGAATTCGTGAAAAATGACCAAGAGCCTTTCGAGGCTGGAATGATGTTGAATATGGGGCAATGGCTAAGTATCCCGTTTGTTTTGGCAGGGTGCTGGTTTGTCTGGAGAGCGCTAAGAAATGGAAAATTAAAAATTGAGAATTGAAAATTAGAGAGCACACGCTTTGTTATTTTCAATTTTTAATTATCAATTATCAATTAAAAAAGATGTACAAGTTAAAAGAAATTGCGGATAAAGTTTATTATGTAGGAGTTAATGACCGTCAAAAGGCCCTCTTCGAGAATATGTGGCCGTTGCCATACGGCGTTTCCTATAACTCGTACTTGATCGTAGACGAGAAAACCGTATTGATCGATACGGTCGATGTTTGTTACTCTGATATTTTCTTGAAAAAAGTAGCGGATGCCTTGGACGGACGTTCTTTGGATTATCTCGTGGTAAATCATATGGAGCCGGATCATGCGGGAAGTATCCGTTTGTTGCGTCAGCAATATCCGGACGTACAGATTGTCGGAAACAATAAGACTTTCGGAATGCTGGAAGGATATCATGGCATCAAGGAAGGCTTGTTTGAGGTGAAAGAGGGTGATACCTTGAATACGGGTCGTCATGAGCTTGTATTTTATATGGCTCCGATGGTGCATTGGCCGGAAGTGATGGTTACTTATGACGTTACGGATAAAATCGTATTCTCCGCGGATGCGTTCGGTACGTATGGCACATTGGATGGTGGTGTGATCGATACGGAGATGAACGTGGAGCATTATTGGGAAGAGATGATTCGCTATTACTCCAACATTGTCGGAAAATATGGAAGTCCAGTACAAAGGGCATTACAGAAGCTTTCGGGCTTGGATATCCAGACGATTTGCTCTACCCATGGACCTGTTTGGCGTGAATATGCGTCGAAAGCGATCGATATCTATGACCGTATGAGCCGCTACGAAGGTGAGGAAGGCGTGGTTATTATTTATGGCAGCATGTATGGTAACACGGAGCAGATGGCTGAGGCGATCGCCGCTTCTTTGGCTGATAATGGCATCAAGAATATTGTGATGCATAATGTTAGCAAAAGCCCTTCTTCTTATATCTTGAAAGATGTGTTCAAATATAAGGGAGTTATCGTAGGTAGCCCGACTTATAGCAATCAATTGTTCCCAGAGGTGGAAGCTGTGTTGAGTAAGATCGAGTTGCGTGAGGTGAAAAATCGTATTTTCGGTTATTTCGGGTCTTTCACATGGGCTGGAGCCGCCGTGAAACGTTTGGCGGCTTTTGGCGAGAAGATGAAGTGGGAGACTGTCGGTACGCCGGTTGAGCAGAAGCAAGGTTTAAGCGCTACTAAATACGAGGAGTGTTTAGCCTTGGGCAAGGAAATGGCTGGGAAATTGAAAATGGAGAATTGAGAATTGAAAAGTCTAAAGGCTCCGACAACAGATAAAACGAAAGCTATTAACAATAGATCTAATTTATAAACAAAAGAAAGGCGAGATGCGTAGATTGGGAATCCTTTAATTTTCAATTTCCAATTTTCAATTTTCAATTAAAAAAAGCGTAACGTTATGAGATTAATTATCGAACCTAATTACGAGCAACTCTCAAAATGGGCTGCCAATTATGTAGCAGCGAAGATCAAAGCCGCGAATCCAACCGCTGAAAAACCATTCGTACTGGGCTTGCCTACCGGATCTTCTCCGCTGGGTATGTACAAGAACCTGATTGAATTGAACAAGCAGGGTGTCGTATCGTTCCAGAACGTGATCACTTTCAATATGGATGAGTATGTCGGCCTTCCGAAAGATCATCCGGAAAGCTATCATTCTTTCATGTGGAATAATTTCTTCAGTCATATCGATATCAAACCGGAGAACGTAAATATCTTGAATGGTAACGCCGAGGATTTGGAGGCTGAGTGTGCGTCTTATGAGGCTCGCATGAAAGCGGTCGGTGGCGTAGACCTGTTCTTGGGTGGTATCGGTCCTGATGGCCATATTGCGTTCAATGAGCCGGGTTCATCTTTGAGTTCTCGTACTCGTATCAAGACGTTAACTACAGATACGATTATCGCTAACTCCCGTTTCTTTGATAATGACGTGAATAAAGTTCCGAAGACTTCTGTAACGGTTGGTGTAGGTACGGTTCTTGACGCTAAGGAGGTATTGATCATGGTAAATGGTCATAACAAGGCTCGTGCGTTGCAACAAGCCGTTGAGGGTGCCGTGAACCAAATGTGGACAATTACCGCCTTGCAGTTGCATCCGAAGGGAATCATTGTTTGCGATGAGGCGGCTTGTGCGGATCTTAAGGTAGGTACTTATAACTATTTCAAGGATATCGAGAAGGATCATCTTTGTCCTTGTTCATTGCTAAAATAAACGAATCTCAGATAGGGCTTTCTTTGAATGCCCATCATAAGGAGTTAAGAATGCCCATTGTAAGGAGTTTACGATGGGCATTCTTATAACCTTACGATGGGCATCGTTGTTTTAGGGCAATTGGTGGCTGCCGGCTGGCTTCCTCATAGAAGATATACTTCACTGGTTAGAGGAAATATACTTTTCCTGTCAGAGGATATATACTTCATTGACAAAGTCAGTACTACTTACTTTTTTGCGTTCTTGACGTAACGATCCAGCCATAGGTCACATTCATACAATAGATGTAATATGTTCTCTTTGGCGGCGTAGCCATGACTCTCATAGGGCAATACGACATAACGTGCGATCGCCCCGTGGCCTTTTAGGGCACTGAACAGGCGCTCGGATTGGATCGGAAAGGTTCCGGAGTTGTTATCCATCTCACCATGTATGATTAATAAAGCTCCATGTAGTTTATCGGCAGACATGAATGGCGACATGGCATTATATATTTCCGGTACTTCCCAATAAGTACGGGTCTCTGTTTGGAAGCCGAACGGGGTAAGCGTACGGTTGTAAGCCCCGCTACGTGCGATGCCGGCTTTGAACAGTTTGGTATGTGTTAATAGATTCGCTGTCATGAAAGCTCCATAGGAATGTCCTCCTACGGCTACACGATTCGGATCACCTACACCCATCTCGGAAATAACTTTTACGGCCGCCTCGGCGTTCATTGTCAATTGCTCAATGAAATCATCGTTCGGCTCCGCTCCCTCACTGGTACTAACGATCGGCATCTCGACATTTTCCATTATACAGAATCCACGTAAAACCCAATAGACGGGAGAACCATAGTTGATATTCGTAAACATGTATTGAGAACCTCGTACCTGAGAAGCCTCGGCCTTGCTTTTATATTCTCTCGGATAGGCCCACATTAAGACAGGTAATGGACCGTCCTTCGCTTTATCATATCCGGCAGGGAGGTATACGGTCGCTGTTAGATCCAAACCATCCGCACGTTTATACTTGATCTTTTGTTTGCTAACGTTTGCCATGGCCGGATATGGATTGGCGAAATGAGTCAATTGAGCGAATTTTTTCTTTTTCAAGTCACGAGAGCAGAGATTCGCTGGTTCTGTAATGGATTGACGTGAAGTGATCAATTGAAGCTTTTCCGGATTCGCTACCTTTAGGATGGTCTCATAATATCCGTCCTCGCAGCGCCAAAGTTCCGTGTTCTTTTTTGTTTTCAAATTGTAACGGCTAAGGTAAGGCATATCCCCTTTAGATGAGGCTCCTTGGGCAAGCATCAATAACTCATTGTGGGCTTTATTGGTATAAACGATATATTTACCATACGCATTTTTAATCGTAAGTGGATTTCCCGGATTGTTGTAATTATCGTCGGTGGATACATCGAATAATAGAACCGGAGACTCAGAAGAGCAAGGCTTAAAAGTAAATGTCCTGTTTTTACGAGTCTCCCGGGAAGTCTCGATCAATAAAGCGAAAGCATCGTCATTCCACAGGATGTTGCGGAAACGTTTCTCTGTCTTTGCGACTTCCTGTTTCTCGCTGTTGAACGGATAGCTTATTTGGTAGATAATATCCATGAAATCGGTCTTGTTTTGCTTAGGATCTCCTTTATCTTGCGCTTCCGCCCAGTAAACGGTAGCCGGTTGATCCGATCTCCATCCGAATTGACGGGGATAAGGCGAGGTCGTGTCATATCCCATCGGAATATTGACGGTTGGATTATCCGCTAACGTATAAATGGAATTGCCTTGTAAGTCTATGAGCTCGAACTTTTGTGGGAAGTTATATACCGGTACTTGATAGGAATACGGACGATGAACTGTCGCGATAAGTAGCAAGGATTTATCCGGGGATAATGAAAGCGTACTGCCGTAGATTGCCGGTTTTCCGATCTCGTACACAATGCCCTCTTTTATACGTACCAATTGGGAGGTGAAGTAATAGTCGAATAATTGCTCGTCGTACGGATTTTTCAGCAAGTCTTGATAGGTACGAGCGGGCATCACCTTTCCAGTACTTTCTTGAATGATGGGACCGGATGGGACTGTGGGTTTCTCCGGTGCCTTTCCCCTGTTTTCTGGAACCATAAGCGTAATAAACTCATTGTCGCTAATCCATAAGATCTCCGCTCCACTTGTCGCATTGATTTTACGGGTACTTACTTTCTGAGCTACGGGCTGTTCCGGGGTACAGTTATAAAGATATACGCCATTCGCTTCTTCCACGAATAGAGCTACCTTATTGGATGAAGGAGAGAATGAGGCTTCTGTGATTACCGCGTTGTCAGGAATTCCTTCAATCTTGATTTCTTCTTGAGTAGCGATGTTCATTAAACTGGCACCCGTATATTCGGCTTGCCGGCTCGTATTGAATGTTTCGGGACTGATACGCATTCCCGCTAATTTAAGCTCCGGTTGCGCAAGCTTGGCGATAGACCGGTACGGGGAACGCTCTAACTGGAGTGCCCACTGATTGTTATCACTAATTCGGATGATCGGGGATAATTTGGCTAGGGCCACTTCCTCTATTACGGCTGGAGGACGTTGATAATGTGTTTCTTGCGCTATTCCAGGACATATAAGCGCTAAAGAGAGCAGAGCTGAAAATAAATGATTTGTTTTCATAAATAGTGATATAAGAAATCCCCAAAGATAACCTGTTAAAGTATACTTTGGGGATTGTGATTAATGTAAGTTAACGTAAAAAGAGTGTTAATAGTTCTTTTCGATCAAGTCGTTGAAATCTGTTTCCTTTTTTGGAATCTCGAAGATCCAACCATCAGCATTCGGATCCTTGTGCAAGAAACCACAGAAAGTAGCGTCAAAATTAGACCCGGTTCTATCCAATGGCAAACCTAGACGTTTCAAGTCGAACCAACGGAAACCTTCGCCCCAAAGTTCGATACGGCGATGTGTCATGATCTCATCCGCTAGTTTTGCGCCAGTGTTACCCAAATCCTTGTACTCTGGATCACGTTCTTTCAACAAGGCTTGCAAATATTCCTTTGCTTTTGCGTCTTGATTGGAACGAGCGAAAGCCTCGGCTGCAGTCAAGTACATTTCGCTGATACGCATGAAGGCAAAATCACCTACAGCATCAGCTGTAGAGCGTGCCGTGAACTTGCGGTTCTGATAAACACGCTGGTTGTAAGAAGTTGCGGGTACTTCTGCCTTTCCTGTCGGATCCCACCATTGACGGCGAAGATCGGTTGGCGACATTAAGTCGTAAGTACTTTGGCTGATACATTTGATACCTGTGCGGATAGAGCTGGAGTTGAAGTTCCAAGACATATACGCATAGAAAGAGTAGAAATAAACCGTTTGGTCATTCTGTGTCATTGCGGCATACATCGCCTCTTTCGTAGCGGAAGTGATATTAGCGAAACCATTCATCAATTCAGACTGAGACATGATCTTACAGCCATCTTTCTCTGCTTCATTGATAGAATTCACTGCGGCCGTAGCTGCGTCTGCGTATTTCTGTTGAGTCAGAAGAGCACGTGCTTTCAATCCGTAAACCGATGCTAGGCTATAATGATTCTTATCATTTGGCTCATAGTCTGCCAATAAGTTCAACGCTTCGTCTAAGTCCCCGTGAATCTTTGTGTACACCTCTTCTACCGTATTACGTGCCATAGGCTCGATTTCCGGACTCGTACGATAAGGAACTCCCGGTTGAGAGTTGTCCTGTCCGTTACGATATGGTTTCGCATAATATTGTACTAGATTGAAATGACTCCATGCACGAATTGCCAAACACTCGCCCTTGATATGGTTCGCAAGCGCTTTTTCGCTATCTGTGAGTTTTGACTCATCGCTAAAGTTATCATTCAACGCTTTCAAGATGTTGTTTGCATTCAAAATGAACTTATAATAAGTTTCCCACTCACCGGAGTTGTACGAACTTGTTGCGTTCGTTGGATAACTCCAGTTTAAGAAACCTTGATGCCAAGTCTGCGTGTCCCATGTCAAATCATCAGCTAACGCTTCTCGACCGATGATGAAACCGGGCTCACCTCCCAAACCTTGGTTGCCTAAGTCTTGAGATACCATCTTACGATGAATACCGTTCAGTGCAAGATAAAGATTGTCGAGCGAAGTGGATACTGTCGTGAATGAAACGTTCTCGGTTGGGATTGTATCCATATAATCGCTGGAACAGCTTGTGCCGATCAGAGAGCCACTTAGAAGCAGTCCTGCTGCGATGTGTTTGAATAATTGTATATTTTTCATATCTTTTCCTTTGTTTGATGTATTATGAATTTAGAACGATACATTTAAACCGATCGTAAAGTTCTTAGCCGGCATATATTCATTGTAAGATACTCCGGCATAGTTAGCTTGCGGATTCAGACCTTGACGGGCTTTCAACATGAATAAGTTCTCTGCGCTGACATTGACGCGTGCACTCTTGATGTTGATAACGTTTAGGATAGACTTAGGCAAGTTGTAAGCCAAAGTGACAGTACGCAAGTTCAAGTAATTTGCGTTTGTCAACCAACGTGTAGAATAGGATTGTCCGATGCTAGTCGCATGACCTGAGTTATTGTCCAAACGAGGTACATCTGTGATCTGGCCCGGAGTTGTCCATGCGTTATGTAGATCCGGTGACATCGCATAACCGAACTCACCTACATCCATCAATCCTCTATAACTCGAGTCAAGCACCTTACCTCCTAATGAATAAGAGAATACGGTAGAAAGGTCGAATGCCTTATAGCTCAAATTGATATTGAAACCACCATATACTTTCGGAACGGCAGAACCACTGAAATCATATTTCGCATAGCTATAAGAGTTTGTCAATACTTGACCATCTTTCTCTACAAGTGTCTTTTTTACCGCATCTTTAATATTACCATTCGCATCGGTGTTGTTTTCGGCATCAAAGATATACAATCCATCTCCGTTATCAGGATTAACACCCCACCATTGACGTAACCAGAACTCATAGATTGAATGTCCCTCCATCAATTTCTTAGAGTCTTTGATGATACCATCTTTCCGGTTGGCATCAGGCAGACGAGTCACCTTATTATTGATGAATGTAGCGTTTGCGCCGACTGATAATTTCCAATCTTTTGATTTTAATACTTGGTAGTTTAAGTCGATTTCCACCCCTTGGTTACGAACTTTACCAATGTTTTGTACGATCTTTTCGACACCACTGGATAACGGTTGGCTAACATTGAATAACAAGTCTCTGGAGGCCTTACGGAAGAACTCGACCGTACCATTCAAGCGACCGAACAATCCGAATTCTAAAGCGACATCGGTAGAAACCTGTGTCTCCCATTTCAAATTATTGTTTGCCATAGTCGGGAAGTAGAGACCTGCTTCCAAACCGTTGTTGATACCCAAATTATACAAGGTTTGATAAGGATAGTAATCCTGTTGTGTGTCATCATCTGTATAATAGATGGCATCGTTTCCGGTTTCACCGTAGGATGCCCTCAGTTTCAAATTGTCCACCCAAGTCAAGTTTTCCATGAAATCTTCTTGGCTGATACGCCAAGATGCTCCGAATGACCAGAAGTTACCCCAACGGTTATCCTTGCTAAAGCGAGAGGAACCGTCACGACGATACGAGGCTGTTACATAATATTTATCATCGAAATCATAGTTCAAACGAGCGAAGTATCCTTCTTTCTTATATTCGCGTGTATAAGAATCCATTGAGCTTATGCTTACGAAGTTACTGTACTCATACGTTCCGGAAACGATCTCATTAGTCTTCATACCGTAGTTATATTGTAAACGGTAGCTATAGTTCTCATGGCCTAACAAAGCTTCGATGTTATGCTTACCAAAAGTCTTTGTGTAATTAATCAACTGGTTGAATGTCTGTGTCAAGAAGTTTCTATTTCGGATGTTCAAACGTCCCGGTCCTGCGGTTCCGTCACCTACCTCTGGGTTCTCATATACTCTACGGCGTTCATCCTTATTGTCAAATGCGTAGTTCACTGTTAAATTCAATCCTTCGATCGGAGTGATCGTTACATAAGTACGGGCACTAGAGTTTGTGGTAGACATCAAGCGATCGTTCCACAGGGCCTCAGCGATACCGTCGCGTCCATTGCTGGAGATACGGGCTCCTTCATAATCGTAGGTATATAAAGCCGGATCAGTAACTACGTTTCCTTCTTTATCCAAATAAGCCCCTGTCTCAATATCATGCTTATGTACCGGATAGATCGGTGCCATAGAACGAATGAAACGAGATAAGTTACCATAACCAGCGGAGTTGCTAGAAGTAGAAGTAGAATAATTGGAGTTTGTACGACTTAAACCTAAATTCAATCCACTCTTGAACCATTTCACCGGATAGATATTATAGTTCAAGCGTGCGTTGTAACGCTCAAAGTCTGTCTTAATCATATATCCCTTATCATTCAGATAGCCTATGGAAGCATATGTGTCGCTCTTTTCTGTTTTTGTATTGTAGCTTACATTATATTCTTGGCGATGTCCGGTACGGTAAGCGGCATCTTCCCAATCAAGGTCCTCACCCCATTTTAAAGCCGAGGCTGATGGATTCAATAAACCGTCTGTGCCCACGATTGCGTCATTGGCGATTCCTACGAAAGGATTATATTTTAATTTGTTGATAATATCTTTAGAAGCATTAGCGGCAGCGTCGGTAGCACTTTGTCCGAGTGACATATTTGCGTTTCTCAACATTTGCCATTGCAAAGGATAATAATCGTATACACCTACTTTTGCGTAATCGTTATAAGCTCTGCTAGACCAACCTTGTGAGATACTCAAGGTAACACCTGCGCCACTGCTGCTAGAACCTTTCTTAGTCGTGATCAAAACCACACCGTTACCTGCGCTAGATCCATACAAAGATGTAGAAGCGGCATCTTTTAAAATTGTCATTGATTCGATATCAGATGGGCTGATAGAAGAGATATCACCACTGAAGATGGCACCATCCACTACATATAAAGGAGCATTATCCGCGTTTACTGAACCAAAACCACGGATCGTTACCTTGGCAGCTTCTCCCGGTTGTCCGATAGAGGAAGTCATTTGTACTCCGGAAGTGTTTCCTTCCAATGCGGAGAGGGCGTTACTCAATGGACGTTTGTCCATCAAAGCGGCACCCACCGTGGATGCGGAACCTGTAAAAGAACTTTTCTTTGCGGTACCATAAGCTACGACAACAACTTCATCTATAGCTTGAGAATCTGAAGAAAGAACAATTCTCATGTTTTGCTGAGCTGTAGTTTCTTGAGTCCGTAAACCTACATAAGAAATAATTAGCTTAGCATCTTTCTGAGTTTCTAACTCAAATTTACCATCTAAATCGGTAATGGTTCCAATAGTGGTTCCTTTTACTACGATGGATGCACCTATAACAGGCTCCCCATCATCTTCATTAATCACTACACCGGTCACCTTCATTTGCTGGGCGACCATACACTGCACTCCCAGAAAGAATGAGAGTAGTACAAGCGTTAATTTGTGCTTCATAGAATGAATTTGTTTGTTAATTAGACACACATTGTTTTTTCAAGAGACCATAGTTTGCACAGAACTACAGTTAAAATACTTATCAAAAAAATGTACACACCAAGACTCCTGAAAATCACAGCCGCAAATATACTAATTTTTATTATAAAAAAGCAAACTGTTATAAAACATTCTAAAACTAATATAATATTGATTGATATTGTCAAATTCAATTTAGTTGTACTGGGGATCTTGTTGCATTATGATAGCTGGCAGGAGGGTTTTTAGTCTTAGCTATCTATCTGTTAATTATGATGTTAAACATAGTTCTGTGCAGACTAAATGCCTTAATGGATGCTGAAAGGGAAGATGTCCATAAAGGATATCTTCCCTTAAACTTTGTGTGTATAATAAAAAAATAAAGTATTGATTAACGTTTATAAACGGATAGGGTTACCATTATAGAAATCTAGAATCTTCGTACGGAAGATAAAATCATATTTGGCCTGTGCCTGTTCCGCTAGACTTTGCGCGTATTTTGTTTTAGCCTCATTAAATTCAAAGACAGTGCTTTTACCTGCGTTGTAACGCTCTTGGGCATAATTGAACGCTTCCTTGCTCGCCGTGACGGATTTGTCGGAAGCCGTATATTTCTCTTGGGAAGCCGTTGCGTTGTAGTACGCTTGCTGGATTTCCTTGTATAACGTTTTCTTTGTATTTTCCATCAGCAATTCCCGGTTGATAATGTTGATCCTTGCGGTACGAACGCTATTGCGTACTTGGAAGCGGTTGAAAAGTGGAATACTCAATGAGAATCCGACGATCTTTTGCCCATTCTGCTTAAACTGCTCGCTAAAGGAACGAGTATCGGCAAATTCACCTCCGGAAGTAGAATGATAATATCCATTGCTGTAACTAGCCCCGAAATTTAACTTGGGGTAATAGCCCGCTTGCGCGACACGCAACATTTTCTTTTGGCTCTCTAGCAAATACTGTTGTTCCTTGATCTGAGGCTTGAACGTAACCGCATGATCGTAAATGTTTTCCGGAGGTAGGATGCTACTCATATTATCAGCCACCGCATCTTCAATTACAGGAGTCTGTATATCGAAACTCCGATCGCTTCGCTCTAGTTCCAGACTTTGCGCCAGATCCAGTAAAGCGAGGTTCACATTGTTTTGCGACTCGGTAAGCGTGACCTCATCTTTCGCTAATTGGGCCTTGATATCATACAGTTGGGAAAGTGGCACCTTTCCGGCGTTCACCATGGCCTCCGTTTTATTCACCTGCTCCTTGTCTAGTTCCACTTGTAGTTGCGCTATTTTCAGTAACTCTTTATTATAAAGTACTTGCAGGTAGTAGGAAGCTATATTGATGGATAGGTCTTCTCTCGCCTTATTCAAGTTCTCGATAGACGCTTTTAGATCAAGTTTGCGGGCGGCGATATCGTTCGGTATTTTTAACCCGTCAAATAAAGGCATGTCCAGATTGATCCCCAATGTGGAATTGGCGGCGTTCTGGTCCACGATCACCCCGGATTTAGACGTGGAGCGTCCGAACTGGAAGCTCTGTCCAAGACTGCCGTTTAGGGCCGGGAGCCAACTGTATTTGCTGGTATGTAAGTCTACCTTTCGGCTTTCCTGTTCCTGCTCCTTTTGCTTTAAGTCGATATTATGCTCGATGGCATATTGGATGCACTCCTCCAGACTCCATTGCTTCACCGCATCCTGAGCGAAAACATAGTTTCCGGACAGGAGGGAAGCGATTGCCAGTATATATAAGTTTCTTCTCATCATACAATCTTTCTTTTATTTCTTATTCGGGTCAATAGCTGCGCCCCGGACTTTATCGGTCGCGGCCAGTCCTTCTTGAACCTCGATCTTGATACCGTCGGACAGACCTACCTTTACCGGATGTTTCTCGAAGACTTGCTCCGGTTGCTCTTGTTTAACTAACTGAACGAATGCGGAATCCCCTTGGAACTCGACCGTGCTTTCCGGGATCGTAAGAACGTCTTCCGCACGTTTTAGCACGATCTCGGCGTTGGCGCTATATCCCGCACGGATGAAAGCATCTTCGGGGATCGTCACGGCTGCCTTGATCTCAAATTGAATGGCTCCGTTTTTCTCAACACCTTTGGGTGATACATATTCCAGCAAGGCCTCGAACGAACGGCTTTCCATGGCTCCGATCGTAAGCTTGATAGGCATTCCCTCGTGAATGCGCCCGATCTCGGTCTCGTCTACGTTTCCCTTGAAGATCATGTCATTCATGTTGGCGACTGTGGCGATTGTCGTACCGTCGTTGAAGTTGTTCGCTTGGATAACGGAGTTACCTACTTTCACCGGGATATCCAGTATCATACCGGTGATGGTACTACGGATCTGCGTGGTACTGGCTACATTGGAGTTCTTGGCGATACCGTCACGAATAATTTCCAGTGCGCTTTGCGCATTCTCTTTCTCCTCGACCGCCTTTAAGTAGTTGGCCTTCGAGAGATCGAAATCCTCTTGGGCGATAACACCTTGCTTGAACAGCAGTTCATCTCTCTTATAGGTTTCCTCCACCTGTTTAAGAGATATATCCGCTATGTTTACGCGAGATTCGGCGCTATTTAGCTGTACCATCTCCGGTATGACCTTGATCGTGGCGATAATCTCCCCTGCCTGTACCATCTGTCCCGCTTCTTTCCTTAGCTCGGAGATGATACCGGATATCTGCGGCTTGATCTCTACCTCGTAGCGAGGTTCCACGCTTCCGGTGGCCACCGTCTTGGTCTCTACCGTATCCCTTTTGGGGGTTACGACCTCATAAACGGTTATTACCGGTTGCGCCTTCTTCCATAAGAAATAGAATGTGCCTATTACCGCCGCACCTACGATCGTTAATAAGATAATACGTAGGATTTTCTTTACGATGCGATTCTTCATGATTATATAGTTTTATTTTAATTATCGATTCGTTATTATTCATCTCGGATGGCATCTATCGCTTTGATCTGCATGGCTCTCCATGCGGGAATCAGTCCGGCCATAAAACCGCTTATCAGTAGTACCACCGCGGCGGCTACCGCTGTTTGGATGTTTACGCCGGGATTCAGCAGGGTCGGATCGTTCGTTGGATTGGCGGACAATATCTTATCCAACAAATCCAAGAGGAAGACTCCGGCGCTTAATCCCAGTAAGCCCGCCAAGGCAGTCAGCACCAAGCTCTCGCTCATGACTTGCGAGATGATGTCGAAAGGCTTGGCTCCCAAAGCCCTTCGTACGCCTATCTCCCTCGTGCGCTCTTTTACCGTTACCATCATGATATTGCTGATACCAATAATACCCGATAGCAAGGTACCCATGCCGACCAGCCAGACCAAGATGTCGATACCTGTAAACAGTAGATTGAATGTCTTGAATTGTGCGGCGATATTGACTACGCCTATCGCCTGAGGATCGGTCGGTGCGATCTGATTTTGCGTCTTCATGATATTCTTGACCTGCTCGATCGTCGTCTCAATCGGATATCCCGGTTTCACGCTCAGTGCGAGGAAATGCAGGATATCGCCTTGGTTCAAGGTCTGCTGCATGGTATTGAACGGAATGAAGACGGTTTCTTCTCCCCGGCCGCCCAGATTCAGGCCCGATGCCCTTTGGTTGACCACTCCTACTACTTGGTAGTAAAGCCCGTTCACCCGGATATATTTGCCGCAAGGGTCCTCGTTGTGGAATAATACCTCATTGATCTTCGTGCCGATCAAGCAAACCTTGCGCTTTTCCCGCATATCGATCTCATTCAATAAACGGCCATAGTATAGGTCTTGCGTATCGATATTGAAGTAAGCCGGATATATACCTTTCACGTTGAACGTTCCGGTCATTATCCCGTAAACGATATTCTTTTCCGAGCGGCTGCCCCAAAGGATGGGGGAGATATCCTGTACGCTAGGTACGTCTCGTATGATGGCGTCTATGTCCCGGTTCCTCATGTTCCAGTTTCGCCCCTTGTTGAATCCTTGGTAGGGTTCGCTGGTGCGATCGGCGTAGAAGAATAGCGAATTCGTCGCGAATCCGTTGACGCTCTTGAACATGGCGTTCTTGAATCCCGATCCGGTACCCAGCAACAATACCAGCATAAGGATTCCCCAGAACACGCCGAAGCAAGTCATCAAGCTACGTGTCTTGTTGCGGGTGATGGTTACCCATATTTCTGTCCATCTGTCTATGTCAAACATATCTTTTCGGTTTATTCTGTTCTCATGGCTTCAATAGCGGATACATTCACGGCTTTGCGAGCGGGGAAATAGCCCGCCAGCACCCCGGCTACGACCAGCACCCCGGTAGCGGCCAGCGATATCCCTAGGCTGACGGTCGGGTGCCGGAATAAGGTAAGATCCTCGCCGGGATTTCCTCCGGATGAAGCGTTGTTCATCCCGCTCATCGTCATGCCATAGTCGATTAGCTCCGTCAACCCGATTCCCATCAGCATCCCGATGTAACCGAATATGGCGGTGATCATGATGGACTCTACGATGACAAGCTTCAATATCGAGGCCGGTTTCGCCCCGATCGCCTTCCGGATGCCGAACTCCCGGGTCCGTTCGCGTACGGTGATCAACATGATGTTGCTAACCCCCACGATACCAGCCATCAAGGTGCCGATACCTACGATCCAGATGAAGAGCAAGATACCGTCTGTCATCGTATTGAACATACGGATCTCATTGCCGGTCATCCACATACCGATGGCATTCTTGTCTGTCGGGTCGAATATGTGCTTACGTGCCATATACGACCGGAACCTGTTCTCGAAATCCTTGCACTCTTCTTCGGTGGAGACCCCGTTTACCGTAAAGTAAATGGAGCCGAACCCGAAGCCTTTATTATAAAGTTGTTGCGCTACGGTAAACGGTATATATGCGGGCGCGTTGTTACTCTTGTCGTCATCATCATAGATACCAACAACTTGATACATCATATTGCCGCATTTCACGTATTTACCCAGCGGGTCCTCGTTACGGAATAGCACTTCCGCCATACGGGGGCTTAGTATGATTACCTTGCGTGTAGCGTTCATATCCATCTTATTGATGAAGCGCCCGTTCTGGCTCGCTACATTAATATATATAATGGAATTGTAATCCTCGGATACGCCCCGCAGGTCGCCCACGATGTATTCTTCCCCATACGAGATGGTATCTGTTTGCGAAATGGTAGCCGAGCAGTATTCTATTTCCGGGAATGCCATCTTGATGCCGCTGAGATCCGCTTCCTTGAACTCGATCCTGCGGTTCGTGGGGTTACCTTTATAAGGCATGGTGGTATAGCGCCCCCAAACCTCCACGGTATTGGCGGAAAACCTCCGGAAGTTGAATATGATGCCGTTTCTCAACCCATTTCCCGCTCCCAGCAGGGTAATCAGCATAAAGATCCCCCATGATACGGCGAAACCGGTCAAGAAGGTACGGAGCTTGTTTTTCTTTATCGTGCTCCATATTTCCCTAAAATTGTCAAAATCAAACATGCGATTCTTCGTTTACGGTGTATTCAATCAATCCGTCTTTTACCCGGATAATCCGGTCGGTAGCTTCCGCCACGGATGGCTCGTGGGTAACGATCACCATGGTCATACCTTCTTGGTTTACGCTACGGAGGAGTTCCATCACTTCCACGGTCGTGGTACTATCCAATGCCCCGGTAGGCTCGTCGGCCAATATAATCTGCGGCTTGGCGATCAAGGCACGTGCGATGGCCACACGTTGCTTCTGTCCGCCGGACATCTCGTTCGGCATATGATCCGCCCAATCCTTCAATCCCACCATGTCGAGATATTCCAGTGCCATGGCGTTTCTCTTCTTCCGGCTTATGCCTTGGTAATAGAGTGGGAGAGCTACGTTCTCCACTGCGTTCTTAAACGAGATTAAGTTAAATGATTGGAAGATGAAGCCGATCATACGGTTCCTCAGCTCGGCGGCACGGCTTTCGCTTAGATTCTGAATCAACTGTCCGTTTAATAGATAGGTGCCCGTGTCGTACGTATCCAATATCCCCAAGATATTCAATAGGGTTGACTTCCCGGAACCGGACGCTCCCATGATAGATACCATCTCTCCCTTCTCTATATCTAGGTCGATACCTTTCAAAACGTGCAGTGGGGCTCCGTTAAAGTACGTTTTGTTTATTCCTTTCAGTTGAATCATCATATTATGTAGTTACTTTATATATTAGACGTACAGTTTGCTAAATAAGTTACACTGTTGGTGAACACTTTTATCATCTGGTTACAAATATATGTTTTACTAAGATACCTTGTATCGCAAGGTACTACTAATTATGTAATATTAACAAAGAGGTCTTGATTATAAGTAGATCCTTGTTCCTTTCCTCTGTATATTTTAGGCTAAACAAGCGGCTGTCTTACCCAATTCATAAGGATACATTCATCATGCACCAACTGATGCATGATCTTCTAACGGCTGGTGCATGATCATCTACCAACTGGTGCATGATCGTCCACCAGCCGTTGGACGATGAAGCTAACCTTATCTTTGCCCTAATAGATAAAGGGAAAAGCTTTAGGCTATACAGGCATAAACCCTTAACTTTGCGGCGAAATTCAAATAGCAGAAAGATTTATGGTAACAATTGGTACGCCCAAATCGGCTACGGCAACTAAAGTCGTGCTTTGTGGCTCGGGCGAATTGGGGAAAGAGTTTGTAATAGAGTTGCAGCGTTATGGCGTGGAGGTAATCGCCTTGGATAAGTATCCGGACGCTCCGGCCATGCAGGTGGCGCATCGTTCCTATGTGGTCTCCATGCTGGATGGCGATGCCTTGCGGGAGATCATCGAGAAAGAGAAACCGGATTATATCGTGCCGGAGGTGGAAGCGATCGCTACCCGTACCTTGATGGAACTGGAGGAAGAGGGATACCATGTGATTCCTACCGCCCGTGCCACTTGGCTGACGATGAACCGTGAGGGAATCCGCCGCTTGGCGGCCGAGGAACTGGGCTTGCCTACCTCGCCGTATCGTTTCGCCGAGACCGAGGAGGAATTTAAAGAAGCGGTGAAGGTAATCGGTATGCCTTGCGTGGTGAAGCCGATCATGAGCTCGAGCGGACACGGACAGAGCGTGGTTCGTGAGGAAAAGGATATCGATCGTGCTTGGCAGTACGCCCAAGAAGGAGGACGTGCTGGAGCGGGTAAGGTGATCGTGGAAGGTTTCGTGGATTTCGACTATGAGATTACCCAGCTGACGGTTCGGCATATCGGAGGAACGTCTTTCTTGGAACCCGTAGGACATGTTCAGGTGGACGGTGATTACCGGGAGTCTTGGCAACCGCAAGCCATGAGCCTTGCCGCTAAAGCGAAAGCCCGTGAGATCGCCGGTAAGATCACCGAGGCTTTAGGCGGACGTGGTATTTTTGGCGTGGAATTATTCATTAAAGGAGATGATGTCATATTCAGCGAGGTTTCCCCCCGTCCGCACGATACCGGAATGGTGACGATGATTACGCAAGATTTGTCTCAATTCGCTTTGCATGCCCGTGCGGTGCTTGGCTTGCCGATCCCTAATATCGTGTTTCATGGAGCGGGAGCTTCCCGTGCCGTTGTAGTGGAAGGGGACAGTGACCGGTTGTCTTTGGGGAATCTGGATAAGGTTTTGGAACAACCCGATACGCAGATGCGTTTCTTTGGAAAACCGGAAGTTCATGGACATCGCCGTATGGCCGTCTTGCTGGCTCGTGGTTTGGATGTGACGGAGGCAAGGGAGAAGACCGGAGTGATGATGGAGCAGTTAAATGTTAAATTGTGATGCTTCCTAGGATAAATGAACGTTTTGGTGTGTGTTGTGAATAAAATGTGAATATTTACAGACCTATTTTTCTATCAAAATAGTTTATTTTTGTCTCAAGTTTTTAAAGAGACATTTGATAATCTATAAACGCAGATTACATATGTTTGTTTCACTAAAGAGTGAAATCTGATTGCCGAAAGTTTGTACTTATTTTATGAATACAACAAATGGAAATATGGGCGTTGATTTGAAACGCTCTATTTCTGTTCTCGGTGAAGATAAAAGAGTGAGCAAACAGATCAATAGCTAAGGGTGGGTAGATTTAACCAAACAGACATCCTTATCTCCTTTCGCCCACCCTAGCTATTGTTCTTATTTTACTTGGATTCCTTTTGTATTTCTCATGGTTTCCATCACGGCATGCGTATCTACTTGGGCCTTTTCTTGTATAAACTCCGGGAGGTTGTAAGTCCACAACAGGTCTTTATAATATTTTACGGGATTTTTTTGCGGCAGGAGGAATGGTTTATGGGCCGTACCTTTATCATCGATATAGGTAAAGAACGGGCGTGTGTATAATCCATCCAACCTGCGACTGCTAAATACCAGCCAACGATTGTTGTGACTCCATGAATGGTAGCTTTCTCCTTCGGCGCTGTTCGCCTCGCTCAGCGGGTACGTCTTTCCGTCGGATAGGCGGATCATATATAATTCAGCGTCTTTATGCCAAACCCCGAAACCGCCATATTCCTGTAGGGTAAAAGCCAGATATTTACCATCCGGTGAGATTCTAGGGAAGGATACGCTTTTGTGATTGGCCCGGCCATTGTATAAAGTATCTACTTGCTGGCCTAGGGTGCGGGTTTCCGGGTCAAAGTCGACACGGCATAGGCTGTAGGTCATTTGTCTGAAATTCTTAGAAATAGAATCTACGGCGGCGGTCGAACTGAAATAGAGGCTCTTCCCGTCGGGAGAGAACGCAGGGAATATTTGCCATGCGTCTTTGGAATTTAACGCTTCGCAAGAGAATACCTCGTTCTTCTTCACGTCGTAGATCACGATATCGGAGTTATGATCCAATACTTCCAGCGTATTGGGATTATTGATGAAGAAGTTTTGGTAGGTATCGCATACGGTGGCCGCCAGATAGTTACCATTCGGATGCCAATACATGTAGACAAAGTTTGAGACGGTCTCGGGAGTCTTGGTATTTAGCTTGGTGATTTTCTTTCCATCAATCAGTACGGAACCAGCGTGTTTGCCTCGCATATGGAAAATCATTTTATCCGGGTTCCCGGAGGAAAACGTATGGCAGTTTACGCAGTTATAGTCGGTTAGGCTATTCTCATAAATCACGCTTTGGTCATAATTCTCCAAGTTTCGTTGATAGATACCCATCCTGTTCCACATATCATTGCTCAAGGCTAATAACCGATAGGCTATATATTTATCAATGGAATCATTTGCGATGTCCATATGAAAAGGCGTATAGGCGTTCCATTCGCCCTGTATGCGTTTAGCAATGGTCAATTCTATTTGGTTTCCGGCATTCTCTTTCAATAAGGCTTTCCATCTCTTTTGTGGGATCTCAAAGAGCCCCTCATCACTATAGACTTGGAGTTGAGTCTTTTCCCCTTTAATGATAAGGCAGTGCTCACTGCTATCGGCGATAGAGAAATTGAGCGGGGCGATGTTCACAGGGATGGTCACATCCTTGTAATCCGGATAAATGGTTATTTCCTTGTTTAAGCTCTTGGCGATCTGTATGTCGTTTTTGGAGCATGAAACCATCAAGGCGATGAGAAAAAGGAAAAGATATCGGTTTGTATTTGTATAAGTCTGTCTTTCCATATGTGTTTTATTTAGAGAGTATCAAATAGTACCAGAAAGTAGGTTGATAGTCGGCTATTCCAGTCGCTAGATTTTGTCGGGCATGCCTTAGTCCCAATACACGTTGCTTGAATATCGAGAACTCGGACAGGACTTTATCGGTTACCCCATACTTGCGGCAATATTCCGGATCATGCTCCGCATAAGAGATCACGGCTTGTTGCAAGGGTTCGGGTAATATAGGGAGTACTTCCGTCCCACTGAATCTTTCAACAAACGTTTTTATAGCGGGCAGGTCTTTCGATAATAATAACGTACCGATCGTATAATCCAATGCGGCTTTATTCTGGGGATTCTCTTCCAATATAATCATCAGGTTATCAAACAATCCGATTATATTGGCGAAAAGGTCTTTGTCGCTGGATAGGCTTTTTCTTTTTGTGCCTAATTCCGGGTCGCTCTCCACCGCTTGGTCATTATATAAGAACTTTCGTTGCGAGGAGGCCCATTCGTGATAGGCCCATGTCTTTTCCAATAATGATATAAACTTCTCGGCTGCGGGATACTGTCCGTATATCAAATGGGATTTTATTAATAATTTAGTCATGACGGGACTGCCGTATGTAATTCCTACCGAGGTACCAAAAGCGAAATTGTATGCCAAGGACGTGATTCCTACATGGTAGTATATCTGGCTGAATAGGAAACTTTCCTCTATATGCGCTTGGTACTTTGAGACCAAAGATTGTATTCCGCTTTGCGGATATTTGAATAAATCAGTCTGCATGACACCCTTGTGGGATAAGGCAAGGTTTAAGCAATTCAGGTGTAAGTAGTTATTATAGTTTAGATCGGCGGACGAGATTATGGCGTCCCATTGCTCGGTATCTATGTAATGAAACATTTGCATCAACGTATAGAAATCTTTATTCCTCTGTTGAAGAGCCGTTTGCGTATAATACATACCGGATAAGGCAAGTAATGCTACGGCTACTAAAGCTTTTAAATAGGTTTTTATGTGATCTAAGTAACGTGATAGGAAGAATAGAAGCATAACGAGTAGCGCTACTTGCCAAGAGAAGCCGTAGAATGGTTCCAGCTCAATGAAATACTCTACGTAATCTTTCATCCAAAATACATAGTCATAATCGGGTTTACTGCCTCCTAGGACACATAGGGAGCCTACGATAAGTAGCAGCAGCAACGGGATGAAGCTTGCGTACCAGCGTTCGCATTTTTGTAATACATCAAATAGTAAGATGCTAAGGGCGAATAATATAGCTACAGATCCCATCGTGTAAAACAATCCGGTCGCCAGCAAGCAACCAATTAAGGTACGGTACGTCCAATTAAATCTTCGTGGGCTGTAACTATATACGTTAAGCGCCAATGACCAAAACAACATGGCTATCAGTCCTTCATAATGATAGCTATCTTTCATTAGGTAAAGATATTGGAATAGGATGGGGAGAAAGGCCAAGGGCATAAGATATAATGCCGGATGTATCTTTCGTAAGGTCAGCCAGAATAACCAACCGGAGATTCCACCGATCAAGGCGGTCACCAGCGATCCGATAAGCGGGATCCTGAAAAACTGTATCAAGAATTGAGAGATAAAAGTCGCTAGCCCCCCTATCTGCTTAAGTATGCTGAATATATAGGTGGAATCGAATAGGAAAATCTGCTGCTGTTCCCGATAAAAAAAGAGAGGCTCTTGCATGGTCTGCAAATGAAACCATAAGACGCCGGTCAATAGAATGAATGGAAGCGGTGGTAATATCTTCTTATATAAAGTACTCATGTGATTTATTCTATTTACGATAAGTTACGTCAATTCCTTTATCCTCTTTGGCTAGCGTGCTAAGCGCCCGGATCTTGGAGGATACTTTTCCGGTAATAAACTCGGGTATATTATAAGATTTCATGAAACGGTGATAGTAGTCTGTGTCTTTCTGAGGCAAAAGGAAGGGCTTAGACGCATTTCCTTCTTCATCTATATAAGCAAAATAAGGACGTGTGTATAACCCGTCTATCCTTCGACTGCTGAAGACGATCCAGCGGCTGTTGCTACTCCATGAGTGATAGCTCTCCGTATCCGTGCTATTGGCGTTTTGCAAGGAATGAGAGATTCCGCTCGCTATATCCAGTAGATATAGATCTGCGTCTTTATGCCAGATCGAGAAGTTACCGTAGCCGGACAGCGTATATAACAAGAATTTCCCGTCTGGGGAAACACGGGGAAAAGAGGCGCTCTTCCCATCTTTTCCGGCATTGTATAAGGTATCTATACGGGAGCCGAAACTCCGGGTTACGGGATCGAACGCTATGGAGCAAAGGTTATATTTTACTTCTGAATATTCATGCGGCATGGAACGTGCCTCTGCCGAGCAGAAGTAAAGAGTCTTGCCATCGGGAGAGAATGTCGGGAAAGTCTCAAACGCTTTTGCTGTCCGAATGGAAGGCGTACTGATAATCTCATGCTTTTCCGTATCGTATACAACTACGTCGGATTGGCTGTCGAAGACCTCCACCCGGTTTTTGTCGTTGGCATGAAAGCTTTGGCTGGTCTGATTGACAGAGAAGGCTACGTATTTCCCCGATGGATGCCAAGAGGGATAGACCAAAGGCGAGATCGTCTGATCGGTCTTCGTATTTAATTTCTCGATCTTGTCTCCGTCGATCAGATAAGTGCCCGAATACTTATCCCTCATGTGGAACAGCATTTTATCGGGGTTTTGCATACAAAAAGAATGGCAATTCATACAGTTTTGACCGCTGTATTTGTTTTCCATGATAGGGCTTTGCTTATAATCTTCCAGATTCCGTTGGTAAATACCCATTTGATTCCAAAGTTCGTATCCGGGTTCGATCAAGCGATAAGCCAGATATGAATCCATGGGTTCCGGAGCGACGAATAGTGAGAATTCCGGATAGGCGAGCCATTCTTTGTCTTTTGCGTAGAGCTTTACTTGTATCGCTTTTCCTGTCGCCCTTTTCAGCAATTTTCTCCAATCGGATGCGGGAAGATAGAATTGTCCCCCTTTTTCCTTGACTTGTATCTTTTCTTCTCCGAATTTGAGTACGGCGAAGGCTTCCGCATGTGGATTTTCTATCTTGAAATTTAAGGGAGCGATATTATAAGGGATCGTTACATCCGCATAATCGGGAAATAATACAGGTTTCTCCGAGGTTTCTTTGCTTACCGGGATCGTATCCGAGCAGGATATTCCTAGTAGAATAAGAAATAAACAGGTGATATATAGAATATTTCTTTTCATGGTTGTTGATCATTTTAGAGTATAATAAGACCAATAAGTGTCTCCGAACGACTTCTTTATAAGTTGCGGAAGTTGTGGGTTGTTCCGGTTCTGCACGACTAAATTCCGATAACCTGCGAATTTGCGGATCACATTTCCGGATACGTTAAAACGCTTCCAGTAATCCACATCCTTCTCTGCTAATAGGATAACAGCCTCTTGGAAACTCACGGGGAGAGAGGGGAGTACCGGTGTTCCATAATACTTTTCTATCAGCCTTTGGAAAGCTTTCATGTCTTTAGACAGCAGATAGATAGCCCCGGTGAATTGGATCGGGAGCTGATTTTCCGGATCTTGTTCCGCACGGATAAGTAAATCATGTTCCAGTCCGTTGATACCGGATAAGTTACTTTCCTTCGGAAGAGCTTTTCGTTTAGGCCCTAATACCGGATCAGCTTCAATCGCTTTGTCGTTATATAAGAAGCCTCTATGCCGTTTGGCCCAATCATGATAGGCATATGTTTTTTCTAAGATACTGATATATTTCTCGGCGATAGGATACGTTCCGTAAATCAAGTTTGTTTGAACAAGCCGTTGCAGGTTCCGGGGATTACCGGCGCCAATTACGGTGACATACCCTTCAAAAGCCATCTCCTGCGATAATGCGATTTCCCCTAGCGTAAAATAGGCGTCGCTTAACAGGGTGGAGACCGTAAAGGTCTTGTTCCAAGAGGCGAGTAACCCTTGAGGACCGTGTTGATCAAAAGCGAACATCCGGTCTGCCAACTCCCCTTTTTCCGCAAGTGCCCTATTTAAGTAAGTTAAATATAAATAGTTTTTGATCGGCCCGTGACAATGCCGGATGATCTCGTCCCATTGTTCGGTACGGGCATAATAATCCAAGACTTTTAGAGGATAGGCTTTCTGGTCGTTATACCGTGGAATCGTTACCCAGCAAAGGAATAGGATTAGGATGAATTGAACGGTAAGCTCTATCCCTGTTTTTTTCTTTGATTGGTTTTTGCCTTTAGGATATACGAATGCCCCGATCAAGCTAAGCGGTAAACAGACCCATGCGAAATAGATGAGATTGGGAGCCGCCAGAATCGGGTGGTAAAAAGCGTCCGGTAAGAATGCGAAGCGATAACTGGTGATGGTAGTTGACCAGACACTTCCGATCCCGATAAACAGGTATTCAATTAAAACCGCTAAAAAATAGAACCCCTGTTTGGAACGGCTTATCGCTTCCTTGAGAACCACACTTAATGAGAATAGCCCGGCAATCGGTCCTCCTATCCAAAAAAGTAGTGGGGTGATTACCAATGCGGCGGATAGCCGGTAACAGGGATCTTTTATGCGCATCCATGCGTTCAGGCTAATCAAACAAAATAGGAATGCGATAGTGCCTTGTACTAAATAATTGAAGTCGTATTGAATCAATAATAAGAATAAAACCGGGAGTAAGTAAAGCAGGAAGAGCTCTTTATTTGGATTAATTTGCAGGATGATCTCCCTCATTGTTAAGCCGATAGACGTAAGTATAGCTGCGATAATGAAAGGCCCTGCATAAGGCGTAATAAAGAATTGTGTCAAGAATTCCCCGATAATCAAAGATAAACCTCCCGGACTGCTGATTTTATCCGCAAGATAATCTTCGGAAAACTGGAATAGTTGAAGCTGCTCGATATAGAAGAAATGAAACTTGCCGGTTATTTGCAAGAAACCCCCTAATAGGACAAACAGGATCAAACCGAGGAGTATTTGTTTATATCTCATGGCTAGAGTACACGTTTCATTTTGATTTAAAGTCAAACAAAGATACGATTTTTATCGGAAATACCAATCTACACAAAACGAAGTTAACTTAATTGGCACATGGAGTTAACTTCGTTGGCAAAGTATGTTAACTTCGTGAGCAAAGTAAGTTAACTTACTTTTGGGGATTAAAAAGCAGGCCGGACATATCACATGCCCGGCTGCCCTTTCTGACTGTTAACCCACTTGTTTATTTCCAGTTTTCATTCTGAACTAAAAGACCATCCATCTTTAAGATTTCATTATGAGGGATAGGCATTGTTGCCCATTTTGCGTTGTATGTACTATTGGAATATTTACCTAAATGCTTAGCTTCGTATTTCACGAAATCATTTAATACCTCGGATGCGATACCCCAGCGAGCTAAGTCATACCAGCGATGACCTTCCATCGCTAACTCGATACGACGTTCCCAACGCAGTGCCTCCAGCGCTTTGTCTTTTGATGCGAATTGAGAAGGTGGATATAAACCTATACGATAGTTTGCGGCAGCATCTGTACTTTGCTTCCCGTTAATCTTGTCATCCAAAACATAAGTAGAACTAGCCTCGGTCATTGTTGCCGGATCTACTGCCTTTACATAGCTATTGGCGGCACGAGCACGTACTTGATTAATGTATTCACCTGCTTGTTGAGGCTGTCCTAACTCGATCAAGGTTTCAGCGTACCAAAGCAATACGTCTGCGTAACGGATCAAGTGGAAGTTTTTAGCAGTGGAGTTTGTTTGCGTCGTGTTAGATAAGCTTCCTTTATCGGCTTTTCTAGGGATATTCTTCTTGTTTAGGTATAAACCTCCGTTAGAAACATCACGTACCCAACCATCCAACGCATTTGGCACTGTCCAATCTAAGAATGGAGTCTCGAAACGACCGGTAGAAACATCCAAACGAGGGTCTGTATAGACGGTCAAATCAGTGTGAGGTAAATTGTTCTCGTCTAAAGTTGATAACGCAGGATCATTACGATAAGAATCATCCATTTTAGGTAATCCGTTTGCGTCAACAATATGAGCGTTGACCATATCATAAGAGGGTTGATAGAATCCCCAACCTCCAGTTCCTAACGCTCCGCTGAAGCCGATGTGCCAAGCTCCGTTGATATTGGCAGTTTGTTCTACGGTGCCGGAAACTGCAGCTTGGACATCGAATACAGATTCTCCTGTCCAGTCACTTTCCCCTGCTGTATAGAGTTCCTCGTATGTATCTGCCAAGCGGAACTTAGTGCCTTTGTTATCTTTTCCGTTTGCGATTACATCTTCCAAAATCGTTTTAACTTCAGTCCAATGATTAGACGTTCCATTTTTTCCGTTATATGGAGAGGATTGGTACATCTTTACTTTAGCCAACATAGCGCCAGCTGCCCATTTGTTTACGCGTCCTGCCTCGGTCCAAGTGTCGGGCAGATTGTCATAGGCAAACTGCAAGTCTTCTACTATCTTATCCCAGATATAGATATAATTCCCATTCTCATCCACATTAGAGACTTGTGGGTTCACGTTCTCTTTCATGGCTATGTCATCTACATAAGGAACAGCCGCTCCAAATAATTTTACGACCTCGAAATGGAAGAAACCGCGTATGAAGCGGGCTTGGGCGATTGTTTCCGTATAGAAGTCTTTACTTTGGCCTGCTATAGCCGAAAGCTCTTCTTTTGCTAAATCCGCTACCTTGATTACGTTGTTTGCGGTGAATACCCCATGGTAACTATGTGCCCATTTTGTTTCAAAATAAGCGTTGTCAGTTGTAAATGTATAAGTTTCCAAGCTGGTAAAGTCTGGTTGGTCTTGGAAAGTTGAACCTTTGTTTGCGTCACCTCCCATTACGTCACCATATACATAGTTGGTCAATGTCGAACGGAAGTATCCATCATTCGCATCTGTAGAGTTTAATCTAGCGTACATACCAGTTAGCAACTGAGTAATACCTTCTTGCGATACAAAATCCGGTTCCTGTTTATTTGTGACTGGCTTCACATCCAAGAAATCGGAGCAAGCAGTCATGCTTCCCATCGTGGCGGCAATGACTGCCGCATATATAAATAGATTTTTCATCTTGTTTCAATTTTTAGTTAGCAAATATTTGTTAGAATGTCACATTTACACCCATGATAAATTGGCGTGGCATACCATAAGAACCGAAATCGGTACCCATCGTACGGTCATTGGAACGACCGTCTGTATCTGTACGAACCTGTGGGTCTAGTCCGGAGTAACCAGTCAATGTGAATACGTTTGCTATTTGACCATAGATGCGGATCTTCTCAAACTTGATTTTATCTAAAATACTCTTTGGAAGTGTATAACCTAAAGTCAACGTTTGCATGCGTAAGAATGAACCATCTTCTATATAGCCGGAATTAGACTCATTTGCGGCGATTGTACTCTCACCATTAGCGGTTGCCCACATAGGATAGATACCATCAGGGTTGGTTACAGGATGCCATGAATTGTCGCGACGATCTTTAGAATAAGCGGACTGTAAGGAACCATAATGTGTATAATATTTATACATGGCGAATAGATCATTGCCTACGGAGAAGTACATATAAGTACTTAAGTCGAATCCTTTCCAGTTAACACCTAAGTTGATACCTCCTGTTAAATCCGGATGTGGGTTTCCAATGAATGTACGGTCACTAGCGTCGATCTTACCATCGTTGTTCACATCTTTTACTTTGAACTGACCTACATAATTGGCAGCGTTTAACGTAGAAGCATCAGATGTACCATATGGCAATACTGTTCCACCGGCATCATTCTTATAGTTACGGACTTCTTCTTCACTCTTATAGATACCATCTAGCTGATAACCGTGGAATTCACCGATTGCATGTCCCTTCATCAATACGTTCATGTTGGAAATACGAGTTCCGGTAAAGATTCCGGCATCAGTACCAATCTCATCCAGTCTATTCTTGTAATGCGACAAGTTTACGCCTACAGAGTAACCTACCTCACCGATTTTATCATTCCAAGTAATATTCAAATCAACACCTTTGTTCGTCATATCACCGATGTTTACTTTCGGCTTGTCAGCGGCACCGGCCAAAGCAGACCAGTTGGCATCGATCAACATATCAGAAGTTTTCTTGATGTAGTAGTCGAAGTTGGCGGTTAATCGTTGATTAAAAGCTGTAATATCGAAACCTGCATTAAACATCTTAGATGTTTCCCATTTTGCCTCGATATCACCAAGATTGGTTACGCCAAATCCTTGATATACCTCTGTGTCAGAACCATTGATGCTATAGAGATAACGGTTACCAGTACCATATTGGAATGCCCAGTTATATGAATCGATATTGGAGTTACCGGTTGTACCGTAACCGGCACGAATCTTCAAATCGTCTAACCAAGTACGTGATTTCTCCATGAATTTCTCGTCCGACATACGCCAACCTAAAGAGATAGAAGGGAATGTACCCCAGCGATTCTTTTCAGAAAAACGAGAGGATGCGTCGCGACGTACCGTAACTGTAGCCAAATATTTACCTTGGTAAGCATAGTCCGCACGAGCGAACATACCGAACATGGTGGATACAGCGTTCTGGTTTCCGCTATTTCTTAAGTCAGAGCTAGCACCGTTGTTGATTACCCAAGTGTTGGGATCATCTTCGAATGGATAGTTGATACGACCTGCCTGGATCCAACGTCCTAAACCCTCACGAAGTGCCTCTGTACCAATCACAGCATTGATCGTATGATCGTCGTTGATTGTTTTGCTATAAGTAGCGGTGTTTGTCCATTGATAATCTAACCAATAGTTTGCTTGCTCGTAGAACTCGTTGTTGTTACGTCCTTCTTTATTGGTCATGATCGTACGTTTGTTCATCCAGAAGTCCCATGCGCCACCTAAACGTGCGCTGAACTGAGTACGGATCTTCAAATTCTCTCCAAGGCTTTCTAAAGGCATAATCTCTGCGTAGATAGCTGATTGGGCACGTAAGAAACGACGACGATTGTCCTTGCCATAATCAACGGACATTGGTGCGCTCTCAGCACGTCCTCCTTCGGCATTTTGTGAACCGGAATAATCACCGCCAACTGTGTAGATAGGTACCCAAGGTTGGATGGAGAAGGTCTTACCGAAGGTATTATCATCACCTTGACGACCGCGTTCTCCTGAGTTCTCGATTACGGCGATGTTGGTATTCTGACCGATATTGAACCACTTGTTCACGAAGAAGTTTGTATTCGCACGCAAGGAATAACGACGGAACCATGACTCCTTGATCGTACCTTCACGATTCATGTAGCCTAAGCCTACTGAATAAGTCGCTTTTTCACCACCTCCGGTGATAGAAATCTGGTGATCTTGCACCTTACCGGTTTGAACTACTTCGTCGTACCAATTCGTGCCGGCACGAGCTTCTTCCTCAGAGTAGCCGTCCTCAAGCATTTGGTAGTAAGCGGAACGAGACCAAGTGTTCTCACCATTGTCTTTGTAAGAAGCTTCCCAAGCTGCGATACTGCCGTATTGAGAGATGATCTGTTCTTTACTATAACCAGCAGGTTTGATAGCATAAGGCATTGTTAAATGACCTGTACCGTCTTTACCTATTGAACCGAACTGGGCGTGGTTTACTGTTTGGCCACCGCGGTAGTTGAATAAATTACGTTGCCCTTCTTCTTGGAATTCCATAGCTTCCCAAGCGTTCAACAGACCATAACCGTCATTGGCCATCTTGGCTACACCGAAGTAACCGTTATAAGATACTTGTACACGGTCGTTCTTTTTTCCTTGTTTAGTCGTGATAACGATAACACCATTTGCACCTTTCGCTCCATAAATAGCGGAAGCAGCAGCGTCTTTCAAGATCTGCATGGATTCAATATCATTCGCATTTACCGCATCGATATCTACTCCTTGTACACCATCGACAATGATCAACGGATCTGAGCCGTTTACGGAACCCACACCACGTATACGAATCGTTGTCTCCCCTAATGGACCACCACCTGCTTGTACAAATACACCAGCAGCTTTTCCTTGCAAAGCCTCAGCGAAATTGGAAACAGGAGTCTCTTTTAACTCATCCGTAGCGACAACAGCCACAGATCCGGTAATATCCTTCTTCGCTTGTGTACTATAACCAGTAACGACGACTTCATCCAAAGCTTGTGAATCCTCGACCAGCGTGATCTTGATGTTTGTCTGATTACTCTTCAAAGTAACCTCTTGAGTTACGTATCCGATATAAGAGACTACTAAGATGGCGTTTGCGGGCACATTCTCTATAATGGCTCGTCCATCCATATCAGAAATATTTCCGATAGTAGTTCCTTTTACGACTACGTTGGCTCCAACGATAGGACCAGATTTATCCACGATGTGGCAGTTAATCTGTCGTCCATCTTGCTGGACACTCATAAATCCCGTACTAGGTGTAGGATACAGATGATCTGTTTCTGTTGCAAAGGCCGTTCCGGCTCCGTACAGAAGAAAAGAAGCTCCTAAGACTAATGGCTTCCATGATACAACATTTCTCATACAAATTTAGAATTTAAGGTATAATAAAATAAAAAACACAAACTTTTAACAAAATGAATTCACTACTCTCTCATACCTCTAAGGTATATTACATCTGTTTACATCTTAAAATAAGTAAACATCACTCTCTTCTTTTCAACTTCTTTTGTGTAGCTTCTTCATTATCATGGTTTTAATTATGAAAATCACTTCTTGTTTTTTTCATGATATTAAAAAAAACGACTAGTTGAAACGATCGTTTAAATCTTGCGTTTTCGAGAAGGGGGAAAGAGGATTTGAAAAAGAAGAGCTTTTTTGTGGGAAGAAAAGGTTATCTTTCCCATTAGCAATAAGATAAAATAAAAAAAAATGAACAAAAAGTTGCATGTGTCAAAAAAAAGACAGATCTTTACAAACGACTAAATGAAACGATCGTTTCAACTAGTCGTTTTATGAAAAAACATTTAGACCATAAGTATTATAGATGAGTAATAGCTACAAGCTGTGATGTTGTGTCTATATGAAAAAATCAAATTGTTAAGTAGATTGTGTTTTTTGATTTATACCTTAAATTCTAATTTTATGAGTAATGTAGTATTTTGGAGACAGGTGTTTCTGGGAGCCTCTTTATTCCTTTGCGACGGATATCCCATCATCGCTGCGGAAGTTGGCGATTTAACACCAAACGTAGGAACTCGTAGCCTACAACAAGATGGACGTAGAGTCATTTGTACTATTTCAGACAAAGCCGGACCAATTGTAGGGGCAAATGTCCTTGTTAAAGGAACCACTATCGGAAATATCTCCGATATGGACGGACGTGTTATTTTAGACGGTGTGCCTAGTAATGCGATTTTAGTTGTGTCTTACATTGGCTATGTCAGTCAAGAAATTCCTTTAAAAAGTAGTCAGACGAATGTGAGGATTCAATTGGTGGAAGATACTCAAGCTTTGGATGAAGTGGTAGTAGTTGGATATGGTACGCAATCGAAGAAGGACATTACCGGTTCTGTTGCTGTTGTTTCTACAGACGCTATCCACGAGACTCCGGTGGCGACTTTCGCCGAGGCTTTGCAAGGAAAAGCATCCGGTGTGTATATCTCTAATTCCGGAGGTCCCAGCGGTGAGACTACGATCCGTATTCGTGGTGTGGGTTCTCTTAATAGTTCAGACCCGTTGATTGTTGTGGATGGTGTATCCGGGGTGGATATCAGTTCCGTAAACCCGAATGATATTGAGTCTATGCAAGTGTTGAAGGATGCTTCAGCTACCGCTATTTATGGTGCACAAGGTGCGAATGGCGTAATTATCATTACGACGAAGCAGGGTACGCGTGCTGATCGTGTTCGTGTCTCTTATAATGGATATTTTGGTGTCGCTAAGATGGCTAACAGCGGTTATGATTTGTTGAACGGTTGGGAATCGATGGAATTCGAGGAATTAGGACAGCAGAATCTGTATAACTATCGTGGTTTGGCAACCTCTCATCCTCAATTCGGGCAAATCGCCGCTACGGGTGGTAAAGGTATTTCGATGCCTTATGCGATTAAGCCGGCCGGTTATAGCGAACAGCAGATTATTGATATGTATGGGAGCGTAGAGGCTTGGGAAAAGTCGTATGTAGACGATGGAAGCAGCTCTTGGGCCCGATCCGCGTATTATCAGATGTTGGCCGACGGTTATTCCGATGCGGAGGCTCGTAAGGGTACCAATTGGTACGATGAGATTGTACAGACCGGAAAGATCCAAGATCACCAGATCTCTTTGGTGGGTGGTGGCGAGAAAGCTACTTATTCTGTCTCTTTGGGTTATACAAATCGAGAGGGTACGATCCAGAATTCTTATTTCAAACGTTACTCTTTACGTACGAATACGACCTATAATCCTAATAAGTATTTCACGATGGGCCAAAATACGAACCTTGCCGCTATGGAAACGGGAGGAGAGTCTGGTCGTCAAGGAGATGCGAACACGTTCGCTAAGACTTATACCATGAATTCGTGGGTACCTATATATAATGTAGGAGGTGATTATACGGGATCCGTGGCACCTAATGCGGGCCGTGATATTTCCGCCGTGCATCAGGTAGCTATGAATGAGAATGATTGGACACGCATGTTTCATGGACAGACTGCGGTTTTTGCCGAGCTTTCCAATCCTTGGATCGAAGGTCTGAAGCTTCGTTCTCAGTTTAGCGCTCGCTTGAATGGTATGTGGAGTTTGGAGATGACCGAACGTCAAAATATGGCGAACAAAGAGGCTTCTGCCAACAATACATTGACTGAGACGGGCAACTGGCGTTTGAACTGGCAGTGGACAAATACGGCTACTTATACCAAGAAGATTCATGAAGATCATAATATTACCGTTGTTTTGGGTACGGAGGCTATCAAACAAGGTGTCGGCCGTTATATGCAAGGAACCCGTATCGATTACATCTTCGAGAGCGATCCGAATACTTGGACACTGGATAATGGTTCTTCTTCTAATATAGGTAACTCTAGCCGTTATCAAAGAAAAGTGACTATGTTCGGCCTTTTCGGACGTGCGGACTATTCTTATAAGGGTAAATATTTGGCGACATTCACGATTCGCCGCGACGCTTCTTCCAAGTTTGGCTCCAAGAACCGTTGGGGTAACTTCCCTTCCGCCTCCTTGGGATGGCGTATGTCTGACGAGAAATTTATGGAGCCTACCCGGAAATGGTTGGATGACTTTAAGCTGCGTGCCGGTTATGGTACGACCGGTAATTCGAATATTGGTTCTTACAACTATGCGTTCCAGTATGGTACGGGAAATTATTATATGTATCCTATCACGGGATCGGATTCAGAGACTTCTCCCGGTTATGTGCTCTCGAACTTGGGTGACTCGGACGCTAAATGGGAAACCACAAAAATGTTTAATATAGGTTTCGACCTTACGGCTTTGAGTAACCGATTGACCGCCGGATTTGACTTTTATGTAAAGAATACCTCAGACTTGCTTGTGCCTGCTAACTGGTCTGCGCTGGTTGGTAACGCATCAAAGCCTAGTATCAATATCGGTGATATGAAGAACAGAGGTGTTGATTTGTCCATTGGATGGAGGGACAAAGTTGGCGAGTTCGGTTATAACATCACGGCTAACATCTCAAGATACAAGAATGAGCTTACCCGGTTGGGATCTTCTGATTTGTTCAACGATACTCGTTTGAGCAAGGTGAATATTACTACGGTGGGCCAACCTGTCGGAATGTTCTACGGGTATCAGATTGAGGGTATTTATCAAAATGAGCAAGATGTTATTTCCTCGGGCGTTCTGCCTTATGGTGTGGCTACGGAAAACGATTTGGTCGCTTCCGCATGGGTAGGCCGATATAAGATGAAAGACGTGAACAACGATGGTAAGATCGACGCGGATGACCGTACGATTATCGGTAATCCTCATCCTGATTTGACCGGAGGTTTCAATATCTCTTTGACTTGGAGAGATTTTGATCTAAGTACTTACATGTATTACTCGATTGGAAATGATTTGTACAAACACTACGAGTACTATACGATGTTTGGAAACTTGCAGTCTAATTATTCGAAAGATCGTTTGGCGAAATCTTGGGATCCGGTGAATAATCCGAACGGTATTTATCCTTTGTGGACAACGACCTCGACCGAGGGCCCCGAGGCTGGTAACGAATCGAACTCCAATTATGTGCAAGATGGTTCTTATCTTCGGATGCAGACGTTGACTTTGGGGTATTCATTGCCTAAGAAGTTGCTGAAGAAGATCGGTTTCGAGAAGATACGTGTATACGGCCAGATCAGTAACGTGTTTACGATAACCGGTTATGATGGATTGGATCCGGAGGTTCGTTCGCATACTTCGTTCGAGAACGAATATGTATCAAGCGATATGAATAAAGGTATCGATTATGGATCTTATGGTATGCCTCGTCAGTTCTTGATGGGTGTGAATGTGACATTCTAACGTATGTGCTTTATAAACGATTAATTTGAATTCATTATGAAAAAAGTTCTTATATATTTTGCGATGGCGGTGGTTCTCGCGTTAGGCAGCACATCTTGTTCCGATTTCTTGGAGATCGAACCAGTAGGTGCGGTTAATGAAACCAATTTAACGGATCAGGAAGGTATTAATTATCTTCTTACCGGCATGTATTCAGCGTTAAATATTCCGGCGGCTACGACTAACTCTTATTTTGGGGCAAGCTTGACAAACTATACGTATGGTGATGTGATGGGCGGTGACGCTAATAAGGGGTCAACGGCTGCGGACCAATCGGACTTCACGTTGTTGGAGACTTTTAGCTTTACGACCGATAATTCCTATATCAAGCGTAAATGGGTGGCAGTATACGATGCGGTGGCTCGTGCTAATAATGTCATGCATTTGGCCGGTTTGATTAAAGATGAGCTTTCCGCTATACCGGGACAGGAGAAAGATTTTTATACCGAGGCCATAGCCCAAGCTCGTTTCATGCGTGGTTTTTATTTGTTTGAGGGTATCAAGAATTTTGGGGCGGCTATTCCTTATGTATCTTTGGAGGATTATGAGTCGTCCGTGAACCCACTGATATCGAATGTGGATGAGAGCGGTAACTATATTTATATTTGGGAACAGGTGGCTGAAGATTTGCAGTATGCTTATGATAATCTTCCCGGCGCATGGCCGGAAGAGCCCGGTCGTGCCAACAAATGGGCGGCTGGAGCGTTTTTGGCGAAACTGAGAATATTCCAGTCTTCTCCCTATAATGGAACGAATGGAACCTCCAACAAATGGACGGAGGCTAAATCGATTTTAGAAACGGTTATCGCTAATGGTACGGATAGCAAGGGCACGAAATATACCTTGACCCCGAGTTATGAGACGCTTTACACGGCGGGCGAGAGCGACTGGACGGGCGAGTCTGTGTTTGACGTCCAGATGGCAATCTCCGGTACGCAGTATTATACCAATGCGATCAATGGTAACTCTCATATCTCATTGTCTGGCAAGATTGGTTCCGGCTGGGGATTCTACCAGCCTTCTTATGACTTGGTGAATGCGCATATGGTGGATGAATATGGACTGCCTTATCTCGATAAGTCGTATCAAAGCAAAACCTCGGTTACAACAATTGATGGCGATAATGTACCTCATACGGATTTGACGGTTTATACGGATCCTCGGGTTGACGTATCTGCGGGTCGTTTCAATGTCCCCTATATGGATTGGGATATACCGGTTACTATCGATGGCTGGATTCGTGATTTGGCGAATGGCGGTCCGTTCTTGAATAAGAAGAATCTGCCGAAAAAGGCGGATAAGGGAGGCTTGAGCTTGACTACAACCGGTGGCTCAACTGCCAAGAACTTCCACTTGATGCGTGTAGCTGAGCTTTACCTGCTTTATGCTGAGGCTTGTATAGAAACGGGTGATATCAATACTGCCAGAGAATATATCAACAAAGTTCGCGCACGTGCCGCACAAAGTTGTATCATGGCTGCCGACGCGAATAACAATATGGCTTTAACTTCTTCTCCATATGTATTGGAGGATAAGGTGAGCGGAAATACCATTGCTAATACGGCGGCTAATTATCGCATCGGCTTGTATCCCGCGAGTGGCTGGACAGTGGATAAGGCGATAAAAGCCTTGCGTTTCGAGCGTAGGATCGAGTTGGCGATGGAGGGGCATCATTGGTATGATCTTGTGCGCTGGAATGCGGCTTCTGAGGAGCTGGGTAATAAAGGTTCGGGCTTCTTGGCTTATGAAAAGAGATATTTGCTGAAGTACCAATCGGCTACGTATCCGGATAGATTAGTGACACTTCCGATCCCTAACGATGAAATTGTCACCATGGAAGGCGTATTAGTCCAGAATGAGAACTGGAAATAAATTGTAGGTTGATAATCATTGTGGGCCGGGCATGTGATATGTCCGGCCTTTTGTATATTTGTACCGTGAATTCAACAACCCGGTGAGGTTCGGTGTTCTTAAGATAAACAATAAATGAGGATCATTATGAGATTGGTGTATATTTATCATAGCGGATTCGCTTTGGAAGCGGATGGCTTTTCGATCTTGATCGATTATTTCAAGGATAGCGATCCGGACCCGGCCAAGGGATACGTGCGTAGCGAACTCTTGAAGCGTGCGGGCACATTATATATATTAGCGTCGCATTTCCATCCGGATCATTTTAATCCGGAAGTATTGAAATGGAAAGAGCAGAAGCCGGATATCAAATATATCTTTTCCAAGGATATATTGAAGCGTCGGAGGGCCAAGGCTGATGATGCTATTTATTTGAAGAAGGGGGATGCCTATCAAGATGAACTTCTGACCATCAAGGCATTTGGTTCCACGGATGTGGGGATCTCTTTCCTGATAGAGACAGAAGGCAGACGGATCTTCCATGCCGGCGACTTGAATAATTGGCATTGGAAAGACGAGTCCACCCCGCAAGAGGTAGCCGAGGCTGAGGGTAATTACTTGAAGGAACTGGATATAATAGCGACAGAAACCTCTGTGATGGATCTCGTCATGTTCCCGGTCGATCCTCGTTTGAGTACCGATTTCATGAGGGGCGCCCAGCAATTTATCGATCGTATAAAAACAAGCGTATTTGTCCCGATGCACTTTTGGGAACGTCCGGCGGAGGTTATGGCTTTCGGCCCTTACGCCGAATCGAAAGGATGTCGTTATATCGTATTGTCTGTTCCGGGAGAAGGGACGGATATATAATATATTATTAATGTATAGGTTATTTTAAACGCATAAATTTATTAGGTATGGAAGTTAAAGGTAGATTTGACCATTTCAATATTAATGTATTGGATTTGGATAAGAGTATCGCTTTTTATAATAAAGCGTTGGGATTGAAAGAGCACCATCGTAAGGTAGCGGAAGACGGTTCGTTTATCTTGGTTTATCTAACGGATGAGCAAACCGGTTTCTTGATGGAGCTGACTTGGCTGCGTGACCGGAAAGAACCTTATGAGCTAGGCGACAATGAGAGCCATCTTTGTTTCCGGGTAGCCGGCGATTATGAGGAGGTACGTAAATACCACAAGGAAATGGGAGCGGTTTGCTTCGAGAATACCAAGATGGGATTGTATTTTATTAATGATCCGGATGACTATTGGATCGAGATATTACCGTTGCGATAATTCTCCATTATTATATAACAATGTTGCTTAACATAAGTTTTCGAAAAAAGAAGATAAAATGACAGGAATCTGTAAAATTTTCTTCAAATCGTATTGCAACTTGTGTTAAACCTCTTATATTTGCTACCTAGAAAGAGGAAAATCATTATTAATCCTAAATATAAAATCATGGAGAAGCCTTATGTAGTAGGTATCGATATAGGTGGTACCAACACTGTTTTTGGTGTAGTTGACGCAAGAGGAACAATCTTGTATAGTGGATCAATTAAGACTGGTAAATATGCAGACGTTAATGACTATGTAGCGGAATTAGCTAAAGGTCTGAAGTCTGTTATTGATCAGGCTGGTGGTCCGGATAAGATTAAAGGTGTGGGTGTAGGTGCTCCGAACGGAAACTTTTTCAACGGATGTATCGAATTCGCTCCGAACTTGCCTTGGAAAGGTAAGATTCCTTTGGCTCAATTGATCAGCGAACAGATTGATGGTATTCCTGTTGCTTTAACAAACGACGCCAATGCTGCCGCTATCGGTGAGATGACTTATGGAGCCGCTCGCGGTATGAAAGATTTTATCGTGATCACTTTGGGTACCGGCGTGGGTAGCGGTATCGTAGTAGGTGGTAACTTGGTATACGGACATGACGGTTTTGCCGGTGAGTTGGGCCATGTTATCATGCGTCGTAACAACGGTCGTCAGTGTGGTTGCGGTCGTCAAGGATGTCTGGAGGCTTATGCTTCAGCTACCGGTGTGGCTCGTACGGCTCGTGAATATCTGGAAATCCGTAAGGACGAGAGTGTTCTTCGCGACTTGGATCCGGATGAAATCACTTCAAAAGACGTATACGACGCAGCTATGAAGAATGATAAGATCGCTCTTGAGATTTTCGAGGCTACCGGCTCTATGTTGGGAGAGGCTTTCGCTGATTTCGTAGCATTCTCTAGCCCGGAGGCTATCATTTTGTTTGGCGGTCTTACGAAAGCTGGCGATTTGATCATGAACCCGATTAAACGTTCAATGGAGAAAAATATGTTGAAGGTTTACGCAGGTAAGACTAAATTATTATTCTCTCAATTGAAAGAGAGCGACGCTGCCGTATTAGGAGCAAGTGCTTTGGGTTGGGAAGTAAGAGACCAAAGCGCTGGTTTGGAAGTCTAAATCCGGTTTTACGTATAACGAAAAGACATTTGCGAAATAAGGCAAGCCGCATCTATATTTAGGTGCGGCTTGTTGTTTTTAATTGAATTATAAATCATAAAGTATGAGACATCCGTTGTATCAATTTCAGTTTTGCCCGGTTTGCGGGGCAAAAGCTTTCGTGGAACATAACGAGAAAGCGAAAAAATGTATGGCGTGCGGTTTTGTTTATTATTTCAACCCGTCATCGGCTGTCGCTTGTTTCATAAAGAACGCTAAGGGGGAGTTATTGCTGGTTCGCCGAGGAAAAGAGCCGGCTAAAGGTACATTGGATTTGCCCGGTGGCTTCGTCGATATGTTTGAGTCGGGGGAGGAGGCCGCTCGCCGGGAAGTAAGGGAGGAGACGGGGTTGCATATCCAGAATTGCCGTTATTTGTTTTCCTTGCCTAATTTATATATGTATTCCGGCTTTGAGGTGCATACGCTGGATATGTTTTATGAGTGCTTGGTAGATGATTTCAATAACGTGCATGCGGAAGATGATGCCGCCGAGATCGTGATCCTTCGCCCGGAGGATGTGAATCCGGAAGACTTCGGTTTAGACTCTATCCGAAAGGCGGTACCAGCCTATCTTAGAAAATAACAATTAGGAAAATTGTACGAAAATGAAAGATGATATATCTTATCGTTGCAACATGATACATCTTGTCGTTGTAAGATAATACATCTTCTCCCTATAAGGTGTATCATCTTCCATAGAGATAATTTTAGAACGTGTTGTCCTAAATATTAATAGAACTTGCCTTCTGTTTGGCGCATATTACTTATATTTGCGAATTAGAACGAATAGGCACTGAAGTAAGTGCTTGTATTAAAAAGCAAATGAGTGATGAAAAGAATACTTATTCCGCTGTGTCTGGTAGTAGGCAGCCACATGGCAAGCGGGCAGAGATCGTATCAATTTGATGCGCCGAACCGTTTGTTTGTCGAAGGCAAGGAGTTGTTTAGTTTGAAGAATTATTCAGGTTGCATCGATAAGCTGGAGGCGTATAAACAGCATTCCACGGATGCTGACTTGATTCAAGAAGCCGATTATATGTTGGTCTACTCCGCTTATGAGCAAGGCCGTCCCAATGCCGTTGAGTTATTGAAAGATTATCTGGATGTGTACCCGGCTTCCCGTCATGCGGACGAGGTGAACTTCTTGATCGGTTCCGCCCATTTCGGACAGGGAGAATATCAGAAAGCTATCTTTTGGTTTAACGAATCGAACATTGATATGCTAAGTCCGGAACAACAGGAGGCTTATTGTTTCCGTCTGGCTTATTCCTTGTTGCAAATCGGGGATATGGAGAAGGCCCGTGGTTATTTCGCACGGATCGAGCAGATTGGAACGAAGTACCGGGAAGCGTCTACCTATTATGTCGCTTATATCGATTACGCAACCGGTAAATACAACAATGCCTTGGTGGAATTTACCCGCTTGAAGGACTTGCCTGATTATAAAGAGCGATCCTTGTGCTATATCACGCAAATTTATTTTATCCAGAATAAATACGAGAAAGTGATCAGCGAAGGTAAGGAATTGCTAGCCTCTTATCCGGATAGCGAGAACAATAGCGAGGTTTACCGTATCATGGGTAACGCCTACTATCATCTGGGAAATGAGGATCAGGCGATTAATATGCTGAGTAAATATGTATCCTCGACGGATAGCCCGTTGAGGGGCGATTTATATATCTTGGGCGTATGTTATTACAATAAGGGTAATTACAGTAGCGCCGTGAACGCTTTGGGGCGGACCGTACGTGAGAACGATGCCCTTTCGCAGAACGCTTATCTGTATCTGGGGCAAAGTTATCTGAAATTAAAAGATAAGAATAACGCCCGTATGGCCTTCGAGGCTGCCGCGACTTCTTCTTTCGATAAGCAAGTGAAAGAGGCGGCTATGTATAATTACGCTTTATTGATCCACGAGACCGCTTTCACGGGCTTTGGCGAGTCGGTGACAATCTTCGAGGATTTCTTGAATGATTTTCCGAATTCCAAATATGCCGATAAGGTAAACGATTATCTGGTGGAGGTTTATTTGACTACCAAGAACTATCAAGCGGCTCTGAACTCTATCGATAAGATCAAGCATCCGAGCACGAAGATCTTGGAGGCGAAGCAAGATATCTTATTCCAGTTGGGAACGCAGGCGTTCACGAATATGGAATTGGATAAGGCGGTCGATCTTTTCAGCCGTGCGATCTCGTTGGGCGCTTATAATCTGGAATCTCGTAACGACGCTTATTTCTGGCGTGGGGAATCTTATTATCGCCAAGGTGAGTATAACAAGGCGATTTCCGATTATCGTACCTATTTGAATAATACCCGCCAACGTAATACGGATATGTATGCCTTGGCACATTATAACTTAGGTTACAGCTACTTCAAATTGAAAGAGTATGGCGAGGCGTTGAACCGCTTCCGTCAATACGTGAATTTGGAAAGCAATCAGCAGACTCCGGCTTATGCGGACGCTTATAATCGTATCGGCGATTGTTTATTCCACAACCGTCAGTTCGCTATGGCGGAAGAGAATTATACCCGTGCGGCGCAATTGCAACCGTCCGCCGGAGATTATTCGGTGTATCAGAAGGGCTTCTTGCTGGGATTGCAGAAAGATTATAAGGGAAAGATCAGCGTGATGGATCGCTTGATCCGTGAGTTCCCGGAATCACAATATGTGGATGATGCCTTGTTCGAGAAAGGACGTTCTTACGTGTTATTGGATAACAATCAAGCGGCTGCGGCAAGCTTTGAGCAATTGATGCGTGATTTCCCGCAAAGCAGTCTGGCTCGTAAGGCCGGCGTACAGCTTGGTTTGATTTACTTCAACGACAATCAGCCGGAGAAAGCGGCCGATGCTTATAAGAGCGTGATTAGCAATTATCCGGGTAGCGAGGAGGCGAAAGTGGCCTTGCAAGATTTGAAGTCCGTATATATCGAGCTGAACGATATCAATTCGTTTGCCGCCTATGCGAATTCGTTAGGTGGAAATGTTCGTTTCGAGGTGAGTGAGCAAGACTCCTTGACCTATCTGGCGGCCGAGAAGTTATTTATGCGAGGCGATAATGAGGGCGCTCGTCGTAGCTTGACGAATTATTTGCAAACCTTCCCGCAGGGAGCGTTTAGCTCGAACGCTAATTTCTATTTGGCAAGTATCGCTTTTGCCAAGAAAGATCTGGAGGAGGCGAAACGTCTGTTCTCGTTGGTATTGGAGAGCGGTGATACGAAATTCAGGGAAGAGTCTTGGGCTCGTAAGGCTGAGATCGAGTATCTGGATAAGGATTACGCCGCCGCTATGGAAAGTTTCAAGCATCTACAGGCGGTAGCGGAGAATCCGGAGAATAAGGAGGCCGCTAAATTGGGCTTGATGCGTTGCGCCGAGTTGACCGGTCAGCCGCAAGAGGCTTTGCTTGCCGCCAACAATTTGCTGAAGGAACCGAAGCTATCTCCCGAGATTATGTCCGAGGCCCGTTATGTCCGTGCGAAGGCTTATATCAGCTTGAAGCAGGAGAACAAGGCGTTGGCCGACTTGAAGGAGATCAGCAAGGATACCCGTACGATACACGGGGCGGAGGCTAAATATCTATTGGCTCAATTGTATTATGATAATAAGGATGATAAGAATGCCGAGACTGTCTTGATGAACTTCATCGAGAACGGTACGCCTCACCAATATTGGTTGGCACGGGGCTTTATCTTGTTGGCTGATATTTATATCCGCCAAGGTGATGATTTCCAAGCTCGTCAATATCTGACCAGTTTGCAAAACAACTACAAGGGCGATGATGAGATCGCCGCGATGATCGAAGACAGATTGGGTAAACTAAAGAAATAAAAGAAAGCGATGAAGACTATATATAATGTAAAGGCGTTGTGTGTGGTAGCTTTGCTGGGTTCGGCTGCTGCTGCGAGTGCGCAAGAGGATGTTACGAAAGAAAAGAACCTGAACCGAGAGATGACGCTTGAACGGGAGTATGATCCTTCCGTGCAGGACGCTAGCAAGGTAAATACGCTTCCCGTGGTGAAAGAGCCGGAGGTTCGTAAGATCCCGATCGATTACTCGAATTATACGATCGCCGCCGATCCGCAGAAAGAGATTAGTTTGTTGCCTTCCGGAAATATCATGACGCAGATGGATTACAACAAGCGTCGGGGATATTTTAACTTTGGTATGGGTACGCGCATGAATATCAACGGAGACTTGGGCTATCATATCCTGAGTACTGAGAAGGATCAGCTGAATCTATGGTATTCGCATCGCTCCACGAACGGAAAGCCAAAGGATTATGATGTCAAGGCGAAAATCAATGACAACTTGGGAGGCATCAACTACAAGCACGCTTTCGAGAAGACGATATTCAGTATCGGAGCGAAGTACGGCTACTCCGCATTCAATTATTATGGGGCGGCATTGTCTGATCCTACATCCAGTTATGCCCCTTCGGAGGATTTGTTACAGAGAGATCGCGAAACCAACCAAGTGAACCAGACGATCGCTGCTACGATAGGTTTCGAGTCGAAGGAGGAGGCTGAGGTTGGCTATTTGTTGGACTTAGGTTATACTAATTTCTCGCATAAATATGGATTAAGTAGGGTGATGGACGGCCCTACGGAGCATACTCTAGAGGCAAAGTTTGATCTGAACGCTGGTTTCAATGGGAATATGCGAGTAGGCTTGGGCGGTTTGGTCGAATATTTCAATTACAGTTTGCCGGAGGTAGGAGGTTATGAATATGAGTTCAAGAACCATGTCGAGGCGATGTTGTCGCCTTATTATAAGGTAGAGGGTGATAATTGGAATTTAAAGCTGGGTGCGAACGTGATGCTGGCTACGGGCGACGAGACAAAATTCATGGCCTCTCCGAATGTAGCCGCCGATGTGGAGGTGGCCGACAAGACGGAGCTATACGTGAACGCTGGCGGCAAGATGTACTCCAACAGCATGTACGAGATGTCGCGTGTGAACCGCTACCTCTACCCGATGGCAGAACTATTGCCCTCGCGCAATTGGCTGGACGCTGTCTTGGGTATCCGGAGCGGCGTGGCACCGGGCTTTTGGTTTGATGTGTTCGCCGGATATAAGATAACGAGCGATGATGTGCTGTTTACTCAGTCTGATGTTTGGTCAGCGAATTATTTCGGCAGTTTCAGTGTTGCGGAGCCGGGTATCGACACGAAGCAACTTTTCGTGGGAGCCAACTTGAAGTATAGTTATCAACAATGGTTCGATATTGCTTTGAAAGGTGTATATAATAATTGGAAAGCGGAAACGGATGAAGGCGAGTTGCCTCATGCGTGGGGGAAGCCGGAAATGGAACTGAATGCGAACCTGACCATCCGCCCGATTGAGAAATTATCTATCGCTTTGGATTATTATTTGGCTACCGGACGTTATGCGAATGTACGGACTTGGGGTGTCAATGGGAACACTGGTATGACGTACGATAAAATGAATGAGTTTAAGATGGATAACATCAACGAGCTAAACCTAACAGGTACCTATACCTTCAACGATACCTTTGGTGTTTATGCCAAGTTGACCAATATTCTTTGCCAGAAGTACGAACTGTATTACGGTTATCCGATGCAGAGTTTTAATGCGATGTTGGGCGTGAATATCAATTTCTGATATCCGGAGGACAGGAAGGATGGGCGACATAAATATCAAACAACTGGAAAGCCTTCGCTGGAGGATGCGGGTGATCGAGACGCTGACCGTGATCGGGACGGCGTGGATCGCCTTGGCGGTTTACCAGAAGAAGGAAGAACTGGTTTATTATTTGGTGGGAGCCGTAGTCCTTCTATTCCTGTTAAAGTATTATACGCAATTCCGTCTGCGAAAAAGACAGTTCGTCTCTAATCTCGTTGAACAGCGGACGATGGAATTGCGTTTCCAGCGGGATGCGATGCAAGCGGAGTCGGAGAAACTATCCCGTGCCCTTTCTGCCTTGGCGGACGCTCAAGACGAGTTGGTTCGTAAGGAACGTCTGGCATCGATCGGCCAATTAACGAAAGGTCTGGTGGATCGTATCTTGAATCCCTTGAATTATATCAATAACTTCGCTCATTTGTCTGCTGCATTAGCGAAAGATATCAAGCAGAATATCGATGAGGACGAAGAGACCGGTAAACACGATAATTATAATGATACGCAAGAACTGCTGGTTCTTTTGACCGGCAATCTGGATAAGATCGCCAAGCATGGTGATAACACGGTGCGAATCGTAAAAGCGATGGAAGAATTGCTGAAAGATCATTCGGCGAATCGAACCTGCGTGGATATTAATGATTTATGTAAGGTCAATCTGGATATCTTGCGAAAGAATTATGCGAAGGAGATCGAGAAGAATCAAGTAGATCTATCATTCTCCGGGCTTTCCGTACCGTTGACAATCGAGGTGAATATCGATCAGATGGGAAAAGCCTTGTCGCAGATATTGGATAATAGTATATATGCGGTCTTGAAAAAGGCCGGAGAGCCGGGATATCAGCCTTCTGTCTCGTTGGTATTGCGTATTCAAGCGGATAAGTTGCAAGTGGTTATCCGTGATAATGGCGTCGGTATAGAAGAAACGATAAAGACGAAAGTCTTTTCTCCGTTCTTTACCACCAAACCGACCGCGGAAGCGGCAGGAACAGGTCTTTACTTGAGTCGGGAGGTCGTGTTGAACCATAAGGGTACGATCGCTATCGAGTCGGAGAAAGATAAATATACGGAAGTTACGATTACGTTGCCTATTTATAGTTAGGAAAGGAGGTTCATCATGATACAGGATTTACATACCGAGATCGATCGGTTAAAAAGGCGGATTAAACTTTGCGAGCGGGTTACGCTGGGTAGCTTGGTCGGTATTTGTGTATCTGTGAAGTTCGGTCATCAAGAATGGATCGGATTGCTTTTCTTGATTCTGTTTTGCCAGATCTCTAAGTTGGTTTTCAAGCGGAAACTCAAACAAAAAGAGTATTTGGTAAAAGAGGTAGAGGAGCGTACGCAGGAGATCCGTTCGGAGAAAGACGCGATCCAAGAGGAATCCGAGAAATTGGCGGCCGCTTTGAAAGCCTTGGGTGAGGCGCAGGACGAGCTGGTCCGTAAGGAACGGATGGCTACCGTAGGACAATTGACTCAAGGTTTGGTGGACCGCATTTTGAACCCTCTGAATTATATCAATAACTTTGCGAATTTGACATCGGGGCTGGCCAAGGATCTCCGGGAAAATCTGGATAGTCAGAAAGAGCATCTGAAACCGGATGTGTATGATGACTCGGTAGATTTGCTGAATATGATGACCAGTAATTTGGAGAAGATCTCCGAGCATGGTTTCAATACGGTCCGTATCGTTAAGGCGATGGAGGAATTGCTGAAAGACCGAAGAGGTAATCTTACGCTTACCAACATAAACGGATTATGCCGGATTGCCTTGGATAAATTGAAGAAAACGTATGAGCAGGATATTCAAGAGAAGAATATCCGGATTGTTTTCGATAATTTGACGCTGTCTTTGATGATGGAGGTAAACGTGGAGCAGTTCAGTAAGGTTCTGGCCGGGATATTGAAAAATTCCATGTATGCCCTGTTGAAGAAATCGGAGACTGTGACTTTTAGTCCGGAGATATTCCTTGGATTGAAAGTCAATAAGGATATGCTGGAAATAACGATCCGGGATAATGGGTCCGGTATCGACGAGAATATAAAAATTTTCATGGCGATCAGCCGTACGGTGATCCGTGCTACGGCGCTTAGGCAGCTTTCCCCGGCGGTCTGCATGAAGGAATCGAATGATCTATTGTGCCGTGAGAGTGTCAATGGGATGTTTGTCACTACTTTTTATGCGATCTTGAATATCCATACGGGCGACGTGGTTTATTGCAATGGGGGGCATAATCGTCCGGTTTGGATTCGTAAGAACGATAAGGTATCTCTTTTGCCGATGACTGGTGGGATGGCCTTGGGAGTCGTGCCGGGATTAGCTTATAAAGAACAATCCTTGAAACTGGAAGCGGGAGACAGCTTGTTCCTCTATACGGATGGAATCAGTGAGGCGATGAACCTGCGGAATGAGCAATATGGAGATATCCGTTTGGTAGAGGCTTGTAGCTCCGTGAAGAACCAATCCCCCAAATCCATGATCGAAGGTATATCCGAATCCGTCCAATCATTCGTGAACGGCGCTACGCAGAGCGATGATATTACGATGTTGGCGCTGACTTATAAAGGATAATCATCTGGATAAAGGTAATTTCTTAAAGTTTACTTATATGAAAAAAGCATTTTCTGTATTTTTATCATTTTGCCTGTGTACTATTACCATGCTAGGCTTTACCGCTTGCGGTGATGATGAGCATGAGCATGAGGATAAGCATGAGCATGGGCGAAGGACGGATCTAGTTGATGAGTTTGGTCGTATTCGTTGGGACGATCGGGTGAATCTATGGGCCATCGTTTGCTCCAAGCCGATCGATTTTGTGGGTAATTACTATGTGGAAGATATGCCGAAGGCTTATCAGCAAGAGGGATTGGAGGTTCGGTTCAGTGGAGAGGCATACTCCTTGGAAGACGGGAAGATCCCTCCGGCTATACTGACCGAGGAGTTCTTCTGTCTGCATAACTATACGATTACTCCGGTGGAAGATTGATAGCCAAAGAAACATAAATTCATTGTATAACTTGTAGAGACGGGGCATGCCCCTCTCTACAAGTTACGATGGGCAATGTTAGGTGCTAAGAATGCCCATTGTAAGCCTTTAACGATGCCTATTATGACGAGCTTACGTTATAGGTTGTAAATGAGCATTATACAAATAAACGCTATTATCAATAACAACTAACTTCATAAATGCATAAAGTCGAGTTACTTGTACTTCTAGAATTTATTTGGGTGCGGGTGCTCTGTCTTCTTAATGGTTGTACATATCCTTATTATAAAAATCCAGCACCTTGATCGCCATATCGTAGGCCGCTTGTGCCGGGCTTTCCGGATTGATCTCTATCGCTTGCAGGTAGCTGTTGAGGGCTAGGCGTACGTTGCCTAGTTTATAATGAGCTTTTCCGAGGAGAAACCAAGCCTCGTCGGATCTCGGTTGCTCCGTGAGGTAAGCGTCCAAGAGCCGGATCGCTTCTTCTAGTTTATTCTCTGAAATAAGTCGCTTTATCTCTTCCATATTTTTGAATAGCCTTTTGATTTTGTCCCGCGAAGGTAAATAGAAACGCATGACTATATATATAATGTATAGGAAAAAACGCTTTTTTAGTGATTGATATACCGCGTACGTTAATTATTTGTGTAAGTTTGCACCCGATTTCTAACCAGCAAAAAATAGATATGCAAAAGAATTTGGTAATAGTGGAGTCACCCGCCAAGGCAAAAACCATCGAGAAGTTCCTCGGAAAGGACTATAAGGTTATGTCTAGCTACGGTCATATCCGCGACTTGAAAACGAAAGATTTCAGTATAGACCTCGAACACAATTATGCCCCCCAGTACGTGATTCCCTCTGACAAGAAGAAACTCGTGACCGAATTGAAGAACGAAGCGAAGAAAGCCGAGCAGGTTTGGTTGGCTTCCGATGAGGACCGGGAGGGAGAGGCCATCTCTTGGCATTTATATGAGGTATTAGGATTGAAACCTGAGAATACGAAACGTATCGTTTTTCATGAAATTACCAAGAACGCTATCTTACACGCGATCGAGACGCCGAGAGATATCAATATCGATTTGGTGAACGCGCAGCAGGCCCGTCGTGTCTTAGACCGTATCGTGGGTTTCGAGCTATCCCCCATTCTTTGGCGTAAGGTGAAACCGGCTTTATCAGCGGGGCGCGTGCAATCTGTAGCCGTACGTCTGATCGTAGAGCGGGAGCGAGAGATCAACGAGTTTGTCTCGGAGGCCGCTTACCGTGTGATCGCCAGCTTTATCCTGCCGGATGGTACGACCATCCTCAAGGCGGAGCTGAATCGTCGGTTGAAAGATAAGAAAGAGGTGGAGGCATTCCTCGAATCTTGCAAGGACGCCTCTTTCACGATCGATGATATCTCGAAAAAGCCGGTGCGCAAGACACCTGCCCCTCCTTTTACGACATCTACCTTGCAGCAGGAGGCCGCCCGTAAGTTGGGCTATTCGGTCTCGCAGACCATGATGATCGCCCAACGCCTGTATGAGTCCGGGTTGATCACGTATATGCGTACCGACTCCGTGAACTTAAGTGATTTGGCTTTGGGGACGGCTAAAGAAGCGATCTTGGATACCTACGGTGAGAAATATTATAAATTCCGTCAATATCACACCAAGAGCAAGGGAGCGCAAGAAGCGCACGAGGCGATTCGTCCGACCTATATCAGCCATGATGAGATAAGCGGAACCGCCCAGGAAAAGAGATTATACGAATTGATCCGCAAACGTACGATCGCTTGCCAGATGGCGGACGCCGAGTTGGAGCGTACGACGATCTCCGTAGGCATCGGCGGCAAGAAAGAGAAGTTCGTGGCTACCGGTGAGGTCATTACTTTCGACGGTTTCCTTCAGGTGTACCGCGAGAGCTTTGATGACGAGAATGAGAAGGAACAGGAAAACGGCCTTCTTCCTCCGGTTACCTTGAACGAGGTATTGAGTATGAAGGATATAGTCGCTACCGAACGTTTCACGCAACGTCCTCCCCGCTATACGGAAGCAAGTTTGGTTCGCCGTTTGGAGGAATTGGGAATCGGTCGTCCTTCTACCTATGCTCCTACGATCCAGACGATCCAGAATCGAGAGTATGTCGTGAAAGGGGATAAGGAAGGAACGGAGCGTACTTATAATATCATAACCTTGGCTCAGCATACGATCAAGGAAGTCCAAAAGACAGAGATCGTAGGAGCGGACCGGAATAAGTTGATGCCAACCGATATCGGTACGGTCGTGAATGATTTCTTGATGGAGTATTTCCCGGGCGTTATGGATTATAACTTCACGGCGAGTGTGGAGAAGGAATTCGATGCCGTAGCGGAAGGCGAGATGGTATGGACGGACGCGATCGATAAATTCTATAAACTATTCCATCCGATCGTGGAAGAGGCAGCCTCTGTCCGTACGGAGCATAAAGTGGGTGAGCGTGAATTGGGTATCGATCCGAAGAGCGGCAAACCTGTTTTCGTGAAGATCGGTCGTTATGGCCCAGTCGTACAGATCGGGCAGGCGCATCCGGAGGATAAAGAGGCTCCTAAACCTCAGTTCGCTACCTTGATGAAGGGGCAATCTATCGAGACGATTACTTTGGAGGAAGCCTTGAAATTGTTTGATCTACCCCGTACGATCGGTGAATATGAAGGTAAGGTCATGGTGGCCGCTGTCGGACGTTTTGGCCCGTTTATCCGTCATGACGGAAAGTTCGTATCCATACCGAAGGGCTTGAATCCTTTGTCGATAACAGCCGAGGAAGCTATCGAGTTGATCGAGGCAAAAAAACAAAAGGATGAGCAACGATTTATCAAGAAGTTCGATGAGGACCCTGAAATGGAGATCTTGAATGGTCGCTTCGGCCCTTATATCTCTTATAAGAAAAAGAATTACAGAATTCCTAAGACGATAGAGAAACCGGAGAACTTGACCTTGGAGGAATGCCAGAAGATAATCGCCGAGGCGGGAGAAAAACCTGCTGCGACGAAGAAACGTACGACACGGAAAAAGGCTTGATTATAGCTCTAAAAATTCATAGTTATGATTTACTAAACTCATAACTATGAATTTTTCAAAACATAACTATGATTTTTTAGACATCGATGCCCGTAAATTCTTTTAACGCATATCCGATCAAGAAGCTTAATGCGGCCACGCTAAAACTAAGTACTGCCATCTCGGTAAAACGCTTCCGGAAACTCTCGCTTCTCGCTATGGAATAATAATAGTTGAAAAGGGCGATGATACTCAACGCTATGATGAGCATAAGCCCTAAAGCCATTAATACGTTTGATATAAAGATAAATGGAGCGACCAAGGCGACTACCGTAAAGATATAAGCTATTCCCGTATAGATCGATGCCTTAACAGGATGTTTCCCGTTTTCATTTCCATTCTCGGACTTGGTAGATAGATATTCGGAGGAAGCCATGGATAATGCGGCGGCTATTCCAGTGATGCTTCCGGTCAACGCTATTAATCTAGAGTCGCTCAAGGCAAGGGTAAAGCCTGCTAAAGCACCTGTAAATTCTACCAAAGCGTCATTTAGCCCCAGTACGACAGAACCCATATATTCCAACCGTTCCTCATTGATCAAGGCGATCAACCTCTGCTCATGCTCATCCTCGTCACGTGCGATTTGTTGCAAATCCGGATACTCATCATAAGAGGCGTAATCATTCTTGGCGCTTTCCTCGCTACCTTCCATTAGCTTAATGGCGAAAGTAATCCCCAAGATACGTGCCAACCAGTAGTATTTGGTGACACGTAATTTATTCGGGGAGATCTCTTGCCCCGTATACTTTTTCAGGATCGTATAATGTCCTTTCTCGTCATTCGCTATCTGTAGTAATACTTCCTTGTTGCTTGGATCTTTCTCGATAGCGGCGAGTTGCGTATAGAGAAGGCTCTCCGTGATTTCATTTTGTTGAAATCGAAGGAGAGCCTTTCTTGTTTTCTCGTTTATGTTCATCTTCTATCGTTACATTCTTTCCGGAACCTCGATGCCTAATAAATCCATACCGGATTTCACGATCTTAGCTACATTGGCGGATAAGACTAAACGGAAGTTCTTCAATTCCGGATTCTCTTCGCGAAGGATGGAGAAATCGTGATAGAATTGATTGTATTCCTTTACCAGATCATAAATATAGTTGGCGACACAGGCCGGGCTGTATAGCTTACCTGCCTCTTTCACGATCTCCGCATAATCGGCGATCATTTGGATCAGGTTCTCTTCTTTCTCGGAAATGGCGAAAGTAAGCGGTAACTGCTCCGGTAATACGATGCCCTGTTCCGCCGCTTTGCGCAATACGGAACGGATACGGGCGTAGGTATATTGGATGAATGGTCCCGTATTCCCATTGAAGTCGATAGACTCTTTCGGGTTGAACGTCATATTCTTGCGAGGGTCTACCTTTAATATGAAATATTTCAAGGAGCCAAGACCTACGATTCGGGCGATATTCTCAGCCTCTTCCGGAGTCATCTCGTCCAATTTCCCTAATTCTTGGGAAATCTCACGTGCGGTACTGATCATCTCGGCCATCAAATCATCGGCATCTACGACCGTTCCCTCACGGCTCTTCATCTTACCTTCCGGTAGCTCTACCATTCCGTAGGAGAAGTGGACCAATCCTTTGCCGAACTCGAAGCCTAACTTATCCAATAAGATCGATAATACTTGGAAGTGATAATTCTGCTCGTTCCCTACCACATAGATCATCTTATTGATCGGGTAATCGTCGAAGCGCAGCTTGGCGGTACCGATATCCTGCGTCATATAGACGGAAGTTCCATCCGCACGAAGCAATAATTTTTCATCCAGCCCGTCTTTCGTCAAATCAGCCCATACGGAGCCGTCTTCACGGCGATAGAAAATCCCTTTCTCTAGGCCTTCCATCACCTTGCCTTTTCCTTCCAGATACGTTTGAGACTCGTAATAAATCTTATCGAAATCTACGCCCATCATCTTATAAGTCTCGTTGAACCCGGCGTATACCCAATTATTCATCATTTCCCAAAGCGCACGCACCTCTTTGTCTCCGGCTTCCCATTTACGAAGCATCTCACGGGCTTCCGCCATCAAGGTGGATTGAGCCTCGGCTTCTTCCTTGGTAAGGCCTTTCGCTTCTAACGCATGGGTCTCCTCTTTTAATTTGTTGCTGAATAATACGTAAAAGTCACCGATCAGATGGTCGCCCTTTTTTCCGGTAGACTCTGGGGTAGCTCCATTTCCCCATTTCTGCCAAGCCAACATGGATTTACAGATATGGATACCACGATCGTTTACGATATTCGTCTTTACGATCTGGTTACCGTTCGCTTTTATGATCTTCGATAAGCTGTATCCTAATAAGTTATTACGGACATGGCCCAAGTGAAGCGGCTTATTTGTATTGGGAGAGGAATATTCGATCATAACCAAAGGTGACTGCTCGGTAACCGGAATGATACCGTAAGCGGGCTGCTCATTGATCGAGTTCAGTAAATCGATCCAGCAAGAGCAAGCGACCGTCAGGTTAAGGAATCCTTTGATTACATTGAATTCAGCTACCGCTGGCTCGTTTCTCAACAAGTACTCACCGATTTCCTGAGCGGTCTGCTCCGGAGATTTCTTCGACATGCGAAGGAATGGGAATACGACTAGGGTCAAGTGCCCCTTGAATTCTTTTTTCGTTTTTTGTAACTGCACTTGGCTAGCGGTGACATCCGCTCCGTACAGCTCTTTGATGCCGGCTATGATAGCCCCGGTAATCTGTTGTTCGATAACCATATTCGTCTAACTATAATTCGGATTTTATTTGTACGCGAAGGTACACAAAAAAAGGATACAATTTGCATCGTATCCTTCTTCTATAGAGAATAATGGTGTTTCTTATTTGATTAGCTCGTTCAATTCAGCACCAGCCTTGAACTTCACGGCCTTGCGAGCTGCGATTTCAATGGTTTCTTTAGTTTTCGGGTTAACACCTTTACGAGCGGCCTTCTCTGACACAGAGAATGAACCGAAGCCAAGTAGAGCGACTTTACCGCCTTCTTTTAATTCGTTAGAAACTGTGTCAACAAAAGCTTCTACTGCCTTTTTAGCATCCACTTTGCTGAGACCTGATTTTTCAGCGACTGCACTAATAAATTCTGATTTGTTCATGATGGTTTGACTGTTAATATATTAAACAAAACTATGATAACCGATAGACGGCTCCAAATGTAGTTTTATTTTGAAATATCACAAAAGAAAAACCTACTTTTTTTACCGATTTACATATGTTTTAGTATTATTATGGGCAAAAACGGCTAAAATATATTTACCTTTGCCGCTAAATTAACGTAGTATATGATGAATCAGACAAATTCGGGATTCTTGAATAGTATCCCGCCGGTAACGAAAAATCTTATCATTATAAACTTGCTATTTTGGGTAGCCAGCCTTGCACTGCCGAAAGTCGGCATCGATTTGGTGGATTTATTAGGGCTTCACTTCCCGGGTGCTACCGACTTCAAGGCTTATCAGATCGTTTCTTATATGTTCATGCACGATACCCATTCGTTTGCGCATGTGTTTTTTAATATGTTCGCCGTTTATATGTTCGGCCGGGTATTGGAGAACGTATGGGGCCCCAAACGTTTCTTGATTTTTTACTTCGTGACGGGTATAGGCGCCGGTTTGGTACAAGAAGTGGTATGGTTCTTTAATTTGCGGGATGTGATCTTCGCTAGCCAAGACATGATAAACTTGAATGGAGCCCAGATTATCAGCAAAAGCGAGTTCTTGAATTATTTCGTGACCATTGGCGCTTCGGGTGCCGTATTCGGAATCTTGTTGGCATTCGCGATGATCTTCCCGAATGTTCCTTTGTACTTGATGTTCATACCGATCCCGATTAAAGCCAAATATTTCGTAATATTTTATGGTCTTGCCGAACTATTTATGGGTGTGGCTAGTTTTGGTGGCGATACGGTAGCGCATTTCGCTCATTTGGGGGGTATGTTATTCGGTTATTTCCTAATTCGTTATTGGAAAAAGAAAGATGCAGACAATGGACGGTATTTTTACTAATTTGAAGCGTATGTTTCAGTCGGGCAATATCCTGTCGAAACTGATATATATAAATGTAGGCTTGTTTATCTTGATACGTTTGGCCAGCGTATTGTTTATGCTCTTTAATGTGCAAGGGGTACCTTTTTTGCAGTATTTGCAGTTACCGGCTTCTCCGGAACTTTTGCTCTTCCGTCCGTGGACGTTGTTTACTTATATGTTCACTCATTTTGACTTCTTGCATATCTTGTTCAATATGCTTTGGTTGTATTGGTTCGGGGGATTGTTCTTGAATTTCTTCAATGAGCGGCAGTTGGGAGGCTTGTATATATTGGGAGGTCTTGCGGGTGCGATATTGTTTGTCCTTGCTTATAATATTTTCCCTTATTTCCAGAACGTGGCTTCTTTTAGCTATTTGATGGGGGCTTCGGCATCTGTTATGGCGATCGTTTTCGCCGTGTCGTTTTACCGGAAGGATTTGGAGATTAATTTATTCTTGATCGGAAGGATCAAATTAATTTATTTGGCTATCTTTACGCTGGTGATCGATTTGTTGGCGATGACTTCTGATAATGCGGGAGGACATATCGCCCATATCGGCGGGGCTTTGTTTGGTATGTGGTTCGCTTCCCGTATTCGTAATGGAAAGGACTTGACCGCTCCAATGAATCGGTTGATCGACTGGTTCGTGAATTTGGGCAAACGGAAACCGAAGATGCGTGTGACTTATAAACGTAACGAAACGGATTATGAGTATAACGCACGCAAACATCAGGAGTCGGTGGATCTAGATACTATACTGGATAAATTGAAACGTTCCGGTTATGAGAGCCTTTCCGCTGAAGAGAAAAAGCGACTTTTCGACGCCAGTAAGAAATAACAGATACTTATGAAAACTCTACGGATTTTTCTTCAATTCTTATTTGTCGTAGCGAATGTGGTGGCTGTCGTGTTGTTGATAGTCTCGGCTTACTCGGATCGGGTGTCTCCTGAGACGAGTATGACGTTATCTTATCTGGGATTAGCCTTTCCAGTCTTATGTGTAGTCAATCTTTGCTTTATTATCTATTGGCTGTTCTTATGGGAATGGAAGTTCTTATTGATCGGCATATTCTCCTTCTTGTTATGTTGGGGTCCCGTGAAACGCTATTTTCCGTTTCACTCGCATAAGGATGTCCCTCGGGAAGAGGTACTGAAGGTGCTGACTTATAATGTGATGGCTTTTGGGTACAAGAATCATACGAAGATAGCTCCGAACAAGATTATCCAATATATCGCTAACTCGGACGCAGATATTGTTTGTTTGCAGGAATATGCCACGGCTAAATCAGAGAAGAGCCTTACTGCCTCTAAGATCTATGATGCGTTGAGCATGTATCCTTATCGTTCCGTATTTTATCAAAGCTCCACGAAATTCCAGAGTTTCGGCATCGCTGTGTTCTCCAAATATCCGCTGTCGAATTCCCGGATGGTGAAATACGATTCGGATTATAACGGCTCTTCCGTACATGAAGTGAACATCAAGGGAAAGAAGTTGACCTTGATTAATAACCATTTGGAATCCTTTAAACTGACGATGGAGGATCGGACCCGTTATTCATCCCTTATAAAGAGCTTTAGCTCGGATGGGTTGGACGATTTGAAAGGAGCGTTCGAGCAAAAGCTAGGACCTGCTTTCCGGATTCGGGCTAAGCAAGCGGAAGCGGTATCAAAAGAGATTAAGAACGCGAAAGGAGATTATGTCTTAGTATGCGGTGACTTTAATGATACGCCTATTTCTTATGCGCACCGTACGATCCAAGGGGATTTGACGGATGCCTTTGCCGAGTCTGGCCGGGGAATGGGCATTACCTATAATCAAAATTTCTTCTGGTTCCGTATCGATAATATCCTGCATTCCCCGAACATGACCTCTATGAATTGTTCCGTGGATAAGGTCGCTTATTCAGACCACTACCCGTTATGGTGTTATCTGAAACTTGAATAAAAGGGTTTCATCACTCGGATTCTGCGTTCTGCGCAGCGTCAAATACGTCGGCGAACAAGTTCTCGACAAAGAAGAAGGTAGCGTTACAGAATAGCTTAGGATCTTTGATCAGCGCTATCGTATTGCTATCCCCATTATTGGCGATTACATCTTCCGCTTTATAGGTCTTGTACTTTTTATCGTTTAGCGGATCATATTGATATACGATATCGCTCGCCTCGATCGTGTACCGGTTGTCGAAGCAGGTGATACGCATTTTATATTTAATGATAGTCTTGTCTGTATCATTCAACAATAATTCAACCTTAGAGCTTACGAAGATGGTCCCTTTGTTCTTGTTCGAGTTTACGTTGGATAAGAAGACATCTTTTCCATAAGATTTCTTAGCCCATGCGTTAATAGCGTTGAATATTTCTAGTTTAGAGGTATTCTCGATCTCTACATCATCGCTATAGCATACCTTCCCGTTTTTCATGGGGGCGCATTCGTCTACCTCGCCTTTATGCCCCTGCGCCATGACTAGCACAGGGAACATCATATATATTAATAATAGAATCTTTTTCATAAATGCAACTCTCTTTTTCGTTATTTGATCCATACATTCGTAATCTCGCCGATTAACATCGTTTGCTGTCCTTCGGAGGTCTCGCCTTGTTTACGGCACTCGATAATAATCCATGGCGCATCGGCAGATGTGCCGGGCTTGGAGAAGGATAATCGATATACATCGTTATTGCCAATCGCTTTATAAGCAGGACTATCTTTGGATATGGAGATTGTACTGATCGTTTTACCGAACATATTGCCTATGCCTTTCCATTCAACGTTTGCGTCGGTCGTATTTCCTTTTACGGCTTTGATTTGTAAAGCGTTGTCCGGTAACATTTGGAGGATCGTGCTAGGTATTTTGTCAGCTTGGAACGCTACGAAACCTTCCATCGGTGCCACAGCTCGTGTTTCCCGTTGCGGAGCGGATACTGGTTCTATCGGTGCGGTTGTCAGCAACTGTGCGCCTAATGTGTTGGTTGCGCTATCGAACGTCTTGTCCGCGAAGTCAATCGTGGCCTTACGGAACTTACCGCTGATACGGTTCAATTTCGTCTTGCTCTTATTCAAGGCATACTCGTCCGTGATCCATTCCTCGGCTAGGTATTTCTCCGGCTCGTTCTGGTAAGACACGTTATATTCATATCGGATGCCCGCAAGTTGCAGGGTACAAGCATGTTCCTTACATTCAATGATAATACGGTATTTCATCATCGCCCGATCGAGGGATAAGGCTGTGCTGGAGAATACTATATATTCTTCTCCGATAATGGCGATCTCGCCTTTTGCCTCATTTTGATAAGCTACTCTACTTTCCTTTGTGTTAAAATTTTCTTGTCCCCATTTTAATAGTTGTTGGTAGATTTGTGCCTTGCTTAAAGAGGGGGCATTAATCTCTCGGGTAAAAACGACTTTACCGTCTGCAACCGGAACGGCCCCTGCCAGATAGTGTTGATCCTCTTGTGCGAATAGCAGGGCGGGGATAAATAACAGAGCGAATAATAACTGTTTCATGGTATATTTTCCTTATTATTTTAGCCCCAAAGATATACATTTGCGTTTGAAATAAACTATGAGCGTGACAAATAATTATACTAATTGCTCTTTATCAAAGAAAAAAAGTCTATATTTGCACCCTGTGAAAAAACGAATATAAATAATGTAATAACATAAACCTAAGATTCAGATGCAAAACAAAGGATTTGTAAAGGTCTTCGCGGTGTTACTTACGCTTGTCTGTTTGTTCTATTTGTCGTTCTCGTTCGTGACGCAACATTACAACAGTAAAGCCGCTGAGTATGCGGGTGGAGATCCTGCGAAAGAGAGTGCTTATTTAGACTCACTATCTACTCAGAAGGTATGGTTAGGCTATACGCTTAAGCAATGCCGTGAAATGGAAATTAGTTTAGGTCTTGACTTAAAGGGCGGTATGAACGTTGTCCTTGAGTTGAACGTGGCGGATGTAATCCGTTCGTTGTCTAACAACAACCAAGACGAGAATTTCAACAAGGCGTTGGATTTAGCTTACGCGCATCAAGCGACTAGCCAAAAAGATTTCATCGACCTTTTCGCTGAGGAGTATAAGAAGTTGGATAGCGGCGCACGTCTTTCCGCTATTTTCAGTACATTCGAGTTAAAAGATAAAATCACGCCCCAGAGCTCTGACGCTCAGGTTGTTTCTGTTTTGAAACAAGAGTTGCAGAGTGCGATTGATAACTCATTCAACGTATTGCGTACTCGTATCGACCGTTTCGGTGTGGTTTCTCCGAACATCCAACGTTTGGAGACAGCGGGTCGTATCTTGGTTGAGTTGCCGGGTGTGAAAGAACCGGAACGTGTTCGTAAGTTGCTTCAAGGTAGCGCTAACTTGGAATTCTGGGAAACTTATAAGTTGCCGGAAATCTATCAACAATTGGTTGCCGCTGATAATGTATTGGCTACTATCCTAAGTAAGGAGACTTCCGCTGATTCTGTAGCTACCGATAATGTTGAGAAAATCGCTGATGCCGCTGATGCGAATGTAAGTGAGGCCGATTCTTTGTTGGCTGAGCTTGGTCAAGATAAAAAAGATACGGAAGCTAATCAAAGCATGGAAGAGTTCGCTAAGCAACATCCATTATTTGCTTTATTGCAGATTAGCCAGTACAACGGTCAGTTGTCTCCGGGTTCGACGGTAGGTATCGCTCAAGCAAAAGATATGGAGAAGATCAGCGAATACCTGAACATGAAACAAGTGAAAGAGGTATTGCCTCGTAACTTGGCTTTAAAATGGGGTGTAAAGGCGATCGATGATAAAGAGCAGTTCTTTGAGTTATATGCCTTGAAGGTAACGAACCGTGACGGAAGTCCCGCTTTAGGTGGTGACGTAGTAACAGATGCTAACGCTGACTTTATGCAACAAGCCGGTCGTTCAGAGCAAATGGTTAACATGGTTATGAATGCCGAAGGCTCTAAGGCTTGGGCTCGTTTGACGAAAGAGAATATCGGTCGCCAGATCGCTATCGTTTTGGATGAGATGGTTTATTCCGCTCCGAACGTAAACGATGAGATCACGGGAGGTCGTTCACAAATCACCGGTCACTTTACACCGGAAGAGGCGAAGGACTTAGCGAACGTATTGAAATCGGGTAAGATGGCTGCTTCCGTACATATCGTTCAAGAAGACGTCGTTGGTCCGTCTTTGGGACAAGAGGCTATCAATGCCGGTGTGATTTCTTTCGTTTTGGCATTGGTGCTGTTGATGGTTTATATGTGCGCATTCTACGGATTGGTACCGGGATTGATCGCCGATGGTGCTTTGGTATTGAACATTTTCTTCACGATGGGTATCCTTGCTTCTTTCCAAGCGGTTCTTACCTTGCCGGGTATTGCCGGTATGGTGTTGACGCTAGGTATGGCAGTCGATGCTAACGTATTGATATATGAGCGTACGAAAGAGGAACTTCGTGCCGGTAAGTCTTTAGGAAAGGCTATCGCCGACGGTTACAGCAATGCGTTCTCCGCTATCTTCGACTCAAACTTGACATCTATCATTACCGGTATCGTATTGTTCTATTTCGGTACGGGTCCTATCCGTGGTTTCGCTACGACGATGATCATCGGTTTGTTCGCTTCATTCCTTACAGCCGTGTTCTTGACTCGTATCGTTTATGAGGCATTGTTAGCGAAAGATAAATTGAAGAACGTGACATTCACGACTTCTCTGACGAAAGACTTGCTGACAAACCCGAAGATCAATTTCTTGGGTGCTCGCAAGGTCGGTTATTTGATTCCGGCCGCTATTATCGTATTGGGTGCTATTTCCATGATGACGATCGGTTTGAATAACGGTATCGATTTCACGGGTGGACGTAACTACGTGATTCGTTTTAATCAAGAGGTGAAGACTGACGATGTTCGTAATATGCTGGACGCTCAGTTAGACGGTTCTGTTAGTGTTATCCAGATCGGTACAGCGGATCAAGTACGTGTGTCTACCAACTATAAGATCAATGATAACGATCCTACGGTAGATCAAGAGATCGAGAATAAATTGTTTGAGGGCGTGAAATCCTTACTTCCGGAAGGAACTACATTAGATGAGTTCACGACTACTTTCATACAGAGTTCGCAGAAGGTGGGTCCTAGCATGGCAGACGATATCAAGAATAGCGCTATCTTAGCGGTAATTTTCGCCATGATCTGTATGGCCGCTTATATCCTGCTTCGTTTCCGTGATGTGTCATTCTCTGTTGGTGCGTTCGCCTCTGTTGCTACGACTACATTGTGTATCATTTCTTTCTATACCTTGTTATGGAAGGTTCTTCCGTTCTCAATGGAGGTAGACCAGACGTTTATCGCAGCTATCTTGACGATTATCGGTTACTCTATCAATGATACCGTGGTTGTATTCGACCGTATCCGTGAGACAATCGCTTTGTATCCGAAGCGTGATCGTTATCAAGTGATCAATGATGCGTTGAACTCTACCTTGTGTCGTACATTTAATACATCATTGACTACGTTGGTGGTTGTATTGTGTATCTTCATCTTGGGCGGTAGCACGATCCGAAGCTTTACGTTCGCTATCTTATTAGGTATCATTATCGGTACATACTCTACTTTGTTCGTCGCTACTCCGATCGCTTACGAGTTGCAGAAGAAGAAGATCAATAAGAAAGCTGCTGCTGAGAAAGCCGGAAAATAATATATTTCTTTAAGGATTTTATGAAGATCCTCTATCTTTCCTGTGTAAACGGAGAGATAGAGGATTTTTTTATGTATTAATTCTTAAGGAGATAAAGTATGAATGAGAATGATTTTGTGGTGGGTGTACTTACGTATATCACCTGCCTGCGTGAGAAAAAGCGTTATTCCACGGCGAAGAGTTATCAAGATGCGTTGAGGTCGTTTAAATGTTTTTGTGGCCGGAAAGAGATTCCTTATGCGTATATTAATCGGGATACACTTTTGCGTTATCAATCTTGGCTGTTGGCCAAGGGATGTGCTCGTAACACGGTATCTACTTATATGCGCCGGATTCGTCACATCTATAATTTAGCGGTAGAGGTGGGTGAGGCTGCCTATATCCCTCATTTGTTTAAGAATGTGTTTACGGGGGTTGAGAGTAAACGTAAAAAGGCGTTGCCTTCGGAAAGCCTGCGCTTGCTGATGACAAGCCCAGTGACAGATCCGCAACAGAAGAGGACTCAATCAGCCTTTTGCCTGATGTTTTTGTTTTGCGGGATGGCTTTCGTAGATTTGGCGCATTTGCGAAAGGAGGATATCAAGGAAGGGATCTTGTCTTATTATCGGCAGAAAAGCGGATCCCTTATACAGGTGGAGATCCCAGCGGAGGCACAAGGGCTGCTGAATGAGTTGGCAGCCGATACAACCGAGGATTCGCCCTATCTGTTTCCATTTTTAGAGGGAATGAAGACCGGTGAGGATGCCTACAAGGAATATAATACCGTATTAGGAGGTTTTAACCGCAGATTGAAAACACTGTCGGAATCCATCGGTATTCGTACTCGGGTTACCTCATACACGATTCGTCACTCTTTCGCCACGACCTTGAAGGAGCAAAACGTACCGATTGAGATGATCAGTGAACTGTTAGGGCATAAATCTATCAAGACTACGCAAATATACTTGAAGAGTTTCTCTTTAGAAAAGCTCTCGACCGTAAACAAACTTTGTTTCGAGAGTGTGTATAATTATGCGCCGAAAGTAGGGTGAAGAAAAGTACGCTACTTGGCGAGTAGCCAAACTGACTGCTACTTGGCGAGTAGCGCTCATTTCATGCCGCAAATGTAGTAAAAAATAACATAACACAAGCAAATATTAGGCTTTGTTTGTGTTTCAACCTTAATTCTCTTTAAATCTTCGTTCTTATTTCTGATGTATAGACATGGCAATAGAAACGAAATGGCCTCGTTATTCCCGAAATCATCACGTTATCCAAAGTAAACTCCATATAACATCATGTAGAGATGGAGCGTGCTCCGTCTCCCACCGCCTGATAGTAACTAAAATACCATTGTAAGGGGATGAAACGGGACACGCTCCGTCTCTACAACTAAGGAATATCCTTTCACTCCTCTTGTTAAGGCTACTCGCCAAGTAGCATGAGTATTGAAGGGATGCAAATTTTCAGTAATTCCTTTTTATTTTCACATAAGTGTTTATTTATCAGGGTATTACAAGAATATCTTGGTAAGGCTCTGAATTATCTTCCTCAATGAATATCATGACAAGTAATAGCTCTGATAGAGCTATGGTGCATATACGCAATCGCCGTAGTCAGGAGGCTGTACGCTGGTACGCACTGACGCTTCCTACCGCCATAGGGGGACGTGATAATATCTATTCGTCAAAAGGATTAGATGCCGAGCTTTCCCGTCGTAAACGTTGTGGGGAACCCTTGTTCGAGTACTTTGCCCCCTCGTATGTCGAGGCTCGCAAGGTGGGAGGCAAGATGGTCAATACGAGGAAGCCTCTTTTATACAACTATGTGTTTATCCATGCTTCGGAGAATGAGATTTTCCGTTTGAAACGTATCATGCCCTTATATAATCTTCTTCCTCGGGTATCCGTGGGCGAACACTCTTATTTCCCTTACCTGTCAGATCATGAGATGGAGACCTTACGCTGGATGGCAGAATCTTATTCCAATGAGCTTCCGGTGTACGTACCGGATAGCGGTCGCTTGCTGAAAGGTGACCGTGTACGTATCACCTCGGGTTCTTTCATGGGGATGGAAGCTGAGGTGGTGGTGCAACCGGGTGGAGGTCATAAGGATGTCATGGTACGTATCCTTGACTGTATGTGGGTTCCTCTATTTGAGGTAAGGCAAGGCGAGTATGAGCTGATTGAGTTGAATACGAAAGGCAAGCATGTTTATACCCATTTGGATAACGATCGTTTATCGGAAGGTATGCACAAGGCGTTGGGGCGTTATTATCTCTCGGGCAAATTGGGAAAGGAAGACGAACTTTTGGTTCGTGAGGTGCTGAAGGGCTATGCTTCCCTTCGTGTGGAGACCGACGTGATGCGTTGCAAGGTCTACTCATTACTCCTTCCGGCCTATAAGCTGTTGGCTCAGGAAGAGGAGTTTGAACGCTTGCATTCCACCCTACGCAATATGCTTCCATTGGTTAAGGCAGTGAATTCTCGTGCCTTGCTGCTCGTCACGCTTTACGGCTGCACGAATAGCAACCTGTATTACCGTATGGCGCATGAGCTGGTAGATCCCTGGCGGGATGACCCTTCGCCTAAGAGAAGCAAGGCCTTGTTGATACAGCGTTTACACGATTACGATATTTGGCTAAAACATTAAATAGTAGACTGTCATGAGAAAGGAAAGCGAAACTCCCTCCGGTATCCGTTTGATGCTATTGCTGAAAGGGCATTTGAGAGAGATCATGAATCGTGAGTGTGCGAATCAGACCTCGATCCATTTATATTGTACGGGATCTTATTGGGTCGCGTTCGAACGTTCCGCTTATCAATTGCGTCGTGCCTTTCCGGATAGTGAGATCACGCCGATGCGCCTGTACGCTTATCCTTTTCCGGTTGTCATGGTTTCCGTAACGGATCGTTCCCTTCGTTTGTATGAACGAAAACATATAGCTAAGCAGAACGGGGCGGATTACAAGTTATTGACTGTACCTGAACTCTCCGCTCCCGCCTACCAAGCGTGGCATACGAGGGAGGTGAAGGGACTCCCTGCGTTAAACTAATCGGAAAACTCGTTCACGACATTAAAACAGGGACAGGATTTCGACGGGTCCAAGTCTTGATGTCCCACGATTAGGGCTTTGGGGAATCGCTGATGCAATTCACGAAGCAAACCCTGTAGGGCTTCTCGTTGGGCTTCCGTTCGGGTATCCATGGGAGTCTTTCCATCGTTGGCGAGTCCTCCGATATAGCAAACCCCGATACTGTACCGATTGTGGTTCTTACAGTGAGCGCCCACTTGTTCAAGGGGCCTACCGGTCTCGATCGTACCATCGGTCGGGATGACAAAGTGATATCCGCAGCCTTTCCAGCCGAGAGAGCGATGCAGATGGTCGATGTCCATCATCCGTAAAGTGCTGCCCTGCCTATTGGCAGAGCAATGCACGATAATCAGCGTGATGGTTCTCATCCGATCCAACCGCTAGTGGCTCCACCGGCGGCACCGGTGATGACCAGTTCGACAATGCGGATGATGTAGAGCAAGACGCTCTTCCAATTTGTTTTTTTCATACTTGTAGTCTTTAAATAAATGAATAAAATAAGCTTCATGGTTAAGAGCCGTATTTCTCAATGGCAGGATTTAGATCTCATCGGGAGATTCTGAGTCTCCTTTCTTCAACGCAGCCAAGTCTACCGTGTCTTTATTCTCCTTTACCGCCTTCAGCGAGGCGGCTTGGATCGCACGGCTGGTTACTAGGTTGAATTCAGCCTTAGAACGTAGGTTCTCGAAGTCTATACCCGGATTGAATAGAATGTTCACCGCCTTGATATTATCGCTGGAGAAGTCCTTGAGTGTAGCGGCCGGCTCGCAGGTGATGGAGATACTAAAGATTCCTAGTTCGCCGAATTGTACCTTGTAGCCGTTCAGCAATTGTTCCACTAGACATGAGCAGGTGTCGCTTACCACGCCTTTTACCGTGCCGCGTGTGAAAACACCGTTGTGATCTGAGATGTGCTTCACGAAATCATCGAAACTCATCACTTTCGTCACTTGGTTCTTGGCGTACGCCTGTTCCTTTGCGGTCTCATCCAGTGGACTTTTCCACATGTAAGTTGAATAATTAATCATACTTCTTTTTTTTAAAAGATTAAACTTATTGTTGACAATGCGAAAGTACAACCCCCGGATAGCGAAATCAAATCCGTTGATAACCGTTGACAAACTGTTTACTTTTCATTGACAAACGATTCATATATACCTTATGTCTGATATAACGATTACCATACACGGCGGCAATAACCAGATACTCCCCAACGCTACGGAAGCCATCCAGAACTTCTATGTGGGAGAATATTGCGGGGAGACCTCCCAAGAAGAGGGGGACGGTAGATCCGGTCTCATGCCTGAAACGATCCGTTTTCGTGCCTATATAAATAAAGAAGAGGATCTGGAACGCTATCTTGCGCAGATCGTCGAGTGCCGGACGGTTACCGAGTTGGCCCAAGTCATTCTGGTCATGCAAGAGAACGAGCTGAAAATAACCCCCGAGGAGATGGTCAAAGAGCGTTTCATCCGCCTCTTTCTACCCATCACCCCCCGAATCACGAAGGGTAAAAGCGTCAGCAACATCCGTGCCCGTATCAACGATGCGTGGAGCAGTCGTCTCAGACACCGCTCAACTGGCCGTTTTTGAGAAGATATACTGCATGTGCCCGAGGATATATACTGTGTTAGGCAATTGATATATACTTCACAGGGCAATTCATATATACCTCGTTTTCCAAGGGAAACGAAAAGTGATAACCTTACTGAAAAAATTACGATATGACAGAAAACCATGAGCGGGCGGAACAAGCACGTTTCGTCTTCCATATCTACGGTTGCAATGTGCAGATCGTGCCCAATGCAACCCATGCGATCCAAATCATCCACCAAGGTGATGGTACGATCTTGCGGACGGAAAGCTGTATTACGCCCGCCGCTTCGGGACGCCACGAGTCACAGGCACCGCCGTTGGGAAAAGTTAGGGCACTGAATATAAAACAAACAAAATACAAATGATGGATTTTCATAAGGGCAGATGGCGATTGGCCTTAGGCCGTCTGGTGAATTTGCGGTATATCAACCGTTGGATCATTTTTAGTGCGGACCTTTTCGTCTCGCTCTCCGTATCGTTGCTGGGCGTACTAGGAATGTTCTCCATTCTGCATATACGTATTGGAGAGTCTGATGTGCTGAAAGTGGGCCTCTCCTCATTTGTGAGCAGTATCGTTTCGTTCTTGCTGTTCAAAGCATATCATGGGGTTATTCGCCATTCCACGCTGCGTGGCTTGTGGCGGATCGGTGGTGCTGCGATCGGCAAGTCGCTCTTGATGTTCCTGCTGCTTTGGCTGTTGAAAGCCCGTTTCAGCCCTTCTATCTATTGGTTGGGTGGAATCATGGACAGTACGTTGACGATCGTGATGTTGGTCACGTTGCGTGTCTTCGTGATCAATGTCTATAACAGCGTCCTCCTGCAACTCGGTAAGAAACGCAAGCGGGTACTGGTCTTTGGCACGGAGGAGGAGAGCGTGATGATCGCCACATCGGCGAACCGTCAGGTATTCATGCAGAATTATAGCATCATGGGCTTCCTTTCCTTTGGTAATTCCAAGAAAAGCATCCGGATTGCGGAGTTGCCGGTCTACCAGATCGAGAACGTGGAGGATCTGTATCGCTTGATCCCTCGCAACAGCTTGGATGGCGTTCTCTTCCCCAATATAAAGGTTGCCCATCAGGAGCGTGACCGTTTGATCCGTTATTGCGAGCAGGCCTCTTTGAAGACATTGGTAGTCCCGGAGATGGAGGAGCTACGTGGAGGTGAGGCGAAACGTTCCGTCCGAGAGATCCGTATCGAGGATTTGCTGGGTCGTGAGGAGATCCATATTAATCTGGACGAAATCGGCAATCTGTTGGAAGGGAAGACCGTGCTTGTCACGGGAGCCGCCGGCAGTATCGGTAGCGAGATCTGTCGCCAGCTGGCTCATTTCCCGATTAAGAAGTTGGTTTGCTTCGACTCCGCCGAGACTCCGATGCATAATCTCCGTCTGGAATTGGAAGAAAAATATAAGGGACTAAACTTTGTCCCGGTGATCGGCGATGTCCGTAGCCCGGACCGTGTGGATTATGTGTTCCGCAACTGGCACCCCCAAGTAGTGTTCCATGCGGCGGCCTACAAGCATGTCCCTTTAATGGAGGAGAATCCCTGCGAGGCGATCCGAACAAACGTGTTCGGTACTCGTGTGATGGCGGATGCCGCTGTAAGCTATGGTGTGGAGAAATTTGTGATGATCAGTACGGATAAGGCGGTGAACCCCACGAACATCATGGGCTGTAGCAAGCGCTTGGCTGAGATCTATGTACAGAGTCTGAGCCTTGCGATCGAGCGAGGAGAGGTGAAAGGCGAGACGCGTTTCATTACGACCCGCTTTGGAAACGTATTGGGTAGCAACGGTTCGGTTATCCCCCGTTTCCGGGAACAAATCGCTCAGGGAGGTCCAGTGACGGTCACCCATCCCGATATCATCCGTTACTTTATGACTATCCCGGAGGCTTGTCGCCTGGTGTTAGAGGCCGGTACAATGGGCAAGGGTGGTGAGATCTTTATCTTCGATATGGGAGAGCCGGTGAAGATAGCGGATTTGGCGAAGCGCATGATCGAGCTGTCCGGATTACAGGTAGACAAAGACATCGAGATCAAGTACACTGGTCTCCGCCCCGGTGAGAAATTGTATGAAGAGCTACTGAACAACAAGGAGAACACGAAAGAGACCCCTCACGAGAAGATTCGAGTGGCGGCGGTTCGTGAGTATGACTATAAGGATGTGGTAGAACATATCAATGTGTTAACGGAATTGTCCCTCCGTGTTCAGATCCTCTCGATGGTAAAGGAGATGAAAGCCTTTGTCCCCGAGTTTAAGAGTCAGAATTCTCAGTTTGAGGAGTTGGATTGAATACTTACAAACGTAAAAATAATTGACTAAAAATAACGAATGATGGAATTTAAGCGGAATATACTTATAACAGGAGGAGCCGGATTTATTGGTAGCCATGTGGTGCGCCTGTTTGTGAACAAGTATATTGATTGTCATATCATTAACTTGGATAAATTGACATATGCTGGGAATTTGGCAAATCTTAAGGACATAGAGAACAGGCAAAATTACACTTTTGTAAAGGCTGATATTTGCGATTTTATAAAGATTCAAGAGTTAATGGTGCAATATGAAGTGGACGGTGTGATTCATTTAGCAGCAGAAAGCCATGTGGATCGGAGTATCAAGGATCCGTTCACTTTCGCTCGAACGAATGTGATGGGAACCCTATCCTTATTACAAGCGGCCAAATTGTATTGGGAATCGCTACCTGAAAAATATGAAGGTAAGATGTTTTACCATATCTCAACGGATGAGGTTTATGGTGCGTTAACCATGAGTCATCCGGAGGGAATAGAACCGCCATTTATCACTACCGCTTCCTCGGGTGGGCATCACCATGCCTACGGAAAGGATTTCTTTTATGAGAATACCAAGTATAACCCACATAGTCCATACTCCGCAAGTAAGGCGAGCAGTGACCATTTTGTTCGTGCATTCCACGATACCTACGGGATGCCGACTATTGTGACTAATTGTAGTAATAATTATGGCCCTTACCAGTTCCCAGAGAAGCTGATTCCCTTATTCATTAATAATATTCGTCATCGCAAACCCCTGCCTGTTTACGGAAGAGGCGAGAATGTGCGGGATTGGTTGTTCGTTGAAGATCATGCCCGTGCCATTGATTTGATATTTCATCAGGGTAAGGTTGCGGATACCTATAATATAGGGGGCTTCAATGAATGGAAGAATATTGATATCATCAAGGTGATCATTCGTACCGTAGACCGTTTGTTGGGACGTAGGGAAGGAGAGGATATGGATCTCATCACTTATGTAACCGACCGTTTGGGACATGATGCTCGGTATGCCATTGATTCTACCAAATTGCAGAAAGAACTAGGTTGGGAACCTTTATATCAATTTGAAGAAGGTATTGAAAAGACCGTAAAATGGTATTTGGAGAATCAGGAATGGATGGATAACATCACGAGTGGGGAGTGTGAGAGGTATTATGATTCTATGTACAACGGTAGGTGAGAAAATATATGGATAACAAGCCGGTAATAATAGAGCTACCCAAGTTTTTAGATAAGCGGGGTAATCTTTCCTTTGTAGAGGAATTCCAGCATGTTCCATTCAAAATCGCACGTAGTTATTGGATATACGATGTGCCGGGAGGGGAAGTGCGTGGAGGTCATGCCTATAAGAAGAATGAAGAGTTTATCATCGCATTGTCGGGAAGTTTTGAGGTTCATATTGATGATGGGATACGACAACAGACATTCCTGTTGAATCGATCCTATTACGGACTTTATGTGCCCAAAGGGGCTTGGAGGGAAATGGTCAATTTTTCAACAAACTCATTGGCCTTAGTTTTAGCGTCTATCCCTTATAGTGTGGATGATTATATATACGATTATCAAGAATTTAAAAATTATACTCATGCGAACATCCAGTGTTTATGATTGTACAATGATAGAGCTTGATAAACATCATAGCGACCGAAAAGGAAACTTAACAGTAGTAGAGAACCTAAAGACTGTCCCTTTTGATGTGAAACGCGCTTATTATTTGTATGATGTCCCTGGTGGTGAGAGTCGTGGTGGCCATGCGCATAAGGAGCTAAGCCAATTGATTATTGCTGCAAGTGGTAGTTTTACGGTTACATTGGATGACGGAAATGTAAAACGAACTTTCCATTTGAACCGTCCTTATCAAGGGCTTTATATCGTTCCGGGTATATGGCGTACATTGGATGATTTTTCTTCGGGTTCTGTATGCTTGGTTTTGGCTTCGAATGGGTATGATGAGGGGGATTATATAAGGGATTATGATAAATTTTTAGAATTTAGGAGAGATTAGTATTTTGTTTTTCATTGTGATAAATCTGCTAATTTTAATATAATGAATAATAATCAAACAAGAGTCTTGATTACTGCAATAGGTACAATGAATTGTACAACTATAATAAGTGAATTAAAGAAGGCTGAAGAGGTTTTTTATGTGATTGGAGCTGATATAAATGGAAAATATAGTATTGCAAATTCCAATGAAGTTGATGAATTTTTTCAATTTCCCTCTGTATTACATGATAGGGAAGGTTATGTTCAATATCTACTGAATTTTTGTAAGGAACATAATGTAGAGGTGTTTTTTTGTGTGGTAGATGAAGAAGTTGAGGTTGTTGCAAAACATAAAGAAGATTTTAATGCTATTGGTATTACATTGTGTCTCGCAAATATAGATGCTATAATTACTTGTCATAATAAGAATTTATTTGCAGAATGGTCGGAAAAAAATATCGCAAAATATTGTATAAAGAGATATGAAAATATAACGGATGTTAATAATGATAATTTTCCAATATTTATCAAACCTGTTGAGGGAAGAGCTAGTATAGGATGCAGAAAAATTGAAAATATGGAAGAGCTGTGGAAGTATGCTAGTGTTTGGGATAATTATATTGCTCAAGAATATGTGACAGGTGAAATTGTTTCTGTTGACATAGTCCGTAATAGAAAAACAGAGCAATTTGAGGTTGTTCAAAAATTAGAATTACTCCGCAATAGTAATGGGTGTGGTATTGCGGTGGAAATTGTAGATATTCCTGAAATACGACAACTCTGTTGTATAATTGCAGATATCTTTAATTTGAATGGTGTGATAAATGCAGAATTTTTCATAACCAATAAAGGCCTAAAAATCATAGAAATTAACCCTAGGCTTCCGGCTGGTATTGAATATTCATGTATGGCTGGTTTGGATGTTGTGCTTAATGCTTTGCGTATAGCTCGTGGAGAAGCTTGTATTTTTAAGGATATTAAAATAGGAGCTCATTATGCAAAAAGATATGAAACGTATGAGATAAAATAATGAATCATAAGAACAACTTAAAGTATAAATAATATGATTCCATTTCTTTCATTAAAAGATTTGACTGCTCTTCACGCAGAGGAGATTCACGAAGTTGTGTGTCGTGTGGTTGATAGCGGTTGGTATTTACAAGGTAAGGAAAATGATACTTTCGAGACTAACTATGCCAAATATATAGGAACAGGGTATTGTATTGGTTGTGCAAATGGTCTTGACGCACTTATATGGATATTCCGAGCGTACATTGAATTGGGCGTGATGAAACCTGGTGATGAGGTGATTGTTCCTGCTAATACCTATATAGCTACGATTTTGGCAATAACAGAAAATGGTTTGAAGCCGATTTTAGTAGAGCCGAAACTCAATACGCTTGAGATTGATGAAGACTTGATAGAAGAGGTCATTACGCCTAGAACGAAAGCTATTGCCATTGTCCATTTGTATGGACGTATAGCTTATACGGAGAAAATCGGAACGTTATGCAAAAAGTACGATCTGAAATTGGTGGAGGATTGTGCACAAAGTCATGGTTGTTTCTATCAAGATGGACGTATGACTGGCAACTTGGGGGATGCGGCAGGCCATAGCTTTTATCCGGGTAAGAATTTAGGGGCATTGGGTGATGGCGGTGCGGTGACGACGAATGATAAGGAATTAGCTGTAGCCATCCGAGCGTTGGCCAATTATGGAAGCCAAAAGAAATACGTATTTAAATATACGGGACGTAATAGTCGTTTGGATGAAATCCAAGCAGCCGTGTTGGACGTGAAGCTAAAATATTTAAAGGAAGACAACGCCCACAGAAAGATGATCGGAAAATATTATATAGATCATATAAACAATCCGCATATCAATTTTCCGGATACGCTTCCTGAAGAGCAAAATGTATTTCATCTTTTTCCGGTATTTTGCGAAAGGCGGGATGAGCTCCAAGCTTATTTAACCAAGAATGGAGTAGGTACGGTTATACATTATCCGATTCCTCCTCATAAACAGGAGTGTTATAAGCAATGGAATGAACTAGCATTCCCGATAACAGAACAAATAGCCTCACAAGAATTGAGCTTGCCTATAAGTCCTGTATTGACAATAGAGGAGGCAACTTATGTGGTAAATGTATTGAATAAATGGGAATAGTTCATAAAATTCTCTCTTTCAGCCAACGGACATTAAAGGCGGACATCGTAAAAGTCTTTTCCTTTACAGCCATGTCTACCGTGGTAAAGATGCTTACGGGGCTGATTAGCGTTAAAGTGGTAGCCTCAATAATTGGTCCTTCTGGAGTGGCTTTAGTGGGACAATTGAATAATTTCGCTACAATTGCGATGTCTTTAGCCAGTGGAGGTATCAATAACGGTATCACCAAATACGTGGCTGAATATAAAGAGGATAAAGAGAGAATCAAGGACTGCTTATCGACTGCGTTGCAGATCACGGCTGTCTGTTCATTACTTGTTGGTACTTTTTTGATTCTCTTCAACTCTTATTTAAGCAAGGTCATCTTATTATCACCGGATTATAATTACGTTTTTATCATATTTGGTTTTACAATCTTATTGTATGCTTTAAATCTAATGTTAATCTCGATTCTTAACGGGTTTAAGGAATTTAAGAGATATGTAAGGATTAATATTGCCAATAGCGTAATAGGCTTGATTTTCACATTGTCATTTGTTTCTGTTTTAAGATTGCCCGGTGCTTTGATCAGTGCCGTGACCTATCAAAGCATTATGTTCTTTATTACGCTTTGGATGATGCGGAAATTACCTTGGTTTACATGGGGTAATTTTAAGCGGAAGATAAACGGTACCTTGTCGAGGAAATATATGCACTATACCTTGATGGCGCTTACTACAGCGGCTACGGTACCTGTTTCCCAAATGTTGTTGAGAGGATATGTGATTTCAGAGATATCGCCTGTAGAAGCAGGTTGGTGGGAAGGCATGAACCGGATCTCTCACATGTATCTGATGGTGATTACAAGTTCGTTTTCTGTTTATTATTTGCCACGCCTTTCGGAATTGAAGGATTCTGTTGAGATCAAGCGGGAAATAGTGAAGGCTTACAAAGTGATTGTTCCGATGTTGTTGGTCGCTTTTACTTTGGTTTACCTGTTGCGTACTGTCATGATCCGTATTCTTTTCACACCGGAGTTCTTGCCGATGGAGAATCTGTTCTTTTGGCAATTGGCTGGAGATTTTTTTAAGATATGTAGTTGGCTGTTATCTTTCTTACTGGTCGCTAAATCTATGACAAAAGCATTTGTATCAACAGAAGTGTTGTTTTCTTTGAATTTTGTGATATTGGGTTTCTTGTTTATGCGTATGAATGGTGTAGTAGGAATCAATCAGGCGTACTTGGTGAATTATGTGGTGTATTTGATTTGTATGGTTTTTATTTTTAGAAGAATATTGTATGTAAAATAGTCTTTTGGTAGAGTTAATTGTAATTGAAGTGATGAAACATAGGGTAGATTGGAATAATATTTGTTTGACAGCAAAGAAAAATATACATCAAGATGTTGAGGCTGGAAATTTAAACTTGGCACTAAAAAAGATTCGGTCGGTTCTTAATATAGAAATAAACAGTTCGATTTATAGAGATGATGAGCTGGAGTCTATATTGTTAAAAATATCTGATATATTATTTCCAGAAGAATGTTTATTTCACCCCATACAAGGTAATTATGTGTTCTGTGATTCTATGATGTGGGATGATCATGGTTTGACTCAACAATATCTTAGTGCAATAATGAATATGGGCGTTAATATATTATATATAAAAACAGAGCTTTCGGATCACCCTAGTGAAGAAATACAATCTATGTTGGATAAATATGAGAAAGCTTCAGTTATAAAGATTAGTAAGGATACTGATTTCGTAAAATCTATACAATTGATATATAATAGTATAGTTGAATATAGACCTGAGAAGATTTTTATTCATTCTTTTTCTTGCCTTGACGTTGTTGTTTTAAATAAGATTGCATCTTCTATTAGATATAGAATAAATTTAGGTAGTCATTTGACTTGGGTTGGTATCAATTGTACGGATATTATGCTGGAGTTTGATGATTTTGGCTATACTGTATCTTTGGAAAAACGTTGTTTTCCTAAGAATAAAATGTTTAAACTACCTTTTTATCCGGTTCTTGATAGTCATTGTTTTGAAGGATTTGATTTTCCTCTACAGGAGGGAGCAGTTCTAATGTTTACAGGAGGAGCTTCATATAAAATCAAAGATAAGAACGATACTTTTTTGAATATTATTAAAAAACTAATTGAGAATAATAATTCATTGATTGTTCTTATTGCTTTGCGAGACAATAATGAGTATGTGAGTAAATTTATATTAAAAAATAATTTGTATGGTAGATTGATAAATCTTAGTTATAGAAAAGATATAAATCAAGTATTTAAACATATTGATATTTTTCTTCAAACTTATCCTACTGTTGGTGGCTTAATGTTAAAGTATGCAATGTTAAATAGAAAACCTGTTCTATCCTTTGTTTTAAAGGAAAGTTTTGAATCTTACTCTAAGATTGATGATAAACCAGTTGATTTTGGCGATCGAACATATAGACTTGCATATACAAATTTGGAAGAATTTCATGAAGAAGCGAAAAAATTAATAGAAGATAGGGTGTATAGGGAGTCTATAGGAAATGTGCTGGGTGATTGTGCGTTGGATGAACTTAAATTCAATGATGAATTTAAGAGGATAATTTTAGGTGATTCAGAGTTGAATTTTAAGTTTTCTAAATTGTCATTGGATTATGATGTGTTGGATAAAAGATTTTCTGACTCGGAAGAAACTAGAGAGAGTATTTATTTTGCAACATTGTTACGAAGTTATGGGCTGAATTTTTTATTTTTGTTTTATCCGTTGTTTTTATTTAGATTTAATGATGTGTTGAATACTATTTGGAGGTATTTAAAAAATAAATATGTGTTAGGCTGATTGATTTAGTTGGATGTGCAATGTGTTTCCTAAGTATGATGATACTTTATATACAGAATTATTTGGTATGCAAATACGAAAATATGTTCTATTCATATTTCTGATAGGTTTGATATTATCCTCTGAGTTGTATTTCTTTTGGGGATTAAAAGTTGGCAATTGTGGACAGTTACTATGTGGAATATCGGTTTTGATTCTATCCGGTATGAAGGTTGAAGAAAAGAGTTTTACTTCTAGCTTCTTGTTTCTTGTTTTTTATTTGTATGCTTCTTTATATGTATTAGATCTTAATTTATTAGGCAGATTATTTTCTTTTTTGCCATTTTTTGTCTTTTTCTTGAAGAAGAGAGATGTACAGATAGTTTATACTCTGTACCGGGATTTTTTTGTATATACGATAACGATTTCATTGGTTGTCTATTTTTTAGTGGTATGGATTGAATATGATTTACCTCATTCTATAATAGAACCTTTGAATAATTTAAAATCATACAATTATTTAGCTTATCCTTTTTGTGTAATACCAGATGAAAACTATTTTTCTTATTTTCGTTTTTGTGGTTGTTATGATGAGCCGGGTGTAGTAGGTACTATTGCAGGGGTTATGCTCATTACAAACCGATGGAATATGAGGGATTGGAAGAATGTGGTTTTGTTGCTGAGTGGGGTTTTTAGTTTCTCTTTGTATTTTTATCTACTTCAATTTTTATATTTCCTGCTTTATGCAAAGGTGCAGTATAAGATTCTCGTTTTATTGCTTTTGACAGACCTGTTTCTGTATTTGCAAAATGATGAGTTAGTGAACAAGTTTATTTTAACTCGTTTGGATTTTTCAGGAGGCGAGTTTTCTGGAGATAATCGTACAACAGCTTCCTTTGATAGTTGGTATAAGAATTTTTTGTTCACAGCGAATTTTTGGATAGGATGTGGAAAAGGTATGGCAGAAATAGTCGATTCGGGTGGTGCCTCCTATAAACATCTAATAGTGGATCATGGTTTTATCATGTTTACTATTTATATGTTCTCATTTCTTTATCTTATTTGGAGGAGCCATTCAATGTCTAAAAATTTCTTGATTATGTCTATTGTACTTTTTTCTTTGATTTATCAACGACCATTTATTTTTAGTTATTTGTATTTGTTTTTGTTGATATCTCCTATATATGTTTTAAAGAGATAATATTTTAATTTTTATTCGTAATGTCTAGTAAAGTAAAAGTAATAGCTTTTTATTTACCTCAATTTCATCCTATACCAGAAAATGATGAATGGTGGGGGAAAGGATTCACAGAATGGACCAGTGTAGGGCGTGCTAAAAAATATTATAGAGGACATTATCAACCTCGAGTTCCGGCTGATTTGGGGTATTATGATCTACGTTTACCGCAGGTGCGTCAACAACAAGCTGATTTGGCAAAAGAGGCTGGTATTTCAGCTTTTTGTTATTGGCATTATTGGTTTGGTAATGGAAAACAGCTGTTGGAAAATCCGTTACAGGAAGTTGTTAAGTTAGGGGAACCAGATTTTCCTTTTTGTTTAGGATGGGCAAACCATACTTGGCTAAATAAATCGTGGAACAGAGAGAAACAGACGGTTATACCTAAGCCTTTGATATTGCAAGAGTATCCTGGGAAAAAAGATGTTGATTGTCATTTCTATACTATGCTGCCAATGTTTAGAGATCAGCGTTATTTTCGAATTCATGGAAAGCTCTTGTTTTTAATATATGCGCCATTGGATATACCGAATTTCAAATATTTTAAAATGAGATGGAACGAATTAGCGAGTCAAAATGATTTACCAGGATTTTATTTTATTGCAAATTCAGAAGATATATCCAATATAAAGAATCCCATTATTCGAGAGTTTGAAGCTGTTTCTCTGTGTCGGTTATATTCGGCTTGGAATATAGAAGGGAAAAAAGTGAATAATATTGTTATACGTATTACACGTAATATATCTCGTATTTTAGGGTATTCTTTGAATAAAATTTCATATAAAAAGGCTATAGAAAAAATTGATACTCCATATTATGAGGAAGATAGAGTGTATCCTAATATTATACCGGGTTGGGATAACTCTCCTCGTCGTGGGCCCGGAGCATTTATCTTTCATAAAGCTACACCTGCATTATTTAAGAAACATGTAAAGATGATATTGAATAGGATAAAAGATAAACCGGATGAGGATAAGGTTATTTTCCTTAAGTCATGGAATGAGTGGGCTGAGGGTAATTATATGGAACCTGATTTGAAGTGGGGAAAAGGATATATTAGGGCTTTGAGAGAAGCCTTGGAAGAGGATGCTAAATGATTTAAAATTAATACATTATGAATATCGCATTATTAACCGCCGGAGGAACCGGCACTCGTATGCATCAAGATATACCCAAGCAATTTCTTCATGTTAAGAATAAACCTATTTTAATTTATACATTGGAGGCTTTTGAGCGGCATCCTAGTATAGATGCTATTATTGTAGTAGGGTTGGAACGTTGGATTGATATTATATGGGCATATGCGAAGCAATTTAATATAACTAAATTGAAATGGGTGGTATCAGGTGGAAACACTGGTCATGAATCGATTCGCAATGGCTTATTAGAATTGGAGAAACATTGTGACATTTCTGATGTTGTAATGATACATGATGGGAATCGACCGATGATAAGTCCGGATATTATATCGGATAGTTTGGCCAAACAAAAAGAGTTTGGAAGTGCCGTTGCAGTAATTCCTTGTGTGGAGGTGGTCTTTAAAAGTAAAGATGGTCAATCATCCACTATAAATATACCTAGAGATGAACTACTTCGTACACAAACTCCTCATACTTATGAGCTAGGAAAATTATTGTGGGCACATAGGGAAAGTGATCGATTGGGCATTTCAAATACGGTTGCTTCTTGTGATTTGATGTGTAGACTGGGGGAGACTGTATATTTTTCGAAAGGATCAGAGCGGAATTTAAAGATAACGACAGTGGAAGATATAGAGATTTTTACTTCGTTGTTAGATTATAGGAAAGAGGAGGGATTGAAGTGAATGTTGGAACGTTGATAGGTGATTTAAAAAGCAAGTCTATTTTGATAACTGGAGCATCTGGTTTGATATGTTCAGCTTTTATAGATCAATTAATGGGCGATAATGAACGAGAAAATTTAGGTATAAAGATCTATGCAATAAGTAGGAATAAGGATTACGCTCAAAAAAGGTTTCAACAGTATTGGAATAATCCGTTATTTACATTTATGCAACATGACATTATAAAGCCTCTTTCATTGGATGTTCCGCTAGATTATATTATCCATGGAGCGAGTAACGCCTCTCCGAAACGTTACGCTACAGATCCGGTCGGAACTATGAAAGCCAATCTTTGGGGCGTGGCGAATACGTTGGATTTGGCCAAGGAGAAACAAGCTCGCCTTTTGTATATTTCATCTGGTGAAGTCTATGGAGAAGGAGATGGAACGGATTTTACGGAAACTTATAGTGGCTATGTGGATTGTTTAAATCTCAGAGCTTGTTACCCTTCTGGTAAGCGAGCTTCTGAGACGTTGTGTATTGCTTATAAAGAGCAATACGGTGTAGATATTGTAATTGCTCGTCCATGTCATATTTATGGTTCAGATATTGGACGTGACGATCGAGCATTCGCTCAGTTTTTGCGAAAGGCCCAAGTGGGTGAAGATATTATATTGAAGAGCGAGGGACAGCAGATTCGTTCTTATTGCCATGTAATGGATTGTGCTTCGGCGTTGTTCTATATCTTATTACGAGGAAAGGATGGAGAGGCTTATAATATTGCCAATCGAGAATCGATATTATCCATTAAAGAGTTGGCGGAAATGATAGCGAATATGGCTGGGGTAAAGATAGTATATGATATTCCTTCCGAGCAAGAAGTAAAGGGGTATTCTAAAGTGCAACGAGCGGTCTTGGATTCTTCCAAATTAGAGTCTTTGGGTTGGAAGCCGTTTATCTTTTTAGAGGATGGATTGAATAGAGTTTTAAATAGTATGATGTGTCATAAATGAAACGAGTCGGAGATTATATAAATGCTAATTTGTCACAAATAAGTGTTCTTCGGGAACTTACTGATAAAGAAAGGGAACGATTGAGGAAGTGCTTGTTCTCCATATATAAGGATATAGCGTTAGTTTGTAGTAAATATGGGCTTTGTTTTATGTTAGGAGGGGGATCTGTTTTAGGTGCGGTAAGACACAAGGGCTTTATTCCTTGGGATGATGATATCGATTTGATGATGCCTCGCGAAGATTATATGAAATTTATTTCTGTTTTTAATAAAGAATTAGGAAATAAATATGATTTGTTTTATCCTTTCTCTAATGAAGGAAACTTTCAATATTTTGTTCAGGTATCAAGAAAAGATACAATTCTTACGAAGGTGAATGAGTTGAAAAAAATGGGAGTATTAATAGATATAACACCAATTGATTATGCTCCTAATTCTAGGTACTTGTCTAGATTGATTCATTTCTTAGTACAGATATTGAGGTCTATAATGTATGCGGTAAAATCTTATAAATCGAATGATGTCAATTATAAAGCTGTGATGTTTTGTTCTTTGAGGACAAAAATTATTTATTGTATCGCAAAATGTATGGGTTTTATATTTTCTATTTTTCCTTTGAAATCTTATTATCGATTATATGATAAATTGATATCGAAAATACATTTAAGCAGATTTATGACTATTGCTATGGGTAGGAAGTCTTATTGGGGAGAAAGACTACCTTGTGATGTTTTTTTACCGGTATCTAAGGGGATGTTTGAAGGTGTTGAGGTGAATTTGCCCTGTGATCCTGATACTTATTTGAGAAATTTGTATGGAGATTATATGCAAATCCCACCAGTAGAAAAACGTGAGCGCCACTTTTATACGGAGTTTGACTTGGGTGTTGAGTCCTCAAATGTTGGACAATAAATTATGTGTTTATGTTGATTAATAAAATTCGAAAATTTTTATTTGGAAAATTAGTCCATTTCTATCCATGGTATTTACGTAATATATATAAGATGGATATTGGTCATAATGTCCGTATCTCTTGGCGAGCTAATTTGGATCTTACGATAAATCCAAGAGGAATACATGTTGGAGATAATACTTTGATTACTAGGGGGGTATATATTATGGCACATGATGCTGCTCGTGGTATAAAAGGTGATGTCTATATAGGTGCCAATTGTTTTATAGGGATTGCGTCTATTATATTACCGGGGGTACATATTGGAAATAATTGCATTGTTGGAACTGGGGCGGTTGTTACCAAAGATTTTCCAGACAATAGTATTATCGCTGGTAATCCTGCGAAAAGGATCAAAGAGAATACATATATATAATGAAAGATTTAATAGTTTGAATATGGAAATAAAAGATTTTGTACAAAATTTTGCGGATCAATTTGATGACACAGAGGCTGACCTGTTTACGGCCGGGACAAAGTTCCGAGAATTGGAAGAGTGGAGTTCATTGATAACCCTCTCCATAATCGCCATGGTTGATGAGATATATGGTGTGGAGATCAAGGCTGATGACCTAAGGAAAGCTGAAACGATAGGTGATTTGTTTGAGATCGTGTGTGCTAAAGGATGAATAGGCTGAGTTATAATCCTTTTTCTTTGGAGAATAAAACGTTTCTGGTGACAGGGGCCTCTTCCGGTATTGGACGTTCTATTGCGGTGGAATGCTCTCGACTAGGAGCTAGCGTGTATATTACTGCTCGCAATGAGGAACGTCTATGTAAAACCTTATCACAGATGGAAGGTGAAGGACATCAAATGATCCTGTCCGATTTATCCGAGGAAGGAGATATTGATCTTTTAGTGAATAAGCTACCTCCGTTGGATGGAGTCGTGCATTGTGCGGGAATACAGGAACGAATGTTGTGTAAGATGCTTAAATCTTCGGATATAGAAAACATAATGGCTATTAATTTCAATGCACCGATTTTATTGCAACGTACATTGTTGCGAAAGAAAAAAATATCCAAAGGAGCTTCTATTGTTTTTATAGCTTCCCGTGCGGCTTTTGCTCCAACCGTAGGTAATGCGCTTTATGCCGCTTCAAAAGGTGCGATTTTATCTTATGCCAAGGTACTAGGTTTGGAGTTGGCGTCACGTCAGATTCGTGTGAATAGTATTTGTCCGGCTATGGTTTGGACGGACTTGACTCGAAAAGATGAAACTAAGACGGGGGCTGATTATAATGAAGTTCAAAAATCGTATCCTTTACAGCGGTACGGAAAACCGGAAGATATCGCTTATTTGGCGGTTTATCTACTTTCGGATACTTCCGTTTGGATGACGGGGTCGGCTATAGATATAACAGGTGGAGGTGAATTAACTTTGGTATAATCATAAGATATGAAGGCATATATAAAACGAATATCATATTATTTGCCCCCAAAGATTCTTTCCAATGAAAAGTTGGTAGAGGAGTTTCCTGAATGGACAGTTGATAAGATTGCTTCGAAGGTGGGGGTGAACAATCGACATGTGGCAGGTGAGCAGGAGACTGCTTTGGATATGGCGGTGGCCGCTGCCAATAATTTGTTTGCTATAAATTCGGACATAAAACGAGAGGATGTTGATTTTGTGCTTTTTTGTACACAAAGTCCGGATTATTTCCTGCCTACTTCTGCTTGTTTGATTCAAGAACAGTTGGGGTTACGTACCAATATTGGGGCGATAGACTATAGCTTGGGTTGTTCGGGCTATGTGTATGGATTGGCTATCGCTAAGGGATTGATAATAGGGAGAATTGCGAAGAATGTGCTGCTGTTGACGGCAGAGACTTATTCGAAGTTTTTACATCCGAGAGACAAGGGGAACCGTACCATATTCGGAGATGCGGCTAGTGCGTCGATTATCTCGACCGAAGGATTTGCGGAAATAGGAGAATTCGCATTGGGAACGGATGGGAAAGGTGCTAATAATCTCATAGTCCGTACAGGAGCGTCTAGGGAAAAGAAGACTAAAAATGATTTGTCTTTTGATGAGAATGGCAATCCCGTTTCATCTGATTACCTATATATGAATGGTGCGGAAATATTCACTTTCACTCAAAAGAATGTTCCTGTAGTGGTGAAAGATACATTGTTGAAAAATAATCTGGAACAGCCTGAAATTAATTTGTTTGTTTTACATCAGGCCAATAAATATATGTTGAACTTTCTTCGGAAGAAGATGAAAATCGAAGAAGAAAAATTCTATTATTTCCTGTCAGAGGTGGGAAACACGGTCTCGAGCAGTATTCCGTTGGCGCTTTGTGAGGCAAAACGAGAAAATAGATTAAACGGAAATGTTCTTCTTGCCGGCTTTGGGGTTGGTTATTCTTGGGCTGGAGTGGTGCTTAAAGCGTGAGTTGGGTATGCGTATTGTTTGTAAAAGGACGGATGAATTGTCTTCTAGCGAATGGAGGCAAATTGTGGCGTTGTTTGAGTCCGTATTCGAACGGGAAAACTCGATTGAACGTTTAAAGGAGGCATATACCCAAAATGTTTTAGGCTATTCTTTTCATGCTATCATAGAAGATGATGATCAAATAGTAGGCCTTAATTCTTATGTACCGGCCTACTATTTGTTTAAAGGGGAAAAGATGTTGTTTGCGAATAGCGTGACTTCTATGGTCGCAAAGAAATACAGAGATTTTTTCAGCTTTTTTGATATGGTAAAAGCCGCATATAGCTATATGGCTAAGAATGGAGTCTCTTTTGTTTTTGGTTATCCTAATGATAACTCCTATCCGGTCTTGCTGAAGTCGAAATTGATGAGAGAGATCGGAAAAATGAGTATTCATTGTTTACCCTACCGGATTGGGGGGATAAAATCTGCTTTATCATTCTTGAATTTATTTTCCGTATGTATCAGCCGATTGTGGGTTGGATTTTTAGGCTTATTTGCGAATCCTGATATTTATGATTATCAGATACATAAAGAGGAGGAGAGTTATAATCGGATGCGTTACAGTCGCCAGGATGGGGATTATCGTAAAATAAACGAAAGAGGGTGTGAGTTTGTGTATAAAATAATGAGATACGATCATATTTGGACGGCCTTCTTGATAGACGTGTCTCCTAAATCTTCAAGGAATTTCAATAAGGCCCTTCAATATCTGATAAAACATCAAGGGAAAGAGTTTGACTTGATTTTATATATAGGGAGTATACCTTCTCTATATACAGGTCTTATTCGTATACCTGAAAGGCTTGAGCCTAAACGATTTAATTTTATGGGGCGTATATTGGATTCTAAAAGTATTGATAACGCTATTTGGGATTTACATCTTTGGGATACTAATCTGTCAAATTACGATTTATTATGAAAATTCTGACGTTTGATATAGAGGATTGGTGGGGGTACGATTATTATAAGTTAGGGGATAGGTCGGATTGGGAACCACGTTTGGATAAATACCTTCGGGTAGTATTGGATTTATTGGATGGAAGAGGAATCAAAGCGACTTTCTTTATTTTGGGAGAAGTGGCTGTCTCAAATCCGGCTGTCGTTAAAGGTATAGCGGAACGAGGACATCATATAGGATGTCATTCGTTTTCCCATACTTTTTGGAAACAACCAACGGAAAAAGAAATTAAGGAGGATACCTATAAAGCGTTGAATGCGATAGAAGATTGTATCGGCCAGAAGGTAACTGCTTATCGTGCGCCTGCGTTTTCTATTACGAGAGAAAATTGTTGGATTTTGTCTGTTCTTGCGGAGGCTGGTATTTTATATGATTGTTCGATTTTTCCTACCAGTCGTAGTTTTGGTGGTTTCCCGGAGTATAAAAGTAAGTTCCCTAGTAAAATAGAGATAGATGGGGTATCTATCAAAGAGTTTCCGATAGCTCCATCTACAATATGGGGACGTGAAATTGTATATTCTGGAGGGGGATACTTCCGCATATTTCCGTATTTTAAGATAAAGGCTTTGACGGTTGATTCTGATTATGTTATGACTTATTTCCATATTAGGGATTTTGATAAAGAGCAGGCCCGTACGTTTGCGACTCTAGAAGGCGAATCTGTTCTTACAAGGTATTTTAAGAATTATATAGGCCTAAATTCCTGTTTTAAGAAGTTTACGAGATATGTTTCCGATTTTGACTTTTGTAGTGTAAAAGAAGCGGATGCGGAAATTAATTGGGAAGAGTTACCTGCGATTCGTTTGTAACTCGGTAGGTAGTGAGTCCTTGTAATTATTCAGTTATTATGTATAAAAACTTCTTTAAGAGGATGATTGATTTCATCCTTGTGTTCTGTGCATTGGCTATGATCTGGCCGATATTATTGCTGATTACCGTATGGTTACATTTTGCCAACAAGGGTGCCGGCGCATTTTTCTTACAGGAGCGTCCGGGTAAGAATGGTAAGATATTCAAGGTCATCAAATTCAAGACAATGACGGATGAGCGAGGTGCTGATGGGAATTTATTACCTGACGCTGACCGGCTAACGAAAGTCGGTAAGTTTGTCCGTTCCACCTCAATCGACGAGTTGCCCCAATTGATTAATGTTTTGAAAGGAGATATGGCCTTGATTGGCCCGAGGCCGTTATTGGTACAGTATCTTCCTTTATATAGTAAAGAGCAAGCTCGCCGGCACGAGGTACGACCGGGAATAACGGGTTGGGCACAAATTAATGGAAGAAATAATATTTCTTGGGCAAAAAAATTTGAATTAGACGTTTGGTATGTAGATCATTGTTCTTTGTCTATTGATATAATGATTGTTTTTAAAACCATAAAAAAAGTTTTATACAGGGAAGACATTAATCAAGTAGGTGGAGAGTGGGCAACGATGGATCCTTTTACTGGAAATAATTGATATAATAAAATGAGAGATATTGCGGTATATGGTGCTGGTGGTTTTGGATGTGAAATCGCTTGCTTAATTAAATTAGTTAATGAAAGTCTTCGAAAGGCTAGATGGAATTTTATAGGTTTTTTTGATGATAATGAAAAGTTAAGAGGAGCTAGTAATAAATATGGAAAAATTCTTGGGGGCAAATCCGAATTGAATGTTTGGGATATGCCTTTGGATATAGCTGTGGCAATAGGATCTCCTAAGATATTGAAGTGCGTAGTCGAAAAAATTATAAATCCTAATATTACATTTCCTAATATTATTGCCCCCAGTGTTGATTTTCTGGATGAATCAAGTGTTCAATTCGGAATAGGCAATATTATATGTAATAAATCTGTTTTGAGCTATAATACTTCGTTAGGGAATTTTAATTTACTTAATGTTTTTACGCAATTAGGCCATGATAGTAAAATTGGAAATTATAACATAATTATGCCTTCAGTGAATATTTCGGGAGGAGTTGTTGTGGGCGATTGTAATTTATTTGGAGTTAAATCGACAGTTCTTCAATATAAGAAAATAGGTAATAATGTTAATATAACTCCAGGCTCTGTAATGATGAGAAACGGGAAGGATGAAAGAACTTATTTAGGAAATCCTGCAAAGGTGTTTATGTAATAATTATGCTGGATTCAATGACTTTTCATCACATAGGGTTGGCTGTAAGATCTATTGATCTTACAGCTGCTATTTATGTGAATGCGGGGTATAAACAATCTGTAACGATTTTTGACCCTGTTCAGAATGTGAATATTTGTTGGTTGATAAAGGAAAATATGCCAACAGTGGAACTTTTAGCACCAGTTGATGAGACATCTCCTGTTTGTAAAAGCTTGGAGAAAAATGGAGTTTCGCCTTATCATACTTGCTATGTGGTAAATGATATTGAGGGTGCAGTAGCGGATTTACGTAAGATGAAATATATAGTGGTGTCTAAGCCGGTGGAAGCTCCTGCTATTCATAATTCTAAAGTAGCATTTTTATATAATAAGAATATTGGTTTAATAGAGCTGGTTGAAGAACCGGCAGAAGTAACTTTTTAACCATGAGGTACGTTTTTAGAAATAATACAGTAGAGCGCTTTTTCTCAAAAGGATATGTCTTTTCAGGTTATGATGACATTAGTGTGATCCCTACAGGCTTTGAGTATTATGTGTGGTGGTATCAGGTGCCTATAAAGTTTGAACGGCAGGTTTTGGCTGAGGAAGTTAATGGTTATATTCAAAAATTCAATTTCGTGCTTCAACAGATAGATCCTGATAAGATGTTTGTAGCTTTGACTATGGAGGCCTTTTATGATGCTCCGTTTACGGATGACGATAGTTTGTTGACTAAAGCTGTGTCTGATTATAATACTGCTTTATTTGAAACTGAACGTTCACACACAAATTTAAAAGTTGTTGATTTGGGAGATTTTGTTCGTCAATATCCTGTCTCTGAATTGATGGACTGGAAGTTTTATTTTATTTCTCAAATGGGTATGAATCCTAAGCTAAACAAACCTTTTCAGGCATGGTGGAGTCGTAAATTGGATAGTATAGCATTGAAACGAAAAAAATGTCTTGTCCTTGATTTGGATAATACCCTTTGGGGTGGAGTGCTAGGAGAGGATGGGGCTGACGGAATCCAGATAGGTGGAGATTATCCTGGCAAGGCTTTTTTATATTGGCAAGAAGCTTTGATCCAGTTAGCTAAGACAGGTGTGATCTTGACAATTTGTTCTAAAAATAATGAACAGGATGTTCTGGAGGCTTGGGATAAAAATCCATTTATTCTATTGAAGAAAGATGATTTTAGTGCTTATCGTATCAACTGGACAGATAAGGTAACAAATATTAGAGAGTTAGCAGACGAATTGAATATAGGGTTGGATAGTATGGTGTTTGTTGACGATAATCCGACAGAGCGAGAATTGGTAAAACAAATGTTGCCGATGGTAAGTGTCCCGGATTTTCCGGAGCATCCTTATATGTTACTTGAGTTCTTCAAACAATTAGTGAATGATTATTTTAAGGTTTACAGTATAACTGAAGAAGATCGCAAGAAAGCAGAACAATATAAGGCTGCGGCTAGTCGTTTAAGAATGCAAAAAAAATTTGCCGATTTTGACGAATTCTTAGAGAGTTTAGATATCCAGATCATAATAGAGGCTGTTAATGAATTTAATATCCAACGCATTGCTCAAATGACTCAGAAAACCAATCAGTTTAATCTTACAACAAAACGTTATACGGATGCTGATATACGGAACTTTATGACAAATGGTTGGAAAATTTGGTGTATCAGTGTTGCTGATAAGTTTGGTAATAGTGGTATTACAGGATGTGCGATGGTTAATGGCAATAAAATAGATACATTTTTGTTAAGTTGCCGTATTTTGGGAAAAGGTATAGAGATTGCTTTTGCTAAAACACTATTTAAAATATTGGTGTCTGAAGGAATGCTGGAATTAAAAGCTCAATATATACCTACAACTAAAAATATGCAAGTAAAGGACTTTTATGATAAGCTGGGATTTTCTTGCATAATGGAAAAAGAAAATGGGAATAAAGAGTATGCATTGAATTTATCATCGATGGATTTTTCAGTAAAAAAGTATTATCATATCACAGTGAAATAAAATATAATTGGTTATGGAGACGAAGGTATTGGATATATTAAAAGATGTTTTTGAACTAGACGTAGTTGATGAAAGTTGTTCTCAGGAAAATTGTGCGGCATGGGACTCAATGGGGCAGTTGAACCTAGTGGCAGAATTAGAGGATATTTTTGATGTTTCATTGGAACCTGAAGAAATTGGCTCAATGAAATCTTATGAGGATATTGTGAGAATATTGAAAAGTAAAGGTGTAGAATAGTAACACTAAAATTCTTTGGTAAGTATTCAATTTAGGACTCACAGATAGAAGTAGTACATTCGTTATGAACAAAAAATTATAGATTTATGTATAGTAACGAAGATTTAGAGAGGTTTTATTTTCAGTATCAAACAGAATCGTTACCAAGTAGAGAGTCTGTTCTGTCTTTTTGTAAAAGAAATAAGGTTCCTTATAATATCTTCCAAAAGTAGTATAAGGATACACGTAATAAAATAGTCGAGGTACAGGTTGATGGAATACCTAAGAATCAACCATTCGATTATGTTTCTTCCTCTCTTAGATGCTTTTAAATGGAAAAACTTGTGTTATATGAATTCTATTTTGCAAGATCGGCTGGATGCAATAAAGGAGCTATACAAGCGCTACAAGGTACGGAGCTTGTATTCTTTTGGTTCTGTGAATACTCCGAGATTTACGGAGCACAGCGATATTGATCTCTTGATAGAATTCGATCCGTCCATCTCCTTGGAGGAATATGCGGATAATTGTTTTTCCTTACGAGCCCGATTGGTTAAGTTATTCAAGAGAAAGATCGACTTGGTGACCAATCGTTCCTTATCCAATCCCTATTTCATCGCAGATATCGAACAAGGCAAGCAATTACTCTATGGGGCATTGTAGTATTCAGAAATATCTCTGTGATATCCAGTAATCCATTTTATCCATTGAGGAATATTTGGGTGAGAAAAGGGATTTTATAGCTTACGAGTGAAACAAGTTGTTGCGTCGGGCAGTGGAGCGTGAACTGAAGATTATAGGGGAAGCCACCAATCATCTCTTGGATATAGACTCGGGTATACAAATAGAAAATGGGAGAAGGATCTTTGATCTGAGAAACTTTGTCATACATGGTTATGATAAGGTGGACAATGCGATTATCTGGGGTGTTATCAGTAAGGACTTACCAAAACTTAAACAACAAGTAGACTATCTTCTTGGACAGATGACAATATTGTAGAAATGGCTCTCTGACCATACATGAATTATGAATTTTTATATATAAAGCGGTCTTGCGTTTTCACGTGAGGTTGGTTTTTATACCTACTACATTAATAAAAGTGATGAATAAACGAATCTATCTTTGCCTTGCTCACATGAGCGGCAAAGAACAAATGTATATCAAAGAAGCCTTTGATACGAACTGGGTCGTGCCTTTAGGTCCGAACGTGAATGGATTTGAGAAAGATCTGGAGGAATTCGTGGGTGAAGGTAAACATGTGGTGGCTCTGTCTGCCGGTACTGCCGCAGTGCATTTGGCGTTGCTTGCCTGTGGCGTGAAGCCGGGGGATGAGGTGCTGGTACAGAGCTTTACCTTCTGTGCTTCCTCGCATCCGATCATGTATTTGGGGGCTACGCCTGTATTCGTGGATTCGGAGGTGGATACTTGGAATATGGATCCTGTGTTGTTGGAAGAGGCTATTAAAGATCGTATCGAGAAGACGGGGAAAACACCGAAAGCGATTGTTCCCGTTGCCTTATATGGGATGCCTTATAAGGTGGATGAGATTATGGCTGTCGCTGATCGGTATGGGATTCCGGTCATAGAGGATGCGGCGGAGGGTTTTGGCTCTCGTTATGATGGACGTATGTTGGGTACGTTTGGAAAATATGGGGTGCTGTCGTTCAATGGGAATAAGATGATTACGACCAGTGGCGGGGGTGCGTTGATTTGTCCGGACGGGGAGGCTAAGCAGGAGATCATGTTCTACGCTACGCAGGCTCGGGAGGCTTATCCGTATTACCAGCATGAGCGGATCGGGTATAATTACCGGATGTCGAATATTTGTGCGGGTATCGGGCGTGGTCAGATGATGGTGGCTGATGCTCATGTGGCTCATCATAAGCATACGTGTGATTTATACCGGGAACTGTTGAAGGATGTGAAAGGGATCACCTTGCATGAGAATCCTTCCGGTCGTTTTGATAGTAATTATTGGTTGAATACGATTGTCTTGGATCCTTTATTGAGGGTGAAAGGGCAGGAGAATGCTTATCAAGCAACGGTACAAGGTGCTGTTGGTGGTGCGGGTGGCGTGACTCACGTAGCGGTTAACGCACATACGGATTGCGAGCCGAATGCCAATGTCGAGGCGATGCGTGTGGGACTTGACGCGATGGGTATAGAATCCCGCCCTTTGTGGAAACCGATGCATAAGCAACCTGTCTATAAAGATTGCCCGGCTTACGTGAATGGGGTGAGCGAATCTTTGTTTAAGGTCGGGTTGTGCCTGCCTTCCGGCCCGTATGTAACGGATCGGGATATTGAGTATATCGTTGGAGGTATAAGGGGCTTGATTGAGCGTTGATTTTAACAGCTATTCCATGAGTTAAATTCGTTTTACTGTGTAGGCCTAAGTAGAGGCTAATCATAAAGATTTTATTTTTGTTACGAGGAGGGTGTGTCATTTTGATGCACCTTTTTTTGTGTTTGGTAGAAAGTTGCAAGTTGAACAATGTGGACGCTTTGTTCTTGCCATGTGACTATGTTCGTCGTTATGGAGACGGCAAGGATGCTGAGATAACAAAGCCGTCTCAAACAGCCGCTTAATTGTTAAAGAATAAGAAATCTGAATTTTGTTCAGAAAAACTGGTATGGTTAACCTGTTGATAAATACTGGGTACGCTGTATTGGTGGTTCACGCTTGCAAAAAAAGTAGACTAAATACTGTATTATAATCAATAATGATTATATTTGTTTCTGTAAAAGAAAAAGATTATGGATACAACGGTGAAAATAGCGGATAGTTATATAAATTTATTGTCTTCGTTTAGCGATGAGATAAAGTTGCGTGTCATTCGTAAGCTTTCAGAGAGCCTTTTGAGAGGTAAAAAGAAAGAGACATCCATACAAGATTCGTTTGGCGCTTGGGATGATGACAAAAGTGCAGAAGAGATTATTGCTGAAATTAATAAAGCACGTGTTTTGGGAACGCGATCTATTGAATCTTTTGACGAATGAGGCGTTATCTTTTAGATACCAACATATGTATCTTCTATATGAAAGGGAAATTTCATTTAAATGAGAAGATTGATGATAAAATGAAGCGATATTGCTTTATTTCTGAAATTACTATTGCCGAACTTCTATATGGAGCTACTTGCTCAAATCGAAAGGATAAAATGTTGAAAGAGGTAGAATCTTTTATCTCGCAGTTTACAGTTTTACCAATTTACGGTTCTTTGCTTATGTTCGCTGAACTAAAAAGCACATTGCGATCTCAAGGACTTTTAATAGATGATTTTGATTTGTTGATTGGAGCTTCTGCCGTAGCAAATGATTTGATTTTAGTTACAGAAAATGTAAAGCACCTAGAACGTATTCCTCATCTTAAAATAGAGAATTGGATTGATAGAGCGAAGATTTAATTGATAATCTATTCATTTAATTAAAGTTACTTCATGATAGGAAAGATATAATGGAGCAAGTAGCTATTGCCGCTCGAGAAAGTTCACTTAGAGCGGAGATGGAACTGAAACGAAGAATGCAGGAAGTGAGAGAAAAACTGAAGATATATAGATCGAACGAATCTAAATAGTGATTTGTAATGAAAGAGAAACGCCCTACACTTTGTATTGTTGCTGGTCCTAATGGATCAGGAAAAACTTCTACTACTGAACAATTATAATTATGCCCCCGTCTTTCTTTCCCTTAGGGAGGATGAGAGAGACGGAGGCTTTTTTATGCTTCTAAACATGGAATGATAATTGGCTGGGATTTGGATAATCGCTAACTTGTCGGCGCTGAATCCGTGAAATTCCTTGCAGATTGTAAGCACCTACTAAATCATTCACGTTATGGAAATACATCTTGATAACTATTTGCCGGAATATCCTTCCTTCGTTTCCGGTATTCGCCGTGCTCCCGATCGCGGCTATTCGCTTACGCCCGCTCAAACAGAAACGGCATTGATGAACGCGCTTCGTTACATCCCTGTTGAATTACATGAGAAGCTAGCTCCTGAGTTCATGGAGGAATTATTGACCCGGGGACGGATCTATGGTTATCGTTACCGTCCGCAGGGAGACCTGAAAGCGAAGCCTATCTCTGAATATAAAGGTAAATGTATCGAGGGAAAGGCCTTTCAAGTAATGATCGATAATAACCTTTGCTTTGATATCGCTTTGTATCCTTACGAGTTGGTTACGTATGGCGAGACTGGGCAGGTCTGCCAGAATTGGATGCAATATCGTTTGATTAAGAAGTATTTGGAGGAGCTGACCGAGGAGCAGACCTTGGTGATCGAATCCGGGCATCCTCTGGGATTGTTTCATTCCAAGCCGGATGCCCCACGGGTAATTATCACGAACTCCATGATGGTGGGAATGTTCGATAACCAAAAGGATTGGCATGTCGCCGCCCAGATGGGAGTCGCTAATTATGGACAGATGACGGCCGGAGGTTGGATGTATATCGGCCCGCAAGGTATCGTACACGGTACGTTTAATACATTATTGAATGCCGGACGTAAGAAATTAGGGATTCCACAAGATAAGGATTTGCGAGGCTATCTGTTTGTATCTTCCGGTTTAGGAGGAATGAGTGGGGCTCAACCTAAAGCCGCCGTGATTGCCGGTGCTGCCAGTATAATCGCCGAGGTAGACGCTTCCCGTATCGAGACACGCCGATGCCAAGGATGGGTCCAGCATGTGACGGATGATATGGGGAAAGCTTTCTCCTTAGCCGACGAGGCGATTCGTAAGAAAGAACCGATCTCTATCGCTTTTCATGGCAATATCGTGGATTTATTGGAATATGCCGATAAACAGGGGCTTTCCATCGACCTTTTGAGTGATCAGACCTCGTGTCATGCGGTCTATGAAGGTGGTTATTGTCCGGTAGGCGTGACGTTTGAGGAACGTACGGAATTATTGGCTCATCACCGGGAAGACTTTTGTGCTTTGGTCGATAAAACGTTGAAGAGACATTTCGAGGTGATCAAACGTCTGGTTGCCCGGGGTACCTATTTCTTTGACTATGGGAACTCCTTCATGAAAGCGATCTATGATGCCGGTGTACATGAGATTTCCCGTAACGGTGTGGACGAGAAAGATGGTTTTATATGGCCTTCTTATGTGGAAGATATCATGGGGCCGGAATTATTTGATTATGGGTACGGTCCTTTCCGCTGGGTATGTTTAAGCGGTAAGCCGGAAGATTTGATTCGCACGGATCATGCGGCTATGGCGTGTATCGATCCGACTCGAAGAGGGCAGGATATGGATAATTATAATTGGATACGTGACGCGGAGAAGAACCGTTTGGTGGTGGGTACGCAAGCCCGGATCTTATATCAAGACGCTGAGGGGCGCTTGAAGATCGCCCTTGAGTTTAACCGAATGGTACGTGATGGGGAGGTAGGCCCGATTATGTTGGGACGAGACCATCATGACGTGAGCGGTACGGATTCTCCATTCCGTGAGACCTCTAATATACGGGACGGAAGCAATGTGATGGCTGATATGGCGGTGCAGTGCTTTGCTGGAAATGCCGCCCGGGGTATGAGCTTGGTCGCTCTTCATAATGGTGGAGGGGTTGGTATCGGTAAGGCGATAAACGGAGGTTTTGGTATGGTTCTCGATGGTAGTGAGCGGGTGGATGAGATACTTCGTTCCGCTATGATATGGGACGTGATGGGGGGTGTCGCCCGTCGCTCATGGGCTCGTAACCCGAATGCGATGCGTACGAGCGCTACTTTCAATGAGAATCGTGGCGAACAGTATCATATTACCCTCCCGTATATCCCGGAGAAAGCGTTTATTCATGAAATCGTACAAACATCATTAAATAAAAAGGTATGAGTACTTGGAATAAGATTATGGAATGTGTCCCTAACTTCAGTGAAGGACGGGATTTGGAGAAGATAGATAAGATCGTAGCGCCTTTCCGGGCTAAGACGGGTGTTAAACTGTTGGACTATAGTAATGACGAGGATCACAATCGTTTGGTTGTTACCGTGGTAGGGGAGCCAGTCGCTTTAAAACAAGCCGTATTGGAGGCCATTGGAGTTGCTGTTGAGCTGATCGATTTAAACAAGCATAGCGGTCAACATCCTCGAATGGGGGCCGTAGATGTTGTTCCTTTTATACCGATTCGCGGATGTACGATGGAAGAGGCGATCGCCTTGTCTAAGGAAGTAGGGGAGGAAGTGGGCACTCGTTATGCCGTACCTGTCTTCTTATATGAGAAATCAGCTTCCGCCCCTTATCGGGAGAATCTGGCGGCGATCCGTAAAGGAGAGTTTGAGGGGATGGCAGAGAAAATCCATCAACCGGAGTGGAAACCTGATTTTGGTCCGGCCGAAAGACATCCGACAGCCGGTACGGTCGCCATAGGAGCCCGCATGCCTTTGGTCGCCTATAATGTGAACTTAGGAACGAATCAATTGCATATCGCTACGGATATAGCGAAGAAAATCCGTTTCATCGGCGGAGGTTTACGCTATTGTAAAGCGATGGGGGTTGAGTTGAAGGAACGTGGTATCGTACAGGTCTCTATTAATATGACCGATTATACCCGTACGGCCTTGTACCGGGCCTTCGAGTTAGTTCGTATCGAAGCTCGCAGATATGGTGTTCCGGTGGTGGGGAGCGAGATTATCGGCTTGGTTCCTATGGAGGCGTTGATCGATACGGCCTCTTACTATTTGGGATTAGAGGACTTTTCTATGAATCAAGTATTGGAAGCCCGTATTATGGAATAGCGTATGGAGAATAGCAAGATATTAATCAGGAATGCTGCCCAGATCGTCACTTGCCATGGGGATAAGGCGCGACGGGGAGCGGAGATGTCTGATTTAGGCGTTATCGAGGATGGAGCCGTAGCGATGTCTGATGGGGTTATTACGCATGTAGGACCTACGGAGGAGGTACTTCGAAACATCCATGCGGAGGATTATTTGGAGATTCGGGCGGAGAACCAAGCGGTGTTACCCGGATTTGTAGATAGCCATACGCATTTTATCTTTGGCGGTTACCGGGAGGAGGAGTTCTCTTGGCGATTGCGGGGAGATAGTTATATGTCGATCATGGAGCGTGGTGGAGGTATCGTGAATACGATGAAAGCTACCCGTGAAAGTGATTTCGATACACTATGGGACAGAGGGGAAGAACGTTTGGATGAGTTATTCTCCATGGGTGTTACCACAGTGGAAGGGAAAAGTGGTTATGGTTTGGATTTGCAAACAGAATTAGTTCAGCTTCGTGTCATGTCGGACCTGAATGAGTCTCATCCGATGGATGTCGTATCGACCTTTTTGGGAGCTCATGCTGTTCCTCCTGAATTTGCCGGTCGTACGGACGATTATGTGGATTATATGATCGAGGAAGTTCTTCCTGCCATACGAGCCGAACATACGGTTACATTTTGTGATGTGTTTTGTGAGAAAGGCGTTTTCTCGTTAGAACAGAGTGAGCGCTTGCTTCGTGCCGCCCGTCATCATCGTTTTAAATTGAAGATGCATGCGGATGAGATCGTTCCTTTCGGAGGGGCGGAACTGGCGGCCTCCTTGAAGTGTGTAAGTGCTGATCATTTGTTACATATATCGGACACAGGCATCAAACGTCTGGCAAGAGCGGGTGTCGTAGCTACCTTACTTCCGCTGACTGCCTTTTCCTTGAATGAGCCGTATGCGCCTGCAAGGAAGATGATAGATGCCGGTTGCGCGGTGGCTTTAGCTTCCGATCTAAATCCAGGAAGTTGTTTCTCCGCCTCGATCCCGATGATGATAGCCTTGGCCTGTATCTATATGAAGATGACCCCTGAAGAAGCGGTAACGGCATTGACCATTAATGGAGCCGCAGCTGTGGGACGTGCCTCCGAGATTGGAAGTATCAGCGTGGGAAAACGTGCGGACGTGATCTTGCTGAAATACCCGTCTTATAAGTTCCTACCTTATCATGTGGGAATGAATCTCGTGGATACCGTAATTAAGGACGGGGAACTTTATATGATGTAAGATAAGAATTGTTGAATCATTTAAATCAAAATACTATGTTAGCAGACTTGACAATTAAAGATTTTTTGGCGGAAACGGCGGGTAGTGCTCCCGTTCCCGGTGGTGGAAGTATATCTGCCTTGAATGGTGCTATAGCGGCAGCTTTGACAGAGATGGTGGCCCATCTGACTGTTGGCAAAAAGAAATATGCGGAAGTGGAAGGACAAATGAAGACGATCGCTACCGAGGCGGCTATGATCCGTGAACGTCTTACTGAATATATCGATAAGGACAGCGAGGCTTATGATCGTGTATTCTCCGCTTTTAAGTTGCCGAAAGAAACGCCTGACGAACAGGTGATCCGTACGAATGCGATACAGAGCGCAACGAAGGAGGCGGCTATTGTTCCGATGAGGGTGGCGGAGGAGATCGGTTCCGTAATGGAGACGATTATCTATGTGGCTCACAAAGGTAATCAGAATGCCGTCACGGATGCTTGCGTGGCGATGATGGCTGCCCGTACTTGTGTATTGGGGGCTTTATTGAATGTCCGAATTAACTTAACGTCCATCCAAGACGAGGTGTTCGTCGGAATGATGCGGAAGAAAGCGGATGAACTGGAGGCGAACGCTATCCGTGTAGAGCAAAAGTTATTGGATTGGGTGAAGACTAAATTATAGCATATGAGTAATGTTTATTATGTGGGTTCCGAGCCTCTCTCTTTTGAGGGAATCGAACGGATACTTACTCAAAATATGAAGTTGGAGCTTTCACCCGAGGTGAAGGAGCGCATCCAGCGTTGCCGGGATTACTTGGATCATAAGATCGAGCAACAGGAGGGGCCTTTGTATGGGATTACTACCGGTTTCGGGTCCTTATGTAATAAGAATATCTCTCCGGACGAATTGAGCACCTTGCAAGAGAACTTGGTGAAAAGTCATGCCTGTAGCGTAGGGGATGAGGTAAGTCCGGTGATCGTTCGTTTGATGATGTTATTGAAAGCGCATGCCCTTTCGTTGGGGCATAGTGGCGTACAGGTGATCACCGTACAACGTATTCTGGATTTTTTCAATAATGACGTGCTTCCGATCGTGTATGATCGTGGCTCTTTAGGCGCTTCCGGTGATTTGGCGCCTCTGGCGAATTTGTTCCTGCCTCTGATCGGCGTGGGTGACGTTTATTATAAGGGCCGCAAACGGGAAGCAATCAGCGTATTGGACGAGTTCGCTTGGAAGCCTGTGAAGCTGAAAAGCAAGGAGGGGTTAGCTTTATTGAACGGTACGCAATTTATGAGCGCCAATGGCGTATTCGCCTTGATGCGTGCGTTTAGCCTGTCCAAGAAAGCGGATCTGATCGCCGCTTTATCCTTGGAGGCTTTCGATGGGCGTATCGATCCTTTCATGGATTGTATCCAGCAGATGCGTCCGCATCCCGGACAAATCGAGACCGGGGCCGCTTTTCGACGGTTATTGGAGGGAAGTGAGTTAATCGCCCGGAAAAAGGAACATGTTCAGGACCCGTATTCATTCCGTTGTATCCCTCAAGTGCATGGGGCTACGAAAGACGCTATCAATTATGTGGCGAATGTCCTGCTTACCGAAGTAAATTCCGTGACGGATAACCCGACGATCTTCCCGAAGGAGGATAAGATTATTTCCGGCGGTAATTTCCACGGTCAGCCCTTGGCGATTTCTTATGATTTCTTGGCGATTGCCTTGGCTGAGTTAGGAAATATATCGGAACGTCGTGTCGCTCAATTGATCATGGGTTTGCGGGGATTGCCTGAGTTCTTGGTCGCTAATCCCGGCCTAAACTCCGGTTTCATGATCCCTCAATATGCGGCTGCTAGTATGGTAAGCCAGAATAAGATGTATTGCTATGCGGCGAGCAGCGATTCTATCGTGTCCAGTAATGGGCAAGAGGATCATGTGAGTATGGGGGCGAATGCGGCGACGAAGTTGTTTAAGATCATGGACAATTTGGATCATATCTTGGCGATCGAGTTGATGAATGCGGCACAAGGAATTGAGTTCCGTCGTCCGGCTAGGACTTCTCCGGTATTAGAGAAGTTCTTGAAGGATTACCGGAAAGAGGTGCCATTTATCGATGAGGATATTATTATGTACACGGAAATACATCGTACGGTGGCGTTTATCCGTAGGAAAGACTTTGTATATTAATGAATATCGTTAATAGAGGTTAGAAATCCAGCTGAATTTCCTATTCGGCTGGATTATTTTGTATTTTCGCCGTCAATCTAAACACAATCGATCTACTTTATGCAAAATGTAACAAATCCTACCGTGAAAACACACGTAGTTTGGCTGGATGTCGTACGCTTGATAGCCATGTTTACTGTTGTTTGCTGTCATTGTACAGACCCGTTTAATTTCTATCCCGGAGATTCTCCGATTATTGGAGATATTAAGTTTTGGGGAGCTGCCTATGGGGCTTTTCTTCGTCCTTGTGTACCTCTGTTCGTTATGATTACGGGAGCCTTGTTGCTACCGGTCCGGGAAGAGACTTCTATCTTCTATAAGAAAAGGATCTTGCGGGTGTTCTGGCCTTTCTTGATTTGGTCTGTTATCTATAATTTATTCCCTTGGTTTACGGGACTGCTTGGTTTGAGGCCGGAACTTATTCTTGATTTCTTCCCTTATTCGGGAGAAGAGGTGACTCGTCAATCGTTGAGTGTGTCTTTAGGCTATATCGCCCAGATACCGTTCAATTTCTCATTGTTGGATGTACATATGTGGTATATCTATTTACTGATAGGTTTATATCTTTATTTGCCGATCTTCTCCGCTTGGGTCGAGAAAGTTTCGGATAAGGCGAAATTATGGTTTCTGGCAGGTTGGGGAGTGACTTTGTTTATTCCTTATTATCGGGAATTCGTATCTCCTTACATTTGGGGTGGATGCTCATGGAATGAATTCAGTATGCTTTATTATTTCGCCGGGTTTAACGGTTACTTGCTATTGGGGCATTATCTGCGGAATCATGATTGGTCGTTAGGAAAGATCGTTGGGATAGGCATTCCTATGTTTGTCGTAGGCTATGCCATTACTTTCTTCGGTTTCCGCTATACGACCGCTTTGCCTGCTTACACGGAGGAACAGTTAGAGTTATTCTTCTATTATTGTTCTCCCAATGTGGTGATGATGACGATTCCTATCTTCTTGCTGGCGAAGAAGGTAAATGTTAAGTCGGATACGATTAAGCGAATGTTGGCGAACTTAACCATATGCGGTTTCGGTATCTATATGGTACATTATTTCTTTACGGGACCCAGCGTGCTGTTGGCGAGAGCCTTGAATATCCCTTTGGGTTTACAGATTCCTGCCGCTTCTGTGGTAGCATTCGCTGTATCTTGGCTGATTGTGTTGGGTATCAGAAAGATTTGCGGTAAGAAAGCCAAGTATATTGTGGGCTGAATTTATACGTACGTTCGCATAAGCTGATACGTATATAGGCGTAGGCCCATGCGAGCGTACGTGTAGGACGATACGTATATACGTGCGAGGCCACACGTATATACGTATAAATCATCTTTATTTCTTGGTTACAATCACTCGCTCTGTCGGAGCCAGATGCTCGTTGCGATAGTCTATCTGCTTGACTACATTCTCGGCCAATTCTTGGAATGCCTTACCTGTGATTGAGTCCGGGTTCAACGCTACCGGCTTTCCTTGATCTCCTCCTTCGCAGATACTTTGTACGATAGGAATCTGTCCCAGTAACGGCACGTTCAGTTCTTCAGCTAGGCGTTTACAACCTTCCTTTCCGAATATATAATATTTGTTTTCCGGTAATTCCGCTGGGGTAAACCAAGCCATATTCTCGATTAACCCTAAAACAGGGACATTAACCTTGTCTCCGGTGAACATGCTGATACCCTTACGAGCGTCCGCTAAAGCAACCTCTTGCGGCGTACTTACCACCACGGCTCCGGTTATCGCTAGTGTTTGTACCATTGTCAAATGGATATCACTCGTTCCGGGAGGTAAATCGATTAAGAAATAATCAAGCTCACCCCAGTTGGCGTCGCCGATCAATTGCTTCAATGCGTTGCTAGCCATTGCTCCACGCCATAGGACTGCGTCGTTTTTATTAACGAAGAAGCCGATGGATAACATCTTGACACCATAATTTTCGGCCGGCTTGATCAGTTCCCTGCCCTCTACCTCTTCCATATAAGGGCGAGCCTCTTCTAGGTTGAACATCTTGGGTTGGGACGGCCCGAATATATCGGCATCCAGCAACCCTACCTTATATCCTTGTAAAGCCAGTGCGACAGCCAGATTAGCGGCAACGGTACTTTTACCAACTCCTCCTTTACCGGAAGATACGGCGATAATATTTTTTACTTGCGGTAATAATTTATCCGGTTCCGGGCGAGCTAACTGACGGGCTTTTACCGTGATGTTCCCCTTGATATTCACCTCCGGGCTTACATAGGTTAAGATAGCTGTCTCTGCGGCTTTTACTACGGAGCGGATAAACGGATCATTCGGCTTCTCGAATAATAACGAGAAGGTGACATTCATACCATCGATACGAATGTTGTCTTCTACGAGGCCCATGGAAACGATGTCCTTTCCCGTACCCGGGTAACGAACGTTCTTCAACGCCTCAATAATCAGATTCGGATAGATTGTCATATCTGTTGATTTTTTTAAGTCATTCTTTTATTTACCAGAAGCCAAAGCGCTTCGTTTACTGCGATTAAAGCTACGATAAGGATCTAACTCTATTTCTACGTCAGGTTCCACCAATCGCTCTCTTTCCTCACAAACAAATTTGATGTATTTGATGTTTAAGCCACGATCCAGCCATTGTTGCTCGTAATAGGTCTTGATGGATAAGATCTCATCCGCCAGATTGGAATGATATAGGTCGTCTGTACTGAACAATACGGGATAATGGTTCGTTTTTACCATCTCGCACGTATAGGTATACATGAAGTTACTGTCCGTTTTTAAATGGATAATACCATCTCCAGAAAGGATTTCCCGATACATTTTCATAAAACGGGTTCCGGTCAGACGCTTGTTGACCTTTTTCATTTGAGGGTCTGGAAATGTGATCCAGATCTCGGCAACTTCGCCCGGGGCGAAGAAATAGGAAATCAATTCGATACTCGTACGTAGGAAAGCCACGTTACTCATCCCGGCTTCCAGCGATTCTTTCGCTCCGGTCCACATACGTGCTCCCTTGATATCGACACCAATAAAATTCTTATTTGGGAAAAGCTTTCCCAAACCTACGGTATATTCTCCTTTTCCACATCCCAATTCCAAAACAATAGGATGGTCGTTCTTGAAAAAACGTTCATGCCACTGTCCTTTCATGTCAAACCCTTTTTCTTGTAGGGCGGCGAAAGGGTATTGGAATACGTGCGGATAGCCCGCCATATCGTCAAACTTAGCTAATTTATTCTTTCCCATGTCGCGAAGATAATACTTAAAAAAATGCTTTTTACGTTTTTTCTACTGTTTTAGATAGGGGTTTTTATACGTTGGCGAGTCTTTTGAACATATAGGCTGTCAGAAGTTTTATTTGAAAGTGGAGTTGTAACGAATCAAAAAGGATATGTTGAGAGAATTTTTTAGACGCCCGATATTTAAGAATCCGAGGTTTGTCGGATTTGTTTGGTTTGCGACGGCCCTTGTCGCTTGCTTATTGAAATTACCCGTGGGTAGGACTTATAATAACTTTATGATTTATAGGGCTTCCTTTTTCCATGCGTTAGAGTTGAAAGACCTTTATATATATTATCCGAATGAATACCACGACCGGTTTTTATACGGGATCCCTTTTACGGCTATAATAGCGCCTTTCTCCCTCTTCTCTCCTTATATCGGGATGTTGCTATGGTGTCTCGCGAATAGCTTGCTGCTTTATATGGCTATCCGTAAACTCGGATTGGCGGATTGGAAACAGGCGTTTGTCATTTGGGTATGCTTGAATGAGTTGTTTACGTGTGTTCTTATGCAGCAATTTAACATAGCCATAGCCGGCATGATTTTATTCTCGTTTATTTTTATTGAGCGGAAACAGGAGTTTTGGGCGGCGCTAATGATCGTCTTGGGTACGATGACTAAGATTTATGGCATTGTCGGTCTTGCTTTCCTGTTATTCTCAAAACGCCGGATCGCCTTTTTGAAAGGACTTATTTTCTGGGGCATAGTCTTGTATGTTCTTCCGATGTTATATACGTCTCCTCAATATGTGGCAAGTCAATACGTGAAATGGTATGAGGTACTTCTCGATAAGAATGTAGAGAATTTATTTACTCCTTATACAAATATCTCTTTGTTGGGGATGGTTCGTAAGATTTCGGGAGTCAATACGTATAGTGATCTCTGGTTGGTTATCCCCGGGCTACTTTTATTTATTGCTCCTTATTTTAGGATAAATCAATATGATAACAGGCGGTTCCGCATGCATTTTCTTTGCTCTACTCTTTTGTTCATGGTCCTTTTTAGCTCCGGAACAGAGAATAGCGGATATTTGGGAGCCATGATAGCCGTCTGCCTTTGGTATATAGGTACGCCTACCCGTAAGACGACTCCTGGCTTGAATACGGTACTATTCGTTTTCTGTTTTATTCTGACATCCCTTTCCCCTACAGATATATTTCCCTGTTATATCCGGAAAATGTATGTTATTCCTTATGCGTTGAAAGCACTTCCTTGTGTGTTGATCTGGTTTAAGATCGTATGGGAGCAATTGACATTGGATTTTTCAGAGCCGCTTCATCGGCCGAAGACTCTCCCGGGTAAAGAGGAGGCGATCGACCTTATCTTGCCTTGTTATAACCCACAAGAAGGCTGGGAACGTCTGATGATCGAGAAACATGCGGAATTGGTAAAGATGCTTAAAGGCCGCTCATTCCGTTTTATCGTCGTGAATGACGCTTCGAAGAGAGGATTTACGAAGGATGCGGTGGGACGTCTTCTGGAGGCTCTCCCTGATACGATGATCGTAAGTTATGATACGAATAAGGGAAAAGGAGCCGCTGTTAGGGCTGGCTTGTCTCATTCCACCTCATCTATTACTTTATATACGGACTATGATTTCCCGTATGAGACGGATTCTATCTGCCGGATGGTAGAATGGTTGGAATCGGGATATGATGTCGTTATCGCCGTGCGGAATCATACTTATTATACCCATTTAAGTACTCGAAGAAAGATTATGAGTTATGCTTCCCGTATATTGAATTTTACGCTTCTAGGATTAACGCATACGGATGCTCAAGGAGGTTTGAAAGGTTTTAACCAGCGGGGAAAATCGTTCTTGGCCTCAACTCAGGTGAATCGCTTTTTATTTGATACGGAGTTTATTTATAAGGCTTCGCAGGAGTCGGATGTACTTATTAAAGACATGCCCGCTGATTTGCGGGATAACGTTCATCTTCCCAATATGCGTCGTGGAGTCCTTGCGGAAGAATTAAAGAACTTATTTTTAATCGCTTGGAGAGGGTAGGAGGATTACAGGGTTGTTAATAACCCTGTTGAAAACCCTGTGAATAACGGAAAAAGAACAAAAGAAAAAAGAGATACCTATTAATAGGTATCTCTCTTTTTGCTCTTCCTCTTGGACTTGAACCAAGGACCCTCTGATTAACAGTCAGATGCTCTA
>ENA-ORUG01000042-ORUG01000042.1-human-gut-metagenome-genome-assembly--contig:-NODE-42-length-146104-cov-11.175961_pt1 | contig 146104 bp, 123 predicted proteins | sample MGYA00242079_ERZ509207 | MGnify/ENA primary metagenome ERZ509207 (study PRJEB26280, sample SAMEA2338780) | human gut metagenome | biome: human gut; feature: human-associated habitat; material...
GAGCATCCGACTGTTAATCGGACGGTCACTGGTTCAAGCCCAGTCGCAGGAGCCACATGAAAGCCCTTGGAAATCAAGGGCTTTTTGTTACTCTAACGAATCAAGCACGTCGTCGATCAGCGTGCGCTCGTGCGGTTCATCGGTCTTGAGCCGAGGAAAGCGCCGCAACGCGTTGGCGGGACTTGCTCCGGCCGCGCGCGCCACATTCGATTTCGACTCGCCGTGCGCCAAAGCCGTTTCCGCAAGACGGTCCACCAGCGAGTCCGACACCTTGCGGATCTGCTCGGCAACCCACAACTGCGCCAGTTCGGGGGAGAGCGCGTAATCGTCCTGCAATTCGCTTGACGCTTCCTGCACGGCCGCCCACAGCACCATAAAAGGCTTCTGATAGTAGGTGATCCGATCGTAATCGGACTCGCTTTCCAGTTGCTGCAACGCTTTGCGCTGTGACGTGTTATCGCTCATACGTTCCATCGTATGCCGAGACACGCCCGGAGCCTGTGGATAACTCATCCTCCGACCACAGGGCCGTTTCAGCTGGACAAGCACAACTTCACACTGTCATGCTGGCGATTTACCACAGCACAACGCAACGGCGCAAACACAGCAACGTGAAGGAGCCATCATGGACGAACGTGAATATCGCAGGCGAATCCGACGGAACAGAATCGCACAGGAGGAAAAGAAGCGCATCCGCCAGCAGTTGCGCCAAACCATGGTCGTATGCGCTCTGGCGTGTGTCATGCTGCTCGTGTGCTGCCTATGGTCGGCCGAACCGACGTATGCGAAAACGAATGCGGCGACCGCGTCCGGTTCCTGCGCCGTCCTGATGCGATGGCCGCTGAACGGCGCGCAGGTGGTCGGCAAGTACGATGCGCCGAAACAACAGTGGCTTCCAGGCCATCGGGGTGTCGACCTGCTTGCGGACCCTCAGGAAGCCATCGTCGCGCCCGCGGACGGCGTGATCGCCTTCAGCGGCAACGTGGGAGGCAAAGCCGTGGTCACCATCCGGCATGGAGGCGACCTTTCCGGCCTGACCTCGACGTTCGAACCCGCCATTGCGGAACGCGATGTCGGCGCACATGTTGCGCAAGGGGAGCGTTTCGCGCGTGTGGAGGGCGAATCCGACCATTGCGACGAGCGGTGCCTGCATTGGGGGATAAAATCGGAAGGACGGCAATACACCAATCCGGAAAGCAAAACCCGTACGGTGAGAATCGGATTGAAAGGCCTGTGAAACAGGGGTCGACAGAACCATTGATTTTGTCCATACGTCGTGGCCTCGTCGAAAAAAGTGAAGCTCTCAGGCTATGATGCTACATGTACGACGATTACGCAGGGGAGAAATGCCATGTACAAGGAATACACGCGGCCTTTGGAACAGCAGATCGACACGGATAAGAACATTTTCTCGGTGCTTGATGAACGAGCGAACCGCACTCCGAACGATTCATTGGTCGAATACAAGAATGAGCATGGCGAGTGGTCGTCGTTCAGCGCCACCGAATTCCGTGCCAAGGTCATCGCCATCGCCAAAGGCCTGATCGCCCAAGGCATCATGCCCGGCGAATCGGTGTCCATCATCTCTCACACCTGCTGGCAGTGGACTGCGCTCGACGTGGCCATCATGTCGATCGGAGCGCTCACCGTTCCCGTATACGAGACGAATTCTCCCGCGCAGGTCAAAATGATCTTCAACGACGCCAACGTCAAAATGGCGTTCGCAGAAGATGACGCGCAACGCGACAAGATCGAATCCATCAGAAACGAATGCTCCAATCTTGGCGACGTCTACGTCATCGGACTTGGCGCGATCGACACGATGATCGAATACGGACATGCCGTGTCCGACGCCGAATTCCAAGAGCGCGAACATGCGGTCAAAGGATCGGACCTCGCCACCATCGTGTACACCTCCGGCTCCACAGGCACGCCAAAAGGCATTGAGCTCACCCATTCCAATTTCGTGTTCATCACCTATTCGGGCATTAGCTCCATGCCCGATATCGCGATGAAGCCGAACCGTCGTCTGCTGCTGTTCCTTCCACTGGCGCACGTGTTCGCACGCTACATGCAGTTCTTCTGCTTCGCAGGTAACGTCTCGCTCGGCCTATCCAGCAACTTGAAGACGATCCTGGCTGATTTCAAAGCGTTCAAGCCGACGTTCATCCTTGCCGTGCCGCGTATCTTCGAAAAGATATACAATGCGGCGTCGCAAAAGGCCGGAGCCGGCCTCAAAGGACGTATTTTCGCAGGTGCCACGCAGACGGCGCGCGACTGGTCGTACGCACAGCAGTCAGGCGAAGGCATTCCGGTTGTCTTGAATCTCAAGCATGCGCTGTACAACAAGCTGGTGTACTCCTCGATCATGGACGTGTTCGGCGGCCATGTGGAATACGCGGTTTCCGGAGGCGCTCCGCTTGATTCATCCATCGCGCATTTTTTCAATGGCGTCGGACTGCCGCTGCTGGAAGGCTACGGCATGACCGAAACCTGCGCTCCGTCAAGCGTCAATCCGACCTCCGGATACAAGATTGGCACCATCGGACTGCCTCTGCAGGGCGTGGCCATGGGTGTCGACGAGGAAGGTGAACTGTGCATCAAGAGCCCGGCCGTATGCGCCGGCTACCACAACAATCCCGACGTCACCAGGCAGCAGATTGTCGACGGCTGGCTGCATACCGGTGATCTTGGTTCCATCGACGACGAAGGCTTCGTCTCCATCGTCGGACGTAAGAAGGACCTCATCATCACCGCCGGCGGCAAGAACGTCTCTCCATGCGAAATGGAAGCGTCGATCATGACGTCGCCCGTGGTGAGTCAATGCGTGATGATCGGCGACCGCAAGCCGTTCATAGCGGCCATCATTGCGTTGGATCTTGGCGAAACGAACGCATGGCTTGCATCGAAAGGCGCGGAATGCGCGGCATCCCTCGAGGAGGCCTCCCGCAATCCGATCGTGCGCGCCGAAGTGGAACGTGCCGTCAACAAAGCCAACGAGCTCGCATCCCGTGCCGAATCGATCCGTAAGTTCGAAATCGTGCCGGACGAGTTCACCGAAGAAAACGGCTTGGTCACGCCGAGCATGAAGGCACGCCGTCAGGCGGTGGTTGATCACTACCGCATGCTGATCGACACCGTCATCTACGTTCCGAAGAAGTAGAATGCGATGATCGGCGGTAGGAATGTGCCGGCCGCAACATAAAAAGCTGGCTTCCGTCGCGGCGGTTCGACGGAAGCCAGCTTTTTCCATCTCTTGTCGGATTTCCTATGTCTGATAATCCGGATTACCTTGTTGCCGGTCTACAAGCCTGCTTCGGCGAGCGAGATATATCCCGGTTCGATCAGCGTTTTCTTCAGATTGCTGGCGCTGACCGCAAGCGCCTCTTCCTGAATGGTCGGCACTTTCATGTCTTCCATGGCGACGGATGAGATGAACGTCAGCTTCGCAAGTTTGCCCGACGTGTTGAGCTGCACGCAGGTCTGTGCGATGTCGGATGCTAAGGTCTTGCGATTTTCCAAAGCGGTCATCCACTGTTTGCCGTTCACGATATTCGGTATGGAGCTGACGTAGGCGCCGTAACCGGTGATGATCGGCCATTGCGAGTTCTGCTCGTCAAGGGAATCGCTGGTATCCTCCGTATCGGAATCGCCGTCATCGGATTCAGGCGCCTGCGCAGGATCGGGAACGGACTGTTTTTTCAGGTCTTTCTTGCCGGTGATATTGTCTACGATGCCGGAAATGGTGATGGATGGGTTGATGTCGGCCGCCGAACCGGTATATCCAAGATCGTTGAGCTCTTCGGAAGCATAGCCGGCCACATAATCATTGCAGGAGATGATGCCGTCGATGCGGGTATGGCGCGATGTGTCCTTATCCATGCCGAGACGTCCGGCGAGCGTGGATTTGACCCGCTCACTTTTCGCCGCGTCGAACGCCACGGACACCCAATCGGATTCCGTGCTCGACGAGGTCAGCGTGCCGGATGGGGAAACGGCCTTCCCATCTTTGAAATACGGTCCAAGCACTGACCAAATGCCTTTGAACACGCCTTGCGCGAAAGTCGCGTCCGCTGTGCTGCCGCTTTCATTGGCGGCATCGTAGGGGAGTAGCACTTCGATATGCTTCGGATTGTCGGAGCTGGTTTTGTCGAGCTCGAGCTTGCTGACCAGCTGTTTGGCTTGAAGCTGGCCGATCTGCTCGGCCGTGGTCATCGGCACGTACACATCCGGAGTGAAACCCTGCAGCGTGTTCGACACTAACACGACTTTCATGCCCTCGTTTTGAGCGAGCTGCAATGCGGAAACCAAACGTTCCGCGGATTGGGCGTAGTCCTGGGCGTCTTCGTCGGAGGAGCTCCCATTCCATGTGATGGCGTGCGACACATAGTCTCCATATTGGCGGTCGGATTCGGTGGTGTCGGCCACCGGCGCCACTACCAGAGTGGTTTTGTCGGAGGAATCCGCATCGTCGCTGGTGCTGTTGACATGATTCACCACGTAATCCTGCACACTTTGGCTTTGCTTGTCGAGACTTGGCGCCGCTTTGACGGTGATGTTGGCGCCTTTGACATCATTGTCTTTCAATGATGAAACGATTTCCGGCACCAGCTTCTCCCATTTGCTCAGAGGCGTCTGCTGGGAGATGGTGATGCCGTCCGAAGGGGTGAAGATCACCACGTTGCCGGCATCGGTGGCAGTGGCGGTGCTGGGGGAGTCCGTTTCATGCGATTGCGTTTCATTGGCGGATGAGCAGGCGCCCATGGTCATGATGAGCGAGGTCGATGCCAACAGTGCGAACAGACGTTTCGTCACGGTCGTGCGGTGCAGTGTCATGCCGTTTCCTTCATGAAAATCGAATGATGATTCCTATGCTGAGCTCCGATTGTAATATCCGGACGTCAAAAAGGGCTGGATATGCGTGTGAACCATACATATCCAGCCCTTTTGAGCCTGCTGCTGGTCGTTCAGCCAAAGGTTATTCGGCTAGGTCATTCGGCCAGAGCCTTGGCGAGATTCTCGTCCAAAGCGTTCATGAAGCCTTCGGTGTCAAGCCAGGCCTGATCCGGACCAACGAGCATGGCGAGATCCTTGGTCATCTGACCGCCTTCAACGGTAGACACGATGACCTTCTCCAAAGTTTCGGCGAAATACTTGACTTCCGGAGTGTTATCCAAGTCGGCGCGGTGCTTGAGACCGCCGGTCCAAGCGAAAATCGATGCGATCGGATTGGTGGAGGTCTTCTCTCCCTTCTGCCAGCGGCGGTAGTGGCGGGTCACAGTGCCGTGTGCGGCCTCGGCCTCGACGGTCTGGCCGTCAGGGGTCATGAGCACGGAGGTCATGAGGCCGAGAGAGCCGAAGCCTTGCGCCACGGAATCGGACTGCACGTCGCCATCATAGTTCTTGCAGGCCCAAATGTAGCCGCCATGCCACTTGAGGGAGCTGGCCACCATGTCGTCGATCAGACGATGCTCATAAGTCAGGCCCGCTGCGGCGTACTTGTCTTTGTATTCGTTTTCGAACACTTCGGCGAACGTATCCTTGAACTGGCCGTCGTATGCCTTGAGAATCGTGTTCTTGGTGGAAAGATACACCGGATAGCCGCGCATCAGACCATAGTTAAAGCAGGCGCGGGCGAAACCACGGATGGAATCGTTCACGTTGTACTGCACCTGGGCCACGCCGCCGTCGGCACCATAGTTGTACACGACATGTTCGATCGGCTCGGAACCATCTTCCGGAGTGAAGGTGACGGTGAGCGTGCCTGCCCCCGGAACCTTGAAATCAGTGGCCTTATACTGGTCGCCGAACGCATGGCGGGCTACTACAATCGGCTTGGTCCAGCCGGGAACCAGACGCGGAACGTTGCTCATCACGATCGGCTCGCGGAAAATGGTTCCGCCGAGAATATTGCGGATGGTGCCATTGGGGGACTTCCACATCTTCTTCAGGCCGAATTCCTTGACACGCGCCTCATCCGGCGTGATGGTGGCGCACTTTACGCCGACATGCTCACGCTGGATGGCCTTCGCCGCGTCGACGGTCACCTGATCGTCGGTGGCATCGCGGTTTTCGATGCCGAGATCGTAATATTCGAGATCCACGTCGAGGTATGGAAGGATCAGGCGATCCTTGATATCTTTCCAGATGACGCGGGTCATTTCGTCGCCGTCGAGTTCGACGACCTTGCCTTCGACCTTGATTTTGGCCATGTGTTGCCCTCCTGTCGGGATTGAAGGTGATAAGTTCCTGTCTTATAACGAACGTGTTAACGGCACCTGTTAATGTCCAAAAAACGGTGTGGCGGCAGGTGACACGCTCTTGCATACTGTCATTGCTGAGCATTAGCCTTGAAAACATGTCTCAGGAAATTGAAATCGGTTTGGGCAAGAAGGGCCGTCTGGCATACTCTCTGGACGACGTTTCCATTGTTCCCTCCCGTCGTACTCGCGATCCGCAGGATGTGTCCACCTCGTGGCAGGTTGACGCTTATGAATTCGACGTGCCGGTTATCGGCGCTCCGATGGATTCGGTGACCAGCCCGGCCACCGCCATCGCCATGGGCAAGATGGGCGCGCTTGGCGTGCTCGACCTCGAAGGCCTGTGGACCCGCTACGACGATCCGCAGCCGCTGCTTGACGAGATCGCCGAACTGCCGGCCGAAAGCGCGACCGAGCGTATTCAGCAGATCTACGCCGAGCCGATCAAGCCGGAGCTCATTGTCGAGCGTCTGCATGAGATTCGTGACGCCGGCGTCACCGTTGCGGGCGCCCTGTCCCCGCAGCGCACGCAGGACTATTATTCGACCGTGCTCGAAGCGGGCGTCGACCTGTTCGTCATCCGCGGCACGGTCGTTTCCGCCGAGCACGTCTCCCAGGATCACGAGCCATTGAACCTGAAGAAGTTCATCTACGATCTGGATGTGCCCGTCATCGTAGGCGGCGCCGCCAACTACACCGCGGCCCTGCACTTGATGCGTACCGGCGCGGCCGGCGTGCTCGTCGGCTTCGGCGGCGGCGCAGTATCCGCGAACCGCAACACCATCGGTGTTCACGCTCCGATGGCCACCGCCATCGCCGACGTGGCCGAAGCCCGCCGCGACTACATGGACGAGTCCGGCGGCCGTTACGTCCAAGTGATCGCCGACGGCGGCATGGGCGACTCCGGCAGCTTCATCAAGGCGTTCGCGCTTGGCGCCGATGCCGTGATGCTTGGCTCTCCGCTGGCCCGTGCCGAGGAAGCTCCGGGCAAGGGCATGCATTGGGGTGCCGAAGCCCGTCATCAGACGCTTCCGCGCGGCTTCCGCACGAACGTCGGCACCGTCGGCACCCTGGAAGATATCATGTTCGGCCCCAGCCACAATGCGGACGGCACCACCAATTACATTGGCGCGCTCCGTCGTGCCATGGCAACCACCGGCTATGTCGATCTCAAGAGCTTCCAGCGTTGCCCGGTCACGGTCGCTCCGACCCGCTGAACGAGCTTTGCGGTAAAGCCTGAATAACGGTTCATTGATCCTGTAGCGTCATGCTGCAGGATCTTTTTTTGTTATGTTTCCCCGGCTAAGAAAGTCAGGTTGGAATGATTAAGTTATACATCGCAAATGAAAGAGCAGAGGTGAGATGAATGGTAGCGCATAGAAGTGGCGATTCCCGACGTTTGGACCCGTTGTCCGGACGATTCACGGATTACATCGTGATCGATACGGAAACAACCGGATTGAGTGTGCGCAAAGGTGCCAAGCTCATTGAGATCGGCGCGGTCAAAATCCGTAATGATGAGCTGGTTGACGAATTCGACCAGCTCATCAACCCGTTCGAACACGTCCCGTCAAGAATCACTGGTTTGACGGGAATCGACGATGGCATGCTGCTCGGCAAACCGGATGTGCGTGAAGTCATGGATGAGTTTGCACGCTGGTGTTCGGACACAGCCGTGGTCATGGCGCACAATGCGTCCTTCGACATGTCGTTCCTCGACAATGCTGTACAGCTCGCTTACCTGGAGCGAGACGCGCGCTTTGCGCACCATTTCGTCGACACTCTGGACCTCAGCCGTCGACTGCATCCGGAAAAACGAAGCCACAAAGTTTCCACCCTCATCGTCGACTACCACATCGCCGACATGGAGGAGCACCGCGCATTGTCCGACGCCAGGCAGGAGTGGATGCTGTACCGCGCCATGCGTGACGAGGCCGAGCTGCTCGGCATGCTCTGACAGCCTAACGTCGTTCGAACACTTCGGTCCGGTATTCTCCCACAGGTGTCTGTTGATTTGTGGATGGATTATTTGTTCGGCTTCGTGCCGCAGCAGGCGTCATCTCCACTGGCGGAGAACATTGCATTGGGTGCGAAGTTCAGAGCGAAACCGCTCTGTTGGTGGGAGACGTTGGCTGAATCGGATTTGGCGTCATTCGTGATATTTGCCCTCTGTGAGGGCTCCGTTCCGGCAACGAACGAGGCGATATCTCCTGGAACGCCTGCGCTACGTAACTGACGCACGGTGACTGGAACCGTGCCGATGCTGCTTTCCGAGGTGAACGCGACCACTCCGGCAGGGAAGAACGCTTTGAAGAAGTGGATTGGATTCAACTTCGTCAGTGTTAAGCAGCAGGAAGAATACGGTTTTCGCACCAATACTCTTTAAGCGCATGGACTCTCCAAGGTTCGTGATGCTGGAGATGATGCTGAACAGCAGCAGCGGAACCACCAGTGCGGTAATTGCGTTGGACCAGATGGAACCCACCGCGCCGACATAATCAGTGTGGCCGTTGAAAGCGATTCCCAAAATGATACCGAATGCCGTTGCAAGCAACACGCGTGTGGTGAAACCCGCGTTTTCTTACGTTTGAGAAACGCCAGGATGACGAACAGGATCGCGGCTACGCCGAGGGCGATCCAATCATATGCGATGTCTGACATTACTATCATTCCCTTCCCAAAAAATGGTGATACATTACGTGAGATACCCCCACGTTCATGTCGGACATCAATCTATCCGCTCCGTCTCCGGCGCAACGCCTTGTAGTTATTGCTGTTTTCCATAGTCGTCTATCAGACGGTAGTCATTCCGAGGCACGCATGCTGACATTCCAGCGCTCCACAAGTCATTCCGAGACGTGGTTGTTTTGCGTTTAGGGAGGGCTCGTTTTAAGATGGAACGTCGGATAACTGGCTTCGTGTCTGGATTTGTGAGAGCCGGAGGAATTGGAGATTAGACATGGCATTAAGTGCCGCGATTATTCTTGCGGCGGGTGAGGGCACCCGCATGCGTTCCAACAAGCCGAAAGTGCTGCACACTTTGGCCGGAAAGACGTTTTTGAACCGTGTGATGGACTCCGTGTCGGCGCTCGACCCTGAAACGTTGGCCGTGGTCGTGCACTGCCAGGCGGAACGAGTCGCCGAAGCGGCCCGCTCCTACAATGAGCGTGTCACCATCGTCAATCAGGACGACATTCCCGGCACCGGGCGAGCCGTGCAGTGCGCCATGACGCAGTTGAAGGAGCAAGGCGGTCTTGACGGCTCGGTGCTGATCGCAGCTTCGGATATGCCGCTGCTCGACGCCGACACGTTGAACCAGCTGCTTGCCTTCCATGAGCAAAGCGGCAACGGAGCCACCGTGCTCACCACCATTCTTGACGATCCTACTGGCTATGGTCGCATCATCCGCGACAGCAAAGGCAACGTGCTGCGCATCGTGGAACAGAAGGACGCCAACAGCAGCGAACTGGCCGTGCATGAAGTGAACACGTCCGTCTACGTGTTCGATGCCAAACTGCTGGCTGAAGCGATCGCCAACCTCAAATCCAACAACGCCCAAGGCGAGTTCTACCTGACCGACGCACTCGAAACCGCCAAAGCCAACGGTGCCGTCGGTGCGTTCGCCGCCCCCGACCCGTTGAGCGTCGAAGGTGTCAACGACCGCGTGCAGCTCGCAGCGCTCGCCAAAGCTCACAACAAGCGTATCTGCGAGCATTGGATGCGTAAGGGCGTGACCATTCTCGACTCTGAAACCACGTGGATCGAAGATGACGTGCGTATCGAACGCGATGCGGTGATCCTTCCCGGATGCTTCCTGGAAGGCCAGACCGTGATCGGCGAGGGCGCGCAGGTCGGCCCATACACAACACTTATCAGCGCGGTCATCGATGCCGACGCCCATGTGGAGCGTTCCCGCGTGCAGGAAACCCACATCGGTCGCGCGGCCAACATCGGTCCGTGGACGTACCTGCGTCCGGGCAACGATCTTGGCGAGGAGTCCAAGGCCGGCGCCTTTGTGGAAATGAAGAAGGCGCACATCGGCAACGGCACCAAGGTGCCGCATCTGAGCTATGTCGGCGACGCCGACTTGGGTGAGCACACCAATATCGGCGGCGGTACCATCACCGCCAACTATGATGGCGTGCACAAGCACCACACCACCATCGGATCGAACGTGCACGTCGGTGCCGGCAACCTGTTCGTGGCCCCTGTCGAAGTCGGCAGCGGCGTCACTACCGGAGCCGGTTCCGTGGTACGCCACGACGTTCCGGACGATTCCATGGTCTATTCCGAAAACACACAACATGTAGTAGAGGGCTGGAAGCCCGAATGGGAGCGCTGAATATGCCGGCAGTACAAGATTCCATCGACGCCATCCGCATCGCCGCCGCCGCGGCCGACCGTATGAAGGCCACCGACCTTGTTGCCTTCGACGTCACCGAACCATTGGCCATTACCGACGCGATGCTCGTCGCCACCGCTTCGAACGAACGTCAGGTGTTGGCGGTTGCCGAAGAGATCGAAAAGGACCTGTATCTCAAAAGCGGCAAGCGTCAACCGCGTTCCCGCGAAGGCTTGACCGAAGGCCAGTGGGTGCTGCTCGACTATGGTGATTTCGTGATCCACGTCATGCATCAGGAGTCCCGCGACTTCTATCGCCTCGAACGCTTGTGGAAGGATTGCCCGAGCATCGACCTGCAGCTCGAACATCCGGAGACTTCCGACGAAGAGACCGCGGAAACCGCGGAATAACACGTATGAACATGCCTTCCCGTATAGATGCGGAAGGCATGTTTTCATATCAAGCGAAGCAGTTTTCGCAAACATTCCATAATCGAGAAAGCAACGGAGAGCAGCAGCATGCCTCGAAACGTCGAACTTGAGCATAACAGCGCAGTACCGGAACACGTGCACGCCATCACGCTGGTGCGTCACGGACGTACCGCCTACAATGCGCAGCATCGTCTGCAAGGCCAGATCGACATTCCCCTCGACGAAGTCGGACAATGGCAGGTTCGCCAGACGGCCGACGCATTGCGTGAACTGTATGTTGATCGTCGTCCCGATATTCCGAACCGGCTGGTCATCTGTTCCGATCTGGGGCGTGCCGCAGCCACCGCGCATGCGTTCGCCGACCCGCTGGGCTTGGAAGTGCATCCCGACATCCGCGTGCGTGAACGCAGCTTCGGCGATTGGGAAGGCATTCCGGTTGAGGAACTCGCGCAACGGTACCCGGAAGACTATCGTTCCTGGGCTGAATTCCGTGGCGGCGAACTCAAATACGGTGCCGAACCCAAGGAGGAAGTCGGACGTCGTGGCGTCGAAGCGTTGAACGATTGGGCGTTCCGTGCCGGATCCGACACGGACTTGTACGTGTTCTCGCATGGTGCATGGATTTCCCAAACGTTGCAGACGCTGCTGGGAATGGCGGATGCGCATGGCGATTTCGCCGACATTTTGTCGATGCGCAACGCTCACTGGGTGCGGCTCATTCCATTGGAGATCGGTTCCACATTGCGTTGGCGTTTGATGGACTACAATCACGGTCCCGCTATCGCCGATTCCGAGGAATGGGAGCATCCCAGCCTGTAGCCAGCCTGTAGCCGGCCGATACATGATGTCGGACGCTGGTCTGTCACCGCTTTTTCAAGCTTTTCACAGAATCGCCAGTACTTTCATAGCGAAATTAGCTATCGTCATGGCTTGTGAAAAACTTTTTTAAGGGAATCTCTTTTTCGTCGATTTGCGCGGGTGCGCTGGCGGCGGTCACGTCATTCCTACTTTCCGCGAAAATCGGTATCGCGGGATCGGTGATTGGTGTGGCCGCGGGTTCGGTTGTTTCCGCGGTTGCCACGCAGGTCTACAAGAACGTTTTGAAGGCATCAGGGGAGAAGATCCAACAGGCCGTGCCGTTCCCGTCGAGTAGCGAGACGGTTTCGAATGAGCGAGCTGCGGATGAAACGCAGGTGCTTGGCTCTTCCGAACAGGATGATGAGACGAGGATTATTGGATCGTCTCCTGTTGCGTCGGATGTCACGATGGTATTGTCTGCCGATACGGCTGCGGTAGCGCAGTCCGGTTTACCGCGCGTCATTTCCTCCGGACAGGAATATGCGGATGCGACTCGTGCGCTCGGCGATATTGCCGGGGCAGGGGAGACTTCCGTTTTCCCGAACGGACAGCGTGGCGTCAGCGATGTTGGCGTAGTTACCGGTAAGACCGGAACACTCGGAAGCGCGCATGATGCCCGAGTACAGCATGCTGGGCAGCGTTCCTCGAATTGGTTGCATAGCAAGTACGCTCCGGCGATCATCGCATTCGTCAGTGCTTTGGTTGGTGTGGGAGTGAGCGCGGGATTGATTCTTGCTTTCACCGGCGGTCAGGGGACGGACACCGTGGTGCGTGACGTGGTGCATGAGAAGGTTGTACCTTCGCATGGAAATACCGATGACTATCAGACTGGCGACGGGCAGCCCCCCGTGCAAAAGCCTAAGTCCGATTCCACGGATTCGAACGACGAAACCACCACGGACGGCAGCGACAAAACCACCAACGGATCCACCGACTCGTCCACTTCCAACGGCACATCGAGCAATACCAATGGATCCACGTCCGGAAACAGCGGGTCGTCATCCGATAATTCCAGCAATGGTTCCAGCCAGAACGGAACGGATTCGTCCAACGGCACTGGCTCAAACGGAGGCACGTCCGGCACCACTGGTGATGGCTCATCATCCGGATCCGGAAACAGCGGAACCGATGGTTCGACTGGCACTGGCACGTCGGGATCCACCGACGGTACTACCGGCTCGACGGGAGATGCAAGTAGTAACTAATGTCGCTGGTGGCGCACTTCCCATGTCGCCCGCATAAGGTTCACATAAGGTGATTGCGTAGTGCGGTTTTACTCATGCCAATTCCTCAGTGCGGGCGACACGCCGAAATTTGCGTGACTTATGTCTGCGATGTATATTATACAGAGTTTGCAGGGCAGACTTTGGGGCTATGGCGCAGCTGGTAGCGCATCTCCATGGCATGGAGAGGGTCAGGGGTTCGAATCCCCTTAGCTCCACTTTCAGGGTTTTCAGAGCAATCTGGAAACCTTTTTTTATGCGAAAACGGCGGAATTCCAACGATTTCAAGGCATACGGCGCAAACAGAGAATGTACGGAAAAGTACACGAATGTACACGAAAAAGGTACCCAGCGAGGTACCCGAGTTGGGCACCCATCACGTCATAGTGGAACCATGCGCACAAAATTCGGAAGCGTCGTGTACAGAGCCGACCGGAATTCGTTTAGGGCCAAATACAAATATAACGGCGATGTAATAACCAAGACCTTCAAAGATAGGTTATCAGCCGAAGCGTGGCTAAACGGCGAAAGAAGCCGCGTAGAAGCCGATAAGGCTGGTATCCAACAGTGGAGTAGCCCAACCGAGCGAAAACGTCAGGAAGACGCCATAAAACGGCGTAGAACACTATTCTGTGATTATGTCATGGAAGAATTCGCACCCACATGGCTCAACTATTCTTCCGACGGAAACGAATTGGCTTCAGGAAGCAAGAGAAAGCACCGGGAGTATCTGAACCACCTCTCCCACGCATTCTTTTGGAAATACCCCCTCAGCGGCATCACGCAGGAAGACATAAACCGGTGGCTAGCCAATTTAGACAATTTCGGGGGAGCAACCCCACGTAAAAAAACGTTCCAACTCTTGAAGGCCGTTTACGCCAAAGCAGTGGCCGAGGGAGCCGTAGCCAAATCTCCCGTAACGATGAAAGCACCGACAGTTCCAAAATCCCGTCAAGCCCAAATACCGCCGGCCACAGCCGAAGAACTTCAAACAATCTATGCGGCAATGTCGGAAACCACACGAATAGCCGTGTGGTTGGGCGCAATTCTTGACCTAAGGATAGGCGAAGTGGTCAGCTTGCAGGTACAGGACTGGAACCCGAAGACGCAGACGTTGCGAATATGCCATTCCGCCGACGCAAACGGCGGACTCAAAGCGACGAAAACGGCGACGAGCAACACGACGCAACCGGTTCCACCGCAGCTAGCCAAGCTCATAAGCTCGGCGTGCGATGGCAAGAATCCAGCAGACTTCATAGTCACCTGCGCCGACGGCAGTCACATCACCCCTAATCGGCTCCGTGACCACTTTAACGAGGCCAAGGTCAAAGCCGGACGGCCTGACTTGCACTTTCATACACTCCGAGCGACCTCTATCACCGCCGCAGTAGCCACCGGAGCCAGCCTGAAAGACACAATGACATGGGGACGGCACGCAGACGCGCAGACCTCTATAGAGAGGTACCAGCGGGCGAGCGGCACCGAACGAATGCGCGAAATAGCCTCCGGCATCGAAGACACCCTCATGGGACACGAGCCAACAGTGGAGGAACTAGAGAAGGAAATCGCAGACATAGAAAAGCGTCTCGCCAAGCTGAAAGCCCAACGAGACGATTTAATTCACCAGAACAAATGAGCGAGGGAATCCGCATCAACGTACCGGCGACGCCCAATTTTGTAGGTTCTGATTCGACCCGCCGCGAGCAGGTCATAGACGTGTTGCCGCGAACACTGGAGATACGCCATGGTGTCCGCGATGGTCATCAACGGAGGCAGTTCAGTTTTCCTCATTCTCACCTCCCATCGTCTCCGCCGCGTCCAACAGACGCGACGCCACCGACGCCGGAAGCCACGCAGACACGCCCCTATACGGCGAAATATCCGGCCTAGGACACTTCAAACAGCTCCTATCCTGACTAATAGCCGCACGACGCCGGTCATAGTCCTTGATGCTCCGAGCCTCCGCGAGACGCCACCGCCGCACCAGACGGCGGAAACGGTGAAAAGTCGCGTAATCACACTCCACATCCTGCTGAGCGCGGAGAGGCAAGCCACGGTCGTGACCCCACACCCTGCCGGAACGACATTGCCAATCTTCCGGCATATTCGTTATCTGCCGTTGATAGTGCGCGACGCCGCGAGCGGCATGTTTCGCCAAATACATCAGGACACGTTCGGGATGCGCAGGCACCCGCTCCCCGTCCACGGTAATCATGCCGCCAACGTCGATTGATTCCCAGATTTGGCCTTGCAGCCGAGCGCCGACGCCGGATTTGTCTAAAATGCCGACCCACGAACGCAGAGCCTTGTAAGTTTCCAACGGCTCCGGCTCATGGTCGAGCCACACCAAAACGTGCAAGTGGGGGTTCCCGGAAGCTTGGAATTCAAGTATCCAGTAATAATGATTCATGCCATGTCGTTTCATGAAGCGAAGCCACGACTTGAGCCACCCGTGGAACATGGCCGCCGACACATCCGACATCTGCTGTGATGGCATGGTCAACGTGACGAAAGCCGGAAAGCCGTCCACCGCATCGAAATCGACCTGCTGTAACCGTTGCTCGTTCCTCCGTGCCACGTTCACCGTCCAACCACGAGTCGCCGTGCGTTCAGGCGGCTGGAAAGCCGTCAGCTTTACGATTTCGCCGGTCTCCGGATTCACGACCTGTTGAAATTTGCTCGCGCTCACACCGTGCGCACGTATTGCAATTGTTGGCATTTGACACCTCCTTTGTGTCGTGGGACTCCCGTCCCATTTGTTCGATTTCTAAAATTGACGAAAATATGCTGTCTGTTATTAAAAAGGAGAAGAAGCAGGTGAACACCGTTCGGAAGCTTTCGAAATCGGTTCCCCGCCACCTCTCTCTGGTGCTGGGGAGCACATGTCGGAACGTCCACGCCGTCGTGCTTCCGCGTCTCCCGTACGCTCACTACGCCGACGCTTTCGTTCTCTCCCGCCGTCCGCTCCGCTGGGGGCTACGCGTCCGGCTACCGTTCACACCGCTTCCGGCTGTTCGCTGCCGTCCGCCGCTCCGCACTCCTTGGGTGGACGCTTCCGAAATGTCCTCTTCTCGCCGCCGCACGTCGGCGGCTCCAATTCCTGCAAGTTGGCCTGCCACGGCTACTGTTCCTTCTCCACGGCACACCCCCACATCGTCCGAATACGAAAAAAGGGAGGCGTTTCCGCCTCCCCTCGGGGGTGTTATTCCTACGCTTCCAACCCGGCCACAACGGTTTCGAGCGTCGAGGAATCCAACGCTTTCGCGGCCTCAGTCACCGGGAGATAGGCGAAGCGAACGCTCTGGGTGTGTCCGTCCTCGGCCTGTACCACAGCACCTCCGCGTCGCGTGGAGGGGATTTCGGTAGGCTTCGGGTCGCCGTCAGGGATAGACCCCAGCACGGCTTCCGCCGCCTCCCGCGTAGTCACACGAAGCGCGAAACGAACAACGCAGTTATCCCTGATGTTCGTCGGAATGGAATCGGCGGTAGGCTTTTGCGTGAGCAACATCACGCACCATCCGGCAGAGCGCCCCTTGCGGACGATGGTCGCGACAGCACGCTTGCAACGTTCGATAAGGGCTTTGTCTTCCTTCGACCGTCCCGTGGTGTCGAAGAGCGTTTGACATTCATCAATGACCACGAGGTGGAACGGATGGAGCGCCGACGCACCACTGTGCCAAAAGTCGGGGTCGGAATCGCTCCACGGATGGGATTTCAAATCTTCAACGCAACGCTGTGCCAACTGTTCCAGCTGGTCAGTCGCCGTCTCCAAATCGAGGTCACATTCATTGTTGTAGAGTGACGCCGACCGTTCCGCCCAATGCCAATCCATACCCCCCTTGCCGTCAAAGATAGCAACACTAGCCTTCGGAGAGGCGAGCAGTGGCAGAGTCAGCAGGGTTGCGCCAGCCGATTTACCGGCTCCGGGCACGCCACCGACCACGATGCCGGAAGTCTGCGCGTAGGACAAACGAGCAGGTTCCCCAGCCTCAGTGAGGCCATAGGTGACGGTCTTGCCGTCCCAATCGGACAAATCGGAAGCCTTGATTTCGATTGCATCGTCGAGCGGATTCTTGGGTTCCGTCTTCCAAAAGTGAAGAAGCCAATGCCCCGGCCCGAGATGTTCCACCTTGCAGACTTCAGCACCCATCGCACCAAGACCGTCTTTGGCCTTCTTTTCGACAAATTCGTCCGTGACGCCGGAAATGCCGCAGGAAAATTCCAAAAGTGCCTCGCCAGTTTCGTCGTAGCCGGAATACGCCGCAACGTAATCACGCACTCCCTTGAAATCCGTGGGAGCATCCTCAATCGGCCTCAAGCCAAGCACGCGTTCCACGATGAAAACGGGGGAGTCACCTTTAATACGATGACGCAAAGCCAGAAGCCACCTCCAGAACGGAAGCAGATTCCTCAAAGAAGGGTGCCGGACGGACAGAAGGAGCAGAACAGCCCAAACGACCGCGCAAGCAATAATCGCGCCCGGCACGAACACCAGAAGGGCGAACCAAGCCGTAGTCGCCAACGCCGAGACGGTGTAGCGTGCAGACCATGCATCATCGTCCCAAGCAGTGACCTTGGCGAGCGGCAGGAACATTAGCGTGAACATGCCGCACACGGCAATAATTTTAAGAAGAAGATATACAATATCCATTGTCTTTTTCCTTCAAAGAAAAAGCGGGATGAGGGCGGCAACCCCCACCCCGCTGGATGGAAAAGAAAAACCTCAGTTCAGGCGTCCAGTTGGGCGCTTGAACTATTTTTAAGAGCGTTTGGGGCAATAAGCCCCGCGTCCGAAGCACGACGCCACACGTTCACGGATTCGCAGAAAGTCGCGTCCGTGGGGCATTGCTGGGGGTCAGTGCTGTACACCGTGGAACTCGTGGACGGCACGACAGTCGTGCCGACTATGAAGCCCACAACCAGCGAAACCGCGACGAGCACGACGGCGAGAAGGACTTTCCACTGTTTTTCACTCATGAGGAAAATTCGCCTCCACCAGCTGTCGCACCGCCGCCGACCAAGAAATCTCGCGAGCGTCCGCGTAATCGGCAATGCGCCGATAGAGGTCTACCGGCATCAATACCGTCCGCGACACCATCGGTTCCTTCGTCATAACATCAATCCTGCTTGAAGCCATCGGCAGAATATGAAAGACCAGACTGGCCATTCATCGCCCACGGCGTCACCTTCATGTTCACGAAGGCTACGGGAGCATTCGTTTTGATGGTCGGCTTCGTCTTAGACCAAACCTTGACCGGGACAATAGCGACGGTATGACGTTCGTCACCTTCGAACGGCAGAAAGAGCGTCTGAAGCTCATACTGCGTAAGCCCGTCCTTCACCTTGGGTGAACGAGTCTTCGTTTCATCGTCGTAGGTTTCAACAACCGTCACATCCTCAGCCAACAGCTGGGAAGCCAGCGTTGCCCCATTCACCGGAATCGGTGAGAAATCGGCGTAACCACCATTCTTGCGTGCCATATGTTCCTCCTTGGAACATCGAGCTATCACTATTTAGTTATGAGAGCCGCCGCGATAGCGAGGCGGTTTCAGTGTCACCCGATTTTTGGATTTTCATCCGTCCGATTGGGGACACTTCTAGAATAGCTCACACGCGATTAGTTATAGAATTTCCTTTTGTTAGTATAACACATACTGGAATTGTCCACACAAAAACGGCTGAAATCACAAAAACGTTGAAATACCAACGATTTGAGACCCTATACTGGAATTGCCCACACAAGAAAACGGCGGAAAATAGCCAAAACAAGGAAAAACACATCTTCACACCCTCTTCACAAAAAACGTGAATGTGACCGAAATGTAAAAAATCGAAAAAAAGAAAAAACCGAATGTAAAAAAGACGTGAAAAAGAAAGGAAGGCGACAGGCCGCCGCTTCGCCCGGTGGCCTGCGCCCGTGCTTCGCACGCAGGAAAGCCCTGCGTAGGGCGGGGTCCCCCTGCCCCCGCCTGAGAGGAGCATGGAGAACGGTGGAAGAGGCGGCTTCGACTCCCGTCATCCGCTCCATTCGAAACCCTTGATGTGGCTACTATATGTAGCTATCTGACTTAGGGTAGAATATAAGGGGTGGAATCTATGTTGACAAGAGAAGACGTGATAGAGAAGCTTAGGAGCGGCGAACTGACGCCGCAGGATATTGCTGCGAACGGATGGATGTGTTCGGTGACGCAGCGTATCAGCAAGATAAAGCAGCCGAGAGGCGGCTATATCAAACCCAAAGAATTTGAGCAAACGATGCTCGACGGGGGCGGCATTGATGAACTGCATCCAGAGGAAAATGTATCCCCGAGCTTGGTCGGCATTGCGGTGGATTATCTCACTCGATTCATGTCTGGAACATCGGTAGAGGAAGCATTTAAGGTTTCCAAGCTGGGCGCTCATGTTGTCCGACAGCGGAGATTGTTCAAGAAGCTGTTGTCGAATGTGTATGGATTGGATGACGATTCCATTGTAGCCGCCGTAAAGCTATCTGGATTTGATTCTGCATACAGAGCTGGCGTCATGGCATACCGCCCCGTGGAAGACATTGAGCCTGATGGCGACACGGTTGAAAATATCCGCACTATGGTCGAACGCTCGTTGAGATTTTTCAATCAGTACGGTCCGAAAGTGATGGATGGTCTGACTTTTGAAGGTGGATACACCGGCTACGTCGCTACTGGTGACGGCGATTTTCTGACGAATGACACGCTTTGGGATTTCAAGGTGTCAAAGCAGAAACTTCAAAACAAGTACACCCTCCAGTTGCTTATGTATTGGCGTATGGGACTTCATTCTATTCATCCTGAATATGAGAATGTGAAATACCTCGGTGTGTACAATCCGCGTATGAATATTGTGTATCGGCTTGATGTGAATGACATTCCTACAGATGTAATTTCGACAGTCGAGACCGAAGTTATCGGTTATTAGCGACCGATAATGCCCGTCGCTCCTGTGGGCGGCGGGCATTCTCTTGATAGATAGATAGAATTCGTCCTTTCGTGTACGTGCGGCAGCGTTGAAAAGAAGCGAGAAAAAACCACGTAAGGTACCCTACAAGGTACCCACAGTTACGAAACGCCGAAGAAACGGCGGAATACCAACAGACTACGGGAGTCCCCTTAGCTCCACGATTATCGAGGGCCACTCCGTAAGGGGTGGCCCTTTTTGTTGAAACGACGCTGTTTCGCGGACGTGCTTGCCGAACCTCAAAAACGGTTCAAGGTGATAGAAACCGGTTATAAGGTGGTAAAGAAACAGGACTTCCACGACGACGCGGAGAACCTTCGGCAAGATCGTATACAAGCCGAACAGACGGACGCATGAACGACCCGTGTCGGCAGGGGTGTCGGCGACGGACGGTAGAGCCGACATGGGCTTATTGTTAATTTTCATTCATAGATGCTTTGTCTTGTCTTATGAGTGCTTCTAATTTATAATCCTCATAAAATATAAATGACTTTTTGAAAGCAGTGACCGTTATGAGCATGGAATACAGGACTTTGGCGCGGCTGTTCCACGCCGACAGGAGCATGGACTCCTACGCCAACCACGACCGGCTCGTCAGACAACGCCTCGAAGCGGACTCCACATTCACAACCGGAATCGGCACACCCTTGGGCGAACTGTTCATCGCCACGCCGCGCTGCGTGTGCATGCTCACACAGAAGGTGCTCCTCGCCGAACGCCGGGTATCGGCCATGTGGCGGAGCATCCCAGGAGTCATGCGGTGGAACTACATCTACCACGCCATATCCGAGGAATTGCTCGCCACCAACGAGATGGAGGGGGTCAGGTCGACGCGGAAGGAGACGGAAGCCGCCGTGGCCGCAGCCCGGCAGGCCAGGACCGAGGGCGACATGGAGAAGGCCAGGTTCGGCGAGTTCGCGAAACTGTATCTCAACCTCACCAATCGCGACGTTGAACTGCCCAAGACTCTCGAGGACATCAGGGACATCTACGACAAGATAGCCCTCGACGAGATCGACGACAAGAACAGGCCCGACGGGGAGCTGTTCAGGAAAGGCGATGTCGAGGTCCAAGGACCGCACGGCACCGTCATCCACAGCGGCGTCAGCAGCGAGGCGCGGATATCAGCGCTGCTCGCACAGATGATGGACCTCGCCCGGTCGGATACCATACCGTTCCTGCAGCGGGCGATAGCCAGCCACTTCCTGTTCGAATACATCCACCCGTTCTACGACGGCAACGGCAGGACAGGCAGGTATCTGCTCGCGCTCTACCTCAGCAACGATCTCACTCTGCCCACCGTGCTGTCCCTCTCCAGGACGATCGCGGAGAACAAGAACGAATACTACAAGGCGTTCACTGAGGCCGAGGACAAACTCAACAGCGGGGAACTCACGTTCTTCGTATACACCATCCTCGGACTCATCGAACGGGCGCAGGAATCCCTGATCGAGGAGCTCGGCGTCAAAATCGACCAGCTCGACAAGGCGACCGTCCTGCGTGACGAGCTACGGAGGGAACATGCACTGTCCACGAACGCGACCCTGCTTCTCTACGCAGTCATGCAGGAGGAGCTGTTCGACACCACCAAGTCCATGACGCTCGAAGATGCAGGCGGCGACCTCATGCTGACGAAACAGACGATCCGCAAATACGTGGATGAGCTGGCGGGCGCGAGCCTCATCGAGTTCACAGGAAGACGCCCTCTCAGATTCAGGGCCTCCGGGGCGTTGCGTACGCGCATACAAGCAAAGCGAGAATGGGGGATGGAATAAAATGCCTTTGTGCTTTCTCTGGCAGATACTGTCTGACATATCTAAGCCAGCAAACAAGAATTGCCACATCGCAAAAAGCCCAGGCTAAATCGGAAATGTCTGAATCTGCATAAATTCTTTTGAGGGAAAAACCCATCAATGGAATAAAGGAATTCACACACAATATCTAAACCAAGTGCGGATATCGGCATGCTGCAGGCTTTGTCTTTGAACCCATTGCGAATCAACTCGACGTGCATATCGTCCAGCAGATACCGCTGATGCCAACCCAAAATCAATCCTTTCTTTTCCATGATTGATTGGATAGCGGATGATCGTGGTCTGACGCCTCAGCAAAGTGCGAAACAGGTGTTATCTCTCCTAAATTCGGTTTCAGATGGAGCGCGTATGTGATGTTATTCACGTTGGGCGAACATGCGTTGTGGGGTTTCTTGTCGTAGTCTGAAAGTATGCCCGCATTCCATGGGCATATAGACGAAAGGACGGCATCATGGTAGATCTCACCGATGAGATGAAGGGATTCCTCAACAGCAACCTCGCATGGGTGGCCACCATCAGCAAAGAAGGCCAGGTCGATCTCGGTCCGAAGATGAGCATGTTCATCATCGACAACAACCATATCGGCTACCACGAGCGCACCGCGGGCCAGACATACCGTAACCTGCTTGACGGCAGTGATCTGGTCGTCGCGGTCGCCAACCTCGAACAGAAGAAGGGATACCGTTTCCGCGGCAACGTCGTGCTGCATTCCGATGACGCCATCTATGACGAACAGGTCAAAGTCGCCGAAGAACGCGGCACGAAAAAGCCGATGACCATTCCGGTTTTGGAGATCACGGAAATTCAGGATCTCACTCCGGGCGCTACGGCAGGCAAAACCATCGTCAAGGACTGATCGGTTCCATACTGAACCAGTCGAAACGACAATATCGGAGAACCGCAGACGGGACTGTATGTCCGGTCTGCGGTTCGCTGTTATCGGAACGGAAGATCGCGAATCTGCAGCATATCGTTCGCGGCGGTTCGACCATGGATTCCTATACGGCAGTTGCATGTATGGGTTGTGGATAAGTGTGGATAAGTGTTCGCTCATCCACTTATCCACAGATTTTCTTAAAGAGGTGGCGGGCGAATATTGGTTTCTGCCATGCTGGTCTGCACGCATAAGCGAAGACGCCTATGCGACAACCAACAACCAAAGAAGGTGAACCATGACACAACACACCATACGCCGCCGATGGACCTCCATGCTTGCGCTGGGCATGATCGCGGCTCTTGCCATGCCGGGCACGGCCCAAGCCACGCCGCAACTCGGCGATTTAGGCGTCAAGCAGTCCATGAGCGTGAAGGCAAGCAACGGGGAAAGCCTCGAAGGCAAGGACCTCCGCGCCATCCAGCTTGCCACATATACCGCCGCAAGCGTGGACGGCAACACGATCGTCGGCTACGATCTGACCACGAACACGGCATTGGCATCCGACATCACCGCGGCAGCCAAAGCGGCCGGAGCCACCGATACGAACCTTACCGTCAACGGCAAAAACGATCCGATGGTGTGGGTGGTGAAGAACCTGACCGACTCGCGCAGCGATCCATGGAGCGGAAAGCTACGCAACTTCTGCAACAGCCTCGCCAAACAAACCAACTTCGCCAAGCAGGATGGAACGGCGGTTTCCACACTCAGCCAAGACAAAGCCACCATGTCGACCGGCAACGTACTCGTACCGGGAATCTACGCCATCGTGGACCGTACACCGGCGACAACCACACTAAGCAGCGGCACCGCCATCAAAACAACCGCGTCCATCATGATGATGAACGGCACCGCGGTCAACGGCGTCAACCAACTACGTACGGCCGGCGGCACGACCCTGACCCTCGGGCAAGTGATCTACAAGGTATCCAACGTGGAATCGCCAGACAAAAAAGTCAACGTCGGCAGTGCCTGGAAAGACAGCGCATCCGAAGCGATAGGCAAGGACCTGACCTACCGTGTGACGCAGAAAATCCCCAACTGGACAGGCTACGAGCACTACTATCTTGCGTTGAACGATACGCTTGGCGCGGGTCTCGACTATGGTTCGCTCACCTCGATCACCGTCGGCGGCAAAGCATTGGCGAGCACGTTCTACAAGGAAAACGTCAACGGCAAAACCATCAGCTGGCTGTTCGGCGTCAACGGAGACATTCTCGCCTCGGACGCATCAAAGGCGGCCCTGCCGGTCGGCGCGACGATCACAGTCACCTACAAGGCCAGACTCAACAGCAATGCGGTCATCGGAAGCCCCTGCAACGTCAACTCCATCGACTTGGAATACTCCCACAATCCCAACGCATGGCAGGACCACAACAACCAGCCCGGCAACGAGGTTAAAGTCTGCACCGGTGAAATCGCATTACGCAAGGTCGACGCCAAAAGCCAAAAGCTCACCGGCGCGAAATTCGCCATCGCCCAAGGCGCCAGCGACAAAACGCCTTTGAAACTCGTGGCCCTCGGCAACGGCACCTACCGCCTCGCCACCAGCGGCGATACCACCACAACCACCACATTCGAAGCCGGCGAAACCAAAATCCAAGGACTCAAAGGCGAATACACCATCACCGAAACACAAGCGCCCCAGGACTACTCGTCGCTCATGCTGCCCAGCGCAGTCGTCACCGTCAACGTTGACGACACCAACATGACGTGGAGCCTCGACGTCAAATCCGACCCCAACAACCTCATCAAAAAAGGCGACAGCCACACCGTGGTCGTCACCAACATCCGTACCATCACCGAAATACCGTTGACTGGTGCGGCAGGCCTCACCATGCTCTTCAGCATCGCGGCACTCCTCTTCATAGGAGGCATCGTCATGCTGCGCATGTGCCGATCAAGCAACGACTAGCCAACATCCGACAATAGGCAACACATGGCGATTCCCCCGCATAGCAAACCACGGCACAAAAAAGCGCCCAACAAACGCAGCATCATCCGATGGTGCGTGGGAACCGCCATGCTCACCGCAACGGCACTCATCATCAGCATCCCCCTGATCATGCGCGCCGAAGACAACATCCAACAAGCAGCCAACGTCAAAGCGTACGCAGCCACCATCACCAACACCGCAAACAAGGCAATCCAAGAAAGCAAACGGCAGGCGAAACTCTACAACGCGCGCCTCGCAAACCAAACCAGCAACCAAACAGACGACGAACCCGCAACGCAAAATCCCGACGAATACAATCGGCAACTCGTCATCCCACCCAGCGACGTCATGGCAACCATCAACTACCCGAAACTCGGCATCAGCCTACCCATACGTCACGGAACAAGCGAACAGACGCTCGCCATCGGCGCAGGGCATTGGGAAGGCACATCCCTGCCAATCGGGGGAGCGGGAACCCATACCGTCATCACCGCACACCGGGGCCTCGCCGACAAACTCATGTTCACCAAACTCGACCAAGCCCGAGAAGGTGACGAATTCACCATCACCACCCTCGGCGAAACCCTCACCTATCAAGTGCAAACAATCCGCACCATCACCCCCGACGATTTCACCTGGATAAACAAACACGACGCCAGCGCCGATCAGGCCACCCTTATGACCTGCACCCCATACGGCATCAACACCCACCGGCTTCTCATCACAGGAACGCGCGTCCCCAACCACGACGAATGCCCGCCAGAAACAGGATGCCTCACCGACGGAACCCTCTCCACCACGGCATTCGCGCTCACAGCCATCTGGGCGACCCTCACCACACTCGCACGGCATAGCTACAATGAAATGCATGATCGACGAAGTACTCTTCCTGCGCCACGGACGCACCGCATACAATCTCGCAAGACGACTGCAAGGCCAAATCGACATTCCCCTCGACATCGTCGGCAGGTGGCAGGCCGACCAAAGCGCTTATGAACTCGCCAAAACATACTATTGGGCGAAAGTCGCGCACATCGCCGACCATAATGATGAACTCGCCCAACCCGCGTACGAGGGCGCGTATCTCGCCGATCTTAACGAAATCAACGAGGCACCGGCCGCGAGCCGACGCATGGTCGTCGTATCATCCGACCTTTTCCGCGCCCAACAGACCGCTCACGCCATCGCCGACCTTCTCGGACTTGACGTAGCCCTCGACCCACGCCTGCGCGAACGCAGCTTCGGCGAATGGGAAGGCATGACCCGCGAGGAAATCCTCGAACAGTACGCCGACGACTACCATTCATGGCGTGCCCACACCGGAGGCGAAACCAAGCATGGCGTCGAAAGCCGCAGGCATACCGGCCAGCGTGGCTCCCAAGCCATACGAAGCATTATCGCCGAACATGCCGATGATCCGACGGCCACCACGCTGCTCGCAGTCGGCCATGGATCGTGGATCGTGGCCACCGTCGCCGTGCTGCTCGACATGGATCCGGACGACCTCAACAATCTCGGAGCCATGCGCAACGCCTTCTGGACGAGCATGAGCGTCAACACAGGCGGTTCCAACGGTCCTGCGGATCCCGACACATGGCAGTGGAAGCTCGACGCCTTCAACCAAGGTCCCGCCATCGCCGCGCTTACCGATTGGGAGAATGGGCCGAAGGAATTGCGAGGCCCCAACATGCCATTGTGGAAGCCCATCGTGCAGTGATCCGCAGTAACCGCAACGATCTGCAGTGACTGTCGCCTGCCGCGGACGCATGCGTCGAACATGAATTCTCGATGAAATCTCAGGCACGCGGCCGGCCAACTCTCAAGGTGGGACTATCCTAAATAAGGTTGTTTGCCCGAATGTTCCAGATCGATCGCAAGAGACCGATCGCCGGAGATGTTGGATTCGGGCTGCCGTACAGCGATAGAACGTCGGAAAGCGCGAAAGGCGGGTGAGAGACATGTTGAGAATGTTCAGAACGATTAACGGCCAGGTGGAGCAGATCCAAAAACCCGAAAACGGATCTTGGTTATGCCTTTCGGATCCGACGGATGTGGAACTCGCCAACGTTTCCATGGAAACCGGCGTTGATCTCGCCGACCTGCGCGCCCCGCTTGATGACGAAGAACGCTCCCGCGTGGACGTGGAAGACGATTACACGATGATCATCGTCGACATTCCAACCGTCGAAGAGTGCGGCGGGCGAGACTGGTACGAGACCATCCCGTTGTCGATCATCATCACGCAGTCGGCCATCATCACCGTCTGCATGCAGGACACTCCGGTGTTGCACCCGTTCATGGAAGGTACGATCCGCGGTTTCAACACGTATATGAAAACGCGTTTCATCCTGCAGATCCTGTACCGCAACGCCACCATGTATCTGCGGTATCTGCGTATCATCGACCGCGAAAGCGACAAGCTCGAACTCAAACTGCGCCATTCCATGCAGAATCGTGAGATTCTCATGCTGCTCGAACTGAGCAAAACGTTGGTCTACTTCACCACGTCGCTCAAATCGAACGAAATCGTGATGGAAAAGCTGACCACGCTGCCGCGCATCAAGCAGTATCCGGAAGACGAGGATCTGCTCGACGACGTCATCACCGAAAACAAGCAGGCAATCGAGATGGCCAACATCTACAGCGGCGTTCTTGCCAACATGACCGACGCGTTCGCGTCGATCGTGTCGAACAATCTGAACAACGTGATGCGCATCTTCACGATCATCTCCATCACGCTGTCGATTCCGACATTGATCTTCTCAATGTACGGCATGAACTTCCAGGAGGGCATGCTAGGCATGCCGTTGACGGACAAGCCGTGGGGCTTCGCCGTGATCATCGGAATCTCGCTGGTCGTTTCGGCCATTGTCACCTGGTTCCTGACGCGTTCGCGCATGTTCAAGTAGAATCGCGTAGAATCGCGCGTATGCTACGTCTGTCACGTCTGTCACGAAATATCGCGGCGCTGGTATGCGCCGCTTCGACCGTATTGGGCACGAGCGCGTGCGGCACTTCCATTTCCGTAGTGACCAATGGTCTCGCGCAGGGGCCGACCATTGCGATTGGCGTGGCCGCGGACCAGCCTGGTTTGGGTTTTCTGCATGGGGGAGAGTATTCGGGTTTCGATATTTCCGTGGCGCAATATGTGGCGAACACGCTGGGATTCGCGAAAAAACAGATCGTGTTCAAACAGGTGCTGCCGTCGACGCGCGTTTCGTCACTTGAAGACGGCACCGTGGACATGGTGGTCGATGCTTTCGCCGCTGATGACGTTCAGGATGGTGAGGTTGAGCTTGCAGGACCGTATCTGACTGTGCATGCGGCATTGTTGGTACGTTCCGACAGTGCGGGAACCATCACCGGAACCGATGATCTTGCCGGAAGGACGGTATGCGTGGCCAAAGGAGGAATACCCTCCTACAGCGTGCGAAATCTTGCGGAAGATGTGACCGTGAGCGAACGCGACACGTATCCGCAATGCGAAACGGCATTGATGATCGGGCAGGCGGACGCCATCGCGGCAGATGACGCCATAGCGGCGGGCCTCGCATCCAACAGGGGAGGCGGATATCTCAAGGTCGTAGGCGAAACGTTCGGCGAACGTTCGTACGCGATCGCGGTCAAATCCGGCCAATCCACGCTGGCCAAACAGATCGACGCCGCATTGCAGTCCATGATGGACGACGGCTCGTGGAAGCAGGCCATAGACAAGATGAAACAGTCGATCGGCTACGTTCCCGACATGTCGCTCAACCCTCCCGCGATAACGCTCTCGGCAGCGTCGGAAGGCTGACGGCCCCCGCCTTGCGTGACGCTTTGCAAAACGCTTCTTGCATAATGATTGACGCCTTGCGAAGTGTCCAGTTGCGCGGCTAGTTTCATGCATTATGAGTGACATTGAGAAAAGCGCGCAGACGCAGTCGAACGAACCAGCCGAACCGTCGTTCCGTTACAACGCGGATTTGGCTCAGGGCATTGAGGAAAAATGGCAGAAGATTTGGGATGACGAAGGCACCTTCTGGGCCGCCAACGTCAATGGCGATCTGAAGGACGGCAAGGGTCGCAACGCCGAAGGACGCCCGTCGTACTTCGCCATGGATATGTTCCCGTACCCGTCGGGCAAGGGCCTGCATGTGGGCCATCCGCTCGGCTACCTCGCCACCGATGTGGTCAGCCGCTACCACCGCATGAAGGGCGAGAACGTGTTGCACGCCATGGGCTACGACGCCTTCGGTCTGCCGGCTGAGCAATATGCAGTCCAGACCGGCCAGCATCCGCGCATCACCACCGAGCAGAACATCGCCAACATGCGCCGCCAGCTGCATCGTATGGGCCTGAGCTTCGACAACCGCCGCTCCTTCGCCACTATTGACCCGGGCTATGTGCGTTGGACCCAGTGGATCTTCTCCCGCATCTACGATTCCTGGTACGACGAGGATGCCACCAACCCGTCTGGCTCCAAGGGCTGCGCACGCCCGGTCAGCACGCTGGTGGAGCAGTTCGAATCCGGCGAGCGTGAGATTCCGGGATTCGCAGGCAAGCAGTGGAATGATCTGACCGAAGCCGAGCAGGCCGACGTGCTCAACGACTTCCGACTGGCATACATCTCCAAGTCTCCGGTGAACTGGTGCCCGGGCCTGGGCACGGTGCTCGCCAACGAGGAGGTCACCGCCGAAGGCAAGTCCGAACGCGGTAACTTCCCGGTGTTCCAGCGTGAGCTGCGCCAGTGGTCCATGCGCATCACCGCATACGGCCACCGTCTGATCGAAGATCTTGACGGCATCGACTGGCCGGAAAAGGTCAAGCTCATGCAGCGCAACTGGATCGGCGAATCCCACGGCGCTTCCGTGCATTTCGACGTCGAAACCCCGAACGGCGTCAAGGACATGGAGATCTACACCACCCGTCCCGATACCCTGTTCGGCACCACGTTCGCCGTGGTCTCCCCGGAGCATCATCTGCTCGAGGATGTTCCCGCCGAATGGCCGTCCGAGACTCCGGAAGACTGGAAGGGCGGCTACGCCACTCCGGTCGAGGCTGTGAAGGCCTACCGTATGGCCGCGGAATCCAAGACCGCCAAGGACCGTGTGGACGAGGCGGGCGAGAAGACCGGCCTGTTCACCGGCCTGTACGCCATCAACCCGATCACCGGAGCCAAGCTGCCGCTGTTCACCGCAGACTATGTGCTTATGGATTACGGCACCGGCGCCATCATGGCCGTGCCGGGTGGCGACCAGCGTGATTACGATTTCGCGGTCAAGTTCGGTCTGCCGGTCACCTACACCGTGCAGCCGCTGCCGGAATCCGGCGACGATCTGGCCAACTATGAGGGCAAGGCTCCGTTCGTCTCCCACGACGGCATCGTCATCAACTCCGCTGTGGACGCCACCCGTGCCAAGGGCGACGCGTTGAGCCTCAATGGACTGCGCGTGGACGAAGCCATCGACAAGGTGAACGCATGGCTGGAAGAAGCTGGTGTCGGCAAGGGCACGGTCAGCTACCGTCTGCGCGACTGGCTGTTCAGCCGCCAGCGTTACTGGGGCGAGCCGTTCCCGATCGTCTACGGCGAAGATGGCACCCCGCATCTGTTGCCGGACGACCAGCTGCCGATCAACCTGCCGGACGTGCCGGACTACAGCCCGAAGACTTTCGATCCGGAAGACGCCGAATCCAATCCTGAAGCGCCGCTGAGCCGCAACGAGGATTGGGTGAAGGTCGAACTCGACTTGGGCGACGGCAAGAAGACCTACTACCGCGACACCAACACCATGCCGAACTGGGCCGGATCCTGCTGGTACTACATGCGCTACCTCGACCCGACCGACACCGAACACATGGTGGAGAAGAGCGAGTTCGACTACTGGATGGGCCCGAACCACAACGAGACCACTGGCAAGTCCGGCGGCGTGGACCTGTACATCGGTGGCGTGGAGCACGCCGTGCTGCACTTGCTGTACTCCCGCTTCTGGCACAAGGTGCTCTTCGACCTCGGCTTCGTGGATTCCGCGGAACCGTTCCACAAGCTGTTCAACCAGGGCATGATCCAGGCATACGCCTACACCGACGACCGTGGCCAGTACGTGCCGGCCGCCGAAGTGGTGGAAGGCCCGGCCGACGCCAACGGAGAGCCGACCTTCACCTGGAACGGAGAGCACGCCAACCGCGAGTTTGGCAAGATGGGCAAGAGCCTGAAGAACATCATCACGCCGGACGACATGTATGCGAACTACGGCGCGGACACCTTCCGCCTGTATGAGATGGGCATGGGCCCGCTGGCCGAATCCCGTCCGTGGAACACGCGCAACGTGGTCGGATCCATGCGCTTCCTGCAGCGCCTGTGGCGCAACGTCGTCGACGAGAACACCGGCGAAGTGCGCGTCACCGATGGTAAGCTCGACACGAAGACGCTGAAGCTGCTGAACAACACGATCGCCGACGTGACCGTGGAAATGGAAGCGATGCGTCCTAACACGGCCATCGCCAAGCTCATCGTGCTCAACAACCATCTGACCAGCCTCAACGAAGTGCCGCGCGCGGCCGTCGAACCGTTGATTCTGATGCTTTCCCCGATCGCTCCGCACATCTGCGAGGAACTGTGGAACAAGCTCGGACACGGCGAATCGTTGGCCCACGCCGAATGGCCGAAGGCCGACGAACGCTATGTCGGCCAGGACGCCGTCACCGCGGTCGTGCAGATCAAGGGCAAGGTGCGCGCCAAGCTCGAGGTCTCGCCCGACATCGATCCTAAGGAACTTGAGAAGATGGCGTTGGAAGCCGTCGCCGATCGTCTGGGCGGCAAGGAACCGCGCAAGGTCATCGTCAAGGCTCCGAAGATCGTGTCCATCGTTCCTGCGGAATGATATTTCGAAAAACGGATCCAACGGCTTCTGGCGAGACCTTTGACGAGGCTTCCAACAGGGTGGGAACCGTTTCCGCATAAGGCGACACGCCGAACATGTGGATAACTCCCATCCTTCGACCACAGGGGCCGTTTCGACTGGACAACATGCCCATGCATCCTCCACTTTGGATGCATGGGCATTATCGTTACCCCGCCGGGCAGGCGCAACAGGCAAGCCGAAACCGCATCGCAGTCCGCGCAACGGCTGCGCGGACTTGGCATGCCCGAAACACGTGGAAAGAACGCGCGCGGGCAGAACGTTCGCAACGAACATGCTGTTCCCGCGATATCCGAAACAACCTCAATATCCGAGATTTCCGCAGCGGCTGAAACGTCCACTGCAATCGCGACAACTGAACAATCGCCTGAACCCGCAAAACCCACATTGCGGGATCTGGCCGGCGTCAAGCCTTCCGACAAACCGACTGAACAGGACCGGCCCAAACGCGACCGTCCACGACTCGTCTTCCAACCAATCCACGCGGTCATCGCCATACTCACCCTGTCGTGCGCGCTCTGCGCAAGCCTGACCATGCTCATCCAACAGGCCGTCCACTACAGTGCGCTCCAACAATCGCAGATCACCCAATCCGAACAATCGAAGGCGAACGGAACCGAGAAAGACAAGACGGCGTCCACGCAAACAACACCAAGCCAGCAGCCATCCACGGAACCCGACAGCCAGAGCGAACCAACATCCGGACCAGCGGAGCCCGCCGATCCGGCTGACGGTCTGCTGAACATCAACACCGCAGGATCCGACGAACTGCAGACCTTGAAAGGCGTCGGTCCCGTGACCGCGCAACGCATCATCGACTATCGCAATCAGATCGGCCGTTTCGACAATGTCGACCAACTGTTGGAAGTCAAAGGCATCGGCGAGAAAACGCTGGCGAAATTCCGAGACCAAGTGTGCGCACGATGAGAGGAAACACGTTCGAATGGCGGGATGGGGAGCAGGGGAGCAGGGATTGGCGTCTGCTGCCGGCCGCCCTATGCGGGTGGGCGGCGAGCTTGGCCACGCATATGGGATTCGACTATTGCGTCGAACGGGATGGTCGGTTCGGCATGCTGCCGCTCGTTGTGGCATTGGCGGTACCGTTGCTGGCATTATTGGGATTATTGGGATTGCCGTTCCTGCGATCGCCTATGCTGCGAGTGCCGGTTGGCGTGCGGCGGGCGGTCTCGGCATGGCATTTCAGCATTATCGTATGCGTGGTCGCGGCGATGGCATGCGCGTCTTCCGCGTTGACCTACGACGTATTGCAATGGAGGGATGCGGCCTCGTACGCGGCCAGAAACGGCGAAAGCGACGTTGTCACGCTGGTACGTACGACATCTCCCGCAGTGAATTCGAACAGACGTGCAAACGATTGCCAGATTGATGCGACGATCTCAACGATCACGGCAAGCCAGGTCACGCAGCCAAGCATGATGCGGGTGCGCGTCTATGCGGACCGGCCGGACTGCGGCACGCTCAAACAAGGCGGCGAATACCGGATGCGGGGCACGCTCGCCATATCGCAATACGGTGCCATGCCGCTATGGCTAACGGACATCGCCTCCGTGGAACGCATACGGGGACCGAACCTCGCATTGCGCACGATCGGCATGATGCAGCAGGCGTTCTTCGAACAGACGTCACGGCTTTCCGACCAAGGGAAAGTGCTCGTTCCCGGCCTGACCTTAGGTATTCTTGGGCAGGATTACGTTCCTCCAGATAGTGGCAATGGCCAGACGGGCACGGGTATTGATTCCACATACGCCAATCTGCTTGAAAACGCCTTCCAACGTTCGGGCATACTGCATCTGATGGCGGTCAGCGGCGGGCATCTTGCGGTCGTCGCCACCCTGGTGCGCGCCGTCTGCTCGTTCCTGCTGCTGCCCAAACGCGTCACGGCCATCGCCATCGGCGCGTCGTACATCATGCTGGCGATGTGCGTGTTCCCATCCGATTCGGTGTCGCGCGCCCTGCTCATGGGTTTGGCGGGAGCGGGCTTCCTGTTCCTCGGCCGAAGAACGCAAGCCCTGTCAACCCTCAGCTGGACCACGTTGGGCATGCTCATGGTCAATCCGCACATGTCACGCAGTTTCGGATTCGCATTGTCATGCGCCGCCGTACTTGGCATCGTACTGTTCGCAGGACCGTTAGGCGCATGGCTCACACCGATCATGCCGGCATTCATCGCGCAAACCATGGCCATGACCATCGCCGCGCAACTCTTCACCCTGCCGATCCAAGTGCTTATCGAACCAGAACTGCCGGTCTACTCCATTCCAGCCAATCTGGTCGTCGCACCCTTCGTGGGATTCTCCACACTTGCCGGACTCGCCAGTCTCGCCATCTCATGGATACTGCCAAGCCTCGGGTTCATATTCGCCAGCCTCGCCTCATGGGGCACCGCCATCATGGAATTCATGGCCCTCAACCTCGGATCAGGAGACCACGCCACCATTCCATGGACCGGAGACGCAGGCGGCGCGCTACTGATCATCCTCGTCGAAATCATCGGATACACGACCGCACGATTCGCCGGAACACTCTTCGCCCGCATCACCACAACGGAACCAAACCTGCCGGGCCGACGCCTCATACACAATCCGATCGAACGGGCGAAAGCATGGGGCGAACGAACCTACAACGCGCTCAAAACCATGAAATGGAACGAATGAATCTTGTCCACCGATACAGCGAGATTGAATACTATGCCGAAACCATCCGCAACAACGCCCTTCCACCTCATCTACGGAGGCGACCCGTACCTCAACGAGCAGACCGTACGCGACCTGCGCCACCAAGCGCAACGCAAACACCCCGACGCGGAAACCATCGAACTCGACGCAACCAACGCCGATCATTACGCCTTCGACGAAGCGGTAAGCCCATCACTGCTCTCCGGACGATCAATCGTCATCGTATCCAACCTGCAAAACGCCGACGACAAACTCGGCGAAACCATGGTCGCCTACTGCAAGCAAGCCGTCAACAATCCAGCCGAAGCCAGCATCGTCATCTGCCAACACGAAGGCGGCATCAAAGGCAAACGACTCATCGACCAACTCACCAAAGCCGGAGCCGTCAAAGAAACCGTAGCCGACCTCAAAAAAGCCGAAGCGAAACTCAACTTCACCATACAATGCTTCGAACGACGCAACCGACGCATCGAACCCATGGCCGCACAACAACTCGTGGCCGTACTCGGCGACAAAACCGGCGAACTCGCAGCCATGGCAAGACAACTCTGCTTCGACTTCGACGACAATCCCATAACATTGGAACGCGTCAACCAATACCTCACAGCAAATCCCCAAGTAGACGGCTTCCGTGTCGCCGACCTCGCACTCTCCGGACGTGCCGCCGACGCCATCATCGCCATGCGCGCCTCAATAGAACAAGGCACCGCGCCAATCGCACTCATCGGAGCGCTCGCCATGAAACTACGCACCATGGCCAAAGCCTCAGCCGTACGCTCCGGCACCATCAGCGAAGCGGAAGCGAAAACCAATTCATGGGTGCTGAAAAACGCCACCAGACAGCTCTCCGGATGGACCTCCGACGGCATGAGACGATGCATCCAAATGCTCGCATGGGCCGACGAACAAAGCAAAACTAACGGATCGGACCCTGTCTACGCGCTAGAACGATCCATCGAACTGATCAGCAGCAAAGGACGAACCAACTAACATGAGCGAGGCAACCATTACTGACGCCAACGAAAACACCAGCGAAGGCACTGCCAAAACCGTCACCGTCGAAGCGACAACCGGCGAAGCCATGCGCGAACTCGGCAAACAAGTCGCACACCTCACCCACGGCGGAGACGTCATACTCCTCTCAGGGCCACTCGGCGCAGGAAAAACCACCTTCGCACAAGGCTTCGGCGCAGGACTCAACATCAGCGAACCCATCGTCTCGCCAACCTTCACCATCGCACGCGAACTCAAAGGCCAATTCCCCAGCGGTAACTCCGCCCACCTCATACACGTCGACGCCTACCGACTCGGCGGCAACGCCTACGCCCCAGGCCAAAATGCCATCGAACGACTACTCGATGAACTCGAATCCCTCGGACTCGACGAAGAACTCGAAGACCCCAGCGACAACACCATCATCCTCATGGAATGGGGAGAACAGATGGCAGCCGCGCTCGCACCGGAACGCCTCGAAATCCACATCGACCGGCCACTCAACACCGTTAGCACAGACGAAACAAGCAGAGCCGACAACGAACTCACCAGCAACGGCACCCGCACCGTAACCTTCATTCCCGTCGGCGCATCCTGGCAAACCTTCGACATCACACGCAACAACCGCTAAAACACCAGCAGCAAGCACGATTCCAGCATCGGTTGTACAGTAGTTCCCAGCTTGGCATAAGGAGTTTCCACAAAATGCAGACACTGGTGATCGACACCTCATACGGCTCAACCGTCGGCATGGTCGGACACGACCCCATCGTCGAAACCGACTCACGCACCCACGTCGAAAAACTACAGGTGAACATCGCCACAACCGTGGAACAAGCCGGCCTCAAACCGGAAAACATCGACCGCATCATCGTAGGCATCGGACCTGCACCCTTCACCGGACTACGCGCAGGAATCGTTGCAGCCAAAGCGCTCGCCTTCGCCACCGGTGCACAGCTTATCGGGCAGAATGTGCTTTCCCCGCAGGTGCTTGTGCGCAACGCGGAGCATGACGGCCGCCATCATCTGACGCTCGCCGTGAACGATGCGCGACGCAAGCAGCTGTATTTCACATTGTTGGATGGCAGCGGCTATGAGGCCGGTGGCAGCGCAGGCGAAGACCATGACGCAAACGTTGAAAACGGCTGTGTGGAAACCCTGATCGACATGGATATCGACTATCCCGAATCGATTGCGAACCGTGTCAACGAGGTGCTGGAACGGGTTCGCCAGGCCGATCCGAACGTGGAATATGTGGTCGACGTCGTCGGCCATGGAGCGGCGAAATACGCGCAATCGTGGGCAAGCCTTCCCGAAGGCGGCGAAGTGCGCGATCAGGCGCTGCTCGACGAGGGCGCGTCCGGATTGGAACGATTCGCGGCCTTCGCCACTTCGCAACAGTCTTTGGTGAATCCGGAGCCGGTCGAACCGTTGTATTTGCGCAGGCCGGACGTGTCGGTGCCGAACCCGTTGAAGCATGTACTCAACCATGCCGGCGCGGAACGCACGGAGTGACGATACGGCATGATCGTTGACCATACAAGCATCGATGAACAGATCGCAGTGCCGCAGATGGCCGCTTTGGAAGCGGACCTGTTCGGCAGGGGAGCGTGGAGCGAACAGTCGATTCGCCAGGAATTCCAAGCGCCAGCACGCACGTATCTGTTCGATATTGATGATGACGGCAAGACCGCGGATTGCGGGATTGCGGGTTGCGTTGCCGTGGATGAGCCGGTTGCTGGATCGGTTGCAGGCGATTCTGCTAGACAACAGCCCGTTGTGCGCGGCTATGCCGGTTTCTGGTATGACGGCGACGATGCGGAAATCATGACGATCGGCGTCGGCAGACGGTTCCAACGGCAGGGAATCGCGGCTTCGTTGATGGAGGCGTTGATTGCGCGGGCACGTGAGCAGGGGGCCAAACGCATGTTGCTTGAAGTGCGCGTCGACAATACTCCGGCCTTGGCATTGTACGAACGGTTCGGTTTTGCCAAAATGGGATTGCGCAAACGCTACTACCAGCCCGAAGGCATCGACGCGTACACCATGAGCCTTGACCTTGAGCCGAGGATCGTCGGCTTCGCAGCAGCGGAACAATAAACAGAACAACCAAACGGAACAGCAAGCAAAGCAGCGAACGGAGCAGCAATGAGCGGACCAATCGTACTCGGCATCGAATCCACCTGCGACGAGACCGCGGCCTCGGTAGTGCAGGGGCGCACCCTGATTTCCAACGTCGTCGCATCCTCCATGGATGAGCACGCGCGTTACGGGGGTGTGATTCCAGAAATTGCGTCACGCGCCCACGCCGAAGCGTTCGTGCCATGCGTTTCCAAGGCGTTGGCCGATGCGAACATGACGTTGTCTGACGTCGACGCGATCGCCGTGTCCGCAGGTCCTGGACTTGCTGGCTGCCTCGCCGTTGGCGTGTCCGGCGCGAAATCGCTTGCCTGGGCGGCGAATAAGCCGATTTACGGCATCAACCATGTGATCGGGCATATTGCGGTCACACAGTTGCAGTTCGGCCCGTTCCCCGAAGACACGCTCGCCTTGATCGTGTCCGGCGGACACACGTCCTTGCTGCATGTTGAGGATGTCGCACGTCATATCGACGTGGTCGGCACCACGCTTGATGATGCGGCCGGCGAATGCTTCGACAAGGTCGCTCGCCTGCTCGGTTTCCCCTATCCGGGCGGACCGCATATCGATCGTCATGCGCAGTTGGGCGACCCGCATGCCATCAAAGTGCCGCAGGGACTCACCCAAGGCAAAGCGGGCCAGCAGCATCCGTACGATTTCAGCTTTTCCGGCGTGAAAACGGCCGTCGCGCGTTGGATCGAGGAACAGCAGGCGCAAGGCAATGAGATTCCCGTCGATGACGTGTGCGCGTCGCTGGCGGATTCCGTGGCGACTGTACTCGCCAAGAAGGCGATGCGCGGCTGCGAGCAGTACGATTCGAAGACGTTGATTGTAGGAGGTGGCTTCTCCGCGAATTCGCAGCTTCGTGCCAAACTGTTGGAAGTCGGGGCCGAGCATGGGGTAGAGGTGCGTGTGCCGCAGCTCAAACTGTGCACCGACAACGGTGCCATGGTGGCCATGCTGGGCGTCAACCTGGTCGAAGCGGGAGTGGCTCCGTCAAACCCGGATTTCGCCATCGATTCGGCCATGCCGTTGACGAAGATCTCCATGTAAGATTAGGCCGAAAGCATCGTATGGAAACGTTTTGCAAGTCGAAACACACATGTGACACGCTGAAGATTTGAAATCCACAAGTTTTGGTGTAGTATTTTTGTCTTGTGCACAGCGCATTCCTGCGTAGCTCAGTTGGCAGAGCATCCGACTGTTAATCGGACGGTCACTGGTTCAAGCCCAGTCGCAGGAGCCATTTGAAAGCCCTTGGAAATCAAGGGCTTTTGTCATATTCGAGGAATCAACGAAGATGCCCATACAGCATCCCCGACTCAGAGGTGCAGGAAAAATGAGCTACATCCACATCACTGAAGAGAACATCGACAAGGAACATATCTGCTGTGCCATGTCCGGCAAGCAAAGCCTTGCGAAAAAAGAGTGGCTCAAGCAGCGTTTCAACGAAGGTCTCGTCTTCTATCGTAGCGAGGAACGAGGCAAATGCTTCATCGAATATATTCCGGCGGAAAACGCATGGGTGCCGATCGATGCGGACGGGTGGATCTATATCAACTGTCTATGGGTGGCCGGTTCTTTGAAAGGTCATGGACATTCCGGTAATCTGCTGAGCGAATGCATCCGAGACGCCAAAGAGCAGGGGCGCAAAGGCATTTGCATTCTCTCAGCCGAGGGTCGCAAACGAGAGTTCCTTGCCGATCCGAAGTTTCTGTCCTACAAGGGTTTCGAAGTGACCGACATATCTGATTGCGGCATCAATCTCATGGCCCTGCCTTTTGAAGAGAATGCGGAGCTGCCGAAATTCAAGGAATGCGCCAAGCATCCCGCGGTGGACGAAGACGGGTTCGTGCTCTACTACACCGATCAATGCCCGTTTACATGCTATTGGGTTCCGCGGGTGCGGCAAACGGCGGAAGAGCACAATATTCCATTCAAAACGATTCATATCACCGATAAAGAGACCGCCCAACGTACGCCCGCGCCGGTCACCACGTATGCGTTGTTTAGGGACGGCAAATTCCTCACCCAAGGCATCCAGTCCGACAAAAAGTTTCTGGCATTGGCCGGCTTGTAACGTCCTGAATCTTCCACCCACTGGGGGAACCTTCCCGCCAAGAAGGCAGTTGGCGTACGGATTGTTCCAGCGGGTGGGTGTTTTGGGGACTCGGGAGGCGGGCTATTCTCTAACACGCATGCAGGAGACCTCGAATTTGCGCGTTTGACGGAGACTCTGCTATCGGTTGCGAGGATCCAGCGGATCACGGTCGTCGTAGAATGCGTAGATATCCAGACTAGGTTCTTCCACGGGCAAAACTTAAGATTTTCCCAGCAAACGGCGTTTACCATGAACACGCAAGCAAGAAAAACACGGCAAATCATGGAAGGGAGTCCATATGTGCACTGGTGTTCGTTTCTCCGACGATGAGGGAAACACATATTTCGGCCGTAATCTCGACTGGAGCTTCTCCTACGGCGAGACCATTCTGGTCACTCCGCGAGGCTACTGGTATGACTATGCGTATGGGGCCAAAGGCAAGAGCGAGCCGAATGCGGTGATCGGCGTGGGCGTGGTTATGGCCGATCGCCCCATGTATTTCGATTGCGCCAACGAGCACGGCTTGGCCATCGCCGGATTGAACTTCCCCGGATACGCCTCCTTCGCGCACGAACCGGTCGAGGGAACCGAAAACGTCGCCACTTTCGAATTCCCGCTGTGGGTGGCACGCAATTTCGACAGTGTCGACGAAGTCGAAGAGGCGTTGAAGGACGTGACGCTCGTTTCGCAGGTCGTGCCCGGCCAGCAGGAGTCCTTGCTGCACTGGTTCATTGGCGATGGCACCCGTAGCATCGTCATCGAGCAGATGGCTGATGGCATGCATGTTCATCATGACGATGTGGATGTGCTCACCAATCAACCGACCTTCGACTTCCATATGGAAAACCTGCGCAACTACATGTGCGTGAGCAACGAAATGGCGGAGCCGACCACTTGGGGCAAGGCGGAACTGAGCGCATGGGGCGCCGGCGTGAGCATGCACGGCATTCCCGGTGACGTGAGTTCGCCGTCGCGTTTCGTACGTGTCGCCTACACCAACACGCACTATCCACAGCAGAACAACGAGTCCGCCAATGTGTCTCGTCTGTTCCACACGCTGGCCTCCGTACAGATGGTTGAAGGCATGTCCAAGATGGGCAACGGCCAGTTCGAGCGCACGCTGTTCACCAGCGGTTATTCCGGAAAGACTAACACGTATTACATGAACACGTATGAGGATCCGGCGATCCGCTCGTTTGCCATGTCCGACTTCGACATGGATTCGAGCGAGCTGATCACCGCCGATTGATTCCGGAATTTCGAGTTCGAAGATTCCGCAGTAATCGCACTATGTGCGATGGCATAAAAGGACGCAACGTCGCAGTCGGCGTTGCGTCCTTTTAATCAGTAAAACTGATGAGATTTGATTAAAAAATTAAAATGGTCGAGGCATGCTTCCAAACGTACTTTCAGGCGTTTTCTTCGTTATGTTCCTTATGCGAGGAAGCGAATCGCGACAGAACACCTGACTTACGTAAAGCGCAATACATTCCCCAGGAACCGAAACCGGCGAATGCCACCGCGCTAAGCAGCTCGCAAATAGTGCCGATGATGCCTCGCGGGCTGAAGAACGTGAATGCCTGATAGTAGAAGAACAGCAGGTAGAAGTTGTAGACGATTCCAATCGCCAAAGCAGACAGAATGGTGACGCCGAGCGTCCAACGACGGTAGCGGAACAGTGCGAATACCGCTTCTGCGGCTGCCGCCTGCAGCAATGCGATTACCACCAGGCTCACACTGTATTTCGTGCCGAGTACCACCTCGACGAACGATGCGACCAAAAGCACGTAGGCCGAAGCTCCCGGCTTGCGCACGATCAGAGAGCCCAGCGTGGCGGGGAAGTAGAACAAAGCATGAAGTAGCGCCGCTGAACCAGGAAGAATCAAAGTCATCAACGGAAAAAGACCATACGACAGGCCGTCGAACACCCAAAACATCACTCCCGACATCACGCCGACCGCCGCGCCGACCGCGATATCGACCACACGCCATGTGAGGGCCTTGTGTATTCCTTGGTTTGTTTTCAAAGGCTGCCTTACCTGCTTCGACAGCTTCGCGTCTGTATTATGAATAACGGTTTTAGAGAATGGCTTCGCCATAATGATAATGAATCCTTGCGTTGGTCGATGCCGTGCACCGTGAGTCGGAGATCGCGGCAGTCGCCGTGGGCCGTTCCTCGACCTGCGCGGCTCGGGCAGGAACGACGAAAGGTATTATACGACGTGTTGTTTGCCGAATACGCATCATGGATTTCCCTGTATCCAAAATATCGTTACAAATATTCCAAATCCGGGCGTACGGTCCAGTCCAGTACATCTAATCCGCACGATTTCATTCAACTCAGCAGCATAAGAGCTTTTTGTTGTGAGGTGGCATTCGTCCAAAACAGCGTGGTCTGATGTTCCTTACGATGAACACGTAAGTTACGCTTTGCAGACGCAACTTAGCTAATTGTCAGGATTACATGTTCTTTTGCTATGAGATAGCATGCAACACGCCAATTAGACTTCAAGAACTTTAAGTTTTTACAGTGCAGGGTATGAGCACTACAACATGGCATACGATTCGTGAAGCATCCATGATTTCCGGACTTCCCGAATCCACTTTGCGCTACTACGAGCAAATCGGTATCATTGCCCCGATCGCACGTGACCCAAGTTCTGGCCATCGCGCCTACACCGACGAAGACATTCAATCGTTGGTCACTATTTCCTGCTTGTCTGCGACTGGCATGCCGCTTGACGCCATGCGCGAGTATCTGAAAAACCGTTTCGACGGAACCGAAGGTGCGCGCAGGCAAATGGCGCTACTGGACGCGCAGGCGTTGCGTTTGGCCGCAAAAGCCGAAAGCATCCGCATGCAGCAAGCCTATGTTTCCCTTAAAACATTGTATTGGCGTGCCGTGGCGGAAGGCCATGACGACGAAGCGCAACGACTTCTGGAGGAAAACCACGATGTCATCGAAACAGTGAAAAAACAGATTCGTAGCAAGGCTGACGCATAAGTCGAGGCGTCATCGCAGACGTTACCTTAATTCAATTCGTATAACAAAGGAGCAACTCATGAAGGCAGCGATCTTCAAGGGAGTCAAGCAGATGGCATGCGAAGAGCATGCCGAACCGACCATCATCGATGGGGGAGATGCCATCATCCGCGTGGTACGCGCATGCGTGTGCGGATCCGACCTGTGGTTCTACCGCGACGGCAGCAAGGAACCCAACACTCAGGCCGGACATGAGGCCATCGGCGTGGTCGAGCAGATCGGCGACGACGTGACCGTGGCCAAGCCGGGCGATTTCGTGATCGTACCGTTCCCGTTCAGCTGCGGCAAGTGCCCGGTATGCAAGGCCGGTTTCGAATCCAGCTGCCCCCACGGCGGATATTTCGGAGACGAGGGATTGGGCTGTCAGGCGGAATACCTGCGCGTTCCCGAGGCCGATGGCACGCTGGTGGTCGTTCCGGGCGACGCGAAGAGCTTCTCCGACGAAATGCTCGCATCGCTGCTCACCCTCTCTGACGTGATGTCGACCGGTTACCATGCGGCTGCTTCCGCCGAAATCAAGCCGGGAGACACCGCAGTCGTGTTCGGCGACGGTGCGGTCGGCCTGTGCGGAGTGCTGTCCGCCAAGCTGATGGGCGCCACCCGCATCATTTCCATGAGCCGCCATGCTGACCGCCAACGTATCGCACGCGAATTCGGTGCCACCGATTTCGTGGAGGAACGTGGCGACGAGGCTGTAGCCAAGGTACTGGAAATGACTGATGGTTACGGTGCCGACGCCGTGCTTGAATGCGTAGGGTCCGCATTGTCGAACGACACTGCCATGAAGGTTGCGCGTGCGGGCGCTGTAGTCGGGCGCGTTGGCTTGCCGCACGGCGTGGAAGCCGATATTCCAGGACTGTTCTACCGCAACGTTGGTCTGCGCGGCGGTCCGGCACCGGTGCGCACGTACGATCTGCAGCGACTGCTCAAGGAAGTGCTCGACGGCAACATCAATCCCGGCATCGTCTACACCTCCGAATACACGCTCGACGATATTCAGGAAGCGTACGCGGCCATGGACGAGCGCCGCACCGTAAAGTCGCTGCTGCGCATCAGTGAGGTCTGAGCAATATACCGACGATAGAATAAGCGCAAATCAAACGAAAGGAAGCAAATCTTGTTTGAAGAGCTGCACAAACGGATGAATTCGTTCTGGAACAATGACAGGACATTGTCGCAAACCGATCCGGAATTCATTGAATTCTTCTCGAATTTCGCTTATGACGAAGTGGTGAACGAACCGGGAGCGAACCATCCTGATTTGGATGACAAAACCCGCTCTTTGGCCATTCTTGCCGTGCTGGTCGGATGCCAAGGCTTGGATGCTTTCGAAATGATGCTGCCGGTGGCCTACGAAACCGGACTGTCGTCCATCGCCATCAAGGAAATGGTGTATCAGGCGACCGCATACTGTGGTTTCGGCAAAACCCTGCCGTTCCTGAAGAAACTCAACAACTTTCTCGGCGCGGCCAACGTGCATCTTCCGCTTGAACCGCAAGGCACCACCACGCCGGAAACGCGTGCCAGGGCGGGCGAAGACAAGCAGATCGAAATCTTCGGTGAAGGAATGCGTGGATTCACGCAATCCGGCCCCGAAGATACGCGACACATCAACAAGTGGCTTGCCTGCAACTGCTTCGGCGACTACTACACGCGCGGTGGCTTGAGCACGCGTGAGCGTGAAATGATCACGTTGTGCTTCCTTGCCGCGCAGGGCGGTTGCGAGCCGCAGCTGACGTCTCATGCGAAGGCCAATATGGGCGTAGGCAATGAGAAGGCATTTCTGATTGCCGTTATTTCGCAGTGCATGCCGTATATCGGGTATCCGCGTACGCTGAATGCGATTCGTTGCATCAACGATGCAGCGGAGCAGATGCAAGGCTGATTGCGGTAGGATTTCGTTCGCTTCAGTACGAAAGGGGCTGTTTGCCAGTCACGATTGGATTGGCAAACAGCCCCTTATATGTTTTTTACAAGCGCGCTACGCGTGTGCGATCATCACTCGCCCCATACGTCCTTGGCGACGGACTGCACGAGCGCGATCTTGGCCCACTGCTGCTCTTCGGTAAGCTTGTTGCCTTCCTCGGTGGACGCGAAACCGCACTGGGTGGACAGGCACAAGCGGTCAAGCGGCACATACTGGGCCGCTTCGGCAATGCGAGCCTTGATCACTTCCGGATCCTCAAGTTCCGGCTTCTTGGAAGTGATCAGACCGAGCACAACCTTCTTATCTCCGGAAACCTTGGCGAGCGGCTCGAAGTCGCCGGAACGATCATCGTCGAACTCCAGGTAGTAGGCGGCGACGTTTTCCTTGCCGAAAAGCACGTCGGCCACAGTGGCGTATCCGCCGGCGGAAGCCCACGTGGAGTGGTAATTGCCACGGCAGTCGTGCGTGGTGATCACCAGATCCTCTGGCAGATCCTCGATGGCGGCGTTGTTCATGGCGGCATACTGTTCCTGCATGGCGGCGAACTCATCGGCGGTGTAATGCTGGTTGAAGTTCGGATCACAGAACATGCCCCACGTGCAGTCATCCAGCTGAACATTGCGGCAGCCGGCCTCATACAATGCCATGATCAGACCATGGAAGGCCTTGGCGTTGTCGTCGGCAAGCTCGTCGTAATCCTTCTGGGTGTCGCCGTAGAACTCGTGCACGGAAGCGATGTTCTCCGGGCGGAACAGCTCCGCATACAGCTGTGCCGGAGCCGGAATGGTCTGGCGTGCAATGGCGGTGTCGTCTTCGAACTGCTTGATGAACTTGAAATGCTCAACGAACGGGTGGGCCGGGTCGAAGGCGATCTTGCTGGTCAGGCGTGCGGATTCGGCGCGGGTCTCCTCATCGTGGAAGAAATAGCCCTTGTCCATCGACACCTTTTCCACGCCGGCGAAGCCCCACATGCAGTCGAGATGCCACCAGCCACGGCGGAATTCACCGTCGGTGATGACGTGCAGACCGGCGGCCTTCTGCTTGGCGACCAGTTCGGTAACGGCATTATCTTCCACGGCCTTGAGTGCGGCCTCGTCAATCTTGCCTGCTGCGAAATCGGCGCGAGCCTGCTTGAGTTCTGCCGGACGCAGGTATGAGCCGACCACGTCGGCGCGGAACGGCGCGTTCTGGGAATACGTCATTGGATGCTCCTTGTTGTGCTGTCAGTGAAAATACCTAGGGAAGACTAGTCAATCCTTCAGAAAAATGCACGATTACGTCGGGAATATGAGACGGGCGCATTATAGTGTTTTGCGATTGAACGACATATGATTCGGTGGGGGGGTGATATGAGTGATGGGACCGGGCGGCAGGCAATGGCAGCGCAAAGTGGTACGTCGGATAATCCGAAATCCTCCAATCAGGAATCATCGAAAAAGCCGAAAACGCTCGGCAAATATCTGTTGGTGTCGGCAACGCAAACCATTGTGGAATTCGGATCGTTCACCTTGCTGCATGTGCTTTCCGTACCATCCGCCATCGCGAACGGCGTGGCCATCGTGCTGTCGGCTTCGTACAACTTCCTGATGAACCGCAATGTCACGTTCAAATCGTTCAGCAATTTCGGCCGTAGCGTGGCTTTGTTCATGCTGCTGTGGGTTTGGAATTACCTGTTCGGTTCGATCATGCTGGCATGGCTGTCTTCCGCATTCGGATGGAATGCGGTGTTGGTGAAGTTCCTGACTATGGCATGTCAGTTCGCGTGGGGCTATCCGCTGTGCAAGGAAGTGATTTTTCGCTGAACCTGCAAGCGTGTCAATCCGGGTGGCACCCTATGACAGCACCCTATGTATGATTGAATATGTCTTGTATTAACTCCAGAAAGAAATGGAAAGGCAATGAACGAATCGCAAGATTCCAACGACAGTAGTACGAGCAATCCGAACGATATTCGCCAACAGGAGGCAGAACATCAAGGAGCGGCCGTAAAAGCGGCGCTCGGAGCCAACATTGGTGTGGCCATCGCCAAGCTCGCTGCGGCGTTCTTTACCGGATCGTCCGCGATGCTTTCCGAATCGGTGCATTCCATCGCCGACTGTTCCAACGAAATCGTGCTCATGGCAGGCGGTCGCTTCTCCAAGCATAAGACGGACAGCGATCATCCGTTCGGTCTGTACCGCGCCAAATATCTCGCTTCGTTCGTAGTGGCGACGCTGCTGTTTTTCGTCGGTGGTTTCTTCTCCACTTCGGAGGCGGTGAAGAAATTGTTCGCCATTGCCGAAGACCCCGCACTGCGTGACGCCAACCAGATGGAACTGCTGGTGGCGTTTATCGTGGTGTTTATCAGCGCTTGTTTGGAAGGCTACGGCCTGCATCAAAGCATCAAGGAAGCGAACGAGCGTATGGAGCGCACGGGTGTGGCCCATATGGGTGTGTTCCGTTTTTGGAGGCGTACCAAGTCGGCGGAGCTTGCGTCCGTCATTATGGAAGACACGCTTGCTTTGATCGGCTTGGCATTCGCAGGGGCTGGCATCGGTCTTGCGATTCTGTTTGATAATGAGATATTTGATGCATTCGGCGGTTTGATGGTTGGTCTTGTATTGATTGCGGGATCGTTGCTGCTCATGTTCAAATCCGGTTCGCTGTTGATTGGTGAGGCCGTCGATTCGGATACGCGCAAGAAGATTGAGCAGGCTGTTATTTCAACGCCTGGTGTGGAACGACTGCTGAATATGCAGACCGTGCATATGTCCGAGGATGACATTCTGCTGTGCGTCAAGGTGCAGACCAGCAAGCTCGACCGCGATTACGATGTTGAAACCGTGAACAAAATCGAACGAAGCGTGCGTACCGCGCTGCCGTGGTTCCGTTTCGAAATCTACGTAGAGCCCGACCTCTACCGCGCCGACCACAAAATCGTCTCGTAGTGGTGTGCGGTGTACCTATGGTTATGAGACGTAGAGTATGAGGCGACGATACGGTTTTCAGGAGGAGCTGGCATTCCGATGAGTTCGGAGTGCCAGCTCCTCCTTTTCATGTGCTTTCTTGTTATGCGTCTCCTTGAGCCCATACATATGCATCCTTTCCAACATCCGAGCTTTAGCCTCATCAACCTCGGCGCGAGTAATGCCGCTATCCAGTATGAACTGCTCAATGCTATAGCTCATTACATTTCCTTTCGTATGATTCCTCTAATCTAATGGATTACCCCCATATCTAATAGATCGTAAAACCCGTTTTCTTGAAGCAAAGGCGTCTAGGTGGAGGTATGTCTCGGATGCGATTGGTTTGTTTATCTCGAGATGTGAGACACACTTACCCCCCTAAAGTGGTAGGGTGGGTGGTGCATTCGGGGACGCATGCGCCCCTGTCATAACGTTCCGGGAGACAGGATGGAGAAAATGGAGAATATGGAGAATCCGAAGAAACTGGCCGTTGCGACCATCGCAGGCTTGACCGAGGTGGCCGGTATGGCCGCGCCCGCCATGGCAGATGAGACGGCCGCCGATCCGATGGTGGGCCAGACCCAGTCGGCCGATCCGACGAAGGATGCGCTCGACAAGGCCAACACGGCCGTATCCGAATCCCAGACCGCTTATGATAATGCCCAGCAGAATGTGCAGGACGCTCAATCCAAGGTGGATGATGCGTATGCTTCCGACCCGGCCACGAATGCGGCGCAGTCCGAACTGGATGCCGCCCAGTCGGCTAAGAAGGATGCCGACCAGTCGGCGGCTGACGCGCAGGCCGATGTGGATGCCGCCCAGGCTGCTCTGGCTGAAGTGAACGCCACGCTGAAGACAGCCGAAACCGCATTGGCCACGGCGAAGTCCGACGCGGAATCCGCGCAGGACGCGTACGACAAGGCCCACAAGGTTGTCACCCCGTCGAAGGATACGACCATCACGGTTGATACTCCGGACAGTGCGAACAGTGCGAACAGTGCGAACAGGGCGGCCGTGAAGACCTCCACGCAGGCCAAGCTTGGCGACACGGGCGTGGACGTGATGGAGACCGCCGTGTTTACCATTATGGCCGCCGGTACCGCCGGAGCCACGCTCATGCTGAAGCGTCGTGGTGACGGCCGTTACGGTCTTATGGCACGCCACGCCAAGTAGGTTTTTGCCATAAAATCCTAGAAAATGATGTGCGGATGGGAACGAACGATTCCCATCCGCTTTTTCCTAAAACGTATGTGACATAACTCATCGAAAGCACAAGTATGCAGGGAAAACTATCTGAAGTTTCCAACCCGAATATAAGCGATGCCGGGTCAAAGAATGTAACTGAAAACAAGAAGAAGAGCAGAAAGCCTGCTGTGATCGCCGTGGCTTCGGTCGCGGCCGTGGCTGTGCTGGCTGGTGGCGGCTGGTTCGTTTGGAAGACCTACGCGAACCATGAGCTGGCCGAGGCGAGACAGGCGTGTGTGGAAGCGTCGGAAAGCTACCGCAAGGCGGCGGACTCGTATTCCGGGCTGGTGGATGGCGACGCGGCCACAGCCTCCCAGATCACCGTGAAGCAGGTGGCGGATGCGAAGACCGTGGATGCGTTGGCCGAAGCGTTGAAGGCGAACGAGCCTGACGTGGTCGCCTGCGTGGCCGATTCGAAGGCGGATTACGAGTCGAAGACCAGCCTGATTGAAAAGAACACCGGCTGGTACGGGAAACACGAGAAGAGCTTGGAAGAAGCGGTGAAGGCCGTGAACGATTCGAAACTGGAGAAGACCGTTTCCGATGCGGAACGGTTGTTGAAGAATTCGGACGGCAAGGTCGCCGATGCGGCGACGCGCGACGAACTGTCCAAGGCAGTCAAGGCCAGGGATGCGGACAAGATCGCGGCCGCGTCGAAGAAGGTCAACGACTCGGTGACGGCGAAGACGAAGGCGGACGAGGAGGCGCAGCGCAAGGCCGAGGAGGAGGCCGCCGCACAGGCCGCCGCACAGGCCCAGACGCAGCAGTCGTATTCGGCGCCGCAACAGTCGTACACGCCCTCGTATTCAGGCGGTTCGACATCGAGTGGCGGCGGTTCCAGCAGCGTGCCGGACTTCGTTCCAAGCAGCGGAGGTCTCGGATGCACGACAGACTGCCCTCCGTCCTCAAGCGATGGATTGATTCACCACTGATTTAGATGACTCTTCTTCTCAAGGGACCCTTCGGGGTCCCTTTTTCGTATCCGCAGCCTTCCGGGAAAATGTCCAACCCGACACGCCCGAAACCGTGGTTGCATAGCAGGTGGATGACGGAAACGAATCCGATATCGACGTTTGTCGACGGCCGGGCATGTGAAGTGTTCGGACGGGATTTGTTCTCCTGTCCGACCCCACCGGGAGTGGGGTGAACATCTGCAGATGAATCTCTGAAAGGAGACGGAACATTGGGTTCCAAGAACAGTAACGGAAGGCGAAAGACGCTGGCCCTGCTCGCCGCCACGGCGACATTGGCCGGAGGCCTGACCGCCGGCACCGCCTGGGCGGGCGGCGGCGGAGACCAGGGAGGCACCGGCGGAGGCGGCTCGGCCGCGCAGTTCTGGGCCTACAAGGACGACGCGACGGGCTCGTGGGGTTCCGCGACGGACCTGAACAGCGTGAGCCGCGCCATGGCCTGGAAAGGCGTGACCATGGACGATTCGGCCGGCAAGGCCGCCAAGGCGTTGAGCGACGCGAACGCGGAATGCGTGGCCGGCTTCCGCCAGAGGCATCCGGGCGAGGGCGACGGCGATTGCCGCGTCGTGGCCGTGGGCGCGGCGTCCGGCAACGGGTCCACCACCAGCGTGTGGAACGGGTCCGGCGTCTACGACGCGAAGATATGGAAGGACAACTGGTACAAGTACGTCGCACCGAACACTTACAACTACGCTGGATCTCAGTCTTATCACACCGGCGATGGCTTCAGCGATGATCCGTCGAACAGCGTCGACAAGATCATGGAACGCCATGTCGACTCGACCCGCAGCATCGTCGTGATCGTGCTCGACAAATACCAGCCCGCCCCGCCGAACTACACGCTGAGCGTGGCCACGAAGGCATCCGGCACGACCACCAAGGCCGGCGACACGCAGAACGTGGCGGACACGGTCACCACCAGCCGTAACGGCAGCTCGATCAGTGAGAACGTGACCGGCACCAGCACGCTCCGCTGGGCCGGCGTGGACGGCACCACCCACAACACATGGAACGGTGATACCGAAGTCACCGCCGAAGGCTACTACTACGCATCCGAGGACGAAACCATCCTCCAGCCCGTCGCACGCAAAGACGGCGAAACCGTCGACCAGATCACCAGCACGCTGAGGTGACTGTGAACGTCCCGAATCTTCCAGCTACTGGAAGATTCTTCCCGCTGACGAGCACATGAGCGCACCAAATTCTCCAGTGGGTGGAGGAATCTGCCCATTAACGGTTACGATCGCATGGTCGGCACATGCGAGAAGAATCAGTGGCATGACTGAAGCCGCACATGATGATTATCAGTTGCCCGAAGAATTCGAACACTGTTTGAAACTTGCCCCTGTACGCGATGCGCCTAGCGCGTTGGACCGTGTCAAGCAGGTCGTACGCATTCTGCACGAACCAGGCGGATGCCCTTGGGACGGCGAGCAGACCAACACGAGTCTGCTTAAGCCGCTATTGGAAGAAACCTACGAATACATCGACGCCGTGGAAACGAACGATCGCGACAACATGCGTGAAGAACTCGGCGACATGCTGCTGCAATCCGTTTTCCAAGCGCAAGTGTGTGCCGTGGATGCGCAGGATCCGTTCGGCATCGACGAAGTGTGCAATCGTCTCGTCGACAAGCTCATCACCCGACATCCGCACGTCTTCCAATCAGACGACGCTACCGACGCTTCCGCGCCAGCACCGGAAAATGCGCAAGATACGTTGAAACTGTGGGAAGCGATGAAACAGAAGGAAAAGCATCGCAAGTCCATGCTCGAAGGCATCTCCCACGCGCAAGGCGCATTGCCGCGCGCCACGAAAATCGTATCGAGAGTACACAAATCGCAGTATTGCGATCAGCTTGAAACAGCATTCACAACAAGCGCAAGTCAAATGGACGAACAGCATGATGGCGATCATCCTTACGCTGACGAAATCATCGCCATCATCCGCAAAGCGCAACGTGACGGCGTAGACGTGGAATCCGACCTGCGTTGCCGCCTGCGCGACATAGAATCCGAAATCGAACATATCGAAAGGACCATGAACCATGAGTGACGTCAAAGCACTCGACCCTGCGCTGCTCAAACAGTATTCCACAGACTTCAACGCTGACCGCGCCAATCTGGTGGCAGCCAACGCGGCAGTATCATCCGGTGTGCTCGCCGCAGCCACCGACTATAAGGGCGAGCGCGTGCTGCAGAATGATTTCTCCATCGAGCTGAAGCAGGGGAGTATCACCAATCAGCGTAGTTCGGGGCGTTGTTGGATGTTTGCGGCGCTTAATACGTTGCGTTATGAGTTGATGCATCGTTGGAATTTGGAGGATTTCGAGTTTTCGGAAACCTACCTGTTTTTCTGGGATGCGATGGAGAAGTCGAACACGTATTTGGAGAATGTGCTTGCCACGTTGGATGAGCCGCTGGATAGTCGTGTGTTCGAGGCGATTAATTATGGTCCGGCCGATGATGGTGGTTGGTGGCAGATGTTCGCTGATTTGGTGAACAAGTATGGTTTGGTGCCGAAGAGTGCTTATCCGGAGTCGGCTAATTCGAAGAGTTCGGATGCGTTCAAGCAGTATTTGAATACGAAGCTACGTGAGTTCGCGTCCGATTTGCGTGACCGTCATACAGCTGGAACGTCGTTGGATGAGTTGCGTGCGTTGAAGAATGCGGATATGGCTACGGTGTATCGCATGTGTGCGATTGCATTGGGTGAGCCTCCGGAGCGTTTTGATTTTCTTGCGCGTACGAGCGATGACAAGGATGACGGCAAGAAGAAAACCACGGGGGAGGGGCCGTCTGAAAAGGCTGCGAAAACCGGTAAGGATGAGCGTCCGCAGATTCGTGAATTCGGTATCACTCCGATGGAGTTTTATAAGAAGTACGTGCCGGTGGATGTGAACGATCTGGTCACGCTATGCAATGTGCCGATGGAGAGTCGTCCGTTTGGCAAGCGGTATCGTATTCGTTTTTCCGCCAATGTGGCGGAAGCGGGTGATATGGAGTTTGTGAACGTGCCTCTTGACGTGTTCAAGAAGGCTGCTGTGGACCAGATCAGTGACGGTCATCCGATTTGGTTCGCTTGTGATTGCATGCAGTTCTCGTTGCGTGGCGATGGCTATTTTGATTGCGATACCGTGCGCGTTGACCAGCTTTTCGGTACGAAATTCACGTTCGACAAGGCCAAGGGATTGGAGTATGGCGATTGCCCAAGCAATCATGCCATGACGTTGACTGGCGTGAATTTGGATGCTGACGGGCGTCCGAACCGTTGGAAGGTGGAGAACAGTTGGGGCAAGGATAATGGTCAGGATGGCTATTATGTGGCGTCCGATGCTTGGTTCGACCGTTATGTTACCGAACTGATCATTCGCAAGGAGTATCTCGATGAGACCACACGCGAAATACTGGCCGATCAGCCGGTCGAGCTTGAACCTTGGGAGCCGCTCACCAAGCGAAGCCGGTGAAGGCTTGCGCATATCGCGCATGATTCGGTTTGATTGCAATAAGGAATGAGATAAACAGTGGAGGGCGTCGATTGACAGATTCGGCGCCCTCCACTTATTGCAGTATTTAGTCATTATTTAATTGCTATTCGGCAGTACCAAGGCATGCTTCGAAGGAACGGCGGGTGAGGCGTCCACGGTTGACGACGCCCACGAGCTTGCCTTGTTCAACCACCGGCACTTTCTTGTACTGCTGATAACCGAACATCTGGCAGACTTGCGCGATATTGGCATCCGATTGCACAGTGACGGCCGGCTTTGCGGCAATAACCATGACGTTCATATCAAGCAGTTCTGCGTGAGACAGTTCCGGGAATTCGCCGCGGGCCATGCCAGTGACCAGCGTGGAAATGTCGGAAACCGGCGCGTTGTCTTGTGCGAAGCGGCGCAGTACGTCGCTATCGGAGATGAAGCCGACCACGTGGCGTTCGTCATCGACGATAGGCATGCCGCTGATGTTCTTTTCCAACATCATGCGCACTGCGTCACGTACCTCGGCATCCGAGGCTACCGTGTAAACGTCATGCTGCATCACATCGGCAACGGTCTTGACATCCAAAGCGGGAACATGCTGTTGCGCGGACTTGTTCCATCCGGCGGCATCGCCGATGGCGTGAACTATCTTGCCGGACAATGGTGCGACGATCAGCATCTGAATCGGCAACGCGATGGTGAAATTGTAGGGGAACATGCGCCAGAATCCCGTGAACGCGCCGAATGTGAAACCGAATGCCATGATGGCGCCGAATACGGTCATCAGCACCACCATGAGGAATTTGACCGTGATGCCTTTCCATACCGCACGGTCGGTTGCCGCGCAGAATGTATTCATAATCGCGCGGGAGCTTGGCGTGCAGATGCACAAATCGCAAATCATGCCGACCACGTAGGCCAACGGCCAGTCGAACAATGCGTAGCTCCACGCCGCCGCACCGACGTCACCGATACGTACGCCGTAATTGAGTGCCGCCATCACATAAATCATGATCGCGGACATGATGAAACTGAAGAGAATGCCCTCCTTGCCGTTACGTGGCATGGAACTTCCTTTCGCTATGCGTTCGATGTGTTGCTGCATCGGCCCCTCTGGTCTGTTCCGCACGTCATGTTCCAACAGGAGCGCGGAAGGCTAGGGGGCGCATAACGAAATCCGAAAAGGTTCGGACGATCGCAATGGCGACTTCCTGGCAAACGAATCGACTCAAGCCCTCAATGGGCATGCAAGATGCGATTCATGAGTCGGGGCCGCTTGCAAATCACAGATTGTTCGCAGACCCCAAGACAAATACGGAAATACCGAACGTGCTCGAAACGCATGTGGAAAGAAAAAGCCGGACGTTTTCGCGTCCGGCATAAATACAATCCGAATAAAACTCGAATTACTCGGCTTACTCTTCGGCGACCAATTCCAGATAGGAATCGTTCCACAGGTCTTCGTCGCCGTCAGGCATGAGCAGCACACGTTCAGGGTTCAATGCCTGCACCGCACCCTCATCGTGGGTGACGAGCACAATGGCACCCTCATACTTGGCGATGGCCTTGAGAATCTCATCGCGTGAGGCCGGATCAAGATTGTTGGTCGGTTCGTCAAGCAGCAGCACGTTCGCACGGCTCGTCACCAATGTCGCCAACGCCAAGCGGGTCTTTTCGCCACCGGAAAGCACGCGAGCCGGCTTCAACGCATCATCCCCGGAAAACAGGAACGAGCCGAGAATCGAACGCGCCTGCGTATCATTCAGTTCCGGAGCCACATGAATGAGGTTTTCCAACACTGTGGCATTCAGGTCAAGCGTGTCATGTTCCTGCGCGAAATAGCCGATTTTACAGCCGTGACCGTAGTCCACGGAACCGGTGTCCGGCTCTTCCAAATGCGCGAGCAGACGCAGGGTGGTGGTCTTACCAGCACCGTTGTATCCCAAAATCACCACACGCGAGCCCTTGTCAATAGCCAGATTCACGCCGGCGAATACAATGTTCGAACCATACGCTTTCGACACATCCTTCGCCATGATCGGCGTGCGACCGCACGGAGCCGGCTCCGGGAACCGGATATCCGCCACTTTCTCCTGCTTTTGCGCTTCGGACGTGTTCTCGAGAAGTTTCTCCGCACGACGCATCATGTTCTGCGCGGCCACGGCCTTGGTCGCCTTCGCATGCAGGCGGATACCCTGCTGCATGAGGCGTTCCGCCTTCTTCTCGGCCACTTCACGTTCGCGACGGCGACGTTCCTCATCAACCACGCGCTGATGCAGGTAGGCTTTCCAACCAAGGGAATACATGTCGATCTGTCCGAGCTGCGCATCCAGATGCCATACCTTGTTCACCACTTCGTCCAACAGTTCGGTGGAGTGGGAGATGACCAGGAATCCACCCTCGTATTTCTTCAGGTATCCGCGTAACCATTCGATGGAGTCGGCGTCCAAATGGTTGGTCGGCTCGTCAAGGATTAGCGTATCCGCGTCAGAGAACAGGATGCGGGCCAATTCGATACGACGACGCTGGCCGCCGGAAAGCGTACCCAATTGCTGGCCCATGACCTCCTGCGGCAGGCCAAGGCTTGCCGCCATCGCAGTTGCCTCGGACTGTGCCGCATAGCCGCCGGCCTTTTCGAAATCCTGCATGGCCTTGTCGTAACGGTTCATCGCTCGGGTCATGACGTCCGGATCCGGATCGGTCATCTCCTTTTCGGCCTTGCGGATACGACTGATGATGGAAGCGATGTCTCGCGCGCTCATCATGCGGTCGAGCGCGGTCTGTTCCGGATCGGCAGCATGCGTGTCCTGCGGCAGATAGCCGAGCTTGCCCGATACACGCACTTTGCCGGCGGTGGGCAGCATGTCGCCGGTGATCACGCGGGTGAGCGTGGTCTTGCCGGCGCCGTTACGTCCGACCAGACCGATCTTGTCGCCCTTGGCGACGTGGAAATTCGTGGGATGCAGCAACGTGCGCGCGCCGATCTGAATCTCAAGCTCCTGCGCTTCAATTGCCATGCCTCAACACCTCTGCACTTTCGTTACTGTCGTTCCAAACTGGCTGTGCCGCACATAACGGCCTGCCCATCATTTCATAAGGCCAAACGCCAATCGAACATCATACCGAACGCCTGTAACCACGTGAATCCCACCGCGTGGTACGCAATCGCAAATGGAATAGATTGCGCGGAAGCGTAACAATCAGATTATTCTGGTGAGCAGGCAAATTCGGAAGGGAGCAAACATGAAGAAAGCTTTGATCATTGTGGATGTGCAGCCGACATTTTGCGAAGGCGGCGAACTGGGTGTAGCCGGTGGCAATGCCGTCGCGGAACGTATCGCGGATTACGTGAATGCGCATCGCGGCGAGTACGAATACATCGCAACCACGCAGGATTGGCATATCGAGCCCGGCTCACACTGGTCGGAGCAACCCGACTATGTGGATACGTGGCCCGTGCACGGCAAGGCCGGCACTCCCGGCGCCGAACTTCATCCAGCGATCGCCGCGCTGCATGTAGAGCATCATTTCAAGAAGGGACAGTATTCGCCGTCATATTCGGGGTTCGAAGGATACGAGGATAATACGGATTCGATTCCTTCCCGCGAACAGGTCGCCTCTGACATGGCTACAGGGCGTACGCTTGCCGTTGCATTGGAATCCGCGGGTATCGAATGCGTCGACGTGGTTGGCTTGGCCGAATCGCACTGTGTCAAGGAAACCGCGCTGGACGCCCGTAAGCTTGGACTTGAAGTGCATGTCATCGAAAACCTGACCGAACCGGTCAGTGAAGAACTCGGCATCGCAGCCCGCCAGCAAATGCTCTCCGCCGGCGTCATCCTCGACTAGTTTCTTGAGGAATGGGACAACGAATGGAGAAGGGATTGTTCAGCAGGCGTGTTTATGAGGTGGTGCGGCGCATTCCGAAGGGTAAAGTCGCCACCTATGGGCAGGTTGCGGCTTTGGCCGGAGCGCCACGCAACGCGCGTTTTGTCGGCTATGCCCTGCATTCGAATCCTGAGCCGGGTGTGATTCCATGTCATCGTGTGGTGTTCCGAGACGGCTCGTTGGCACCCGGATTCGCGTTCGGCGGTCCGGAAAGACAGCGGCTTCTGCTCGAAGAGGAAGGCGTTGTCTTCATCTCTCCGAAAGGTATGCCCGAACTAAGCGAGTCAGGCAAGATGAAAGACTCGAACGCCGGAGCTTCCGGACTGCGAGTCGATCTCGCCCGTTGTCAGTGGGACGCCTAGTCGCTTTCAATCCGTGTCAACCGCTTACGCCCCCAACGACATTTGCTTTATCCGCCGTGGTTGGATAATGGGTGCCTGCCATAAGGCGAAGAAAGCAACGGGGACGCAAAGGTGGAACGGCAAGGCATGTGGCAACAGGACGCACCAGGGGCGATATCGGTCGGAATGCCGGTTGTATCGTTGGCACCGGCTCCGCGAACCATGGCATAACATCGGCTTAAGTCGTTGGAAAATAGCGCGACACGCCGCGATTTGCGGAGTTGGCATGCTTCATGTATATTTTCTACTCGTTGCCCACCACGGTGGAAACAACTTGCGGACATAGCTTAGTTGGTAAAGCGCAACCTTGCCAAGGTTGAGACCGCGGGTTCGAGTCCCGTTGTCCGCTCCACCAAGCCCCACCTCGTGTGGGGTTTTCTTTTTCTCACACATCTACTCCACTCGCGTTTTTATATAAAAAAAAACTGCCGACACGCGGAACTTTGCACAGTCCGGCGTCGGCAGCCTATCTACATGTTTTACGCCTCTTCGCCGTGCCAGGCGTAGTCGAGGTGCATGAATTCGGGGACCTTGTACCATTTGACCGGATAGCCGGCGCCATGCGCGCAGAACACCGAATCCGGCGTGTTCTCCAGGTCGGATTCCGGATCGTAAGCCATGTTCTCGATCACCTCGTCGGCATTGTGGCACGGCTGATAGCCGGCGAACACGCAGCTTAAATGGCCACGGCCGTGCGTGTACGCGTTCACGTCCATCGCATAGTCACGCATTTCGGATACCGGCGCCGTGCCGTTCAACACCATATATTCGCCGTCGCCGGTAGGCGTGTCGAACGTGCCCGACATGCGCTGGATGTCGGCCATCGCATGTCCGACCATGTCCTGCGGCACTTCCAGACGGAAGCCGTACCAAGGTTCAAGCAGACGGCAATCGCCCTTCTTCTTCGCTTCCATCAGGCCCTGGCGTATCGCGCGGTAGGTGGCTTGGCGGAAATCGCCGCCTTCCGTGTGCTTCAGATGCGCACGGCCCGTCAGCAGCGTGATTCTCATATCGGTGATCGGCGAGCCGGTGAGCACGCCCAGATGCTCGCGTTCCTGGAAATGCTGCATGATGAGGCGCTGCCAGTTGCGGTCGAGCACGTCCTCGCTGCACACGGTGGCGTATGCCATGCCCGAGCCCTGCGGCAGCGGTTCGAGCAGCACATGCGTTTCGGCGTAGTGACGCAACGGCTCGAAATGGCCGATGCCTTCGACCGGCGCGGCGATCGTCTCCTTGTACAGGATGCTGCCCGGTCCGAACGTGACGTCCAGGCCGAAACGGTCGTGCATGATCTGCTGGATGATCTCCAGCTGCACCGCGCCCATCAACTGCAGGTGCACTTCCTCTAGGCGAGACTGCCAGACGACGTGCAGCAGCGGATCCTCGTCCTCCAGTTCGCGTAGGGCGACGAGACATTTGTGAATGTCGCACTCCCCCGGTTCCAGCGTGTACGTGAGCACCGGCTGGAGGACCGGACTGCCGGCGTCCCGCTCCATGCCGAGGCCTTCGCCGGGGAATGTCTGCGTCAGACCCGTGACGGCGCAGATGGTGCCTGCGGGGACCGTGTCGACGGTGGTGGATTTCGCGCCGGAATAGACGCGCACCTGGTCGGCTTTCTCATGCCATTGGCCGTCTTCGGCAACCACATCCGCGTCGCCGGCGTGCGCGGTGCCGCTTAGCATCATCTTGGCCTTCAGTTCGCCGCCGGTCACCTTGAGCCAGGTCAGACGGTTGCCTTGCGCGTCATGAGACACCTTATATATGCGTGCGCCGAATTCGCCATTGTATTGCGGCTCTTGCGCGAACCGTTCGAAACCTGCGACGAACTGTTCTATACCGTCCATTTTCAGCGCTGATCCGAAATAACAGGGGAACAGCTCACGGCGGGCGATCATGGCGCGAATGGTTTCGTCCGGCACGGTTTCGGTGTCGAGATACGCGTCCATGGCCGTTTCGTTTTGCATGGCGATCTCCTCCATGCGTTCGCCGTCAATCGGCTCGGTGAAGTCGACGCAGCCGTCCGAGAAGCGTTTCTTGAGTTGGGCGAGCAGTTGCGTTTTGTCGGCGCCGGGCGAGTCCATTTTGTTGACGAAGACGAATGTGGGCACCTGATAGCGATTGAGCAGTCGCCACAGCGTTTCGGTATGGCCTTGGATGCCGTCCGCGCCGGAGATGACGAGGATGGCGTAGTCGAGCACGGCGAGCGTACGTTCCGTTTCGGCGGAGAAGTCGACGTGTCCAGGAGTGTCGAGCAGGGTGATGGTGAGGTCGGGCGTGGCGATGACGGCCGGCTCGGTGAAGATGGTGATGCCGCGCTGCCGTTCCATGGCGTCCGTGTCGAGGAAGGCGTCGCCGTGGTCGACGCGGCCGAGTTTGCGTACTTGGCCGGTAGCGTACAGCAGCGCCTCCGACAACGTGGTCTTGCCCGCGTCCACATGCGCCAGAATGCCCGCGACGATTCGCTTCATGGTCTCCCCTATCTTCGCAAGCCAATGGCTTGCCGTTCAATGGACAGGAAAGCCCCCGCACCGCATGAAACGACGCGAGGGCTTGATGGTGACCCCGGCCGGGCTCGAACCGGCGACCTTGAGATTAGAAGTCACATGCTCTATCCAGCTGAGCTACAGGGCCAAACTAAACACAGTATAGTCAGTTCGCACACGGTTGCCAACTCGACACGGCAATCACATCGCCTTGAGCACAATGCCGACGATGGCTACGAGCACGCCGACGTATTGGATGCCGGCCACGGGCTTGCGTGGCACGCCAAGCAGGCCGAAACGGTCGACCAGCAATCCTCCGCCGACCTGACCGAGCAATACCAGCATCACCGTCATGCCGGTGCCGATATGCGCGGACAGGTACGCGTTGCACATCACCAGCATCGCACCCAGCAATCCGCCTACCCACATCCACCACGGATTGCCTTTCTTCAGCGCGTCGCCGAGGCTGTAGGTGCGGTCGACGAATGCGACGACGATCGCAAGCGAGATCAGACCGACCACGAACGAGGCGAGCGATGCCTTCACCGGCGATCCCAACGCGACGCCCAGCTTGCCCAACAACGCCGTCTGCACGGCCGAACACATGCCGAACGCGATGCCTGCGCAACTCCACAGCACAGTCGCGGAACCTGGCACATGTACGGCTTTTCCGTCAGTTTCGGATTTTTCGGAATCGCCGGAATTTTCCGAACCGCCAGCCGGGCGATCGATGGCAGGCCTCAATCGCAGATTCGGTCCGGCGACGGCAAGCAGGAAGCCGACCAGCGTGATCGCCGCGCCTGCGATACGCAGCGGGGAAATCGGCTGCGCGGTAGTGCCGAACCAGCCGAAAGCGTCGATCAGCAGGCCCATGACGATCTGCCCGGTGACTGGCATGATCACGGTTTTGAGACTGCCCAGTTTCGGCAGCAGCAGCACATTGCCGGTCAGGAAAGTGACACCGAACACGCCCGCGAACCACATCCACCATGGGCCGTTCGCCGCGGTGGCGGGAATCAGCGGATACGGGCCAAGCAGCAGCGTCAAAGTCAGCATCGCAATGAGGCCGACGCTGAACGACACCAGCGAGGCGCGCAACGGCGAGCCGATGGAACGGCCGAGCCGCGTGTTCACCGCGGTCTGCACCGGCGTGATCAGTCCGGAGAAAATTCCCAGCAATCCTTGCAGCATGTTCAGCCTTCCTACGTTTCTCGGCACACGCTTCCCGGCACAGATTATCACAGCACCAGACCATCAGCCGACGTAACAATAAACCCTTGAAATCCAATGATTCCAAGGGTTTTCATGCAATCCCAGCAAAAGGTGCGAACCGGCGACCTTGAGATTAGCGGTCAGGGAAACCGGTCGACGGCCAAACGCTACTCGATAATCCAGCTCAGGCCGACGAGCACGATGACGAACAGCACGTTCACCGCGGTGTAGACGGCCAGATAACAGCCTTTCTTGTCCGGGTAGGCGCGTGTCACGTTCTTGTAGCCGATCAGCGACGCCATGGATGCGATCAGCGTACCCATGCCACCAAGGTTGGTGCCGATGATCAGCGCACGCCATTGATCGCAGAAGCCCGACAGCAGCAACGTGGTCGGCACGTTGGAGATGAACTGGCTGGACACCACGGACACTTCCAGCGGATGCGCCCCCACCAAGGAGGCGGCCAGCTCGTAGAATTCCGGCACGCGTTTCATATTGCCGATGAAAATGAAGAACATGCAGAACGTGAGCGGCAATCCCCAGTCGATATTGCGGAACACGCGGCGATCGCAGAACAGGAACGCCACCACCACGATCACGCACATGGCCCATAGCGGAATGAAATCGCTCACAGCCAGCAAACACACGATGAACAGCGCGCAATATACGATCGTGCGCCAACCACCGTAACCTGCGCCGTAGCCGGTCACACGAATCTCATCCGGCTGCGGCTGATCGGAATTCGGAGCGAGCACATTCTGTTCGATGCCGCTGCCGTCGATAGAGGAAAATTCGGAAACAGGTTTCTTACCGAACACCACACAGACGATGACCACCAGCAATACCGCCGCAGCAACGGAATACGGTGCCATAATGCCGATCATTTCAGCGGACGGCATGCCCGTCAACGCTTTCAAATACAGGTTGTGCGCATTGCCGATCGGCGTCAACATACTGCCCACGTTCGCACCGACGGTCATCAACGTGCCGACCAGCACCGCATGCTCCTCCATGTGAGCCATGGTGAGCACCGCGATCGCGAATGGAATGAACGTGACCAGCGCCACATCATTGGTAATCAGCATGCCGGAAAAATAGGTGAGCGAAATCAGCGTGATCACCAATCCGCGGGCGGTGCTCACATGATGCAGCAACCGCGAACCGATGATGCGGAACACACCGATGCGCTGGAAACCGCACACCACCAGCATCAGGCAGATCAGCTGCGAAATGGTGCTGGCATGAATATATCCGGCATACTCCTTGTCAGGAGGCACGATAAAGCATGAAATAAGAGCAAGTATGGAAGCAACTACGAGAATGGTCTCGTTTTTCAGGATTTTGACGACCAATCGTCGCATTCATTCCTCCGTGAATCCAGTTTGCAAACCGTTTGCAGACCCGGGCGATTTACTCAAGAAACGCCGTATTCACTTTACCCGAAAAATCGCGTACCACATACCCTTGGCATACTATTTTTCCGACCATTCCAACGTTTTTCAGCCACTACGCCTTACTGTTCCCTGACTTTGCAAACCGGCAAAACTGTTTTGCAATTGCAAAACACGCCGAAGGATACCGTGCACCAGCCAAGAATTCGTTAAGTATTCTTCCTGCGTTCACCACACGTTCGCCGGCTGTTCATACCGCACTCAGGCATGTGGCAAATTCAGGTGAACGACAAAGACGTTCGGGGGTTGACGCTCCGGCACACCAAATATTCAGGCGACGTTATTGCCGAACACCCTCGTCTGCAGATCCTTGCGCAACGTTTCCAGCTTGGTAATCTGGCCAAGCAGCTCGATTTTCTCGGCACCGTCCGGCAGTTGCGCCATGCGACGCTGGTCCGCGCCGATTTTGCGCATGATGCCCGTGTCAAGCAGTCGAATGATGAGTTCAGACGCGTATCTGCGTTCGTCATCGGTCGGCTTGCGCAATTGCACGTTGCCTTCCTGCGATTGTTGCGACGCACGTTCTGCGTCAGTATCGCTCGGAGGAAGCGGCAATGGCATGACGGCAAGCTCGTTGATGACGGATTCCAACATCGGACCACCCGCTTTGGTGAGATTGTGCATCCACAATCCTTGCGGGGTATCAGCAGACGGCAGTCCCCCGGCCGCCGCGACCGCTTGGAATAACGTGCGGAATACGGGGGTCATGAAGCTCGACAGCGTAAGACTGGCGAACAGTGTCGGATCAACGGCAAGCGGCACTTGAATCAGGGTTGCCATGAACTGCTGTTCGCAAATGAACACGGCATCATCAATGCGATAGTAGGATTGCTCCGCCGCATCACGATGTTCCAACGCCTTCCGCGCGGAAGGATTCGCATACGGATTCGTGCCTTGTTCCATACGCGGTTCCACCGCAGCTCCGGCATTGCCTGCAAAACGACGTTTCGGAGCGTACGCATCTTCGTCCCGCACCTGCAGTTTGCGTCGTGCGTCACGCACTTCACGCTGCATGATATCCAAGTCGACGCCGATCTGGCGCACCGCCTTGCGTGAATACAAATCCAACAGGGAACGGTCACGAATCTGTGCGATCAACGGCGCCACCGCCTTGACTGCGCCCATCTGCCCAGTGGTATAAGTGGTGTCGAAACGCCCGATCGCGGTTTTGATCACGAAATCATACAGTGGTTCGGCATGATCGATCAACGCGCGAACCGCCTCATTACCTCGCTTGATACGCAAATCGCACGGGTCGAGATTGTCGTCGGCCACAGCAACGAACGCCTGCGTCGAAAAAGCGGAATCCAAGCCGAACGCATGAATCGCAGCCTTCTGACCGGCCGCATCGCCATCGAAGGTGAACACGATACGCGAACTCAACGCCTGTCCTTCAACCTTCAACGGACCAACCAGCTGTACCGCACCCAACGAATCGTCGGCGATCAGACGACGCACGATCTTGGCATGCTCGGCACCGAACGCGGTGCCGCATGTCGCGATCGCGGTATCAATGCCGGCCAAATGCATGGCCATCACATCCGTATACCCTTCGACGATCACCGCCTGACGTTTCTTCACAATCGCCGACTTCGCCATATCAATGCCATACAGCACCTGGTTTTTCCGATACAACTGCGTGTCGGGAGTATTAATGTATTTCGCGCTAATCGAATCATCCTCATACAACTTGCGAGCGCCGAAACCAAGCGTGCGTCCGGTTGAATCGCGAATCGGCCATGTTACGCGGCCACGGAAATAGTCATACACCCCATGCTGGCCTTGACGGGCCAAACCTGCGTCCAACATTTCCTGCTGTGTGAAGCCCTTGCCTGCCAAGTACCGCACCAGATTATCCCAGCCTTGCGGAGCATATCCGCAACCGAATCGTTGGCAATCGGCCTGGCTGAAATTACGGCCATCAAGCAGTTTGCGCGCGGCGAGCGCGTCTTTGGTCATCAGCTGCGAGACGAAAAACTCCTGCGCGGCCTCGTTGGCTTCCAACAGGCGGGCACGTTTCGAACCGGTATGCTCCTTCTTGGCGTTCGACTGGTCATAACGCAATTCGATATGGTATCGATCGGCCAAAAGCTCGACGGCATCACGAAAGTCGACGTTCTCCTGATGCTCCACATAGCCGAACACGTCTCCGCCAAGACCGCAGCCGAAGCAATGCCACACACCGAGCGCCGGACGTACGGAAAAGCTTGGCGTTTTCTCGTCATGAAACGGGCACAGCCCCACGTATGTGCCAGTTCCTGAAGGTTTGAGCGTAACCGTTGCGGACACAATGTCGTACAGATCGGCGGTGGCGCGAACTTTTTCGATATCTTCCTTCAGAATCATTCCTGGCATAGCTCACCACCTTAACAGCAAGCGCGGCACGTTGACCAACCGCCGAACGTACCGCGCCCACCATATTGACTTTCACGGCGTGCCTCCCATCGCACGCCTGATTCTTTATAGGAGGGTTGCGGGATCGAGTTTGGCGAGATCTTCGACCGACAGCACGTCAGAGGCATGCTCGTACAGGCGCGGGATACGGTTGCACAGGCAGGTGAAGATCTCATAGCTGATGGTTCCTGCGGCACGGCCCCAATCGTCGGCGGTCGGCTCGGCATAATCCTCTCCGCGACCCGGTCCGAACAGCTGCACGGTGTCGCCCTCATGCACGCCAAGCTTTTCCGCGGAACCGTGCAGGTCAAGCATAAACTGATCCATGCACACGCGACCGGACACACGGTAGAGGCGCGGACCTTCCGTGGTCATCACACGCACCGGGCCTCCTGGCTTGACCACATGCTTCGCGCCTTCCATATCAAAACCGGAAGCGGAACGGTGAATGCCGTCCGCATAGCCGACAGGCACGATCGCGGTGGACGTATCGGACGGAGTCAGGTACGTGCGGCCATAGGAAATGCCATGGCCCGCTTCAACATCCTTGACCGTACCAAGCTGCGCCTGCAACGTCATGGCCGGCGTCAAACCGTATGTACCTGGCGTGCCCATGGCCGGATCAGCCTCATAACCATACAGGCCGATACCCGGGCGCGTCAGCTCAAAATGAATCTCGGAACGTGAAAGCGTGGCAGCGGTATTGGCGAGATGACGAATCTCCGGCGCAATGCCCGCCTGCTCCATACGACGGGTGAAATCCTTGAAATTCTCGATCTGCCTGTCGGTGGATGCCACGAATTCAGGAACGTCCGGAGCGTCCGCCACCGCCAAATGGCTCCACTGGCCGACGATATGCAGCACACCCTCCTTGGCGAGCGGCACCAGCTTGGCGAGCGCCGCGTCGAACGTGGCGGGCGTGAACCCGTTGCGGCCGAAACCGGAATCGACCTTCACATGCACACGTGCGGTTTTTCCAAGACGACGCGCCGCAGCCGCAACGCCGTCAATGCCCGGCAATGATCCGACGGAAATATCGATATCATTGTCGATCAGCTCGTCAAAAGGCACAGCCATGCCGTTATATACCCATGTCAGAATGTGGCAGCGGTCCGGCCCGATGCCCGCCTTGCGCAGCAGCAGCGCCTCATGTGATTGCGCCGTACCCAGCCAGGTCGCACCTCCCGCAAGTGCCGCGAGCGCGGCCGGAATAAGACCATGCCCGTACGCGTCGGCCTTGACCACACCCATCACGGCGGTGCCGGAATTCGGGCCGCCAACCACGCTCACCAGATGACGCATGTTGTTTCGCAATGCGGCCATATCGACGATGGCCTGCGCCGGATATTGCTTTTGGGCGGCCTCATAATTGGCCTTGCCTTGTTCGGATGAGAATTGCCATTCACGGGCAGCGTTGAAAGTCATGGCTCTATTGTTGCGCTCCCACGTGACGGCTTCGGAAAGGCGCGCACACATGGTGAGACGATTCACGGGGTTTTCACGGTTTTGTCCGCGCCAGGTTTTTACACTCTCCTTACATAAGGCGCGTACACCTCCCGTATATGAGGCGTTCAGCCCTTCTTTGATTTCTGGCGTTTGAGGCGTGCCAGAGTCCCGGAAATCCGTCCGGTCCAGCCCATATAAAACCATTTTTAGGGAATTAAGACCATGGATCTTTTTCGCAAAAAGTCAGTGGACCAGCTCGTGTCCGAGTCGACTCCGCTGAAACGCACATTGAAAACGTTTGACCTTACCATGCTGGGAATCGGCGCCATCATCGGCACCGGCATTTTCGTGCTCACCGGTAAGGGTGCCCTCACCGCAGGTCCGGCATTGTGCGTCTCCTTCCTTCTGGCCGCGGTCTGCTGCGGTTTCGCGGGATTGTGCTATGCGGAGTTCGCCGCGATGGCACCAGTGTCCGGTTCCGCATATTCGTACGCGTATTTGGCGTTCGGCGAGCTGATCGCGTTTGTGATCGGCTGGGATTTGATTTTGGAATACGCATTGCAGGCGGCCACCGTGTCCGCCGGATGGTCCGGATATTTCAACAAACTGTTGGAAGGTTTCGGCTTGCATCTGCCAGTTGAGCTGACCGCGGCATACGGCACCACACCAGGCGTGACCACATACTTCAATCTGCCTGGTTTCGTGATCGTGCTCATCATCACTTGGGTGCTGTCCATCGGCATCAACCAGACGAAGAAAACCAACGATATTATGGTGATGATCAAACTGGCCATCATCGTGCTGTTCATCGTGTGCACCGTCTGGTACATCAATCCCGCCAATTGGAAGCCGTTCTCCCCGTACGGCATTTACACGTTCCAGCCGGGCTCGACGCAGCCGTACGGCATCGTGCCGGCCGCGTCGATCGTGTTCTTCAGCTTCATCGGCTTTGACGCGGTGTCCTCTTCCGCCGAGGAGACCATCAATCCGAACAAGACACTGCCGCGCGGCATTCTGATCTCGCTGGCCGTGTCCACCGTGCTCTACATCGTCATGACGCTGATCATGACCGGTGTGGTGCCATACAAGGAGTTCGCAAACTTCATTGATGCTCCGGTGGCCGGCGTGATTCTCGAAACCGGTCTCAACTGGCTGGCGTTCGTTGTCAATCTTGGCGCTCTGATCGGCATGACCACGGTGATGCTGGTGCAGCTGTACGGCCAGTCCCGCATCTGCTATGCCATGAGCCGCGACGGCCTGTTCCCGAAGTTCTTCGGCGAAGTGCACCCGAAGTACCGCACCCCGTTCAAAGGTACATGGTTCTTCGGTATTCTAACGGCCATCGCCGGCGGTTTCATCAACATCAACGTGCTGTTCGAATTGGTGAACATCGGTACGCTGTCGGCATTCATCATCGTGTCCGCAGGCATTCTGTGGATGCGTAAGACCCAGCCGGACGCACACCGCGGCTTCCGCGCTCCGGGCGTACCGTTCACGCCGATCTGCGCAATCATTTTCTGCTTCATTCTGATTTGCGGTTTGAATTGGGAGACTTGGGTGCGTTTCGCAATCTGGTTCGCCCTTGGTTTGATTGTGTATTTCGTGTACAGCCGCAAGCATTCCGCATTGAACGAGCCAGGACTGTTCTAAAAACCGGCAATACTGTTGTTTTTGATATATCTTTCGTAAGATATATCAAAAACAACGCAATCGGATATAAAAATCCCGTTGAACATCTGAAATACGATATTCAACGGGATTTTTGTTTCTCAATATCGAAGATTGTTTGCGATTGTTTGCGATGAATTTATATTGATTGATACCAATCCATATAAATCCGCAAATCTCACCATTCATGACGCTGATAGGCGATACGAGTGGTATCGAACGGCCTGTCAAGCAACTGAATCAAGCCGCAGCGCGCAAAACCATTCGATTCGAGCACATGCTGCATGGCCTTGTTGTTGGGATGCGTATCCGCACGCACATTGCCGTAATGTTCGATGCACCAGTTGATGCAGTCCTTCGCCGCACCCTTGGCGAGACCCGACGAGGCAATCCGGTGGATGGTCACATACGGATCGTCATCCAGCCAGGCACCATCGATATTCACATACGTCGGGTCGACGCCCGGACACAATGCGAACTGGGCGAGCACACGTTCCTCGCCATCAACCGTATCAACAAGCAGCACAGTGCGTTGCGATTCGATATCGTCACGAACCACTTCCTCACGCGGGAACTTATCACCCCACTGCGTGGGATTGCCATTGGAGGCCATCAACTTGCGGGCATGCTCATAAATCTTCTGCATGGTCGGCCAATCAGCCATAGTGGCGCGGCGGAACCGCCGTTCAGAAGTAATGACGCTCTCCTCACCCATCTCGTTCACCTTTGCATCGCCTTGTCTTCTTCCGAGCGTTAAAAATACCATGCCCACGGCACAGTATTCGCAATATGCCCGAAAAGCAGACTTGCAACCACGCGCGAATCAGACCAGACGGCGCTCAAACGCGTCAGAGCTGATGCCCTTGGCAAGAATATCCTTGCACCATTCCTTCGCCGTGAACAGGCTATGGTCGCGGTAATTGCCGCAGCTTTCGATGGTGGTGGCAGGAACATCATCCCATGTGGCCTCGTATGCGATGAATTCCAACGCCTCCTTCAACGCGCGAGCCACTTCTTCTGTGGAATGCTCACCCCACGTCAACAGGTGGAAACCGGTACGGCAGCCGAACGGGGAACAATCGATATAACCGTCGATACGTTCACGTAACAGCACCGCAATCGTATGTTCGATGGTGTGCAGGCCACCGGTCGGAATCGCATTCTCATTCGGCTGCACCAAACGCAAATCATAATTGGAAATCACATCGCCATTCGGACCGGTCTGCGTGTCGATATAGCGCACATACGGAGCCTTCACCTTGGTGTGGTCGAGCTGGAAGCTTTCCACAACCGGCTTGTCTTCTGCCATCATCAATCCTTTCTTCAACAACTGTTCGTCTCTACTGTCGCCGTTTTGCCGGCATACGTCAACCTCACCGCCATACATGTTGCCGATAACGTGTTACGTATCATATAAAACGCAGGGTTTTGCAATAATCGATACGATTATTCCTCAAGCTGACACGTCACATGATTCATGCAACGAAATCGCGGATCACTTCCATGAACCGTTCGCCATACGCTTCCAATTTGAGCGCACCAACGCCATTGACTTGCGAGAATTGCTCGCCGGTGACCGGCCTGACACGCACCATATCGCGCAACGTTTTATCGGAAAAGACGATATACGGGGGTTTACCGAGTTCGCGGGCGATGTCAAGCCGCAATGCGCGCAGTTTGGCGAACAATTCCTCGTCTCCGTCGCCCGGCACATACGATCCCATGGCCTGAGAGCCTACGGACGGCGATTCCGCACGTTTCGTAGCGTGCTTCCGTTCGATCTTCTTGATTTCATAATGAAAATTCGGCGCTACCGTTTCCGCCGCACGTTCACCAAAGCGAACGATCGGCATGGAGCCTTCCGAAATGGAAAGAAAACCATCCGTCGCCATCTGGCTGAGCACGTCACGAATCTGTACCTCCGAAGTCGCGCTCAACATGCCGTACGTCGGCAGATCGACAGGATGAAGATAGTTTAAATCCTGCGCTTTTGACCCTCGCAGCACTTTGACGATCTTCCCCGAACCGACCTTCTGGTTCACGTCATGCACGCAGCGGCTGATGGCCCGCGCGATATCCGTGACGTCAACGGTTTCAAACGTATTCCCGCAGTTCGCGCATCCTCCCACGCATGCGCCGTCATCGCGGACGGCTGCTCCCCCGGCCTCGCCGAAATACCTGGTCATATACTCGTGCAGACAATCCGTAGTACGGCAATAACCGATCATAGCGTTGAGCAGACGCCGTTTCGATGCACGCACAACCTCCTGCTCTTCAGCGGTCAAACGCTCGTTCTCATAATCCGAATCAAGCAGCCTCCGCCTCGTAGCAATATCAGATTCATTCCACAGCAACGTGCACCGGCTCGGCTCGCCGTCACGCCCCGCACGACCTGCCTCCTGATAGTACGCTTCGATCGATTCCGGCATATTATGGTGGATCACATAACGCACGTTCGACTTGTCGATTCCCATGCCGAACGCATTCGTGGCAACCACCACAGGCACACGGTCGGTTACGAAATCACGTTGCGCCCGATCCCTCGTTTCGGCCGACATACCGCCATGATAGGCGACCGCGACCGTGCCGATTCGCGTCGCATCCTCACCTTTCGCCGCACGCAGCTCGCGCACGGCGATATTCAACGATTCGGCAAGTGACTCCACTTCCTTGCGGGTCGCGCAATACACGATGCCGGATTCGTCAGGATGATCCGCAATATACGAAGCCACCCACGAAGCCTTATGTTTCCTTTCCATCCTGATCACGTCGAAATACAGGTTGGCCCTGTCGAAGCCGGTGACGGTGACGGACGGATCACGCAATCCGAGAATTCCGATAATATCGCGGCGCACCCGTTCCGTCGCGGTCGCAGTGAACGCGGCAACCGTCGGACGGGTCGGCAACGCCTTCAGAAAATCGCCGATACCAAGATATGACGAACGGAAATCCTGGCCCCATTGCGACACGCAATGCGCCTCGTCAACGGCGACCAGAGAAATCGGCACACGACTGGCGAACGTGCGGAAACGTTCGGTTTCCAAACGTTCCGGAGCCACATACAGCAGTCTGATCCGTCCCGACAACGCCTGCACGAACACCAGATCCTGTTCGTCGGGACTTTGCGTGGTATTGATGAATGCGGCTGGAATGCCCACGTCGTTGAGCGCGTCGACCTGATCGCGCATCAACGAGATCAACGGGGAAATGACGACGGTCATGCCCGGAAGAAGCGTGGCAGGAATTTGGTAGCAGATTGACTTGCCTGCACCGGTGGGCATGACGCCGAGCGCATCACGACCTTGGATAATCGCATTGACTATGCCTTCTTGACCAGGACGGAAGGCGTCATATCCGAAGTAGGTGCGTAGGGCGTCACGCGCCGACGTAAACTCTGTCATACGCAGCAGTCTAGTATCCACCGCCTCTACTCGGTGCGGAGGGCGGTGGCGGGATCCTGCTTGGAGGCGCCACGACTTGGGATGAGGCCGCCGATCAGGGTGAGCACTACGCTGAGAATCACCAGAGCGATGGCATTACCGACCGGCAGCACGGCACTGACCTCGGTGGTACCCATGAAGTGGTGCAGCACGATGTTGATCGGGAAGTTGAGCAGCACGGTGGCACCAACGCCGATCAGACCGGCCAGCAGGCCGATAATGCCGGTTTCCGCGTTGAATACGTTCGACACATTGCGTTTGGATGCGCCCATGGCGCGCAGAATACCGATTTCCTTGGTACGTTCCAGTACGGAAATATAGGTGATAATGCCGATCATGATCGACGAGACCACCAATGACACAGCCACGAAAGCGATCAGCACATAGGTGATGACGTTGATGATGGTGGTTACCGAGTTCATCATCAGACCAACGTAGTCGGTGTAGGTGATCTTGTCTTTTTCCTTGGCGGTCTTATTGTATTCGTCGATGGCGTCGTTGATGGAATTCTTGTCTTCGAAGCTGTCGACGTAAATGTTGATGGAGCTTGGTGCGTCACGGCTGACCACGCCGAAATCAGCGAGATTATCGTTGTAGGAGCCGGTGGACACGTACTGGTTGTAGATGGCGACCAGCGTGGCCTCGTCGGCGGTGGCGATATAGGCGTCGAATTGGTCGGCGAGCTGCTGTTCGCCCATCTGAGCCATGGCCGCGGCCTGCTGGGAGTCACCTCCGGATGCGTCTGCGGCCGCCATCATGTTCTGCGCCATCTGCGCCTTGCTGCTTACGCCGAGGGATGCGACGTAATCGCGGGCATCCTGGGCCTTGGTGGCATCGTCGGATGGCGAGAACGTCATGCCGTTGAGTACATTGTGGTCTTTATCGGACTGCTGTTCGGTGACGATTTCACTGGATTCGGCACGGTCGATCAGCTCATTGGTCAGAGCACGCGTATAGCCCACACCGGAGGAAAGCGGGGTTGCGTCAGCATCCTCTACCGGCTTAACCACGCCCACGATCTTCAGATCGATGGCCTTGTCGGAGTCGATCAGCGCATTAATCTGGTCCACATCGTCGCCCACGTACGTCCAATGGCCGTTATCGCCTTTGACATACTGGTCGCAGGCCGGCAGCAGCTTCAGCGTGCGGTCGATAACGTCGGAATAGTCAATCTTCTTGGTATCGGTTTTCACATCGTCGCCGGAATTGAGCTGGTTCATCATATCGTGGTATTCACTGGCGGATTTGAGGCCTAGCTCATACACAGCGGTTAACGACAATGAATTGTTCTCGTCAAGTACGAGCACAACCTCGTTCTTGTTCTTTGGCCAGGATCCTTCGACTACCTCATAATTGTCGGAAATGACCTTGCCGACGTTCTTTTTGCCATCAGCGCTTGGCATGATCTCATGGAACGAGCTCGGTGCAGCATTCTGGTCGGTTTTACCCGTGAGCATGCTCACGCGCGTCGACGTAAAGGTGGACGAGTCGGCAGACATCAGCGAACCATCCGCCATCTGGTCGGCCATCGATTTGGTGCCGGTTTTGCCCACCGTCACACCATCGGCGTTGACAAGCGTGCCGTCTGGATCGTGTGAGAATACGGAGAACCTCGTATCATACGAATACTGGATTCCCGCGGAACCGATATACCGATTGATGTCACTGTCCTTATTATCAAGGTATTTCTTGAACGCGCTCAGATTGTTTTCGGTAATGCTGCTGGTCATCGAAGCGGTGCCCTTGATGGCGGCATCATCCGGATAAATCGCGTCGCTCTTATGCTTCTTGCCTTGATTGTCCGCACTCTGCTGACCGGAAGTCATCATGCTGGTCAGGTCGAAGGTCTGTTCGTCGATACTGATCGGGTAAGCAGTCATCGTCTCGCGCTGAATATTGTCGATATACGTGTTCACGCCTGCCGAAACGGACATAATCAATGCGATGCCGATAATGCCGATGGATCCTGCGAATGCCGTAAGGAACGTGCGGCCCTTCTTGGTGCGTAAATTGTTGAAGCTCAATGCCAACGACGTGCCGAACGACATGGATGCGCGGCCCATGGTCTTGTGCACGGGAGCGGTGGCCGTTTCGTTCTGGGCTGGTTCGAACGGGTCGGAGTCGGAACGGATCACACCGTCCTTGAGCTCCACAATGCGCGTGGCATACTGGTAGGCCAGTTCGGGGTTATGTGTCACCATCACCACGAGGCGGTCTTTGGCAACCTCTTTGAGCAGATCCATGATCTGCACGGAAGTATCGGAATCAAGCGCACCGGTCGGCTCGTCGGCGAGCACGATGTCCGGATCGTTCACTAACGCGCGCGCAATGGCCACGCGCTGCATCTGACCGCCGGAAAGCTGGTTCGGCTTTTTGTTGACATGCTCGCCCAAACCCACTTGTTCAAGCGCCTTGCGCGCACGCTCTCGACGCTCCGAATGCGATACGCCCGAAATGGTTAGGGCAAGTTCCACATTCGACAGAATGGTCTGATGGGGAATGAGATTGTAGCTCTGGAACACGAAACCGATGGTGTGGTTGCGATAGGAGTCCCAATCGCGGCTTTTGTATTGTTTGGTGGAAATGCCGTTGATCACCAGATCGCCGGAATCATAGTGGTCAAGTCCGCCGATGATGTTGAGCAGTGTGGTTTTGCCGGAGCCGGAAGGTCCGAGAATGGCCACGAATTCACTGTCACGCAGGTTAAGGCTGACGTTATCCAGCGCCCGCTGCACGAAGTCGCCGGTTTTATACTGTTTGGAGATGCCTTGAATTTGCAGCATGCCGCCTCGTCTCGATAATCATGGGCGTTCGATTCCACAGAGAATGCGCTGGTAGATGAACACGAACGTTGTCGAAAGTATTATATGGCAAAACCCTCGCCATAAGCAGATTCGAAATAGCATAATATACGCTTTTGGCGAATCCGATGGCGAGGATTTATGCACGTTTTGCCTTTTTGACGGATTACACAAAACCGTAACGAGGCTGCGATCTTATCTCAAACACGACGAAATGCCTGCTCCAAGTCCGCGATCAAATCGTCAGCATCTTCAAGACCGACGGAAAGTCGCACGAGATTGGCGGGCACTTCCAGCGTGGTACCGGCAACGGAAGCGTGGGTCATGGCGCCCGGATGCTCAATCAGGGATTCCACGCCTCCCAACGACTCAGCCAAAGTGAACACTTCCGTAGCACCGGCGAACTTCTTGGCCGCTTCGAATCCGGCTGCGATCTGTACGGAGATCATGCCTCCGAAGCCGCCATGCATCTGTCGTGCCGCGATCTCGTGGCCTGGATGGGATTCCAGTCCCGGGTACCATACGCGTTCCACTTCAGGGCGGGTTTCCAGCCATTGCGCCACCTTCATGGCGTTACGGCTGTGCTGCTTGACGCGCAGATCCAACGTTTTGAGGCCACGAATGTCAAGCCAGGAGTCGAACGGAGATGGCACAGCTCCGGCCGCGTTCTGCAGGAACGCCACTTCATCGCGGATTTCCTTGTCGTTGAGCACCACAGCTCCGCCGACCACGTCGGAATGTCCGCCGATGTATTTGGTGGTGGAATATACGACCACGTCGGCGCCATCCGTCAACGGATGCTGCAATACCGGGGATGCGAAGGTGTTGTCTACCACCACTTTGGTGTCATGCGCGTGAGCGACCGCTGACGTGGCTGCGATATCGGTGATGTTGAGCAGCGGGTTCGACGGGGTTTCCACCCAAATGTACTGGTACTGCTTCTGGCTGAGCGCCGCGGAAACGGCCGCCGTGTCGGTGATGTCCACCACGTCAAGACCGACGCCCCACGGCACGAACACCTTGGAAAGCAAACGGTAGGTGCCACCATATACGTCATTGCCCAGCAGAATATTGTCGCCCGGCTTCAACGTGGCACGCAACAGCACGTCGATGGCGGCCAGTCCGGAAGCGAAGCTCAGCGCGTAGTTCGCGCCTTCGACCGCGGCGAGCTGCTCGTCGAAAGAGTTGCGGGTCGGATTGATGGAACGGCTGTAATCATAACCGTTGCGCAGGCCGCCGACACCATCCTGCTTGAACGTGGATGTCATATAAATAGGAGTGACCACGGCTCCGGTGGTCGGATCGGGTTCCTGACCTGCGTGAATGGCGCGGGTGGCGAGTGCAGTGGCGTTCAGGGCTTCGGTGTTGGTCGAGATGGTCATGATGGGAACTCCTTGAAAATATCGAATGGTTTGGGTTGAACGAATGATGGGCATGATGTTGAGATATGAATTGGCGGTCTACAGATACCGCTCCGCAAGACTTGGCTTGGACGTGCGTTCCACAACGTCGGCGAATCCGTTGGCACGCATCCAATCGTCGTTGAAGATCTTTTCCATATAGCTGCGACCGGAATCCGGCAGCAACACCACGACCAGCTGGTCTTCGTCCAAATCGTGCTCGCGTGCGTATTTAAGCGCTGCCGTAACGGCCATGCCGGACGAGCCTCCGACCAGCAGACCTTCTTCCGCAGCCAAACGGCGGGTCATTTCGAATGCTTCGGCATCGTTGACCTGCACGATTTCGTCGGGAAGTTCACGGTCGAACGCTTTCGGATAGAAATCCTCGCCCACGCCTTCGATGCTGTACTGATGCACGTCGTTCGGATTGGAATAGATGGATCCTTCCGGGTCGGCGCCGATCACTTGTACTGCGCCGTCGGAAGCTTCCTTCAGGTAGCGTCCGGTGCCGGAAATGGTGCCGCCAGTGCCGATGCCAGCCACGAAATGCGTGACCTGATGGTCGCTGGCTTCCCAGATTTCCGGACCGGTGGTGTGGTAGTGGCTTTCCGGTCCGTTCGGGTTGTCGTATTGGTTCGGGCGGTATCCGCCGGGAATCGCTTTGGCGAGGCGTTCCGCCACCTGGTAGTAGGAGCGCGGATCATCCGGACCAGCATCGGTAGGGGTTACCACCACTTCTGCACCGTATGCGCGGAGTACCGCACGCTTGGCTTCGGAAACCTTGTCTGGCAGGGTGAAGATGGTGCGGTATCCGCGCTGCTGGGCCACGAGGGCAAGTCCTACGCCGGTGTTGCCGGAGGTCGGTTCCACAATCACACCGCCCGGCTTGAGTTCGCCGCTGCGTTCGGCCGCGTCGATGATGCGTTCCGCAATGCGGTCTTTGGAGGAGCCGCCAGGATTGAAATATTCGACTTTGACTGCGATGGTGGCTTTGATGCCGTCGGTCACATGGTTGAGTTTGACGAGCGGAGTGTTGCCGATGAGCTCGGAAAGGGAGTTGTGGATGGTCATGTCGTTTCCTTGCGAAGAGTGATTTCCGTTGGCTTCCGATGAATGATTTCGTTGTTTTGATTTCGAGAAGCTCGCGTTTATCACTTGCAATGATTTGAAACGGGACCTGTGATGGTGTTTTCGCTGCGGTTCATCCACATATGCCGCGTAATACCAACCGCGTAAGGCACTGGTTATGGGATGATTTCTGCGATACTCTGGCATGCAACGCAAGTTGCGTATGCCGAAAAAGAATGCCCTGTCTCAAGTTATGCTTCGATGAACCACGCGCCCCTCGGGCGGTTGGTCAGCGACAGCAACAACAAGAGAAATTGAACATGGCTCACACAATAGCACACGTAACGACATCGGCGTGTCTTACCTGTTCATATAGCGGCAAAAAAGCCTGCAATCATGCGGATTTCAACATGATCGCAGGCTTTTTGCGCAGTGTCACAAATCAGAGCGAAGCCGCGTCCAGCAATCGTTTGGTGTAATCGCTGGTCGGATGGTGCAACACGGTTTCCGTAAGTCCGCATTCCTCAACGCAACCGTCGTGCAACACCATAATGCGATCTGCGATATGCTGCACCACTCCCAAATCGTGTGACACCATGATCAGCGCCATATCAGGTTCGCCGCTACGAATCGCAGCGAACGATGCGAGAATCTGCGTTCGTGCGGCCACGTCGACGGCGCTCATCGGCTCGTCGGCAAGCAATACTTTCGGATGATCCGCAATGGCACGTGCGATGGCCACGCGTTGCGCCTGACCGCCAGAGAGGTCCACGGGGAACCGATTTTCATATGCGGCAGGGTCGAGACTCACCATGCGGAAGGCTTCCGACACGCGTTCCGCAATCCGTTCCTGCGACCAATCAGGGTGATGCAACCGCAATGGTTCGGCAACGGATCTGCCGACCCTCCAACGCGGATCCAACGAGCCGAATGGGCTTTGGAACACCAATCCGCAGCTACGCCGCAGTTCGCCGGCGACTTCGCCTTGCACAGGCTTGCCGAAATACGTAATCTCGCCCGTTTCAGCGTGTTCGAGCCCCAGCAATACTCGTGTAAGGGTGGTTTTGCCGGATCCGGATCCGCCGATCACCGCAAGGCACTCCCCCGAACGTACGTCGATATCAACATCGTGCAGCACCTGACGACGCTGTTGTTTCGCACCGTAGTATTTGTTGATGCCGCGACCTTGCAGCATTGTGGTTTTTTCGTTTTCGCCCGTCACAACCGTTCTCCTTATTTGGTTTCGGCATCGATCCGCAACGACAGCGCACGTGCCGAAGTCGCCAATTGCGAAGCGACTTTAGTGTGCGGCGACTGCAGGATATCGGCGGTTTGTCCTGATTCGGCAACACGTCCATCAGCAAGTACATAACAGCGTGTGGTTGCATGATTGAGTACCGCGAAATCGTGGGTGATGAAGAGCATGGATGCGCCGGAATCGTCCACCAACGATGCCAGCAGATCGACGATCTGCCGTTGCGTGATCGAATCCAGCGCGGTGGTTGGCTCGTCGGCGATAATCAGGCGCGGCGACGTGACCAATGCGGCCGCGATGCCGACGCGCTGCTGTTGTCCGCCGGAAAGTTCATGCGGATATTTGTTCAGCACATCTTCCGGCAGCCTGACTTTGGCGAACATTGCTTTGACACGGTCCAACCGTTCGTCACGGGTCAGATCGTAATGCAAACGCAGTGGCAGCGCGACCTGCTGCGCCACGGTCATCACCGGATTCAATGCGGCGGAAGGATTCTGGAACACCATGCCCACATAACGACCACGCAGATCGGCGATCGCTTGATCCGACGCTCCGACGATTTCAGTACCACCCATGTCAATACTGCCGGAAACCTGCGCGGAAAGCGGCAGCAAGCCCATGATGGATTTGGCGATCATGGATTTGCCGGAACCGGACGAACCGATCAAACCGACACGTTCACCGTCGGCGATGTCCATATCGACATCATGCACAATCGGCATTCCATCGATGACGATATTGAGATTACGGATGCTGACGCTCATGCGCGTTCCTCCGATTCAACATGGGTGGCTTCACCTTGCCGCAATGCCGGATTCGTCAGCGGATCGATGGCGTCACGCAACGCATCGCCAAACAGATTCAGCGCTATCACCATCAAGGTGACCACCAATCCCGGCCACACCACAGCCATCGGATAAATGCTGATGAATTTCACGGACGTGGCAAGCGAATGCCCCCAACTGGGCACTCCCGCACCGACGCCAACACCCAGATACGTCAATCCAGCCTCCGCCAAGAGCGACGTGCCCGCACTCATCGACAGCTGAACGCATAACACCGGAACCGTATTCGGCACAATATGCGTGAAAAACACGCGTAACGAACTCGCACCCGACCACAAAGCCGATTCCACATAGTCAGAACGTGCGGCGAGCATGGCCGCGGGGCGTAGAATACGCGCCAAATTCAGCCCGTATGCAAGTCCGCATGCGGCGATGATCACCGCTGCCGACGCGCCGAACGGCACGGAAAGCATCAAGGCGATCAGCACTGTTGGAATGGAAATCAACGCATCCACCACAACCACCGACGTGGAAGCCAATGCGCCATGGCGAGACACCATGGCCGCCACCAGCAGCAGGCCGATGGCCGCGGCAACCACCACGGTAAGCAGCGCGATCGCAAGATTCGTACGGGAACCGGCCATCAGCCAGCTCAACACATCAGCGCCAACACCATCAGTACCCAACATGTGAGCGCCGGACGGCGAAGCCCACGTGTTGAATCCGTCAGTATCAAGCAGCGAATATGGCGTCCACACCAGCGAAATAGCCGACACAACCAGCCATATCGCAAGCATGATCAGCGAATACTTGCCACCAGCGGTACGCCATATGGAGGGAATCACGGTTTTCACAGCGTTTTTCGAAGTAGTTTTCTCAGCAGACTGTTTCATCATGCAAGCACCTCCCCCGACACCAATCCGGCATCTTTCAGACGCGGATCAAGCGCACGATGCACCACATCAACCACTAATCCAAGCAAGAGGAAGAACGTAGCCAACAGGAACAATTCGCTCTGCACTGCAATCAGATCTCGATTGCCAACATCGGTGACCAGCATGGTGCCAAGCCCCGGAAGCGCGAACAGATTCTCAACCACCATTACACCGGTGACCATCTGGGCGAACGTCAAACCGATCACCGACACCAATTGCGGTGTGGCAAGACGCAAAGCGACGCGCAATACCGCCTGTTTGCGGGTCATGCCGCATGCCATGGCCATGTCAACCGCCTGAGACGAGGCCTTGTCCCCCACGGCGGCACGCGTGTAACGCATAATGGACGCGCCTGCGGTAACGCCGGTGGCGAGCGCCGGAAGTATCAAAGAAGCCAATGCCCGCAAGGGCGCACCCCAGCCATTATCGGGAAAACCTTGCGCCGGCAGCAATCCCAACAGTCCTGAACCGCGTGAGAACAGCAGAATCAACAGCAATCCGCCCCATAATGCGGGAATGGCACCGGCAAGAATCGCAATACCGTGACAAAGCCCACGCAAGCGGGCATTACGGGTCAGCACAGCAGCGCAACCAAGCGGCAGGCCAATCGCCAATGCGATCAGCAAACTCACGATGATCAGCGGAAACGTTACCGAAGCGCGAGACGCTACCTGCGCCGACACCGACTTGCCGCCAATGGCGGAAACACCAAGATCGCCGTGCAGCAACCCCAGCATCCAATCGCCGTATTGCGCCACGTACGACTTGTCCAAACCAAGTTCGGCACGTAGCGACGCGATACGTTCGGGGGTCGCGTTCGTACCTGCGATCACCGCAGCCACATCGCCCGGCAGCATGCGCAACAGCACGAACACCAGAAGCGACAGACCGAGCAGGGCCGCGACGAACAGTCCCAGCCGTTTGACTACAAATCTCATAGTTGAACCACCATTGGTCTATCGCTCGATCCGTGCGTCTGCAACAATCCGCACATCACTCACCGTCATTACCCTACCCAACAATATCGCGCCAGTGTGTGGCGATGCAGCAACACTGCCGCCGCAAACACCGCCACACATCAGTTTTCATCACTTGTTTTCCATCGATTTTTCGTCGATTCACCGCGCCTTGGTGATCTGCCACAATGGCAGCACCGTCTGGCTCAGCTTGCTGGGGAATCCCTGCACGTTCTTGTGGTATGCCACCGTCACGCGATATCCGAACAGCCAGTCGGCGGGGGCATCCTCGCTTACTGCTTTCGCAGCCTGCTTCAGGTAGTTTGCACTGGATTCCTCATCGGTGGCGGCGAGCGCCTTGGCATACAGTTCTTGGGCTTGCTTGCCGTCGTAATGGAAGTAGTAGTCGGGCGTGGTCCACTTGTAGAAGTCGTGGCTTTCGGCGTGGTCCACCAACGAGAGTTCATAGTCGCCGTTGGCATGCACGTCTTGCAACCATGTGGAGAATTCCACGTAGTTGATGCTGAGATCAATGCCGATTTTGGCGAGCTGGCTACGCAGCTGATCGCCGAGTTCCGTGCCGTACGTGTTGGCGTAGGTGAGGGTGAGTTTCAGCGGATTATCGGTGGAATAGCCGGCTTCAGCCATGAGTTCCTTGGCTTTGTTCACATCGTACGGGTACAGGTCGGTCAAGTCCTCATAGCCCGGGTCCACGGATGGGATCGGCCCGCCGAGCGCATAGTCGACGTTACCGCGCGAAGCGATGATTTCCTCATGGTTGATGCCGTAACGGATTGCCTGACGCACGCGCTTGTCGGCAAGCTTGCTGTTCGTGCAGTTGAAGGCGAGCACGTATTTGTCGCTGCCGTCCGCCGCGGACACCTGATACGTGTTGGTGTCAAGCGATTTGGCGAGCGTGGCGTTCACCGGGGAAAGCACGTCGACTTCGCCGCTTTTCAGCGCGTTGACGGCTGCGTTATCGTCGGTGAGGAATTTGATGATCACGTTTTCGGTTGCGGCCTTGCGTGCGCTTCCCCAATACTTCGGGTTGGCTTTGAGCACCATTTTGCTGGCGGAATCGAAGGATTCCACCGTGTACGGGCCCGATCCGACGGCTTCGGTTTTCGCGTTGTATTCGGCGTCCTTATCGAACACCAGGCCGGGGCGTCCGGTCAGGTACCACAGCAGGTTGGAATCGGGGGTGCTGAGCGTGAGCTTCACGGTGTCGCTATCGACCGCTTCGGCTTTTTCGAGGCTTTCGACCTGATTGGCGTTGTAATACTGCTGTTCTTTGAGCTGGTTAATGGACCAGGCCACATCTTCGGCGTCCAACGTGTCTCCGTTGGAGAAGTTCATGTTCTCGTTGAGATGGAACGTATACGTTGTGCCGTCGTTGGAAATATCCCAGCTTTTCGCCAGTCCCGGCTGCACTTTGTTGTCGGAATCGCGCGACAGCAGTCCTTCGTACACATTGCCGATCAGCACCTGTTCGATCGCCGATCCGGACTGGTGGCGAATGTCGAGACTTACGGGGGCGAGTTTCAGTCCAATGGTCACGGTGTTGGAGGTGCCATTTTCCGCGGTATCGCTGGATGCGTTGTTGTTACGGAACACGACGACGCCCACAATGATGGCAACCACTGCGATCACTGCAATGATGGCGATGATCCACTTGTTGGGCCCCTTGGATTTCGGTGATTTGGCACGCGCGTTCAAAGTTGCGTCGGTGCTTGCCGAGTTTGCGGGCTGATTGTTGTGTTGTTCGTTCTTCTGTTCGGTTGCGTCGGCTTCGCCGTACGCACCTGAAGATTGCGACATGATTGCTCCTGTTTGATTATGTGTTTGTTCTGGTTGACCGCCTGTACGGGTCGATCACCAAAGTCTGATTCTACAATCCGCCATGCCCGCAGGATTCATCTGACGGCAATGCCGCAATGCCGCATGCCTCAGCCGGTTCGATATATACTTGACGCAGTTTTCGTAAGTCTTGCCAACGTCAAGGGAAGGACAATATCGGCTATGGCGCATATTCTTCTCGGCGTGACCGGCAGCATCGCCGCATTCAAGGCCTGCCATCTCGCCTCCGACTGGAGCAAGCAGGGACTTGAGGTTCGCGTGGCCATGACCGCGGCCGCGCAGGAGTTCGTCACCCCGTTGACGTTCAGCTCGCTCACGCATACGCAGACGCGCACGTCCATGTTCGCAGCACAGCGCAATGACGGCGATGTTGCGCATACGCCATCCGATCCGCTGCATATCAATCACGTGGATGATGCGAAATGGGCGGACATGCTCGTCATCGCTCCCGCGAGCGCCGATATCATTGCGAAAATCGCATGCGGCATTGCCGACGACCAGCTGACAAGTACCGTGCTTGCCTATAGCGAGGGACCGAAAATCCTATGCCCTGCCATGAACGTGCACATGTATGAGAATGCCGTGACGCAACGCAATCTCAATACCTGCCGTGAACTTGGATGGACCATTGTGGAGCCGGGATCCGGTATGCTTGCCTGCCAGGATGTTGGCAAGGGGCGCATGGAGGAGCCTGCTGCGATCGAAGCTGCCGTAGCTGATCTGCTGCGTGCGAACCAGCCCGCAGAAACGTTGCCATTGCACGGATTGCATGTGCTCGTCACCGCCGGCCCCACACAGGAGCCGCTTGATCCCGTGCGCTACCTCACCAATCATTCCACTGGAAAAATGGGCTATGCGATCGCCGAGCAGGCACGCGATATGGGCGCGGATGTGACGCTGGTATCCGGCCCTGTCACATTGAGCGCTCCCCGCGGCATTGATACGGTTCATGTCATCACCGCGCAGCAAATGTTCAACGCGGTGCAAGAGCATTTCATGCAGGCCGATTTGACGATTATGGCCGCTGCCGTCGGCGATTTCCGCCCGATTGAGCAGTCTTCGGAGAAAATCAAGAAGAACGGGCGCGTCAATATCGATCTGCGGCTCACTTCGAATCCCGATATTCTCGCATGGGCAGGCGCGCATAAAACCGCCGGTCAAACCTTGTGCGGTTTCGCCATGGAAACGCAGGATCTTGAATCGAACGCAGCGAAAAAACTCACATCCAAGCATTGTTCCATGCTGGTGGCCAACAATCTCAACACTCCCGGCGCCGGATTCGCGGTGGATACGAATGTGGTGACCGTGCTGAAACCCGGCGAAACCACCGACGAACCGATCATCGAGCATTGGAACAAGATGAGCAAGCAGGAATTGGCGGAACGCATCCTCACCGAATTGGCAGCGTTGCGCAATACCGAATCCGCTGAATCGCAAGCATCGTAACTATCAACCAACATCACAGGAAATAGCGTCAATACAGCAATCGTAAGGAGAATTCGACATGCTTCTGGTCGCAGTCGACATCGGCAACACCAATGTGGTGATCGGCTTTCTCGATGACGGGCATATCGCCGGCACGTATCGCATCACCACGAAGGCGAACCACACGTCGGATGAATATGGCCTGATGATCACGCAATTCCTGCGGCTGAGCGGCTATGCGCCGGGCGATGTGGACGATGTGATCATCACGTCGGTGGTGCCGAAGGTCATGCATTCGTTCCGTGCCAGCATTGTGAAATTCCTCAATATCGATCCGATGATTGTTGGACCGGGAGTCAAAACCGGCATCAATATTCGCATGGACAATCCGCAGAATATGGGCGCGGACTGCATTGCCGACTGTGCGGGAGCCTACTACGAGTATGGCGGGCCGATTCTGGTGGCGGATTTCGGCACGGCCACCACATTCAACTATGTGACCGCCGATGCGTCGGTGATTTGCGGGCTCATCACCACCGGCATTCGCACAGGCGCGGCCGCCTTGTGGGATGCCACGGCCCAGTTGCCGGAAGTGGAGATCACGCGCCCCTCGTCGATTCTGGCGAAAAGCACCAGGCCAGCCATGCAGGCCGGCCTGTATTACAACTTCCTTGGCGGCATCGAACGTACGATCGCGCAATTCCATCGTGAAATCGACGAGGATTTCCGCGTGGTTGCGACGGGCGGATTAAGCCGCGTGTTCGCCGACGATACCGACATGATCGACATTTATGACCCTGATCTGATTTTCAAAGGCATGCTGCATATTTACGAACGCAATATTCGACAATAACTTTTCGTCAACATACAATCTCAATATATAAAAATAATGGCTGTCTTGAATTCAAAAGAAAAACAAGACAGCCATCATTATTTTTACAATTATAGCAAATAATTAACTATTTACTGAATAGTAAAGCCCTGATTGGCTCCATATTCCTTCAAATCCTTCTGCCACAGCGCAATACCGCTTTTCAATTTGAGACGATCAGCGGAATCAGTTTCCTTCAACGCGTCGCCGATGGCGGATTTGTCGGACACTTTGCCACCGGCCGCGATGATATTCAGCCTGTCCTGCTCTTTGCGCAACCGGCTCGACCATTTGTAGGCCTTGCCTACGGTAGTGCGGAAGTCGCTTCGCGCATACACTTCAAACGGCAGATACTGGTAACCGGTCGACACGTTTTCCGCGGCTTGGGAAAGCACGCGATTGTATTCCTGACCGCCGAAATACGGGATTTCAATGCCACGTTCGTCGGTCACGGTGGTTTTGCGCAGGAATTCCCGATCAGACAACGTGATGTTATCGGCGGGGAACGCACCGCCGTCCACACGGGCTTTGATGCCTTCCGCGTTATGGCATGCGTATTCGATGAAACGATATGACGCTTCGGGCTTGCGCGAACGCTGCAACACAGCCAGCGCCGAACCGCCGTTTTCCGACGTGGTATAACTGCCATCCGGCGTGGGCATCTGTGCCACACGCCACAAACCCGCGGTTCCGGGAAGGTTCGACATGAGCAGCGACGGCAGCCAAGCACCGGAGAACATGGAGGCGATCTTCCCCTCCCCCACGGCTTCCTTCCACCCATCGGACCATGTGGTCAGATTGGTGGCGACCAAACCTTCGTCGATCATTTTCTGCCAGAATTCGGTGAAGGTTCTCGTACCCTCATCGTCGGTGAGGTTGATCGTCACGTTTTTGCCGTCGTTGGAGGTGGAGAACGGACGGCCTCCGGCAAGCCAGATCATCGTGTCGTAGAAGCTGGCGTCACCCGAATCGGCTGCGATGTACACGCCGATGCTTTTCAGCTTTTTGGCCGCCTCGTAATAGTCGTCCCACGTGCGAATCTTGGAAGCATCGATGCCTACCTGCTCGAACACGCTGTCGTTGTAGAAGAACGCCATTGGACCGGAATCCATGGGAAGGCCGTACACGCGGCCGTTCAGCTGCACCGAAGCCCACGTACCGGGCGTGTAGAAATCGCCGTAGCCTTCCGTACGCCCGGTGATCGCCACCAGCTGGCCGCTTACCGCGTACTGGCGCAACGCATAGTATTCCAATTGCACCACGTCGGGAATGCCGTAACCGTCTTGAATGGCGTTGTTGAGATTGTCGTAACCGCTTGTGTTCTTCCAAATAACGTGGATGTCGGGGTTTTCCTTTTCGAAGCTGGCAATGACCTGTTTCATGCTCGGCTCCCACGACCACACGGTGATTTCGGTGCGGGAATCGACGTTGGCTCCGCATGCAGCCGCACTGGCCGCCATGATGGCCGCACAGCAGATGGCGATGAGTCGTTTCACCAGTTTCAAGCCGATTCCTTCCGTTTGACGTTTTCGTACGAAAACGTACGTAGACATACGCATTCGAGTGTACGTCAGTCGCCCGAACAAAGGCCTGCTATCTTTTGATTTCTTCATTTCAGCCACGCAATCCGAATGCGCAATCCACAACAATAGGGCGTCGGCCAATCAACGATTGGTTGACTTGCCGACGCCCATATTGCATTGCGATTATTGCTTGTTGCCTGCTTACTTCTTGGTGACGATCACGCCGTTCGGTTTAATCGAAGCCGTTTCGCCGTCCACGTCCGCGAACGAGGAGACCACGACTTCGCCTTCCACCGGAACCCGGACCGTCTCATGCGTGCGGTTGAACGAGAACACGAACCTCGAACCGTCCGCGCCCTCACGTTCGACGTGCAGCACTCGGCCGTCGTTTCCGCCCGCTTCGGCCATGCCGAGCGATTCGAGGATCTCGGGCAGGCTCAGTGCCAGACCCTCACGGCCGAGACGTGCGCCCACATACACGCTGCGACCTTCGCCGAACGTGTTCGCCACGATCGCCGGAACGCCGTCCATACCCGTCCACGGATCGTCCTTGAACGTCGCCAGCACGGTGGCCGTCCCGTCGACCGAGCCGATCACGTCGGCGATATCGTGCGCGACCGCGCCGTTCGACAGATCGAGGTGATCCGGCACGCCCGTGAAATCGTTGCCCATGGGCATGAATTCCTCCACGCGCACGCCGACCACGTCACGGATCAAGCCCGGATACCCGCCGAGCCACACGTGGTCCTTCTCGTCCGAGATGCCCGTGTAGTAGGTCACGACCAGTCGACCGCCGCCCACGACGTAATCGCGCACCCTGCGGGTCGTTTCCTCGGAAAGCAGGTATACGCTCGGCAGCACGACCATCTCGTAGCCGTCCCAGGCGCCACGCACCGGCACCACGTCGGCGGTCACACCCTGATCGGCCAAAGCGCGGAACCATGCCAATGGCTCGTCCACGTGATGCACGTGCTGGGTCGGCGTGGCGGTGTGTTCGGTGGCCCATTCGGACTCGTAGTCGAATACCACGGCCACACGGGACTTCGCGAGCCTCGATCCCAGAATGCCCTCGTCGGACAGTTTGTTCAGATCGGCGCCCAGCTCGCACACGTCGCGGAACACGGCCGAATCCTCGCCCGCGTGGGGCACCATCGCGGAATGGAACTTCTCCGCGCCTGCCTTGGACTGCCTCCACTGGAAGTAGCACACCGCGTCCGCACCCATGGCCACATGAGCCAAAGAGTCGCGCACCAGCTGGCCGGGCTCCTTGCGGTAGTTGATCTCACGCCAGTTGACCGCGCTGGTGGAATGCTCCATCAGGAACCACGGATCCTTGCGCGCGATGCCGTCGACCAGGCTCGCGGAGAACGCGAGCTCGTCCAAGTGAGCCTCGCCCGGAATGAAGTAATGGTCGTTCGACACGAAATCGACCTCGTCGCCCCAATCGTCGTAGTCCAACACCGAACCGGACGCGGACACCATGAAGTTCGTGGTCAGGGGCAGATCCGGCGTGATCTCGGCAAGCGCGTCACGCTCGGCGATGTAGAACGCCTTCAACGCGTCCGAGCTGAACCGCTTGAAGTCGAGCAGCTTGCCCGGGTTCATGAAGTTGCCGTCGCCGATGAAGCGCGGAGGCACGATCTCACTGAAGTCGTTCATGCGCTGTGCCCAGAACGCCGTGCCCCACGCGTCGTTCACCGCGTCGATGGTGCCGTAGCGTTCCTCGCACCACTGCTGGAACGCATGTTCGGCGTCCTCGGAATAGTCGAAACGGTTGTGGCAGCCGTACTCGTTGCTCACATGCCATGCGACCACGTACGGGTTGCCCTTGTAATGCTCGGCCATCGCACGGCACAGCTTCAGCGCGTACTCGCGGAACACCGGACTCGTGGGCCTCCAATGCTGGCGGGCGCCCGGCTGGCACACGTCGCCGCGGTAGTCTTTCCACAGCACCTCGGGATGCGCCTGGGTGAGCCACATCGGCGGCGACGCGGTGGCGGACGCCAAGTCCACTGCGATACCGGCCTCGCCCAGCTTGTCGATGATGCGGTCGAGCCAGTCGAAATCGTACACGCCCTCGCTCGTCTCGATCTTCGCCCACGAGAAGATGCCGACGGACACGAGGTTCACGCCCGCCTTCTTCATCAGACGGACGTCATCATCCCACACTTCCTCGGGCCACTGGTCCGGGTTGTAGTCACCTCCGTACCAGATGCGTTCCTGCTGTCCAGCCAACGGCTGCGGCCAACGATAGGCTCTACGTTGAGTCATATCCACTCCTTTGTTTTTTGTTAGCTTCCCTAACAAATTTATCTTTTGACGACAATTACCGCAAGTCCAAATCACAGAAATCAAACAACATAAACAAAAAGACGTCTTTCAGATGTGTTGCAAAACACAATCGAAAAGACGTCTTTTCGTATACAGAAGCCGGAAACTGAAACTGAATGAGATCAGGCTTCGATGCCGAGCTGCTGACGTTCCTTCTTGGAATACATGAACGCCGGAAGCTGACGGCCCTGCTTGAGCCAAGCATGATATTCGGCGGTTGCCGCAAACTCCACGTCGGAAGCGGAATTCAGACAGGTCTCCACGGAATCCTGGATGACGCCGATGATGAAGCCAACGCCCACCACCTGCATGGCGATGTCATTGCTGATGCCGAACAGCGAGCAGGCCATTGGAATAAGCAGCAGCGAGCCACCGGCCACACCGGAAGCGCCGCATGCGCCGAGCGCCGACACCACAGACAGAAGAATGGCGGCCGGCAACGAAATCTGAATGCCCATCGTATTGGCGGCGGCCATGGCCATGATGGTGATGGTGATGGCGGCACCGTTCATGTTGATGGTTGCGCCCAACGGAATGGACACGGAATACATGTCTTTATCAAGACCAAGCTTCTCGCACAGCTGCATGTTGACCGGAATGTTCGCAGCAGAAGAACGCGTGAAGAATGCGGTCAGGCCGGATTCCTTGAAGCAGCGGTACACCAGCGGATACGGGTTGCGATGCAGGTACAGGAAAATGACCAGCGGGCCGAACACGAGCACCATCAGCAGCATGGTGCCGACGAGCAGGAGCAGGAGGCTACCGTACTCGGTGAAGGCCGCCAAGCCGTTTTCGGAAACGCTGGTGAACACCAAGCCCATAATGCCAAACGGGGCGAGATTGATGACCCAACGAATCACCTGAGACACGCCATCGGCCACATTGGCAAGGAACGACTTGGAGCTTTCATTGGCAATGCCCTTCATGGCAAGACCGAACAGGCAAGCCCACATCAGAATGCAGATGTAGTTGCCGTCGATCATGGCCTGAATCGGATTGGCCACGATATTGGTCAGCAACGTCTGCACAACCTCGCTCAAGCCCTGCGGCACCACATCGGCGTCAGCGGCATCGCCCAACGATATGGTCTGCGGGAACATGCGAGACGTCAGCACCGCCACGACGGCGGACAGGAACGTGGTGAACAGATACAGGAAAAGCACCGTGCCGAAACGGCCGTCAAGCTTGGAATTGCCCTGGGCCAAAGCGCTTGCCACCAGCACAAACACCAGAATCGGAGCGACGGCCTTCAATGCGCTTACGAACAGGGTGCCGAATTCGCCGATCCACGTCATATGCGGAACGACCAATGCCAGTGCGGTACCCGCGATAAGACCGACGATAATGCGGATAATCAGTGACACGCCGTTATATTTGTCGGCAACGCCACGAAGCGCTTTTGAAATATGGTTCATATTCTCTCTCGTTCTTTCCAGCCGGCTTGCCTTTGCCAGCCAGCACAACAAGAGCACATCCTAATCACGCTCGATAACACGAAATGTAAAATGTCCGATTATAGGGACGCGCAACTTCAACACGCCATAGCGATGCGAGCAAATATCAGTACAGCGATGGACAGTTTTTATATATCTTGATTCAGCGAGCAATACCTGCTGATCAGACCGTTAATCAGCCAAGCGGCACTTTCGAAACGAATGTACGAGGCTCTCCCGTCACCGGATCGTCGAAGCGTAACTCACGAGCCACCAATTCCAACGGCTGCGAGAAATCATCGTAAGAACGCTGCACAATATTCGGGTAGAAATCATCGCCCAAAATCGGCAATCCCAACGAATTCATATGCACACGCAACTGGTGCGTTTTGCCGGTTTTCGGGTGCAGCACGTAATTCACATATGCTTTGCCGTCGATGCAACGTACCGTGCTCCCCCGCTCAATCAACGTTTGCGCATTGATGGTTTCCGGAATTTCGTACGCCTGAAGTCGCCCGCGATCCTTGCAAATATGCGATGCTCGGATTGCCGGAAAGGGTTGATGCCTGTCGATTCTTACGATTGTTCCGTACTGCGGATGCTGTTCGGGGGCAAGCGGCGCCAAACATTCATAGGTTTTGATGGTTTTGCGATTCTGGAACAGCATTTGGTAAGCGCCGCGCAATTCCGGTTTGCGCACAAATACGATGATGCCTGCGGTAAGTCGGTCCAAACGGTGCGCGGGAACAATATCAGGTTCGCCATACTGTTCCCGAAGTCGAATCAACGCGGTTTCGCGATACCACATGCCGCGCGGTGTGGTGGCGAGAAAATGCGGTTTGTCAACCACGATAATCGCATCGTTCTCGTAAAGAACCTCACATTCGACCGGAATGCGAGGTTCTTCAAGAACGTAACGATGCCTCTTCTGCTGACGCTGTTGACGCATCGTATGAACGATTACTCCACGGTGACGGACTTGGCGAGATTACGAGGCTTGTCAACGTCGTAATTCTTCAGCTTGGCCATGTCCATGGCGAATAGCTGCAGCGGCACCACGTCCACCAGCGGGCTCATCAGCGTCGGGCAGGCCGGACGCCAGAACACCACATCCGCATAGCGTTCAACATCGGGGTCGTTCTCTTCGGCCACGGCGATAATGTACGCGCCACGGGCCTTGACCTCTTCGATACCGGAAATAACCTTGGCGTGCAGCACATTGCGGCCACGTGCCGGCGGCACGATGAACACTACCGGTTCGCCTTCGTCCACCAATGCGATCGGACCGTGCTTGAGCTCGCCGGCCGCGAAACCTTCGGTGAAGGTGTAGGCGATTTCCTTCAATTTCAACGCGCCTTCCATCGCGACCGGGTAGCCGACATGACGGCCCAGGAACAGGAAGGACTTCGCATCGACCATCTGCGCGGCAGCATCATGCACGGTCTTGGTCTGCGTATCAAGAACCCACTGGATCTTGCGAGGCATGTCTTTGAGGGAATCCAACGCCTGCGCGATCTCGTCGCGGAACATCGCGCCCTTGACCTGCGCCAAATACAAGCCAAGCACGTAGGCGGCAGTAATCTGCGCCACGAACGCCTTGGTGGAGGCGACCGCCACTTCCGGACCAGCGTGCGTGTACAGCACCGCGTCGGATTCACGCGGAATGGACGCGCCCTGCGTGTTGCAGATGGCCAGCACCTTCGAACCCTGCTCACGCGCGTGACGCAATGCCATCAGCGTGTCCATGGTTTCACCGGACTGCGAAATGGCCACCACCAACGTGCGCGGGGTGAGAATCGGATCACGATAGCGGAATTCGTGGGCGAGCTCCACTTCCACCGGAATACGCACCCAATGCTCGATGGCGTACTTGGCCACCATGCCCGCATAGGCGGCGGTACCGCAGGCGATGACGATAATCTTGTCAATCGCCTTGAAATCATGCTCGTCGATGCGAACCTCGTCAAGATTGAGATTGCCGTCCTTGCCGAGACGTCCCAACAGCGTGCGCTGCACCGCCGCCGGCCCTTCGTGGATCTCCTTGTCCATGAAGGAGTCCCAACCGCCCTTTTCGGCCGCGGAAGCATCCCAATCCACGGTGTAGGTCTTCGGATCGGCCACGATGTTGCCCATGAAATCAGACACCACGACCTTATCGGCGGACACCATCACGGCCTGATCCTGATCGATTTCCATGGCACGCTTCGTGTAGGCCACGAACGCGGCCACATCGGAACCGAGGAAATTCTCACCTTCGCCAAGACCAACCACCAGCGGCGAATCATGGCGGGCGCCGACCACGATACCCGGCTGACGGCAGTCAGTGGCGAGAATCGTAAACGCGCCTTCCAGCATGCGAGCCAAGCGTCGTACGGCCTTGAACAGGTCGGGTTTGCCGGTTTCCTCAACGATTTTCTCGCTGATTTTGCCCAGCAGTTTCGCCGCGACCTCCGTATCGGTTTCCGATGAGAAACGGTAACCTTCCGTCTGCAGATCAAGACGAAGTTGGGAGGCGTTTTCGATGATGCCATTATGAATGATGGCGACCTTGCCGTCTCGCGAGGTATGCGGATGCGCGTTGATATCGTTCGGCACGCCGTTGGTGGCCCAACGGGTGTGGCCGATGCCCACGGTGGCCATCGGCATTGGATTGCGTTCCACGTCTTCGATTAGATTGGCGAGACGCCCCGCCTTCTTACGCACTTCCACATGATCCATGCCGGGCGCGGTCAGCGCCACACCGGCCGAATCATATCCACGGTATTCCAAACGCTGGAGGCCTTGGAGGCACACTTCCAACGGCTTGCCGCACGCGGTTTCCACATTTCCTGCATATCCTACGATTCCACACATAACACCTCAGCTTATCGGGTAATGGTGTCATTTTCGAAACGAAACCGTCTCATCGCGCTGAACCTTTGATATATGAACACAAAAATCCCCATGCTGACAGTTTTCAACATGGGGATTTTCTCAGCCATTCCCTTGATCGCAATCCTTACGACGAAGAGGTGTCTGATTCTTACGATTATGCTTGCGGCGATTTACAGCACGTGCTGCAGGAAGTCCTTGAATCGTGGTTCCTGCGGATTGTCGATGATTTCAGGACCGCCCTGTTCCACAACAACACCGCCGTCCATGAATACGATCTGATCGGCGACTTCGCGCGCGAAGCCTATTTCGTGGGTAACAACCACCATGGTCATGCCTTCTTTCGCCAAAGACAGCATGACGTTCAGCACTTCGCCCACCAATTCCGGATCGAGTGCGGAAGTCGGCTCGTCGAACAGCATGATTTCCGGCTTCATGGCAAGCGCACGGGCGATGGCCACGCGCTGCTGCTGGCCACCGGAAAGCTGTGCCGGATAGTGATCGAGGCGATCGCCCATGCCCACGCGATTCAGCTCTTCGATGGCAAGCTTGCGGGCTTCCTTTTTATCCATGTGCTTGACGTGGACTGGCGCTTCCATCACATTTTCGAGCGCCGTCATGTGCGGGAACAGGTTGAACCTCTGGAATACCATGCCCAGTTTGGAACGCTGCTCGGCCACTTCCTTGTCGTTCAGGGTCTGCAGCACCTGCTTGCCGTCCTTGTCGACGTACTTGTAGCCGATCATTTCGCCGTCGACGTCGATTTCGCCGCCGGTCAGCGTTTCCAACTGGTTGATCAAACGCAGGAACGTGGATTTTCCGGAACCGGAAGGTCCCAGAATCACCGTCACCGAGCCGGGCATAACCGTCATATCGACGCCCTTGAGCACGTGCAGGCTACCGAAAGCCTTATGCACCTGCGTGGCCTTCACTGCGGGAACAACACCGTTGGTGGTTGGTTCAGTCATTGCTCACTCCCCTCACGCGGTCATGCCCGCGAACGTTGCCTCGTTCTGCTTGGCGATATCGTCTTTCGGTTCGCCTCCGGTTTTGCCCGGCAGCGGCGGCTGCTTGCCGCGCGCGCCGGCCGGTCGCGCATCGAAGCCCTTGCCGAAATGCTTCTCCAGGCGAGATTGCAGCACCATCAGAATGGAGGTGATCACCAAGTACCAGATGCAGGCCACGATCAGCAGCGGAATCGGCTTGTACAGTCGGGTTGCGATTGCGGTGGTGGCGAACTGCAGTTCCAGCGTGAACGGCACGGCGTTGACCAGCGAAGTGGTCTTCAACATGCCGATGAACTCGTTGCCGGTCGGCGGAATGATGATGCGCATGGCCTGAGGAAGCACCACACGACGCATGATCATGGAACGCTTCATGCCCAGTGCCTTGGCCGCTTCGGTCTGGCCCGGATCGACGGCTTCAAGACCCGCACGCACGATTTCAGCCAGATATGCCGCTTCGTTCAATGCGAGACCCAGCCATGCCGCGTTAAACGCGGTAATGACGGACTGCGAGTCAATGCTCCAGAATTCAATGGAAGTGAACGGAATACCCACGCCGATGCGAGGCACCAACACGGCGAACAGACCCCAGAACACCAGCTGCGTATACACAGGGGTGCCACGGAAGAACCAAATGTAGAACCAGCTCACGCCACGCAGCACCGGATTGATGGACTTGCGCATTACGGCCAGAATCACTGCCAGAATAATGGCGATGCCCATGGAGATGACCGTCAGCAGCAGCGTGTATTTGATGCCTTCGAGCACATTCTCGTTGAACAGGTACTTCCAGACCACATTCCATTCGAAACGCGGATTGGTAATCAGGCCCTGCAGCAGCATGGCGGCGAGCAGAGCGACGACGACCGCCGCCACAATCGGGCCCGTACGCTTAACCGGCAGCGCCTTGATGCGATTCGGAATATCGAGGCCGTCGCCGTCGATCTGTTTCTTCGCCATGATGCTTCAGTTCCTTCGTTGTTGATGTAAATAGTGGGGATGAAATCAGTCGAGATCGGTCGGGTTGATCTCAGCCTTGTCGAGAGCGCCGGATTCCACACCCCAATGCTTGAGGATCTTCATATACGTACCATCGTCCATCAGCTTCTGTACGGCCTTCTGCACGGCTTCAGCAAGCTGGGTGTTGCCCTTCTTGACAGCGATGCCCTGCTTGGCCACACCTTCGACGTCACCCAAGGCTTCAAGCTGTCCGTCGGTCTGGGAGATGGCATAGCCGGCGACCGGAGAATCGGCATAGAACGCATCGGCCTTGCCCGTAGCCACTGCGGTGGCCGCTTCGGCCTGACGCTTGTACGACATCACTTCGGCCTTGTTATCGGCCTCGCATCCTTTGGCGATGGTGTTGGCTTCCTCTTCCTGCACGGTGCCGGTCTGCACCGCGATCTTCGCGCCGCACATGTCGGAAGTGTCAAGCTTCTTCGGATTGCCCTTCTTCACGGCCCACGTGGAACCTGCACGGTAGTAGCTCACGAAATCCACGGACTGCATACGCTCTTCAGTGATGGTCATGGCGGTGATGCCCAGATCATACTTGGAGCCAATGGAAGGAATGATGGTGTCGAACATGGAAGACACGATGTTTGGCTTCAAACCAAGCGTCTTGGCGATGGCCTTGGTCATGTCGATATCATAGCCGACCGGAGTCTTGCCGTCTTCGGCATAGAATTCAGCCGGAGCGTACGAAAGCTCCATACCGGCGGAAAGCTCGCCGTCCTTCACCAGATCGCCGGACGGAACCAGCTTGGCCAGCTCGTCATCTTTTTTAATGGTGCTGACATCGTAACCGGTGGTAGTGTTCGACGAATCCGACGAATCGCCGGAATTGGACGCATCAGAGGTGCCGCAAGCGGCAGTGGAAAACAACATCGCCGCACTCAGCGCAAGCGCCACAACGGACTTGATCTTCAAAGACATGGTACGCATATCCTTCTTCTTATCTCTTCATTGCCATACCGAAAATCTCAACGCCATTCGGTTGCAGAGAACCTCAGTATCTCAAATAGGCACGATAAGAGCGCAATGCTACATGTACGTTACATTGCGCATACCTTACGTATCAGCCAAGAATCGCGCAATGTAGCTCCGTCGAATCACGGAAGATCCATATACGAAAACGGAAGACACGCGGATTTGACCCGCATGCCTTCCGTCATATCGGCGTCACAGTATCGCCGTGTGCGATGTCTGCCTTACGTTTGATCGTTCAGCCGAGGTCAGTCGGATTGATTTCGGCTTTGTCGATCGCTCCGTTCTCCACGCCCCAATGCTTGAGGATCTTCATATACGTGCCATCATCCATGAGCTTCTGCAGTGCGGCCTGCACCGCCTTGGCGGTATCGGAATCGCCCTTTTTGATTGCCACGGCCTCCTTGGTCACGCCGACATCCTCGCCGAGGGCTTCTAGCGTATCTTCGGTTTGCGCGATGGCATAGCCGGCGACCGGCGAATCAGCATAGAATACGTCGGCCTTGCCCGTCGCCACGTTCGTGGTCACATCGGTCTGCAGCTTATTCGACAGAATCTGCACTTCGGACTTGCCGTCGGCCTTGCATTGTTTGGCGGCCGCGTTGACTTCCTCTTCCTGCGTGGTGCCCGTCTGCACCGCGATCTTCAAGCCGCACAGGTCGGAAGCGGCGACCTTGTTCGGATTGCCCTTCTTCACCACCCACGTGGAACCGGCCTTGAACATGCTCACGAAATCGACGGCTTCCATACGCTCGGGCGTGATGGTGAACGACGAAATGCCGATATCGTACTTGGTGCCGATCGACGGAATGATCGAATCGAAATTCGACGTTTGCGGCACGACCTCAAGACCGAACATATTGGCGAGCGCCTTCGCGATATCAACATCGAAGCCGACCGGGGTCTTGCCATCCTCCGCAAGGAATTCGGCGGGAGCGTACGACGTGTCCATGCCGACGGTGAGCTTGCCGTCCTTGGTGACTGATTCCGGCAGCATCGCGGCTATATCGTCATCCTTCGTCACGCCGGAAACGTCATAACCGGTGGTGTTCGACGACGACTCAGAATCACTGGAAGCCGCGGAATCGGACTTTTCCGATGTGCCGCACGCACCCAACGAAACGATCATGGCGGCGCTTAGTGCAAAAACAGCGAGTTTCCTCAGATTATTGAAAGCCATCGCGGATCCTCTCTTCATTCCCAACCGTATGAATACGGCCGAACCGAAGTCCTGCAGGCACCATAGAAAACGATTGCTACGGCCACGTTAATAGTACGCAAACTCTATTCGATATGCCGTTTTTCCTTACGAAAAAGCGGGTTTTGCCATATCACAATATGATCAAAACCCGCTTTGTTCCCAGCACGTCGCCAGTCATGCGATCATTGAACCGTCTGATCCGTGGACGGTTCAATCATGGAATTATTCGGCGCCCGGCGTATTGATTTCCGACGTTTCGATGGCACCGTCCTCGACACCCCAATACTTAAGGATCTTCAGATACGTACCGTCGTCGATGAGCTTCTGCACGGCCTTCTGTACGGCCTCATCCATCTGGCTGTCGCCTTTTTTGATGACGATGCCTTCCGGAGCGACGCCTTCGACCTTGCCCAGCATTTCCAGCTGTCCATCGGTTTGCGCGATGGCATAGCCCGCAACCGGCGAATCGGCATAGAACACGTCGGCCTTGCCGGTGACAACGTTCGTGGTCACATCGGTCTGCAGCTTGCTGGAGATCACTTCAAGCTTATCCTTGCCGTCGGCCTCGCATTGCTTGGCTATCTTGTTCGCTTCGGTCTCCTGCATGGTGGCGGTCTGCACGGCCACCTTCTTGCCGCACAGATCGGACGTGTCGATCTTGTTCGGATTGCCCTTCTTCACGGCCCATGCCGATCCGGCATCAAAATGGCTTACGAAATCAACCGCTTCCAAACGTTCCTTGGTCACGGTGAACGACGAAATGCCGATATCGTACTTGGATCCGACCGATGGAATGATCGAATCGAAATTCGCGGTTTCCGGATCCGCTTCAAGGCCGAACACCTGCGCCAAAGCCTTGGCGATATCGACATCGAAGCCGACCGGGGTCTTGCCGTCCTCCGCAAGGAATTCGGCGGGAGCGTACGACGTGTCCATGCCGATGGTGAGCTTGCCGTCCTTCGTCACATAATCGGGCAACAGTTTGGCGATGTCATCGTCTTTCTGCACCGACGAAACGTCATAACCCGTCAGTTCGCTCGCTTTCGAACCGCTATCGGACGAAGCCGCATCGTCGCTTCCATCACTGGTGCCGCATGCCGCTCCAGCAAACAGCATCGCAACGCTCAGCGCACACGCGGCAACCGCCTTCAGACTTTTCTTCGCTTCCATATCCTTCTCCTATGTCTCGCTCGGTCTATTCGACCGAATCTGAACCATACACTAGAGAGGGCAAGCTACAAAAAGATTACGGCCACCGCTGTATATCAGTATGTGAAACCGGAAATTTTCCGGTTACCACTTATCGCACCTGCTTGTTGGCATATCGCATGGCACGCAAGGCCTCACGCTTGTCTTGCTCCTCGCGCAATGCCTGACGCTTGTCGAATTCCTTCTTGCCTCGTGCCAATGCGATTTCCGCCTTGACTCGACCGTCTTTGAAATACAGGCTCAGCGGAATGATGGTGAAACCCTTGGCTTGGCTTTGACGAGCCAGCTTGTCGATCTGCGCCGCGTGAAGCAACAGCTTACGCTTGCGCTTAGGGGCATGATTGTTCCACGTTCCGTTGAGATATTCGGGAATATTGGCTCCCTCAAGCCACATTTCACCGCGACGGTCGATGGTAATGAACGATTCGGCCAGCGATGCGCGGCCTTCTCGAAGCGACTTCACCTCAGTGCCGGTCAACACCAGACCGGCTTCATACTTGTCTTCAATGGCATAGTCGTGGCGTGCCTTCTTGTTTTGCGCAATCGGCTTCACGCCTTGCTCCTTAGCCATGTCGGACCTCCTTTCCGGTTCTTCAAAGAAGTGTTCTGCAACGCAACAATCGACAATATCATGGGAGCGCGCCGCCCAACGATTCAGGCGGCGCGCTCCCGCGACACAACGCTCAAGGAAAGCTCAAACGCTCCTTGATGAATCAGTGCACATACCAGAACTGGGACGCGTTGTACAGTGTGCGGTACGACACCACATATGGGCCACCAGCCGCGTTCATTTCGGAAATGGTGATGGTGTTGCCATTCACCGCTTCCACCACACCCACATGACCGTAGAAGCCATCGGCACCAGCCTGACCGGGCAGGAAGGAGATTGCCGCACCGACCTGCGGGCTATGATCCACGCGAAGACCATACGACGGTGCGGTAGCGTACCACTGGCCACCGTTACCCAAGTACGAGGGGGTTCCGATACCCATCTGTCTACGACGTTCGTACGCCCACCACGTGCACTGGCCGGCCACGTAGCCATTGCCGTAATCGCCATTGGAGGTTCCCTGACCGGAATTGTTATTGGTACTCGGCGCGGGAGCAGGCGTAGGAGTAGGCGTAGGCGTGGGAGCAGGCGTAGGCGTGGGAGCAGGCGTCACATTGTTGCCGCCACTATTGGTATTGTTGTTGCCTGGCCGGGTCTGCCCTTGATTGCCACCATTGTTTTGATTAGCTGCTGCGGCCTGCTCGGCTGCATACTGGCGGTTGAAGGAATCGACCTGTGACTGCAACATAACCGTTTGCGCCGCCTGTTTGGCCACGCTGCCATTCAGCTGCGACTGTTGGCTTTCCAATTCGGCACGGCGGGTTTCGCCTTCTGCACGCAACTGGTCAAGCGAGTCGCGCTGGGTCTGTGCGGAAGCAGCAGCCTGCTGTGCGGAAGCGGCTTTTTCGTCAGCTGCGGTTTTCAGATTGGCGATCTGCTTCTCGATTGCAGAAAGACGCTCGCTGCGGTTCATCGACGTGTTCAACGTATTCGCCGCATCACTTGCCGCATTGGCTTCGGTACGGCTCAACGCATCACGAGACTGCATGGAATTAATGAATTCCTGAGTGCTCGTGGAACCTGTCACCACGCTCATCACAGTGGATGCATCGGAACCATGCAGGTCTTCACGAGCCATCTGTGCCACGGCCGCATGCGCGTCATCATAATCCTTGCCGGTCTGTTCGATCTGCGCTTCGAGGTTTTCCTTATCTTTTTGCGCGGCCTCCAAACGGGAAGCCGCAGCATCAGCTTCACTCTGTGCCGAAGCGGCAGTAGCATTTGCCTCATCGACTGCAGCTTGAGCTGCAGGAATTTTCGTATTTGTCAATTCATCCAGCTCGACGATCTTGTCGGCCAAATCAGACTTCACACCGGAAAGCTGTGAACGCAACTGGGCTTCACGCTGAGAGCTGGCAGCCTTCTTATTCTGGGCATTCACCAGATTGCTGTATGTATTGGCTTGCGCCTGCGGAACCGCAGACGAGAACGGGGCAATCGCCATCGTGGCGCACAAAGCCCCCGTTGCAAACACCGCGACGGCCGGTTTTAGAGCTTTCTTGCTTGTCATTCGGTCACTTGCCTCCCATCATTGGTTCCATACCATAGCATCCCATGCTTAAAACGCGACACAGATAAACGTATCCAATCCGTACAAAACGGAATGTTCTCAGGCTTTCAAATATCTATGCAACGACACTGTGGATGCAATCACCGACAACAGCACCGCTCCTGCAACCAAAATCGGCGAAATCCACAATACCGTCATCTGATTCACATATGGAATCCATTTCACGGAGGCTGCAAGCCAATCAGTGATAAATACCTTCACCAATGCCGATAAAGTGACGCAGGAAAGCAAGGAGCCGACCATTGATGCGATCGCCCCTTCAAGAATGAATGGCAGCCGAATGGTCCAATTCGAAGCACCCACCAAACGCATGATCTCCGTTTCGGTTCGACGTGACGCAGCAGACATGCGAATTGTGGTACCGGTCAGCATAATGGCGACGACCACCATCACCGCGGCCAATGCGGCGGTTGCAATGGTCGCACGATTCAGCACTGCGAACACCGGCTCAAAAATCTGCCGTTGATCACTGACAGTATCGACGCCCTCCTTGCCAGAAAGCACTTCGGAAACGACTTGATATTTCTCAGGATTCTTCAGTTTCAGCCACAATGAATCCTGCATATCGTCGGCAGTGAGCGTACGCCCCTGATATTCACCGTTCGGATATTGTTTGAGGAAAGTGTCGTTGTAGAAATCTTCCTTGCTTACAAAAGTGATTTGCGATACATCATCGGCAAGCTCGTTGCGAATGGTTTTCTGCAAGTCATTGATCTGAGTCTGCGTTGCCGCGGTTCCCGCGGTGCAGTTCACGGATTGGCTGGTGCCATCGGGACACATCCACACCACCACTTCAACCTTGGAATACCAATCGCCTTTGGCTTTGGTGATCTGCGCCTGAGTGAGCACCGATGCGCCGATAAACAGAAACGAGATGAATGTAACGAGCATCACTGAAAGCAACATGGGCACGTTGCGCTTGAGGCTGCTCCAGGTTTCGGAAAGAATGAAACGCAAACGCATCAGTCGTTCTCCTTGCTTTCGGACGTTTCATGCTGTTCATCGGATTGTTCGACGGATTTCGCCTCGCCACCGGCAGTCGCGGCGGGCGCTGCCGGAGGAGCCGGAGGCGCGGGCGGAGCGGGAGGCATCGGCAGTGCCGGAGGAGCGGGAACCGTTGGCTCCGCGGATTGCTCGTTTTCAGCCGCTTTGCTTGATTCCATGCCTGTATCAGGCGAAGAGCCAGTCGCGTCGGCATTGGCTTCGGTCTGCGAACGTGCAGCCGAATCGGCATGCTCCTGTTCGGCAAGATCCTCAAGTTTCAGTCCCTTGCCCCAGGTCAGCGTAGTCTCCACCGGAGCGAACGCCTCGCCATAACGACCGGTGCGACCGGAATGCACGGAATTGGCGAGACGCGCGATGCCCGCATCACCATTGCCGCTGTGGATGGCCGCAGCTACGGCATCAACCGCGTTCGCCGCGGTTTCGGCTCGCGTCGCGCCTTCTACGTCCACCGCCTCATCGGAAAAATCAGACATTTCAAGCGCGCCCGGCGCACGATATTTCGAGTCGACGTCGCCGCCGTTCAACGCCTGATGCGATTTGGATTCGACTTCGGCATCCGGGAAGTACAGTGCGGAATCGTAGGATCCCTGCTGCTCGTCACGCACGATTTTGCCGGTATGCAGTTCGACCACACGCTTGCGCATGGAGTTGACGATTTCCTCGTTATGCGTTGCCATGACGATGGTGGTGCCAGTGCGGTTGATGGCGTCCAGCACTTCCATGATGCCCAGCGATGTGGTCGGATCGAGATTTCCAGTAGGCTCGTCGGCCAGCAGAATCTGCGGATGGTTCACATACGCTCGCGCAATGGCCACACGCTGTGCCTCACCGCCGGAAAGCTCGTGCGGATAGTTGTTTTCCTTACCGGTGAGACCGACAGTCTGCAGCACTTTCGGCACTAACGATTTGACGGTGGAACGGCTTGTGCCAATCACTTCAAGCGCGAACGCCACATTCTCCCATACCGTTTTGTTGTTGAGGAGTTTGTAATCCTGGAAGATAAAACCGATGGAACGACGGTAATGCGGCACCTGCCTTGACGACAGGCGCCTCAAATCATTACCTGCGACGCGAATCTCGCCATCCGTGACCTCCTCCTCGCGCAGCAACAGGCTCAGCAATGTGGTTTTGCCGGAACCTGAAGCGCCCACGAGGAACACGAAATCCCCTCGATCAATGTCGAGATTGATGTCATCCAAGGCAGGCCTGGTGCCTTTCGGATACACCTTGCTCACATGTTCAAGCGAAATCAGCGCCATCGTCGTACCCCTCCACTATGTGCTGTTCTGATTACGGTAATCGTGGTTTTTAGGCGTCCGCCTCTTCGGCCGCCGCGCGACGCTGCTCATGACGCCAACGGATGCCGGCCTCAATGAACGCGTCGATATCGCCGTCGAACACGGCCTGGGTCTGCGAAGTCTCATAGCCGGTGCGCAGATCCTTGACCATCTGGTACGGATGCAGCACGTAGGAACGCATCTGGTCACCCCAGCTGGCCTTGATATCGCCGGCGAGCTCCTTCTTCTTCTTGGCTTCCTCTTCGTGGCGCAGCACCAACAGTCGGGACTGCAGCACGGCCATGGCAGCGGCACGGTTCTGGATCTGCGAGCGCTCGTCCTGCATGGTCACCACGATGCCGGTCGGAATGTGGGTGATACGCACCGCGGAATACGTGGTGTTCACGCCCTGACCGCCAGGGCCGGAGGAGCAGTAGGTGTCAACGCGGATTTCGGAATCGGGCACGTCGATGTGATCGGTCGCCTCAACGAGCGGCACCACTTCCACTGCCGCGAAGCTGGTTTGGCGACGGCCTTGGTTGTCGAACGGGGAGATACGCACCAAACGGTGGGTGCCGCCTTCCACGCTCATGCGACCATACGCATAAGGGGCATCCACCTGGAAGGTGGCGGACTTGATGCCCGCCTCTTCGGCGTAGGAGGTGTCCATGACCTTGGCCTTATACCCATTGCGCTCCGCCCAACGCAGGTACATGCGCAGCAGCATCTGAGCGAAGTCGGCGGCATCCACACCGCCCGCGCCGGAGCGGATGGTCACCACTGCGGAACGTTCGTCATATTCGCCGTCGAGCAGGGTCTGGATTTCCATGTCGGCCAGATCGTTCTGAATGCTTTCGACTTCGGACTGCGCTTCCGCCAACGTGTCGGCGTCTTCTTCCTCCTGACCCAATTCCACCAACGTTTCGACGTCGTCGATGCGCTGGCTTGCGGAAGCGAGACGCTTCAGCTGGGACTGCACTGCCGACAGTTTGCTGGTCACTTTCTGCGCGTTTTCGGGATTGTCCCACAATCCCGGTTCGGCCGCCTGAACTTCAAGATCTTTGGCCTGCGCGGTCAGTCGGTCGACGTCAAGCGCCTTGGAAATCGACTCGTATTTGGCGCGCGCCTCGCCGATTGCCTGGGAAAAATCAAATTCTGCCATCGTTTACACCATACATTTCTTTATGCGTTCTTTATATTCTGTCATGGAGCCTCATACGGCTTTCGCACAATCCTCAACTTCTTCCACGTACCCACATACTCGTTCCCATCCTGCCGAGCCGCGAACCAGTCTCGTTACGTATGGGATTGCAGGTCCGGGGAGGATCATACCGGACCAAAGGCGTCAAAGACCTGCGTAGATAGCAGGAATAACCAGACTCAGCAGCATCGCCGCAGCGATGACGATGCACACCGCCCGCACCATGGTGCGGCGACGGCGTTCTCGCTGCTCGCGTTCGCTTCTGTAGTCACTCATGGGGTACTAGTATAGGCAAGGCCTTCTACTTATTATCTTTCGGCGATCTCACCATATTTTGCCGCATCGCAATCCTGCCATATCATATTCGCGGAACCTGTGTACGCATTACGCGACATTGATTGCATGTCATTTATGATACGGTTCGCCGGCATTGATTTTGTATGCACGATACAGCTGTTCAAGCAAAATAACGCGCATTAATTGATGAGGAAAAGTCATTTTGGAAAAACTCAGCAGGTAGTCGGCCCGTTTCACAATCGTTGGGTCAAGTCCGAGCGATCCGCCGATGATGAGTTGGATATGGCTGGTGCCATGCACTCCAAGACCGTCGATTTTCTGCGCAAGTTCTTCACTGGTCAGCTGCTGGCCTTCGATGGCGAGCGCGATGACGAACGCATCGTCGCGAATATGCTTGGCGATGCGTTCGCCTTCCTTGGCTTTGATTCGCCGTTCCACTCCCTCACTGGCATGCTCGGGTGTTTTCTCGTCGGCCACTTCGACGATGTCAAGCTTGCAGTATCGGCTGAGTCGTTTCGAATATTCGGCGATGGCGTCGCGCAGATATTGTTCCTTGACTTTGCCGACGGTAATGAGGGAGATTTTCATATTTGATATTTAGTTCTTGTGCAGTTTTTCGTTCAATTCGATGCCGGTCTTGCGATAGCGCGCTTCGATACGGCCGGACACGGAATTACGGATGAACAGGATGTTGTCTTTGCCGGAAAGATCGGCGCCCTTGACGGTTTCGAGCGGTTCGCCCGCCGCGACCTTGGCCTTGTCGTAGATGGTCACCTTGGTGCCGGCGGTCACATACAGACCGGCTTCAACCACGCAGTTGTCGCCGAGGGAGATGCCGATGCCCGCGTTCGCGCCAAGCAGGGAGTGCTCGCCGATGGAGTTCTTAAGCTTGCCGCCACCGGACAGGGTGCCCATGATGGATGCGCCGCCGCCGATATCGGAACCGTTGCCGACCACAACACCCTGGGAAACACGGCCTTCCACCATGGAAACGCCGAGCGTGCCGGCGTTGAAGTTCACGAAGCCGGCATGCATGACGGTGGTGCCTTCGGAAAGGTGGGCACCCAAACGCACGCGGTCGGCGTCGCCGATACGCACGCCGGTCGGCACCACATAGTCGACCATGCGCGGGAACTTGTCGATCGACAGCACGTTCACGTCAGCCTTCGGCAGTCCCGGAACGCACTGGTTGGCCGCGGCCATCACGTCAAGCTTGCGCAGCGCGAAATCCTCGACCGCGAACGGGCCATAATTGGTCCATACCACATTGTTGAGGGCTGCGAAAATGCCGTCCAGATTCAGGGTGTTCGGCTTGGCGAGACGCATGCTCAGCAGATGCAGACGCAGGTATGCGTCGGCTGCGTCTTCGATCGGTTCGTCAAGCTTCGACACCGTGAACACCGGAATGCGGCGCACGCCACGCGCATCGACGCCCTCATGGGCGAGATTGCCAAAATTATGGTTCGGGCGTGCCACCTCCTCCGGAGCCTCGCCAAGCTTCAGTTCCGGGTACCATACGTCCAAAGTGTTGCCGGCCGCATCCACGCTGGACAGACCCCAACCCCACGCAGTGCGCTGATCGGTCATTCTTCGCTCCTTCACAACAGTGATTGCATTACTTGCATGTTTCCGTGCAATACTTTAGCCGCAGGGCTTGGCGAACAGCATCACAAGTCCATGAAACAGCGAAAAAGCAACTATCGACGGTCGATCGGAGTGTAATCACGTTCGGTATAACCGGTGTACACCTGACGCGGACGACCGATCTTGGTGTTCGGATCGGCAAGCATCTCACGATACTGCGCGATCCAACCGGGAATACGCCCCAATGCAAACAATGTGGTGAACATGGACGGATCGAACCCGATCGCGCGATAGATCAATCCTGTGTAGAAGTCGACATTCGGATACAGGTGACGCGACACGAAATACTCGTCGTTCAGCGCGATTTTCTCCAATTCCGTGGCGACGTCGAACAGCGCACGCTCGTCGGCAGGCAATTTCAACGTGTCCGCGCGTTCCATGATCTTCTGCAGATACTTCTTGGCGATCGCGGCACGCGGATCGTACGACTTGTACACGCGGTGGCCGAGTCCGGAAATACGCTGACCGCTGGTTTTGGCGTCTTCCACGAATTCCTTGACGGTTTTGCCTGAATCGCGAATGGCTTTGAGCTGACGGAGCACCGCTTCATTCGCGCCACCATGCAATGGGCCCGACAGCGCGTTGATGCCCGCCGCAACCGCGGAATACAGGTTGGCATGGGCGGAACCGGCGATACGTACCACGGAAGTGGAGCAGTTCTGCTCATGATCGGCATGAATGATCAGCAGGCGTCCGAGCGCATGCACGTACAGCGGGTCGGAATCGAACGGCTCGTACGGCACCGCAAAGCACATGCGCAGGAAATCGTCGACATAGCCGCGCGAATAATCCGGATACAGCATCGGCTCATCGCGGCGACGGCGGAAAATGTAGCTGACGATGGTTCGTGCCTTTGCCATAATGATGGTCGCAGCCTCGTCAAGCTGGTCGGAATCATTGATATCAGTAGTGTCCGGATAGAAGGTGGCGAGCGCGTTGACCGCGGATGCCATCACGCTCATCGGATGCGCGGTGCGTGGGAAAGAACCCATGAAGGTACGGAAATCCTCACCCACCATCGTGCGATGGTTGATGTCGGAAATGAACCGGTCGTACTGCTCCTGATTCGGCAGTTCGCCATGACGCAGCAACCAGGCGACCTCAAGGAAATCGGATTGCTCACACAACTGCTCGATCGGGTATCCGCGGTAGCGCAGGATCGAGTTCTTGCCGTCGATGTACGTGATTTTCGATTCGCATTGCGCAGTCGTCAGGAAACCAGGGTCGAGTGTGACCCAGCCGTCGTTGCGCAGCGTGGACACCACGATGCCGTCCGCACCCGCCGTGGCTTCAACCACCGGCAGGGTGAAGTCTTTGGATTCCACACTCAGATTGGCTGTGGCCATACTTGCACGCTCCTTAACCGTTCGGAAGTATCGAACACTATATGGCATGCGCGTTTCCAAGCATGGTTTCGTCTCAAAATCAATCGATTGACATCCGATACTTCATTCCTGCAAGGCAAATAATTCGACTATTTCCGCGCGAAATTACGCATATAAAAGGCCGATGCCCGAATAATCGTGGGCATCGGCCTTCTTTTCGTACGCTTCGCTCCGTCGTATTGGAGCTTTGCCGCGTTTTACGCTACCGTCTGATCACTTGTCGCGAACGGTGAGGATCACCGGACCGTTGTCGGTGATGGCGATGGTGTGTTCGCTATGCGCGCCACGGGAACCGTCGGAGCTCTTCAGCGTCCAACCATCTTTCGGATCCTGGTAGATTTCGTCGGTGGTCTTGAGGAACCACGGTTCGATGGCGATGACCAGGCCCGGACGCAGCTTGTAGCCGTGGTGCGCGCGGCCATCGTTCGGCACATGCGGATCGCCGTGCATAATACGGCCGACGCCATGGCCGCCGAATTCAAGATTGATCGGATAGCCGTATTCGCGGGCCACATCGCCGACTGCCGCGGAAACATCACCCAAACGGTTGCCCGGCTGCGCAGCGGCAATACCGGCCGCGAGCGCCTCTTCGGTGCACTTGATCAGGCGCAGATCCTCAGGATCCTTATGCTCGCCGACCACGAAGCTGATGGCGGAATCGGCAACCCAGCCATCGACGTTGATCGCCAGATCGAGGCTGACCAAATCGCCGTCCTTCAGGTTGTAATCGAACGGAACGCCGTGCAGTACGGCATCGTTCACGGAAACGCAAATATAGTGCGCGAACGGGCCGGTGCCGAAATCCGGAGCATAGTCGACATAGCAGGATTCGGCACCCTTGCGATCGACGATGCGCTTGTGCACGAATTCATCGATTTCCAGCAGATTGGTACCAACTTTGGTAAATTCCTTGAGATCGCGCAGAATGCCGCCGACAAAACGGCCGGCAGGCTTCATCTCTTCGATCTCTTTCGGTGTTTTCAGTTCAATCATGCCTCTAACCCTACTTCGTACGCCCTACAGTGCTTGGCTCTCCCTGGCTTTTCTTACGATTATGCAAATCTCACCTTATGCATGCCGTTGCGGAATGATGATTATTCGTTTCAGATACACTGTTTTGTCACCAAAGATGGATAGTGTGAAGCCATGAGTACCACTTTGAATTCGGGTATCGATCCGGCATCGTTCTCCGCTGTGACCGGCCCTGCGCAAGATCTGTTCCGCTATGTCAACGGCCCATGGATCGACATGTATCGTCTTCCTGATGATCGTTCCCGTTATGGTTCGTTCGATAAGCTCGCTGAAGATGCCGAAAACCAGATTCGTGAGATTCTCGAAGACGACGACTGCCCTGCCGAGAAGTCCCACGCCCTGTATGCGAGTTTCCTTGACGTCGACGCCATCAACGCTTCCGGACTCGCGGCCATTGAAGACCAGTTGAAGGCTATTGACGTCGCTGCCGACAAGGCTGAACTCACCCGCTCTTTGGGCGCGATGAACCCGGCTGGCGGCCCTGACCTGATCGGCATTGCCGTGTATGGCGATCCGGGCGCTCCCGAAACCAACATCATCCATATTGAACAGTCTGGCTTGGGACTGCCCGATGAGGCGTATTACCGTGAAGACCATTATGCGCCGATTCGTGAAGCATACGTCGATATGGTGGCCAAGCAGTTGAAGAACGCGAAGCTCGCCACCGATGACGAGCAGGCCGAAGCTCAAGCCCAGCGTTTCCTCGACGTGGAGACACGTATCGCCGCGAACCATTGGGACAATGTGGCAACCCGTGATTCGGTGAAGACCTATAATCCCACCGATTATGCGGAATTAAGCGGAATGCTCGCCGATTACGATCTCGACACGTGGATCGACGCTTGGCAGACCGCATACGACCAGACTTCCGCCGCTCAGGTGCAGCCGCTTGATTTCCGAGGCATTTTCAACCATGTGGTGGTGCATGAGCCCAGCTTCCTCACCGGTCTTAACGCATTCTGGAAGGCCGCGGATCTTGACGATCTCAAGCTGTGGGCACGCGTGCATGTGATCATCGGCTCCACCTTGGAGCTGCCGCACGAATTCGATGAGACGAATTTCGAGTTCTATGGCAAGACGTTGTCTGGTCAGAAGCAGCAGCGCGTGCGTTGGAAGCGCGGCGTTTCGCTGGTCAACGGCATCTGCGGCGAGGATGTCGGCCGCGAATATGTGAAGAGGCACTTCCCCGAGTCGTCGAAGCAGCGTATGGAACAGCTGGTCGGCAATCTGATCGACGCCTACCGCGTGTCCATTTCCAACTCCGTCTGGCTTGGCGAAGAAACCAAGCAGAAGGCGTTGGAGAAGCTCTCCAAGTTCGTGCCGAAGATCGGCTATACGAACCATTGGCGTGACTATTCCGCGCTTGATGTGCACGAGAATGCCGGTTTTGCCGAGAACATGCGTGCCGCCAACTTGTATGAGACCGGCTATCAGCTGGCCAAAGTCGGCAAGAGCGTCGACAAGGACGAATGGCTGATGAATCCGCAGACGGTGAACGCCTATTATGAGCCGACCATGAACGTGATCGTGTTCCCGGCCGCCATTCTGCAGCCGCCGTTCTTCGACCCGAACGCCGAAGACGCCGCGAACTATGGCGGTATCGGAGCGGTGATCGGCCATGAGATCGGCCACGGCTTCGACGATCAGGGTGCCCAGTACGACGGCGACGGCAAGCTCAACGACTGGTGGACCGAAGAAGACAAGGCCAATTTCGAGCAGCTCACGCAGAAACTCATCGACCAGTACGACGCATTCGTGCCGACCCAGCTCGCCGAAAAATACGCCGACGATCCAGCTCAGGCTCCACATGTGAACGGCGCTTTGACCATCGGCGAGAACATCGGCGACCTGAGTGGCGTGAACATTGCGCTCAAAGCATATGCGTTCGCTCTTGACGAGGTGGCAGGCCGTGAGAAGAACGGTTCCATGGAGTCCATTGAAGCTTCGCTGGCTGAGGCGCCGGAAATCGATGGTTTCACCGGTTTGCAGCGTTTCTTCCTCAGCTACGCGTCCATCTGGCGCACCAAGAATCGTGACGAGCTGGCGGAGCAGTATCTGCAGATCGACCCGCACTCCCCCGCCGAATGCCGCACGAACGGCATCGCACGCAACGTGGATCTGTTCTATAAGGCGTTCGACGTGAAGCCGGAGGATGGCATGTGGCTCGACCCCGATCAGCGCGTGCGCATCTGGTAGCGAGCCGCATCATCAGTAGGCAATCATCGCCCATCGTGCGAAGCATCGGTGCCTCCTAGTATATGTCGCCGCCGAATTCTTCGGGGTTTCCCGAGAATTCGGCGGCTTCGTCATCTTCGGGAACCACTATCTCAACCGGAGCCACGCTGCTGTGCCTTGCGAACGGGTCGACTCCCACTTGAGGTTCCGTGCCCTTCGTTTCCGGTTGGGCTTGGTCGTTTGGCTTGACGAACTTACGCAACGTGGTGACTCCCCGGTTAAGGTCGTGCCCTGCGGCGCTGGCTTCCAGCACTATGCGTGACTGCGGTTTGCCGTTCTGATCGGCCCACGTTTCCGTGGCGAGCGCGCCCGTCACGATAACCGGCTCGCCTTTCTTCAGAGATTGGCAGATGTGCTCGGATAGGTTCCGGTACGCTTTCACCGTGATCCATGTGGTGGGAAGATCCTTCCATTGCTGTGTGCGATTGTCGAAATACCGTCTGGTGCTCGCCATTCTGAACGAACTGGCATGGGGCATGCCATCCCTGTTGAATTGCGTGGGATTGGCGCCCACATATCCGGTGATGGTGATGAGAGCTTGCTGTTGTGCCATGATCGGCCCTTTCTGTCGCATTGGTAATAAAGGGGCCGCGGAAAGCACCGATGAAGGTGCGAAAGCAACGTGCAGTCGGAGAAATGGGTTGCGAGAGAGGGGTTCTGCGCGCCTTTCCGCTTCCTTGCGTTTCCGCGGTAGAACCACTATCCCTGATTCGACCATACTGGCACAAGCGCAACCGGCAAATGTGGATAAAGGACGCCGTTTCGGGCGAGTCGTGGATAGTCGGTGGGTAAATCTCACTTATCCACCGCAAGGCACTGCCGATATATTCATGGTTTTTCGTTTGTTTTCCCCATAAATGTTTTCCTCACAATCATGCTTCCTTCTACCTGTTTCCAGATAAAAAACGGAAGATTATGGCATATCCATAATCTTCCGTTTATATGGCGAAATAATCAGAAAAAATACGATTATTACTTCAGCAGCGCGGCGACACGATCGGCAATCACCCGGGCTGCGTCGGCAACAGGCACGGCTTCGGCGTTCTCGCCTTTGCGGTCACGCACTTCAATGGTGCCGTTGTTGACAGTGTCGCGGCCTGCGACGGCGATCAGCGGCACGCCGATAAGCTCGGCATCCTTGAACTTGACGCCTGGGGAAACCTTCTTACGGTCATCGAAGATCACTTCGATGCCCTTGGTTTCCAGATCGGCGATCAGTTGCTCGGCGGCTTCGAATGCGGCCGCATCCTTGCCGGTGGCTACCACATGCACCTGGGCGGGAGCGATGATGGCCGGCCATGCCAAGCCCTTCTCGTCATGGTGGGTTTCAGCAATACAAGCCATCACACGAGACACGCCAATGCCGTAGGAGCCCATCCACACCGGCACGGTCTTACCGTTCTGGTCGAGCACCTTCAGGCCAAGCGCGTTGGAATACTTCAAGCCAAGCTGGAACACCTGGCCGATTTCCACACCGCGTTCGAAGCTCAGCGGACCGGAACCGTCCGGGCTCATGTCGCCATGGCGAACCTGCACGGCTTCCACCACGCCATCGGCTTCGAAGTCACGACCGTACACGAGATCGTAGTAGTCGACGCCGGCTTCGTCGGCACCGGTGAACCATGCGGAACCGCGGGCGATATGCGCGTCAATGAGGTAACGCAACGCTTCGCCGGTTTCGTTGGCGTTTTCAGCCTTTTCACCGCCGCGAGCCTGCGGGCCAAACGCCATCGGGCCAATATAGCCCTTGACGAGTTCCGGATGCTTCTTCAGATCCTCGTCGGTGGCCTCTTCGATTTCAGCCGGAGTGAACTGCGCTTCAAGACGCTTCATGTCAACGGTACGATCGCCAGGCACGCCGACAACCACCAGTTCGCGCCACGGCTCGTCATGCTCGTCATCCTGCGGATGCATCACGGCGATCACCACGTTCTTCAGAATGTCGGAGGCCTCCCACGCGCGGCCATCGGAACGCGGATGGTTGGCATTGGCAAATTCAACCATCTGATCGATGGTTTCAGCATTCGGCGTCGGACGCTTTTCAGCGGCCGGAGTGTTGCTGAAGTCGATGGCTTCCGGTTCCGGAGTGGTCAGCGCCTCAACATTCCAAGCCTTACCGCTCGGCGACTGTGCGAAGGTATCTTCACCGATTTCCATCGGGGCAAGGAACTCTTCGGATTCGAAGCCGCCCATCGGGCCGGCCATGGCGTGCACCGGCACATACTTCAAATCGAGACGGTTGAAAATACGCTCGTAGGCGCCACGCTCGTCCATATACGCCTTGACAAGGCCTTCCTTGTCAAGCGTGAAGGAGTAGGCGTCCTTCATGATGAACTCGCGGCCGCGGATCAGGCCTGCACGCGGGCGGAATTCGTCACGATACTTGGTCTGAATCTGGTAGAGGGTAACCGGCAGATCCTTGTAGGAGGAGTACAGGTCCTTGACCAGCAGGGTGAACATTTCCTCATGGGTCGGCGCCAACAGATAGTCGGCCTCGTGGCGGTCCTTCAAACGGAAGATGTTGTCGCCATATTCTTCCCAACGATGGGTGGCCTCATACGGCTCACGCGGCAGCAGACCGGAAAAATGGACTTCCTGAGCGTCGATCGAAGCCATTTCCTCACGGATGATGTTTTCGATCTTGTTCAGAACATTCAGGCCCAGCGGCAGCCAGGTCCAAATACCCGGAGCGGCCTTGCGCAGGTAGCAGGCGCGCTGCAGAAGCTTATCCGATACGACATCGGCATCGGCGGGATCCTCACGCAGAGTGCGCAGGAACATGGTGGACATACGAAGTGCTTTAGTCATATGCCCAAAACTACTCAGGCAAGGGGACGTAAGCCCAATCCAACCACCCGTTCACCGGCCAATAATCGAATGGCCGGCCAGAAGAGACAATTATCAGAACAGCGCGTCCTGCGCGAACTCATCATCGTCCAAAACTTCGATGTTGCGCCGGAACGCGGCGATGCCATCATGAGCCAACATATCGGATGCCTGCGCCGAGGCGAGACGCAACTCACCATCCAATCGCACCGCATCGGGCGAAACCAAGAACATGCGTTCGTTCACACCGTTCAAATACAGGCCTTGCAGACCTTCCACACGAGACAGCGCCACATACCCCATGCCGGGCGCGAAGGTGCGCCGCAAATCCATCACCGCACGCTCGAGCGTCATACCTTGCGATTTGTGGATGGTGATCGCCCACGCACAGCGCAACGGCACTTGGTTGACGCTGGCGAGCACTGTGTCGCCGTCCATCATTTCCCAGCAATTCGGCTTCATGGTAACGATATTGCCGTTTTCAAATTCAACGATCGGCCATCCGCCCTTGTTTTCGGCGGCAAATCCGCGCACGGTACCCAATGATCCGTTCACGAATTGGTGGTCGGTGTCGTTGCGTACGGCCATCACCGCAGCCCCGGTTTTGAGCTGCAAACGTTCGGGGGCAAGCATGTTTTTCTTCAAACGTTCCACCAGATTGACTGGTCCTGCGGCTTCGGCGAAATATTCGTGCGGTTCCTCGTTGATTTCGAACAGGCGCATGTCGTTGAGCGCGTCCGCCTGCTTGTTGACGGGAAACAGATTGACGGCCTGTTGACCAGGTTCGGGGATCGTGCCCAGTCTGGTGAGGAGCACATTGCGATCGTCATCGTTCACGCAACCGTTGCGAATATCGGTCAATACGGTGAGCAGACTGCCGTCATCCTGACGATGCTGTTCGGTCAGGTAACAGATTGCGGGATTCAATTCCCGCCATACCAATGATTCGGTGACGAAACCATCTGGATTGAGTCCCGCTTTCGCATATCGTTCGCGGGAAGCCACGAATTCCGGGCTTGGTGTGACCAAATCGTGGTTGCGCCCACTCACACTCACTGGCGGAAGCTGGAAGAAATCGCCGGACAGCACCACTTGAAGCCCTCCGAACGGGCGTTGGTCACGTCGAATGATGCGGCACACCTGATCGACCATGTCGAACAGCCACGCATGCAGCATGGAAACCTCATCGATGATGAGAATGTCAGCGCCCTGCAGCTTACGTTTGCGTCGGGTACGTATGGTTTTGATCAGATTGTCGGTGAGCGCGTTGGCAAGTCCGACACCGCTCCATGAATGAATGGTCTGCCCGTTGATATGCGTGGCCGCGATACCGGTGGACGCCGTCACCGACACCGCCGCACCTTCGGCACGGGCCTGACGCACGAACTCATTGAGCACGTAGGTCTTGCCAGCACCCGGCGCACCCGTCAGGAAGACGCTCGCGCCACTTTGCAGAATCGCCAATGCCTCAGCCTGCCGCATGCCGCACCGCCTTTCCTGTTCAATCGACCATCAATTTCGAAGAAACGGCTTCCTTACGCAATCAGTTTGTCGACAACCTGAAGCACCCCGTGATCGGCATTGGATGGAGCCACAAAATGCGCGGCTTGTTTCAACGCGGGGTGCGCATTGCCCATGGCGAACGACCACTGCCCTGCCGAAAGCATCTGCAAATCGTTGAGATAATCGCCAAATACCGCCGTTTGGGCCGCAGTGACGCCAAGCACGCGCTGCAACGCTTCGACGCCCTGTTTCTTATTGGTTGTAGCATTCATGATGTCGACCCACAGTTTGCCGGAAACCACCACCTGATAATCGTTCTTCAGTGGCGTCAGCTTTTCCGCGGCCATCGCTTCGGCATCGTCGAAATCGAGAATCGCCAGTTTGAGTATGGTGTCGCTTTCGCCGTTTGATGCGATCACATCTTCAAGCACGCTATGCAGATCGTCCACAATCTCCAGTGCCGCATAATATTTGCCGACTTCATCAAGGAACGGCTTGTCCGTGCGCTGCACATATGCCGTGCGCAAGCCACAAAGCACCAGTCCCATATCGTATTCGCCAGCCGCGGCAGAAGCGTTCACTGTGTCGATGGTCCAGCGGGTCACATCGGTATCGACGCCGTGCACTTCGGCGACATTACCGTCAATGGCCACGACATTGCCGTTTTCCGCGATATACGAAAGTTCGCCGCCTGCCAGCACCTGCGCCGCCTTATCGGCGAACATGGCACGTAAGGTAGCGTACTGGCGTCCGGAGGCCGGCACGAATTCAACGCCTCGCGAGCGCAACCGAGCAAGCATCGGCCAGAAACCTTGCGGAATCTCGCTATGCTCATCAAGCAGGGTGCCGTCCATATCGGCAACCACCAAGCGAATGTCTTGCGGGATTTCGATGCTGGTCCAATCAGCTGCGCTCACTGGAGTCCTTTCCATGTTTTCGTTGGAATATCAGATTTTCCAACGATTGTGCGATATGTGGAATCAGTTGTTGTTCAAAATGCTGGTTGCCACGATCTGATCGGCGATCGCCTTGGCTTCGGCTGCGTCAGGACCGGGCGCCGCTGCCATGAACGCCTTACGGTAGTAGCGCAGTTCGTCCAGGGATTCGATGATGTCGGCGAGCGCGCGATGTCCGCCATTCTTCGGCGGACGGTTGTTGTATACGGCCGGATACCAGCGGCGGGCAAGCTCTTTGAACGTGCTCACGTCGATTACACGGTAGTGCAGGTGTTCCATGAGATTCGGCATATAACGGTCGAGGAATTTTTTGTCTGATCCGATGGAGTTGCCTGCGAGCAGCGGCTTGACGCCGTCTGGGGTGAAGCGGGCCACGTATTCGGTGACTTTCCGTTCGGCCTCTTCGATGCTCAGGCCGTTCTCCCATTCGTTGATGAGTCCGGAACGGGTGTGCATGGCACGCACAAAGTCGTTCATATTGGCAACGGCCGCATCAGACGGCTTGATCACGAAATCAATACCCTCGTCAAGCACGTTGAGGTCAAAATCCGTCGGTACCACGGAGATCTCGCACAGTTCATCGTGGAAAATATCCAAGCCGGTCATTTCGCAATCGATCCAAATCAGTCGCGAACCTTTCGCCGTATACGTTTCGCCGTCATGTGCGTCAACCATTTTGCCTCGTTTCCTTTGCGTGTGCGCGTGCCGCTTGGCACGCTTCAGCTGAACATTCGAAGATACCGCGAGGTAGGGAGATTGGAAGGCCTACGCACCGGGAAGTCACACTTGTTTTAGCGATTTGCTTCGTACATCAAACACCGCTACTTGGCGATAGGACGACGTTCGGTTATAAATATTCACGTTGCAGATACGAGTAAAGCCTCTTACTTTCGGTCTTTTCCGAGAAGTAAGAGGCTTTTACCGATTTTGATTACTGGAATTCAGCAATCACTGGCGGCCGGAGTAGTTCGGAGCTTCGGCGGTCATGACGATGTCATGCGGATGGGATTCGCGCAAGCCAGCGTCGGTGATACGGATGAAACGGCCACGTTCCGGCATTTCGGCGATGTTGTGAGCGCCGATGTAGAACATGGACTGGTGCAGGCCACCGATCATCTGGTACAGCACTGCGTTCAGCGGTCCGCGGTACGGCACTTCGCCTTCAACGCCTTCCGGAACGACCTTGTCGTTAGAGGTGACGTCGGCCTGGAAGTAGCGATCCTTGGAGTAGGACTTCTTGCCACGCGGAGCCATGGCGCCGAGGGAGCCCATGCCACGGTACAGCTTGTACTGCTTGCCGTGCAGCAGCACCTTCTCACCCGGAGCTTCCTCGCAGCCTGCGAGGGTGCCGCCGAGCATGACGGTGGAGGCACCGGCAACCAGAGCCTTGGCGATGTCGCCGGAGTAGTGAATGCCACCGTCGGCGATGCACGGCACGCCAGCGGCACGGCAGGCCTGAGCGGCCTCGTACACTGCGGTGAGCTGCGGCACACCGACACCGGCCACCACGCGGGTGGTGCAGATGGAGCCTGGGCCCACGCCGACCTTGACTGCGTCAACACCGGCGTCGATCATGGCCTGAGCACCCTGACGGGTGGCCACGTTACCGCCGATGATGTCAACGCCCTTGAACGCGGAATCGGACTTCAGACGGCGAATCATGTCGAGAGCCAGCTTGGCCTCACCGTTGGCGGTGTCGACTACGAGCACGTCCACGCCGGCTTCCATCAGAGCGGAAGCACGGTTGTAGGCGTCACCCAGGAAGCCGATGCCGGCGGCAACGCGCAGACGACCCTGTTCGTCCTTGGTGGCGTCCGGATACTGCTCGGTCTTCACGAAGTCCTTCACGGTGATCAAGCCGGTGAGGCGGCCTTCATCGTCAACCAGCGGCAGCTTCTCGACCTTGTGCTTGGCCAGCAGGTCGTGGGCGTCTTCCTTGGAGATGTTGGACGGGCCGGTGATGAGGTTCTCGCGGGTCATGACCTCGGAAACCTTGAGCCGGTCGTAATCCTCGGAGGCGATGAAACGCATGTCGCGGTTGGTGATGATGCCGACGAGCTTGTTGTCGTTGTCAACGACCGGCAGACCGGAGATATGGAAACGGCCGCACAGCTTGTCGAGATCAGCCAGCGTCACATCCGGGCTGACGGTCAACGGATCGTTGATCATACCGGATTCGGAGCGCTTGACGATGTCAACCTGAGCGGCTTGGTCGTCGATGGAAAGATTGCGGTGCAGCACGCCGATACCGCCATTACGAGCCATGGCAATGGCCATGTCGGACTCGGTGACGGTGTCCATTGCGGCGGAGATCGCCGGGACCTTCATCGTGATGTTGCGGGTCAGATGGGTGGTGGTGTCCACTTCGGACGGAATGACATCCGTCTCGTTCGGCAGCAGCAGCACATCGTCATAGGCGAGGCCAAGCTGTGCGAAAATCGGAGGAAGTGGAGCGTACGTGGAATCTGCATTCATATCAGGAATTGTAGCCATAGACCCACTATATGAACGCGGGCTGACTTACCGCGACACGGCAGAACAAGCGGCAAACAAGGGTGTTACGAAAGTTAACTAATACCGCAAGGCAAAGCGTTTAATCAGTTTTTCCGACGCTCCGACGACCGCACCGACGCATGTCCGCCGCCATCCGCAGCATCCTCCTCCAGCATCTCGGGAATCCTATGCTTCACATACGGATACATGGTGGCGACGGTCAGCACCACGGCCGCAATCAGGAATCCAACAAGCACGTATTGGGCCTTGAAAAACAGCGTCATAATCGAGCCGAATGCGATCAGTGCCGCCCAACCCCACAGAATCAGCACAGCCCCCTGCACGGAATGGCCGATGCGCAGCATGCGATGATGCAAGTGCATGCGGTCCGGATGCATCGGAGACTGTCCCTTGCGCAAGCGGCGCACAATCGCAAGACACATGTCGAGAATCGGCAGGAACAATACCAGAATCGGCAGCAGAATCGGCATGAACACCGGCAAGTAAATGCTGGCATGAATACTGGCCGGGTCAAGGCGGCCCGTCATCACAATCGACGCGCACGTGATCAAATAGCCGAGCAGCATGGAACCGGAGTCTCCCATGAACAGCTTCGCCGGATGCCAGTTGTGCATCAAAAAGCCCACGCACATGCCGACCATGGCAATGTCGATCAATGTCGCCATCGAAGCGTACGAAGGCGAGTTGCGGGCGATGATGTATGAATAAATGGCGAATGCGATGCCGCCGATCGCCACAATGCCCGACGACAGACCGTCCAACCCATCCACGAAATTGACCGCATTGATGGACGCGACGATCAAAAACGCGGTGATGGCCATCGACAGGCTCGGCGACGCCGTCACCAACGAGCCAAGCGGAAGCGAAATGATCTGCAGACCGCCCCATGCCACGAACACGGAAATCAACAGCTGACCGGCAAGCTTGAGCATCCAATCAAGATCCCACAAGTCGTCAGCCATGCCAAGCAGACTGATCATAATGGCGCCGGCGAGAATCACCCACGCCTGTTGCGATTGCGCGAACAATCCTTGAATGAACGGAATGCGGGATGCGAACAGCATCGACACGGTGAAACCGATCAGCATGCCCAAACCACCCAGTCGCGGTGTCGGAATGGTATGCACGTCTCGCGCACGCACTTCGCCGACGGCGCCGATCTCAATGGCGATATGGCGAATCAACGGCGTGATCAAATAGGTGACGCCGCCAGCAATCGCAGCAATGAACAGATAGATTCTCATACGCCCAAAGCACCGCCATTCAACGTCAAGGCCTTTCGGATAACCGGCTCGTGAATCACTCCCTCTCGAAGAATCGCAATGCCATCACGCCCATGAGGGTCAGCCGCCACAACCGTGGAAGCCACATGACCGGGAGTCGCTCCCCCGTCCAAATACAAATCAACCGCATCGCCAAGCGCCTGCACGGCCTCGTCAACGGTTTGCGCGCTTTCATCGCCGGAACGGTTGGCACTGGTGGCGGCCAACGGTCCGGTAGCGCGCAGCACACGCAAGGCGGCCGCGGAATTCGGAATGCGCACGCCCTGCGTGACCTTGCCGGTGGCGGGATCGGTACGTACCGTGGCGAGCGTGCAATCGTCATCGGCCACGGCGATCGGAGAGAACGCGCCCGGCATGAACATGGCGGACAGGCGGTTCAGCGGCACCGGCAGATCCAAATGCAGCTTCTCCATGCTTTCAATAGACGGCAATAGCACTTGCAACGACTTGTATTTCGGTCGTTGCTTCGCCGCGAACACCTTGCGGATCGCCTCAATGTTGCGCGGATCGCACGCAACGCCGTAGACCGTGTCCGTAGGAATCACAATCAATCCGCCGTCACGTACGATTTCGACAGCCTGGGCAAGGGATTCGTCTGAAATAGCGCGAATCTCGCTCATGACACCTCCCTTTTCGGCTTGCTGACCCCACCATTGTAAGGCAGGATTCTTCAACTGCGTTGAAACTGACCTTATGCGCCCAGATACGCCTTGCGCACCTGCTCGTTGTCCATCAGCTCCTTGGCGTCGCCTTCCATGGTGATGCGCCCGGTTTCGAGCACATACGCACGATCGGCGATCGACAGGGCCATATTCGCGTTCTGTTCGACCAGCAGCACGGTAATGCCCTGATCGTGCAGCTTGCGAATAATGGCGAAGATCTCTTTGACGAGTTTCGGAGACAGACCCATCGACGGCTCGTCCATCAGAATCGTGTTCGGGTGGCTCATCAGGGCGCGGCCCATCGCCAGCATCTGCTGTTCGCCGCCGGAAAGCGTGCCCGCCTTCTGGTTGCGGCGTTCCTTCAGGCGTGGGAACATGTCGAACACCATGGCAAGATCGTCCGCCATGTAAGACCGGTCTTTGAGACTGAACGCGCCCATTTCAAGGTTTTCCTGCACGCTCATGCGCGTGAACACGTGGCGTCCTTCGGGAATATGCGCCATGCCGAGGGTCACGATCTTATTGTTCGGCGTTTTCAGCAGGTCCACGCCGTTGAACAGCACCTCGCCGGAAACCGCCGGAGTAAGACCTGTGATGGTATGCAATGTCGTGGTTTTGCCAGCACCGTTCGCACCGATCAGCGACACGATCTCGCCGTCGTTCACCGTCAGACTGATGTTTTTGACCGCTTCGATGGCACCGTAGGAGACGGAAAGATTCTTGATCTGCAGCATCAGGAGTCCTTCCTTTCGGTCGTTTCAGACGTTTCGACGGCATTGTTTTCAGCATCGTCCGCACCAAGATATGCGGAGATGACCTGCGGATTGTTGGCGATTTCCTCTGGCGTTCCGGAGGCGATGGTACGCCCGTAATCAAGCACTTGAATACGCTGGCACACGTTCATCACCAGGCTCATATCATGTTCGATCAGCAGAATGGCGATGCCGAAACGGTCGCGGATCGTGTTGATGCAGTTCAGCAGATCCTCGGTTTCCGTAGGATTCATGCCTGCCGCAGGCTCGTCAAGCAACAGCAGTTTCATGCCGGTCGCCAACGCTCGTGCGATTTCCAGCTTACGTTGCGCTCCATACGGCAGATTCGCGGCTTCGGTTTCGGCCAATCCTTCCAGTCCGAAAATACGCAGCAGGTCTATGGCTTTGGCATGCATGTCGCGTTCCTGCTTCCAGAAGGTCGGCGTGCGGAAGATCGCACCGCCCAGCCGGTAGGTGAAGGATTCGTTGAACGCCACAAGCACGTTCTCTTCGACCGTCATTTGATCGAACAGTCGAATGTTTTGGAAGGTTCTTGCGATTCCCGCACGCACGACCAGATACGTTTTCTTGCCGTTCATGCGTTTGCCGTCGAGGAAGAACTCACCTTCCGTGGGCTGGTAAACGCCGGTCAGCAGGTTGAACACAGTGGTCTTGCCTGCGCCGTTCGGCCCGATCAGACCGACAAGTTCGCCCGCATTGATGGTCATGTTGAAGTCGGATACGGCTTTGAGGCCTCCGAAGGTGATGCCGAGATGCTCGGCCTTCAGAATCGGCTCGCTCATGCCTGCACCTCCTTGTCTTCGCTGGATGTGTTGATTTCGCTAGATGCGGTAGTCTCGCCGGTTTCCTTGGTTTTCTTAGATGCCGATTGAGACGCACCCGATTTGCCGTGCATCTTCACGCGTACCGGATAGAACCACTTGTTGACGAATTTCGGCAGCGAGAACTCCCAATTGCCGAACAATCCCTGCGGACGGAACACCATGATGATCACCAGCACCACCGAATACACGAGCATGCGGTATGCGGAGAACGCACGCAGCAATTCCGGCAAAATCGTCAGACCAACCGCGGCGACAATGGAACCCGTCAGCGAACCCATACCGCCGAACACCACCATGATCACGTAATTGATCGACTGCAGCCAACCGGCCATGCTTGGCGTGAGCGCACCGATATATTGCGCGAAAATACCACCCGCAATACCCGCGAAGAACGCGGAAATCGCAAAAACGAGCACTTTCATATAGGTGATGTTGATGCCGGAAGCGCCAGCCGCGATCTCATCATCACGAATCGCCTTGACCGCACGACCATAACGGGAACGCGCGAACATGAACAACAGCACCACGGTCACGACGGTGATACAGAACACCACATACAGATTGGCGAGACGGTCGATGCCGATCAGTGCCTGCCCCTGCTGGCCGTCCGCAAGTCCCTTGCCGCCGGCCACTTTCAGATTCTGGATGATCACACGAATGATCTCACCGAAACCAAGCGTGATAATCGCAAGATAATCGCCGTGCAAACGCAATGCCGGAATGCCGACGAGCACACCGAACACACATGCCACCACACCGCCGACGAACGTGACCAGCAGGAAACGCACCGTATCATCCATCTGAACGCCGTTGGCAACCAGCAGCTTGCTCATCAACGCGGCGGAATATGCGCCGATCGCCTCGAAACCGCAGCAGCCGAGCGTAAGCTGTCCGAGCACACCGATCGTCAGATTCAACGACGTGGTCATGATCACCGCAATGCAGCAAGTCATGAGAATACCCTTGACATACAGGGAAATAGCGCCTGTTTCACATACCGCAACAAGAATGCCGAACAGCACAAGCACGCCAATGGCACACAATGCATACGATTGCTTCGTGGAAAGCATTGATTTCTTCATAATCACACCTTCTCGCTTTCCGGCTCGCCCATCAGACCGGACGGCTTGACCAGCAGCACGATGATGAGAATGCCGAACACAATGGCGTCGGAGAACGCCGACGTGATCACACCGGCCGTAATCGTACCGATATACGCCTTGGTAAGACTCTCGGCCACGCCGATCAGCAAACCACCGACCATAGCGCCCGGAATGGAACCGATGCCGCCAAGCACCGCGGCGACGAACGCTTTCAAGCCCAGCATGGCACCCATCATCGGAGAGACCTGCGGGTAGGAAATGCAGTACATAAGCGCCGCCACCGCAGCCAGGCCGGAGCCGATGGCGAAGGTCAACGTGATGGTGGAGTTCACGTTGATGCCCATCAGAATCGACGCTTCCTTGTCTTCGGACACCGCACGCATGGCCTTGCCCTGCTTGGTGAGGGAGACGAACAGCTGCAACGCGACCATGATGGCGATGCCGAGCAGCACCGTTATGATGGTCGCTCCGTCGATTTTGAGTTTGCCAAGCACCAGCGTTGGAATTTCAACGATGGTTGGCACGGTCTGATAATCAGCGCCGAACAGCGCCTGGGAGCCGTTTTCAAGCAGCAGGCTCATGGCGATCGCAGTGATCAGCGCCGTCATATTATTGCCTTTTTCACGCACCGGCTTGTACGCGGCCCTTTCCACGATAATACCCACCGCCACGCACACAAGCACCGCCGGAATCACGGCGAACCATGCGGGCAGACCGCAGGCGATAATGAACGGAATGGTAAGCATCAGCGCGTAGGAGCCGACCATGATGAAGTCGCCGTGCGCGAAATTGATCAGTCGGATGATGCCGTACACCATGGTGTAGCCGAGGGCCACAAGCGAATACACGCTGCCGATTTTCAGACCGTTGAAGATCTGACCGATGAACATAATGACCGAATCGCTCATCATCCCTCCTTTCTTGTTGTTTCGTCAGTTGAAGTCTTGTTTTTCTTGATTCCTCGCGTTTTTTCGCTATTTCGCCGGCTGGATGGTGTCTTTGTATGTCGGTTCGCCGTCGCTCATTTCCAGCACAATCACCGATTTCTTCGGAGAACCATGCTTGTCGAGCGTGAATGCGCCGGTCACGCCGGAGAAGCTCATACCTGCGATGGCGTTGCGAATATCGGCACGAGTGGCGTTTTCACCGGCTTGTTCGATGGCCCGCTTGAACATGTAGACGGAATCGTAACCGAGCGCGGTGAAGGTGTTCGGCGATTCGCCGTTATTGGCCTTCTTGTATGAGGTGATGAACTGCTGCACCTTCGTGTTGGACTTGTCATCCGGCGAATAATGCGTGGTGTACAGCACCTTGTTGTAGTTCGCTTTGTTTCCCGTGGTTTTGAGGCCGTCGTAGCCGTCGGGGCCCATGATGTAGCCCTCATAGCCGACCGCTCGCGTCTGTGGCACAATGTACGGGCCAACCGTGGAATAGTAGTACGGCGCATATAGGAATTCCGCACCAGAAGCTTCGATTTTCTGCAGCTGCGACGAGTATTCGGTATCGTCGGCGCTAGAGGAATTCTCTTCCGCCACCACGTCGAGTCCGTTCTTCTTCGCCGCCGCAACAAAAGCCTTGCCCACACCAGACGAATACGGATCGCCCGTGCCATACAGCACGGCCACTTTCTTGACCTTCAATGTTTCGGCCGCATACTTGGCGGCGATCTCGCCCTGGTAGGAGTCCTTGAAGCAGGTGCGGAACAGGTATCCGCCCGTTTCCACGGAATCGGCGGTTGCGGCCGGAGCGATGGTCGGCATCTGGTTCTGGTCGGCGAGCGGCGCGACGGCACCGGAGGTTGACGAAATGGTCGGTCCGAGCACGGCGATCACGTTCTTGTCGCCGGCCAGACGGTTAAAGGCGTTGGATGCCTCGATCACATCACCCTTGTCGTCCATGGATTCCAGTTTGATCTGTTTGCCGAAGATTCCCCCATCGGCGTTGATTTCCTTGACCGCCAGTTTGAACCCGTTCACTTCGGCTTCGCCATAGGCTGCGGCTGCACCGGAATTGGTGGTGACCGAGCCGATGGTGATCACATCGTTATCCGCGATGGTGGCGCTCTCATTACTGGTGGCGTACATGTTGCCGCCCGAACAGGCTGTAACACTCACTCCCATAACCGCCGCAAGACAGAGTGCGGCCAGTTTTTCGGCATTCTTGATTTTCACTGCCGTTCCTTCTCTTCCTGTCAGCGCAACCGGACGCCTCATCTTGTGGATGCTTCCGCAACCGGTATGCTTACCGCTGAACTGGTCTAATGCAATGGTCGGACTTCCAACTGGAACTCTATTGCAACAGAAAAACCACGTTCCCCTGGAAAAATCTCTTATTCTGAGACGCGTTGCATCACTGCTTTTTCGCGGTCATGTATCGCGGGCGACCTGTGTAATCGTTATGCACCATCACATTGCTGAATCCATATGACAGCGCGAATGCAGACAATCGTTCACCTTGCGTAATATCGTGTTCCATTACCAGCAAACCGCCGTTTTTCAGCAGTTTTGCGGCACGGGCGATAATGCGTTCCGGAATAAGCGTGCCATCTGCGGAACCGCCGTATAGCGCAAGATCGGGATCGTAGTCGCGTACTTCCGGTTGCTGCGGAATATCCGCAAGAGGCACATACGGAGGATTGGTGAGCACGATATCGATCGTGCCGTCCAGCTGGTTCAGCGTCGGTGTTTGCGTGGCATCAGCGATTTCCAGATGATAGTTGCTGGCGATGCTGGGGTACTTTTTTGCGGTTTCGTTGAGATTGACGCGGGTCCATTGCGCGGTTTGCTCGCTTTTTTCGACCGCCCACACCTCGCTGCCGGGCACTTCCGTCACGAATGACAGGCCGATTGCGCCGCTTCCCGCGCACAGATCGACCACTTTCGCCGAATACATGCCGTGCTTGGTGATCCAGTCGACACCTTCCTGCACCACGAGTTCGGTTTCCTGACGCGGAATGAACACGCCCGGACCAACCTTCAGATCGAGGTAGCGGAAGGGCGCGTGGCCGGTGATATGTTGCAGCGGTTCACGCTTGGACCTGCGATCCACCATGGTGTGGAATCGCTTCAACGCAGCGTCTTCACCGCTCTGCTTCGCGCCTTGCTTCGCCAGTTCGGATGTTTCGCTTCCCATCAGCATGGCCTTGTCGACGGTCTGCAGGTCGACGCCGAATACTTCGGCGGCCAATAATTTGGCATCGTGCTCCGGAGTGTCAACACCGGACGCACGCAACATGGCCGAAGCGGATCGCACGAGTTCGAATACGGTAGCCATCGGCCGCCTTTACTTCTGATGGGCCAAGCGATCGGCTTCGTCAGCCTGAATGTCGCTGTCGATCACAGCCTGCAGATCGCCGTCAAGCACGGCGTCAAGGTTGTACGCCTTGTAGTTCGTGCGATGATCGACGATACGGTTCTCCGGGAAATTGTAGGTGCGGATTCGTTCGGAACGATCCAGCGAACGCACCTGGGAGTGACGCATGTCTGCGGCCTGTGCGGCTTCCTCCTCGTGCTTCATGGCGAGCAGGCGGCTCTTCAACACGCGCAGTGCGGCCGCACGATTCTGGATCTGGCTCTTCTCATCCTGCATGCTCACCACGATGCCAGTCGGAATGTGGGTCATACGAACTGCGGAATATGTGGTGTTCACGGACTGGCCGCCCGGGCCAGAGCTCATGAAGATGTCGATTTTCAGATCTTTCTGATCGATTTCGATCTCATCGTCATCTTCATCGGCTTCCGGGAATACAATGACGCCCGCTGCGGACGTCTGAATACGACCCTGCGATTCGGTGACGGGGATACGCTGCACGCGATGCACGCCACCCTCGTATTTGAGGGATGCCCATACGCCGTCTTCCGGAGCGGGAGTGCCCTTGGCGCGGATGGCGAGCTGCACGTCTTTGACGCCGCCCAGTTCGGTGGTGTTTTCGCTTTGCAGGGTGACGGTCCAACCGCGCTTTTCCGCATATCGCATGTACATGCGTAGCAGATCGCCGGCGAACAACGCGGCTTCCTCGCCGCCGGTGCCCGCCTTGATTTCCATGATCGTGTCACGCGCATCATCGGGATCGCGCGGAATCAACGCGGTACGCAGCTTCTCTTCCGCCGCTGGAAGCTCGCTCTCCAAACGTTTCGCCTCTTCCGCGAAATCCGGATCTTCGGAAGCCATTTCCTTGGCTGCCTCCAGATCGTCTTTCACCTGCTTGTATGCGGTGTATGCGGAAACGATGACGCCCAACTCGGCGTGACGACGTCCCAGCTTACGCATCTTATCCGGATCCGACGCGACTTCCGGCTCGGCCATCTGCTGTTCGATATTATGATATTCCTCAAGTGCGGTAACTGCCGCGGGGAACTGCTCGTCTGCCAATGTACGCCTTTTCTATCTGCCTATAAATCTGCGCTTCAGCGTGAACGCTTCGCTGAACTCCACTCAACCTGTCCATCATATAAGGTGCCTTGGAAACGCTGCCGAAGCGCGGTATTTCGCAGGCATCCCACGCATCTTACGAATATCCCGATCGCATGCACGCCAGCGCATGCGCATCCGTCGCATAATGAAAAACGCCAGCCCATAATCGGACTGGCGTTTTTCATTGCCTAAGCAATAAGACTCACTTGGCCTTCTTGCCGTAACGCTTCTCGAAGCGTGCCACGCGACCACCAGTGTCGAGGATCTTCTGCTTGCCGGTGTAGAACGGGTGGCAGCTGGAGCACACGTCGACGGTCATGTGATCGCCGCTGTAGGTGGAACGGGTGACGAAGGTGTTGCCGCAAGAGCAGGTGACCTGCACTGCGTGGTAATCAGGATGGATACCCTGCTTCATAGTTTGTCTCCTAGAGATTCGGGGGACCCGGGTCGCTGAGCCCCTATGGCAGAGCGTGAACCGGATAACCTTGCAGAGTATATCAGAAGCCTTGACTTTGTGAAAGAGTGGGGCGTCACGGGCTTGAACCGTGGACCGGCGGATTATGAGTCCGATGCTCTAACCGACTGAGCTAACGCCCCACGTTGCAACATGCGAACATGCCAACTTAGCAAGTTTAGCAAATGGGTGGACTAGTTTTGCTTCATGAAACGCAGCGGATTGTCGATAAAGCGTCGCAAACCGATTTCCGCAGCGCCCATCAAGGCCGGACGATCGACGATATCCGCCACAAGCACGCTTGCCTCGACTTCCGGATACGCCAGCACTTGCGGGCGTACCATGCGTTCGATTCTGCGAATCAGTTCAGGTTCGAAACGCGCCCACAAGCCGCCGAGCATCACCACGTCGACGTCACAGACATTGATGGTCGATGCGATTACGGAAGCCATGGCCTCCAATGCTTTTTCCACAACGGCCACGGTCTGCGCATCGCGCTGGTGCCAGCGGTCGATCAATTCGTCGATGGCGCTGCGGGTCGCGGCGGCATCGCTGCTGGCGATTCCGGCCGCGCTCACCATGGAACGCCTGCCCGCATACACTTCAAGGCAGCCGCGACGGCCGCAACGGCAGACGGGACCGCGCATGTCGACGGAAACATGGCCCAATTCGCCACCGAAACCGTGATCACCGCTCACCACACGCCCTTCGCGGATCACTGCACCGCCGATACCCACGTCGGTCGACATGTAAAGAAACGAATCCGTCGGCTTGATCCGCCCAGAATCCTTACGCTGCGTGGCATAGCCGGGAACCTGTGCCAACGCGGCGGCATTGGCCTCGTTGCAGGCAACAGGATCAAGTCGCTTGACCACATCGAACTGCTTGAGATCCAAACGTTCCCAACCGAGATTGCGCGCGCCAAGCAATCGCATATCATCGGTGACGAGACCCGGCAATGCCAAACCGGTACCGGCAAGCACATAACCTTTCTTGGCAAGCGCTTCTTCCTGCTGCAAAGCCAGTTCGTCGAGACGGGCGAAAATCGCCCGCTCGTCGGCGTTGGCCATGTCGGCGTCGACCCACTGCTCCCCCACAACGGAACCGTCAAGATCGAGCACCACCACACCATAGCCGTCGGTGTTGGCCTGCAATCCCATGCCGCACAGGCGTCCACCTTTGATTTCAAGCGGAATGCTGGGGCGCCCATACAGCGATTGGCCGGAAGGCGCGCCTTCCACCAGAATCTCATTGTCGAGCATCAACGACACCAATACCGACATGGCCGCTTTGGTCAATCCGGTTTTCTTGGCAAGATCGGCGCGACTCATTGGTTCGGTGGCACGCAACAGCGAGTCGAGCACCACGGAAAGATTATGGTTTCGCAAATCGTCTTGATTGATGCTCCGCAGTGAAGCCATGGTTCCCTCCTCTTTGACGCGTCTTTGCCGAAAAAGCGCACCGCCTCAATAGTTAAATCACTTTATGATGGTACACTAGACATTATAGTTCATTCATCTAACTAAATGAGGTGGCGGACCGTGCGAATTCCTTGCACTTCGTTGCGCCAGCTCACTGCAAGGAGGCACAATGACTCGAACTCTCGTGGCCGGCGTCGACACCTCGACCCAGTCCTGCAAAGTGCGCGTGACCGACGCCGAAACCGGTGAAATGGTGCGCTTTGGCCAGGCCAAACACCCCAATGGCACGTCTATTGACCCGAAATTCTGGTGGGACGCGTTCCTCGAGGCAGCCCAGCAGGCCGGCGGACTTGACGACGTTGAGGCACTGGCCGTTGGCGGTCAGCAGCACGGCATGGTGATTCTCGACCAGCAAGGCAACGTGATTCGCGACGCCATGCTGTGGAACGATATAAGCTCGGCGCCGCAGGCCGCGGCCCTCATCGAAAAGATGGGCGAGGCTCCCGCCGAAGAAGGCGAACCGGAAGATGTGATTGCACGTGGTAAGCAGCGTTGGGTCAAGGCCGTTGGCTCCTCCCCCGTTGCTTCCTTCACGCTAACCAAGGTGGCGTGGGTGGCTGAAAACGAACCGGAAAACGCCAAGAAGATCGCCGCGATCTGCCTGCCGCACGATTGGCTGAGCTGGCGTATCGCCGGCTACGGCCCGGTCGCAGAAGGCGAGGACGCACACTTGGAAGCGCTGTTCACCGACCGTTCCGACGCTTCCGGCACCATCTATTACGATGCCGCTTCCAACGAATACCGCCGCGATCTGATCGCCATGGTGCTTGAGCCAGCGGAAGGTGCCGAAGCGGCACGCGAGCATGCCGACGCAATCATGCTGCCGACCGTGCTTGGACCGCACGATGCCGCCGCAGTCAAGGCAAGCCCGGAAATCGCCGGCAAGAACGTTGAGGGTGGTTGCATCATCGCACCGGGCGGCGGCGACAACGCCATGGCGTCCCTCGGACTTGGCATGAGCGTGGGTGACGTTTCCGTTTCATTGGGCACTTCCGGCGTGGCAGCAGCCATTTCCGAAAATCCGACCTACGATTTGACCGGTGCCGTTTCCGGCTTCGCCGACTGCACCGGCCACTACCTGCCACTGGCCTGCACCATCAACGGATCGCGCATTCTTGACGCCGGCCGTGCAGCCCTCGGCGTCGACTACGACGAACTCGCATCCCTGGCATTCGCTTCCGAACCGGGCGCCGGCGGTATTACGCTGGTGCCGTATTTCGACGGCGAACGCACGCCGAACCGTCCGGACGCGACCGCAACCCTTTCCGGCATGACGCTGGCCAACACCACACGCGAGAACATGGCCCGCGCGTTCGTCGAGGGCTTGCTGTGCTCCCAGCGCGACTGCCTAGAGCTTATCCGTTCGCTTGGCGCTGAGATTTCCCGCATTCTGCTTATCGGCGGCGGCGCGAAGTCCAAGGCAATCCGCACGCTCGCGCCGAGCGTGTTCGGCATGGACGTGACCCGCCCGACCACCGACGAGTATGTTGCCATCGGCGCCGCCCGTCAGGCCGCCTGGGTGCTGTCCGGCGAAACGGAACCGCCCGCATGGCCGCTCACCATCGATGGCGTGGAAACCGGCGAACCGACTGAAGCCGTGTACGAGGCCTATGCAAAGGCCCGCGGCTGATCAATCAGCATAAATCGCACTAAAACAACGCAAAATGGGTGCCGTCACAACCAACCGCAACGGCACCCATTTTCGTCTCAAACAAAATCGTGCGATATTCCGATCAAATCGTGAGGTCAAAACTGAAATCGTGCGACAACACGTCTAGCAGTAGGGCAACACGCGAATTCGATCTGAGGGAACACCGTAACCCAACGTCAGACGATACCCTCGACATCGGCGAAGGCGGGATCGCGTTCGGGAATCTCGCGGATTACATGCGCCGGATTGCCGACTGCGATCGAATTGGCGGGAATGTCTCGTGTAACCACAGAACCCGCGCCGATAATGGAATTCGAGCCAATCGTGACGCCAGGCGTGACCGTAACGTTCGCACCAAACCACACGTTGTCACCAATCGTCACCGGCGAAGCATGTTCCCAGCCAGCCAGTCGCGTTGCCGCATCCAAGGCATGATTCGGCGTGGCAATGGTACAACGCGGGCCGATCAGGCAATCCTCGCCAAGCGTTACATATCCGCCGCCGCACACCATGAAATCCTTGTTCAAGAACGTGCCTCGGCCAATGGTCAGGCCGATGCCATAATCCACATTGAACGGCGGCGTGAATTGTACGCCCTCCCCCGCGTCGGGAACGAGCTCGTGGAACAGGCGGTAGGCCTCGTCAGGATCATCGAAGAAGATGCGGTTGATCGTGGCGCAGGTACGCATGGCCTCGCCAGTAAACTTCGGCAGCGACTTCGATTTGCGGTATTGCGTCGGCTTGCCGGCGAACAGCCTAGTCAGATCCTCGTCGGACGCGATCTGCGTCTCCGTCTCCTTCGTCATGCCCGTCTCCTTCGTCACGATTTCCACCACGCTATAGTGAACGCTCACACTATACTATATTCATCTACTTGACCTGGCATACGACATACTATCCGATGTATCGTGGCATCCGCCGAGCAGCATGTATCGTTGGCCATTGGGTCCGCACGCCGGACATTCGGGCAATCCGGAACCGTTCGGATCGCCCGTCGCCGCGAAATTCGTCCAATACCGAATCATGACACGAGACAAATCGTAATGCGCCAACGGGAAGGCTTGGCATAGGGGATGCCACGAAACACGGTAATTACAGAGTCCGTATCGGAGAATCCATCGACGAGTCCTTGTCGAAGCGCGACCTGTCTACGCATGAATCCCCTTATCATCGTCCGTGGGCAATGTCAGGCGGAACGGCGGAATCAGCATGCCGTCGCCGTCGCATATGAGTCCGGATTCCGGATTGTTGCTCCACGCGTACCGCACCTCATCTGGCCTGCGCGCCGTCATGCGCGCCACGATATCACAGCCGTCTAGCCATGCCTCGGCCCGCGCGGATGTGGCGCAGTCGCGCCATAGAAATTCGATTTCCTGGGGAGCGTCACCGTCCAACGTCATCAGCCGGCGGCCCTCCGATCGGATCCGCTCGTCCGAGCGACTCCGCCACACACAGTGCATCCGCAACAGATCTCCGCAGACCTCGATGGTTTCCACGGCCGGTTGAGGCTGAGCCTGGCGACCGTATACCAAATCCATCGCGGCATTGAACACGCGATCCGCGACGAGCTTCTTGTCATACGGATGCAGATCGTTGCCCTCGCCGGCGTCAAGCGTCACCACCGTCGCAACGTTTTCAAGTTCGTTCGCGACGTTCCATTCCTGTTCGCGGACGAGTGGCCAGCCTCCATCCTCAATGGCGTCGATGTCGAATTTTGGAAGCTGGACGATCAGAAACGGCATATCCGGCTGATGCCATTTGACGCGCCACAATTGAATCATGGCCTTCAGCTCGTCGCCATATCGCATGGCGCGGTCGCCGGTGTTCGATTCGCCTTGATACCACAACACAGCGCGCACCGCATATGGAAAACACGGGGCGAGCATGGCATTGTACAGGCCGGTCGGCTTCCATCTGACGAAATCCTCGAATGGGCAATCGCGGTCAGCTTCGGCGGTCACGGCATACTGCCAAATGCCGGACAGGTCGAAGATATCGTCTCCGATGGTCAGTGTCATCCGTTTGCCGGGCGTCACACGACCGCCGGGCCGTTCAACGACCAGACGCATGCGGATTTCGTTCGCGCCGGCGCGCAACACGCCGGCTGCGACCGGATAGTCCCGCGGCTCATACACATTGCTACGCCCACCGACCAACACACCATTGACCCACGTATGGTCGGCATCATTCATGGTGCCCAGACGCAATAGAGCGGGCTTGCCCGCATCCGACGAAGGCAGGAACACGGTTTTTCTCATGGTAATCTCGCCGCGGAAACCGGCAAGTCCGCGATCCTTGTACCATCCCGGCAGGCGTATGCCATGCCATGCCACGTCGCGCGGCTCGATGTTCTTGGATTCCGGACAGTCCCACGCGATCAATGGCAGCCATTCATGGTGGGCATCGGCCACAGCCTCGTATCCAAGCGCTTGGTACCACCGGTCCCGTTCGGCAACGGAATCGCGGATTTTCTTCGACGCCACGCCATCGCCAAGATACGGCTCAAGGTCAGCGAGCGCTTCGGGGAACGCCCGCAATGCGTCGGCATCCATCCAGGATTCAATCGGCGATCCACCCAATGAAACGTTCAACAGGCCGACGGGCACATTCAGCCACTGACGGATCCTGCGTCCGAAGAAATAGGCGAGCGCGGAGAAATCTCCAAGGGTTTCCGCATCGCACCCCTGCCAGAACGCATGGTCATGATCGCTGCGGGGACCGTTGAAGTCACAATCGGGAATCGCTTTGTATTGCCGCAGCAATGGGTCAGGCTCACGATTCCACTCCAGCGGATAGTCCGCACGCACCCAAGCCATGGGCAGTTCCATGTTCGACTGTCCCGAACACAGGAACACTTCTCCCGCATAGCATTGGCGCGAGATGCATTCGGTTCCGTCCTCATAACGCACCGTCAAATCGTACGGTCCGCCTGCTTTGATCGGACCGTACGGCACACTCCATGAGCCGTCGTCCCCCACCCGCGTAGTCCGATCCTTGCCATCGAGGCGTACCAGCACGCCGCGTCCAGGGTCGCCGGCACCCCAGATATGTATGGTCGCACCGGCCTGCAGCACGCAACCGTCGTCAAGCAGTTTCGGCAATTGCAAAACCATGCTCGTCCGCTCCTCATTGCCCATAGAATTCAATCCCGTCGAGTATGCCGGCTGACGGCGGACGCTCTGTCGCCAGCCGGCACTGTCTACTGGTTATCGGAAAGCTCCCGATAGTCGAAGTAGTCGAATTCGGCCTGCGCGTCGTAGCCGGACAGATCGACGCAGGCAAGTCCCACGAACGCGCCGGTGAAGAAGCCGCCGTAACGTTGGTTCACGTAATCGTCGGACAGGATCTTCGCATCGAGCCTGACTGGAATCTCGGTGAAATGTTCTCCGTCAAAGGAATATTCGTAGGAATAGTATTCCGTGCGGACCTTGGTGCGCAGCCATACCGCCTCAGCCTCTTCGGGCACTACGATGGCGTTATCCTTGAGGAACGACGTATATTGGTTGAAATCGTTCTGAGCCACTTCGATGACCCTTGCGTGACGTTTCTCATCCCAAGTGATAAACGCCCATGACCAGCATAGGTCATCGTAATAGTTGGTCAGGCCTGCCATCTGCATGTAATTCTTCGGATCGAAACGCACCTTGGTTTCGGCGTCGAAATCAAATGCCTGCCAGCGACGAGCCACAAGAGACAAGTCAAACAGGTTGCACAGCGAGCCCTGACCACGCAATGCCAGTTTGCCACCGCCCACCGTGCCCATGGCGTCGGTGAACGGGACGCGTAGCGTGTTCCAATTCGGACCGAGCTCGCCGGAATCGAACTCATCATGTTCGTCACGCGTCGTTGGGGCCAAAGTCTCGATGGCATCTTTCGGAGCATCAACGTAACGCTGTCCGCCGTGACCTCCGATCACGCGCGGCCAACCGTCCTCATCCCATTCGACTTTCTGGATGGAGGTCTCGCGTCCGAGTGTGCACCATCCGCGGGTGCCATGAGCCGGTTCGGTATCATGACGCCACGGACGACCGCATAGGGAGGCGTAATACCACTCGCCGGACGGGGTGTCCACCAACGCTCCATGGCCCTGCTTCTGCAAATAGGTGTCAGGAGTGTCGAAGTTACCGATGAACGGGCCATTCGGCATAACTTCGAAGGAGTACTCGTCAAGGGTATGGGAACGCGCCACAGATTCCTGATGTTCATACACCGTGCCACCTTCTGCGGCAAACAGGTAGTACCAACCATCCTTCTTGTATAGGTGGGGACCTTCGGTGATCTTCACCGCAGTGCCATCCCAGATGGTGCGGGCCGTTTCTGGCTTGAGCTTCATGGTGTCGACGTCGAATTCCGTCAATGTGATACCGTCGAACTGGTGGTGGTATTCACGGAAATCCCATGTCTGCTGCACCAAGTATTTGCGGCCGTCGTCGTCATGGAACAGGCTGGCGTCAAAACCGACCCCGTTGATGCGAATCGGCTCGCTCCATGGCCCGTGGATGTCCTCGGCGGTGACCAAATAATTAGTGCAATCCTTGAATGCACCATTGACCACCTTGACATCAGTGTAGATCAACCAGAATCTGCCATCCGCATAGCTTAGGTCAGGAGCCCAGATGCCTCCCGAAGAGGGGTTTCCTCTCATATCAAGCTGGCTGGACCGGCTCAACGGGCTTGGAAGAATGTTCCAATGCACCAGGTCCTTGGACTCATGCAGGCGAACGCCTGGGAACCATTCGAAAGTGGAATTGGCAATGTAATAAGTGTCACCGACGCGAATCATTGAAGGATCGGCATGAAAACCGGTGAGCACCGGGTTGGAAATCTTCATAATGTACCTCTTGCATAAGAGATGAAGCCCGGAAGACGGAAAGGAACATCTTCCGGGCGTGGGTTGTCACATTCCGTCAGCCCTTGACCGCACCTGTCAGGCCGCCGACGATCTTCTTCTGGAAGATGGTGAAACAGATCAGGGCCGGAATCATAGCCAGAGAGGTGAAGGCCAACACCTGTGCGGTGTCAACGGAGTGTTCGGAGCTGAACATCTGTACGCCAAGTGGCAATGTGTACTTGCTGGCATCACTGAGCACGAACAGCGGCAGCATGTAGGCATTCCAGCTTCCCACGAAGGTAAGGATTCCAGTGGTGGCCACGCCAGGCATGGACAGCGGAATGACCATGCGCCAGAAGAAGCCAAGGCGGGAGCATCCATCGAGAAGACAGGCCTCCTCAAGCTCATTAGGAATCGACTGTAGGAACGGCACCAAGATGATGATGGTCTGAGGAAGTCCGAAGGCAATTTGCGGAAGGATCAGACCCCACAGGGAGTTGGCCAGACCCAGATTGCGAATCAGCAGATACAAAGGTGTAATGCCAACGGTCATCGGGAACATGAGACCAGCAGAGAACAACGCGTACATAAGCGGCGCATAGCGGAATTTGTATCGGGCGATGACAAAGCTCACCATGATGCTAAGCACCACGACGCCTACCATGGTGGCGATACCCACGATGGTAGAATTCTTCAGTTCCGTCCAGAAAATATCACTTTCGACGACCGTCTTGTAGTTGTCGGGGACCCATGGGTTCGGCATCCCGGACGGATGGTTGGTGATCTGCGAATTGGTACGGAAACCGCCGAAGATAATGTACAACACCGGAGTGATGCAGATGGCCACAAGCACCAGGGAGAAGAAGTAGACGATTGGGTTGCCCCATGGCGTCTTGGATGACTTACGGTAACCATTCTTCTTGCTGTACTCGCTTTTGTTGGAATGTCCTGCGATTGTTGCGGCAGTCATCACTTCACCTCACTTGCCAGGGCAGCAACCTCACGATGCTGCACTTCCTTTGCGCGCTTCCTGGCACGCTTCTCGGCTTCTTTCTGTTCAGTAACAGCACCGTCCAAATCACGGTTCAGCACGAACTTCTGATAGACGAGCGCGATGATCAAAGAGATCACGAAGATGATCAGAGCGACGGCGGAACCATAGCCATAGTTGCCGGCTCCACGACCTTCACGCACCATGTAGGTGGCCATGGTGGACACACCAGCGGTGGTCGACACATACTTGCCCCACACGATATAGACCAGATCGAAAAGCTGCAGAGAGCCAATCATGGAAAGGAACACCCAGATCCGCAACGTCGGAGCAAGCAACGGCAACGTGATGCTTTTCTGCATCTGCCAGAAACTCGCCCCATCCACTTTGGCTGCTTCATACAGTTCATCGGGAATGGATTGCATGCCGGCGAGCATCAGAATTACGGCGAAACCGACGTATTTCCAGCTGATCAGCAACAGCAGCGTCCAAATAGCGATTTTCGGGTCGGCCAGCCAATCGGGACCATTGATGCCAAAGTTGGCCAGAATCTCATTGATGGCGCCCTTCTTCTGTAGCAACAGGCTCCATCCTGTGCCGACGATGACCTCGGAAACGACATACGGCACGAAGATGAGGGTGCGGATGAGACCACGCCCCTTGAACTTCTGGTTCAGCAGCAATGCGAACAGGATGGCGAGCGGAGCCTGGATAACCAACGAGCCGATCACAACCTCGAAGGTATGCAGAATCGCCGCCTGGAACGCGGGATCCTTAAGCGCTGTGATGTAGTTCTGGAGACCAACGAATTTACCTGTCTTGGAGGGAAGTCCGTAGCCCTTCCACTGATAGAAGCCGTAATAAGCACCCAAGACGATAGGCAGAATCACAAAGCAGACGAACAGAAGAATCGCAGGTGCGGACAGTACGAAAATCTCAACATTACGACGCATTTTGCCATCGGACGGTTTCTTGGACCGCTTAGCGCGCAGCGTCACCGCGTCTTTGCTTGTACTTGACATGGTTTTCTCCACTACCGGATACGTTTCTCGAATAGGAAGGAGGGCAGATGAAGATCTGTCTATCCACCCTCCTTTGGCCGTCAACCAGCCATGTTCACTATCAGCCCTTGGACGCTGCGTCCTTCATCGCCTTGACGATGTCAGCCGAAGTCCCCTGTCCGGAAAGCAGATTCACCACTCCGGAATTAAGAGCGTTGCCAATATTTCCACCGAGAGCGGTATCCATCCACAGCTGCATGCCATCAGACTTTTTCATAGCTTCGAGGATGGCCTTAAGATTTTCATCGGTAACCGCATCGTAAGCTTCGGCGGAAGCCGGAATGGTGCTGAACGCAGTGGCGTATTTCTCCTGATTTGATTTCTCAGCCATGAAATTGACGAAATCAACAGCAGCGTCCGGAGCCTCGGGATTGACAGAGAAACCGGTCACAGCGCCCATCAAAGCACCTTCCTCGCCTTTTCCTCCGTCCACGGTCGGGAAGGCGAAGAAGCCAAGGTCAGCCATTGGCTTCTTGTCCGGAGTCAGGTCCTTGAGAACTCCAGGCTCCCATGTGCCCATGAGCTCCATCGCAGCCTTATGATTGGCCAGCAGACCTGCGGACGAGCTGGCGCCCTGCTGGGCCGTCGTGGTGAGGAATCCTTCGTTAAAAGCATTCGCATCCAACAAATCCTTCAGATCATCTCCGGCTTTGACCCAGCAGGAGTCGGAGAAGTCCTTGTCATTAACGCCCTTGGCGTAGGCCTTCGGAGAGCATTCGCGCATGGACAACCAGTAGTACCAGTGACCGACCGGCCAAGCATCCTTGCCACCGAGTGCGATCGGCTCGATGCCAGCGCTGCGAAGCTTCTGCACATCGGTCTTCAGCTCGCTGAAAGTGGTCGGCACGGCATCGATGCCAGCCTGCTTGAACAAATCCTTGGAATACCAGATGCCACCAGGCTGGACAGTGACCGGAACACCATAGACCTTGCCGTCATAAGACACGGATTCCAATGAGGAAGACATTTGCTCTTTGACGGTATCGCTAATCTTATCAGAAATATCCATTACCTGGCCGGCATCAACCATGTCCTTGGTCTTGGCACCACCAAGGGTCATGTACACATCCGGGCCGGAGGCAGGATCCTGCATAGCGGTAGTCAGCTTGCCTTCGAAATCCTCGTTCTGGATGGCCTGAATCTGAACCTTGACACCGGTCTTCTTCTCAAACGCTTTGGCCAGATCCTCCCAATACTGCTTGCCGTCACCAGCTGTGGCGTTATGCCAGAACGTAATGGTCTTATCGTCTTTGGCGCCAGCGCTGGAGCCACAGGCACCCATGCCCAACATGGTCGCCACCGCAAGAGTGGCAGCTGCAATGGTTTTGAACTTCATTGTCTTCTCCTTATTGACCAAATCATCATCGACAAAATGATGGCAACGACAGGAACGACTTTTCTCGAATGGGTCGAATCGGGAAGCATGACCGCAACGAATGCTGCTGCAGCTCCCCTAGCAGACAGAGAATCAGCCTTTGACTCCCTTCGAAAGTCTCCATTTCGTTTTCGTTGTACCTACAGACTACCGAAACAAATCACACAAAGTCAAGTTTTTTGTAAAATCAGAAAACTAACTATTTTTCGTTGATTTTACAACGTTTTTAAGCATTGCCAACATATCGAAAGTTTCGAAAAACGTAAACCGAAACTTTCGTTCGCATTTTCGGATATGATGAAAAGAAGAAGGAGTGACTCATGCGCAATACGACAAAGAAAGCTACGGTACGACTCTCTGACATAGCTAAAGAGACCGGTTATTCCCTTTCCACCGTATCCAAGGCGCTCAACGGCAGAGCCGACGTTTCCGAAGAGACGCGGCAAACCATCAACGCGGTGTTGAAACGGTATGGGTATTCCCGTAAAGCGACAGGTGCAAAAAGCCAACGAATTATCGAAATCGTGTTCCAAGATTTCGATAATGTTTGGGCCCTTGAAGTACTCCGTGGCGCCATTCGCGAAGCCAAGTTGCATGATTTGAACGTCATCACCACCGAAGGCGGCAATCGCCAGCACCCGGACTCATCCTGGATTGACAACATGCTGCGTCGGCAGACGGATGGCGCCATTCTTGTCTTCTCCAGTCTGACACGTATCGAGCGGAACAAACTGCATTCCAGAGGTATTCCCTTCGTCTTGTTCGATCCATTCGGTAATCCAGATCCAGACACGCTGTCGGTGCAAGCGGACAACTGGACCGGAGGCGTAATCGCCACCAGGCATCTACTCGCACTCGGACATACCCGCATAGGCATCATCACCGGACCGGAGGAGATGATGTGTTCCAAAGCACGTCTGGACGGATATACATCAGCGCTCGCGGAACATGGAATCGAAGCCGATCCCGAACTTATCACCGAAGGCGATTTCACCACTTCCGGCGGTTACGCACAGTCCATCTCCCTGTTGAAACGACCGAATCGTCCGACCGCAATCTTCGCCGGCAGCGATCTGCAGGCCATGGGCGTCTACGAGGCGGCAAGGCAGCTGGGATTACGTATTCCCGAGGATTTATCCGTGGTCGGATTCGACGATGTGCAGACTGCCGCATTCCTTGGCCCGGCGCTGACCACCGTACGACAGCCGCTCCAAGACATGGCAAGGGCCGCCGTACGCATGCTGGTCGAAGCGCTGTCCACCGACGTGATCCAACCGCACATCATCATGCCGACATCGCTAGTGGTACGCAACAGCACACAGCAACTCGAAGGTTAATCAGCGGGGCAAACCTCACAGGCACAACCGGAGGGAGAACACAGCGCTCCTAGCCTTTCGACCCGTTTTCAACTCGTTCTAAGACGGCCCGTCGGAACACCAGCAGTGAACCATCCTGAAATTCCGTAGAAACTATGCCATGAAGCCGGCCATGCAACCGACGAACCCACCGGCCCATTCGGTGCTGAGGAAACGAGCATCGACACTCAGCAGGACCTGCCCCTGACGCACGAACGTCGCAGAATCAACCAGACCATGCATGCCAGTCACGATGACCGACAAGCGGTTGTCGTCGAAAAGTACCGCCGGACGCACTCCGTCAGCCTGTACGGCAACAGACCCAGCTTGCGAATCGTCTCCATTCACCATCTCGTAGCGCACATCCGTGCCATGCATCGAAAACACCGCGTAATGTGTGGAATTCTGCCGGATCACTAAAGAACCGGACATGGGAATCGGCATGAGCGTCGGCAGTTTCGCTATTCTGCGGTAGCTGACATCACGCTCATCGCGCACCACCACATCGCTCGTCGAGCCATCAGCCACATCCACCAGCGCAGGTTCCACGTCACCGGCGAGCGAGGATTTCACCCTAGGCTCGATGGCGATGCCATCGTCTTCAGTAGTAACCGTGATCTCGTCGGCCAAGCGGCCAAGACCAGCGCAAGTCACTGGCCATCCGGGGTCACCCTCATGCGTATATGATGCACCGTTGCCGTCCAGCTTCCAATCGGCCGGATTATGTTCCCAGGATACCGGAGCGACAAAGCTCTCCCTTCCCAAGTAGCTCAATAATTCGCCGTCACGCTTTCCCCGTGTCTCTCTCACGCCGAGACACACCAGCCACCATCCCAGTTCCGGATGAAGCAACAGGTCCGCATGTCCCACGCATTGCAGCGGTTCCGACAAACCCAGATGTCGGTGGGTGAGAATCGGATTCTTCTTATCCGCGTGGAAGGCACGGATTGCGGTGCCAAGATAGCAGCGTTCCCCGTCACGAACCTGCGGAATGCACTCACCCAATTCGGATACTTCCCGTTCGTAAGCTTCGAACGCCCGAAGCAGTCCATGCGGCGCATAGATGCGCATGGCCATTTCGCTATGTTCGAAACTGGTGCCCCCCTCAGCGGTCATCAGATACACATAATCACCCACGCGATAGAGATGCGGCGCCTCAGCCCACACCGATTCCATACCGTATCCGCGCCATATTACCGTCTTGCCCGATCCCGCAGGAAGACCGTCATCGACAAAAGTCCAAGTCTCCGGATTAATGCGTTGGGTCCAGACCTCGGTCTGGCCTTCCCATTGCGGATTGACCGCAGGACGGGTCTGAGTCCAGTACACGTTGCCATCCCCGTCCTCGAATATGTCTGGATCGATGCCTTCAGCGCCCTCAATCCAGAACGGGCCATGCCATGGCCCTTCGATAGACTCCGCTTCAAGGATAAAATTGCCCTCCGCGGCGTGGAACCGCATCAGCTCGCTTTCTGTGCAACCACCTTCCATAGCACGGCGATCATCAAGACGGGCAATGGTGCATGCAATCACATATTTGCCATGAATCCTGCGCAGCGTCGGCGCATAGACACCGCCCGAATCATCCACGAAAGGAATAAGCAGGCGCCTTGCCAGGTCAGCATCTACCACATTCGACACATGCTTCCAGCACGTCATATCCTCGGAAACGTAAATGGGAAGACCTGGGACAAGCTCAAAAGTAGAAGTCACCAACACAATTCGCTGGAACTCATCATCCCAAATCCAACTCGGATCAGGATTCATTCCACGAAGAATGGGATTGGTAATGGTAATAGTCGCGGTCATAAATACACCTTATTCAGAAACGTTCGTGAGCATCGCATCATTGCGAACAATCGAGACTTTCGTTTGGCCCAAAAACGCAAACAAGCCGTACACCGGCGACATAACCGGCAGACGACTTGCCTGCGAAGGAAATTCTAGGAAGAAGGAAGGAAAGATGAGTGGTGTGCCGGAACGCCGACGCTTCGGCACACCACATCCGGCTCTGTCACAGCCGAGTCTCACTGCTTGATCCAGCGATGAATCAGGAGCCCTAACGGAAACTCCCTATTCGGCTCACGCCTCGGCCAGGGCGTCGATCATGTAGTTGTTGATCGTGGCCTTGACGGACTCGAGGTGATCGGACTTGGTGGCCTCGATGAGCTTGGACTGCGGGATATCCAGAGCGTACTCTTCGAGGGAAGCCAGCGAGGCGGTGCCGTTCTCGACGGTCGCGCCGATGCCGGAATCGAAGGAGCTGTAGCGCTCGGCCTGCAGGTTCTCGATGACCTTGTCCTCGTGCATCTTGGCCGCGACCAGCAGGCCGGCCGCGAAGGAATCCATGCCGGCGATGTGGGAGCGGAACAGATCCTCGGCGGCGAAGGAGGTGCGGCGCGGCTTGGCGTCGAAGTTCAGGCCGCCGTGAGGGCCGATCTGACCCTCGGCGAGGACCTCCCACATGACGGTGGAAGTCTCGTACAGGTCGGTCGGGAACTCATCCATATCCCAGCCGATGAGCTTGTCGCCCTGGTTGGCATCGAGGGAGCCGAGCACGCCGGCCTCGCGGGCGGTGCGGATCTCGTGCTGGTAGGTGTGGCCGGCCAGATTGGCGTGGTTGCCTTCCAGGTTCAGCTTCATGAAGTCGATGTCGTAGGTCTTAAGGAAGGCGATGGCTGTGGATGCATCGAAGTCATACTGGTGCATCGTCGGCTCCTTGGCCTTCGGCTCGATCAGGAACTGAGCGTCCAGGCCGATCTCCTGAGCATACTCGTGGCACATGTGGAAGAACTTGGCCATGTGCGCCTGTTCGCGCTTCATCTGCGTGTTCCACAGGTTTTCGTAGCCTTCACGTCCACCCCAGAACACGTAGTTCTCGGCTCCCAGGCGCTTGGCAATCTCCAGGGAATGCTTCAGCTGGCCACCGGCGTAAGCGTAGATGTCGGCGAACGGGGAGGTGGAAGCACCGGACACGAAGCGCGGGTTGGTGAACAGGGAGGAGGTGTTCCACAGCAGCTTGATGCCGGTGGACTTCATGTTCTCTTCGATCTTGTCGACGACCTTGTCCAGGTTCTTGTCGGTCTCGCGCAGGGTATCGCCTTCCGGAGCGATATCACGATCATGGAAGCAGAAGTACTCGACGCCGAGCTTCTGGAAGAACTCGAAGGCGTAGTCGACCTTGGCCAGAGCCTCATCCTCAGCATTGGAGTACTTGCCGTACCACGGACGCTGGGCGGTGCCGGTGCCGAACGGATCGACCAGCTCCTGATCGAACGTGTGCCACCAAGCGACGCCGAAACGCAGCCAATCCTTCATCTTCTTGCCGGCAACAACCTTGTCGGCATCGTAGTAATGGAAAGCCAGACCCTCCTGCGGCCCCTTTTCACGACCGACATACGGAATCTTTTCAATATCCCACAGACCCATGGGTTGCTCCTTTGCTATTGGTTTTTACTTTCGTAAGACCTTGCTTTTCCCGTCAAGCGGATTCCCGCCTGTCTTGATGTACATAATAAAATCAACTTCCTAAGTTTGTCAATTCAGTGAACTATTCGGCGTTTCCATTGAAAAATAGCCAATTATCAACTCAGTGATAAAGTGAACATGTTTGTTGCATCGCAGCGCTACGCAACGAAGCGCGCAATCGAAAGAAGGAATCCATGAGCGAAAACGTCGACACTATCTGCGTGCAGGGAGGCTACCAGCCCGGAAACGGTGAATCCCGCACTCCCCCGATCATTCAGGCGACAACCTTCAAATACAAGTCAAGCGAACAGATGAGCCGACTGTTCGACCTATCTGAATCCGGATACTTCTACACTCGACTGCAGAATCCAACCAACGACACCATCGCGGCGAAAATCTGTGAAATGGAAGGCGGCGCGGCCGCAATGCTGACCTCATCCGGCCAGGCGGCGAACTTTTTCGCACTGTTCAACATCTGCAACAACGGTGACCACATCGTCGCATCCTCCGCGATCTACGGCGGCACGTTCAACCTCATCAACGTGACCATGCGCAAAATGGGCATCGAATGCACGTTCGTAAGCCCGGACTGCACCGAGGAAGAGCTCGAAGCGGCATTCCAGCCGAACACCAAGGCGGTCTTCGGCGAATCCATCTCCAATCCGGCGCTCATCGTGCTTGATTTCGAAAAGTTCGCGAACGCGGCGCATCGTCACGGCGTGCCGCTGATCGTCGATAACACGTTCCCGACGCCCGTCAACTGTCGTCCATTCCAGTATGGCGTGGATATCGTCACGCATGCCACCACCAAATATATGGACGGTCACGGCTCCTGCGTGGGCGGCGCGATCGTGGATTCCGGCAACTTCGACTGGATGGCCCACGCGGACAAGTTCCCCGGCCTGACCACACCGGACGATTCCTACCATGGCGTGACCTACGCGAAGGACTTCGGCAAGGGCGCGTTCATCACCAAGGCCACCGCGCAGCTGATGCGCGATTTCGGCTCCACGCCGGCGCCGATGAACTCCTGGATCATGGGCATGCATCTGGAATCGCTGGCCGTGCGCATGCAGCGCCACTGCGAGAACGCGCGGAAGGTGGCCGAGTTCCTCGACGCCGACCCGCGCGTCAGCTGGGTGCAGTTCCCCGGTCTACCCGGAGACAAGTACTACGAGACCGCCAGGAAGTACATGCCGAACGGCACCTGCGGCGTGATCTCCTTCGGCGTGTCCGGTGGACGCGACAAGGTCTCCGCGCTGCTCGATCATTTCCGGATGATCTCGATCGCCACGCATGTGGCCGACGCCCGCAGCTGCGCGCTGTACCCGGCCGGTACCACACACCGCCAGCTGACCGAGGAGCAGCTGGAGCAGTTCGTGGCGGACAACACCACCGGCAAGGTGCTGGGCATCTTCGGTGAGGAGACGGTGAACGTTCTGGGCGTCAACCTGGATATCGCCGAGGCCCTCGGCCTGATCGGCGGCGTAGACTAATCGCTCAAAAGCCCCCCTGAACCTTGAACCGGATTGGTTCAGGGGGGCTTTCTGCGGCGCAGAGAGAGGGTGAACATCATCAGAATTGCCTTGATCGCACCACAGGAGAAGGACCGGCAGCAGCTCCGGGAGCAGATGTTTTCCTATGCGGTGCGCTGGAAGGTCGCCGTGGTGACCGACTGCTTCGACTGCCTGGAGGAGTTCGCCATGGCGGCGCAGAGCGGTGGATATCAATTAGTCTGCCTCCGTGGCGGCGAGCGCCAGTGGAGGGCGGCGGAGGAGCTGCGGCGCATCCGCGGAGAGGGGGAGACCCTCTGGGCCTAT
>ENA-ORUG01000051-ORUG01000051.1-human-gut-metagenome-genome-assembly--contig:-NODE-51-length-137800-cov-6.203419_pt1 | contig 137800 bp, 116 predicted proteins | sample MGYA00242079_ERZ509207 | MGnify/ENA primary metagenome ERZ509207 (study PRJEB26280, sample SAMEA2338780) | human gut metagenome | biome: human gut; feature: human-associated habitat; material: faeces...
ACCGCAGATGGAATGCTGATAACTGGATTATTTATAAAAATGCATAGATAAAAAAGTTAAAAGCGAAATCCCTGTGTGACTGGCGGACAGGTTGCATAAAAAGATATGTTTTTGTATAATAAAAGAATGCCGGCAGGTGAATGATATTTGAGTCCGGCATGGAAATTAGTGATAAAAACATATGCCTGACAGGCAAATGGATAAAAATCATGAAAATGAGGATAAACAAGATGCATACACGACATAAAAGAGGATATAAATTTACAGATAAAAAACAGTCAAAAAGAGGAATTGCTGCATGGATACTGTCGGTTATATCATTGGGGGGGCTAATTGCAGTCATTGCCTGTTCTTTTCAGGATGGAGGAAACGGAAGCATGTATCTTGGGAGTGCGGGTGTGTCGTCCATGTTCGTTGGAGTGATCGCATTGTTCAATGCAATTGTAAGCTTAAGAGAGGAAAATTCCTATCGTTTTTTTCCTTATCTTGCGACCGTATGCTCTTTCCTTGCTGTTGGGGTATGGGCTGCACTGTATATAGTTGGATTTTTGCTGTAAATAAAGAGAGAAATTGGTGTGAAAATAAGATTTTTACACGCAGGAATGGAGGATTTATATGACAGATTTTGAAAAACAGATTTCATTTATCATGGAACTGGACAAAATAAAAAAGATTACAAGACAGACCTATTTAAGTGACGGGAGCAGGAAAGAAAACGATGCGGAACATTCCTGGCATCTGGCGCTGATGACTTTTGTGCTTGCCGATTATGCAAATGAACCGATCGATGTATTAAAAACAATGAAAATGGTACTGCTTCACGATGTCATAGAAATCGATGCGGGAGATACTTATGCGTACGATACGGAGGGCAATAAGACAAAGCGGGAGCGTGAATTAAAAGCGGCTGACCGTATCTTTGGTTTGCTGCCGGAGGCACAGCAGAAGGAATACCGCGGTCTGTGGGATGAGTTTGAGGCGATGGAGACACCGGAATCAAAGTTTGCGAATATGTTAGATAAGGTACAGCCATTGTTTTTAAATGATGCATCGGGTGGTATTTCATGGGAGGAACATGGTGTGAAAAAATCTCAGGTATTAAAGAGAGACGAGAGGGTACACGAGGGTTCTGAGCGGATCTGGGAGTATGCAAAATCATTGATTGAAAAAAATGCAAAATATGGAAAACTGATTGATGAGTGATAGAAATTTTTGTGGAGGTTCTGACTTAATGTTATACAAAGAATTATATAAAGAATCCAACGAGCTTGCAAAGGAGCGTTTTGTGCTGGTGCGTGAGCGGGTTGCAGAGATTGAAGAAAAGCCGGAGACAGAAGAAAAATATAAAGAATACTTCAGGCAGACGGCACAGCTGCTGCAGAAACAGGCGGCTGTCTATGATCTATGGGCAGATGATGCGATTCAAAAACAGAGTTTAAAAGAAGCAGAAAGATGTAATCAGGCATTATATAAAGACATTCTTGGTGAGGCATATCAGACAAGTTATGCGAATCCGGATTATGCTGTGGAACAATTAGGAGAAGAGTTCGGACAGCTTCTCTGTGCGTACCTTGCATATATCAGACGTGAGACTGGTGCGGCATTTCGTGGGGATCTGATGCAGCTTACGATCCAGATGGAACTGTTTGTCGAAATTTATAACCGTTTTGAAGCAGGGGAAGAAAAAGATGTCCCGGAGAAATCAGCGGTGCAGCAGGATCTGTACTGGTTTTTCCATGATTACAGTGAGATTTTTTATGAAAAAAGTCTTCGAAGGCTGATTGATCCGGCAGAAGATTTTGAGAATGATATTGTGATGAATGCTGATCTTAACGATCTGCGCTATCTGTACCGCTACGGTGTATATATTGGGGAAAATGAGAAAAAGATGGCAGCATTTTTAAACAGGATGACCGATGAGGAGATCCAGGCGATGGCAGACACCTATACGGAAGGCTATCGGATCGGATTTGAAGTGACAGGCAAAGATCTTGGCAAAAAGCAGACGGTACAGCTCCGTTATCCGATCGGTTTTGAGCGGATGGTCCGTGTGGCAGTGCGCAATTTTGAAAAAATGAATTTAAAGCCGACTATGCTTGCATCTGCAACATCACCAAACAAGCAGTTTGACTATGATCACAGTGAAGACCGTGCACTCTATCTGGATAAAGCATATGTGGAGCGCTGCTTAGAGGCAAGAAAGAATTATTTTGAGGAAGAAAAAAAATTAGCGGCCGGTCATGCAGGCCCTGCAGTGATCGAAGTGTTCGGGGAGGTACCATTTTCACCGGAAAATAAAGAGCGTGCGGTAAAATATAACGAAAAACAGCAGAAAATCTGTGTCTATGAGATGAACATGGCAGGGCAGATGATTAATGAATATATCAAAGGCGAAGAGCGCAGTTTTACAATTATCGCATATCCGATCCCGGAGATCGGTGACCGTTTTGAGGAGATTTTTGCCGAAACGGTAAAATTAAATACTTTGGATTATAAATTGTACCAGACGATACAGCAGAAGATTATTGATGTATTAGATACGGCAGATCAGGTGCATATCACGGGAAAAGGAAAAAATAAGACAGATTTGTATGTAAATATCTGGAAATTAAAAGATCCGGCAAAGGAGACTGCATTTGAGAACTGCGTGGCAGATGTCAACATTCCGGTCGGAGAGGTATTTACTTCACCGGTATTAGAGAAAACCACGGGAATACTTTTCGTCGGACAGGTCTACTTAAACGGACTCAACTATGAGAATTTAGAAATCCGGTTTAAGGATGGTATGGTAGAGTCCTATACCTGCACCAATTTTAAGGATGAGGCAGAAAATAAAAAATATATCCGTGATAATGTATTAAAACATCATGACACGCTGCCGATGGGAGAGTTTGCGATCGGAACGAATACAACCGCATACCGCATGGCGAGAGATTATCAGATCGCAGATAAACTGCCGATCCTGATTGCCGAGAAGACCGGACCGCATTTTGCAGTGGGTGACACCTGTTACAGCCATGAGGAGGACAATGTTTCCTACAATCCGGATGGCAAAGCGATTGTTGCAAGGGAGAACAGTGTATCTGCACAGAGAAAAGAGTCCGTAGAAAAAGCGTATTTAAATTGTCATACAGATATTACGATCCCATATGATGAGCTTGACAAGATCACAGTGATAAGAAAAGATGGCAGTACAGAAGATATCATTGCAGATGGCAAATTTGTCTTAGTCGGAACAGAGCAGCTGAATGAGCCGCTTTTATAAAAAACAGGATTGCTAAAAATAAGCTGGAGTCCTGCTTCAGAAATAAATAAGATAATATATAAGATTATTTAATAAATAAAATAATAAATATTAATTGGACTTCTAAAAGAATGACAGTTACAATACACATAGATAACAGTGGAGATTTGATACTGTAGGAATCTGGAAGGAGCACGATTATGGCAAAAGTTGGTATTGTAATGGGCAGCGATTCAGATATGCCGGTTATGGCAAAAGCTGCAGATATTTTAGATAAGCTTGGAATTGATTATGAGATGACGATCATCTCCGCGCACAGAGAGCCGGACGTATTTTTTGAATATGCCAAGAGCGCAGAAGCAAAAGGATTTAAGGTGATTATTGCAGGTGCAGGAATGGCAGCGCATTTACCGGGTATGTGTGCAGCAATTTTCCCGATGCCTGTTATTGGTATCCCAATGCATACCACATCCCTTGGCGGAAGAGATTCTTTATACTCGATCGTTCAGATGCCATCTGGTATCCCGGTTGCAACAGTAGCGATCAATGGAGGTGCAAATGCAGGACTGCTTGCAGCAAAGATTCTTGCTACTTCAGATGAGGCTCTGCTTGCAAAATTAAAAGAGTATTCAAAAGAGTTAAAAGAACAGGTTCAGGCAAAAGATGCCAGATTACAGGAAGTTGGTTATAAAAATTACTAAAAAACAACAGATTCAGGAGGAAAAATTAATGGATTACAAGAATTCCGGTGTTGATATCGAAGCAGGCTACAAATCAGTGGAACTGATGAAAAAATATGTACAGGGAACCATGCGGCCAGAGGTTTTAACAGGTCTTGGCGGATTTTCCGGTGCATTTTCCATGGAAAAATTTAAAAACATGGAGAAACCTACCTTAGTGTCCGGAACGGACGGCGTAGGAACAAAATTAAAACTTGCATTTCTTATGGACAAACATGACACGATCGGAATTGACTGTGTTGCAATGTGTGTCAACGATATCGCATGTGCAGGCGGTGAACCTTTATTTTTCCTTGATTATATCGCATGTGGAAAAAACTATCCGGAAAAGATTGCGGCAATTGTAAGCGGTGTCGCAGAGGGATGCAAACAGTCCGATGCAGCCCTGATCGGTGGAGAGACAGCAGAGCATCCGGGACTGATGCCTGAGGACGAATATGATCTTGCCGGATTCGCAGTCGGTGTCGTAGATGAAAAAGATATCATAACAGGTGCAGATGTAAAGGCAGGAGATGTACTGATCGGTATGGCATCTTCCGGTGTGCACTCCAACGGTTTTTCACTTGTCAGAAAAATCTTTGAGATGACAAAAGAAAGCCTGGATACCTATTATGATGAGTTAGGAAAAACACTTGGAGAGGCATTGCTTGCTCCTACAAGAATCTATGTAAAAGCGCTGCGCAGCGTCAAAGAGGCAGGTGTGCGCATCAAGGCATGCAGCCATATCACAGGCGGTGGTTTCTATGAGAATGTTCCAAGAATGCTACCGGAGGGAAAACAGGCTGTGATCCGCAAAGACAGTTATGAAGTTCCGTCTATCTTTAAACTGATGGCGAAAAAGGGACAGGTAGAAGAGAAAATGATGTACAATACCTACAATATGGGACTTGGTATGGTACTTGCAGTAGATCCTGCTGATGTGGACAAAACAATGGAAGCAATCAAAGCAGCAGGCGAGACACCATATGTGGTTGGTGAGATCAAAGACGGTGAAAAAGGAGTAACCTTATGCTAAAACTGGCAGTCTTAGTATCCGGTGGAGGAACAAATCTTCAGGCGATCATTGATGCGATCAGCGCAGGAAAGATTACAAATGCGTGCATTTCGGTTGTCATCAGTAATAATGCAAATGCCTATGCCCTGGAGCGTGCGAGGGCACATGGAATCGAAGCACTGTGCATCTCACCGAAAGATTTTGAAAGCAGAGAGGCTTTTAATCAGGCATTCCTTGATAAATTAAATTCCTACAATGTAGATCTTGTTGTGCTGGCGGGATTCCTTGTAGTACTGCCGGAGATGATGATCAAAGAATATACGAACCGTATCGTAAATATCCATCCATCCCTGATCCCATCTTTTTGTGGAAAAGGATTTTATGGTCTGAAAGTACATGAAGGCGTGCTTGCCCGCGGAGTGAAGGTAACGGGCGCAACGGTACATTTTGTTGACGAGGGAACAGACACGGGACCGATTATTTTGCAGAAGGCAGTCGAGGTAGAGCAGGGAGATACACCGGAAGTATTACAGCGCCGTGTGATGGAACAGGCAGAATGGGTGATCCTTCCAAAAGCGATCGACCTGATCGCAAATGGGAAAGTATCTGTGGAAGATGGACATGTGATCATTGCGAAAGAGTAAGAAAGCTATCGGTAGAAAATGGACATACGATCATTACAGAATAGCAGGAAATGAAAGATAGTGTTTAATAACAGAGTAAGGAGCGACGGAGGATGAAAGTATTAGTAGTTGGAAGCGGTGGACGTGAACATGCGATCGTGACAAGTGTGGCAAAGAGCCCGCGTGTCGATAAGATTTACTGCGCTCCGGGAAATGCCGGAATCGCGGCACTTGCAGAGTGCGTGCCGATCGGTGCCATGGAGTTTGATAAACTTGTGGCTTTTGCAAAAGAGCAGGCCATTGATTTTACGATCGTTGGAATGGATGATCCATTGGTCGGCGGAATCGTGGATGTTTTCGAGGCGGAGGGATTAAAGGTATTTGGACCGCGTAAGAACGCAGCTATTTTAGAGGGATCTAAGGCATTCTCAAAAGACCTCATGAAAAAATACCATATTCCTACGGCAGCTTACGAAAACTTTACATCAGCAGAAGAGGCGCTTGCTTATTTAGAGACTGCAAAAATGCCGATCGTATTAAAGGCGGACGGATTAGCACTCGGTAAAGGTGTTTTGATCTGCAACACCTTAGAGGAGGCAAAAGCCGGTGTCAAAGAGATCATGGAGGATAAAAAGTTCGGAACAGCTGGAAATACCATGGTTGTGGAAGAATTTATGACAGGACGTGAGGTGTCTGTATTATCTTTCGTGGATGGAAAGACGATCAAGATCATGTCTTCTGCACAGGATCACAAACGTGCGAAAGACGGCGATCAGGGATTAAATACCGGAGGAATGGGTAACTTTTCTCCAAGTCCGTTCTATACCAAAGAGGTGGATGATTTCTGTCAGAAATACATTTATCAGGCAACCGTGGATGCCATGGCTGCAGAGGGCAGACCGTTTACCGGAGTCATTTTCTTTGGACTGATGCTGACAGAGGATGGACCGAAGGTGCTAGAGTATAATGCAAGATTCGGCGATCCGGAAGCCCAGGTCGTACTTCCGCGTATGAAAAACGACATCATTGATGTGATGGAAGCATGCGTAGATGGCAGATTAGATACCATTGATCTGCAGTTTGAGGACAATGCGGCAGTCTGTGTGGTACTGGCGTCTGACGGATATCCGGTATCCTATGAAAAAGGATTTAAAATCAGCGGTCTTGAAAAGTTTGATGGAAAAGACGACTATTTCTGTTTCCATGCAGGAACGAAGTTCGATGACAACGGAGATATTGTTACAAATGGTGGACGAGTGCTTGGTATCACGGCGACCGGTGCTGATTTGAAAGAGGCGAGAAAGAAAGCCTACGAGGCAACCGAGTGGGTTGACTTTGCCAATAAATATATGCGTCATGATATTGGAAAAGCAATCGATGAGGCAAAATAAGAGCGGCATTTTCTATTTGTTTTTTTACTTAACGACAGGGACTTCGGATTTAAAATCCGATGTGCCCTGTTATTTTTGTTTCATGATAATAAAATGTTTAGAGAATATGTATTTTATGATTTTGGGATAGACTTTTGCAGATCATGATGATATATTGTCGGCAATGACCCTGACTGGAAAGGAGATTAAATGGTCAGGAAACACTTTAAATGATACAGAAACTTGAAAATACACTGTCACCTCCGTATAATAAATAAAGTATGTACAGCACTTAGAATATGTATCGTACATAAAACATGTTCTATGCCAAAAGTAAAATTGATAAAAACGGAGGACACATCAATGACCAGAAAAGAAAAAGCAATCGAATTACACGATAAAGGATTCAACTGTGCCCAGGCAGTTGCCTGTGCATTTGCAGAGGAGACCGGCATACCGGAAGAAATCTTGTTTGCAGCCTGTGAAGGATTCGGACTTGGCATGGGCGGCATGGCAGCAACCTGTGGTGCGGTATCCGGCGCAGTCATGCTTGCGGGATTAAAAAACAGCTGCAAAAATTTAGAGCAGCCGGCAAGTAAGGCAGATACCTATAAACTGACCAGAGAGATCACGAAGACATTTTTAGAGAAAAACGGATCGCTCACCTGTGGAGAATTAAAGGGCACTGAAACCGGAAAAGTACTTAGAAGCTGCCCGGACTGTATCCGTGATGCAGTGGAGATAGCAGAGAGTGTTTTAGAACTTTAAAGCAACAGAATGACGTTAAAAAAACATGAAATAATTTACTATTATGTCAAAATACACAACGAAATAAAACGAAAATCAAAGAAAAGTGATGAAATGCACAAATAAAAAGAAGAATTTTTAAGAAAGACAGAAGAATATTGTATGTTTATCCAATCCTCCTGTTGGTATAATGCACTTGTAACAAACAAAGAGTTACAAATACATTAAATCAAATGGGAGGATTTTTCTATGAAAAGAAAGGTAGTTAGTGTAATTTTAGCAACAGCAATGGTAGCATCTATGGTAGCAGGATGTGGCGGAAGCAATAACGCATCCACAAACAATGCCGGAACAACAACCGATGCAGCAGCAAGCGATGCATCAAGTGATACATCGAATGATGCAGCAGCTACAGAGGCAGCCGATGCAGGGGACGCAGCAGCCGATGCAGCAACAGACGCAGATGCAAGTTTAGCAGACAAAAAAGTTGGTGTATGTATTTACCAGTTCTCCGATAACTTCATGACACTGTTCCGTACAGAGCTTGAAAATTATCTGGTAGAAAAAGGATTTTCAAAAGACAATATCACAATTGTTGATGGTGCAAACGATCAGGCTACACAGACAGGTCAGATTGATAACTTTATCACAGAGGGGGTAGATGTCCTTATTATCAACCCGGTTAACTCCTCTTCCGCAGCAACCATCACAGATAAAGTAGTTGCAGCAGGAATCCCGCTGGTATACATCAACCGTGAGCCGGATGAAGAAGAGCAGAAGAGATGGTCAGATAACAACTGGGATGTTACATACGTTGGATGTGATGCACGTCAGTCCGGTACTTTCCAGGGTGAGATGATCAGTGATCTTGGTCTTGATACCGTAGATTTAAATGGAAACGGTAAAATCGACTACGTTATGGTAGAAGGTGATCCGGAGAACGTGGATGCCCAGTATCGTACAGAATATTCTGTAAAAGCTCTTGAGGATGCAGGACTTGAAGTAAACTGCTTATCCGATCAGGTTGGTAACTGGCAGCAGGATCAGGCACAGCAGATCGTAGCGAATGCTCTTGGACAGTATGGCAACGATGTAGAAGTTGTATTCTGTAACAACGATGCAATGGCACTTGGTGCTTTACAGGCAATCCAGAGTGCAGGACGTACCGTAGGTACTGATATTTATCTGGTAGGTGTTGATGCATTATCAGAGGCATTAGAGGATGTTCTTGCAGGAACCATGACAGGTACTGTATTTAACGATCACTTCTCACAGTCCCACAGTGCAGCAGATGCAGCTATCAACTACATCACAGGCGCTGGCAATGATCACTACATCGGATGTGATTATGTAAAAGTAACAAAAGACAATGCACAGGATGTTCTTGACATGGTTAAATAATCTGTAAAAAGAACAGGGTATAAAAGTGGTGCGGGTGCATATGGCACCCGCTGCCACTATTCATAAGAATTATGATCAGACTGCAGAAATGCAGAAATGAATGTATGAAATAAAAACAGGCAGATATATATTCTATGAAAAATGAAGTGTGCTAAATAGCACAGATATGAAATAGGAACATAATTGGCAGAGAAGTAAGCCAAATGATATAAAGGAGGAGAAACATGGCTGAGTATAAACTGGAGCTTAGGGGTGTATGCAAATCTTTCCCCGGTGTCAAAGCACTTGACAATGTACAGTTATCACTCCGTCCGGGAACCGTCCATGCACTGATGGGGGAAAATGGTGCAGGAAAATCAACCCTGATGAAATGTCTGTTTGGTATTTATAAAATGGATGCCGGCGAGATTATTCTGGACGGAGAAAAAGTCGAGATTAATAACCCGGATGAGGCAATGAAAAAAGGAATTGCCATGGTACATCAGGAACTGCAGCCGGTACCGGCAAGAAGCGTTGCAGAAAATATGTACCTGGGAAGATTCCCGACAAAGTGTGGACCATTAAAAGTGATCGATCATAAGAAAATGTATGAGGATACTGCAAAATGGTTAAAAGAAGTAAAAATGGACTTTGATCCGAAAGCACAGCTTGGATCTTTATCCATAGGTCAGATGCAGTCCGTTGAGATTGCAAAGGCAGTTTCCCAACAGGCAAAGGTTATCATCTTTGATGAGCCGACATCATCTCTTTCTGATAATGAAGTAGAAGCATTGTTCCGCATCATGAATGATTTAAGAGACAAAGGTGTGGCAATGGTCTACATTTCACATAAGATGGATGAGATCAAACGAATCGCTGATGATATCACAGTCATGCGGGATGGTACATATGTTGGAACCTGGCCGGCAGCAGAGATGACCACAGATCAGATCATCACAAAGATGGTTGGCCGTGAGCTGACAAATGTATATCCACCGAGAGAAAACAAACCGGGTGATGAAGTGGTTATGGAAGTAAAAAATCTTTGCTCCATCCATGCAAAATCATTCCAGAATGTAAGTTTTCAGCTCCACAAAGGAGAAATCCTTGGATTTGGTGGACTGGTAGGTGCACAGAGAACAGAATTGATGGAAGGAATCTTCGGTATCCGTGGTATTGCATCCGGTGAGATCTATATGCATGGCAAAAAAGTAAAGATCAAACATCCAATCGATGCGATGAATGCCGGAATCGGACTGATCACTGAGGATCGAAGAGGAAACGGTATTTTCGGATGCCTGTCTATCAAAGATAATGTAGGTGTATCTATCTACAATAAATATCTGAATGCAGGATTTGTTTTAAATCACAAAAAGATCAATGAGATCGTAACAAGCAGCATTAAAAAATTAAGTATCAAGACTCCGAGCATGAAAGAACATATTTCCAATCTGTCCGGAGGTAACCAGCAGAAAGTAATCGTTGCAAGATGGTTAGCCAATGACCCGGATGTTCTGATCATGGATGAACCTACCCGTGGTATCGACGTAGGTGCAAAACATGAGATTTATGAGATCATGTGCGACCTGGCAAAACAGGGCAAAGCGATCATTATGATTTCTTCCGAGATGTCAGAGCTTCTTGGAATGTCAGACAGAATTTGTGTTATGTGTAACGGAAAACTGACCGGTGAAGTGAAGGAACCGGAAGATATGACACAGGCAAAAATTATGGAATACGCAACAAGATTCTGATGCGATAGGAGGAGACGAAAATGGGAAAGACAAAACAGCAGAAAGTAAAAGATTTTTTGATTAACAACGGGGTTATTATTGTAATGTTCATTCTGGTAATCTATACTGGTTTGACATCCAATAACTTCTTCACAGGCAACAACTTAATGAATATTCTTATGAATATGAGTTCACGACTTGTCATTGCACTTGGTATTGCAGGATGTGTTATCACCGCAGGATGTGACCTTTCCGCAGGACGTATGATTGGTTTCGGTGCATGTATTTCCGGTATGTTGTTACAGCGTCTGGATTATTCCGGTAAATTCTTCCCGGATATGAAACCATTGAACGTAGTTTTAGTAGCGATCATCGCAATGCTCATCTGTGCAGCATTTGGTACAGTAACCGGTATCTTTATTGCATACTTAAATGTACCGCCTTTCATTGCAACCTTAGCAATGATGGAAATCGTTTATGGTATTGGACTTATCGTTACAAACGCAACACCTCTTGGTGGATATGTTGAGGCATATACCAATGTTGCAAACAAAAAATTTCTCGGAATCAACTACCTGATCTGGATTGCAATTATTGTGGCAGCGATCACATGGTTCATTTTCAACATGACACGTCATGGAAAATATATGTACGCAATCGGTGGTAACCCACAGGCAGCAGAGGTTGCAGGTGTTCCGGTGAAAAAGACATTGATCTTAATCTACATGAAAGCAGCAGCTATGTATGGTCTTGCAGGATTCATGCTCGGCGCAAAAGCAGGTGGTGCATCTGTTCAGACCGGGTATGGTTACGAAATGGAAGCAATCGCAGCATGTACGATCGGTGGTGTATCCGTAACAGGTGGTCGTGGTAAAGTTTCATCCGCTATCATCGGTGTTGCAGTATTCGAGTTATTGAAGGTTGCTCTCCAGTACTTAGGAATGAATGCAAACGCACAGTACATCGCAATCGGTGTTGTAATCTTCGTAGCAATTTCTCTGGATATCAGAAAATATATAGCAAGAAAATAAAACATACGGTATAATTCTTATATCGGACTGTAAAATAACGGCTGGGTGTTACAGACCAGCCGTTATTTTTGCTTAGTAAAACAATGGAGGAAAACAAGGATTATATGACAACAGATCAGATTTTAGAGACAGCAGGGATACCATTACTTTTATTTGTGATTTTGATCTATTATGGAATGCGGTTATGGTTTATGAAAGATATCTCCGCCATCCGAGGAAAGAATAAACCACCGGTAAAAGACGAAGAAAACTATGCAAAATGCGCCGGAAAGCTGATGTTCTTTTTTGCAGTGGCAACACTTGTCATGATGCTTTTATTATTCTGGAACACCTATGTGGCAGTGGCAGAGATCATTATCTGTACGGTGATCCTCGGAATTTTATGGCATAATATGAATGCAAAATATGGAGACTAGCGGAAGAAAATGTGAAAATATGATTTTTTCATATTGGAATGGAGAATAGAACACGATGAATTTATATTCGGTATTATTGGTGGATGATGAGGAAGAAGTATATTCTGTCATTATGAAAAAGCTTGACTGGGAAGCGATGGGGTTTCGTATTGCCGGGTATGCCAGAAATGGCGTCGAAGCATTAGAGATGGCAGAGGAAATCCAGCCGGATGTTGTGATGACAGACATCAAAATGCCATACATGGACGGACTGACCTTAAGCAAGAAATTAAAAGAACTATATCAGAAAATAAAAATTATTATTTTTTCTGGATTTGATGAATTTGAATATGCAAAAGAGGCAATTAAGATCGAGGCGGAGGAGTACATTTTAAAGCCGATCAATTCCAATGAACTGCGGGAAGTGTTTGAGCGTATCAGGACAAACCTTGACAGAGAGCTTGATGAAAAACGTAATATCGAAAAACTGCGCGCTTATTATATGGAGAGTCTTCCGGTATTGCAGGAAAACTTTTATACATCATTGATTGAGGGAAGAATTCCGGCATCTGAGATTGAAAAATATTTGAAACAATACCAGATACCGTGGAGCGGACCATATTATGTGGCAACTATATTACATATCAGCACGCCGGATCCACAGCTTGAACTCGATCCGTTTTTGCTTGGAATGTCCGTCAAACAGCTTGCTGAGGAACAGTTTGTGGACAAGTGGAGATCGAACACATTCTTTTATCTCGGAGACATCCTTGTGATCACACAGTTAAAAGAAACGGAAGAAATCACGGCATATACCAATGCAATGGATCGGTTTTGCAAGCTGGCGAAACGTGTCTGCGGTGCGAAGGTGACGGCAGGAATCGGTCCGGTCTGTGATGAGATCGCAGAGCTGCCGGCTTCCTATCAGGGGGCGCGCAATGCGGTTTCCTACCGTGTGATCTATGGAAATACAAGAGCCATTAATATTGCGGAGATCGATCCGCAGGGCAGTGCAGAGGAACCGTGGGAAGAGCAGTCGATCGGGAATATTTTAAAAAAGATTAAGACCGGGGATGAGCAGGCGCTGAAAGAAGCAGTCAAAGAAAGCGTGACACAGCTTTCCGGACGTGGAGCATCACTGCAGAAATATCAGATATTTATCACGGAACTTATTGCGGAAATCTTCCGTTTTGGAACATTAAACGGGCTGAATCTGGACGAAATTTTCAGTGGTACGGGAGATATCTACCGGGAAGTTCTTCAGATGGAATCGCCGGAGGCACTGGAAAACTGGCTGCTAAAGACCGGACGTCAGATGCAGGAGATGATCCAGAATGGCAGACAGGACACGACGAAATCATTTGTCACAAAAGCGATCGAGTATGTCAGGGAACACTATGCAGATTCAGGACTCAATGTGGAGAGTGTATGTAAAAATCTTTCGGTCAGCACGGCGTACTTTTCTACCGTGTTTAAAAAGGAGACCGGAAAAACTTTTATCAATTATCTGACAGAGTATCGGATGGAACAGGCGCTTGATCTGCTTTTGAATCAGGATGAAAAAACATATGTGATTGCAGAAAAAGTGGGCTATTCTGATCCGAATTATTTCAGTTACGCATTTAAAAAACAGTTTGGAATGTCACCTTCAAAGTACAAAGCAGAAAAAAGAAAATGAGTTTGTCAAATATCAAAGATAAAATAAGAGAATTAACTGCATATATCAGGAAAATGACAAAACCGCACAGTATTCAGATGACGATATCGATTTCGTTTACGATTCTGTCCATATGTAGTATGGCCTTTCTTGGCGTCACACTTTACCGGCAGTTTTCAAACAGAGCAGAAGCGATGACGATTGAGAGTACGGGGCAGCTTTTAAATCAGACAGCCATCAACCTTGAGGATTATCTCCGAAACATGCGCCGTATTTCTGATACTATGTATTACAGTGTCATCAAGAATAAAGATCTTGCCAGTGATACCATGGATGAAGAAATGAATCTCTTATATGAGGCGAATAAAGATAACCTGATCAGTATTGCCTGTTATACGGGAGAGGGACAGCTTGTGGCAGCAGTACCTGTTGCGAATGAAAAAAGTCAGGTAAATATTGTGAAGCAGCAGTGGTTTACCGATGCGGTCGGTCAGATGGAAAACCTTCATTTTTCGACACCGCATGTGCAGAATCTGTTTGGCGATCCATCTTACCGTTATTACTGGGTCGTATCCTTAAGCCGTGCCGTGGAGCTGACAAGTAATGGAACATCGACGCTGGGAGTACTTTTGGTCGATATGAACTACAACAGTATTGAACAGATCTTAAAAAAAGCGAATGTTGGAAATTCTTCGGAGTATGTTTACCTGATCGACGGAAAGGGTGAGATTATTTATCATCCGAGACAGAAGCTGATCTATACCGATCTTTATCAGGAGAATAATATCGAGGCAGCAGGGTACGAGGATGGAAGCACGGAAGAGATTTTCCAGGGGGAAAAACGCCTTGTTACGGTAAAGACGGTCAGTTATACCGGATGGAAGATCGTCAGTGTTGTGCCAATGAGTTCCTTTGATATGGGAATGACAGGCACAAAATATTTTGTGATCATGCTAGTGACAGTATCTATGCTTGCGGTGATCCTTTTAAATCAGCTTGTGTCTGCAAGTATTGCCATGCCGCTGAAAAAATTAAATAATTCGGTCAAGGAGTGGGAGACCGGAAATATGAACCCGTCTATCTATATCGGCGGATCTATGGAAGTGGAACATTTAGGGTGTACACTCCGTTCCACGGTGGAACAGATCAGGCAGCTGATGCAGGATATTGTGGTCGAGCAGGAAGAAAAAAGAAAAAGTGAACTCGATGCGCTTCAGTCGCAGATCAACCCTCATTTTTTGTATAATACACTTGACTCGATCGTCTGGATGATCGAGGGAGAACGGTATGAGGATGCGGTATTTATGATCACACAGTTAGCGAGTCTTTTCCGTATCAGTTTAAGCAGGGGAAAAACAGTCATCAGTGTGGAAGATGAGCTGAAACATGCCAGAAACTATATGAATATCCAGAAAGTACGCTATAAAAATATTTTTGAGGTACGGTTTGATATAGATCCGGAGATCCTGCAGTGCTGTACGGTAAAACTGGTGGTGCAGCCGCTGCTTGAAAATGCGATTTATTATGGCGTGGAATGTATGGATGGAGACGGAGAAATTGATGTCAATGGATATCGCAGGGAAGATGATATCTATATTGAGGTCAGAGATAACGGACTTGGAATACCGGAAGATGAAGTGGAACAGCTTTTGAAGGAAAATAACCGTGTACACAAACGTGGATCTGGTGTGGGACTTTTGAATGTACATAACCGGATCAGGCTGCGTTTCGGTGAGGAATATGGTCTGGAGATAGAAAGCGAGCCGGATGAGGGAACCACAGTCAGAATCCATTTGCCGTATATCGTCTATACGCCGGAGGAGCAGGAACGGTTAGAGTCAGGGAGAAAACAACTATGAAGCGGACCGGAAAAAATAATTTGATCTATTTAATGGCATTGATTTTAGTGATCATTGCATTTATTGCGTTTGCGACATATGGGATGCTTGATGGCAGCAAGGATGAGGAATGGTATCCGGTATCCGTGATCGTAGAAAACAGCAGCAGTGACAGATTTACATCTTTTCGGGAAGGACTTGAACGAGGAGCGGAAGATTATCATATCCGTTTAAATGTGGTTTCGACAGGCGCATTTTCCGGTATTGAGGAAGAGTACCAGATCATTCACAGGGAGATCGATAATGGAGCAAAGGGCGTGATCGTTGAAATGTGTGACAGCAGCAATTATACGGATGATTCTGCTGTGGAAATCGGTTCTGATAAGATGATTCTGGTGGAAACGGATGTGGAAGCTGAGGGAATGTATGCAGCAATTCTGCCGCAGTCTTATGAGATGGGGGAGGCAGTTGCCGAAGCTGTTATTGCGGATTATGGGGAAAAGCTTGAAGATACGGACATTGGGATTCTTGCCGGTAACTTAAAACAGACTGCCGGACAGCAGTGCCTGAAAGGTTTTATGGACAAAATAGAGTCTGCCGGGGCATCCATTTTATGGAATCTGTCTGATGAAGACAATGTAAATAATACATTTGAATGGTGCCTTGAGAAAAAGAGGGTAGACATCGTGGTATCATTAGATAATGACAGAACGGAACAGGCTGTTGATTATCTGCAGGCGCAGGAACAGACAGAATTTGGACTGTATGGAATTGGCTGCTCAGAAAAAAATGTGTATTATCTGGATAAGGGTGTGATAGGAGCGTTGGTCGTACCGAATGAGTTCAATATCGGATATTTAAGTGCGGCAGCGATCGCGGGTCAGCTGCGCGAGCCGTTATCTTCGGCAAAAACAGAAAAAGTCGGGTTTCTTACGATCACAAAAGATAATCTGTATGACGAGGAAAATCAGAAAATTTTATTTCCTATCGTGCAGTGATATACAAATGGGGGGTAGATGTAAATGTGTGGAGCAGAAAAAGTCCGGCACATGTTGATGGGGGAACAAGTCTTGAAGAAATGGAAAAAAAGTAAAAAAATGACCGTGGCTTTTGGTGGAATTTTAGTCATGAGTGTGGTAATTGGCGGCTGCGGCGGCAGGGAAGATGCCAAAAAGAGCATTAAGATCGGCATATCTGTTTATGATCAGTATGATACATTTGTATCAGAAATGATGAAAGATTTTAATGATTATGCGACAAAAAAAGAAGAAGAGACGGGTGTTGCGATCAATATCGACACTTACAATGCATCGGCAAGCCAGTCGACGCAGAACAGTCAGGTTGAAAACATGATCACGGAGGGATGCGATGTGATCTGTGTCAATCTGGTGGACAGGACGGATCCTACCGCAATCATTGATCTTGCGGAAAAAAACAATATTCCGGTTATTTTTTTCAATCGTGAACTGGTGGAGGAAGATTTAGAGCGCTGGACGAGGCTTTATTATGTCGGAGCGCAGGCATTTGAGTCTGGTATTATGCAGGGAGAGCTTGCAGCGGAAGCATTTCTGACCGATCAGTCACTGGATAAAAACGGAGACGGGATTTTTCAGTATGTGGTGTTGGAGGGCGAAGCCGGTCATCAGGATGCTATCGTCCGCACGGAATATTCGGTCAGCACAATGATCGACAGTGGAGTGGAAGTAGAAAAGCTGGGATATGCGATCGCAAACTGGAATCGTGCACAGGCGCAGACGAAAATGGCACAGCTTATGTCACAGTTTGGTGACAGCATTGAACTGGTCATTGCCAATAATGATGATATGGCGCTAGGTGCGATCGATGCGCTCAAAGCGTCCGATCTTACAAAGGATGAATGGCCGGCGGTCATTGGAATCGATGGGACTGATGTAGGATTAGAGGCGGTCAAGAATAAAGAGATGATCGGAACGGTCTATAATGATAAAGAAGGCCAGGCAGATGCAATGTTAAATCTTGCATATGAGCTTTCCACCGGAGGTGATCTGTCGGATCTGAATCTGATCGATGGAAAATATATCCGTCTGCCTTATGCGAGAGTGACCTGTGATGATGTGGATTCGTACATGGAAGGAGATACAGAGTAAATGCTTTTGAATAATGAAAACGTGGACTATCTTTTGGAATGGCCCGCCCATTATTATGAGATTGAGGATATTAATGAACGTGAACGTATTCTGCAGCTTGCAATCGAGCAGAAGTTAGATCCGGCATTGGATGAAAAACGCCTTTTGATTTTAAGAAAGCGCTTTGGAGATCATCCGGCAGAAAAACGTGCGGATCATTTTCTGCGCGCATGGATGATGATACAGGCAGCCAGTGCAGGTGGTGTATCCTTTTTTCAGAAAAAAAGACAGAAAAAAGAACTTTGTGGATATCTTATGCAGCTCGGTATCCGGACAGATGAGAAACAAAATGTGGAAAAGGATGCTGATGTGGAAGATGTTTGTGGATATATACTTGAGGAAGAGTGGAAAAATTTTGCATATACCTATCTGGCATCCTGTACCGGAAGCAGGGCGTACTGCTCCACATTGTTTGGTATCGTGCCGATCAAAGATGCAGCAGTTGCAGAAAAGATCGCACAGGACATTGATCTTGTGACGAAAGATTACCCGGCAGCATTCGGACTCGAAGAGGCGGTCCGCCCGTTCCGCAGTATTATGGTGGATGCATTCTGCCAGTATATTCCAAATGGGGAATCAGTCTGGAAATCGATGCATGAATAAAAAATGTCTGAACGGCCATCTTTGATGGGAAACACTGGACTTTTTTTTCATATCATAGTATAGTAAAGCATGTTGAACCTTGAAAATTGAATAAAAAGTATATTATTTTTATGTTCAGATACGCGGTCTTTGCGCCCGTATACCGGATACATAAATGTGACAGCAGATCTGCCGGAAGGATATGCAGTCTGTTGTCTCCTTATTAGCGCCATGCACCTGTGGAAAATGCATAGGAAGGTTCTGTGAACAGACATTGTGATATGTTCAGGAATTACCTGTGTTTCAATCAGCAGGTTAACGAGGAGGAGAGTGATCGAAGATTCGGCGGATGCTCTCCCGTACACTCCCGGTGCGAGATATACCGGCAAATATGCAGGTGACTGCAAAACAAATACGGTATAAGGGAGAAGATAACCTGAAAAATATTTTTGCTGTCAGAAGAGGATCTTCTGACAGTGGAACTGGTCAGGAAAAATGAGTGTACCGGCGGGATTGTGCCGGAAACAGTTGATAGATAGAAAAGAGGAAAATTTATGTGTGGAATTATTGGTTATACAGGTAGTGAAGATGTAAAAGGAGTGTTACTTGATGCGTTAGAGCTTCTTGAGTACCGCGGATATGACAGTGCGGGAATTGCTGTGGCAGATACCGGCCTGAAACAGACGAAGGTTTATAAATGTGCGGGAAGAGTAAAAGATTTAAGAGCCATCTGTGAGTCAGAAAAACTGATCACAGAGTGTGGAATTGGTCATACCAGATGGGCAACACACGGCGGTGTCAATGATACAAACGCACATCCGCATCAGGTTGGAAAAGTGACTCTGGTACACAATGGCATCATTGAAAATTACAGAGAGCTGATCGCCGACTATGAACTGGAAAGTGTTTTAAAATCAGAGACAGACAGTGAGGTTGTGGCTGCACTTTTAAATAAGTTTTATACCGGTGATCCGGATGAAGCCATCAAAAAGACAGTTTCCAAATTAAAAGGAACATTTGCATTAGTGATCTTATTCGAAGATCATCAGGGCGAGATATACTCTGTCAGAAATGTCAGCCCGATCGTCGCAACACTTTGCAAAGAGGGGGCTATGCTTGCATCTGACCTGACAGCACTCTGCCGTTTTACCAACCGCTATTTTGTTGTTCCGGAGTATCATATTTTAAAACTGGCAAAAGATGCCATTGTCTTAAAAGATTTCAATGGCAATCAGGTGGAGCCGGACTATCTTGAAGTAGACTGGGAACTTAATAATGCCGGAAAGAACGGTTATCCGTTTTATATGGAAAAAGAGATCATGGAACAGCCGGATGCGATCGAGCGTACAATCACAAACCGCATCACAAGTGGAATGCCGGACTTTACGGCAGACGGTGTGCCGGATGAGATCTTTACACAGTGTGAGCGTGTCAACATTATCGCATGTGGAACTGCAATGCATGCCGGTCTTGTGGCACAGGCACTGATAAAGTCGATTCTTCATATGCACATCGATGTCGATATGGCATCCGAGTTTATGTATTCGGATCCGGTCATCGATGAGAAATCATTAGTCATCGCAGTTTCACAGTCCGGTGAGACGATCGATACCTTAGAGGCAGTCAAGTATGCAAAAAAACGTGGAGCGAAATGTTTATCCATCATCAACGTAAAAGGATCTTCCATTGCGCGTGAGAGTGATTATGTGCTCTATACCAACGCAGGACCGGAGATCGCCGTTGCAAGTACCAAGGCATACACGACACAGCTTGCTGTATTTTATCTGATCGTGGCAAAAATGGCACAGCTTCGCGGTGTCTTTTCACAGGAAGAGACACAGAGTTTTATCCGTGAGCTGCAGCGCACGCCGGATGTCATGAAAAAAGTGTTAGAGGGACGGCAGGAGATCCATAAACTTGCCAACAAGGTGTTAGAGGCGAAAGATCTGTTTATGATCGGCCGTGGACTTGATTACTCTATTTTGTTAGAGGGTTCTCTGAAGTTAAAGGAGGTATCCTACATTCATTCTGAGGCGTATGCGTCCGGCGAATTAAAACACGGACCGATCGCACTCATCACGCAGGATACGCCGGTCGTTGCAGCAGTGACACAGGAAAAATTAATGTCAAAAGAGCTGTCAAATATCAAGGAGGTACGGTCAAGAGGTGCGGACATCGTGCTCTTTATCAAGGAAAGTCTTGCAAAAGATATCGACCGTGCATATGATACCTTCCATCTGCCGGATATGCAGGATGAATTTATGGTAATGCCGGCATCCGTGGCACTGCAGTTACTTGCTTATTATGTTTCTTCCGACAAGGGATTTGACGTGGATAAGCCAAGAAACTTGGCGAAGGTAGTGACGGTGGAATAAGAGAAGCAAAATAAAAAGATATGTGGAAAAGTGTCCGGAAAGGGGAAAAAGACCGCGTATCTGAGCATAAAAAAAGATTGGGGGAAGCCGCACAAAGTATTTGGTGTGACTGCCCCCATTTGCATTTAGACCAGTTCCGCGATGCGCGACACTGCCACATAAATTTCAGAAATTTTATACCAGGTACGGTAGTCAATGACGCCGGTGACCGGCAGACCGAAGACACGCTGGAAGACCTCGACAGCCTCTCTTGTGGCAGGTCCGTAGATTCCGTCCGGTGTAACTGTCGGAATCGCCGGATAGGATCTTGAAATCCGTGCAAGTTCCTCCTGGATCTGACGCACTTTTTCGCCGGTCGAACCGATCGTAAGGTCGACTCTCGGCCAGGAAGCCGGGATGCCGGATACTTCTTCTGCCGTGTTGATGTACATGTTGTTTCCATAATAGTAGCGCAGAATTTCGATTGCCTCATAGTTCTGGTCACCCAGGTATTTGCTGCCCCACTGACTCAGCCAGTTGCTGCAGGTCACACGTTCCCCGTCGCAGTACTGCGTTAAGATCGGCTGGCTGACGTTTGGCCGGGATAAAAAGTTCTGGAACATTTCATCCACGATGTCGGAGATGCTCTGGAAAATGTTCCTGCCGTAGGTAAATTTCTGGTCGTAGGCGGTGGAGGAGGTGATCGTGAAACTGTAGCCTTTGTTCCGGTACCACTCCGTGTACACCCGGTTTAATGTAAATGACATGATTGCAAGGATATTTGCGCGCAGCGTCGCATCCGGCCAGGTGGAATAGATTTCGCTGGACGCTACATTTTTGATGTAATCCTTGTATCGCACATAATAATCGCGCGCAGTCGTATCGTTTGGCGGACCGTCATGTACCACGACATATTCCGGCACCACGACTCTGCTTAGGACGATCTCCCCGGTCTCGGAGATCGGCTTGATCTCAGACTCTGCGATTTTCGGTGGAAAATCGCCCCAGAGGGTATTGACCGGGATCACGATCGTGTCTACCGGGTTCCCCGGTGCATCCACCTCATCCATTCGTACTTCCTGAAGCGACAGCTGCTTCGAAAACAGTTCAATTCCCGACACAGTAAACGGGCGGAATCCTTCAGCATCGACCTGAATACTATATTGCGAGAACGGCTGCTCTTCGCCTGGCTCCATTGAGAATTCAAGCGGAGGCGCAGGAAGCGTAATTTGTTCGGACATACCGGATGCATCTGTATTCACCTCCTCAACGATACTGTCCGGATCACCGGAATAGGAGATCGCTACACGGGCGTTTGTGATCGGACGGTTACTTCCTCTTGCCGTTACGTGGATCTTTAACTCACCCTGATCGATATTATTTTGTGTATAGGCAATATCTGACATGAAAAACCTCGTAGATTCATTCATTCTATTATATGATGCAGTCTGTCAAAAGGTGTGTTTAAATTGTTTGTGTGAATTATAAAATAATGGAGGGGAAAATGTGGTTTATGATTTGTCAATTAACGAAAACAGAGGTATAATAATTATAATTGATGTACTGCCGCAGGAAAACTATCTGTGGCAGTATTTTTTCCGAAAATCAGATATAAGGTAACAGAGATATATGGCAAATTATAAAATGATCTTACAATATGACGGAACACGTTACCGCGGGTGGCAGGTGCTTCCGGCGGAACTTACGATACAGGGAAAGTTACAGGATGTTTTGAGCAAAATGGCAGGATACCAGGTGGAGGTTACCGGTTCCGGCAGAACAGATGCAGGCGTGCATGCAAAAGGACAGACGGCTAATTTTCATCTGAGAGAGGAATGGGATGAGGATAAAATTTTATTTTATCTGAATCAGTACCTTCCGGAAGATATTGCAGTCTGTGAAGTAAAGAGAGTGGATGAGCGTTTCCACAGCAGATATCAGGCAGTGGAAAAGACCTATCTTTACCGGATCCATACAGGAAAAATACCGGAGGTATTCGAGCGCAGATATGTTTATGATTATACGGAACCGCTTGATGTAAACCGCATGAGAAAAGCGGCAGAGTACCTGTGTGGAACACATGATTTTAAATCATTCTGCGGCAATAAAAAAATGAAAAAATCCACGGTTCGGACGATCTCCCGGATACAGATCAAAGAACTGCCGGGAGAGATACAGATCTATTATACCGGAAATGGATTTTTACAGAATATGGTGCGCATTTTAACCGGTACACTGATCGAGATCGGAGATGGAAGAAGAACTCCGGAGGATGTGTCAGAGATCTTAGAGGCAAAAAACAGGGAAAGAGCAGGATACACGGCACCGGCATGCGGGCTGACATTGCTTGAGGTAATATATGGAAAAATGGTTTGTAATAAATAAAGGCGCTGATTTTGCAGGAATTGCAAAACGTTTTGGGATAAGTCCGGTTACGGCAAGGCTGATCCGGAATCGTGAGGTTATGGGGGATGAGGCAATCGCAAGATACTTAAAAGGCGGAATTGGGGAACTTTACGATCCTCATTTACTTTTGGATTCGGACCGGTTGACGGATATATTGGTGCAGAAGATCAGTGAACAGAAAAAGATCAGGGTCATAGGCGACTACGATATTGATGGGGTAATGTCGACTTATATTCTGTACAAAGGAATCACACGCTGCGGTGGCAGTGTGGATTTTCAGATACCGGACCGGATGAAAGATGGTTACGGAATCAACGATCATCTGATTGAGCAGGCAGATGAGGCGGGAATTGATACGATCATTACCTGTGATAATGGAATTGCAGCGATAGGCGAGATCGCGCACGCTAAAAGTCTTGGAATGACAGTTCTTGTCACAGACCATCATGAAATACCATATACGGAGGAGAGGGGAGAACGCCATTATAAAAGAAGTGAGGCGGATGCCATTGTAAATCCAAAGCAGATGGAGTGTACATATCCGTATAAAAATCTCTGCGGTGCTGCAGTTGCCTGGAAAGTGATACAGATCCTCTATGAAAAATGTGACATTGCGGTGGAGGAGTCCTACGATTTTTTGGAAAATGTGGCATTTGCGACGGTCGGGGATGTGATGGATCTGACGGATGAGAACAGAATCCTGGTAAGGGAAGGATTAAAGCGGATCCATACGACCATGAATCCGGGGATGCGCGCATTGATTTTACAGAATAAATTAGAGCCGGAACAGATCAGTTCCTATCATTTCGGATTTGTGTTAGGACCATGCATCAATGCAAGCGGACGATTAGAGACAGCGAAAATTGCCTTAAATCTTTTCCTGCAGGAGGACGTAAAAAAAGCATCGGAGATCGCAGCGGAACTGGTCGATCTGAATGCGCAGCGAAAAGACATGACTGCAGAGGGCGTAGAACTTGCCATGCAGCAGGTGGAAGAGGGAAATACGGGTGAAAAAGTCCTGGTTGTCTATCTGCCGGATGTGCATGAAAGTCTTGCAGGAATCATTGCAGGAAGAATCCGGGAGGCGTGTCATAAACCGACTTTTGTGCTGACAAAGAGTGAGGATGGGGTTAAAGGCTCCGGGCGCTCAATCGAGGCATATTCGATGTATGAGGAACTGTGCAAATGTCAGGAATTATTTACAAAATTTGGCGGTCATCCGATGGCAGCAGGACTTTCCCTGCCGGAAGCAAATGTAGAGATTTTCAGGGAGAAAATAAATGCCTGCTGTGGCTTGACAGAAGAAGATTTTATTCCTAAGATAAAAATAGATATTCCCATGCCCGTCGATTATCCGGACATTCCGCTGGTAAATGAACTGTTGTTGTTAGAACCATTCGGGAAAGCAAATGTAAAACCTCAGTTTGCGGATAAGAATCTTGGAATCGATCGTGCGGTTGTAGTCGGGAAAAATCAGAATGTATTAAAACTGACACTTAAGACTGAACGTGGAAAATCCATATCTGCTGTTTATTTTGGAGATGTGGAGAAATTCCGGGAATATTATGGAAGAAAATATGGGGAAAATGAAGTGCAGCAGGCATTCCTTGGCAGGACAAATGGAATCCGGATGTCTGTGGTATATTATCCCGAGATAAACAGGTATCAGGGAAATGAAAGCATACAGATTGTGATAAAGAATTATCAGTAAATGGAGGACATATATGTTTGGTGGAAAGAAAGAGAAGGCACTGCAGGACGAACTCTATACGATTAAGAAACAGATTGCAGAATACAGTGATGAATTAAAAGAAGATTCTGTGCAGATGACAGCATCCCGTGTCCAGATGGAAGAAAATATAGAAATTCTTGAGGAAAAGTTAGAATGTGTGGGTGAACTGGCAGAAGAGAGCTGCAGAACAGGAAAAGAACTGTACAGTACATTCGTTGAAGTACATAATGCTGTGGAATCTTTTGAGGCAAATCATTCCATTTTTATTGGACAGGTGGCAGAGCAGAATGAAAAGATCAAAGAAGTTTTTGAACAGCACAAGGCGTTAAAAGAACCGTGTGCACAGTTAGAAGAAAGTCTTTACCGTGCTTCGAAAGAGCAGGATGGTCTTGGAAATGTGACAGCTGAACTGGAAGATGATGCAAAAAATATGGGAGTGCTTGCATTGAATGCGGCAATCGAAGCAGCAAGAATGGGAGAGAATGGAGAAAAATTCCTTCATGCTGCGGAGGAGATCAAAAATGTGGCACAGCGGTATGAAGAAAGACTAAAGGCATTATCAGAACAGATTGACGCGATGGAAGAGGCGCAAAAAGAAATCAAAGAACAGACTGCACAGATCAATGAAATGCAGGCGGGTATTACATCGATGGTAATGAAACTGTACAGTGACAGTGCACAGAAACTTTCCATATATGAAAATGGACAGACTTCCTTAAGGGAGCACATGTCCGGCAACGCAGTACCGGCTGCGGATTTTATAAAACAGGCCGGGGAGGATTTCTTAAAACTCGGGGATGAGGCAAAAGTGCAGGTTACAGCACTGCGTGAAGAAATCAATGCAAAAAAATCTGCTGAGGATGAATTGGAAAAGATCTATAATGGATGTAAAGCACTTTTGGATATGGAGTAAGTAATCTGTAATGAAATATCTGCATGCAAAACAGTCAGCGGCATAGTAAAGAGCAGTATAGAAATGAGGGAAGAACTTATATGGCAAAAGAAGAACAGATGACGTATTTATCTGCGAATGGAACGACAAAGATCCATGCGGTAAAATGGATGCCGGAGGATGGAAAGTATAAGGCAATTTTACAGATCACGCACGGCATGATCGAATATATTGAAAGATATCATGAGTTCGCAGAGTACCTGACAGAGCGCGGATTTATGGTTGTTGGCCACGATCATTTAGGGCATGGCGCTTCGGTAAAAGATGAAACAGAGTGGGGATATTTTGCAGAAAATCCGAGTGATACGCTTGTTGCGGATATGCATAGCCTGCGAACAACAGTTCAGGGAGAGAATCCGGGGATACCGTATTTTATGATGGGACACAGCATGGGTTCTTATATGCTGCGAAAATATCTGTGTCTGCATGGTGAAAATTTAAGTGGAGCGGTCATTATGGGAACTGGGTGTGTGCCGGATGGCACCATGAAATTTGGTATGACGCTGTGTAAATTTTTAGCCTTTTTCCGTGGCTGGAATTACAGAAGTAAACTGGTGCAGAAACTTTCCTACAGCAAGCCATACCACAAATTTGACCTTTATGGAAAAGATTATACCAACAGCTGGCTGACAAAGGATGTGGAGCATGTCAAAAAATATTACAGTGATCCACGCTGCACGTTTCTGTTTACATTAAACGGGTACTATGGGCTGATGGAAGCGGTATATTTTGACAATCAGATGGATAATATAAAAAAAGTGCCGAAAGATCTGCCGGTTTTCATGGTTTCCGGGGCAGATGACCCGGTTGGTGACCTCGGTGAAGGGGTAAAAAAAGTTTATCATATGTACAAAGATGCGGGTGTGGATGATCTGACCTACCGTTTGTATGAGACAGACCGTCATGAGATATTAAATGAGACAGACCGCGATCAGGTTTATGCGGATATCTGTGCATGGATGAGTGTCAGAATTGCACAGATATAAAATATAAGATAGATTTACCTGCATAAAATATAAAGCAGGGATGGACAGTGTTAGTGAGGATTATTATGAGAAACAAAAAAGTAGTTAAAATATTATGTGTGATACTTGCAGCAGCGATGCCTGTTTCCTCCGGTGTGGGTGTGCAGGCAGCACAGGCAGGGGCAGTTGCAGCGACGGCAGATCAGACAGATGATGTGCAGAATGCAGCAGAAACTTCGGCAGAGGATTCTGCGCAGAATGCAGATAGTGACGATCTGGAAGGTTCCATTCAGTATTTGGATGATTCGGCTCAGACAAACAATTCTGATGCACAGCAGGATGGAAATATATCGTCGGATCAGACGCCACAGCAGGATGGAAATGCGACATCAGACCAGGCGTCACAGGATATCAACGGAACGATTGTGCAAAACGAGGACAGCGATAATGTCACAATCAAGGCAAGTGATAAACCGTACCTTGCGCTTGGAGCAGATCTTAATGATTCTCAAAGAGCGACGATTCTTTCTATTATGGGCATTGATGCGGCAAATCTGTCAAATTATGATGTGGTCTATGTGACAAATGCAGAGGAACACCAGTATTTAGATTCCTATATTTCATCCTCGCAGATTGGAACAAGATCGCTTTCTTCTGTTGTGATCGTACAGAGGGATAAGGGAAGCGGATTAAACATTTCCACAACAAATATTAATTATTGTACCGTTGGTATGTATAAAAATGCGCTGACTACTGCAGGGGTAACAGATGCAGATATTATTGTAGCAGGACCAACTCAAATTTCCGGAACGGCGGCTTTAGTAGGCGTATTAAAAGCATATCAGGAGATGACAGGAAAAGAGATCAGTGATTCGGTAGTTGATACGGCACTCAATGAACTTGTGCTGACCGGTCAGTTAGAAGATTCCTTAAAAGGTGTCTCCGACGCAGAAGTGGAAGAGTTTATTGCGTATATCAAGGCTCTGATTGCAAAAGATGACCTGACGGATGATGCCGGGATCAACGGTGCAATCGATGAGGCGTGTGAAAAATATGGTGTGACGTTATCGGATGATGAGCGTCAGCAGATCATAGATCTGATCAAGAAGATCAATTCACTCGGAATTGATTTAAACGGACTTGTGGATTATGCGGAGTCTTTGTACAATTCGTTTAAAAACGGAGATGGAAGTTCAAATAGCGGTATAGCAGCGGCTGTCGGTGGATTTTTTAAATCGATCATTTCTTCTGTGGGAGATTTCTTTAAAAAGTTATTTTCATAATAAATATATAACGAAAAGAGGAAGCGTATGTTAGAGAGAAAAAGAAAGTTAGACTGTGCAAATGGACGTGAAAAAGCAGATCTCGTATTGAAAAACGGAAATGTGCTGAATGTCTTTACGGAGGAAGTGTTAAAAGCGGATGTTGCGATCTGCGGGGACACGATCGTAGGCGTAGGTGAATACGAGGGAAAAGAAGAAATCGACTGTACCGGGAAATATCTGGTGCCGGGCTTTATCGATGCGCATATGCATATTGAATCCTGTATGGCAGCACCGGGAGAACTTGCCAAAGTCCTTGCGAAGGCGGGAACAACGACGATCATTGCCGATCCGCACGAGATCGTGAATGTCAGCGGAACAAAAGGAATGGACTATTTCTTAAAATGTGCTGCAAAACTTCTGGTAAACGTATTTTTTATGGTGCCTTCCGCAGTTCCTGCAACGGATGTGGAGACAAACGGCTGTGGTGAATTTCTTGCCTCTGACATGATGAAATATGTGGATAATGCAAGAGTACTTGGACTCGGTGAGACCATGCGTTTTATGGAGTGCTGTGAGGGTGAAAAGAGAATGGCAGACAAGTTAGAGCTGTTTGCCAAGAAACATATTGATGGGCATGCGCCTGGAATCCGAGGAAAAGAAGTGCAGGCATACCGTCTTGCCGGTGTGGAAAACGATCATGAGTGTTCTACCGCTGAGGAAGTGCTCGATAAACTCCGTGCCGGACTGCATATCTATGTGCGCGAGGGAAGTGGTGCAAAGAATTTAGAGACACTGATCAAAACAATGTTAGATGCAGGTGTATGCTTAGACCGCTGTGCTTTCTGTACGGATGACAAGCATGTGGAGGAGATCCGCAAAGAGGGACATATCAGTACCTGCATCCGCAAGGCGATTGCACTTGGCGTGCCGGTTGCAAAAGCCTATAAGATGGGAAGTTATCAGGCGGCAGAGTTTTATGGATTGAAAAATTATGGTGCGATCGGTGCGGGTTACCGTGCAGACATCGTATTTTTAGATGATTTAGAGCAGGTCAGACCGCTTGATGTCATGAAGGACGGACGTATTCTGACAGAGGAAGATTATGCGAAAGATTATTCCGTTCCGGTTCCGGATGAGCTGCTTCATACCGTTCATGTGGGAGAGGTCACCAAAGAGAAAATCAGGCTTTCCTGTGATGGAAAAACGGATGTGATACAGATGAACCCGCACCAGATCGTGACCACGCATCTGGTGGAGGAAGTGCCGACAGAAAACGGATATTTCAAATCGGATGGTGTATACAACAAGATCTGCGTGGTAGAGCGTCATGGAAAGACAGGGGAGATCGGTGTTGCGCCGCTGAAAGGGTTTGGCGTCAAAGGCGGCGCAGTGGCGACTTCCGTTGCACATGATTCCCATAACCTGATCGTTGCGGGCGATAATGATGAGGATATCCTTGCAGCAATCAAAGGTGTGGAAGAAAATCAGGGCGGATATGTTATCGCTTCCGGTGGAAAAGTCGTGGATGTGCTTCCGCTTCCAATCTGCGGTCTGATGAGCGAAAAATCCTGTGATGAGATCACGGAAAAAGTGGCGGACATGTTGGAGGAAGCAAAGAAACTTGGCATTTCCGAGGACATCGATCCATTTATCACGCTTTCCTTTATGGCACTTACGGTAATACCGGAGATCCGTGTGACAGAGCGCGGCGTGTATCTGTTTGGTGCGAAATAGTAAGGCAGTTATAATTTTTTGTATATGAAAAAAGAGATATGATATCGAAAAGTGTACCGACCCCAAAAGTTAGACCTAAAAATCTAACGATTGGAGGCCGGTATTTTTATTGCTTTATTTGTTTCATATAAATTCAATGAAATCTCAATATCTTGTAATCTTTAGAATTCCTTAATAATATTTTCCATAAAATAAATGTTGACAAATTATATTATACAAAGTATAGTATTGATAATAAAATAATATTAAAACAGATAGAATATTATAAAGAAAAGGAGATGAGCGTATGGTATTTAATACAGGAGCCGCTCTCTTAGACGCGATCGTGTTAGCTGTTGTGTCGAAAGAGGAGGAAGGCACCTATGGCTATAAAATCACACAGGATGTACGAAAAGCCATTGATGTATCAGAGTCCACTTTGTATCCGGTGCTCAGGAGACTGCAGAAAGACGGATGCCTTGAGGTATATGACAGAGAGTGCGGAGGCAGGAACAGGCGTTATTATAAGATCACGGAACCGGGGCAGGATAAGTTAGTTGAATACCGGAGAGAATGGGAAGATTATTCCATGAAAATATCAGCATTATTTTCAGGAGAGGAGCTTTAGAGGTTATGAAAAGAGAAGAATTTTTAAAACAGTTAGAACAGCTTCTGGATGGAATATCAGAAGAAGAAAAAGCGGATGCGCTTGCGTTTTACCGCAGTTATTTTGAAGATGCGGGCGAGGAAAATGAGGAATCCGTCATAGCGGAGCTTGAATCACCGGAGAAGGTTGCCCAGAGCATCAAAAAAAATCTTGGCATGGAAAAAGAGAATGGATCTTATGGCATGCCGGCGGATCAAAATCCGGAGTGGAATAAGAACGATGATGATATGTTTGTGAAAAGCGAAGAGGCTCCAAAAGAAAAGAAAGGTGGATGGAGTGCAGCGGCAATCGTATTGGTGGTTCTTACATCACCACTCTGGCTGACATTGCTTTTAGTCGTGGCATCACTTCTTCTTGCGGTTGTTGCGATATTGTTTGGCATTGCGGTTGCAGTGGTTGCAGTGATGGCATCACTTGTGTTTGCAGGTTTCCTTTTGATTGGTTTTGGATTCAGCACTTTATTTACCGGTGGAGTGGCTGTCGGACTTGGACTGACCGGAGCAGGACTTTTGGTATTGGGACTTGGAATCCTTGCAGTACTTCTGGTCGTGTGGGTGTCTGGCGTATTCCTTCCATGGGCAGTCAGGGGAATCATCGGTTTGTGTAAAAAACCGTTTGAAAAGAAGAAAGAAAGTGGGGTGGCAGCATGAAAAAATTTACAAAAATTATGTTAATCATTGCAGTGTCATTGCTTGGTGCAGGACTGATCTTCTGCGGTGTCAGTACTGCGATGGGGGCTTCTGTATGGCGTATGGCAAAGAATGGAGAACTCCGGTATGGAAACTGGCATATTGGTCCGGTGGGACTTTATTATAGCAGTGCTGATGGAGATGACGAAGAAGATGATGATATAGATGATTTTGATGAAGATGACGATGATAGCGATGACGATGATAGCGATGACGATGATAGTGATGACGATGATATGATAACAGATATCAGTGATATGGAGTTTTCTACTGAGGTACCTGCAGGTGGAGCAGACAGCAGCTTTGATGTCTCTTCCATTCGAAATATCAAGCTGGATATTGATGCAGCGGAAATTACAGTCAAAGAACCGGATGACAGTACGAAGATCCGCGCCGTATTAAAACACGGTAAGGAGAAATATTATTCCTGCAGGTTGGATGGTGATACACTAAAAATTAAATATGATGCAAAAAAACATTATTATAAAAAATCACCGCAGATCATCTTGTATCTGCCCAAGGGAAGTTCTTTTGATGAGCTGAATTTTGATATCGGTGCTGCAGACATGAGCTGGAAAGATTTTGATGTCAGCTGCAACAATCTGATTCTAAAAGTCGGGGCCGGTAATTTTGAAGCAGAGCAGTTTCAGGTATACGGAAAGATGGATGTATCCGTAGGCGTTGGAAATGTGGAGATTACAGACGGTGTAGTTTATGGTGATGTTGCGTTAGACTGTGGGGTTGGCAATTTTTCCATGGAGGGAAGTGTTGAGGGGAACCTGAAAGCAGACTGCGGCATGGGAAGCATGACACTCGATTTAAACGGCGAGGAAAAAGAGTATAACTACAAACTTTCCTGCGGACTTGGTTCGATTGATGTGGATGGTGAAACTTACTCAAACATCAGCGGAGATAAAGAAGTCAAAAATGAAGGGGCAGAGAAAAATATGGAACTTGACTGTGGCATGGGAAGTATTGAAGTGGATTTTGAGTAGACTAAGATCCTGTGTCAGTTGACAATTAAGGTGCAAATCATTATGATAAAAATGACGTCGGCGTACAATCGTTGTACATCGGCGTCATTTTTGTAGTGTTTCTCAGACCAAAGAAAAACAAAACAATGCAAAAATGGGGGATCTATGAATAAAACAATCAGAATCGTACTTTATGTACTTTCCATACTGACTGTGGCGGGCGTGATCGCAGCGGCAATTTTAACCGGCGGCCAGGCAAAACCGGCGTCTGCGCCGGGGGCGACGGCAGAAGAGGAGCAGGCGGAGATGTCTGACGCAGAAGCCACTCTGGATGGGGAAGCCACAGCGGATGGAAGTGGAATATCGACGGATGGTGCAGAAACGGCAGGTGAAGACGGAAGCATATCAGAGAATGCAGCCACAGCAGGTGAAAATGGAAGCATATCAGATGATGCAGCCACAGCAGCTGGAACTGGGAGTGCATCAGATGAAACAGCAAACAAGGATAATCAAAAAGACTCCGGCGATACAACCATCATCCTGACCGGTGATGTTCTTTTTGCAAATGCTTTCAAGGCAGCCTACGATGCCGGCGGGATCGAGCGTGTCGTCTCACCGGAACTGTTAGAACAGTTAAAGGCAGCCGATATCCTGATGGTAAACAATGAGTTTCCATTCAGTGACCGCGGGGAACCGATGGCAGATAAGCAGTTCACATTCCGGTGCAGTCCTTCCTATGTAAAGGCATTAAATGAAATGGGTGTGGATATTGTATCACTTGCAAACAACCACACGTTAGACTATGGAAGAGCGGCGCTGTCAGACACTTTCAGTGCATTAGACGGAGCAGGAATCCTGTACGGTGGTGCCGGAGATTCGGTGCAGCGTGCAAAAGAAGTGCAGATTATGGAAGTAAATGGGAAAAAATATGGATTTATCGCTGTATCGCGCGTGGTACCGTCTGCTGATTGGAAGATCGAGAGTGCTGCGCCGGGAATGTTTACCTGTTATGATGCCACAGCACTGATCGAAGTGATCAAAGAAGCAAAACAGACCTGTGATTTTGTGACGGTATTTCCACACTGGGGGACAGAGTACAGCGAACAGCCGAATGCCGTGCAGCGTGAACTTGCGAAAAAGTGCATGGATGCAGGGGCAGATCTGGTTGTCGGAGCACATACCCACTGTCTGGAAGGAATCGAATATATTGACGGAAAACCTGTTTTTTACAGTCTGGGTAATTTTATTTTCGGACAGAATATTGACAGATCCGCAGCTGTGAAAGTTACAGTGATAGAAGATGGAACAGTTTCTTATGCGCTGATTCCGGTCTATGCATCGGACGGGCAGACAAAACAGATGGATGCGAATGCGGCACCGGGGTTGTTTTCTTATATGGAGAGTATCTCGGACAATGCTTCGGTAGATGCAGCGGGAAATATCAGTGAAAAATAGTATAGGAGGAATAGTATGAAAAACAAAATTTTGGGATTGCCAAAGGCGGCTGTGATTGTCATTGGCATTGTAATTACGGCGCTTTTTCTGGTGCTGATGAACCTGGTTGGAGGAGTAGTGGCACATCTGACATCCATTACAGACAGTTACACGTTACAGCTGATCGCCGAGATCGGTGTAGCAATCTATGCAATCGGTATGCTGTTTCTTATGGGATATCAGCAGTCGCTTAAGAAAACCGGTGTGGGATTTTTAAGAGGATTTTATATCGGTGGTTTTATGGTTGGCTACTGCGTGTATGTGGCAGTTGCACAGTTATTTTTGCAGAGTGTTTCCGGTTCAGACGGAGTGCGTTCTGCCGGTGGGATCATCATTTACATATTGACAATGTTTTTCGTAGGCATGAATGAGGAAGTGATCATGCGTGGAATCGTGTTGAATCTTTTTGCCGACCGTTTTTCAAACACAAGACGGGGTGTACTTGCAGCCATTATTTTATCCAGTGTGATCTTTGGCGCTGCACATATCCCGAATGTGCTTTCCGGTGTGCCGTTATCCAGCGCATTGATCCAGGCACTGCAGGCAACATTGCTCGGTGTGCTGTTTGCAGCGATCTATCTGCGCAGCGGAAATTTATGGATTTGTATCATTATTCATGCATTTGTTGATTTTGGCGGATTAATGGCGAGTGGCATCTTTGGAAATGGTGATATGACAGATATGATCGGCAGCCTTTCTGTGTTAAATCTTGTAGTGACAGTTCCGCTGTTTTTGGTTCCATGTATCGTATTACTGCGGAGAAGCAAGTTAGACGAGATTGTGGAAATGAGAGAAGGTGAGATTATCATCCCGTCAGAGCGTGAGGGAGAAAATATTGCGACGGTATCATTAGTTCTTGGAATCCTTGGCATTGTGACAGGGTTTGTGGGATATGGAGCAGGATTTGGTCTGGTCGGTCTGCTTGGTGCAATCTGTTCGAAAAAAATAAAACCACAGCAGAACGGTACGGCAACCGCTGCATTGGTCACTTCAATCATCGGACTGGTGATCGCTGCACTGATGATTACTGCAATCATGTTTCTCATGCCGGTTTTAGGTGATACCAGTACACTTGAATCCATTATGAATCAGTGATTCTGTCTGGGTGAGGAATGCTGCCTGCGGTACTGATGCGGGGAAACACCATATTTTTCTTTAAATGACCGGATCAGGTGACTGCAGTCGGCGTATCCCGTCTCCTGACTGATATAATTTAAGTCAAAATTTGTAAAAAGAAGCATATCTTCTACTTTGCACAGCCGGATAAATTCAATATATTTTTTACAGGACTGCCCGTAGATTTCACGGAAATTTTTGGCAAAATGTGAATAACTCATATGACAGAGTGTAGCAATATCTTCTACACGGATGTTTTCGCAGGCGTGACGGTCAATGTATTCTGTGATGGTATAGATTGTATTTTCTTTTGTGAGTGAAGAAAAATAACAGTCAGTATCGAACCCGTCATCGCGCCAGATGCGAAGCAGCCAGGTCAGAAGTTCTTTGACCTTTGACTGCAGGATCATCTGATACCCATACTGCATATTTTGCATTTCGCGGACACAGTCGTCAAATAAAGACTGTACCGGAAGAGAGTGGAGTATCTCCTCCGGGAAATAAATATCAGCCTGCTCGTTATTTATGGCATTGTTAAACAGTGCACTGTAATTCCAGCTTCCACCGGTAAGTGAAGCGGAAGAATCCAGCTGGCTTAGGTCAAATTTTAAAACATAATACTGCAGAGGGGCATCGGACACTGCATGGACAGAATGAACGACGGAGGGGAGAAAGACGATCATGTCACCTTCCGTCACAATATAACTTTGTTCATTCTGATACATCAGGGCGGTGCCCCTTGTTATATACAGGATTTCCATAAAATAATGCCAGTGTGGCTGCACGGGCAGCCATTCTTTCTTCATATCTAAAAAGAAACATTCGTAAGGTTTGTTCAGTTTGTCGGTATATTCAAATAAAGATTTCATAGGCGGCTCCATAAAAATAGATTTATGCAATTTTTAACTTGAAAAATTATAGCAGATATATATGACGAATGCTATATTAATGGCAGAATCAGTAAAATAAATGTTATATTTTTAAGAGTGCATTGAGAAAAGGGAGGAAAAAAATATGGAATATATCTGTGGGGTGACTTTTGCACCGTTTGCGTGTGTCGGGGCTTTTTTTAAACCGGGGGCAAAGGAGAGCCTTGCCATGATGAAAGAGAGAACCGGCGCAAATTTCGTGATATTTGTGCCTGGAGGGTTACAGGAGACACCGCAGTCGGAGGAGATCTGCTTCACATCAAAGGCGACGATGGAAGATGACGAGCTGATCGCTATGATTGAATATGCAAAGGAAATAGGGCTTCGTGTGGCATTAAAACCGACCGTAAACTGTAAAAACGGGACCTGGCGGGCGCATATTAATTTTTTTGATGAGGATGTTCCGTGTGAACCGAAATGGGGAAACTGGTTTGCATCCTATACGGCATTTCAGCTTCACTATGCGAAAATTGCAGAACAGCATGACTGTGAAATGTTTATTGCCGGCTGCGAGATGGTGATGAGTGAGCACCGTGAAGCAGAATGGCGCAAACTGCTCTCGGATATCAGACAGGTCTATCATGGACTGCTTTCCTATAATACAGATAAGTATCAGGAACACCGGGTAAACTGGTGGGATGCTGTGGATGTGATTTCTTCGAGTGGTTACTATCCATATGGGGACTGGGAAAATCAGCTGGATCGTATTGAAACCGTGGTAAACAGATTTCAAAAACCGTTTTTCTTTGCGGAAACAGGATGTATGTCGGTAAAAGGTTCCAAAGAGGTGCCAAATGACTGGTGTGTAAGAGGTGATGCGGATCCAAAGGGTCAGGCAGAATGGTACGAAGATATGTTTAATGCCTGCAGTAAAAGAGACTGGGTAGGAGGTATGGCACTCTGGTCCTGGGATGCAAAGCTTTATCAGGAGCGGAGTGCAAAGACCCGTATGGACTATGAAATTTATGCAAAGCCCGCAGAAAAAGTCGTCAAAAAATATTATGATATTTTTAATAAATGATGTTGATGTCAAAAGCTGATTTTTAAATAAAAATAGTCAAAAGGTTAAAATTAGTTTACAATAACTTAAAAAAAGGTTATAATCCAAAATATAATAAAAAATGAATCGCAGAAAAGTAAAGGAGAAGAAGAATGAGCAATTACATGGAAACTTACAAACAGTGGTGCACAGATCCATATTTTGATGCAGATACAAAGGCTGAGTTAAAGAAGATCGAGGGGGATCAGGCAGAGATCGAGGATCGTTTTTACAGACAGTTAGAATTTGGTACCGGTGGTTTAAGAGGCGTGATCGGAGCCGGAACCAACCGTATGAATATTTATACCGTACGTCAGGCAACACAGGGACTTGCAAATTACATTATTTCCCAGAATGGACAGGAAAAGGGTGTTGCAATCGCACATGACTCCAGAATTATGTCCCCGGAATTTACCGAGGAGGCAGCACTCTGCTTAAATGCAAACGGCATTAAGGCATATGTATTTGACAGCCTTCGTCCGACACCGGAGTTATCTTTTGCAGTCCGCGAGTTAGGATGTATTTCCGGTATTGTAATTACAGCAAGCCATAACCCGAGAGAATACAACGGATACAAAGTATACTGGGAAGATGGTGCACAGATCACACCGCCTCACGACAAAAATATTTTAGCGGAAGTTGCAAAAGTAACTTCCTTCGATCAGGTAAAGACCATGGCAAAAGAAGAGGCAGTTGCAGCAGGCCTTTACAATGTGATCGGTAAAGAGATCGATGACCGTTATATGGAAGAACTGAAAAAACAGTCCATTCATCCGGAGATCATCAAAGAGATGGCAAAAGATATCAAGATCGTATACACACCGCTTCACGGAACTGGAAATCTTCCGGTGCGCCGCGTGTTAAAAGAGCTTGGTTTTGAGCATGTATATGTAGTGCCGGAGCAGGAAAAACCGGATGGTAATTTCCCGACCGTTGCATACCCGAACCCGGAGTCACCAAAAGCATTTGAACTTGCATTAAAACTTGCAAAAGAAGTGGATGCGGACATCGTTCTTGCAACTGACCCGGATGCAGACCGTCTTGGCGTATACTGCAAAGATACGAAGAGTGGCGAGTATGTGACATTTACCGGAAATATGTCAGGTATGCTGATCGCGGAATACATTTTAAGAGAAAAAACAGCAATGGGAACTATGCCGAAGAATCCTGCACTGGTTGAGACAATCGTTACAACCGATATGGCAAAAGCGATCGCAAAAGCTTACGGTGTAAAACTGATCGAAGTTTTAACCGGATTTAAATATATCGGAGAGCAGATCAAATTTTTCGAGCAGCAGAATACTTACGATTATGTGTTTGGTTTAGAGGAAAGCTACGGATGCCTTGCAGGTACTTACGCAAGGGATAAGGATGCCTGTGTTGCAGTCATGATGTTATGTGAGGTTGCTTCCTGGTGCAAGAAGAACAATATGACCTTATGGGATGAGATGCTTGCCATGTATGAGAAATACGGCTATTACAGAGAGGGACTTGAGACAAAGACCTTAAAGGGAATCGACGGAGCTGCACAGATCCAGGAGTTGATGAGCAATTCCAGAAAAAATCCTCCGAAAACACTTGGCGGATTTGATGTGCTTGCAGTGCGCGACTATAAAGAAGATACCAGAAAAGATACTGTGACCGGAGAAGTGACAAAGACAGGTCTGCCGGAATCTAACGTACTTTACTATGAACTTTCTGACAATGCATGGTGCTGTATGCGTCCGTCCGGAACAGAGCCGAAGATCAAATATTACTTTGGTGTAAAAGGCAGTTCGTTAGAAGATGCAGAAAAGAAACTTGCCGTGTTAAAAGAAGACTTGCTGAAATAACAGGAGGAAATACAGCATGGCAATCACATACTTTGAAAAAGAACGCATTTTCAAGCTGGATACGCCAAACTCCAGTTATGTGATCGGTATCGTGGATAAAGAAAACTTTGTCGGTCATGTTTATTATGGTAAGAAATTAAGAGATGCAAACATCGCGTACCTGCTCCGTACAGGAGAAGGACCGTTTGTGCCTTCGGAAAATAACAGGGAGCGTGTTTCTTTTTACGATACATTTCCGATGGAATATGCCGGAAACGGACTCGGAGATTACAGAAGAAGCAGTATCTCAGTAAGAACGGCAGGCGGACACACCGCAGTGTCACTGTTTTATGTTTCACATAAAATCTATGCAGGAAAACCGGGACTTGCCGGTCTCCCTGCAACATTTGGGGACGAGAATGCCTGCGAGACATTAGAGCTTCTCTGTGAGGATCCGGTACTTGGATTGAAAGTAACATTGCTCTATACGGCATTTTCGGATGTGGATGTCATCACAAGAAGCGTGCGGATCGAAAATGACGGCGAGATGTTATATCTGACAAAGGCACTGTCCTTCTCCATGGATATGGATAACCGTGATTTTACACTGCTTACGATGCACGGTTCCTGGGCGAGAGAGCGTATGTTAGAACACCGCAAAGTAAAAAAAGGATTTATGGGTGTGGAATCCGTAAGAGGTGAGTCCTCCCATCAGGAGCATCCGTTTATGGCACTTGCGGCAGGAAATGCCGACCAGTCACAGGGCGAAGTGTATGGCATGCATTTTGTATACTCCGGCAACTTTATTGGACAGGTCGAGTTGGGACAGTTTGATACCGTCCGTGTCGGCATGGGAATCCATCCGGAGAACTTCTGCTGGAAGTTAGAAAAAGGTGAGAGTTTCCAGACACCGGAAGTTGTGCTGGTTTACAGTGACACCGGATATGACGGCATGACGCACCAGTTCCATGAACTTTACCGGAACCACCTGATCCGCAGCGAATATAAGGATAAGAAACGTCCGATTCTGATCAACAACTGGGAAGCAACTTATTTTGATTTCAATACAGAAAAATTACTTTCCATTGCAAAAAAAGCATCGGAACTTGGCATTGAAATGCTGGTTATGGATGATGGCTGGTTTGGACACCGCAATGATGATTCATCAAGTCTGGGTGACTGGTATGTCAACGAAGAAAAATTAAACGGTGGTTTAAAACATCTGGTAGATGAGGTAAATAAGCTTGGATTAAAATTCGGTATCTGGTTTGAGCCGGAAATGATCTCACCGGATTCAAAACTTTACGAGGCACATCCGGACTGGGCAATTCAGATTCCGGGAAGAGAGGGATCTCTCTGCAGAAATCAGTATGTACTTGATCTTACCAGAAAAGAAGTGCGCGATTATGCATATGAGAGCGTGGCGTCGATCTTACGCAGTGCAAATATTGAGTATGTCAAATGGGATATGAACCGTCAGCTTTCTGACATCGGAAGCTATGGACTTCCTGCAGACCGACAGGGTGAACTTTATCACCGTTATGTGCTGGCAGTGTATGAGATGCAGGAGCGTCTGGTAACAGAGTTCCCACATCTTTTACTGGAAAACTGTTCCGGCGGTGGGGCACGTTTTGATCCGGGTATGCTTTATTACAGTCCACAGATCTGGTGCTCGGATGATACGGATGCGGTGGAGCGGTTAAAGATTCAGGAAAGTACGGCGATGATCTATCCGTTATCGACGATGGGAGCGCACGTTTCAGACTGTCCGAATCATACGGTGGGACGTGTTACACCGTTTGAGACAAGAGGTCATGTAGCGCTTGCAGGAACTTTCGGTTATGAGCTGGATATCACAAAGATTCCGGAAGAAGACAGACAGATGATCCCGAAACAGGTTGCCATGTATCATAAATACAATGATCTGGTAAGAAGCGGCGATTATTACAGGATCGCCTCCTATCAGGAAAATCATTATTTTGACTGTTACGAGGTGGTTTCAAAAGATAAATCAGAAGCACTGGTTACATTTGTGCAGGTGATCAACCGTCCGAATTATAAGAGCAGAAGAATCACATTAAAAGGACTCGATCCGCAGAAGAATTACTGTCTGGAAGGCGAAGATACTGTATATGCGGGAGATACATTAATGTATGCAGGTATTCTGATCCAGAATCCATGGGGTGATTTCCAGTCAAAACTGTTACATTTTGTGGAAAAGAAATAAGATTAAATCGAAAAAGTAAAAAGTAGTAAGAAGGGGACGGTTATGGCAAAAGCAGTAAAGCTGGCAGACATTGCAGAGCAGCTTGGTGTCAGTACGGTCACGGTCTCAAAAGCACTTTCCGGACAAAAAGGTGTCAGCGAGGCTATGCGGGAAAAAATCAAACAATTGGCAGATGAACTTGGATACAAGCAGCCATCTGCCGTAAAAAAAGAAAAGTCAGTAAAAAGTTATAATATCGGGGTGCTGGTATCGGAAAAATACTTAGGAGAGTATGCATCCTTTTACTGGAGAATGTACCAGAGTGTTGCAACAAGGGCCGTTCAGAAAGAATGTTTCACGATGCTTGAGGTTGTTTCATTAGAAGATGAAGCCGAGGCGAATCTGCCTAAAATCGTGCTGGAACGTAAAGTAGATGGTCTGATTCTGATCGGACGGCTGAGGACAGAATATTTAGGTGCATTAAGACAGAATACACAGATTCCGATCGTGTATCTTGATTTTTATGATGAACACCAGATGAGTGATGCGGTGATCTCTAACAGTTACTATGGTACTTACATGCTGACGAATTATCTGATCGAGCATGGTCATGAAAAAATTGCGTATGTCGGAACTCTGTTGTTTACAGCAAGTATCACAGACCGTTATTTCGGTTACCGGAAATCCATGTTAGAACATGGTATTGAAGTGCCACAGGAGTGGATCATATCGGATCGTGATATGGAATGTGGTGTGGTAGAGGTTGATATTCATCCGGATCAGATGAAAGATATGCCGACGGCATTTGTGTGCAACTCCGATCTCACGGCAAGCATGGTCATCAATCAGTTAGAAGAGCAGGGGTATCGCGTTCCGGAAGATTTTTCAGTGGTTGGATTTGATAACTATCTTTTTCCGGGACTGTGTGATGTCGAGATCACAACTTATGAGGTGGATATCCGTGAAATGGCAAATAAAGCAATACATGTGCTGTTAAAGAAAGTCAGCGGGGAACGTTATAAACAGGGAATTACCATTGTTGAGGGAAGGCTGGTGGAAAAAGCCAGCGTGCAGCAGGTTGTAAAATAAGAGAAAGCGGTAAGTTGTGAAAGGCTTGCCGCTTTCTCTTTTTTTCGTTTCATGGATTTCACACCAAATTTTGGCTTGTGGTTGACATGCTTCGCCCGTCCAAATGGTGTGTCGTAGGTCTGTGAATGGCATTTTGCGCAAAGCCGGAGTTAATTTTGGTTCCGTTGTACGAAAATAAGAAAAGTCTAGGTATGCCTGGTTTAGATTTTCTCGGAGTGACGTGACCGGCAACAACGAGTCATCCATGACTCGATGCTGCCTTGTTCTGCCATCCGTGGCAGAACATCACTATGTGTAGACAGGCACACCAAGATTTTCTAATTTTCTTCCAAAGTCACAAAATTAGCTCTGGCTTTGCGCAAGATGCCAGCCTTCAGGTTATGAACACCATTTGGGCGGGCGGTTCATCTCAGAATTGGGGGTGCGGGTGTGAATTTTTGATATTCGCACGAATGGAAATATGCTTAAAATCGTAATGTGCTGTATCATTAATATTCAGCCTGATGACTTGTCTGAAGTTTCATCTGCTATGTTGCATTACATTAATCATTTCGTAAATTACCAGACTGATAATGCAGATTATTATTCCAAGTATGTATGTTTAAAAGCATAGATATAACAGATTGTGTCGAGATTTTTCAACCTTTTTGAAATGAATGTCACAAAAATTTACGCACCCCCAAGGTTGTAAAATGAGTTCCCCGACGAAGAGTGGTTCACAACCTTGCGGCTGGCAAATCGCATCAAGCCGAGACTCGTTTTGTGACTTTGGAAGGAAATTAGAAACTCTTAGGATGCCTGTTCGCAACATAGTGTTGTGCTGCCATGGACGGCAGCACAAGTCCTAATGTGCCCGGATGGCGCATTTAGGACGTACACGTCACTCCGCCCCAACCTGAATCAGGCATGCTTAGAGTTTCTTATTTTCGGACAACGGAAACAAAACAGTCCCGGCTTGATGCAATTTGCCAATCGTAACCCCCCAGAACCACCCTACACAAGGAAACTCATGTCACCCACAAACCATCATTTGGTGAGCATTTCATATTGTTAAGTTATGGATGTTCTGCAGATAACGCTGTGGTGAAATAAGTAATTAGTTAAACTAAAATCAAGGTAAATAAGTAAATTAATCAATTTACAAAATATAGACTAAAATAAGCTAAAAAATGAAACTAAAACAAAAATAAATGTGAAAAAGTGCACAAAAACAGCAAAATAGAATTGTCTATAGTGCCGAAATGCACAATAGAAGGGTTAAAATGGACTAAAATCAGGAAAAAAGTGTTGACTAAAAAATAAAACGATATATAATTAAATTAAGTTACAAAACAAGTAACAAACATCATAAGGAGGAAAATTCTATGAAATTAAGAAAAGTTTTAGCCGTTACTTTAGTAGCAGCAATGACCATGAGCATGGCAGCATGCGGTGGCTCAAACAACACAGCAGGCAATGGGGGAACAACAGACAACAACAGTGCAGCAGCAGATAACAGCACAGATGCATCAAATGATGTAGCAGCAACTGAGAGTGGTGATGCTTCTACATCCACAGACGGATCTTTATCCTATGCAGACATCAAACTCGGTGAGGATTATACAGATCTGACAGCAACAATTTCGTTATTCAACCACAGAACAGATCTTGAATCTGACGATTATAACGGAACAACATGGAAAGAGTATTTAGCGGCATTCAATGAAATGTATCCAAATATTACAGTTGAACTTACAACCGATACCAACTATGCAGATGATGCTCTGATGCATTTACAGTCTGGTGACTATGAGACAGTCATGATGATCCCGGCGGTTGATAAGGCAGACTTAAGCAATTACTTTATTTCATATGGTGATCTTGATACCATGAAGACCCAGATCAATTATGCAACTACATGGGAGTATGGCGGACAGGTTTACGGTGTTCCTTCTACAGCAACTACACAGGGTATCGTATACAATAAAAAAGTATTTGAAGAAGCAGGAGTTACAGAACTTCCAAAGACTCCGGAAGAATTTATCGGTGCATTACAGAAAATCAAAGATAATACAGATGCCATCCCGCTTTATACAAACTATGCAGCAGGCTGGACAATGGGAGCATGGGATGCTTACATCGGAAATAATGCAACAGGCGACAATACATATATGAACCAGAAATTAGTTCATACAAAAGATCCATTCCAGAATTATGGCGATGATACACATGCTTATGCAGTTTACAAGATCCTCTATGATGCAGTTGCAGACGGACTGATTGAAGATGACTTTGCAACAACTGACTGGGAGGGCTGTAAAGGTATGATCAACAATGGTGAGATCGGTTGTATGGTACTTGGCTCATGGGCTTATCCTCAGATGGAAGCAGCAGGCGAAAATGGCGCAGATATCGGTTATATGCCATTCCCGATCACTGTAAATGGTGAGCAGTATGCATCAGCAGGTGCTGATTACTCTTATGGTATCAATGCAAATGCAACAGATGATGAAAAAGCAGCAGCTATGGTATTTGTAAAATGGATGACAGAAAAATCCGGTTTCTCATACAACGAGGATGGACTTCCAGTCGCAGCCGGCAGTACAGATACAAAACTTTCCTTCGATGGCGTAACATTCTTAGAGGATGAACCTGCATTAGCTGGCGAGGAAGATTTCTTAAATGAGATGAATGCAGAGTCTGAGTTAAATATTAACGCAGGTGGAGACAGTAAAATCCAGGCAATCATTGAGCATGCATCCAATGGCGATAAGACATTTGATGAGATCATGGACGAATGGAACACAGCATGGTCTGATGCACAGGAATCAAACGGAATTGAAGTAACTGAGTAATATAGTTCCACAAAAGGGAAGGGGAGGTTCCCCTTCCCGGATAAAAGACAATGGATGGAGGAATTGTGGATATGGAAGGGAAAAAACCATTCAGTTTTACAAAATGGGCAAAAAGCAGAAAAGGACAGCAGGTGATCATCTGTGTGGCATTTATGACAATTCCGCTGTTATTGCTGTTTGTATTTACTTATCTGCCTTTTGCCGAGATGGTAAAATTCAGTTTTTATAAGATGAAATATTTAACTCCGGTAGATCAGAGAAAATTTGTCGGATTTAAAAATTATATTGACGTATTTCGCAGGGATGACTGCTTTGGAGCATTAAAGCTCAGTCTTTATTATATGGTAGGTGCGATTATTCAGCTTGTACTTGCACTTTATCTGGCTACTATTTTAAGTTTTAAGGTAAAGGGAGGAAATTTCTTTAAAGGATTAATGTTTTTCCCATATCTGATCAGTGGTATTGCAATCGGATTTATTTTTAAATTTTTCTACACCAGAGGATTTGTACTTGATACGATCTTACAATGGTGTGGATTTAAACTTGACAATCTTCCATACTGGCTGAAAGATCAGTCAATTAACAACTGGTCTTTGGTGGCTACTTCGGTATGGCGTTATTTTGGACAGAACATGGTATTGTTTATCGGTGCAATCATGTCTGTGGATGCAGACCTTTACGAAGCAGCAGAGTTAGATGGTGCAAATAAATTTCAGCAGTTTAAACATATTATTCTGCCGAGTATCAAAACAATTATCACTTTAAATGTAATTCTTTCTATCACAGGTTCCTTAAGTGCATTTGAGCAGCCTTACGTTATCACAGATGGTGCAAATGGAACCGGAACATATTTTGTAATTATGAATGAGATCGCTCATGTAAGCCAGAAAGTCGGTCTTGCATCAGCAATGGCAGTCGTACTTCTCCTTATCATTTTTGCATGTACGATTTTACAGAAATTATTCTTTAAATACATCTTCCGTGATGCTGAGAGTGAGGATGAGTCCTATAAAGCAAAACGTGCAAGATTAAAAGCAGAAAAACAGGCAAAGAAAGTCGGAAAGGGAGTGGCATAGGGCGATGAAAAAACATAATGTAAATGTGCAGAAAAGAAAAAAACATTATACCGTTGGTGCAATCCTCTGGCTGATCGTTGAATATGTATCGTTGATCTTCTTTGGACTTTGTGCAGTTGTTCCGGTTATCTCCTGTGTGATTACAGCATTTAAGACACAGGAAGAATATCAGGCGACCAATGTTATGACATTGCCGGAGAACTGGCTGAATTTTGATAATTTTATTAAAGCATTTCAGACAGCGGATATGGGAAGAGCTTTCTTAAACTCCGTGATCGTTATGGTATCTGTCCTGGTTGTTTCCATTGTAATCGGAACACAGCTTGCTTATGTATTAAACCGTTTTAAATTCCCGGGAAACGGACTGATCCGAAACCTGTTTTTGTTTGCTTCACTGCTTCCGGCAGTTGCAATGCAGGTAACTGTATATAATATCATGACAGCATTGCACTTTGTCAATCATTTATATGGATATATTATTCTGATGTGCGGAACGGATGTTATCTCAATTTACATTTTCATTCAGTTTATGGAAAATATACCAATATCTCTGGATGAATCGGCAATCATTGATGGCGCATCCTACTGGACAATTTACTGGAAAATTATGCTTCCACTGTTAAAACCGGCAATCGTGACATCCTGTATTTTAAAGGGGGTTGGTGTTTATAACGAGTACTATATGGCAAACCTTTATCTGATGGATAAAAAGTTACATACAATCGCGACATCACTTTATACATTTGTTGGCCCGATGGGAAGTCAGTACAACCTGATCTGTGCAGGTGTTATCATTTCCCTGCTTCCGGCATTGATCGTATTTATCCTCTGTCAGAAACAGATTTACAGTGGAATTGCTGCTGGTGCAGTAAAAGGCTAAAGAGAGAAAGAGGAAACGGTTATGAGTGAGTTAAAAGAACTTGCAGCAGAAGCAAAACACGAACTGCTCACACATATCATTCCATTTTGGAGAGGTATGCGGGATGATAAGTTCGGCGGATATTACGGTTATCTTTCCTATGATCTTGCACTGGATGAAAAAGCAGAAAAAGGATGTATCTTAAACAGCCGTATTACCTGGTTTTTTGCAAATGCGTATTTACTTTATAAAGACGGCGGCATTTCGGAAGAGGAATGCGAGGCAGCAGGTTTTAAGGGAGAAGACCTGCTTGCCGAGGCAAAACATGGTTATGAATTTTTAAGGGAACATTGTATCGACAAAGAATACGGAGGGATCTTCTGGTCATTAAATTATGACGGAACACCACTTGATACAACTAAACATACATACAATCAGGCATTCTGTATTTATGCGTTGTCATCTTACTATGATGCAGCCGGGGATAAGGAAGCGTTAGAACTTGCTTTTTCCCTGTTTGATATCATTGAGGAGCGCTGCACGGATGAGATCGGTTACTTAGAAGCTTTTACAAGAGATTTCAAACCGGAATCAAACGAAAAGCTTTCTGAGAACGGTGTACTTGCAGATAAGACAATGAATACACTGCTTCATGTTTTTGAAGCGTATACAGAATTGTACCGCGTGACAAAAAATGAAAAGGTTGGAAAGAGACTGATGTGGATCATGGATACCTTTGCAGATAAGGTATACAATCCGGCAAAACAGCGTCAGGAAGTATTTTTTGATGCAGACTATAACACAATCTTAGACCTTCATTCTTATGGTCATGACATTGAGACAGCATGGCTGATGGATCGCGGTGTCGATGTATTAAACAATGAACATTACCGTGAGAAAATGACACCGATCACAAAGACACTGACCTCAAGAATTTATCAGGTGGCATTTGATGGTCATTCTCTTGCAAATGAATGTGACCGCGGAGTGGTCAATGCACACCGCGTCTGGTGGGTGCAGGCAGAAACCGTTGTTGGTTTCTTAAATGGTTATGAAAGAAACACAGGACATTCTGAATATTGCGATGCTGCACTGGCAGAGTGGGAGTTCATCAAAACCTATGTGGTTGATAAGAGAAATGGTTCTGAGTGGTTCTGGGAAGTCAATGAGGATGGAAGTCCGATTTTAGACAGACCGATCGTAGAGCCGTGGAAATGTCCGTATCATAATGGAAGAATGTGTATAGAAGTCATCCGCAGAATCGGAGCATAAAACAGATTCATTTATTTTTAGAAAAAGAATGGAGATTCGACGAATGTTACATGAGAGATATTATGTAGAAAAAGAAAAGCAGGAAAAACTGCTTTCCCGCAAAAATGTAAAATCGGATTTTTACAATGGTGTTTATGACCGTTATGAATATCCGGTATTGACAAGAGAGCATATTCCTCTGACCTGGAGATATGACTTAAACCCGGAGACAAATCCATATTTCATGGAGCGTCTGGGAATCAACGCAGTCATGAATTCCGGCGCGATCGAACTGAACGGAAAATATTATCTGGTTGCGAGAATCGAAGGAAACGATAGAAAATCTTTCTTTGGTGTTGCTGAGAGTGATAACGGAATCGATGGTTTCCGTTTCTGGGATTATCCGATCCTGTTACCGGATACTTGTCCGGAAGAGACCAATGTCTATGATATGCGTCTGACCAAACATGAAGATGGTTACATCTATGGTGTATTTTGTTCTGAGTCAAAAGATACAACCGTAAACGATCTTTCCGCAGCCGTAGCTGCAGCAGGAATCGTTCGTACTAAAGATTTAAAGAACTGGGAGAGACTGCCAAATCTTGTTACTTTAAATTCTCCGCAACAGAGAAACGTGGTACTTCATCCGGAATTTGTAGATGGAAAATATGCATTCTACACAAGACCGATGGATGACTTTATTGAAACCGGATCAGGCGGAGGAATCGGATTTGGACTTTGCGAAGATATCACACATGCAGTGATCGACGAGGAGAAAATGACAAGTCTTCGTAAATACCACACAATCACAGAGGCAAAGAACGGTGCAGGTGCAACTCCGATCAAGACAGACAAAGGCTGGATCCACATTGCACATGGTGTCCGCAACACCGCAGCAGGACTCCGTTATGTTATCTATGCATTTGCAACAGATTTAAACGATCCGTCAAAAGTGATCGCAGAGCCGTCCGGACTCTTAATTGGACCGAGAGGTGAAGAGCGTGTCGGTGACGTAAGCAATGTTGTATTTACCAACGGTGCGATCGTAAATGAGAATAACGAAGTATTTATCTACTATGCATCTTCTGATACGAGAATGCATGTAGCGACAACTACCGTGGATAAACTGGTAGATTATGTATTTAATACACCGCAGGATCCGGGCAGAAGCGTTGAGTGTGTGGCACAGAGATGCGGACTGATCGAGAAGAATTTAGAGTTCCTTGCAAAGGAAGATAAATAAGAAATAAAAAAGAACGACGAAAATAAATTGCAGATAGAATCTGCAGGTGCGTGGATGTAAGACGCAGAAATGGAGGAAGAAAATGAGCAAATATAAAATGATCAGCCAGCCGGTACCAAATGTACCATGGCAGGAAAGACCGGAAAACTTAACAGGAGCACCGGTATGGAGATACAATGAGAACCCGATCATCGGACGTAACCCGGTAAAAGGTATTGCAAGAATTTTCAACAGTGCCGTTATGCCGTATGAAGATGGATTCATCGGTGTATTCCGTGGAGAGCAGACTAACGGTATTCCTTACATTTACCTTGGAAGAAGCAAAGATGCGATCCACTGGAATTTTGATGAAAACAAGATCAATTTCGTAGACGAGGAAGGCAAACCGTTTATGCCGCGTTATGCATATGATCCGCGTCTTGTAAAAGTAGAAGATACCTATTACATCATCTGGTGTCAGGATTTCTACGGCGCAGCAATCGGTATAGCAAAGACAACAGATTTCAAGACATTCACAAGAATTGAGAATCCGTTCCTTCCATTCAACAGAAATGCAGTGCTGTTCCCAAGAAAGATCAACGGAAACTTCATGTTATTATCCCGTCCGTCCGACAGCGGACATACACCGTTCGGTGATATTTTCGTGAGCGAGAGCCCGGATCTTACTTACTGGGGAAAACACAGACATGTGATGGGCAAAGGCTCTGAGTGGTGGGAGTCCTTAAAGATCGGTGGAGGTGCTGCCCCGATCGAAACATCCGAAGGATGGCTGTTATTCTACCACGGAGTAAGCGGAACCTGTAACGGTTATGTATATTCCATCGGTGGAGCAATCTTAGACATTGACAATCCATCTATCGTAAAATATCGTTGTGAGACATTCTTACTCACACCGGAAGAATGGTATGAGGAGCGCGGATTTGTTCCGAACGTATGCTTCCCATGTGCAACAATCCATGATTCCGAATCCGGAAAAATTGCAATTTACTACGGTGCTGCAGACAGCTATGTTGGTCTTGCATTTACAGAACTTGATGATATCATTGATTACATCAAAGAAAACAGTGTCGTAACACCGGAAGATACCGAGATCGGAAGACGCTAAAATTGCTGCTATTCATCCTTAATAGCATAAAATTAATTCATAACACAGGCTGCCAGATGCAATGAAAATTGCGGCAGCCTTGTTGCGTAATTCATGAAACGTGTGATGGAGTGTCCGCAGAACGTGCATTTTATCATAATGGAATGTCCGCGGAGCGGGCAGTCTGCTTACATATTTAATTTTTGGAGGGGAACTCAGAACATGATAATTAAACCAGATAATGAGATGTTATCTTACAGCGGAAGAATTGATTTTGATGACAGGCTTGCACCGGTTCTTGTCTATGCGTGCAGCTCAATTGGAATGAAATTTACCGGAACATCCTTAAAGGCAGTGATCGCAAACCATCGTTCCTGCTGGACGAATGAACTGGGATATTTTATAGACGGGGAACAGAAGCGTTTTACCTTGTCGTCTGATGAAGAGAAAAAGACTTATACTTTGGCGGAGGGACTTTCAGAGGGAACACATGAACTGCTGTTATTTAAGCGGATGGATTCCTGTCATACGTTTACGTTCTACGGATTTGAGATTGATGACGGAGCGGAAGTTCTGCCACTGCCGGAAAAACCAAAACGGAAAATGGAATTTTTTGGTGACAGTGTTTCCTGTGGAGAAGTTTCGGAGGCTGTGGCATATGTTGGAAAGCCGGATCCTGAGCATGATGGGGAATATTCGAACAGCTGGTATTCCTATGCGTGGATGACGGCGCGGAAATTAAATGCGCAGATCCACGACACTTCACAGGGTGGAATCTCACTTTTAGATGATACCGGCTGGTTTGCAGCACCGCACTATAAAGGTGTCGAGTCCTGCTATGACAAGATCGAGTACCACCCGGATCTTGGACCGACCAAACCATGGGATTTTTCACGATATATACCACATGTAGTCGTTGTTGCAATCGGACAAAACGACAATCACCCGGTAGACTATATGGCAGAAGATTATGACAGTGAAAAATCCAAAAACTGGAGAAAACATTATCAGGCATTCATCGAAAAACTGATGCAGCTTTATCCGAAGGCGCAGATCATTTTAGCAACCACGATCCTCTGCCATGATAAAAGCTGGGACCGCTCCATCGACGAAGTCTGCACACGCATTGGCAGTGAGAGAGTCCATCATTTTCTCTACACAAAAAATGGCTCCGGCACGCCGGGACACATCCGTATCCCGGAAGCAGAGCAGATGTCGGATGAGCTTGCGGCGTATATCAACTCATTAGGGGATGCAGTCTGGGAATCTTAGTTTCGCACCGGAAACAGCAAAAAAGGAGAGAATATCAAATGGAATATCAAATCAAATACGAAAACGGCATTGCCAACCGCGGCTGCTTATACCGCCTGAAAAAAGTCATGGACCGCGCCAAAGCAGGCGAAGCTTTAAATATTGCATTTTTAGGCGGCTCGATCACTCAGGGAAGCCTTTCTTCCAAACCGGAACTCTGTTACGCATACCATGTCTATGAGTGGTGGAAAAAGACATTTCCACAGGCTGATTTTACTTACATCAATGCAGGAATCGGCGGAACAACCTCACAGTTTGGTGTGGCGCGCGCAGAAGCTGATCTGCTTTCCAAAGAGCCGGATTTTGTCATCATCGAGTTTTCCGTCAACGATGACAGCACGGAGCACTTTATGGAGACCTATGAGGGACTGGTGCGAAAAGTATATACCAGTAAGACAAAACCGGCAGTTCTTTTAGTGCACAACGTATTTTACAATAACGGTGCCAATGCGCAGCTGATGCACGGACGCATTGCAAGATATTATAATCTTCCGGCTGTCAGCATGCAGAGTACGATCTACCCGGAAGTTGTCGCCGGGCGCATCGAAAACCGTGAGATCACACCGGATGACCTGCATCCGAATGATGCCGGACATGCACTTGTCGCATCGGTGATTACATACTTTTTAGATAAAGTAAAAACAGAAGATGCAACGGAACAGAGCGAACCGGATTATCCGACACCTCTCACAAAAAATACTTATGAGAAATCCATCCGTCATCAGAACAGCGACGAAAACGTAGTCTGCCATGGATTTGTCGCAGATACGTCCGCACAGAGAGATATTACCGACTGTTTCAAACACGGATGGACAGCTTCAAAGAAAGGTGATTCCATCACACTTGATGTTGAGGGCTGCAATATTTCAGTACAGTACAGAAAATCCGTAAAACTTCCGGCACCGGTTGCAGAGATCATTGTGGACGGCGATGCAGAACATGCAGTCCGTCTGGATGCGAACTTTGATGAGACCTGGGGTGATAAATTAGAACTTGACACCATCTTAGAACATGGCGAAAATAAAGTACATAAAGTGGAGGTGCGTCTGACAGAGACACACGAGAATGATGCAGTGCCATTTTATCTGGTGTCTGTCATTGGTTCCTCTGAAAAATAATTCACTGGGAAAGGAAAAGAAGAATGTTTCGGGATGATTTTGTTTGGGGTGTTGCGAGCAGTTCCTATCAGGTAGAGGGAACCGATGCAAACGATGGAAGAGGAAAAACAGTCTGGGATGCATTTACGGAGGCAGGCAGGATTTTCGAAAATCAGAATGCTTATACGACCTGTGATCATATGCATCATTATAAGGAAGATTACGCGCTGATGAAAAATCTTGGTATCAAGGCATATCGTTTTTCATTAAACTGGGCACGTATTCTGCCGGAAGGAACCGGTCGTGTCAATGAAAAAGCGATCCGGATGTACCGTGATATGATCACATGTATGAAAGAAAATGGGATTACGCCATATATTACCATGTTTCACTGGGAGTTTCCGCAGGCTCTTTATGAAAAGGGTGGCTGGCTGAACCCGGAAGTGGCAGACTGGTTTGGTGAGTATGCGAAGGTAGTTGCAGAGCGTTTTTCCGATATTTGTGAATACTTTATCACGATCAATGAACCGCAGTGTGTGGTTGGACTTGGACATTTAAGCGGTGTACATGCACCGGGAGTAAAAATGTCAATCAAAGATACTTTCCAGATCGCACACAATCTGATGAAGGCACATGGCCAGGCTGTTATCAATCTGCGTAAATATGCAGTCCGGGATATCAAAGTCGGATACGCACCGACCGGAGGTGTCGCTTATCCTTATACGGATAAACCGGAGGACATTGAAGCTGCGAAAAAAGTATATTTTGGTTTCTATAATCCGATGGATAACTGGACCTGGAATGTAGCATGGTTTTCGGATCCTGTATTTTTAGGGCATTATCCGAAAGAAGGATTGGAGAAATTTGCGCAGTATCTGCCAGAGATCACGGAAGAAGATATGAAGCTGATCCATCAGCCACTTGATTTTATGGGACAGAATATATACAATGGTTACTATGTCCGTGCAGGAGAGAACGGTGAACCGGAATTTGTGGACCGTGAACCGGGATTTCCTAAGACAGGAGCAGACTGGCCGGTAACGCCGGAAGCTTTTTATTATGGTATAAAATTTCTGACAGAGCGTTATCCATTGCCGCTTTACATCACGGAAAACGGCATGTCCTGTCATGATAATATCAGCGCAGATGGCAGGGTGCATGATCCAAACCGTATCACGTTTCTGGATTCCTATATCGGAGCCATGCAGCGTGCAAGCGATGAAGGTGCAGATGTAAGGGGATATTTCCTGTGGACATTTCTTGATAATTTTGAGTGGTCCGATGGATACAAACAGCGTTTTGGTATCATTTATGTAGACTTTACAACGCAGCAGCGCATTGTAAAGGATTCGGCATTCTGGTATCAGAAAGTAATAGAAACGAATGGAGGAATACTTAGTATGAATCAGGCAAATAAAGATATTTTATTTTTAGACCCGGTATGTACGCACAATATCTGGGGCGGTACAAAGTTAAGAGAGGAGTTCGGCTATCCGGTAGAGGGTGATGACATCGGCGAGTGCTGGGGCATCTCCGCACATCCAAACGGAGACGGAACCGTTCGAAGCGGCGCATTTTCCGGCATGAAGTTATCTGCTGTATGGAAAGAACATCCGGAAGTGTTCGGCAATTACGACTGTGACCGTTTCCCGCTTCTCACGAAGATCATTGATGCAAGAGACGATTTAAGTATCCAGGTACATCCAAATGATGATTATGCAAAAGTGCATGAAAATGGTTCTTTTGGAAAGACGGAGTGCTGGTATATCATGGATGCACCGGAGGGAGCAACACTTGTTATCGGACATAATGCAAAGACGAAAGAAGAACTTTCCGATATGATCCATCAGGGAAGATGGAAAGAATTTATCCGTGAGATTCCGGTGAAAAAAGGTGATTTTATCCAGATCGATCCGGGAACGGTTCATGCAATCAAGGGTGGACTTTTAATTTTAGAGACACAGCAGAACAGTGATATTACTTACCGTGTTTATGACTATGACCGTCTCTCGAACGGAAAGCCAAGAGAGCTTCATGTGGAAAAGAGTATTGATGTCATCACAGTTCCAGCAAAATCTGTGGATGACAGCGTAAAATCCGCACTGAATCTGCCAGAAAATCAGTTGAATGAGCTGTATTCCTGCAAATATTATACGATCTTTAAGGCAGATGTAAATGGAAAGATGGAATTTGAGCAGAAGTATCCGTTCCTGTTAGTATCTGTTTTAGAGGGAGATGGAATCGTGGGCAGCAGCCCGGTGAAGAAGGGAGATCATTTTATCCTGCCGAATGGTTATGGAAAAGTTGAGATGCAGGGGAAGATGAGTCTGATCGTTTCTACTGTAAAATAATTACATTGTGAAAAAAATCCGCAGGATGTGAGAGCGCACCTGCGGATTTTTTTGATGAACGGGGCAGACTTGGTGAATAGCAATGTTAAAAACGGGGCAAAATATAATTATATTAAATTTAAAAACGGGGCAAATTGTAATGATAATGATTGAAAAAACGGGGCAGATAGTGTATTGTGTAATTGGAGGTATGAATTTATGTACAGAAAAGATTCAATTGCAATTGGTGAATGGATTAAAAATTCAAATAAGGCATTATTAGTGACAGGAGCAAGACAGATAGGAAAAACATGGCTCATAAGAGATGAAATTGAAAAGAGCGGATATACTAAGTTTGAAGTGAATTTTATTGATCAGCCGGATATGGTTTCCTACTTAAATGCAGAGATGAGTGCGGAAGATTTTTTGATTAAATTAAAAATGATCATGCCAGAAGATTGCAAATCGCATGAAACGGTTGTTTTTTTTGATGAGATTCAGAAATGCCCGGAAATAGTAACTAAAATAAAATTTCTTGTAGATGAGGGAAGTTTTAAGTATGTAATGAGCGGATCCTTATTAGGGGTAGAACTGAAAGGTATCGCTTCGGCTCCGGTTGGATACCTGACTGTTTTAAAGATGTACCCTATGGATTTCGAAGAATTTATGATGGCGAATAATGTCTCAGTAACTACATTAGATATGCTAAATGAAAAATTTAAAAACGCCAGTCCTGTGGACGAATTTGTACATCAGAAGCTTTTGTCTATGTTTTTTGTTTATCTTATTGTTGGAGGAATGCCAGATGCTGTAAAAACTTATATAGAAACAAAAGATATTCGAGAGGTTGACAAAGTACAACGTGATATAACAACGCTTTATAAAGAGGATTTTTCCCAATATGAGATTGAGGACAGAAAGCTTAAGTTAAAGTCCATATATGACATTATTCCTGCTGAACTAAATAAGCAGAATAAAAAGTTTGTATTTACGATGTTGGATAAAGAACTGAAATTTGACAGATACGAAAATAGTTTTTTGTGGTTAAAAGATGCAGGTGTGGCGTTGCCGGTTTATAATATTGAGGCACCAGTTATTCCACTTTTAGCAAGCAAGAGCAGTAATATATTCAGACTTTTTTCGAGCGACATTGGATTGTTGACAAGTGCATATCCGGCAGAAACAAAAATGGAATTAATTAATAAAAACGGAGAAGTGAACAACGGAGCACACTTTGAAAATGCTGTCGCACAGCAATTAACGGCGAATGGTTTTACACCATATTTCTGTAAAAAGAAAAATATTGGTGAAATGGATTTTGTGATAGAAATGAATGGAAAAGTTGTTCCGATTGAAGTTAAGTCTGGTAAGGCATATAAATCACACAAAGCTTTGGATAATTTTATGAACATACCGGATTATCATCTTGAGAAAGCCTATGTTTTTTCCGTTGGAAATGTAGAAACAGAAGGAACTGTGACATATCTTCCAATCTATATGTGTTATCTGTTAAAAGAGCAGAAACTCGGTCAGATGATCGTAGAGTTGGATACTACTGGTTTGTAGATCAAAAAGGTTATTATTATCATAGATGAGTATGATGTTCTGTTAGGCTATAAAAGGACTGTAAAGTTGTGATTGGAGAGTAGATTTAAAGTCTCAACGTAGAAAGCTATGCCTGCGTTGAGACTTTTTTCTAGTGCAGTGACCTGTTGCTATTTAGAAAAATGATGTACTGGTGCAGCACAATTATAAGATGTCTAATCCAGCCTTTAGGAGAGCGGCATCCACAACGTGCTCAACCAGTACGGAGGTTGTGACACTTCCGACACCGCCCGGAACAGGAGTGATCGCATCCACAACAGGTTCTGCGTCGGCGAAGTTTACATCGCCGCAGAGTTTGCCCTCCTCGTTTACGTTGATCCCTACGTCAATGACAGTCTGACCGGCACGCAGATATTTTGCGTCGATGACACCGGCTCTCCCGGCAGCAACGATCACGATGTCTGCTTCTTTTACAATGGATGGCATATCTTTTGTTTTTGTGTGACAGATCGTGACAGTTGCGTTTTTCTGGAGAAGCATCATGGCGGCAGGTTTTCCAACGACCGGACTTCTGCCGATTACGACCGCTTTTTTACCGGTGCAGTCGATGCTATAATGATCTAAAATCTTCATGCAGGCACTCGGTGTGCATGGTGCGAAACCACCCTGTTTTCCGAGAAAAACAGAAGCCATGGAACGGTCAGTAATGCCGTCGATGTCTTTTTCTACGGCGAGCGCGTTGATGATCTTATTTTCATCTAAATGACGCGGCAGAGGACGGAAGAGTAATACGCCGTGAATATCGTCTGCCTCATTTACCTGTGCGATCGTATTTAAAACCATTTCCTCTGAGGCATCTTCCGGAAGCAGGAATTTTTCATAGGAAACGCCAAGAGTTTCACAGCGTTTAGTCGCACCGCGCTCGTAAGAAATATCATCTTCTCTTTCACCAATGCGGATGATGCCGAGTTTTGGTGTGATATGATGTGCAGTGAGCAGTTCTGTTTTTTTTCGGATTTCTTCATTTAAAGAAGCGGTAACTTCTTTTCCTGATAATAATTTAGCCATTGGTACCTCCATTTTTGCAAGTTTGTATCTCTGTTTTTATTTTTGCACATAGATTGTTTGAGAAAATGTACAATCCATGTTTATCTGATTTTTGAGCAGACCCGATTGAAAATCTCGTCAGCCTTCTGTTCGTATTTTTCACGCAGTTCATCAGCTTCCTTATTATAGGAAGCGGCAGCTTCTTTGTCAGCCATGGATTTTGTGTTGATGTAGATATTTAAGGATGCCCCCTGAAGAGCAGATTTTAGCAGCGTGGCGCCGACACCGGCATCGCTGATGGCAATTTTACTGCCCTTTTCGGCAAAGGTTTCAATCAGATCGATCGCCTCTGCGCAGGTCCGCATGATCTCAAGTGGAACTTCGCAGGCTCCCACTAAGGCGGCTTCCATTACTTCTGCCTTTTTTTCAATTTCTTCCGGTGTGCTTTTTGGCATGCCGTAGGCGGCACTTAACGGTTCAAAAGCTTCGGCGTCTTTTTCCACGAGATCTAAAAGCCGTGCTGTGATGTCGTCTGCTTTTTTCTTACATTGAATGATATCCTCTTCCACAGCGGCATAGGTCTTTTTTCCGACGGTAAGACTCCCGACCATATTTCCAAGGGCGATGCCGATTGCGCCGGCGAGAGCAGAAGCACCGCCGCCTCCCGGAACCGGAGCCTTGCCGGATAAAACGGTGATAAAATCTTTACAGGAATAATCTGTAAAGCGTGAATTTGTCTGGTGTTCCATGATATTCCTCCATTGCACATTATTCTCCATACCTGTACGGTATTTTTAAGCATTTTCATTCGATAAATTACATTGATTGCTTTATTCTAACATATTGTAATTTTAAATGAAACAGAAATCCTGTAACCTGGTACTTTCGTACATTAAAAAATTAATGTATGAAATCGACGGAAACAGTTGTCTTTTTACCGGTTTTTGTTAAAATATTAGTAGAGTTACCTGGGATAAAGCAATAGCACCTGTGTTATTGATGTACACATGAGGAAAAGGTTATGAAAAATAAAAAATGGTATGTGATCAGCACGTTTGTACTTGGATGTATAGTGATGAATTTTGCCGGCAGGATTTTGTCTGACAGACTGCAGCTGCCGTTGTGGCTTGATTCTTTTGGAACAGTAACGGCGGCGTATGTGCTGGGACCTTTCTGTGGAGCTATGGTCGGGATGACGGTAAATCTTACCTATGGGATTTTATATTCCTGGACAAATATGTTTTGTGCATTGGTCAGTGCCATGGTCGGCATAACGACCGGCATATGTGCGAAAAAAGGATTTTTAAAAAATCTTTATGGAGTACTTTCAACAAGTTTTTTAGTAGCGGTTTTATCGGTGACACTTTCTGTCCCGTTTAACTATCTGTATTGTGATGGTTCTACGCAGAATATCTGGGGAGACGGTGTTATTGAGTCTATGGAAAAAGTTGGATTTAACAGCTTTTTCAGTCACTGTATGGGACAGTTTTATCTTGATTTTCTTGATAAGGTTATAACGATCGTCTTAGTATGTTCTCTTATAAAATTGCTTCAGAAAAAAATTGTATCTAACAGACAGCATACTTTGCTCATGATGTTTCTTTGTATATTGACGCTTGGTGTGATCCGGGGAGAGACAGTAACGGCAAAAACAGTTACAGAACAGGAAGATTACAGTAGTTATCTTCAGACTGTTTATGGCAGGGAAAATGGAATACCGGGTGGATGTGCCAATGATATTGTGCAGACGAAGGATGGCGTTTTATGGATCGGAACATATGGCGGGCTGTACCGGTATAATGGCACAAAATTTCAATGGATCAATGAATATGAATCGATAAAAACCGTGAACTGCCTGTATACGGATGAGGAAGGCAGACTGTGGGTTGGAACGAATGACAGCGGACTTTCCATCTTTATCAATGATACGGTTGCAAATGTTATTACTGAAAAACAGGGACTTGCATCGGATTCGGTACGCTGTATTACACAGTGCGCAGATGGAAATTATTATGTTGGAACAGCCGGGGCACTTTCCATTGTCACATTAGCAGGTGGGTTAAATGTGAAAAAGACGATGGAAGATATTGTGTATGTAAAAAGTATGGATGCAGATGCAAATGGAACAGTTGCAGCGGTAACCGATGATGGAAAACTGTATTTTATCAGGCAGGGAAAGATCATGGATATTGTGGAGCCATCCGAGGGAGCTGATTTTTCCTGCTGTAAGTTTGATGAAAACGGACTTTTGTATGCCGGAACTTCACAGAATGAGATACTTTGCTATGGCTGTGATACGGGAGAGTGGAAATACAGGGAAACGAAAGGCTGTGAAGAATTATCCAATATAAAGTCACTGTATTTTTTAGATAACGGAGCCATGTTTGTCTGTGCCGATAACGGAGTGGGATATTTTGTAGAACAGACAGATTTTAAAATGATAAATACAGATACATTCAACAGTTCGATTGATCATATGCTGATGGATTATCAGGGAAATCTCTGGTTTACATCGTCAAGGCTTGGCGTTCTTCGTTTATGTAAGTCGGTATTTACATCATTGCAGACAGGAGCTATCCAGGAAAATCAAGTTGTCAATTCAGTTACGAAATGGCAGAACAGGTTTTATATAGGAACGGACAGCGGATTAGAGGTAATGGATGAAGAGACCGGAGAAGAATATACGGATGATGTTACGGAAACCTTAGCTGGCACAAGAATACGATGTATTCGGACAGACAGCTGTGGAAACTTGTGGATCTGCACAACGGGAAAGGGCATTTATGAGATTACAGCAAAAGGAGAGACTTTTGTCTATGATAATGCCAGTGGGGCAAATGGTAATAAATACCGTACCGTCGAAGAACTAAAAAACGGGACAATACTTGCGGCAGGAGATGCGGGACTTACATTTATCCGGGATGGGGAGATTACAAAAGTGACCGGTGAATCAGATGGACTTACGGTACCGAAGATTCTTTGTGTATTAGAACAGGAAGATGGAACCATATTTGCCGGCACGGATGGAAATGGAATCGCGGTGATAAAAAATGGAAAAGTGGAAGATGTTTACAACAAAGAGGATGGATTAAGCTCAGAGGTGATCCTCCGTATGGTGAAAAATGAGGATGGAGGTGTATTTATTGTAACAAGTAATGGAATCTGTTACATGGATACGGAAGGAAAAATCAGGAGTCTTGATAAATTTCCTTATTATAATAATTATGATATTGTGGAGGGAATCGACCATACTTTGTTTATATCAGGGTCAGCGGGGATCTATGTTGTGGATAAAGAGGAGCTTTTGTCCGGGAGGAAATTAGAGTATAAACTGTTAAACAGTGATGCCGGGCTTAACCGGGCGCTGACACCAAATGCATGGAATTATGTAGATGAGAATATGAATTTCTATTTTTCCACAGATACGGGCGTGATTTGTATGGATCTTAAAAATTATGAGGTTTCCGTCCGTTCCTATCGTATGCAGATGAAATCCGTAAAAATAGATGATGTATCGCATTTTGTCAGACGTGGAGAGGTGATCTATCTGGAAAGGGGAGCAGAAAAGCTTGAGATATTTCCGGAAATTATCAATTATTCCGTGAATATCCCTTATGTAAGTGTTTACTTAGAGGGGTATGACAGTGAGCCGCAGGTGGTGTCCCAAAGTGAGATGTCCAGTGTGATTTATACAAATCTTCCGGTAGGAACCTATAAGTTTCATATTGCGGTGCTGGATCATAAGGGACAGAATCCGGTAGTGGAAAGTGTGTATACCATTGAAAAAAAGGCAGAGATCTACGATCACTGGTGGTTTGTGGTTTATATAGTGGCAGTGTTTACGTTAGCAGTAGCTTATCTGACCTGGATGATTTTTCATACACAGGTGCAGAGAGTGATCAATCTTCAGAAAAAGGAGATTGAACTGGTAAAAAAGCAGCTGGAAATGGGGAATGAGACGGTACTTACGATTGCTAAGACGGTAGACGCCAAAGATGTGAGGACAAGTCAGCATTCTGAGCGTGTGGCAGAATATTCCGTACTGATCGCAAAAGAACTTGGGTTTGATGAGAAAAGCTGTGAGGATCTGAAAAAGGCAGCACTTTTACATGATATCGGAAAGATCGGTATTCCCGACCGGATTTTAAATAAGCCGGAGAAATTAACAGACGAGGAATATGGAATTATGAAATCGCATGTGACGAAAGGTGCGGAGATCTTAAAAAGTTTCACGATCGTAGACCATGTGGAAGAAGGTGCCTTATATCATCATGAAAGATACGATGGAAAAGGATATGTGCACGGGTTAAAAGGAGAAGAAATCCCGATCAATGCCAGAATTATCGGAATTGCAGATACATTTGATGCAATGACGGCGAATCGCGTTTACCGGAAACAGTTGGATATGGCCTATGTGATACAGGAACTGAAAAATGGAAGGGGAACGCAGTTTGATCCAGGACTTGTCGATGTTATGTTAGGACTGATTGACAATGGAAAGATTGACATATGCAGTCTGTACAAAGAACATACACATACAGATCATAGCAGGGAAAAAGAGGAGGAGTAAGGTGAAAAAAGTATATCTTGTGACATTGTGCACCTGTCTGGTTGTGATTGCTCTTGTGTCGGCATCTGTATACTTTCTGAGAGACGAAGAAAAAGAGATCACTGTTGGTTTTGTGTATGTTGGAGATGCGAGTACCGCATATACCAGCAATTTTATTGATGCGCAGGAGGCAATCCAGACAAAATACGGGGATCAGGTAAAAGTCATTGCACTCAATAATGTTGCGGAGGGAACGGAAAGGGAGTACTTACAGCAGCTTGTGGATGCCGGGTGTGACCTGATTTTTACGACCAGTTATAATTATGGAACCGTTACGAAGGAGTTTGCAGAAAAATATCCCGGGATCGAGTTTTGTATGGCAACATGTGCGAATGCAAATGAAGAACCTGTTTTAAAAAATTATCATACATTTATGGGAAAAATTTATCAGGGAAGATATACGGCGGGAGTGGCAGCCGGGATGAAAATGAAAGAACTGATCAAAGAAGGCGTGATCACAGAGCAGCAGGCAAAGATCGGATATGTTGCAGCCTATCCTTATGCGGAGGTGATCTCCGGATATACGGCATTTTTGCTCGGAGTGAGATCAGTCGTACCGGATGCGGTGATGACAGTGCGTTATACCAATAAATGGAATGATTATCGGACGGAAAAAAAGTATGCCAAAGGCCTGATCGATGAGGGCTGTGTGATCATATCACAGCATTCGGATACTGCAGGCCCGGCTACCGCGTGTGAGGAAACTGCTGCGGGGATCCCGGTTTATCTGGTAAGTTATAACCAGAGTATGGAAGATGTGGCGCCGACCACTTATCTTACCGGATGCAAGATCAACTGGGAACCCTATATGATGGGAGCTGTGGATGCAGTTTTAAACGACCGTGTGATTGAGAAAAGTATCAAAGGAACGGTCAATGGAAATGATATTGGTGCCGGTTTTGAAGAAGACTGGGTGCAGATGTTAGAATTAAATGAAATCACGGCTGCTGATGGCACAGCGGAAAAAATGCAGGAAGTGATCCGGCAGTTTGAGCAGGGGAAACTGGATGTGTTCCGGGGAGATTATGTCGGGGCAGATCCGGATGACCCGGACGATACTTATGATCTGAATCAGGGATATACGGAGAATGAGTTTGCGTCTGCACCTTCGTTTCATTATGTGCTGAAAGATGTGATCCGGATAGAAGAATAGGGGATTGTGAGGGAAAAAGTCCTGCGGATGCAGAGCATATCGTATTCGCAGGACAGTTTATATTTTTTTTATAAAATAATTAGCACTCACCTCTTGACAGTGCTAACAATCAGGTGTATAACACAAATTGTAAACAGAAAAAATAGAAATAAAAGAAATAAGTAAGAAAACTCATGATGGTTCTCCATCATTTGATATAGATGTCCAGTTTGGACCACAATTGAATAAGAGGGAGGAAGATATATGAACATTCAGAAATTTACACAGAAGTCCGTAGAAGCGATCAATGATTGTGAAAAACTTGCATATGAATATGGCAATCAGGAAATCGAGCAGGAACATCTGCTTGTTGCATTGCTGCAGCAGGAAGACGGACTGATTTTAAAATTGATAGAAAAAATGGATATCCAGAAAGAGCATTTCCTGGATAACGCCAAAAAACATCTCGCAGCAAGGGTAAAGGTATCCGGCGGTCAGGTCTATGTCGGACAGGACTTAAATAAAGTGCTGATCCATGCAGAGGACGAGGCAAAGCAGATGGGAGACGAATATGTTTCTGTAGAGCATCTGTTCCTTGCACTGTTAAAATACCCGAACAAGGCGATGAAGGAGATCTTCAAAGAGTATGGGATCACGAGAGACCGGTTTTTACAGGCACTCTCAACCGTGCGCGGCAACCAGCGTGTTGTTTCGGACAATCCGGAAGCTACTTATGATACTCTTGAAAAATACGGTTACGATATGGTAGCGCGTGCAAAAGAGCAGAAACTTGATCCGGTCATCGGACGTGATGATGAGATCCGTAATGTGGTTCGTATTCTTTCCCGTAAGACGAAAAACAACCCGGTTCTGATCGGTGAACCTGGTGTAGGTAAGACCGCAGTCGTAGAGGGGCTTGCACAGCGTATCGTAAAAGGGGATGTGCCGGAAGGCTTAAAAGACAAAAAGTTATTTGCACTGGATATGGGTGCCCTGGTCGCAGGTGCGAAGTATCGTGGTGAATTTGAGGAGCGTTTGAAAGCGGTTCTTGATGATATCAAAAATTCTGACGGACAGATCATCCTGTTTATCGATGAGCTGCACACGATCGTCGGAGCCGGAAAAACGGACGGCGCAATGGATGCCGGACAGCTGTTAAAACCTATGCTTGCGCGTGGTGAACTGCATTGTATCGGTGCAACGACACTCGATGAGTACCGTGAATATATTGAAAAAGATGCAGCGTTAGAGCGAAGATTCCAGCCGGTCATGGTGGATGAACCGACGGTTGAGGATACGATCTCTATTCTGCGTGGTTTAAAAGAGCGCTACGAAGTGTTCCACGGTGTAAAGATCACAGACTCTGCGTTAGTATCGGCAGCAGTGCTCTCAAACCGTTATATTTCCGACCGTTTCCTGCCGGATAAAGCGATCGACCTTGTGGATGAGGCATGTGCCCTGATCAAGACAGAACTTGATTCCATGCCGACAGAACTTGATGAATTAAACCGTCGTGTCATGCAGCTTGAGATTGAGGAAACCGCATTAAAGAAAGAAACAGACAGGTTAAGCCAGGAGCGTCTCGCTGACCTGCAGAAAGAATTGGCAGAACTGCGCGATACGTTTAATACGAAAAAAGCGCAGTGGGAAAATGAAAAGAAATCGGTAGAAAAAGTCCAGAAACTGCGTGAGGAGATCGAGACAGTCAAAAATGAGATCAAGACCGCACAGCAGAATTATGATCTGGAAAAAGCAGCAGAATTGCAGTATGGCAAATTACCGCAGTTAGAAAAACAGTTGGAAGCCGAAGAAGAGGAAGTAAAAAACCGTGATCTTTCACTGGTACATGAAAATGTCAGCGAGGAGGAGATTGCACGTATTATTTCCCGCTGGACCGGTATCCCGGTTGCAAAACTGACGGAGAGTGAGAGAAACAAGACACTTCATCTCGATGAGGAACTGCACAAACGTGTCATCGGACAGGACGAGGGTGTCACAAAGGTTACAGAAGCAATCATCCGTTCCAAAGCAGGAATCAAAGATCCGACAAAGCCGATCGGTTCGTTCCTGTTCTTAGGACCTACCGGTGTTGGTAAGACGGAGCTCGCGAAGGCACTTGCGGCAAGTCTGTTTGACGATGAATCTAACATGGTGCGTCTTGATATGAGTGAGTATATGGAGAAATATTCTGTCTCCCGTTTAATCGGAGCGCCTCCAGGATATGTTGGATATGATGAAGGTGGACAGCTTACCGAGGCAGTCCGCAGAAAACCATATTCTGTCGTACTGTTTGATGAGGTGGAAAAAGCACATCCGGATGTATTCAATGTGCTGTTACAGGTACTTGATGACGGACGTATCACCGATTCGCAGGGCAGGACTGTGGACTTTAAAAACACGATCATTATTATGACGTCAAACCTTGGTTCGGCGCATCTGCTCGAAGGAATCGACGACAACGGAGATATCAACCCGGAGTGTGAAGAGGCAGTCATGAATGAACTGAGAGGACATTTCCGTCCGGAATTTTTGAACCGTCTCGATGAGATCATCATGTTCAAGCCGCTCACAAAAGGCAATATCGGCAACATTATCAACCTTCTGATCACAGATTTAAACAAACGTCTCTCTGACCGTGAGATCACAGTAGAGCTGACAGATGCTGCTAAGCAGTACATCGTAGACAACGGATACGATCCGGTTTACGGTGCAAGACCGTTAAAGCGTTTCTTACAGAAACATGTGGAGACACTTTCTGCAAAACTGATTCTTGCAGATGAGGTAAGGGAAGGCGATACGATCCTGATTGACGTGGAAGGAGACCATCTGACTGCGCGCGTAAAGTGACAGATTGTGGATGGTAGCGAGAGAATCAGACAATGTGCCTGAAGAGATAATTGCATAGATACAAAATAGAAAAAGAAGGACTTTATCCCCAAAACGGATAGAGTCCTTTTTTCAATATTTGTATTTTGAAGATGAAGGAACATGATGAGGAAGAAATCTGAAAAAATTTGTTTATTTGCTGTGTACTTTGCGCAGCAAAAGCGGCAGCTCCACGATCAGCATGGCAATCCAGCCGGCAAGGTAGGAATACGGCAGCGCCTCAATGCCAAGATGCATTTTAAAGACGAGAGGTGCGGCGGCAAGCACGCGGATTCCCATATTTACAAAACTGCTGATAAGTGTGATCTTTAAATCGCCGATACCGCGGAAATACCCCTGGATCCCGTTTGTGACAGCCGGCAGTATATACATCAGGGAGATCAGATGCAGGTAGATAACACCGTGTCCGATGACTTCCTCATCTTTGATGAAGCAGAGCATAAATTCTCTTGCAAATAAAAAGCAGAGCGCAAACACGATCAGACCATAAATGATCTCAAGAATCATACCGCAGCGGAATCCCTCCCGCATGCGGTCTTTTTTTCCGGCACCTTTATTCTGTGCCATCAGGGCAGTCATGGCGTGCGCAATATTCTGTTCCGGTGTGTAGGCAAAGTCGTCAATTCTGTTTACGATCGCAAATGCGGCTGCAACCGAAACACCCATGGTGTTAACGATTGCCTGGATGCCGAGTTTTCCAAGCTGTACAGTTGCCTGCTGTAATGCGGATGTCCAGCCATAGGCGATCGTGCGCATTAAGAGCGAGCGGTCAAATACCAGCCATTTCTTTCCGAGCCGGAGCAGAGGTACTTTTTTCTGGATATAGATGACACAGAAAACGCAGCATAAGGCTTCACTCAGCACGGTAGATACCGCGCAGCCGTTGCTGCCGGCTTTCAACACGACAACAAAAAAAAGATCACCTAAAATATTTAAGATGGCACTGATCATCAGAAAATAAAGTGGTGTGCTGCTGTCACCGAGTGCACGCAGTGTGCTCGAAAAAAAGTTGTACAGAAAAGTAAAGACCAATCCTAAAAAGATGATCTGTAAGTATTCTGTTGTGAGGGATAGAATACTTACATCTGCCTGCATTAAGATCAGGATCGGTCTTGCAAACAGGATACATGCTATGGATAAGACAAATGAAAAAATAACGCCGGAGAGCATGGTGGTACTGATCTGGCGGTGCAGCGTGTCGTAATCTTTTGCCCCATACTGCATTCCCATTAAAATGCTGGCACCCATGCACAGTCCGTTTAAAAACAGGATCATCAGAGTGGAAATCGGATTGCAGATGCCGACAGCGGCAAGTGCTTCTTTTCCGACAAAATGCCCGACAATGATACTGTCTACGGCATTGTAGGTAAGCTGGAACAGGTTGCCGAGCACGAGCGGGATCGTAAAGCGGATCAGGATCGGCATGATTTTTCCGGTGGTAAGATCTTTGGTCATAGTGGTAAAAGTCCTTTTATTTGTAAGATAAATTAGTTCAAAAAATATTTCAACTCTTCTGCGCGGGCTTCATAATCTGCAACTCCGAGATCATAAAGATCCTGTTCTAAGGCAGCATCCTTGGAAAAAGTACTAAGCGGCATATGGCGGCTTGGTGCAAAGATAAAAACATAGCCTTCTTTTTCTAACCGGCTGGCAAGGTCGATGGATGCCTGGTAATTGATATGCCGGTTATCGATACTTTGGATCGTTTTCGGATATTTGTGCAGCATATGTTTGTAAAGCGGACGGTGCGCCTCCGGTTTTTTTACGAAATCTCTCGGGTTTGAGAGGATAACGACCATTTTGGTACAACCATGTTCGATCGCATGGTGCAGCGGGATCGAGTCAGCGACGCCGCCGTCGTAATAGTAACGGTCCCCTATTTTTACAGGACGGCAGAAACCAGGCAGGGCGCAGCTTGCCATAACAGCACGGTAGTCGTCACGGACAATGTCGTATTTGGAAAAATAAGCTGCACGCCCGGTTGCTGCATCGGTTGCAGGCATATAAAATTCAGCCGGATTTTCCATGACGGCAGAGTAATCAAGCGGATCTGCCCCATCGGAATTGGTCAGTGTTCCGTAGATATACTGCAGACCGAATAAGTTTCCAGTATGTACTAAACTGCGTACACTTAAGTAGCGCGGGTCATTTAAATGTTCCGTATAAAAACGGAGATTACGTCCCCGCTGCCCTGCAAGATAAGACAGCGTGTTTGCAGCACCGGCAGACACGCCGATGCAGTAGGAAAATGTGATATTGTCGTCTAAAAATTTATCCAGAATACCGGCGCTGTATGCACATTTCATACCGCCGCCTTCTACTACAAGTCCTGTTTTCATGGTTTCCTTTCGCTAGATTTTCAGTTTAAAAATGATCTGAATGAAATTTTATCATTTTCGGCTTATTTGTAAAGAGACAAAAAGGAAAAAATGTATGAGGTGTGCGAAAAAAATTGAATATTTACCGGGGAGACGATATAATAGAATGCGGAGGAAACAAAGCATGTCATTTACGCATCTGCACGTCCATACAGAGTACAGCCTTTTGGACGGTTCAAATAAGATAAAAGAATATGTTTCAAGAGTCAAAGAACTCGGGATGAACAGCGCCGCCATCACAGATCATGGTGTGATGTACGGCGTGATTGATTTTTATAAGGCAGCAAGGGCAGCAGGGATTAAGCCGGTCTTAGGCTGCGAGGTCTATGTGGCGCCGGGATCACGGTTTGACAGGGAACTTTCACACGGGGATGACCGTTATTATCATCTGGTACTTTTAGCAGAGAATAACAAAGGTTACCAGAACCTGATGAAGATTGTATCCAAGGGATTTGTGGAAGGATATTACTACAAACCACGCGTGGATATAGAAGTCTTAGAGACGTATCATGAGGGTATCATTGCCTTAAGTGCCTGTCTTGCCGGGGAGGTGCAGCGCTACCTGGTGCGTGGTCTTTATGAGGAGGCAAAAGAGACTGCCTGTAAATATGAAAAATGTTTTGGAAAAGGCAATTTCTTTTTGGAATTGCAGGATCATGGAATCCCGGATCAAAAGACCGTTAATGCAGGTCTGATGCGGATGAGTGAGGAGACGGGTATTGAGCTGGTGGCAACAAACGACGTACATTACACTTACGCTGAGGATGCCGAGCCGCATGATATTTTACTCTGTCTGCAGACCGGAAAAAAACTGTCCGACGAAAACCGCATGCGTTATGAGGGCGGGCAGTATTTTGTGAAATCTGAGGAGGAGATGCGCGCGCTGTTTCCATATGCGGCACAGGCGATTGACAACACACAGAAGATCGCGGACCGCTGCAATGTGGAGATTGAATTTGGAGTGACCAAGCTGCCGCATTTTGACGTGCCGGAGGGGTATGATTCGTGGACTTACCTGAACAAACTCTGTCATGAGGGGCTGGTAAGACGTTACCCGGACAAGCATGAGGAGCTTTTGCCGAAGCTTGACTATGAGCTATCTGTCATCCAGAAGATGGGGTACGTCGATTATTTCCTGATCGTATGGGATTTTATCAACTATGCGAGAACGCACGGTATTCCGGTTGGCCCTGGAAGGGGGAGTGCGGCGGGAAGCCTTGTGTCTTATACAACGGGTATTACCAATATTGATCCGATCCGTTATAACCTGCTGTTTGAGCGGTTCTTAAATCCGGAACGTGTGACCATGCCGGATATCGATATTGACTTCTGCTATGAGAGACGAAGTGAAGTCATTGATTACGTTATTGAAAAATACGGAAAAGACTGTGTAACGCAGATCGTTACCTTCGGTACGTTAGCGGCGCGCGGTGTCATCCGTGATGTCGGACGTGTCATGGATCTGCCGTATAATTTCTGTGATACGATTGCAAAAAATATTCCAAACGAACTCAATATCACGATCGACAAAGCACTCATAATGAACCCGGAACTGCGTTCCATGTATGAGTCGGATGAGACGGTAAAAAGACTGATCGACATGGCGAAAAGACTAGAAGGTCTGCCGCGCCATACCTCCATGCATGCCGCCGGAGTCGTAATCTCCCAGAAGGCGATGGACGAATATGTGCCTCTGTCGAGAAGTTCCGATGGCACGATCACAACACAGTTTGTCATGACTACGATCGAGGAACTCGGACTTTTAAAAATGGATTTCCTTGGACTGCGTACCTTAACTGTCATCAGTGATGCAGTCAAACTTGTGGAAAAAAATCATGGAATAAAAATTGATGTGGATAACATTGATTATGATGATAAAAAAGTATTAGACTCGATCGGAACCGGAAAATGTGATGGTATCTTCCAGTTAGAAAGTGCGGGTATGAAAAACTTCATGAAGGAGTTAAAACCGCAGAGTTTAGAGGATGTTATCGCCGGCATTTCCCTTTACCGTCCGGGACCGATGGATTTTATCCCGAAATATATCAAGGGAAAAAATGAACCGGAGAGTGTAACCTATGTCTGCAAGGAATTAGAGCCGATCTTAGAGCCGACCTATGGCTGTATCGTCTATCAGGAACAGGTTATGCAGATCGTACAGAACCTTGCCGGTTATACAATGGGACAGGCTGATAACATCCGCCGCGCCATGAGTAAAAAGAAACAGTACGTCATCGACGCGGAGCGTCAGAACTTTGTCTATGGCAATGAAGAGCAGGGCATCAAAGGCTGTATCGCAAACGGAATCAGCGAGCAGGCGGCAAACCAGATCTACGATTCCATGGTCGATTTTGCCAAATATGCATTTAACAAATCCCACGCGGCAGCTTATGCGGTGGTTGCTTATCAGACGGCGTATTTAAAATATTATTATCCGGTTGAATTTATGGCGGCGCTCATGACGTCTGTGATCGACAATACAAGAAAAGTTGCAGAGTACATTTATTCCTGCCGCCAGATGGGAATTAAGGTACTTTCCCCTGACATTAATGAGGGAGAAGGACGCTTTTTGGCAACAAAAGATGGGATCCGCTACGGCATGTACGCAATCAAGAGCATCGGCAGACAGGTTATTGATATCATTTTAGCTGAAAGAGAAGCGAACGGAAAATATACCACGCTCTCTGATTTCTTAAGCCGTGTGGCGGGGCGTGAGGTCAATAAGCGCGCAGTCGAAAACCTGATCAAAGCTGGAGCCTGCGATGGATTAGACGGCAACAGACAGCAGATGCTTTTAGTATATAATACGCTGATTGATAACCTGAATCAGGAAAAGAAAAATTCGCTTGCCGGGCAGATGTCTTTGTTTGACCTTGTCTCAGAGGAAGAAAAAAAGGCGTATGAAGTCCGGTTCCCGAATGTGGAGGAGTACACCAAGGAGATCAAACTTGGTTTTGAGAAGGAAGTTCTTGGCATTTATTTAAGCGGACATCCGTTGGAGGAATATGAGGAAAAATGGCGCAAAAATATCAGCGCCGTGACAGCAGATTTTATGCTGGATGAAGAAACGAATGCCGTAAAGATCAAAGATAACCAGAGTGTTGTCATTGGGGGCATCATCACTGAAAAGACCATCAAATACACCAAGCAGAACAAAGCGATGGCATTCATCACGGTCGAGGATCTGTTTGGAACGGTGGAAGTTATTATTTTTCCGCGCGATTACGAGAAATACAGCCGTTATTTGAACGAGGATGAAAAAGTCTTTGTCGCCGGACATGCCAATGTCGAGGAAGATAAAAACGGAAAACTGATCTGTGAAAAAATCTATTCCTTTGACGACACCAAACGGGAGCTGTGGCTTCAGTTTGCGACAAAAGAATCATATGAGGAAAAGGAAAAAGAACTGTATTCCCGGCTCTATGGTACGGACGGAAATGATGAGATTGTGATCTATATTGCCTCGCCGCGTGCCATGAAAAGATTAGGCCAAAATTACAATATTCATATCAATCCGGAGCTTGTCGGTAACTTGACGGAATTTTTGGGCGAAAAAAATGTAAAAATTGTTGAAAAGAGCATTGAAAAGAAATAATAAAGAGATTAGAATAATAAAGATTAGAAAAATGGGTATATTATTTTAGGAGGGAACGATAAATGGCAAAAGAGATTAATACAATCGGTGTGCTGACAAGTGGTGGCGATGCGCCGGGAATGAACGCAGCCATTCGTGCAGTTGTAAGGGAAGCAATTGCAAAGGGAAAAAAGGTAAAAGGAATTAAGCGAGGTTACGCAGGACTTCTTCAGGAAGAGATCATTGATATGGAAGCAAAAGATGTTTCCGATATCATCCAGCGCGGTGGTACGATCTTACAGACAGCACGCTGTATGGAGTTTACAACAGCAGAAGGACAGCAGCGTGGTGCAGAGATCTGTAAGAAACATGGCATCGACGGAATCATTGTTATCGGTGGTGACGGTTCTTTCAAGGGAGCTCAGAAGCTTGCGGGACTTGGAATCAATACCATTGGTCTTCCGGGAACCATCGACCTTGATATTGCATGTACCGAGTACACGATTGGATTTGATACAGCAGTAAATACAGCAATGGAAGCAATCGACAAAGTTCGTGATACATCAACCTCCCATGAGCGTTGCAGTATCATCGAGGTTATGGGACGTGGCGCTGGTTATATCGCATTATGGTGCGGTATTGCAAACGGTGCTGAGGATATTTTACTTCCGGAAAAATATGACTATGACGAGCAGAAATTAGTCAACCACATCATCGAGAACCGTAAACGCGGTAAACAGCATCATATCATCGTAAATGCTGAGGGAATCGGACATTCTTCCAGTATGGCAAAGAGAATCGAAGCTGCAACCGGTATCGAGACACGTGCAACTATCTTAGGCCACATGCAGCGTGGTGGAAGCCCGACATGTAAAGACCGTGTATATGCGTCTACCATGGGTGCCTTAGCAGTAGACTTACTCTGCGAAGGAAAGACAAACCGTGTAGTTGGATACCGTCATGGTGATTTCGTTGATTATGATATCGACGAGGCACTTGCAATGAAAAAAGAGATTCCGGAATATCAGTACGAGATCAGCAAGAACCTTTCTCTGTAATCTGATTTTACATAGAATCATATATTTTTGCATTTTAGAGAGAAATCCGTTATACTTAGCGACAGGTATAACGGATTTTTTAGTGAGGGAAATTATGATTACAAGTACATCAAACCAGCAGATGAAAAATTTGACACTGCTCATGAAAAAAGCAAAAGCCAGAAATGAACAGGGTGTTTTTGTGGCAGAGGGAAGAAAAATGTTTTTAGAGGCCCCGGTGGAGTGGGTGAAACAGGTTTATGTTTCCGAGAGTTTTTATGGAACATGTACGCAGGGCAATATGCAGGATTGCATGGAATCCTGCACACCAAAACATGGGGAAGAAAAACTGAACAGAAAAGTACTGGAGCGTTTGAATGAAACCGGCTATGAGATCGTCTCTGACAATGTGTTTAAAAGTGTTTCCGACACACAGACACCGCAGGGAATTCTCTGTGTGATAAAGAAACCGGAGTATGCATTAGAGGAAATGCTCAAAGGGGAACAGACACATCTTCTGATCTTAGAGAGCATCCAGGATCCGGGAAATCTCGGCACGATGGTGCGCACCGGTGAGGGGGCAGGCATCACGGGTGTGATCATGAACCAGACGACCGTGGATCTGTTTAATCCGAAAACAATCCGTTCCACGATGGGAAGCATTTATCGTGTTCCTTTTTTCGTCACGAAAGATCTTCCTGGGACGATTTCATTACTCAAAGAGCAGCAGGTCAATGTCTATGCGGCGCACCTTAAGGGCACACTTTCCTATGATGAGCCGGACTATAAGAAAAAGACGGCGTTTCTCATCGGAAATGAGGGAAATGGATTGTCGGATGAGATCGCAGATTTGGCAGATACTTATATTAAGATTCCAATGCAGGGACAGGTGGAATCCTTAAATGCGGCAATCTCCGCATCACTTCTGATGTATGAGACGGGGCGGCAGAGAAGACACTGATCAACAATAAAAATGGAGAGATAACAATTCATGAGAATCTGGTTTAAAATGATGAAGGGTACGCACCTGATCAAAGACATGACAGTGACAGATGAGTCAGATGATACGAGAACGCACAAAATTTTCAAGGCGTTAGATGAGGTATGTTATGCATTTGACCTTGGAAAACCGATCTGGTTAGATGCGAATGTGGAAGAGTTTAAGAGGCATGCAAAGACACGTTTTACGCAGGATTGTTTTATTGAGCATGTGGATTTTGATTTTCTGGAGATGCATGTGATCGAGGAGGATTAAAGGGAGAACATCCCAATATGGAGGACATGTTGTATGGCGCTGGAAAATAAGCTTGGAATTAAAAGTTCCGCGGAACTCGCGCGTGAAGAGGAACGTATCAGTAAAAAGAAGGCAGTAGAACTGTTTGAAAATGGTATGCTCGAGAACCTTGAGGCGGGAAAGTTTCAAACGTTATGTGAGATTCATAAATATTTATTTGATGATATCTATGACTTTGCAGGAAAAATCCGAACCGTAAATATATCAAAAGGCAATTTCAGATTTGCACCGCTTATGTATCTTGAAACAGCAATTAAAAATGTAGACAAAATGCCACAGAACACATTTGATGAGATTGTTGAAAAATATGTGGAAATGAACATTGTGCATCCGTTCCGTGAAGGAAATGGAAGAAGCATGCGCATCTGGCTGGATATGATGTTAAAAAAACAGATCGGACAGGTAGTAGACTGGAGTAAGATAGAAAAAGAAGACTATCTGATGGCGATGGAACGCAGTCCGATCAAAGATATTGAAATTAAATATATTTTAAAGGCAGCACTTACCGATCAGATTAATGACCGGGAAGTTTATATGAAAGGCATTGACCATAGTTATTATTATGAGGGATATGTCACGTATAAGACGGAAGAGTTGTAGGGTGGCTGGCTTATGAAAAGGCAAGGGAGAGATCTCTTGCCTTTTGGTTATTTATGCCAGATTATGAAATAGAAAAATAAATATTTTACGTTAATATATGAAAACTTGGAAGATGCATGTTACAATAGTAAGTAAATAAAATATAAAGGCATAAAATAACAGATGGAGAAGGGGAATGTTAGCAAAATTAGAATTAAAATTAAAATGTGAAAAAGAATTGACATACCAGATGTCATCATTGTTTCATGGGGCACTTATGGAATTGCTGCCGGAGAAATATGCAGATTATCTGCATATTTCAAGCCTTCATCCATATGCACAGCATTTAGAATGCAGAGAGGGGAACTGGTACTGGGTAATTACAGGACTGAATAAGGAAGCAGTGCAGATTATTATACATGATACGTTGTGGAAATTAGAATACATTCTGATAAAAAAACATGATCTTAAAGTTTTGATAGTGAAGAAAAATTATATGGAAACAACATATAAAGAATTAATGGATCATTTTTATGAGGATGATGGGAAAAGGTATATTCAGATTCATTTTCTATCTCCGACTGCATTTAAACAAAATGGAAGGTATCTTTTTTATCCGGATCTTCGCTGTGTTTTTCAGAGTCTGATGAATAAGTACGACAGTGCCACAGCAGAAAATACAATGCATGATGAAGATACACTCGAACAGATATGTGAGCATGCACAGGTGATCAGGTATGATCTGAAAAGTGTAAGTTTTTCTTTGGAGGGTGTCAGGATTCCATCCTTTATCGGAAAAGTAACCATAAAGCTGCATGGCACAGATACAATGGCAAATTTTGTTAACATGTTGTTCGAGTTTGGAGAGTATTCCGGGGTAGGAATCAAAACTTCCCTCGGAATGGGATATATGAAAATCATAAACGAAGGGGGAAGAAAATGATAACGGACGATCAGATAAAATTAATGATTGGAAGTCTGCTTCATGACATAGGAAAAGTTGTGTATAGAAGTGGGGATGGAAGAAATCACAGTCAGAGTGGATATGAGTATCTGAAGAATGAAGCACATATTTCAGATGATGAAATTTTAAACTGTGTGAGATACCATCATGGAATGTATTTAAAGAACGCATCCTTAGCAGAAGACGATAAGGCATATGTTGTTTACTATGCAGACAATGTGGCAGCATTTTCGGATCGCAGAGAGGCGGAAGCAGGAGAAGGCGGATTTGATAAAGCGATGCCGTTAGAGAGTGTATTTAATATTTTAAATGGAAATCACGGACAAAGTCATTATGCCATGCAGGTTTTAAATCCGAAGAATGGAATTAATTATCCGACAGAAGATGAAATATCTATGGATGAACATTTTTATCAGTCCGTCATTCAAAATATTACAGATAATTTAAAGGGCATCACGTTAGACGAAGAATACATCAATTCCCTGCTGGCTGTGCTTGAGGCAAATCTGACATACATTCCATCTTCTACTTCAAAAAAGGAGCTTGCAGATATTTCTTTGTATGACCACATGAAGATGACCGCAGCAGTTGCGTCATGCGTAATGCAGTTTCTGACTGCGAAAGGCGAAAAAAATTATAAGCAGAGCCTGTTTATCAATGCAGAGAAATCTTATGACGAGGAAATGTTTTTACTGTATTCCATGGATATTTCCGGTATTCAGAGTTTTATCTATACGATAGGAGAAAAAGGTGCATTAAAAGGACTGCGTGCGAGAAGTTTTTACCTTGAAATTATGATGGAGCATATTGTGGATGAACTGTTAGAGAAGTTGTCACTTTCAAGGGCAAATTTAATTTATACAGGAGGAGGACACTGTTATTTGCTTTTAGCGAATACGGATGATACCCGTGATATTTTAGAGCACTATGAAAAAAGTCTGAATCACTGGATGATGGAACATTTTGATACAGCGTTATATGTTGCCTGCGGATATGCGAAAGCAAATGCCAATGCGTTAAGAAATATGCCGAAGGGAAGTTATTCCGATCTGTATCTTACGATATCTAAGATGATTTCTGAGAAAAAATCGAATCGGTATAATGCAGATATGATCCGGAATCTGAATAGCAGAAAACATGAAGGAGAGCGGGAATGTAAAGTGTGCCGCAGGATAGCCCGCCTTACAGATGATAAATGTCAGGTATGTCTGGCATTAGAAAAAATGTCAGGAAGTATTCTGTATGAAAATTATTTTACTGTCATGAGTGAACCGGATAAAGATGCGCTGCCACTTCCGGAAAACAGGTACTTAGCAGCAGATACAAAAGAGAGCCTGCTAAAACGGATGGAATCAGAAAATTATGTCCGGTGTTATACGAAAAATGAAATTTATACCGGGAAACATGTTACTACAAAATTGTGGGTTGGAGATTATACGACAGGTGACACGTTTGAAAAACTGGCAGAACAGGCAGAAGGTGTGGAAAGAATTGGAATCCTTCGTGCGGATGTGGATAACCTTGGAACGACTTTTGTTTATGGACTGCAGAGACCAGACGGAGATGACAAATATGTAACGCTTTCGAGAACATCTACATTGTCACGGCAGTTGTCTTTATTTTTTAAATGTTATATCAATGAGATACTTCGGAAAGGAACAGCAGACAATTTTGGTGGAAGTGGGGAACGAAAAGCGGTAATTATATATTCTGGTGGAGATGATGTGTTTTTAGCCGGAGCGTGGAATGATGTGATCGCAGCTTTTATGGATATCAGAAATGCGCTTGAAAAATTTACACAGGGAACGCTGACAATATCAGGAGGTGTTGGTATTTACGATGCAAAATATCCGCTGAATGTTATGGCAAAAGAAGTGGAAAGACTTGAAGACAGATCAAAACATGTGGAAGGAAAAAATGCAGTTACCCTGTTTGATGAAACACATGCTTATCCATGGAATGTATTTATACAAAATGTTGTTACAGAAAAGTTAGGTGTGCTTAAGACTTATTTTGATCAGAATGATGAACACGGTATGGCATTTTTATATCATCTCATGGAATTGTTAAGGGAAAGTGGAAACGACATCAATTTTGCAAGATATGTTTATCTGTTGTCGAGAATGGAACCACAGGAACATGAAAATAAAGAAAAACGGGCGGCTTACCGGAGTTTTTCAAGAAAGATGTACGAGTGGAGCGGGAAGGAACAGGATAGAAAAGAACTGATCACGGCAATCTATCTGTATGTATATCTGAATCGCAAAAGAGAGGAGCAGGATTAAATGAAATTGACAGAAGAAAATTATGTGGGGATTGCAGAACAGGCAATCAAGGAACTGTGCAGTGAAAAAGACCAGAAAGGGAGACTGGTTGGTCCGGTAACAACATCCAAGATCAGAAATCTGCTTGCCATGACATCCGATATTTACAATGATGTGGTCAATAGTCAGAGCGACAAGCTGAATGCAGAAATAATTGGACGGATCAACTACATGAAGATTCGTTTTATCTATGAAGCAGGGCGTGAACCGAAGGTAAAGAAACTGGTAGATAAAGCAAAGATTTTAGAGCACTTAGAAGAGATCAAAGGCAGCAGAGACCAGTATATTTTATTCAGCCGGTATATGGAAGCCTTGGTTGCATATAGAAAATTTTATGGTGGACGTGATGAGTAGAGGGAGGATGAAATAATGTTTGCAAAAGTTAAAATCAGTGGGGTGTTAGAGACAATAACGGGTTTACATATTGGCGGATCAAGTGCTTTTTCTGCGATTGGTGCAGTAGATTCTCCTGTCATCCGGGATGCAAGGACGAATATGCCGATGATTCCGGGTAGCAGTTTAAAAGGAAAATTAAGGACACTTCTGGCAAAAAAATATAATCAGACAGTAGCGAAAACACCGGATGACGATGCGGTATGTCTGACAAGTCTGTTTGGAAGTGCGAAAAAAGGTCAGGTAAAGACTAGTAAAATCCTGTTTAACGATATGTTTCTTGAAAATATGGATGAATTAAAATATGCAGGGCTGACAGGTGCAACAGAGGTTAAATTTGAAAACAGCATCCAAAGAACAACGGCAGTAGCGAACCCCAGACAGATCGAACGTGTGGTAAGAGGCGCAAAATTTCCGATGCAGTTGATTTATGAAGTGACGAATGAATCGGAAATGGTTCATGATTTTGAAATATTAAAAGACGGGTTTCAACTTTTAGAATATGATTATTTAGGCGGCAGTGGATCAAGAGGTTATGGACGTGTCAAAATCATGGATATCCATGTGGAACCTGTGATAGGGGAAGTGTCGGAAGATGTTTTGTCCCAGTGTCAGAAAATCATGAGTGCAGTGGAATAAAATAATTTTGCAGGATTGATTTTTGACTACAGAGAGAAAAGAAATGAGGCGGGACATGGAATATACGATCTATCAGTTAGAATTTAAAACAGGTGTTCATTTTGGTACCGGAATGTTAAATGAAAGTGCCTGCACGTTTAAGGCAGATCAGATATTTTCAGCACTTTATATAGAGGCTTTAAAACTGAATCTGCAGCAGCAGTTATATGATGCTGTGAAAAAAGGAAATCTGTTAATTTCAGATGCATTTCCATATATTGGACAGCAGTATATGATTCCAAAACCGATGATATATGTGGAGCCGGTAAACCGTGGGGAATCGAAGCAGAAAAAAGCATATAAAAAAATGAAGTTTATTCCGGTAGAATGTTTGATCGATTTTCTGAATGGGAAAATGGATCTGTCAAATGATCCGATGGAACATTATGGACATTATTTTCAGCAGACGATGGCAGCTGTCCGCACCGGGGAGGAGACTCTGCCGTACCGGGTTGGAACATTTTATTATGGAGAGGGATGTGGCCTGTATATCATTGCCGCGTATCAAAGCGAAAATGAAAAATGTCTTATGGAAAAATTGCTGACAGCATTGTCCTATACAGGAATTGGTGGAAAAAAATCAGGTGGACTTGGAAAATATAGATACAATGAGGGGCAGATTCCGGAACAGCTTTTAGAATGTCTGCAGAAAAAATCGGACAGATATATGTTATTGTCAGTTGCACTTCCTGCAGATGAGGAATTGGAAAATGCGATGGAAAATGCATCCTATCTGTTAGAAAAAAGATCTGGATTTGTGGCATCTTCAGATTATGCAGAGGAGTGGAGAAAAAAGAGGGATCTTTATGTATTTACAGCAGGTTCCTGTTTTGTAAATTGTTTTGCCGGAGATATCTATGATGTGTCGGAAGGCGGAAAACATCCTGTGTATCGATATGCAAAGCCGATTTTTATGGGGGTATCATTATGAGGGATTATTTAAAACACTACCGGGTGAAAATATGTGTATTATCCCCAGTCTATATAGGTTCCGGTGAAAAAATAGGAAAAAAAGAGCACATCTATATGCCATGGAATCATCATGTGATCATACCGAATGTAGAGAAGATGTACATGGATCTGCAGAAAAAAGGACTCGGGAAAGAGTTTGCAGACTATATGATGGATGGGCGGCCGAAGGAACCTTCTCTATCCCAGTGGCTTGGACAGCATAAGATGCAGCGGGAAGATTATGAGAGATGGAAATTGTATGAGATGGATGCAGGGGAAGCATTTGTTTCACAGACAGCCAGACCAAAAGAGATTGAAGCCTTTGTGAAGGATGCATATGGTATGCCGTATGTTCCGGGCAGTACTTTAAAAGGCATGTTCCGCACGGCACTGATTGCAGATGAGATACAAAAATGTCCGGAAAAATATGAAAGAACAGGCAGGGAGATACAGTCTGCTTCCGCAGAACGCGCAAGCAGGAAACAATGCCTTGCAAGAGAGACAAAACGTTTAGAACAACAGATATTTTATACTTTAAACCGTGATGAAAAAAAGCCTGCAAATGCTGTTAATGATAATCTTTCCGGTCTGCATGTAGGTGACAGCCAGCCTGTCAGTGTGGATCAGCTGACATTAAGCCAGAAGATCGATGTTACACTAGACGGTACAGAAAAACCGCTGAATGTATTGCGGGAGACACTGATCCCCGGAACAGAGATTTGCTTTGATGTATCAATTGACACGACAATCTGCCCGTATCAGATGGAAGATATCATAGAAGCACTGAATATTTTCCAGAATATCTGTAACCGGTATTTTTATGCAAGATTCCACTGGGAGGCAAAGGAAAAAAATACAGTATGGTTAGGTGGAGGATGTGGTTTTCTTTCAAAGACGGTTTTATATCCATTGCTTGGCAGTAATGCGGTAAAAGTCGTGGATAATGTGTTTAAAAATACACTGGGAAAAAATTATGTTGTGCATAAACATACCAAAGACCTGCAGCTTAAACTGGCACCGCATGTCTGTAAGTGTACAAAGTATCAGGGAAAGCTGTATCATATGGGGATGGGGAGGATTGAATTTGAGGAAATATAACAATTTTGCGCCGATAGGCTTAAAATCAGGCTTTGTGATCGGTATGATCCAGTTTGATATTGAGATTTCTCTCATTTGCGGGTTTGCCCCGCAAATGGGGGATGAAAGCCTTGTGTTTGGAGAGGTGTAAGGGACAGGATTGAAATATAAGAACCCCGTGGAGGGGACGAGAACTTTACAAGCGTGTTAATCTGACGCTTTTTAAATGATACATTGAAATATAAGAACCCCGTGGAGGGGACGAGAACATAATCACATATGTTTCTTTTGTCATTTTTTTGTTTATTGAAATATAAGAACCCCGTGGAGGGGACGAGAACAAATTTGCAGTCATTTTCTTCATCCATTATGTAATGATTGAAATATAAGAACCCCGTGGAGGGGACGAGAACATAATTCATTGCCATTATTGAACCACTCAGTAAATTGAAATATAAGAACCCCGTGGAGGGGACGAGAACGGTGTAAAAATACCTACCTGGTTTTCAATTGGAATTGAAATATAAGAACCCCGTGGAGGGGACGAGAACCTTGCTAGCATAGCTTTACTCATATTGTGCGTTTTAAATTGAAATATAAGAACCCCGTGGAGGGGACGAGAACACGCAGTACCCGATTATTTTTCATACTACTATTCTAATTGAAATATAAGAACCCCGTGGAGGGGACGAGAACTTTTGTATTTTTAATTTTTCTATAGTATTCATTATTGAAATATAAGAACCCCGTGGAGGGGACGAGAACACTTCCTGAATTTCAGTCTTAGGAACTTCTACATAAAATTGAGATAAGAGAACCCCGAGGAGGGGACGAGAACCTTTAGCTGTTTTTGTTATATACTTACACAAGTATAATTGAAAAAATCTTCAGTAAGGGGACAAATAAAAACAAGGGAGAAAACACATGAGTTATCTTTATGTCAGTGAACAGGGTGCGAGTATCGGGATAGAAGCAAACCGTTTTCAGGTAAAGTACAAAGATGGAATGATAAAAAGTATTCCAGCGGAGACGTTAGAGATGATCGAAGTATTTGGCAGTGTCCAGATTACGACACGCTGCCTGACGGAATGTTTAAAACGGGGAGTGAATATCCTGTTTTATTCCACAAGCGGGGCGTATTATGGAAGGCTGATCTCAACTTCCCATGTGAATGTGCAAAGACAGCGTATTCAGGCGGAAATCGGACACAATGAAACATTTAAACTGGAAATGTCAAAAAGAATCATTGATGCAAAGATCCGCAATCAGATTGTTGTTTTGCGCAGATATGCGCGAGGCAGAGATGAAGATATTCATAGAATGATCATTGAGATGCAGAATATGCAGAAAAAACTGCTATATGCGAAGAGTGTGGAACAGGTTATGGGATATGAGGGAACGGCAGCAAAAATATATTTTAAAGTATTGGGGAAGTTAATTGATGAACAATTTGTTTTTGAAGGCAGGTCAAGACGTCCTCCGATGGACCCGTTTAATTCGCTGATCAGTCTTGGCTACTCGATTATCTTAAATGAATTATATGGAAAGATTGAGGGAAAAGGATTAAATCCATATTTTGGAGTGATGCATAAAGACAGAGAAAAGCATCCTACCTTAGCAAGTGATCTGATGGAAGAATGGAGAGCCGTATTAATTGACACAACAGCGCTTAGTATGTTAAATGGACATGAATTGGTAAAAGAAGATTTCTATACTGGAATCGATCAGCCTGGAGTCTTTTTAGAAAAGGATGGATTCCGGAAATATATTCAGAAGTTAGAGGGAAAATTTCGTACAGAGAACAGATACCTTTCGTATATTGATTACAGTGTCAGCTTCCGGCGTGCAATGGATCTTCAGATTAATCAGTTTGTAAAGGCAATTGAAACGGAAAATGTGAATGAATATATGCCGGTGATCATTCGGTAATTGGTTTGATAAATGTGGGGGGAAAGACAAATGGAAAATTATTTTTGGAATACTGAGGAAGAAAATAGCATAAAGAAGCTGTATATTCTCGTGATTTATGATATTGTTGATAATAAGCGAAGAGTCAGGTTTGCGAAGAAAATGAATGGATATGGTTTTCGGGTTCAGAAATCGGCATTTGAGGCGATGATTACGGAAAATTTATATCGACGTCTGTTACATGATATTCCAGAGCTGATTGACCGTAGATCGGACAGCGTAAGAGTTTACAAAATAAGAGGATACGGAGAGGTTAATCTTTTTGGGGCAAGTCCTGAAATTAAAAATGAAGAAGTGATTATTATAGGGTAATATGACAAAAGATATATTATAAATACACTGGGCAGAAATTATGTTGTGCATAAACATACCAAAGACCTGTAGCTTAAACTGGCACCGCATGTCTGTAAATGTACAAGGTATCAGGGAAAGCTGTATCATATGGGGATGGGGGAGGATTGAATTTGAGGAAATATAATGATTTTGCTCCGATAGGCTTAAAATCAGGCTTTGAGAATGTTATACACCAGTTTGATATTGAGATTTCTCTCATTTGCGGGTTTGTCCCGCAAATGGGGGATAAAAGCCTTGTGTTTTGGGAGGTGTAGGGGACAGGATTGAGATAAGAGACCCCCGTAGAGGGGACGAGAACCAGATGGGTTTGATTTTTCTTGCATCTTCCTGAATTGAGATAAGAGACCCCGAGGAGGGGACGAAAACTTGAAAACCTGCCCCGGATAAATCAAATTAGGGTTTACTGAGATATAAGAACCCCGCTAAGGGGACAAAATGAGAATAAATTTTTACTAAATAACCATGCAGGAAAATTAAATCATTATTACGAAAGATGGAGATTATTATGAATCAGACGATATTGTTTACACCAGTGGGAGGAACCGACCCGATTTCATTAAATAATTATCATGATGGATCAATACTGCATATTTGCAGATTCTATAAACCGGATAAAGTCATTTTGTACATGTCAAAAGAGATGTTGGATTTTCAGGAGAAAGATGACAGGTATCGTTATTGTCTGGACCGTCTGGCAAAGATGCAGGATCGTCCCATGGTTTATGAGATCATAGAACGCCGGGAGCTTACCAGAGTACATGAATTTGATTATTTTTACGAGGATTTCAGGAAGGTGATCAGCCATATATATGAGACGATGGATGATTCAGATACACTGCTTTTAAATGTGTCATCCGGTACGCCTGCAATGAAAAGTGGATTGCTGGTATTGCAGACATTAGGGGAGTTTCCTGCAAAAGTAATTCAGGTGGCGACACCAGTAGAAAAATTGAATGAGCAGGTGCATGAGGGATATGATGTAGAAACTTTATGGGAATTGGATGAGGATAATAAGGAAGGTGCACAAAACAGATGTAAGGAAATACAGTGTCCGACACTCTCAAAGATAAAGAAAGAGGAAATTATAAAAAAACATATTTTTGTATATGATTATCAGGCTGCGCTTGATGTCACGGATTCATTACCAGCGGAGCAGACAGCGCAGTATAGGGATTTAATTTATCTGGCGGCAAGGAGAGTGTTATTAGATTTTGCGAATGTGGATAAGACAATCCAGAAAACAAATTTTCAATGTCTGCCGGTGCGGTCTTCTTCCCAGAGAAAATATTTTGAATATGCACTTACGATCGATATTCGATTAAAACGTGGTGAGTATGTGGATTTTATCAGGTCGATCACACCGATTGTGGTGGATTTGTTTGAGATGATATTAAAAAAACAGTGTGGTATCAAAGTAGACGATTATTGCGGCCAGTATAAACGTGCAGGACAGTGGAAGAGAATGTGGTCAGCAAAAAAATTAAATGGAACGGAAGCAGGAGATGTACTGAATAGTCATTATCAGAAAATGGGAAAAAGATTTGAAGCAAAAGATGTGTATTCAGAACATCTGAAAATACTCACCGATCATTTTTCGAGTGATACCCGCTTAAAACAGTTGATGGAAGATCTTAGAAATGTGGAAAGTAATATCCGGAATCTTGCTGCGCATGAGATTGTGTCTGTGACAGATGAGACAATTAAAAACCTGACAGGTTTTTATGGCAGGGATATCATGAGTAAAATCAGGGAGCTTTTTGGATACACGGAGATTTCCATACGAAAAGAGTATTGGGATTCTTATGATGAAATGAACAGGAAAATCCTTGAGCAGATGTCAAATGAATAAAATATACAAACAAAACACAAAAAATGTGAATATTTCACAAAAGCAATGTATAAATTATTGACATGAAATATTTAGAAACATATAATGTGATTGGAGGTGTGGGATATGTTACTTGAATTTTCATGCAGTAATTATAAGGCAATTAAGGAGAAAATAGTATTTTCCATGGTTGCAGGAAGTGATAAATCACATCAGGAAGAATTGTATGAATTTGATGATTACCGGGTGTCAAGAATCACATCTGTATATGGTGCAAATGGTGCTGGAAAAAGTACATTGATTGATGCGGTAGGGTATCTAGGCTTTTTGGTGAGGGAATGTGTGAAATTTCAGGAAGGAGATAAGATTCCGAGAACACCACATAAACTTTCAGCAGAGAAACCGACAGCGTTTGATATTCAGTTTGTTGTGGATGGAATACGTTATGCGTATGGATTTTCCATGAATGATGTTGAGTTTCTGGATGAGTATTTGTATCATTTTCCATCTGGAAGACAGGCGAAGATATTTGAACGTGAAGGTACAAAGTTTTCATATGGAATAAAGTATAAGAAAGAACTGTCTCAACTGGAGAGTAAGACAAAAAGTAATAAATTATTTCTGACTACGGCAGAAGCGTGGTGCAGTTTAAAGGAAATCATTCATCCTTTCAGGTTTTTTAAAGAAGAATTGATTGTTCATGGAATTGGACCTGATAATTGGTTTGAATACTCTGCAGAACAGATTCGGACAAATTCTGGTATGAAACAAATATTAGTTGTGTTCATGCAAAAAATAGGAATTCCAATTAAGGATATCCAGGTAAAAATAGAAAACAGACAATTGACAACACAGGATATGCCGCTTGAATTATTAAATAAGGTCCAGATGTTAACTGGTATGGGTTCATTGCAGACAATAGAAGTAAAGTTTGTATATAAAGATTATATTTTGAATATCAATGAGGAGTCACAGGGAACACAGAAACTTTTTAAATTGCTATGTCCGTTTATAGATGTGCTAGTCAATGGAAAAGTGTTATTTTATGATGAACTTGAAGCTAGTCTCCACCCTGCACTTGTAGATGAATTAATCCACACATTTAAAAACTGGAAAAGTGAAAAAAATCCACAATTAATTTTTTCCTCCCATGATACAAGTTTGTTGGATCTGGATTTATTCCGCAGAGATCAAATATGGTTTGCAGAAAGAAATCCCGGGTTGTGCACGACAGAGTATTATTCTTTAGTGGAATTGAAAAATGTCAGAAAGGATGACAATATAAAAAAAGGATATATCAATGGTCGATATTCGACAATTCCGTTAAAGGGAAGCAGTTTGATCGAAGTTTTGGGAGGTGAATAAATTTGGAACGAAAGCTAGGACTCAGTTCCAGAAATGAAAATTCCAGAAATATGTTAGTGCCGGATATGCACGTTTCAAAACTTGATGAAATGTATGAACAGTTTTGCAAAAATGTGGAAACGGTAAAAGAAAAGTTTCATATTGCAGAACAATTAGATAACGTTCATGAAGAAAAAGCAGTAAAAGATATTTATCGGTCACAGATTGTGTTTTTGGAAAGTGCACTGGATTATTATATGCATTGTCTTGGAATTTATGCGATGGTACAAATGTATAATAATCACTGGGATAAAACACGGGGATATTCCGATTTAAAGGTGCCGATTGATAAGGTAATGGATGCTGTTATGCATCCCGAAAATACAGGGTGGATTGACGCGGTAATTGTGTCTTACCATGCATCAAAAACATATATGAGTGCGAAAGAGATTAAGGGGCAGTTATCATTAATTGTTGGAAAAGATTTTTTTGATAAAATAGCAAATGAAATGTTTTATGACAAGGAGAGCAGAGTGAAACCAGCAGACAAATTGGCAAGAGCATTGACAGATTTGTTTGAACGCAGAAACAAGATAGCACATCAGGCAGATAGAAATCACCAGACGGGAGATTTGTATGATATTAACCGGCAGGATGTGGAAAATGCAATAGGTGTTGTTGAAACATTTGTTACAACTGTTCATAAGTTATTAACGGAATAAGAGTACTGCATGACATAAAAAAGCAAGGGACAACATCCCTTGCTTTTTTCTCCCCTCTGTGCTACACTGTCACAAGCTGACAAGACACATGTTAACCACATGAAAAACAGCAAAGAGGAGTAAGAAACTCCGGATTGGAGAAATTATGGAAAAAGTAAAGGCATTTTGTAAACGGAAAAACATTGAGATATCCGTCAAGCGCTACCTGATTGATGCACTTGGTGCGATGGCACAGGGATTATTTGCATCGCTTTTGATCGGAACGATCATCAGTACACTTGGAACACAGTTAAATATTCCGATTCTTGTGACAGTTGGAACTTACGCGAAAGCGGCAGTCGGACCGGCAATGGCGATCGCAATCGGATATGCACTGCAGGCAGCGCCTTTAGTACTGTTTTCACTTGCGGCAGTCGGTGCAGCGTCAAATGAACTTGGCGGGGCAGGCGGGCCGCTTGCGGTACTTGTGGTTGCAATTTTTGCAGCAGAATTTGGAAAAGCAGTTTCCAAAGAGACAAAAATCGATATTATTGTCACTCCGTTTGTGACCATTTTTGTCGGGGTCGCGCTTTCTATCTGGTGGGCTCCGGCGATCGGTGCGGCAGCGAGTGCAGTCGGTAATGCGATCATGTGGGCAACCGAGCTGCAGCCGTTTTTCATGGGAATCATTGTATCTGTGATCGTCGGGATTGCACTGACACTGCCGATCAGCAGCGCAGCAATCTGTGCAGCACTTGGACTGACCGGATTAGCCGGTGGTGCAGCACTTGCCGGATGCTGTGCGCAGATGGTCGGATTTGCAGTGGCAAGTTTCCGTGAAAATAAATGGGGCGGATTGTTTGCACAGGGAATCGGTACATCCATGCTTCAGATGGGTAATATCGTGAAAAATCCGCGCATCTGGCTGCCGGCGACATTGGCGTCTGCAATCACCGGACCGATCGCAACGTGTCTGTTCCATTTACAGATGAATGGTGCAGCAGTTTCCTCCGGTATGGGAACCTGTGGACTGGTCGGACAGATTGGTGTCTATACCGGATGGATCGCAGATATTGAAGCGGGAAGCAAAGCTGCCATTACACCGATGGACTGGATCGGACTGATTTTCGTAAGCTTTCTTCTGCCGGGCGTTTTATCATGGCTTTTTAGTGTGTTATTCCGTAAGATCGGCTGGATCAAAGAAGACGATATGAGGCTGGACTTATAAATCCATAAAAGTTTAGAAATAAATCCACCATAATGAGGAAAGTATGGTATACTGTAAACAGTAGTCATTACAGGAATAATATGCATGAAATTGCATTTTACTCCGCAAAACAAGGAGGATTTTTATGGAAAAGCCATTCACCTTAAGTGAGGGCGTTGACAGTTGGAATACGATTATTTTTTTATATAATTCCGCATTGAAGGAAGTACGCACAAAAGTTGAAATCTTAAACGATGAGTTTCAGCAGGTACATCAGTACAACCCAATAGAATATATCAAGTCAAGGATCAAGACGCCTGAGAGTATTGTGAAAAAGTTAAAGCGTTACGGATATGAGTCATCGATCGATAACATGGTCAATTATGTCAATGACATTGCAGGTATCCGTATTGTCTGCTCTTTTACTTCTGATATTTATAAGCTTGCAGAGATGATTGGAAAACAGAATGATCTGACCGTTATTTCCATCAAGGATTATATTAAAAATCCAAAGGAGAGCGGTTATAAAAGTTATCATATGCTTGTGACTGTTCCGATATTTTTATCGGACCGCGTGATCGATACCAAGGTGGAGATACAGATCCGGACGATGGCGATGGATTTCTGGGCAAGCTTAGAGCATAAGATCTATTACAAATTTGAGGGAAATGCACCCGGCTATATCAGCAGGGATCTAAGAGAATGTTCCGATATTGTTTCTATGCTGGATGCAAAGATGCTCCAGCTAAATGAAGCAATTATACAGGCGAAAGAAGCACAGGAGGAGCAGACGGGTGCAGTATAATTATGACTTCGAGATTATGTCGCTCGTCATTTTTGTGGTTATCAGCGGTCATTTCCTGTTGATCAGACAGTTTCCAACGGTTAAGTCAAAAGTATTTGGCAGACTGCTTGGGGTGTGTCTTGGCGAGTGTATCGCAAATATTTTATCATGTATTGGACTGGCAAATGCAGCAATCGTTCCATTAATCTGGAACGAATTGTTTACGTTTGCTTTTTTTGCGTTAGAGGGAGCGGCTTCTTATCTGATGTTCCGCTATATGGAAGAGGTATGCAGCTTTTCCGGAGTAGCAGGTCGAATGATAAAATACATGGGAAAAGTCCCGTTTTTCTTTTTCGAGATCATGATTTTAGCGACACCGTGGATGGGCTTTTTCTTTTATTTTAAAGATGGCAGCTATTATCAGGGAAATTTTGCATGGTTTGGCTATGTGTATATTGGATACTATTTTTTTATGAACCTGCTTCTTATATTTTTGGGGAGAGCGCGTATTGAGACGCGGATCAAGGTAATCGTTATCTTATACAGTATTGTGGCAGTTCTTATGGTGGTGCTTCAGTATGAGAGAAAAGAAATGCTGCTTACCAGTGCGGCAAATATGCTGTTTATTCTGATGATCTATATGGCAATGCAGAATCCGTCTGCTTATATTGACAGTGAAACCGGAACCAGTGATGAGCAGGCATTTCTGATCCAGATGAAAAATGTAACGGAGCAATCCGGGAAAAAAGTATTTCTTGTGGTACATATCAGACAGATGCATCATATCGAAATGCTTTTAGGATATGAAAACAGCAGGCGGCTGCTTGCCGAAGTGGGACATTATCTTACCGCACTGTGTGGAAAGTTCTGTGTGTTTCGCAATGCGGAGGATACATTTACCATCCTGCTGGATGAGGGAAAAGAAGAACACATAAAGGGGCAGATCAAAAAAAGATTTGAACAGGATTTTCATGTGTCTGGCAATTCGATTTCTTTAAACGAGGTCATGATCACCCTGCATTATCCGAGAGATTTTTGTTCTCTGGCAGAGTACAGGGCACTGTATGGATATTTGCTGGAAGCGGCACAAAATTCAGGGAAACAGGTCTTTTTTGAGGTGGATGAAGCCGTAAAAAAAGACTATTACCGCAGAAATAAGGTAGAGCAGGCGGTGGATCGTGCAATTACGGAAAACAGATTTGAAGTATATTATCAGCCGATCTATTCCCTGAAAGAAAAATGTGTTGTATCATTAGAGGCGCTGGTGCGTCTGGAGGATGAAAAACTTGGAGCCATTCCACCGGATGAGTTTATTCCGTTGGCGGAGCAAAACGGAACGATCATACAGATCAGTGAGATCGTACTTGAAGAGTGCTGTCGTTTTCTGGCAAAACATGTGCTTCCGAACCCATCACTTGGAATACGGACGATCCATGTGAACATTGCTGCAGCGCAGTGTCTGAACCGGAATCTGAAAGAAAGCATACTGCCAGTGTTAGAGCGTTATTATGTGCCGGCACATATGATCACGCTGGAACTGACGGAGCGGACAGCAGTTGAGGCACCAAAGCTGATGTTATGGCACATGCAGGAGTTTGGCAAAATTGGCATGGGGTTTGCGATGGATGACTATGGAAGCGGCAATTCGAACTGTTCTTATCTGATCCGTTTTCCATTTCGGGAAATTAAGATTGATAAAAACATGACCTGGTCCTATTTTGAAAATCCAACTGCAAAAATCGTGATTGAAAATGAAATAAAGACGATACAAAAACTCGGTCTCCCACTGATCATGGAGGGCGTGGAAAAGAAAGAACAGAGTGATGCCTTAGAGGCGCTTGGTGTGGATATGATCCAGGGATATTATTACGGGAAACCGATGCCGGAGACGGAGTGTCTGCGCTATATCAGAAGAATGCATTTTGCCAAAGAGGAATATGGAAAGAGTTGATGGAAAGTTTATGCTAAAAATAGCATTTTGTGATGATGATTTAGAGATATTAAAAGAACTTGGTATCTTATTGGACAAATATAAAAAAGAAAGAGACGAAGACCTTACCTGTACGGTATTTCAGAGTCCCTTAGAGTTACTGGCCGCGATTGAGAAAGGGTTTTCTTTCGATATTTTATTTTTGGACATTTTAATGCCGGGGGAAAACGGAATTGAGACTGCAAAAGAAATCAGACAGTATGATAATAATATGAAAATTATTTTTCTTACCTCATCTCCGGAGTTTGCAGTACAGTCTTATACGGTCGGGGCATATTTTTATCAGTTAAAGCCAGTCTGGGAGGAAAGTTTTTTCCAGCTGATGGATTCCGTGCTTGCAGAGTGCACAAAGACACAGGAAAACAGTCTGATTCTGCGGAGCAAAGAAGGAATTACAAGAATTGACCTTGAAAAGTTAGAATATTGTGAAGTGATAGGACGGACGCTCTTTTTTCATCTCGGAAATGGAAAAGTATTTGAGAGTGTTGGCAGTTTAGACGATTTATTTTTGCAGTTAAAGCCTTATGGCAATTTTTTACGGCCACATCGGTCATTTCTGGTAAATATGGATTATATACAGAATATTTCTTACCGTGCAATTAAACTGATAAGTCTTGCAGAAATACCAATCCCGCATGGGAAATGCTCGGAGATAAAGAATAAATATCTCGAGTATGCGTTTAACAGAAAGCAGGTATTTTTATCATGAATCTTCTTTATGTAACAAATGGTGCAGCAGTCGGGATATTCGGCATGGTTTTGTCCGGGGCTTTTTGTGATATTCACTGGACGAAAGAAAAACGGGAATTTCTTGTTGGAAGTATTTTTGTGCTGCTTGCCATACAGGGCGTGATGTATCTGTTGGCAGGGGCAGCGACGATCCGTTATCTTTATCCTGTGATCACACATGTCCCGATGTGTATTGCCCTTTACATTTTAACGAAAAAACGTCTGTGGACAGTGATTTCCGTGCTGACTGCTTATCTCTGCTGTCAGCTTCGCAGGTGGGTGGCACTTTTTATAATGGCTGTGTTTGTGAACAGTGAAACGGTGCAAAATGTGACGGAACTGATTGTTACACTGCCGTTATTATTTCTTTTACTGCGCTTTGTGGCACCCTCGGTGCGGGCAATATCAAATTATCCCGTGTCAATACAGCTTCAGTTCGGGTTGATTCCGGCATTGGGATACGGCTTTGATTACCTGACGAGAGTTTATACGGATTTACTTTCAGAAGGTATACCGGCGGCAGTGGAATTTATGCCGTTCGTCTGCTGTATTGCTTATCTGGTGTTTGTGCTTCGTACTTCAGAGGAGGAGCGGAAGAAAAATGAACTTGAGCAGATGCAGAGCTGTCTGAATCTCCAGATTTCCCAGGCGGTCCGCGAGATTGAGGCTTTGAGGGAGTCGCAGAAAGATGCCAGTACCTACCGGCATGATTTAAGACATCATATGCAGCATCTGTTATCATGTATCGAGAATGGAAAAATTGAACAGGCAGAAGGCTACATTCATGAAGTATGTGCGCAGATTGAGGCAGGCAGGGTAAAAAATTACTGTGAGAATGAGACGGTCAATCTTATTTTTTCCTCTTTTGCAGGAAGGGCGGAAAGTGCTGGTGCCACAATGAACATAAAAGCGGTGGTACCATATATTCTTCCGGTTTCGGAGACAGATTTGTGTGTGCTTTTATCAAATGCGTTAGAAAATGCACTCCATGCGTGTACTGCACAGGAGCAGAAGGGAACGATAGATATTTTAGCGTATGAGAAGAACGGGAGGTTCTTTTTTCAGGTCACGAATCCATGCAGAAAAGAAGTAGTATTTGAAAACGGTGTTCCGGTTACCGACCGGCCAGGGCATGGAATCGGCGTACGCAGTATTTGTGCAATTGTTGACAGGTATGGCGGTATGTACAGCTTTCTGGTAGAAGATAATAAATTTATTTTACGCGTTTCTTTATAGGGTGCAGCTTTTTGCTGCACTTTAAAAGAAATAACAAAACTACAGATGAAAAATAAAAGGATGTCGATTGAGTGCACATTATAGTCGATTCAGAACAAGTTAATCCACTGTAGCACAAAATACGGTACATTAATGTCAACAGAGAGAAATGAAAAACAAATGACAAAGGAGAGAAAGATTATGAAAAGAAAAATTTTAGCAATTATGTTGAGTTCAATGCTGGCATTCTCTTTTACCGCCTGCGGGAATACCGAGGAGACTGCTGATGGCACAGTGACAAACGCAGAGGCAGATGTAGATGTGGCAGATACTGGCACTGATGTGGAGAACGATGCGGCAGAGAACGATGCAGCAGATATTGTTGTGGACACAGAGGCAGCAGATGCACAAAGCGAAGATGTGGAAACAGATTCTACCGAAGACTTATTCTGCCTGCTTGATGTGCCGATTTTAGAGATGCCGGACTTAGCAGGAACAACCTGGAGTTTCTGTGGGGGTAACATTGGCGGTGTGCAAATGACACAGGACGATTATGATGCTGCATTAGAGCAGTATGGCGGAAAATTGGAGATCGTGTTTAGCGATGATGGTTCCACTGTACAGATGGTACAGGGAGGTGGAACGTTAGACGGTGTCTGTGAATATCATTATGAGGATGAAGGTGTGCGTTTAACATTTGACAATAACGGCACAGATCTGGTATACGCCTGCGTGTTTGCAGATTTTGACGGACTGACAATGGTAGCATTGTCCGATACTTCCGGATACAATGCGGTATATTTTGTACAGTAAAGGAGTATTTGAATGGAAATCTCTGTAATTGTTTGTTTGCTTGTGATTTTGCTTGCCATATGGATTGTTTCTGTACGGAAAAAATTAGCGATCATGGATGAAAATATCAATCATTCCATGAATCAGATCGGAGTGCAGCTTTCGTCACGGTTTGATGCGTTACTTTCCCTGCTTGATTTTACAAAAAAATATGCAGGATACGAGGCACAGACACTTACAGATGAAGTAAATGAAAAACGGTGTATCATTATGGAAACTTCCACACCGGAGGAGGTTTTGCGCCAGGAAGGTGTGATAAACGAGGTGCTTTTCCGGACACAGACGGTTTTAGAAGAATATCCGGGTTCGACTGATGAAAATGAATACATCAAATGTATGGACGCGGTAGAGTGTTATGAAAAAATGGTGCAGACCAGCCGACTGATTTATAATGATTCGGTGACAAAATTAAACAGAGAGCTTCACATTTTCCCAACCAGTGTACTTGCACATATGCTCGGATTTGAAAAACGGGATTATCTGGTAGAAAATTAGCAGAAAAGGAGATGCAAAGGATGAATAAGTTACACAGAAGCAGGTACATAAATGTAGTTGTATCAATGATGATGGCATTTTTGATGCTTGCTGCAATGGGAACGACACAGGTACATGCAGCACAATATACAACGGGAACGATTGATCCTGCCGAATTGAAAGCTGGAGATGTAGTTTACAGGGGGGTTCAGTTAACGGTAGACAGACAGATTGTGGTTTGTAAAAAGTGCAATATGATATGGATTACGACGGGCACGGATTACGGTACTGGAGACATGAAACGCTCTGAGGTGGTGGCTACGGAAGCCCATAAGGATCATCCGGATAAGGTGGGGTATAGCGAGTTTAACTGGTATTTTAATCTTGACAGCTCCGGCCCATTGTTAAAAAATACGCCATTTACGATCGTAGAAAATGCTAACATTAAATACAAGATTACCTATAATACAAACGGTGGCAGTCAGATAGCAGAAGAAAAGCAGACGAACCTGCCTGATCCGCTGCCAGCTGCGACGAAAGATGGATATGATTTTGCCGGCTGGTATACAGATGCAGATTTTACGACGATTGCGCGGCCGGGACAGGCACTTACTGCCGACACGACTCTTTATGCAAAATGGGTAGAACACAGGCACACATTTAGGGATGAGTGGAGCAGCAATGATACGTCCCATTGGCATGCTGCCACGTGTGAACACACCACAGAAAAAAAAGATGAAGCAGCTCATGTTTATGGAACAGCAGGTGCGGAAAGATATACATGTAGTGTCTGCAAATATGTAAGTGAAACAAGAAAAAGAGAAGCTGAGGCAGCAGATAAAAAGAATACGGAAAGTGAACCGGTAAAAGTAAAAAGGACAGAGGCAAAAGACGCAGCATTAAATTCGAAATTTAATGTGAAAGCAGGAAAGACGGTCAAGGTAACTTGGGGAAAAGTTAAAGATGCAGATGGTTATGATGTTTATATGGCATACTGCGGAAAAGATAAGGAAAAGGTTGTAAAGTCCGTAAAGGCAGCGGATAGTTTATCTGTTGAGATCAGCAAATTGAAAAAGAAAGGAATCAATCAGAAAAAAAATATAAAATGTCATGTTCTTGCATATAAGATGGTTGATGGCAAAAAAGTAACAGTTGCGAAATCGATCACGATACATGCAGCAGGAAAGAAGAATAAATCAGTAACAGATGCAAAAAGCATTAAACTGAAAAAGACTTCTTATGTATTGGCAAAAGGGAAAAAAGCTGTCGTAAAAGCTTCGATTGTCAAGAAGAATAAGAAACGTCCGATCATTAATCATATATCGGAATTCCGATATGCTACATCAGACAGTAAAGTGGCAGTGGTATCTAAAAATGGTAAGATCACCGCGAAAGGAAAAGGATCCTGTTCTATATATGTATATGCAACAAACGGATGTGCACAAAAAATAAAAGTTGTGGTCAAATAAGAGAGACAGGTATAAAGTGAAAATGAATGTGTAGGAGAAAAGCTGCCAATGATAGTGATAATATCATTAGGCAGCTTTTTATAATGAACAAAGGAAAAAGAAAACGTGTATTTTGACTGGATTATATAGTATAATATATTCCGTGTCTGAGAGAGAAATAAAACATAAGAGGATAGTGCGTGTGAAAAATAAGATTTTTCACACGCAAGAATGGGGATTAAGATGAGAATAGGATTTGATAATGACAAATATTTAAAAATTCAGTCGGAGCATATCAAAGAACGCATCAGTCAGTTCGGTGATAAGCTTTATCTGGAATTCGGTGGAAAATTATTTGATGATTACCATGCGTCGAGAGTATTGCCGGGATTTGCACCGGACAGTAAACTTCAGATGCTGATGCAGCTTTCGGATGTTGCAGAAATCGTAATTGTGATCAGTGCGGCGGATATTGAGAAAAACAAGGTGCGTGGAGACCTTGGCATTACTTATGATGTGGACGTTGTCCGTCTGATCGGAGAGTTTGAGAAAAAAGGACTCTATGTTGGAAGTGTGGTCATCACACAGTTTGCCGGACAAAATGGTGCAGTGCAGTTTCGGGAAAAACTCGAAAAACGTGGAATCAAAGTATATCAGCATTATAGGATCGAGGGGTATCCGTCGAATATTCCACTGATCGTCAGCGAGAATGGTTTTGGAAAAAATGATTATATTGAGACGACAAGACCGCTTGTGGTTATTACTGCGCCGGGGCCTGGAAGCGGAAAAATGGCAACCTGTCTTTCACAGCTTTATCATGAAAACATTCGCGGAACCAAAGCCGGCTATGCGAAGTTCGAGACATTCCCAATCTGGAATCTTCCGTTGAAGCACCCGGTCAACCTTGCATATGAGGCTGCAACAGCAGACTTAAATGATGTGAATATGATTGACCCGTTCCATCTGGAAGCATATGGAAAGACCACGGTAAACTACAACCGTGATATAGAAATATTTCCTGTTTTAAATGCAATTTTTGAGGGAATATACGGTGAAAATACCTATTACAAATCGCCGACTGATATGGGAGTAAATATGGCAGGAAACTGCATTGTCGATGATGAAGCCTGCTGCGTGGCATCTAAAATGGAAATTATCAGACGTTATTACACCGCAGTGAATAAGCTGGTAAAAGAAGAAGCGACCGAAAATGAAGTTTACAAGATCGAGCTTCTAATGAAACAGGCGAAGATTACAACAGACGACAGAAAAGTTACCGTTGCCGCAAAGAAGCGTGCGGAGGAATCAGGTGTTCCGACCGCAGCAATCGAACTTTCTGATGGAACAATTATTACATCAAAAACTTCTGATTTCCTTGGAGCATCAGCAGCATTGCTTTTAAATGCTTTAAAATATTTAGCTGGAATTGAACATGACGAGAAGCTGATCCGCCCGGAGGCAATTGAGCCAATCCAGGATTTAAAAGTACGTTTCTTAGGAGGAAAGAATCCAAGACTTCACACAGACGAAGTTTTGATCGCGTTATCTCTTGCAGCGGTTTCCAATGAAAATGCAAAATGCGCCATTGAGCAGATTCCTGCACTCCGTGGCTGTCAGGTGCATACTTCGGTTATGCTTTCCGAGGTGGATATTAAAATTTTCAAAAAACTGGGTGTGGATCTGACAAGTGAACCTGTACGCAGTGGATTGAAGCTGTACTAAATTTATTTGATGTATCATGAGCCATAGAATAAAGTAAAAGAGGAAATAACATGAATCTGATTAATATAGAAGATCTGACAAAGGTCTATGCCGAAAGAAAGCTGTTTGATGGTGCATCATTTTCATTGCAGGATGGGGAGAAGATAGGTGTTATTGGTATCAATGGAACCGGAAAGACAACGCTTCTGCGGATGATCATGGGGGAAGAGGAGACGGATGAGGGAACTGTTACGACTGCTAACCATGTGGTCATACGTTATCTGCCGCAGCATCCGGAATTCGAACCGGAAAAAAGCAGTCTGGAATGTGTGCTGGAAGGAAATGTAACGGATGAAAACCGCTGGTCTGTTGAAAGTGATGCCAAGGCAATGATGATGCGGCTTGGCATTAAAGATTTTATGCAGCCTGCAGGACAGTTATCCGGTGGACAAAGAAAGCGTCTTGCGCTGATATCCGTACTTCTTTCCCCGGCAGATATTCTGCTGCTGGATGAGCCTACAAACCATTTAGATAATGATATGGCAGACTGGCTGGAGGATTATCTGAAAAAATGGAGAGGTGCACTTATCATGGTAACACATGACAGGTATTTCTTAGACAGTGTGTGCAACCGGATCGTGGAGATTGATAAAGGAAAAATTTATAGTTATCAGACGAATTATTCCGGGTATCTGGAATTAAAAACCCAGCGGCAGGAAATGGAAGCAGCCAGTGAACGAAAACGTCAGTCGATCCTGCGTGTGGAACTGGAATGGATACGCAGGGGTGCAAGGGCACGTTCCACAAAACAGAAAGCACATATCCAGCGCTATGAAGAGCTGAGAGACCGTCAGGCTCCGGTGCAGGATTCGCAGGTAGAATTAAGTTCTATTTCTACAAGAATGGGAAAAACGACTGTGGAGCTGGAAAACATCTGCAAGGCCTATGGAGAAAGAAAACTGATCGATGATTTTTCTTATATCTTTTTGAAGGGAGACAGGGTTGGATTTATCGGACCAAACGGCTGTGGAAAGTCTACTTTAATGAAAATTATTGCAGGCATTATTCCACAGGATTCCGGGCAGGTTATCATCGGACAGACTGTGAAAATGGGATATTATGCGCAGGAAATAGCCTCAGAAAAAAATGAGGATGAAAATGAAATTGATCTGTCATATATGGACCCAAATCAGAGAGTGATTGATTATGTAAAGGATACAGCAGAATATATTCAGACTGTGGACGGAGTCATATCTGCGTCTGTTTTATTGGAGCGTTTCTTATTTCCGCCGGAAAAACAGTACAGTCCGATTGGAAAACTGTCCGGCGGGGAAAAGAAAAGATTAAATCTGCTTCGGGTACTGGCGACATCCCCGAACTTTATTCTGCTGGATGAGCCTACAAACAATCTTGATATAGCTACGCTGACAATTTTAGAGGACTATCTGGATCGTTACGATGGCATTGTTGTCACGGTATCGCATGACCGCTATTTCCTTGATAGAACAATGAAGCGTATCTTTGCCTTTGAGGGAGACGGAAAACTGAAACAATATGAAGGCGGCTATACAGATTATGTAAACCGACTTGCGGCAGAGGGCAGGACACCGGGTGGAAACATTGCGGCGCGGTCTGCTGGTGCCGATATATCGGGTAATTCACAAAACCAGAAATCCGAAGAAAGTGTGATCGAAAAAAATGATTCGACTGCAACCTGGAAGCAAAAAAAGAAACTGAAATTCAGCTATAAAGAGCAGAAAGAATACGAGACGATCGAGGATGATATTGCAGCACTCGAACTAAAGTTAGAAGATTTAGATAACGAGATGGCAGCGAATGCCACCAATGCAGCAAAGCTGCGGGAGCTGGTTGAGGAGAAAGAAAACGCAGAGAAAATGTTAGAAGAAAAGATGGACAGGTGGGAGTATTTAGAAGAGCTGGCGGCAAAGATCGCAGGGCAGCAGAGCTAGTGTACTGAATCATTGATACAGTACACTGGAAAGCCTGCCTGTCAGTCCACGTTCAGGACAAATGTATTCTTGCCGTTCTCTTTTGCCTGATACATTGCCAGATCTGCCTTGCGGATTAGCTGTGTATAGTCAAGCGTATCGCCCTGGGACATGACAATGCCGATACTGCACGGCACCGGCAGCACCTCGCCGGTCTGTTCGTTTACATGCTGCGTGCGCAGAATCTCAAGAATTTTGTCGGCATTATGCCGGATGCGTTCCGGTTCTAACTCACCGGCATAGCAAAATGCAAACTCGTCCCCTCCGATCCTGCCGACTGCACCGTGTATGTTTTCTTTAAGTGTCTGCGCTACGAACTGGATGACAGCATCGCCCTCCTGATGACCGTAATTGGTATTATAATCCCTGAAATCATCGATATCGACAAAGCCGAATGTGATCTGTTCATGGCTTTCAACCGCCCTTTGCACCATCGAAAGCATCTCTTTTTCAATCGCTTTTTTATTTTTGATACCGGTCAGAGGGTCGTTCTCTGCCATCTGTAAAAGTTTCTGCTGACGCTCTTTTTCTTTCCTGTCTGCCTGTTCCACATAGTCTAACAGCTCGTTGATACCCGCAGCCAGTTCACCTGTCTCATGTTTTTCCTGAATGTGAACGCGCAGGGAATAATCCTCACTTTCCCTGATTTGCGCAAATACCTGCAGAATATGGGTAATCGGTGCGAAAATTTTCTTTGTCATAAAATACTGTGTACAGCACACGCCGATGATGAGTGCAGAAAGACCGAGCGTGATCAGCATGCCATAGGTTCTTCCAGTCTGCTTCTGTGCACTCAGATTTTCAGTCACACGGATGCCCCAGCAGGTATTTTCCACATCGGAATAATATGTAATATAATCCTGTCTGTGATAGCGGTAGCGCACATAACCGGACGGATTTTTCTCATGGTCGATCGCATCCCATTTTTTCTGAAAATCATTGCGGTCGGAACTTTTAGAGACAAATGTCTTTAAGCTTCTCTTGTTTTTTGTGTCACCTGCCGTGATGATCGCCCCATTGCCGTCGAGAAGATAGAAAGTTCCATCTGCAAGAGTGTCCATATTCAGCCGCAGGTCGTCAAAATATGCCGTATCCAGCTCCTCCATCACATAGCCGATCAGTTCATTATTATAATAGACGCCGGTATAGGCGGGCACGACATTTTTCCTGCCGTCATCTGTTATACGCTCATACACGTCACCGATAATAAATTCGCCGGTCTGATATTTAGGATCGACATCTTTCATTGCACTGACAGTGCCCGGTTCGTACTCTTCACTTGAACTGACCACATGAAAATTCCGGTTTACCACAGAGATGCTCGCTACAAAGATACTGTATTTTTTGCGTTCCTTCAGCAGATTGTCTACATAGTTTCGTGCCAGAGGGCTTTCATTTTCCCTTAGACTGTAAAGGATCGCGTTCTGCGTCAGCTGATAACTCGCGATCATGTCCATCTCGTTATTGCGGTCCTGCGTAAAGTTTTTGATATTCATCACCTGATTTTCGCTGATCGCCCGCACATTCTGCTCCGTCAGCTCATCAATCTTGCGGTTCGTTTCATAAATGGAAAATATTCCGAAGATACCAAGCGGTATCAGGGTAAAAAGTAAAAGTAACCCTAAAATACTATGTTTTAATTTCATGCTCGCAGCTTCCTCCATCTGTTATCTATTTTATAGCTAAACTGCTGTTTCCGTCAACTGTTGCCCCAGTGTTGTACACAACCCCTGAAAAATATCGAAAGGATTTTTTTTCCCGCGTGGATAAGATTTCGATATGATTGAAAACGGTCATAAAATCAATCGTAAAAAAATACGATTGTTTTTATGATTGATTTTGCATATAATCAATACAATGAAATTGGAAAGAAAACAGTTAGTATGCAAAGGCAGGAAGGACACTCACAAATGAAAGACAAAAGCGAAACTTCAACAACAGATTTGATTATACTTTTTTTCCTTCTGTTCATTATTTCAAATATTTTATTTGCTGTTGCCTGTATGCTGCTCAGTGATGACGCAGAGTCGAATTTGAAGCTGATAAAAGATTTTGCGATCAGCACGGGAAGTCTGGTCGGAATAAACATAGTCGGATTGATACTGATTGAATGTTTTGAAAGAATTGAAAAATATATTTTTCGGCGAAAAAACCAAAAGGAATGTTTCGGGGAAGGTAATTTTCAGGTATTGCGGTGTAGCAGCAGATACTACATGCTCCCGATTGCAGTTACTGCGCTGGATATGATGTTTGTATTATCTTTTTTGCATGAGAGAAACAAAGATGCACAGGTGATGATAGAATTTTTTCAAGGCAGAGATGGAAATTTTCCACTGTTTTGTATGGGATTTTTTAACATCTATGGCGTTTATGTGCTGGCGCATTACTGCTGTTATAAAGTGTATTGTACAGGATATTTGTTAGAGGTAATCCATTTTTTGAGGAAAAAAAGCATACCGTGGAGTGATATAAAAAGCATAGAATTTTTCTATCTGGATCAATACAAGAAACAGAGGATTGTGATAAATCTTGAGAAGAAAAAGATTGTTTTTCGCGCAGAGGTGTTAAACGATGGCTGGGATCCTTTTGTGAACTGGGTACAGGATATGGCAATGAGATATCATATTTTGTTTAACGGTAAAATCCTGACTGTTTGACTTGCAAATAAGATAAAAATCCAAAACTACACACCAGATACAATGCATTACGGTATGCTCAAAAGAAAAGGGATATAGAGCGTAAAACGGACAGCACACCAGGTTGACTTTGCCTGCGGGGGAAGGTAAAATACAGCTTAAGATAGTATAAACTCGGGGAGAAAACTGCAATGCTAAATATAACCATTGACAAGGTCAGGCACATTGAAGACAAGGATGCCAATGTACGCGAAACGCTTGTCGAATTACAGCACGCACTTGATAAATCTGAACAGGAAAGACATTTTTATGACGCTCTGTGCATTGACTACACTGCGGCATACTTATGCGACCTGATGGCAGATACCATGACTGTCATCAAGAAAAAATCATTCTCCCACTGTGCTGCCGAAGAACTCCAGTCTGGCAGCATACAATGCTATTCTCAATGGATACGGCATTCTTATAATACTTTTGTCGTGAAAGAGTCGGCCCCGGGCTTTATGGAAATGTTTGACAACAGGAATCTGATGGCATATCTGGATGATCATGAGAGCTTTGTATACCGGCACAGAACACTGCCGAACCGTGCAGGAATGGAATACTTTGAAGCGCGGGCAGTGCGTCTTTATTCAGATGATGACAGCTACAAGATCATTCTTGGCTACCGTCCGATCGATGACATTGTCGAAGAGGAAAGGGAAAGCCGTCAAAAATTAGAGCAGGCGTTAAAGAGAGCCGAGGAAGCAAGCCATGCAAAATCAGCCTTTTGGTTTAATATGTCTCATGACATCCGCACGCCGATGAACGCCATCATTGGTTATACTGATCTTTTAGAAATATATGGGGATGACGTGGAAAAACGGGAGGACTATCTTGGCAAGATCAAAAGTTCCAGTGAATATCTGCTATCCCTTCTCAATGATGTTTTAGAAATGGCGCGTATTGAAAGCGGAAAATATATCATGGACGAAACGGTAACGGATATCAGGGAGTTTGACCGGTCTATCTGCGATGTATTTGAGAATCAATTAGAGCAGAAGGGGATCCGTTCTGTTTTTCTGTAAGTTCTTTTGCGATGCTGGCATCAGGCATGGCTGCTTTGCCGTTTTGTCCGGTGCTGCAGTGCGTTAAACCATGCCTGCGGCAGGGAAAATCCGAAGATGATACCGAGTACGATTGCTCCGGCAACTTTGATTGTCTCCATTCCGTAACGTGAAAATTCATTCATGTCATTCATAATAAAATAATAGGAAGTATAATAAATACCAGCCCCCGGCACCAGTGGGAAAATACCGGCGATCAGGTAGACGGTCACCGGATTTTTACGCAGGGCGGCAACCACCCTTGAAAAGACCGTGAGGGCAAGTGTTGCGATCATGTTTGCAATGACGGTTCCGGTGTCAAACTGCAGGCAGATCAGATAGACGATCCATCCGATCGCACCGGTAAGTCCGCAGAAGAGAAGTTCTGATTTTGGTGCACAAAACAGCACGGCAAAAGAAAGCGTTGCGATCATACTGACAATAAACTGAATAAACATAGTATTACAAAATACCTCCTACTACAAGATTATAGATCGTCATGACGGTTCCGACACCTGCCGCAATACAAAAAGCGGTGAGAACCGCATCGATCATGTGGATCGCGCCGGAGAGATAATCGCCGTTAAAGAAATCGCGGATTGAAGTCGTTAATGCGATCCCCGGCACTAACGGCATGATCGCACCGATGATGATCTTGTCATACAAAACCGGCAGTCCAATGGAAAAAGTGATCAGACTGACGAGTGTCACAAGTGCACTGCCGAAAATATTGGTGATGAATTTTGAAGTTTTCCGCTGTGAAAACTTTTTTAACACCATATTTAAAAGTGCGCCGGCGATAAATGCAATCACGCCGTCTAACGGAGTTCCGCCAAACAGAAATGAAAAACTGCCGCTTCCAAGACCGCAGAAAAAGACTTCTGTCCATTTGCTGCAGGTGGGGATTGCTTTGCATTCATCCAGACGTGTCCACGCATCTTTTAGGGAACATTCGTGGGAACAGATTTCCCTCGAAAGCTGGTTTAAGGCTGCGATACGCCCAAGATGTGTCTGACCGAGCGGGACATGACGGATCATGCTGCACGCGTCATCTTTATTTTCATTTGCACTCGCAAAAATTCCATTTGAGAGTACATAAACATCATATTCTTCAATTTCATATGCCTTTAAGATATGCATTACGGTATCTTCTACACGGTACACCTCCGCACCGTTTCTAAGAAGTGCATCTCCGGTCTCTACCGCTAAAGATAAAATTTCTTTTGTGACTGCCATATTGCAGTTCCTTTCTATCTGTGAAATCGATCATTATAGTTGTTCAACTGTTATATTAAAATCCAATTCCTGTCAGGCAGGAGTTTTTCTTAAGAACACTCATGAAAAAATAACATGTTTTTTGCTAAAAAGCAATCTGTCGTGTGTAAAAAATTATATACTTTCCAATAAAAAGTAAGGTGTCGTATGCAATGTTTTCCTGTAAAAGTAATTTTCCATATTCCAATGATTCTGTTTTGCTTATACATAATATCCCAAAAAAAAGAAATAATAATTCGCATAATAAGACAAAAGTTAATGGAGGTTCACTATGAATTGCAGAAAATACAGAGCAGTTTTACTTGGAGTGATAGTTATGGCACTGGTGGTCGGGGTTTGTTTCTACACAAAATACCGGAAAGAAAATGAGATACCTACAGATGGCATGTTAGTATATGACAATTCGGAGGATGAGGATGTGGATAAGATATGGGCGTAAACAGCGAGATACTTTATTTAAAAATTGAGCAGAACACGATCGTTTTTGACCGCCATGTCGTGTTGAACGATATTGCAAAGATGGAGTGCACGAACGAGGCAATCCTGCGTCAGTTAAAACAGAAAAAGATATACAGTTTTACGAATCAGAAAAATGAGAAAAAAGAGAAAAACCAGATGAAGGTTTTTTCCGTGTTAAAGATCATTGAGCAGATCCATGAAGATTACCCGTCGCTGACGATCTCCAATGAGGGCGAGAGTGATTTTATCATAGAATATATTCCGGATCCGGAAAAGCCAAAGGTGATGAATGCGGTCAAAACCGTATTGCTCTGCATTATCATTTTTTTCGGGTCAGCATTCACAATCATGGCATTTAATAATGATATTTCCGTGACGGACGTGTTTGACAAACTATACGGACAGGTGATGGGGATAAAGGCGGACGGTGTGAACGAGCTTGAGGTGTGTTACTGCATCGGGCTTGGACTCGGCATCATTTTATTTTTTAATCATGTCGGCAGAAAGAAGATCACGCCGGACCCGACGCCGATCCAGATTGAAATGCGGAAATACGAAAAGGATGTGGATACCACATTTATTGAAAATGCAGGCAGAGGAGGTCACAGCATAGATGTTTCTTAATCATATTCTGCTCGGATTTTTGGGAATTGCGTTTGGCGGCGCGGTCGCTGCGGGAACGTTTGCTTTTGTGATCGTCATCGGTGTTGTTCCCCGTATGATCGGAAAATGTAACCGTGCGGCGGGTACGCTCTGCTTTGAGCAGGCAATCATCCTTGGCGGAATCCTTGGAAATATCGTCTCCGTATTTTTGCAGATGCATATTCCGCTTGGACAGGTATCAGGACATATCTTTCTCGGATTGTACGGGCTCTCGGCGGGAATGTTTGTCGGCTGTATCGCGGTGGCTCTCGCAGAGATATTAAACACATTCCCAATCCTGTTCCGCCGGGCAAAACTGAAAGTGGGACTGCCGTGGGTCATGTGGACGATGGCGGTCGGCAAGACGTGCGGGGCGTTTTATTATTTTGTGAGGAAAATCGGGGAAGGGGTGTCGTAGGAGAGGTTTGACGTGTGAAAAATTTCAGATTAAAATGATAGAGGTTTGGAACAATTTTTTGTTCCGGATTTTTCATAATGAATACAAACAGGGGGAATGAGAAATGGTCACATCCATCGCACGTCAGAGTGTTATCATAAAATGCAACATGCAGAAATCTGTCCTGACCGGCAACTACGAATTTTATTACGCGGCAGGGCTTATTGCAAAATTATCCGGGGTTGAGATTTCAGATGACATCAAACCGATCGAACTGGGGGTACTTTTACATCAGGAAATCGAAAAGACAGAGCCGAAGGATGAACAGGAAAAGTACCTTTTTTCGATGCTAAAGGACTATAAGCCGACCGATGAGTATGATGAACAGATGAAGGAGCTGCTCCTGTGGGGAAAAGGCGAGCAGTATCTGTGGACGGTGACGATTCTGTGAATCAACTGTTCAGGGTAATTTGGATTGGAGTCATAGGGAGCATCTGCCCATTCTAAGAGTTCTTTTGAAAAGCTGCGAATAAATATAGAAAAGATCTGACATACTATTCCAATAAGAGGAAAATATACGGGAGGAACAACCATGGCGCAACCAATCACCAAACAGAGCAGTTCGGTCAAAACATCAGATGAGCAAAAGCAGAAAAATTTATCCAAAGTGTCATACGGCGCAGACAAAAAAGTACGAGACCAGGCATACAATGACTATGTGGAGTCCATCACCCCAAAACACAACCTTGCAGCAAATATGGCAAAGGCATTTGTGATGGGAGGGATTATCTGCTGCATCGGGCAGTTCATTTTAAATATCTGTAAAAGCCTTGGACTTGATAAAGAGATGTCGGGTAGCTGGTGCAGTATCCTGTTGATCTTATTATCTGTGATCTTAACAGGGCTTAATCTGTATCCGTCACTTGCAAACTGGGGAGGTGCCGGTGCGCTCGTGCCGATCACCGGATTTGCCAACGGTGTTGCGGCACCGGCGATCGAGTTTCAGAAAGAGGGACAGGTCTTTGGAATCGGTTGTAAAATATTTACGATCGCGGGACCGGTCATTTTGTATGGTATTTTTTCGAGCTGGGTATTGGGACTGATCTACTGGGCGGCAAAAATGTTTGGATTTTGTTGACAATAAGCTGATTGCTATGCTTTACTAAAAGAGTAAGGTTTCTTTTCGATATATTAGAAGTCAGTGAAACCACAGAAATAGTCTCGCAGAGTGAAGACACTGTGACAGAGCAAGCGGTGACAGAAGAAACCGCAGACAGAACAGAAAGTACAGAAAGCACAGATGCGACAGAGCTAGACGAAACAACGGAAATATCAGATACAGCAGAAACTGAAATATCGGAAGAAACAGAAACTGAAAAAGAGTCTGGCGCGACACAGATCTTAGCAGGAACCTACGATGCTGTTATCGGCGGAACATATTCGGGTGTGTGTGAAAATCAGGGGGATTATTACCTGTACTATGTTACACTGCCGGAAGCAGGAAAACTAACGATTGCGATGACGGCACAGATGGAGAAGTGTGAGGTATCCGTATATTCTACGGATGAGGAAGAACTTTATTCACATACGGAAGATTGTAATGAAAATACGAAAAGAGTTGTGGCATCCTATGAAGTGTATCTGACTGCCGGTACATACTATATCAAGGTAATGGAAGCTACAGCGGTGTTAAATCTGTAACAATAAAAAAATAAGCATGTAATAACGCAGCGATAAGGAGACGTGGATATAAAATCTGCGTCTCTTTTCTGCATAAACTATGGCTGTTTAAAACGTGATATTTCTGAGACTGAAACACCGGTGAACTTTGAGGTAAATTATTTTTTCACCGGTTTTGTAATCTTTAGCCCAAAATGCTGGATAACGAGGAAAATCGAAAAGATTTGGATGAGACAGGATCTATCATCACAAATAAGATCAATCAGCAGCCGTCTTGTTCACAAGATGGATTCCCAGATACAGTTAAAAGGTACACTGGGAAGGGAAGCAGATTTTATTTTACATTGCAGTTAAAACCGGTGGAAAGTGATCTGCTGCATGAGATGACACCGGATCTGTCCATGGATTTTACCGGAAAAGGAGTCTTTGTGGTGGAGGATAATGCATTGAATATGGAAATTGCATGTATGCTTTTAGATACATTTGGCATTGAAGTTAAGGAGGTGTATAATAGAAAAGAAGCAGTGGAAGATGTGCGTACTACACCGCCAGGATATTATGATGCAGGAAATGGATGGACTGGAGGTAACGCGAATGATCAGACAGCCTGACAGGGAGGGCTGCAAAACACTTCCGGTCAATGTCAGTCTGTTAAAGGAGACACTTGCGTCAATATTGGGTTGATATTTCAGAGTATTGGTTAAAATAATTTAGAGAAACAGGGTAGTGAAAAGGAGAAACAGAATGCAGACAGGAAAAGGTATTTCAATACCATCCATCTTAAAAGTTGGAAAAGGTGCTTTAACTAAAATAGGCAGTTATTTAAAGAATGAAGGAATCGAACAGGCCGTTATCTTTTTTGGAAATGGTCTGATCGATATGTTTGGAACGGATGTGATGAATTCATTAAAGCAGGAGGATATCAAAGTCTTAGAATACAGTGAATTGGATACCGTGGATATCGACGAAATCATTACACTGGCGTTTGCAATGCCAAATAAGACACAGGCGGTCATTTCCATCGGTGGTGGAAAGGTCATTGATGCGGGAAAATATGCGGCATTTTTACGCAATCTTCCATTTATCAGTGTGCCGACTTCCAGTTCGAGTGATGGATTTTCCAGTGCGAGTGCATCCCTTCTTGTCCACGGAAAGCGCACTTCGGTTCCGGCACGGCTTGCCTACGGCATTATTGTGGACACACAGGTCATAAGAACTGCACCGGAGAAGTTTATCTATTCCGGGATCGGCGATATGATCTCAAAGATCACAGCACTTTATGACTGGATCTATGAGGAAAAATGTGGTTATAGTGAAGTGAATGACTTTGCTGTCATGATCGCGAAAAAGGCGGTCAACAGTTTTGTGCGGACACCGTATGAGAGCATCAAAGATGAACTTTTTTTAAAGGAGCTGGTGGATTCCCTTGCCATGAGCGGGATCGCCAATGAGATCGCAGGAAGCAGTGCACCGACAAGCGGAAGTGAGCATCTGATCTCACACGCATTGGATAAAATATTAGAAATTCCGCAGTTACATGGGATTCAGGTCGGAATCGCAACTTATATCATGAGTAAAGTGCAGGATCACCGTTATGTGCGTGTGGAGGCGGTTCTGCGGGAAACAGGATTTTTTGATTATGCCGCGACGTTAAAGATGAAGCGTGATGATTTTATCAAGGCAATCGATATGGCACCATCCATCAAGCCGTTCCGCCACACTTATCTGCATGAGGAAAACTACCGTGAAGCGGCAAAAAAACTGGTACTTGAAGATGAAGTTTTAAGTAAGATTCTCGTATAAAAACAGAAATACCGGAGAAAACTAAATAAAAATACAAATGAGAAAAGTAAATGTTCCTGTGATGGGGCATTTACTTTTTTTATTTATGACAATAGAATGTTCGCGGAGCGTGCATTCTATTGTTGGAAACAAGGTGAAAAACAGGGAGGAAAATCCTCTGCTCGCTAATGAGCTCGCATTTTCCTCCGGAAAACAGGGAGGATTGTATGATTAAAGAAGATGGATTACCGGTAGGACTTGGGTTTGGATTAGCGATGAATGAGAAAGCGTTAGGACAGTTTTCCATGATGACGGAAGACGAAAAGAGGCAGGTCATTGATGCGGCGAGAGGTGCACAGACAAAGGAGCAGATGGCGCAGATCGTAAAAGATATTGCGGATATGGAATTTTTTTAGAATTGGAGATTATGATGGGAAATAACATGGATTTAAACTATGAGATGTTCTGCTACCAGTGTGAGCAGACGGCAAACGGAAAGGGATGCACCAAACTCGGTGTCTGCGGAAAGACGCCGGAGATCGCTAATCTGCAGGATCTTTTGATCTTTCAGGTAAAGGGGATCAGCTGCTACGGGAAAGTGCTGATGGAAAACGGTGCACATATGGATAAGACAGTGGTCAGTTTTATTGAAAACGTGCTGTTTACAACATTAACGAACGTGAATTTTGATGTGGATGCACATTTAGAACTGCTACGGGAATCACAGCGGATCAAAGAGCAGGTCAGGGAGATGGCGGGAAAAAGCAGCAATCCGACGGCACATGCTGCCTACGATCTGCCGGAGAGCAAGAGCGATATGCTGCGCGATGCACCGCTTGCGGGAATCATGTACGACAATACATTAGATCCGGATATCCGTTCCCTGCGCCAGACAATCATTTATGGATTAAAAGGCATCAGCGCGTACGGACATCAGGCAAGAGAACTTGGTTATTACAGTGACGAAGTGGATGATTTTTATCTTTTGGGGCTTGAGGCGACAACAGATGACAGTCTGACGGTGGAGGAGCTGATCCGCATGACGATGCGCACCGGTGAGATGGCGCTTGCGGTTATGAAAAAACTTGATGAGGCAAATACGACGATCTATGGAAATCCATATCCGCACAAGGTGGATGTGACAATCAAAAAAGGGCCGTTTATCATCGTTTCCGGGCACGACTTAAAAGACCTTGAGATGCTGCTGGAGCAGACAAAGGATATGGGCATCAATATTTACACCCACGGTGAGATGTTGCCGTGCCACGGTTATGAGGGGTTAAAAAAATATCCGCATCTGATCGGAAATTTTGGCGGTGCATGGCAGGAGCAGCAGAAGCAGTTTGACAACCTTCCGGGCTGTATCCTGATGACGACAAACTGTCTGATGCGCCCGCGGGAAAGTTACAAAGACCGCATTTACAGCACGAACGTGGTCGGCTGGGAAGGTGTGAAGCATATCGGAAAAAATGAAAAAGGGGAAAAGGATTTCAGTGAGATTATAAAGCAGGCATTGGAGCTTGGCGGATTTAGGGAAGATCAGGAGAAGAAAGAGATTTTAGTCGGCTTTGGGCATGCCGCAGCTTTAAGTCAGGCAGATAAGATCGTGGAGGCGGTAAAAGGCGGACAGATCCGGCACTTTTTCCTGATCGGCGGCTGTGACGGAGCCAGACCGGGAAGAAATTATTACACGGAATTTGCTCAGATGGTGCCGAAAGACTGTGTGATCTTAACACTCGCCTGTGGAAAATACCGGTTTAATAAGTTAGACTTTGGGGAGGTGGCAGGACTGCCAAGACTTTTAGATGTCGGACAGTGCAATGATGTATATTCGGCGGTCAGGATCGCCACAGCGCTTGCGGATGCGTTTGAAACTGATGTCAACGGACTTCCGCTTTCCATGATCGTTTCGTGGTATGAACAGAAAGCGGTGGCAGATCTCTTGGCACTTTTAAGTCTCGGTGTCCACAATATCTATCTTGGACCGACACTGCCTGCATTTTTAAGTCCGAATGTATTACAGTATCTGACCGATACGTTTCATTTGAGACAGATCAGTAATGCTGAGGATGATATTAAGACCTGTCTCAAACAAGATATTGCGTAAAATAAAAGATGATCTGCATGATGAATGAATAGAATGTCCGCGGAAATTTTGGTGTCTGTGTAAAGAAATCACGACTCGAAAAATCCAAGCTGCTCTAACGCATAAGCAATACCATCCTCGCTTGCGCGTTTTGTTACAAAAGATACCTGATCAAACAGGGAAGCCGGGGAAGCATTTCCCATGGCGACGCTGTTTGGTACATAAGAGAGCATCGGAAGATCGTTGTTGCTGTCGCCGATCGCATAGGCGGCGTCAAGATCCAGATGATAATAGTCAAGCACATACTGGATGCCGGTCGCTTTGCTGTAACCGATTGGAACAAATTCGCGGAAGGTACCGCCGCGGTCGATGCAGGTAAAATAAGGATCGCTGACTTTCCGGAATTCTTCTAACTGGTCAGGAGTCTGATACCAGACCACAAATTTATCGCAGAAAAAATTCGGATTTTCCAAATTCTCCGGCATATCATAGCCGCGGTTTAAAAATGCTTTATACTGGTGTAAGGCATCCGGGTGTGTGAGGGATCTGCTTTTATCAAAGGCAACTTCTTTTCTGGATTCGAAAAGAATATCCACATTGGTTTTGCGTGCCGCCTCTAACAGCTGCATGGTAATGCTGTGTGTCTGTGCAACGTGCAGTGCCTCTGTGCCGGAACAGAAAATATTTGTGCCGCATCCGCAGACATATCCGTCAAAACCGATCCGTCTGAAACGTGGTTCCACGTTCTGAAAGCAGCGGCCGGTATTAATAAACATCAGATGACCAAAGGTGCGCGCATGTCTAATGGCATTTATGGCACTCTTCGGCAGGGAACCGTCGATCTCCGAGGTTAAGGTTCCGTCAATATCAAAAAAAGCAATTTTTTTCATAGGCTGATCTCCGTAAAATAATGATGATAAATATTTTTAACCGAAAGAATTGTACGGTATTTTTTTCGAATTGTCAAAATGAAATGGGAAATGGTATAATGATCAGGAAAATACTGTGAAAACAGCGTGGGAATGGAGGATTACCATGAAATATCATACGATAAATGAACTGGATCATTTTTGTTTTAAGGAGGCATATATCGCACAGATCTGTGCGGTGAGCGGGATGTTTGAGATCGTATTTGATAATGTGACGATTCTGCCGGCGAATTCCTGCAACCGCGATATCCGGGAGATGCGTGCAAATGAACTGGTTTTAAAGATCGGTGAACCGAAAATTGAAGCACTGGTGGAGGAAGGCTATAAAGTCTATGATGCGAACGGCAATTTAAAACAGAAAAATGAGGATATTACGATCGCACCGGAGGCGTATGCAGACAAATTCAAAGAATTAGAGGGCTGTGAAGTGTATTCCATTGAGCAGGAAAACGGAAATTATGTTATTTCCATCGATACGGAGGATCATACCTTTTTACTTCGCGTCAGCGGTTCCGGGGATACACAAGAGTGGGATCGTTTCTTGAACAAATAACCGGAGATAAAAGGAGTATACGAATGAAAATATTAGTGACAGGCTTTGAACCGTTTGGCGGAGCAGTGATCAATCCTGCCTACGAGGCAGTCAAACTTCTCCCGGATGTGATAGTGGGGGCAGAAGTGATCAAAATTGAAATCCCGACCGTGTTTGGAAGGGATGAGGAAGTGGCCAGGGCTGCGGTGGAGAAACATCATCCGGATGCAGTTTTATGTGTCGGACAGGCTGGTGGAAGATCCGGGATCACAGTGGAAAAAGTCGCAATCAATCTGATGGAAGCGCGTATTCCGGACAATGAGGGAAAGCAGCCGCTCGATACACCAATCCGGGAAGACGGAGAGAATGCATATTTTGCGTCGCTTCCAGTCAAGAGCATGGTACAGTATATGAAAGAGGCAAAGATCCCGGCGCGCGTTTCCTATACAGCCGGAACTTTTGTCTGCAACGATATCATGTACCGTGTCCTTTACATGATCGATAAGGAATATCCACATATGAGGGGCGGATTTGTCCATGTCCCATACTTACCGGAGCAGACGCTTGATCTGCCGGAGGGAACACCGAGCATGCCGGCGGAGATGATCGCAAAGGCATTAGCGTGCGGCATCCGGGCGATCGTTGAGAACGAGGCAGATGTGAAGACGATCAGTGGGGAGACGCACTGACCTGGTGCACATGACAACGTGAGTGTGTGACAACCGGCAATCATAAAAAAGAATATCATGAAAAACGAAAAATGCCGGAGTGGTGCAAAAAGATGTGTGCCACTCCGGTTTTTTATATGACACACTTATTTAACGCTTTCTTCACATAACCATCACATTGCAATCAGCTGTTCTTTAGGTTGCAATGTTATTTTTGTATTGTCAAAACGGAGCGCATGAGTATGGAAAGTGAGGAAGGCAATGAGAAAACCAGGAAAAAGAATGGCAAGTGTGATCGCCAGCATCGCAGCAGTCTGTGTGATGACCGGCGGAATCGGATATCAGGCTGCAGTATCCGGGGCGCAGACAGACAGCACGGAAAGTAGTGTAAAAGATCAGAATACAGACCAGCAGGAGAGTACAGACGGCTCTTTTTCGGAAGAAGGTACCACGCAGATCGGCACGGTCAGCCAGATGCCGGAATTTACGGTAAATGCAGTCACAATGACCGTGGAAGAAGTCTATGCTTCATCCGGGGATACCGTGAGCAAAGGGGATGCCCTGTTTAAACTGACGGATGAGAGCATGGAAGCGGCAAAATCATATTACGAAGATGCCATCAGTGATGCCGAGAATACATTAAAAACAGCCGAGGCGAATCTTGCAAGCGGAAAACTTTCTGCGGAGAGCACAAAGCAGGACGCCGATCTGACAGCTCAGACCGCAGCGGACAGTTATCAGGCACAGGTAGATGCGCTAGATGCCGCAGTGGAAGAAAAAAAAGAAGCCTATGATGAGGCGGTAGAGCAGATTTCGGAATATCAGACGAAGATCGATAACAATGATTACTATGTGGAGTGTGCGATTGATGAAAAAAAGGCTGCAGTTGATGCAGCGACAACAGCATTAGCGCAGGCACAGGATACACTGACACAGGCACAAAATTTGGATAATAGTGCAAGTCAGGCGGTATCGACGGATTTAACTTATATCAAGGCGCAGATCGAGGCGGGAGCGGATTCGGATACATTACTTTCTGTTGTACAGCAGGCAATGGATGATTATACGACGAGGGAGCAGCAGTCGGATACGCTGACACAGGCACAGCAGTCTGCAGATGCTGCACAGAGTACACTCGAACAGGCACAGAAGGAATTTGACTCCGCGGTCGAAACTTACAATAAAAATGTGGAAGAAACCAACACTAAAATTACGGAACTGACGGATAGTCTGGATGATTTAAAATCTGACTATGAACAGGCAGAGCGTGATGCGACAACGCAGAAAGCAGAACTGCAAAATGAATATGACACTGCAGTGGTGGAAGGAAAATATGCGGGAAGTACCTATGAATCGACCGTCTCGGAACTGGAGAGTGCAGTGGAGTCCGCGCAGGATACACTTGATACATTAAAAGAGGAACAGACAGCACTTCTTGCATTAGAAAATGGTGTTGTTACGGCGGATGAAGATGGAACGATCGCGGCAGTGCCTTATGAGGCAGAAGATACGCTGCAGTCAGGTACTGCGTTTGCGCTGTATTGTGATACACAGACGATCATGATTTCCGTGGAAGTGCCACAGGAGAATATCGCACAGGTTGGTGTCGGCGATGAGGTATCTGTCATGATAGCAGGCAACCGGGATGGAGCAGTGACAGGAACTGTCTCATCAATCGCATCTTCGGCAACGACCGGAGGCAGTGTTTCGAATGTTACTTATGCAGTGATCATTTCAATTGATAATTCGGATGGAAGACTTGGTTCTGGTTCTTCCGCAACCGTTACATTTCAGGGAGAGCAGGAGGAAAAAACAGAATGAAAAAGAAAAAAGTGACAGTAGTTCTTTCATTGGGCGCAGCAGCACTTCTTTTGATCGGAGGGATCAGCGTATATGCACATCAGACTTCGGACAGCGGCGAATCAGAAACGGTTTATAAAGAAACGACAGCAGAATATGGAACGCTTACCGTCGGGATTACAGAGAGTGGAAGTGTGACAATCGGAAGCATTTCACAGGATATGGATGAAGATATCAGTACGTCTTCAAATTCTGGCAGCAGCCAGACAAGTGGAACCCAGACAACAGGAACATCCACCAATAATTCATCGGTGGTACTGGAGGTAGAGGAAGTGTATGTTTCAGTCGGACAGCAGGTAAAAGCGGGCGATGCACTGTTAAAGCTGACAGATGAGAGCATTGAAAAATACAGGAAAAAATTAAAGGAAGCTGTGACGGAGGCTTCGGCAGATTATAACTCTGCAGCACTCAGTTCGGCAAAAGAAAAGGTAAGTGCGAACTATTCTTATAACTTAAGTGTGGCGGAGGGAAGTGTTGCACAGGAAGAATATGAGGCAACCATCAGTGAACTGCAGGATGCGGTGGATGAGGCCCAGGAGGCAGTGGATGAGTCACAGGCACTTCTTACCTATTATCAGGAAATGATCGACAGTGGAATGGATTTAAGTGAGTCACTTGCAGATGAGCAGGGAAATTATGACAAACTGTACAATAAATTAAAAGCGGCAAAGAGTGCATACACTACAAAATCTGTGGAGGCAGAGAAAAAATACAAAGAGGCAATGTTATCCTACGAAAATGCAGACAGTCAGTATTCCGCAGATGTGGCAGGCGTGGATGTATCAGTGGATACGGCGCAGGACACGTTGACAGATGCCAAAGAGGCTTTATCTGAATTTGAGATATTTGTCGGAGATGGCACAATCTATTCGGATTATGACGGCACGATCATGTCGGTCGGATATGAGGCAGGAGATGATCTGTCCACAAGTACGAGCATTGTGACATTTGCGGATACAGATGCAGTGACGATGACGGTATCCGTTTCCGAGGAGGATATCTCTGAGATCGCAATCGGGGACGAGGTCATGATCGAACTGAATGCCTACGAGGATCAGACGTTTTCCGGTGAGGTCGAAAGCATTGATACTTCCGTATCGAGCGGTTCTTCTACGATTTCTTATAATGTGACGGTAAAAATAAATGGTGACGTGGACGGTATTTACACGGATATGACCGGAAATGTGACATTCATTGAAAAACAGGTGGCAGACGTTGTCTATGTTTCTAATAAAGCGATTATCAACGAGGGAACGGTTTCTTATGTGAAAGTCAAAGACAGTGATGGAACCATTGAGAAAAAAGAGGTGACCACCGGATTTTCCGATGGCGTCAATGTGGAGATCACGGAGGGACTTTCCGAGGGAGAGACGGTTCTGATAGAAAGTCAGGTGACGGGCGAATGAAACCATCGGAATTATTAAGACTTGTCTGGATCAATATTACCCAGAATAAATTTAAAACAATCATGACGTCGATCGGTATCATTGTCGGCGCGGCAACGATCGTGATGGTGATTGCCATCGGAAAAGGCGGTCAGGAGGATGTGGCAGATCAGTTTAAAAACTTAAATGCAGGTGCAATCGATATTTCCTATGACGGCGGTGATAAAAACCGTGGTGGAAATCAAAGTTCCGATGACTCCTCAGACTCAGGAATGATGATGATGCCTTCCGGCAGCGGTGCACCATCCGGCAGCAGTTCATCGGGAGGGTCAGGGGCTTCCGGTGGACCTTCGGGAGGATTTACGGGCGGTGGCGACTCTTCCGGCGGTGGACCGTCGGGTGGCCCCGGAGGTGGAAATGGTGGTGACGGAGGCGGCATGCCGGGTGACATGGGTGGCTTCTTTGGCGGCGGCAGTGATATGGAAGACCGCATGAACCGGGAAAATATCACGTTAGATGAAGATGACGTGGACGATATTGAAACTTTTGTCTCCGGGATCTCAGCGGCAACGATCTCCTATACGACAAGGTCTACCGTGGATGGCGGTGATCTCGATGAGGCACAGACCTACTCGATCGCCGGAGTCAAGGACAACTATGCAGCTATCAGTAATCTCAGTCTTGCAGTCGGAGATTTTATCACAGAATCCGATGATGAGAATAAAGAAAAAGTCTGCGTACTCGGCGCTTCTGTCGCAGAAGAAATCTTTGGAAGTGCGATCGATGCATATGGCAGTGTGATCTATATCGATGACCGTTCTTATGTGGTAAACGGGGTGCTTTCCTCTATGGGTACGGTGGCATCCGGTATCAGTCCGGATGATTCCATTTTCATTCCGTATGCGACCGGAGTGAAATATTTAGTGGGAACGAATGTAAGTCCGACTATTACCGTGATCGCGGAGGACGTAAGCAATGTGTCCGGTGTCACGGAGGAGATCACGGAAGTGCTTGCAACTTCCTATTCGAATGCAGAATTTACCTTTGAGGATGCGGGAAGCAAGATGGAAGCTGCATCGGCGTCCAATGAGATATTGACGATGCTTCTGATGGCTATGGCAGCCATTGTATTTGTGGTCGGTGGTATCGGCATCATGAACGTATTGTTTGTATCTGTCAAAGAGCGCACCAATGAGATCGGTATTTTAAAGGCAATCGGCTGCTCCCAGAGGAATATTTTGTTTGAATTTTTAGCGGAGGCGGCTGCAATCAGTCTGATCGGCGGCGTGCTTGGCATTGTGGCAAGCCTGCTCGTCACTCCGGTGGCACAGTATCTTGGTGTGCGTGTTGAACTGACACCGGCAGCATTCCTGATTGCACTGCTGTTTGCACTCATCACGGGAACACTGTTTGGATTCTATCCGGCGTATAAGGCGTCGAAACTGGTGCCGGTGGAGGCGCTGGGGGCAGAGTAAAAGAGGGAAAGGTTTAAGGCGGTTGATGAAGAAGAAAGTAACGATTGTGGTTGTAATTGTATTAGTGATTGTACTTATTGCGGCATGTGTGATGTGGCGGATAGGTGGAGTTGAGACGGAAAGTGCGCTGGGGGATCATCAGAAGTATGTCTATGCGTATGTTTCGTCGATTGAGGGGAATGAAGTTACTTATATGGAAGTGGATGAGTCGGTGGCGAAGGCGGCGGAAGAACGGGCGAAGGAGAAGGCAAAGGCGGAAGATGGTGCCGGTTCGGACAGTACAGGTCAGTCCGGTCAGATGCAGATGCCGCCCGACATGGACAGCACCGAGATGCCGCAGGGCGCACCGGGCGGCATGTCCGATATGACAGGCGAGACAGTCACAACTATGATACCTGTTGGCGTAACCGTACATACAACATCTGACACTACGACCACCTTCTCACGCCTTGCCTCAGGTGATCTGCTAAAAATATTGGTAGAAACAGATAGTGACGGAAATGAAATAATCGAAGAAATCTGGATGCTACAGTAACGCAGCCATACGAGCCACGCAGAAAGGAGCACACATGGACGCAGCACAAATCCTAAAACTATTTGCAAATGAACATATACCGGCAGACACCGAAAAAACTGCCACAGCAGAACACACATCCGAGATCATCACCATGCAAAATGTCAACAAATCCTACAAGATGGGATCTGGTTCCCTGCATGTATTAAAAGACATTTCCCTGACCGTCGAACAGGGAGAATACCTTGCCATCTTAGGGCCATCCGGTTCCGGCAAAAGTACCCTGATGAATATCATCGGCTGCATGGATGTCTTAGACGAGGGAACCTATAACCTTGACGGTGTGGAGATCGAAAAGGCAAAGGAAAAAGAACTGACTAATATCCGCAACCAGAAGATCGGATTCATTTTCCAGAAATATCATCTGATTCCGACCTACAATGTACTTCAGAATATTGTCATGCCACTTCTGATGCGTGGAATGACCTTAAAGGATGCAAGGGATGCCAGCATGGATACCATTGCAATGTTAGGGCTTGCAGAGCGTATCGACCATAAACCGAATGAGCTTTCCGGTGGGCAGCAGCAGCGTGTTGCAATCGCGCGTGCCTTAGTCGGACAGCCGGCGATCCTCTTGGCAGATGAGCCGACCGGAGCCTTAGACCGCAACAGCGGAAAAGAAGTGCTGAAACTATTTCAGTGTCTGAGTGATATGGGAAATACGATCGTCATGATCACGCATGATTTAAGCGTTGCCGAACATGCGAAGAGAGTGGTACGTATCGTGGATGGGGAACTCTATGAAAATTAGAGGTGGTTTTCATCTGTCCTGTGTGGTATGTTAATATAAAAGGCATTTGGTTTACAATAAAAACAAGGAGAGCCGCACATGACAAACGAAGAGATCTGCGCATGGCTAAAGGCAGAAGCAGAACCAAAATTTCAGAAGTTTACATCCGGTCTGATCCCCGGAACAGATCCGATCATAGGTGTGCGTATCCCAAAGCTGCGCACTCTTGCAAAAAAGATTGCAAAAGAGGACTGGCGCGGGTATTTAGAACACGCTGCCTGCGATACTTATGAGGAGATCATGCTGCAGGGACTCGTACTCGGATATGCAAAAGGAGAGATCGATGAGCTTTTGGAATATGTGCGGGCATTTATCCCGAAGATCCATGACTGGTCGGTCAATGACTGCTTTTGTGCAACTTTTAAAATTGCGCAGAAACACCGCGAAAAAGTCTGGAATTTTCTGATGCCGTATGCGAAATCGGATCAGGAATTTGAGCAGCGCGTCGTTTCAGTCATGCTGATGGATCATTTTCTAACAGAAGAATATATTGCGCGCGTGCTGTCTGTGTGGGACAGACTCGACCATCCGGGATATTACAGGAAAATGGGAGTTGCGTGGGGCGTTGCAACTGCATATGCAAAGTACCCAAAGGAAACACATGCATTTTTACTGGAGAATCATTTGGATGACGAAACATACAATAAGGCGCTCCAGAAAATGATCGAATCTTACCGGATATCGGCGGAGGATAAAGAGATATTGCGCGGAATGAAAAGGAAACTGCAAAAATAAGTGATATTGTGCGAAATGAAAAGGAAATTGTAAAAATAAAAGGGGAGCAGTAGCATGAGTGTTGATACACAAAAAATCATAGAGATCGTAAAACAGGTCAAACCGTTATTTTTAGACCGTGAGGGCTCATCACAGATCAAGGTAAAGGGTGTTGCGGATTTTGTGACACAGATCGATTTTAAAGTGCAGGAGCAGGTAAAAACCGCACTCTATGAACTGTACCCGGAAATTCAGTTTATGGGGGAGGAAAAGGACAACAGCGATATTGACTTTGACGGTGATGTCTGGATCTTAGATCCGGTGGATGGGACGACCAACCTGATCCATGATTTCCGAAACAGTACACTTTCACTGGCACTTGCAGGAAAGGGTGTACTAACGCTTGGAATCATATATCATCCGTATTCTGATGAAATATTTGTGGCAGAACGGGGAAAGGGAGCATTGTTAAATGGCAGTCCAATCTCCGTCAGCAAAAGGCAGAATTTTTCCGAGTGTCTGATCTCCATAGGAACAAGTCCATATTACCGCGAACTTGCAAAAGAAAATTTTAGAATTTTTGAAAAGGTATTTACGGATTGTGCGGATATCCGAAGACTTGGTTCCGCAGCATTAGAACTTGCCTATGTGGCGGCAGGAAGAATCGATGCATACTTCGAACGCAGTTTAAAACCCTGGGATTATGCAGCCGGAATGCTCCTTGTGGAAGAAGCGGGTGGAAAAGTCACGGATTATAAAGGAAACCCGGTGGATATCACCGGAAATTCCGATATTGTGGCGGGAAACCGGGCAATCGGGGAGATCCTGGTAGAGAAATATTTATAAAACGAATCAGACAGTAAAAAGCTCCTGTGCTTGTGGTGCGCAGGAGTTTTTTCTATATAAAATATAGTTTCCAAATCTGAAAATTATTTTTTTCCGGAACGACGGTCAATGACGAAAACAAGATCATAAATGATATTTCGCTGTTCCGGAGTCATCTGGCGAAGCTTTTCTATTAACATAAATTCTTTGGAGGTAGGAGCATCTGGCGAAGAGTAGCCTAAAAGACAGTCTGTGGATACATGCAGGGCACCGGCCATGGCTTTTACAGTTTCAAAATCCGGTTCATGATTACTTTTGATATAGCCATTTAATGTTGTCTTTGCGATGTTTAGCATAGAAGCAAAATCTTTTTGAGTAATGTCGCGTTCTTCAAGTAAAAATTGTAGATTTTCTCCAAATGTCATTCTGATAAATCCCCTTATTTTATGAAATATTTAATAAAGTTATTATATAGACTGATAGTTTTGATTAATTGATTGATACTAGATACTGATATTTAAAGTATTTACAATACTAGAAAATAGTATTATAATTCATATAGTACAAACGTCACGAAACAAAGGAGGAAAATCCTATGCTCCTGCAAAGGTAGTCGCATTTTCCTTCGGAAAACAGAGGAGGATTTGGTTATGAGACAGATTTTTAAGAGATTTGGCGCAGGAATGCTGGCAGTCATACTGCTGTTTGGTGTTGTTTTCGGACCTGGAAGTTCCACAACAGTGGAAGCGGCAAAAAAGGATAAGACAAAACCGAATGTTGTTTTATATCTGAATAAGACAGGATATACAAGAGGAAATGTATACATTCAGGTACAGGCAAAAGACAAGTCCGGAATTAAAAGCATTTTGATCAAAAAAGGTAAGATTACAAAGAGCGCAGCGCGCTATTGGAAAAAGGCGAATAACATAACGAGAGCAAAAAAGAAAAAAGTGACTTCAAATGCTGCCTATTCTGTAAAAGTTACTGACAAAGCGGGAAACGTAACGATCAAAAGAATTTCGGTCACGAATATTGATAAGAAAAAGCCGACTGTAAAACTGAGCCAGTCAGTCGTCAGTGGCGGAGTGCAGATTTCCGTGTCTGCTTCCGATGCCAGTGGAATCAAGAGTGTGAAATGGATCAAAGGTGCAATCAGTGATGCATCCAGTGCAAAGTTTAATCAGGCATCTAATATTACAAAAACCCGGAAATTTATAGTGACACAGAATGGCTACTATACGGTACAGGCGGTAGACCGTGTGGGAAATAAATCGGTGGCACAGATTTATGTGGTGGCGAAGCAGGCGTTGTATGATTTAGATGAGTATTATAGAGATGAAACATACCATGAAAAAGAAACAACTGTGAAAGATAGTTTGGGAAGAAGTTATACAAATGCATTACGAGTAAGTACGGACGTTGATGGAAAAACAGAATTAACGTATTTTCTGAATGGGTTATATCAATATATAGAGGGAGATATTGCGTGCGCCGGTTCAAAGACAGAGGATGCTGTGATGCAGATTTATGCAGATGATGTGTTGGTTTATACATCAGAAACAATTACAGCAACACAGGAATATAAACACTTTAAAGTAGATATTGGAAATGCTAGATTTATAAAAATAAAAATAACAGATGTATATATGGGGTGGTGGGAGGAATATATCCTCGGTAACTGTTACCTGTACAACTAATAGTTCATATGAGCTTGCTTTGTGAAAAGAATTTTACCGAAAAAATACAGTGTTATCAAATGACATTAAAAAAACGATTCTTAATGGAAAGGATAAGCAAACATTATGTAACTGAAAACCAGAAATTGAGTCTTGTTTAGAAACAAGATGAATGGAGTAAGGGGGCATGTGGCTATGAAACATATTTTTCAAAGAATTGGAACAGCAATATTGGCTTTTATACTGGTAGTTGGAATTATATTGGAACCGGGAACAACTCTGAAAGTGTCAGCGGCATCCAGCAGTGGTATTAAAAATAATGGTACAGGTGGAATTTATATTGATATTAATTCAGCACCATATACAACATTTCAAAGTTATTCCTATGGGCAATATGCGTATACTAACGTGGGGTGTGCATGGTTTGCATCGGCAAGGGTAAATCAGCTTACTGGAAAAGGAAATGTCATTCGGGCGGGCACGAACTGGTGGAATGGCGGCAACGGAAGAGAAGGTTTCTCGACGGGTCAGACTCCGTCAGCTCCGGCAATCATATGCTGGTCAGGGCATGTGGCAATATTGGAAAAGATTGAAGGCAACACAGCTTATATCAGTGAGGGTGGCACAGGGTATAGTGATTCTGCGCATGGATACTGTGGAATATTTACGACAAGTGTTTCAAGTATTGCTTCTCGCAATACAGGATTTTTGGGATATGTTTATTTAGGAAGCACTAATCCGGGAAGTCTTTCGATTGCTGCAAGATCAAATTATTATACGGATGAGGATGTAACTGTTTCATGGAATACACCGGCAAACACTGCCTCGTATGGTTTTACACTGCGCTACAATCCAAAGAGCGGGGATGATCTGATTGACCACTATGTAACGGGAAACAGCTACAATATAGGAAAACTCGGTACAGGAAACTATCGTCTATGGATGAAACCGTACAGTGCCAATGGAACAGGTGGAAAGGCAGTTTATGTTGATTTTAGTGTGACGAACCGCCCTGTCACCTATGTGACGGGAATTACATTAAATCAAAGTTCACTCTCATTAAAAGTTGGTCAGACAGCGACACTCACGGCATCTGTGCAGCCGGGGAATGCCACGAATAAAAATGTGACATGGACATCTTCTGATTCGGGAGTCGTGTCAGTATCTAATGGGACGGTAAAAGCTGTTTCTGCAGGAAGTGCAACCGTAACAGCAAAAGCTGCGGATGGAAGCGGAAAGACTGCTTCCTGTAGAGTCACTGTCACAAAAACGCATACGCATCAGTATACTGCAATAGTGACAAAAGCTGCGACATGTACGGAAGAAGGCATAAAAACTTATACCTGTTCCTGTGGCAGTAAATATACAGAAAAAATTGCTAAGACTGCGCATAAGGCAGTGAAAGACGCAGCAATCGCACCGACATGTACAAGTGCGGGCAGAACAGAAGGAAGTCATTGCTTGGTATGTGGAACTGTGATCACAGCGACGAAAACAATCCCTGCAAAAGGACATACGTTTACTTTAACAGTGACAGTGAAAGCTACCACAAAGAAAGATGGAAGCATCAAAAGAACTTGTGGTGTCTGTGGTACAACGGAAAAAACGACGATTTACCGTCCATCACAGATTTCGCTGGCTAAGAAGTCATTTACATATAATGGTAAAGAGCAGAAGCCGTCGGTCGTATTGTGGGATCGTAATGGAAATCAGATTGGAATGGCAAATTATACAGTGGCTTACGGCAATAACAGAAATGTTGGAAAGGCCAAAATTACTGTCACATTGTCTGGAAATTATGCTGGTACATTGACAAAAACATTTAATATCTGTCCTGACAAGACACAGATAACCAGACTTACGCGAAAATCAAAGGGATTTCAGGTAAAATGGAAAAAACAGACCAACCAGACCAGTGGATATGAAATCCAGTATTCAGATAACAGTAAGTTTTCGAAGAATAGAACAAAGACGGTAGGTATTTCTAAGAGATCAGCGAATTCAAAAGATGTGAAACAACTGAAGGCAAAGAAAAAATATTATGTACGTGTCCGTACGTATAAAAAAGTAAAAATCAATGGCAAGTCCACGAAGATCTATTCTGGCTGGTCGAAGGTGAAAACGGTTGTGACAAAGTAAAAACAGAGTAACTGTAAAAACAGAGATTATAAAAATGCTCCGCGCAAAGACGAGGAGCATTTTTGTATATATGTTGGTGAGGAGGAGCTAAATTGAAGTGTCCTAAATGTAAGAAAGAAATAAATGGTAAGGCTGTTTTTTGTGGATATTGCGGAACAATGGTAAGAGAGAGCACAGAACAGAGAGAAGAAAAAAGACAGAGTGATCACAGCAAAAGTAATTTTCTGAAAATTTTTGCCTGTGTATTTATAATAATTTTACTTGTTGGATGTATCGGCAAATTTTTATATGTCAAAGGAATTATTAAAAGCAGAGTTAATCTGCCTTTTTTGGAAAAACAGCAGGAGAACATGGTTACACAGAATGTGGAAACAAATGAATATTTATCAAATGATTTAATAACAGATACGGAAATAGAGGAAAGTGAAACAGAAGATGAGCAAATAGATACAGAAATAAATACGACTGAAGAATTGCAAACAGATAGTATTAATTCTGGAACAGAAGATACAGATTTGACAGAAAAAAAACATTATGCGTGGCGTGCGTCCAATGTTCTTGTAGTGATAGATGATAAAGCAAAAGTACTGAATGAGGAAGCAATCGATCATATTCTAAATATAACATTTTCGGTTGCAGAAAAAACAAATGAATCCATTATGGTAGTTACTACAAATGATACGTTTGGTAAAAGCAGCCAGGAATTTGCGGATGAGTATTTTGATAATGTACTGCATACGCATACTTCAGATGAAGGACTTGGTGAAGATGGATATTTATTTTTGATCAATCTTCAGGATAGAGAGTATTATATATCGACTGCAGGGAGACTTGTATGGGATTATTCAGATGAGATATTAAATGAAAATTTAGATATAGCTTATCCTTATATGGCAGCAGGGGATTATGAAACGGCGATTATTAAATTAGTTGAGAGTACACCACATGAAGAATATTAGGAGGAACTTATGAGAAAATGTCCAAATTGTAAGAATAAAGTAAGTAAAGGAATGAATTTTTGTGATCAGTGTGGAACTGTGCTGCAAAAAAATAAAAGAATTTTCACAGGAAAATTGTGTGCATTCGTAGTATGTATAGCGGTTATTGCAGTAAGTATGACAGCATTGATATATTTTAACATGGAAATATCTGAATCGCCGGAAGGGGTGATGTATGTTAAGGATAATGAAATTTTTTATAATAATTTAAAAAAGAATCATTCGGTGCAGCTTACGTCAAAATTTGTTTATGATATGGATGTGTCGGATACGGAAGATATGACAGAAAGAGAATATTCGGATGAATTGACGGATGCGATAGAATATGGGAGTTTGTTAAGTCAGGATGGCAAAATTGTATTTTATCCAGGTAAAGTAGATGAAGAATCAGATGTAATGTCGTTGTATTGTAGAAAAGTTGATACATCTGACGAGAAAACCGTTAAAATTGGATCGGATATTTTGGGATATCAGATTAATCAGGATGCAACGGTTGTTGTATTTGTAAAAGAAAATGAACAGCTTTATCGATATGATGTAAATAGTGATAAAACAGAGAAAATTGGAGATGATATTCGGTTTTATCAAATGTCAGACGATGGACAAAAATTGCTGTATGTTAATAAAAAAGGTATGTATCAAAAAAAGACCGATGGTGAAATAGAAAAACTTGACGGAGATATAAATCAAATTTGTTATGTGAATGGTGATTTGTCAAAATTGGTATATATGAAAGATGATGATGTATATCAAAAGACAGATGGGATGGATAAGGTTAAAATTGCATCAGATGTAGAACGTGTTTTAAAAGTATATGATACGGGAGAAATGTATTATTTTAAATCAGATCCTGTTTCTTTCAAACTTACAGATTTTATATGGGATGATATGGAGGAAGAAGATAAAAATGCAGAATGGCCGGCAACAGTAGAACCTCCTGTCTGGTGGGATTATGATACGGAAGAGGAATATGATCAGGCATATGCATTATATGAAGAAGAAAAAGATAGATATGATCAGATGTATGAAGCATACATGAAAAAAATGGAACGTGATGAATTACGGAACAAGATTTCAGAAATAGAAATGGGAGGAGATGGATATACACTTTATTATTTTAATGGTATGACTGAGATGAAGCTGGAAGAACAGGTTTCGTATGCTGGATCTTTTTTTGCACAAGATGTGCCTGTAATGGCGTATAGAGTATATAATTTGGGGAGATCGAATCAGATAAAGTTATCTGATATTGAAAGTGTAGAATCAATACAAGATCAGATTAGAAGTTCGCGAACATCCTTTACGGAGAGAACTGTAGCAGTTGGTGGTGTGACAGAAAAAATAGAGCAGAATTCAGATTCAAATCTTGTAATTAGTGATGATGGGAAAATATTATATTATGTAGATGATATACCCGAAGAAGAGTCAGCAGGAGAATTATATGAAATAGAAATTGTAGATGGAAAATTACAGAAAGCTGTGTTGTATGACAGCGATGTTTATACAGAAATGAGAATTCCCGCATATGTGTGGAATGAAAAATATACATATACTATATTGGAAGATGATGAGCATTTGATCTATGTAAAAGATTATCAGGAAGATAGTGACTGCGGTGATCTGTATATTAATAAAAATAAGATTGATTATGATGTATGTATATCTAATTCACTTTATGATAAAGAAAGTGGAAAGGTCATATATTGTGCCGATTGGGATGCTGAAGATGAATGTGGAGCATTAAAACTGTACATAGATGGAAATAGTGAAAAAATTGCGGACGATGTGCATGATTTTGATGTTTTGCAAAATGGAGACATACTGTATATATGTAATTACAGTTTGCGAAGTGGTGAGGGTGAACTTTATTTATATGAAAATGGCAAAAACAAGAAAATTGATGGTGCTGTTATGGGAATAATAAAATACAATCATACATTAAGACAAAGGGAAAATTTAAATGATCTATGCGCAGGAAATAAATTCAAAATGGTTATGCATAAATAAGCTATATTACCGAGATTAAATTTGTAATGCAGTAATACGAAAAACATTAAAAGTTTTTAAAATATATAGGAGTCTGACAAGAAATCTGACCTTGGGGAAAGGTTATATTTCTCAGACTCTTCTTTCTTTTTTACATGTAGAAAATATATATGGAAATTTTGTGCAATAATTACAAATATCATTAAAATAACGTCTTTTTGATGACATAGTATAAGCAATATGCTAAAATCCATTCAAAGCATGACATTCTGAATTATCTACACGGACATATGTGCCATTCTATTCACAGGTCAAAATCATAAGAATTTTCAATGCTTTTATTATCCACACATTTAAGCAGGGAGAATTCTAAAGAACCAGAGATTTCTCCCAGACAACACAGAGGAGGAGAAATGAATGGGGACAGCGGACATCGTAACAAAAGAGTATATGCGGGGAAATGCCGTATTTGCGGATGCATTTAATTACCTGATCTACAATGGAAAAAAGGTGATCGATCCGGCAAATCTGAAAGAGATCGATCCGACAGAGATTGCACTGCCGTTTGATGATGAAGCAAAAGCCGGTAAAGAAAAAGATGGTGAAGATAAGAATAGAAAAGCGCAGGGAACAGAGTGGAGTTCTGTGAAAAATGAATCGGTGAGAAAGAAAACTGCCGGCAGAGCAGGCAAAAAAACAGATGCAGTGCAGAGATACCGTGATCTTTTAAAATTTGCGGTAATCAAACAGGATGAAAGAACGTCCTATGTTCTTTTGGGCATCGAAAACCAGACGGATGTCCATTATGCGATGCCTGTCAGAAATGCCATCTATGATGCCCTGCAATATGGCAGACAGGTGTCGGACATAGCTGCCGGACACCGCCGGAACAAAAATGATTTTTCGGGAAAAAATAATGGTGAGTATCTGTCCGGATTTTTAAAGGAAGATCATATCAGACCGGTGATCACACTTGTGATTCATTTTGGAGCAGAGGAATGGGACGGACCGTTATCTTTGCACGAAATGATATCTGTAAGTGATATAGAAATTTTAAGTTTTGTGGAGAATTACCGGATTCATCTGATCGATCCGGCAAAACTGACGGAAGAACAGCTGGATCATTTTTCCACGAGCCTGAAAGAAGTCATGGGATATATCAAGTACTCAAAAAATAAGGAACAGCTGTTGAAATTTTTGCAGACAGATACCCATAGAAGCATAGAAATGAATGCGGTAAGAGTGATAAAGACGATCACGAATACACCGATTGAAGTATCAGAAGAAGAGGAGGAGATAGAGATGTGTAAGGCAATCGAGGATCTGATCGCGGAGAGCGAAGCACGTGGCAGAGCAGAGGGAGAAGTTCGTGGCAGAGCAGAAGGAGAAACACGGGGAGAAGCGAAGGGCATGATAGAAATCTGCCTCGATATGAGTTTTTCCAAAGAGGATATTTTGAAAAAGTTACAGGAAAAATTAAATATATCCCTGCAGCAGGCGGGGGAGTATTTTGAGATGTATGGGAAACATATTGTTTAAAAACAATATAAATTAATATAATTCTTATAAAGCATGACATTCTGAATTATCTACACAGGCATATGCGCCATTCTATGAACAGATCGAAATCATAAGAATTTTCAATGCTTTTATTACTCACATATTTAAGCAGGGAGAATTCTTAGAAACCCAAAGATTTCTCCTAAACAACACAGAGGAGGAGAAACAAATGGGGACAGCGGACATGGTAACAAAAGAGTATATGCGGGAAAATGCCGTATTTGCAGATGCGTTTAATTATCTGATCTACAATGGGAAAAAGGTGATTGATCCGGCAAAGCTGAAAGAGATTGATCCGACAGAGATTGCATTGCCGTTTGGTGATGAAGAAAAAGCCGGTGAGGATAAGAAAGGGAAAGTGCAGGAAACAGAGTGGAGTTCTGTGAAAAATGGATCTGTGAGAAAGAAAACTGCCGGCAGAGCAGGAAAAAAAACAGATGCGGTGCAGAAATACCGCGATATTTTAAAATCAGCAGTCATCAAACAGGATGAAAAGATGTCGTATGTTTTATTAGGTATCGAGAACCAGACGGATGTTCATTATGCGATGCCCGTCAGAAATGCCATCTATGATGCCCTGCAATATGGCAGACAGGTGGCGGATATAGCTGCCGAACACCGTCGGAACAAAAAAGATTTTACAGGCAAAAGCAATGGTGAGTATTTGTCCGGATTTTTAAAGGAAGATCAGGTATACTGTGAAATAGGCGGCTCTGTGATGAACGGAAGTGATATAGTCAGGCAGGCCGCGATGACAAAGCCGAAAACAGCTTTCTTCTCCTACGGAACCAACGATCTTGGCATGTACAGCGGCAATGCTGAAGCATTCACGGAAAAGTACAGCTCTGTGATAAAGACTTTTATGGAGATTTCACCTGATACTGAGATATATGTAAATTCCATTGCCAAACCGTCAGACGCGAAGATAGCTTCAGGAGGATATTTCTACAAATGGGAAGAATTCAATGAAGCGATAAAAGACATGTGTGATTCTTTGGGAATAGAATACATAGACAATACGGAAATACTGAAAGAACATGCGGATTTGTATGCAGGAGACGGAATACACGTATCCACTACCTACTACCCTTACTGGATGGACAACATGATAAGGAAAGGTAAATTATTAAGCAGCTGAGATATATGATCAGCTGCTTATTTTATCGTAGGCCTTGTCCAGGACTGCGTTTATTTTCTTTCTGAAGACTATACATAATATAAAGGCTATGACGGCTATCGCTCCCAGTATTATCATACCGAAGTATTCCTGCTTGTGCCACATGCTGCCTATCATGATGCTCCCCATCATTCCCGGCAGGCGGCCTGTCAATGAAAGCAGTATGAAAGGCTTAAACTTCATTTCGGAAACTCCGGCCGCATAGCTGACCACATCTTTAGGGATACCTGGTATGAGATATATCAGAAATACTATCATGTACGCCCGCTTTGAATTGAGCTTCTGGACGTAATCATGAGTTTTTTCTTTGCCGAAAAACATATGGACGAAGTCTCTGCCCAGAAGCTTGGCCAGATAAAACGAAATGGCCGTGCCGAGAAAAGCTCCCGTTAGCGCCAGCAAAAGCGCTGGAAAGAATGTATACAGATATCCTGCGGCCAGCTGAAAGACTTGTCCAGGTATCACGCTTATTACTATCTGGATTATCTGCAGAAGTATATATATAGGAACCGATTCCCACTTATAACTCTGGAGATAAGAGACTACGTCGTCGAAATTTTCAAACTGGGAAAGCCATTCTTTCTGGAAGAAGAATATATAAAGCGGTATACCTGCGATTATGGCTGCCAGCAATAGTATTTTCAGTACTGATATTATAACTTTTCTCTTGTTCTTTTGATCCTTTAAATTTTTTACACCCATATCAATTTCCCCAAATTTTCTTAATTTCCAAATACCTCTCGTGCTTAGCACATTGCTGTCATATTGCTATATAGTTATTAAGCCTTTCTTCAAAAGAGCATCCGCAGATTTTATCACTCCGAACTTGGAGTGTTCGTATGTCAGACCTCCCTGGAAGTATACACAGTAAGGCTCGCGCATAGGAGCATCAGCGCTCAGCTCTATTGAGGAGCCTTGCACAAAAGCTCCGGCGGCCATGACTACCTGAGACTCGTAGCCCGGCATGTCCCAGGGGACCGGTACGACGTGAGAGTCAACGGGAGCGGCTGCCTGAATAGCCTGGCAGAAGATTTCAAGAGCTTCCGGTGTGTTAAGCTTGACAGCCTGGATTATATCGCTTCTTACATCTTCCGCCGATGGACAGACTTGAAAACCCAGCTTTTCATATACCTTTCCGCACAGCACAGCCCCCTTTACCGCACCGTTTACCACCTTCGGAGCCTGGAAAAGCCCCTGCAGCATGGTTCTCGTCTGACCGAAAGTGAGCCCGCACTCCCCTCCTATTCCGGGACAAGTCATCCTGTACTGTATTTTATCTATCAAATCGCCTCTTCCTGCCACATAGCCTCCTGTAAGAGCCAGGCCTCCGCCGGGATTCTTGATGAGGGAACCGGCTATCACGTCTGCGCCTGCGTCGGTAGGTTCTTTTATATCGAGGAACTCTCCGTAGCAGTTGTCGACCATTTTGACGATATGCGGAGAAAGTCCGCTCACGAATCGCGCCCACTCTTCTATCTGCTCTATGGTTATTGCTTTGCGCCAGCCGTAGCCGGTGGCTCTTTGGACTGTGACCATCCTGGTCTTTTCAGAGACTGCCTTTTTTATTCCCCCCAGGTCTATTGAACCGTCAGGGAGCAGGTCCACCTGCTTGTATGATATTCCGTAATCGCGAAGAGAGCCGTTGCCGCTGCCCCTTAGCCCTATGACTTCTTCCAGAGTATCGTATGGACGGCCGGTGCAGTATATAAGCTCATCCCCCGGCCTTAAAACGCCCAGAAGCGTGATTGCCAGCGCATGGGTGCCGTTGACGATGGTGGGCCTTACCAGGGCGCTGTCTGTATGAAATATGTCGGCGTAAATCCTCTCTATGGCGTCTCTGCCGGGATCGTCGTAGCCGTAGCCTGTGTTCCAGCCGAAATGCATGTCGCTCAGCTTGTTTTCCTGTAAAGCCGAGAGAATTTTGTACTGGTTATAGGCCATTATATCGTCTAATTCTTGAAATTTATGCTGTATTTCTGCTTCGGCTGACTTGACAAGATCCAAAATTTTGGCGTCGATGCCGAAATTCTGCCGCAGCAACTCATCTGAATGATTCATCTATTTTTTCCTTTCTTCTTCCCATTCCATGCCTTTTACCAGGTCGCGCTTCACGTTGGCCTTGTGGCGAGCGTAAAGCTGCGTAGTGGTGACCTGTTCGTGATCTAAGAGAGCGGCCACGTCGTAGATAGAGTTTCCTCTGCCTATGAGGCTGGTGGCGGCTGTGGCTCTCAGCTTGTGAGGGCTGTATCCGGCCTTTCGGGACGTTTTCAGAGCTATGGAAGTATATTTCTTGACCAGTTCCCTTATCTGCCTCTCAGTCATTCTTTTTCCCTGCAGAGAGAGAAAGAGAGCGTCTTTGTCTTCGCCTTGTATTTTATCGTCTGAGGGCCGTTCGTTTTCCGTATAATCTTTAAGCACGGAGGTGGCTGATCTGTTGAGGGGCATTACAGATTCCTTTCCCCTCTTTCTGTAAATTTTAAACTCTCCCCTGCCGAAATTAAAGGAAGATAAATTGAGCTGCTGGAGCTCCGAAAGCCTTAGTCCGTAAGTGAGAAACATGACAAGGATCGCCTTGTCGCGCAGCTTGGTCTTTTCCCAGTAAGCTCTTTCGTGAGGCGTAAGCCCTGTCCCTGAAGAAACGGCGTCCAGCATTATCATGACCTCGTCGTCCTGCAGGGCCTTTATTTCTTTCTCTCCCGGCTTTGGCACCCTTATGGGGTCGAATCCGTCGGTGATGTTCTTATCCAGCAGTCCGTCCCTGTAGAGATACTTGAAAAAGACGGAGACCGACGACTTTTTGCGGGCCAGAGTCTTGTTGGTGTTTTCGTAGAGATACACCGCGTTTTCTGTCTCAACTTTGTATTTGCGGCAGTAATCTATGAACATATTCACGTCTGAGGCTTCCACTTCCTGCAGTTCTGAAATCTTGATGTCCCTGGTGCTTTCCGCCCGGGTCAGGTCTGTCTCGGTGATGAGATACTGGAGGAAGAAACGTATGTCGTGGAGGTAGGCCAGTCTGCTCATGGGCAGCACGTTGCCCTTCAAATATGCGAAAAAACCGCGCAGGTATCTTGGCAGTTCCTTTTCTATGCTTTCGCACTGCAGATAGATGTCGTTTTCCTTTTTTATTATATTGTCCGGTTTGTCGCTTTTGTTGTGTATTCTAATTTGTTTTTCAGCCATGACAGCATTTCCTCTATCGCGGGCGTATCGCCGTGGTATTCGCTTATATTGAGCCAGTGGATATCTTCGTATCTCTTAAACCAAGTGATCTGGCGCTTGGCCAGGTGACGTGTGTTCTTTTTTATCAGGTCTATGGCCTCTTCTCTGGTACAGAGACCGTCGAAAAATGCAATTATCTCCTTGTAGCCTATGCCTTTCATGGAGATGTCTTCTTCTGTCAGACCTCTTTCCAGAAGTTCTTCCACTTCCTTGAAAAGCCCTTCTTCGACCAGCAGGTCTACCCTCTTGTTTATTCTATCATAAAGTTCGTCTCTGTTTCTCGTCAGTCCTATTAAGATTCTGTCATATTCCTTACATTTTTCAGTACATTTTTTAAAATCTTGTATTTTATTACCTGAACGTACAGCTTCGAGAGCTCTTATGACTTTTTTAACATTATTGGGATGTATCCTCGCCGCGGCTTCTTTGTCTTCTCTCAAGAGCTTTTCGTATACGTATTCTGCGCCGAATATTTCCGCTTCTTTTTCCAGATTGATGCGAAACTCCTCATCTTTAGGGGCGCCGCCGAAATCCATGTCGTAGAGGATGGAGTTGAGATAAAGACCTGTACCTCCCGCGACTATGGGAAGTTTTCCCCTTGAAAAGATGTCGCTTATGGCTTCCCTGGCCAACTTCTGATACTGAGAAACAGAAAAAGGCTCGGCCGGGTCTATCATATCTATCAGGTGGTGTCTTGCCATCGACAGTTCTTCCGGAGATGGTTTGGCGCTGCCGATGTCCATATATTTGTAAAGCTGCATGGAATCGCAGGAAACTATTTCCCCGTCAAAATGTCTTGCCGCTTCTATGGCGTATTTAGTTTTTCCTACGGCCGTTGGGCCGGCAATCACTACTATTTTTCTCATTTTGTCTCATTGGCATTTGTATGTCGCTGCCTTGCATGCTGCTGTCCGGCGAGGACTTATGCCCTTTTAAACAGTCTTTCTATTTCGTAGCCGGAAAGTTTGATGAAAGTAGGTCTGCCGTGGGGACAGCTGAAAGGATTGACGCATGCTTTAAGATCTGTCATGAGGCTGTCTATCTCTTCAGGCTTAAGGTGATCGTGAGCCTTTACGGCAGATTTGCACGATTTCATTATCAGTTTGTCTATTACGGCAGTGTTCCTCAAATCCTGCTTGTTGTCTATGTTTTCTGTGAAATCTTTTACGAAGTCTTCTGCTTCTGCAAGTCCCATGAATGTGGGAATTTCAGAAATTCTGTAGCTTCCCGGGCCGAAGTTATCGATGACGAAGCCCATATCCCTCAGCGGAGGGAGCCATCTCTCCTCGTCGCTTTCCAGAGCCGTGGAAACGTTTATCAGAATGGGCAGCAGAATCGGCTGAGTGAGCTTTTCGTCCCTGTCGTACTCTGAGACCAGCTTTTCGTAAAATATTCTCTCGTGGGCGGCGTGCTGGTCGAAGAGATAAAAATTATCCTCGTCCACGGCTGTGATATATGTATTGAAAATAACTCCCGTCACTGTGAGACTGTCAAAGTCAAAGGGCTTTATGGCCGGCGGCTGGATCGCGATCGGCTCCCTGAAACCGCCGTCTTTGATAAAATCGTCCTCAAGAAACATGTCTTCCGGAGGTGTTTCGATCGGTTCATCGTGAAATACTTTTTTTACAGCGATACCTTCGGCAGGAGCATTGTTCTCGCTTGAAGTTGACATAATATTTTTGAAGTCGATTTGCTCGCCCGATTGCTTTTCCCCCGGCTCTTTCTTTTCTTCTTGACTTTTACTTTGATTTTTATTTTGCTCTCGCTTTTCGAGCGGTTCTTTCACCGACGAAGCTCCGGAAAGAGATACGTTTGAGAGGACTCCAGACGTATCTTTGAATATATTGGCCGCGCGAACCACGGCTTCCTTGGTGCCGAGAGAATTTTTCACGGCTCTGCTGATGAATTCCGCAACTTCCTTTTCTCTGTCGAACCTGACCTCTCTCTTATTGGGGTGGATATTTACGTCCAGCTCAGATGAATCCACTTCCAGGAAGAGGAAGGCTATAGGGTACCTGCCCTCAAACAGCCGTTCCTTGTATCCGTCTGAAACGCCTCTTTCCATGACCTTGCTGTTGACTACGCGGCCGTTGACGAAAAATATCTGACCGTTCCTGCCGCTTCTGCTGACTGCGGGCGTAGAGATATATCCGTCGAGAAGCAGACCGTTTTCTTCGTGCTCAACGGGCACCAGGTTTTTTACGTCTATATTGGGAAAAACTCTGGAAATAATATTGAGCCTGTTTCCGTCTCCCGTCGTGGCAAATAGCACATTATCGTTGTTGATAAGTCGGAAAGAGATATCCTTATAGGCCAGAGCCATCTGGGAGATCAGCTCTATTATCAGGCTGCTTTCCGCGGAATCGCTTTTCATGAATTTCAGCCTGGCCGGCGTGTTGTAGAACAAGTCGGTGATTATCAGCGTGGTTCCGTCAGGACATCCTGCCGGCTGTCTTGATATGACCTGACCTCCGTGGAGTATCAGGTTAGTACCAGTCTTGTCCTCTTTTCTCTTGGTCAGAAGCTCAGTTCTGGTGACGGCGCAGACAGAAGCCAGGGCTTCGCCTCTGAAGCCGAGAGTTTCTATGGCGTCCAGATCCGCCGCCGTTGAAATTTTGCTGGTAGCGTGGCGGAGAAAAGCTTTTTCCGCGTCTTCCGCTGACATTCCGCAACCGTTGTCGCTGACTCTTATATACGACTTGCCGCCCTTCCTGATCTCAACGACTATCGAATCGGCGCCGGCGTCTATGGAATTTTCAACCAGTTCCTTTATTATGGATACGGGTCTCTCTATGACTTCACCTGCGGCGATTTTATCCGCGATCTGTTTGTCTAAAATGTTAATCATCTATAGATTCCTTTAATTCCTCTAAAATCTTTATGGCCTGAGACGGTGTGATTTCCATCAGATTGAGAGATCTCAGCTTCTCAAGGGCAGGATTGGCCTCTGGGTCAGACTGTGGGCTGCTCTGGTCGGCCTCAAAGAAAGAAATCTGACCTCCGGCATCTGAATTTGAGGCTTCACTGCGATTCACGCTGACGGCAGGCCTTTCTTCTTCGAGTTCCCTGAGCTTTTCCCTGGCGCGTTCCAGCAGCGATTCAGGTATGCCGGCCAGCTTGGCCACATGTATGCCGTAACTCTTGCTGGCGGACCCTTCCACTATCTTGTGCAGGAAAACTATGCTGCCGCC